>ENA-OYCR01000008-OYCR01000008.1-human-gut-metagenome-genome-assembly--contig:-NODE-8-length-231114-cov-18.283897_pt1 | contig 231114 bp, 199 predicted proteins | sample MGYA00243457_ERZ652881 | MGnify/ENA primary metagenome ERZ652881 (study PRJEB26926, sample SAMN06164391) | human gut metagenome | biome: ENVO:00009003; feature: ENVO:2100002; material: ENVO:00002003... | reverse complement strand
TGATGGTGATACCACGAGCTTTTTCTTCCGGCGCGTTATCGATCTGGTCGAATGCACGAGCAGCACCGCCGTAGGTTTTAGCCAGTACGGTGGTGATTGCAGCGGTCAGAGTAGTTTTACCGTGGTCAACGTGGCCGATAGTACCAACGTTAACGTGCGGTTTTGTACGTTCAAATTTTTCTTTAGACACGGCTATATTCCTTACTATAGTGCTCTCCCCTTCAGGAGAGAGCACGGGACTTTGGTATTAACCCTTAGGCTTATTTACCACGGGCTTCAATTACGGCCTGAGCAACGTTACTCGGCGCTTCATCATACTTCAGGAATTCCATAGTGTATGATGCACGACCTTTGGTCAGAGAACGCAGCTGAGTTGCGTATCCGAACATTTCAGACAGCGGTACTTCAGCGTGGATCTTAACGCCAGTAACTTCAGATTCCTGACCTTTGAGCATACCACGACGACGGCTCAAGTCACCGATAACGTCACCGGTGTTCTCTTCCGGAGTTTCTACTTCAACCTTCATGATCGGCTCAAGCAGAACTGGTTTCGCTTTCTTAAAGCCTTCTTTAAAGGCGATAGAAGCAGCCAGTTTAAACGCCAGTTCAGAGGAGTCAACGTCATGGTAAGAACCGAAGTGCAGACGAATACCCATGTCTACTACCGGGTAGCCTGCCAGCGGACCTGCTTTCAGCTGTTCCTGGATACCTTTATCAACGGCCGGGATGTATTCGCCAGGGATTACACCACCTTTAATGTCGTTGATGAACTCGTAGCCTTTCGGGTTTGAACCCGGCTCCAGCGGGTACATGTCGATAACAACATGACCATACTGACCACGACCACCAGACTGTTTCGCGTGTTTACCTTCAACATCGGTAACTTTCTGGCGGATAGTTTCACGGTAAGCAACCTGCGGTTTACCTACGTTCGCTTCAACGTTGAATTCACGCTTCATACGGTCAACGATGATGTCGAGGTGCAGTTCGCCCATACCCGCAATGATGGTCTGGTTAGATTCTTCGTCAGTCCATACACGGAAAGACGGGTCTTCTTTAGCCAGACGGCCCAGAGCCAGACCCATTTTTTCCTGGTCAGCTTTGGTTTTCGGTTCAACTGCGATGGAGATTACCGGCTCAGGGAATTCCATACGCTCCAGAATGATCGGCGCATCCGGGTCACACAGGGTGTCACCAGTGGTTACGTCTTTCAGACCGATAGCAGCAGCGATGTCGCCCGCGCGAACTTCTTTGATCTCTTCACGTTTGTTAGCGTGCATCTGAACGATACGACCGAAACGCTCACGTGCAGCTTTCACGGAGTTCAGTACGGTATCACCAGAGTTAACCACACCGGAGTAAACACGGAAGAAGGTCAGGTTACCAACAAACGGGTCGGTAGCGATTTTGAACGCCAGTGCAGAGAACGGCTCGTCATCACTTGCGTGACGTTCAGCCGGAGTGTCTTTACCGTCGTCCAGGATACCGTTGATCGCAGGTACGTCAACCGGGGATGGCAGGTAATCAATTACCGCATCCAGCATCGCCTGAACACCTTTGTTCTTGAACGCAGAACCACAGGTTACCAGGATGATTTCGTTGTTCAGAACGCGCTGACGCAGAGCACCTTTGATTTCTGCTTCAGTCAGTTCTTCACCACCCAGGTATTTTTCCATCAGCTCTTCAGAAGCTTCAGCTGCGGATTCGATCAGGTTCTGGTGCCATTCGTTAGCCAGTTCAACCATGTCTGCCGGGATATCTTCGTATTCGAAGGTTACGCCCTGGTCAGCGTCGTTCCAGTTGATAGCTTTCATTTTCACCAGGTCAACAACACCGGTGAAATGTTCTTCAGCACCAATCGCCAGCTGCAGCGGAACCGGGTTCGCGCCCAGACGGGTTTTGATCTGGTTAACAACTTTCAGGAAGTTCGCACCCATACGGTCCATTTTGTTAACGAACGCAATGCGCGGAACTTTATATTTGTTTGCCTGACGCCATACGGTTTCAGACTGCGGCTGAACACCACCAACTGCGCAGTAAACCATTACCGCACCATCGAGCACACGCATGGAACGTTCTACTTCGATTGTGAAGTCAACGTGCCCCGGGGTGTCGATGATGTTGATGCGATGCGGCTCATACTGCTTAGCCATACCAGACCAGAATGCAGTAGTCGCAGCGGAAGTGATGGTAATACCACGTTCCTGCTCCTGCTCCATCCAGTCCATGGTTGCAGCGCCGTCATGAACTTCACCGATTTTATGGTTTACACCGGTGTAGAACAGAATACGTTCGGTAGTAGTGGTTTTACCGGCGTCGATGTGCGCACTGATACCGATGTTACGGTAGCGTGCGATAGGTGTTGTACGAGCCATTTGTTTCCTCGTTTATCTTTTAGGCGTTCAATTTAAGTAGCCCAAAGCGGGCTGCTTACTGGAAGCGCCCGCCTGGTGACTAAAACTCCGAAGGGATTACCAACGGTAGTGTGCGAACGCCTTGTTGGCTTCGGCCATACGGTGAACGTCTTCACGTTTCTTAACTGCAGTACCTTTGTTTTCTGCAGCATCAGAAAGTTCGTTCGCCAGGCGCAGAGCCATGGATTTATCACCGCGTTTACGAGCAGCTTCAACGATCCAACGCATTGCCAGAGCATTACGACGAACCGGACGGACTTCAACTGGTACCTGATAAGTAGAACCACCAACGCGGCGAGACTTAACTTCTACAGTCGGGCGCACGTTTTCGAGAGCTACTTCGAATGCTTCCAGTTCAGATTTACCAGAGCGCTGAGCCAGGGTCTCCAGCGCGCTGTATACGATAGATTCAGCAGTAGATTTTTTACCATCTACCATCAGGATATTTACAAATTTAGCCAGCAGTTCTGATCCGAACTTCGGATCCGGCAGAATTTTACGCTGACCAATGACGCGACGACGTGGCATGGAAATACTCCGTTGTTAATTCAGGATTGTCCAAAACTCTACGAGTTTAGTTTGACATTTAAGTTAAAACGTTTGGCCTTACTTAACGGAGAACCATTAAGCCTTAGGACGCTTCACGCCATACTTGGAACGAGCCTGCTTACGGTCTTTAACGCCGGAGCAGTCAAGCGCACCACGTACGGTGTGGTAACGAACACCCGGGAGGTCTTTAACACGACCGCCACGGATCAGGATCACGGAGTGCTCCTGCAGGTTGTGACCTTCACCACCGATGTAGGAAGTCACTTCGAAACCGTTAGTCAGACGAACACGGCATACTTTACGCAGCGCGGAGTTCGGTTTTTTAGGAGTGGTAGTATATACACGAGTACATACGCCACGTTTTTGCGGGCATGCTTCCAGCGCAGGCACGTTGCTTTTCGCAACTTTGCGAGCACGTGGTTTGCGTACCAGCTGGTTAACTGTTGCCATTAAATAGCTCCTGGTTTTAGCTTTTGCTTCGTAAACACGTAATAAAACGTCCTCACACAATATGAGGACGCCGAATTTTAGGGCGATGCCGAAAAGGTGTCAAGAAATATACAACGATCCCGCCATCACCAGGCCATCTGGCTGGAGTGCTTAACCGTAAGTCTGACGAAATCAGTATAGTCAATGAGAATGATGTCGTTCGAAATTTGACCAGTCAAACCGCGGGCAATAAGGTCTTCGTTCAGGGCATAGACCTTAATGGGGGCATTACGCAGACTTTCAAGGTAGCGGTTACCGTCAACTGCGGCAGTTACACCATCTTGCAATAATAGCAGTTCGTCGCCTTCACTGAACAGACGCAGCAGCGCAGCAAAATCCGTCAGCCAGGGTGAACGATGTAACGTGTGCAGCATAAACGCCTCAAAACCTCAAAATAACATCGTAGCTGGCGAGCTCGCGGCGTAAGGCATCTGCTTCGAGCGGCGTGGCTTCGACAACAAAGGGTGTCTGCGGATCTAACCCGCGTTCGCGCAGTGAAGCCGCACAAACCCAGCACTGTTCAATGTCGTACAGACCCAACAATTTAAAAGTGGCAATGTAATCACGCGCCAGCACTGCATCGGGCTTTTGTCCTGGCAGTAGCTGAAAAACGCCATCAGCAATAAAGAAGACGGCCAGCTCGTCAGTTAACGCGGAAGTTGCCAGTAAAGCATCTAAACCTTCCCGCCCGGCAGCGGTACCATGAGGCACAGTAGAAAAAACAAACGCAATTCGTTTCATCAGAACTGTACCACCCTGTCACAGGTCAGCGAGGCTTCCGCCAGCGCGCCAAGTCCGCTTAAGGTAAATCCCGGCTGAAGGTTTGACGAAGCCAGCCCCAGTCTTCCGGCCTCCGTTTCATCAACAACGCCACGGCGTAATGCTGCCGCTACGCAGATATTCAGCGCCACACCATGTTGCGCATTCAACTGTTGCCAGCCGCGCACAAGGTCAAATTCGTCGCTTGCCGGTGAGGTCAGTTGGTTAGCGTTATAGACCCCTTCCCGATAGAAAAAGACGCTGCTTAACTTATGGCCTTCTGCTATCAGCGCCTGCGCAAACTGAAAAGCACTACTCGCCTGTTGCGTACCGTATGCTGGCCCGGTCACCACGATGGCAAAACGCATTACTTATCTTGCCCCTGGAAATCACCGCTCTTGAACTGGCGGATGTAGAGATAGACAGTGTGTTTGGAGATGTTCAGGCGGTCAGCAACCTGGTTGATCGCATCTTTAATATCGAAGATCCCTTTCTCGTAGAGATTCAGCACGATCTGACGATTTTTGGCGTTATTAGAAACATTGCGATCGGCATTCACTTCTTCGATGGTGAACTCCAGCGTTTGGGTAACCAGATCTTCAACAGAAGAGGCAAAGTTGACGCTTGAACCGACATCCGGGGTTTCTGGCGGCACAAAGGTGCTCATAATCTGCGAGAAGGGAACATCAAGATTCATATTGATGCACAGCAGACCAATTACACGCTGTTCGCGGTTACGAATCGCGATAGTCAGGGACTTCATTAATACGCCGCTTTTGGCGCGAGTAAAGTAGCATTTAGAAACGCTGCTATCCGCTCCCGTCATATCGTGCAGCATACGTAGCGCCAGGTCAGTAATTGGCGAACCAATCTTCCGGCCTGTATGTTCACCGTTAGCAATGCGAATGGCTGAACATTTTAGATCCTGCAAAGAGTGCAAAACGATTTCACAGTGGGAGCCAATAAGCATCGCTAACCCGTCCACCACCGCTTCGTAGGATTTCAGAATATCAAAATCGGTCTGCTCGAAAGGACGTTGATCCAGTAAATCCAACTCACTGGTTTCGTTGGTTAAAAGCGACCTGGACATGAAAAAAAACACTCCTTTTCAGGAGCCTGTCGTTAACTTTTCAGGGCAGGCTCATTAATGATGCGGGTAACTAAATTAATACAGCGGAGGTTCCGCTTTCCAGCACTAATTATATCCGGCCTGTAATAAAAAAACCGCCGCCTGGTCAGGCGGCGGTTCTTAATGCTTATTTTTTAGCAGAATCTGCGGCTTTCGCATCAGCTTCCGGCTTTGCATCAGCCTTCGGCGCTGGTTTCACATCCAGCAGCTCTACGTCAAACACCAGGGTAGAATTCGGTGGGATCCCCGGAACACCCGCTTTGCCGTAAGCCAGTTCTGGTGGAATAACCAGTTTGATCTTACCGCCTTTCTTGATGTTCTTCAGACCTTCTGTCCAACCCGGGATAACACCGTCCAGACGGAAAGAAAGCGGTTCACCACGGGTGTAAGAGTTGTCGAACTCTTTACCGTCGATCAGCGTACCTTTGTAGTTCACTACAACAGTATCGCTGTCTTTCGGTGCTTCGCCTTTACCGGCTTCTACTACCTGATAAACCAGACCAGTTGAAGAGGTTTTCACACCTTTCTCTTTGGCAAATTTCTCGCGGTACTCTTTACCTTTTGCTTCGTTATCAGCCGCGTCTTTTTCCATCTTCGCCTGAGCAGAAGACTTCACGCGAGCTTCGAATGCTTGCAGAGTCTGTTCGATCTCTTGGTCGGAGAGTTTGCTCTTATCAGCAAATGCATCCTGAACACCAGCGATCAGCTGATCTTTATCCAGTTTGATGCCCAGTTTTTCTTGTTCTTTTAGAGAGTTTTCCATGTAACGACCCAGCGAGGCACCCAGTGCATAAGCTGATTTCTGATCGTCATTTTTGAACGCTGCTTTGCTGTCAGCAGTTGTAGCAGGTTTTGCAGCTTCAGCAGCAAAAGTGATTGGTGCATGCAGAGCAACGGCCATTGTGGTCGCCAGCAGCGTTACTTTAAACAGTGATTTCATCCATATCTCCAGGATCGGGGCATCTCACCCCAGGGTTAACTATTATCAGAAGGGTACTATAAAGCGTTGTCGAACAAATCTACATACAGACACGCCCTATTATCATCTATTTTCAGACTCTTTTTGTTTAAATTAGTTTCGATGACCGCGAAATGAGTGCTGTCTCGGGCAGCAAAGTTAAGTAGAATCCGCGGCGACCATTCGACAAAAGAGGTGAATCATGCAGGATTTATCATTGGAAGCACGCCTGGCAGAGCTGGAGAGCCGACTGGCTTTTCAGGAAATCACCATTGAAGAACTGAACGTCACGGTGACCGCTCATGAAATGGAGATGGCGAAACTGCGCGATCATCTGCGTCTGCTGACCGAGAAGTTAAAAGCCAGCCAGCCGTCGAACATCGCGTCGCAGGCTGAAGAAACGCCACCGCCACATTATTGAGGCGTAAAAAAAGCGGGGATTCCCCGCTTTTTTGTCACTTTTTCGGTATTAGTGGCAACCGCAACCGCCGTTACCTTTACCGCCACAGCAGCCTTCGCCACCGTGCTCATGACCGTGATCATGGCCATGACCACCGCAGCAACCGTCGTGGTCGTGATCGTGGTGATGATCGTGCGCACCGTGAACGTGGCCATGAGCCAGCTCTTCTTCAGTCGCTTCGCGAATCGCCACAACTTCAACGTTGAATTTCAGGTTCTGACCGGCCAGCATGTGGTTACCATCAACCACGACGTGATCGTCTTCAACCGCAGTGATTTCAACCGGTACCGGACCCTGGTCGGTTTCAGCCAGGAAACGCATACCTACCTGCAGTTCATCAACGCCCATAAATACGTCTTTAGGCACACGTTGCACCAGGTTTTCGTCGTACTGACCGTAAGCGTCGTTCGCGCCAACAGCGACATCAAATTTGTCGCCAACTTCATGACCTTCCAGCGCCGTTTCCAGGCCAGAGATCAGGGAACCGTGACCATGCAGGTAGTCCAGCGGCGCACTCACCGGAGACTCATCAACCAACACACCGTCTTCTGTACGTACCTGATAGGCCAGGCTGACCACCAGGTCTTTTGCTACTTTCATGATATCTCCTGAGCATGGGAAGAATAGTGGCGCAGATTGTAGCGGAATTCTGCAGCCGTGTACTCACTAGCTTAAAAAAACTCGGCGCATATCGCTAGTCCGGATGAAAAATCCCGATCACTTGCTCATCTTTGCGAACGTGATCGCGAGCTTCTTTGTCTGCTTCTCGCATCTGATGTCCGCACTTAACACATTCAACAATATCAATATTATTTTCGCGCCACATCGCCATTGAATCCTGCGCCTGACAGACCGGGCATTTTGCGCCCGCAATAAAACGTTTTCGGATTGCCATCTTTACCCTCTACTCAAATTCATCCCAGCCGTCCAGCTGGCGTCGTTCTTGTTGCATTTCACGCTGGAAAATCTCTTCCAGTTCGCGTCGGGCTTCCCTGGCGCGAGAAATTTGTACGGTATCGGTATGCATTGGGATGAGCTCTCGCAGCATCCGCATATCCAGGCGGCGAAAATGCAGTTGCGCCCGCTGTGCCTGATGCGGATGCATACCAAGCGTGACCAGCGTCTTGCGCCCCAGCTCTAACGCACTGGAGAATGTTTCACGGGAAAACTGCGTCACCCCTGCCTGTAATAACTCATGCGCTTCCACACGTCCGCGCGCTCGCGCAAGAATATGCAAATGCGGAAAGTGCTGCTGGCATATTTCCACCAGCTTCATGGTGTCTTCCGGCTCGTTACAGGTAATGACGATAGACTCAGCGGCCTCTGCACCCGCAGAACGTAAAAGATCTACCTGCGTGGCGTCGCCGTAATAAACTTTGTAGCCATATTTGCGCATCAGGTTAACGGCGCTGATATCCCGCTCCAGCACAGTAATGCGCATTTTATTTGCCATCAACAAACGACCAATCACCTGCCCAAAACGTCCAAAGCCCACGACAATGACCTGGGGTTTATCATCGTTGACCCACGGTTTTTCGTCTTCTTCTTCCGGTCCGTTAAACTGGCGGGATAGCCATTTATCCACCAGCTTCATCAGCAGCGGCGTGGTCATCATGGAAAGCGTCACCGTCACCAGCAACAGCGCCATCTGGTCGCCCTGGAATAAGCGTTGTGAAGAAGCGGTAGAAAAGAGGACAAAGGCAAACTCACCGCCCTGACTCAACACGCCAGCAAACTGCATCCGCTCTGAGCTACGCACGCCATACAATCGCGCCAGCAGATACAGCACGAGAATTTTCACCGCCACCAGCACAACCACGCTTATCACTACCCACAACAGATGGGTATAAAGCACCCCGAGGTTGAGTGACATCCCGACAGAGATAAAGAACAAACCGAGCAGCAAGCCTTTAAAGGGATCGATAGCCGTTTCCAGTTCATGGCGATATTCACTTTCCGCCAGCAGCACGCCTGCTATAAACGTACCGAGCGCCATCGACAGCCCCAGCGCGTCCATAAACAATGCGGAACCCAATACCAGCAGCAGCGTCGCGGCGGTGAACACTTCCCGCACGCCAGAAGCTGCAATAAAACGGAATACCGGACGCAATAAATAGCGCCCGCCAATCAGCATGCCGACAAACGCCAGCACCTTCATGCCGATCTTCATCCAGTCGAAATGTTCGTCTGCCGAACCCGCCAACAACGGCACTAACGCCAGTGCCGGGATCACCGCCAGATCCTGAAACAGCAGTACCGAAAACCCGAGCTGCCCGGATTCGCTGCGATTCATCCCTTTCTCACGCATCAATTGCAACGCCATTGCGGTCGAAGACATCGCAAGGCCAATGCCACCGACCACCGCCGCCTGCCAGGCGAAATCCGTCAGCATCAATAATCCCGCCAGCAACGCTGCGCTTAACAGCACCTGTGCCGCGCCTACGCCAAAAATCGAACGCCGCAGTTGCCAAAGCTTGGAGGGATTCAACTCAAGGCCGATGATAAACATCAGGAACACCACGCCGAGTTCCGAAAAGTGGAGGATCTCATCGACGTCGCTAATAAACCCCAGCCCCCACGGGCCAATTGCAATCCCTGCCAGCAAATATCCCAACACAGCGCCAATACCCAGCCGCGATGCCAACGGCACCGCAGCCACCGCCGCGAAGAGAAACAGCACTCCTGCAAGTAAAAAATCGGAACCTTCCATCAGCGGCCTCCTGGAGACAGCGGATTTGCCAGCCAGTCACCGTAGGCTCTGGCGTGGCTCGCCAGCTCCTGTGCGCTTTGCCGTCTCGCCCAATAAATAATGATGGGACTTAACCAATGCATCCGGCACATGCCCGCCGCCAGTTCAAAGGGGCGCAGGACATCGCTCATCGGGTAGCGATTCAACGCGTCATAACGGTAAGCACTTTCCGGCTCGCCGGTGGTAATCACACTACGCCAGTACTTTCCCGCCAGTTGGTTTCCTCCCGGCCCGCTGGCAAAACCACGGCTTAATACCCGGTCCAGCCACTCTTTCAGTAGCGCCGGGCAGCTATAGGTATAAAGAGGATGCTGAAAGACAATCACCTCGTGCTCGCGCAGTAATGCCTGCTCACGGGGGATATCAATAAAAAAATCGGGATAGTGCGCGTAAAGGTCGTGCACGGTAACATTGCTGAGCTGCGTGGCCGGTTTAAGCAGTACCCGGTTTGCCACCGAGTCCTGAGATTCCGGATGGGCATACAGCAGCAAAACTTTCGCTGGCTGAGACATCATCCCCCTCCCGGTATGGTTTTTGTGTATAGTCGCTGTTTTGGGCTACCATTGCGCCCGGTGCGGCAGCTCGCCCATACATTACATTATCATAATGATAAGTTAACATAGTCTGAACATACGGCACCTTATGATTGTTTTCTCCTCGTTACAAATTCGTCGCGGCGTGCGCGTCCTGCTGGATAATGCCACCGCCACCATCAACCCCGGGCAGAAAGTCGGCCTGGTGGGTAAAAACGGCTGTGGTAAATCTACCCTGCTGGCATTGCTGAAAAATGAAATCAGCGCCGACGGCGGCAGCTACACCTTTCCGGGAAGCTGGCAACTGGCGTGGGTGAATCAGGAAACGCCGGCGTTACCGCAAGCGGCGCTGGAATATGTCATTGACGGCGACCGTGAATATCGTCAACTGGAAGCGCAGCTACACGACGCCAACGAACGTAACGACGGGCACGCCATTGCGACCATTCATGGCAAGCTGGATGCTATTGACGCATGGAGTATTCGCTCCCGTGCCGCCAGCCTGCTGCACGGCCTCGGTTTCAGCAATGAACAACTGGAGCGCCCGGTAAGTGATTTTTCCGGGGGCTGGCGTATGCGTCTTAACCTTGCCCAGGCGCTGATTTGCCGTTCAGACTTGCTGCTGCTCGACGAACCGACTAACCACCTCGATCTCGATGCCGTTATCTGGCTGGAAAAATGGCTGAAGAGCTATCAGGGCACGCTGATCCTGATCTCTCACGACCGCGACTTCCTCGATCCGATCGTCGATAAAATTATTCATATCGAACAACAAAGCATGTTCGAGTACACCGGCAACTACAGTTCGTTTGAAGTACAGCGCGCCACCCGTCTGGCGCAGCAACAAGCGATGTACGAAAGCCAGCAGGAACGCGTAGCGCATCTGCAAAGTTATATCGACCGTTTCCGTGCCAAAGCCACCAAAGCGAAGCAGGCCCAGAGCCGCATTAAGATGCTCGAGCGTATGGAGCTGATTGCCCCGGCGCACGTCGACAATCCGTTCCGCTTTAGCTTCCGCGCGCCGGAAAGTCTGCCAAATCCGTTACTGAAGATGGAAAAGGTTAGCGCAGGCTATGGCGATCGCATTATTCTCGACTCGATTAAACTGAATCTGGTCCCCGGTTCGCGCATTGGTCTGTTAGGCCGCAACGGCGCGGGTAAATCGACATTAATCAAACTGTTAGCCGGTGAACTTGCGCCAGTCAGTGGTGAAATAGGCCTGGCAAAAGGGATCAAGCTCGGCTACTTCGCCCAGCATCAACTTGAATACCTGCGCGCCGACGAATCGCCTATTCAACATCTGGCACGTTTAGCGCCGCAGGAACTGGAGCAAAAACTGCGTGACTACCTCGGCGGCTTTGGTTTCCAGGGCGATAAAGTAACCGAAGAAACGCGCCGCTTCTCCGGTGGGGAAAAAGCCCGCCTGGTGCTGGCATTAATCGTCTGGCAGCGTCCGAATCTGCTGCTGCTCGACGAACCGACTAACCACCTTGACCTTGATATGCGTCAGGCACTCACCGAAGCATTAATCGAGTTTGAAGGCGCGCTGGTTGTCGTTTCGCACGACCGTCATTTGCTGCGTTCCACCACTGACGACCTCTACCTGGTTCACGATCGTAAAGTCGAACCGTTCGACGGCGATCTGGAAGATTATCAACAGTGGTTGAGCGACGTACAAAAGCAGGAAAACCAGACCGACGAAGCGCCAAAAGAGAACGCGAACAGCGCCCAGGCACGTAAAGATCAGAAGCGTCGGGAAGCGGAGTTGCGTGCGCAAACCCAGCCACTGCGTAAAGAGATTGCCCGTCTGGAAAAAGAGATGGAGAAGCTGAACGCGCAACTGGCGCAGGCAGAAGAGAAACTCGGCGACAGCGAACTGTATGACCAGAGCCGTAAAGCGGAGTTGACCGCCTGCCTGCAACAGCAAGCCAGCGCCAAATCCGGCCTGGAAGAGTGCGAAATGGCATGGCTGGAAGCCCAGGAGCAGCTTGAGCAGATGTTGCTGGAAGGCCAAAGCAACTGATGGCGCAGATAACGACGACCGATGCCAATGAATTCAGCAGCAGTGCTGAATTCACCCCTATGCGCGGCTTTAGCAATTGTCATCTGCAAACCATGCTGCCGCGTCTGTTTCGTCGCAAGGTGAAATTCACCCCGTACTGGCAGCGGCTGGAGTTGCCCGACGGCGATTTTGTCGATCTCGCGTGGAGTGAAGCCCCAGCACAGGCGCGGCATAAACCGCGTTTAGTGGTATTTCACGGGCTGGAAGGCAGTCTCAATAGCCCTTACGCCCACGGTCTGGTTGAGGCGGCGCAAAAGCGCGGCTGGCTGGGCGTGGTGATGCATTTTCGCGGATGCAGCGGTGAACCAAACCGTATGCACCGCATTTACCATTCGGGCGAAACCGAAGACGCCAGTTGGTTTTTACGCTGGCTGCAACGCGAATTTGGTCATGCGCCAACGGCTGCCGTCGGCTATTCGCTCGGCGGTAATATGCTGGCCTGTTTGCTGGCAAAAGAAGGCAATGATCTCCCGGTTGATGCGGCGGTGATTGTCTCTGCGCCGTTTATGCTGGAGGCCTGTAGTTACCATATGGAAAAGGGCTTTTCCCGCGTTTATCAGCGTTACTTGCTGAACCTGTTAAAAGCCAATGCCGCACGCAAGCTGGCTGCCTACCCCGGAACGCTGCCGATAAATCTCGCGCAATTAAAATCGGTACGTCGCATCCGTGAATTTGACGATCTAATCACCGCCAGGATTCACGGCTACACTGACGCTATCGACTATTATCGTCAGTGTAGCGCCATGCCGATGCTGAACCGGATCGCCAAACCGACGCTGATTATTCACGCCAAAGACGATCCGTTTATGGATCATCAGGTGATCCCGAAACCGGAAAGTCTCCCCCCGCAGGTGGAGTATCAACTGACTGAACATGGCGGTCATGTTGGCTTTATTGGCGGTACATTACTTCATCCGCAAATGTGGCTGGAGTCACGCATTCCTGACTGGTTAACAACGTATCTGGAGGCGAAATCATGTTGATTCCGTGGCAAGACCTCTCCCCCGAAACGCTGGAAAATTTAATTGAAAGCTTTGTGTTACGTGAAGGCACCGATTATGGTGAACATGAGCGTACACTTGAACAGAAAGTCGCCGACGTCAAACGCCAGCTACAGTGCGGAGAAGCGGTGCTGGTATGGTCGGAGCTGCACGAAACGGTCAATATCATGCCGCGCAGTCAGTTTCGCGAATAACCTGCAACCGTCGGCGGACGAGATAATAATGATAGCTAAGTCATGGAGTTACTATGTCTGCCAAACATCCGGTCATTGCGGTAACAGGATCCAGCGGCGCGGGGACCACCACCACCAGCCTCGCGTTTCGTAAAATATTCGCGCAGTTAAATCTGCATGCAGCCGAGGTGGAAGGCGACAGTTTTCACCGTTACACCCGCCCGGAAATGGACATGGCGATCCGCAAAGCGCGCGACGCCGGGCGGCATATCAGCTACTTCGGCCCCGAAGCGAACGACTTTGGCCTGCTGGAACAAACCTTCATTGAATATGGTCAGAGCGGCAAAGGGAAATCTCGCAAATATCTGCATACCTACGACGAAGCCGTACCCTGGAATCAGGTACCGGGAACATTCACCCCCTGGCAACCTTTACCAGAACCCACTGATGTACTGTTTTATGAAGGTTTACACGGCGGCGTAGTCACGCCACAGCATAACGTTGCGCAGCATGTGGACTTACTGGTCGGCGTGGTGCCTATCGTTAACCTTGAGTGGATTCAAAAACTGATCCGCGACACCAGCGAGCGCGGGCACTCACGAGAAGCAGTGATGGATTCAGTAGTGCGTTCAATGGAAGACTATATCAACTACATCACACCGCAGTTTTCCCGCACCCATCTTAACTTCCAGCGCGTTCCCACCGTCGACACTTCAAACCCGTTCGCGGCAAAAGGTATCCCGTCGCTGGATGAAAGCTTTGTGGTGATCCATTTTCGTAATCTGGAAGGGATCGATTTCCCCTGGCTGCTGGCGATGTTGCAAGGCTCATTCATTTCCCACATCAATACGTTAGTGGTGCCCGGCGGCAAAATGGGTCTGGCAATGGAATTAATTATGCTGCCGCTGGTGCAACGATTGATGGAAGGAAAGAAAATCGAGTAACTCTGCTATTACGCCGGATAAAATACTATCCGGCTTCACAACGGGATAGTTAAATCACGCGGCAACCACTTCATACGAGTGAGTAATATTCACCGCTTTTTCCAGCATCAACGCCACTGAACAATATTTCTCGGCAGAGAGATCAACCGCACGCGCAACCGCTGCGTCTTTCAGGTCGCGACCGGTGACGATAAAATGCAGATTAATGTGCGTAAACAGGCGTGGTGCCTCTTCGCGGCGTTCAGAGGTCAATTTTACTTCACAATCGACCACATCCTGACGCCCTTTTTGCAGGATCGAAACCACATCGATGGCACTGCAACCACCCGCCGCCATCAACACCATTTCCATCGGACTTGGTGCTTTATCGCCTGAGTTGCCGTCCATTAAAATCTGATGACCAGAGGCGGATTCGCCCAGAAAAGTTAACCCTTCGACCCACTTCACTCGCGCTTGCATTTTTGCTACTCCACTGCGTCAATTTTCCTGACAGAGTACGCGTACTAACCAAATCGTGCAACGGAAGGCGACCTGGGTCATGCTGAAGCGAGACACCAGGAGACACAAAGCGAAAGCTATGCTAAAACAGTCAGGATGCTACAGTAATACATTGATGTACTGCATGTATGCAAAGGACGTCACATTACCGTGCAGTACAGTTGATAGCCCCTTCCCAGGTAGCGGGAAGCATATTTCGGCAATCCAGAGACAGCGGCGTTATCTGGCTCTGGAGAAAGCTTATAACAGAGGATAACCGCGCATGGTGCTTGGCAAACCGCAAACAGACCCGACTCTCGAATGGTTCTTGTCTCATTGCCACATTCATAAGTACCCATCCAAGAGCACGCTTATTCACCAGGGTGAAAAAGCGGAAACGCTGTACTACATCGTTAAAGGCTCTGTGGCAGTGCTGATCAAAGACGAAGAGGGTAAAGAAATGATCCTCTCCTATCTGAATCAGGGTGATTTTATTGGCGAACTGGGCCTGTTTGAAGAGGGCCAGGAACGTAGCGCATGGGTACGTGCGAAAACCGCCTGTGAAGTGGCTGAAATTTCGTACAAAAAATTTCGCCAATTGATTCAGGTAAACCCGGACATTCTGATGCGTCTGTCTGCACAGATGGCGCGTCGTCTGCAAGTCACTTCAGAGAAAGTGGGCAACCTGGCGTTCCTCGACGTGACGGGCCGCATTGCACAGACTCTGCTGAATCTGGCAAAACAACCAGACGCTATGACTCACCCGGACGGTATGCAAATCAAAATTACCCGTCAGGAAATCGGTCAGATTGTCGGCTGTTCTCGTGAAACCGTGGGACGCATTCTGAAGATGCTTGAAGATCAGAACCTGATCTCCGCACACGGTAAAACCATCGTCGTTTACGGCACTCGTTAATCCCGTCGGAGTGGCGCGTTACCTGGTAGCGCGCCATTTTGTTTCCCCCGATGTGGCGCAGACTGATTTATCACCCCGATATCAACTATGCACTACGACAAACGCTGGTGCTATGTTTGCCCGTGGCCGTTGGGTTAATGCTTGGCGAATTACGATTCGGTCTGCTCTTCTCTCTCGTTCCTGCCTGTTGCAATATTGCGGGCCTTGATACGCCTCATAAACGTTTTTTCAAACGCTTAATCATTGGTGCGTCGCTGTTTGCCACCTGTAGCTTACTGACACAGCTGCTACTGGCAAAAGATGTTCCCCTGCCCTTTTTGCTGACCGGATTAACGCTGGTACTTGGCGTCACTGCTGAGTTGGGGCCATTGCACGCAAAATTGCTTCCTGCATCGCTGCTCGCCGCCATTTTTACCCTCAGTCTGGCGGGATACATGCCGGTCTGGGAACCGTTGCTCATCTATGCGTTGGGCACTCTCTGGTACGGATTGTTTAACTGGTTTTGGTTCTGGATCTGGCGCGAACAACCGCTGCGCGAGTCACTCAGCCTGCTGTATCGCGAGCTGGCAGACTACTGCGAAGCGAAATACAGCCTGCTTACGCAGCATACCGATCCTGAAAAAGCGCTGCCGCCGCTGCTGGTGCGCCAGCAAAAAGCGGTCGATCTAATTACCCAGTGCTATCAGCAAATGCATATGCTTTCCGCGCAAAATAATACTGACTACAAGCGGATGCTGCGTATTTTCCAGGAGGCGCTGGATTTGCAGGAACATATTTCGGTCAGTTTGCATCAGCCGGAAGAGGTGCAAAAACTGGTCGAGCGTAGCCATGCGGAAGAAGTTATCCGCTGGAATGCGCAAACCGTCGCCGCTCGCCTGCGCGTGCTGGCTGATGACATTCTTTACCATCGCCTGCCGACGCGTTTTACGATGGAAAAGCAAATTGGCGCACTGGAAAAAATCGCCCGCCAGCATCCGGATAATCCGGTTGGGCAATTCTGCTACTGGCATTTCAGCCGCATCGCCCGCGTGCTGCGCACCCAAAAACCGCTCTATGCCCGTGACTTACTGGCCGATAAACAGCGGCGAATGCCGTTACTTCCGGCGCTGAAAAGTTATTTGTCACTAAAGTCTCCGGCGCTACGCAATGCCGGACGACTCAGTGTGATGTTAAGCGTTGCCAGCTTGATGGGCACCGCGCTGCATCTGCCGAAGTCGTACTGGATCCTGATGACGGTATTGCTGGTGACGCAAAATGGCTATGGCGCAACCCGTCTGAGGATTGTGAATCGCTCCGTGGGAACCGTGGTCGGGTTAATCATTGCGGGCGTGGCGCTGCACTTTAAAATTCCCGAAGGTTACACCCTGACCTTGATGCTGATTACCACCCTTGCCAGCTACCTGATATTGCGCAAAAACTACGGCTGGGCGACGGTCGGTTTTACTATTACCGCAGTGTATACCCTGCAACTGTTGTGGCTGAACGGTGAGCAGTACATCCTTCCGCGTCTTATCGATACCATTATTGGTTGTTTAATTGCTTTCGGTGGTACCGTCTGGCTGTGGCCGCAGTGGCAGAGCGGGTTATTGCGTAAAAACGCCCATGACGCTTTAGAAGCCTATCAGGAAGCGATTCGCTTGATTCTGAGCGAGGATCCGCAACCTACGCCACTGGCCTGGCAGCGAATGCGGGTAAATCAGGCACATAACACTCTGTATAACTCATTGAATCAGGCGATGCAGGAACCAGCGTTCAACAGCCATTATCTGGCAGATATGAAACTGTGGGTAACGCACAGTCAGTTTATTGTTGAACATATTAATGCCATGACCACGCTGGCACGGGAACACCGGGCATTGCCGCCTGAACTGGCGCAAGAATATTTGCAGTCTTGTGAAATCGCCATTCAGCGTTGTCAGCAGCGACTGGAATATGACGAACCGGGGAGTTCTGGCGATGCCAATATCATGGATGCGCCGGAGATGCAGCCGCACGAAGGCGCGGCAGGTACGCTGGAGCAGCATTTACAGCGGGTTATTGGTCATCTGAACACCATGCACACCATTTCGTCGATGGCATGGCGTCAGCGACCGCATCACGGGATTTGGCTGAGTCGCAAGTTGCGGGATTCGAAGGCGTAATGCAGGCTAAACCATCGGATAAGGCATTCACGCCGCATCCGACATCTTTTGCCTGATGCGTCTTATTTACGCCCCAACCACCTTCGCCACCGCGTGGGCGAAACGTTGCATCCCTTCATCGATATCCGCATCTTCCACCACCAGCGACGGTGCAAAACGCATCACATCCGGTCCGGCATTCAGCACCATTACGCCAGCCTCTGCGCCCGCATACAGGAAATCACGCGCCTGACCTTTGTACTGTGGTTTCAGCTCCGCGCCAATTAACAGCCCCATACCGCGAATATCGCTAAACACATCGTACTGCTGATCGATCTTCTGCAAATGGTCAACAAAACGCTGGCGTTTCGCCTGAATGCCTTCCAGCACTTCAGGGGTATTAATGATATCAAACGCCGCGCCCGCTACTGCACAGGCCAGAGGATTACCGCCGTAGGTGGAACCGTGAGAACCAGGATGAAACGCAGAAGCAATTTCCGCCGTGGTCAGCATGGCGCTAATCGGGAAGCCGCCGCCTAACGCTTTCGCAGAAGTCAGAATATCCGGCGTCACGCCGTAGTGCATGTAAGCAAACAAATCGCCGGTCCGCCCCATCCCGCACTGTACTTCATCAAACACCAATAATGCCTGATGTTGATCGCACAACTCACGCAAGCCCTGCAAAAACTCTGGCGTCGCTGCCGTCACACCGCCCTCGCCCTGGATCGGCTCAACCACCACCGCACAGGTGTGATCATCCATCACCGCTTTCACTGCGTGGAGATCGTTAAAGGGAACGTGGATGATGTCTGATGGTTTTGGCCCAAAGCCGTCGGAATATTTTGGCTGCCCACCCACCGAGACAGTAAACAGCGAGCGACCATGAAAAGCGTTATGGAAGGCAATAATTTTGGTTTTGAACGGGCTATGACGCACGCAGGCGTAATGGCGTGCCAGTTTAAAGGCGGTTTCGTTAGCTTCCGTGCCGGAGTTCATAAACACCACGCGTTCGGCAAACGTCGCCTCAATCAGTTTACGCCCAAGACGCAGCGCCGGTTCATTGGTGAAAACGTTACTGATATGCCACAGAGTTTCGCCCTGGGTTTTTAACGCGTTCACCAGCGCAGGATGGCAATGGCCCAACGCCGTAACTGCAATGCCACCCGCGAAATCGACATACTCCTTGCCTTGCTGATCCCAGATTCGGCTGCCCTGACCTTTTACCGGAATGAACTCTGCCGGAGCATAAATCGGCAGGATCACTTCATCGAAAGTCGCGCGTGTAATTGCTGTTTGTTCAATTGCCATCTCATGATCACCCTGTTACGCATAAACCAATGTGAAATTATAATCACAAAATATGCATAAAAAATCACTGAATGGCAATCAGAAATCAACGATGCAGGAAATTAGCCAGCAGTTGATGTCCTTGTTCGCTAAGAATACTTTCTGGATGGAACTGCACACCTTCCAGATCCCACTGGCGATGGCGAATCCCCATAATCTCGCGGGTTTCGCTCCAGGCCGTCACTTCAAAGCACGCTGGTAACGAGTCAGGTTCCACTACCAGCGAATGATAGCGTGTCACGGTAAGTGGATTTGCCAGCCCCCGAAATACGCCCTCACCGCTATGTGTAATCGGCGAGGTTTTGCCGTGCATGACCTTTGCAGCGCGCACAACTTTACCGCCAAATGCCTGCGCCATTGCCTGATGACCGAGGCAGACGCCAAGAATCGGCAAGCGCCCGGCATAGTGGCGAATAACGTCAAGGGAGATCCCGGCTTCATCTGGCGTACAGGGGCCGGGTGAGATGACAATTTTTTGTGGTTTAAGGGCGTCGATATCCGCCAGCGTCAACGCATCGTTGCGCTTAACCAGCACATCCGCCCCCAGTTCACAAAAGTACTGGTAGAGGTTCCAGGTAAAAGAATCGTAGTTATCTATAAGCAGGATCATGGCGGCTCCGGTACGAAAGAACCGCGCTATTTTACTCAGATTCCCCGGCTTCGCTTACCACTTTGCTAAATATCATCTGCAACGCGGTGAGATCCCCCATTGCCCCACTCTGATTTGCCTGATTCCAGGCCTCTTTTTCGATACCCTGCCAGCTCAGTTGATATCCGGCATGAATCGCCAGTTGCTCGAAGAAGATCCGCTGTGCCAGACCACTTCCCACCCGGAAGGGATGCAGCACGTTGATTTCACAATAGTAATGCGCCAGCCGCTCGACGAACTTCGTTTTCTCCAGGCCAACCAGATAACCTTCTTCCTCCAGATCCTGCATCAGGGCATTGCCCTCTTTTTCGATATAAGCAAAGTGGCAGAACGGCGTATCGCCCTGATAAATATCAACTTCACGCAGTTGCCCTGCCCAGTCGAAAATATCCTGATACAGCTGGCGATGGATAGTGCGCAAATGCGGTAAACCGCGCACCAGCGGACCAAGCTCAATGGTCGCAGCACGCAGCGCCGTCATTTCGTAAGCGGCCTGTTCCAGCCGCTGCTGCTGGCGGATGTTCAGCCGGTTACGCATGATATCAAGGCCTGGATAAAGATACGGATCGCGCCCTTCGCCGAATTTATCGCTCATAGTGCCTCCTCAGCTCTTCAAGGCGCGCTAAAGCCTCTGCGGCAGTAAGAGTGACTAAAGGCATCTCGACGCCTTCAAGACGGCGACTGGCCTGAAAATTACGATTACGCTGAAGCTCCCAGAGACGGGACTTTTGCTTATCGGTGAGTTTCTTCACTTGATGCCTCCCTGAACGTGTCCATTTGCCACAAGTATAAGCGGCAAATCCGGGTTACGCCGGGAGAGCAGAAGCGCGGGCAAGATTGCCCGCGCGGGAAATCATTACGGCAGGACTTTAGCGGAAAGGATAACTACCGGTTTTGACGGCACATTCTGGTACGGACCAACATCATGAGTCGGCACCTGGGAAATCTTATCGGCAACGTCCATGCCTTTCACCACTTTACCAAATACCGCGTAACCGAAATCACGCTGACCATGGTCAAGGAAGGCGTTATCGGCAACGTTGATAAAGAACTGGCTGGTGGCGCTGTCTTTGTCAGCGGTACGCGCCATCGCGATGGTACCACGCGTGTTGCGCAGGCCGTTATCGGCTTCATTTTTGATTGGCGGGTTTGGTTTTTTCTGCTGCATCTGCTCGGTGAAACCGCCGCCCTGAATCATAAAGCCAGGAATGACGCGGTGAAAGGTAGTGTTGTTATAAAAACCGCTGTTCACATAATCGACAAAGTTTTGCACAGACACTGGCGCTTTTTGTTTATCCAGCTCCAGTTCGATGTTACCAGCTGAGGTTGTCAACAATACGTGCGGGTCCCCTTTCGCTGCCATTGCTGCGGGAGAAAGAGCAGAAAGAGCGAAAACAGCAGCCATCGCCGCCAGGGTCGATTTGAACATGAGATTTCCTTAACAAACAGAGCAGAAAAAAAGCAAGTGAAGAGATTCTAAATAGCCTTCAAGAACAAGGCCATCCCTTTACCTAATTTTACGTATCTGAAATATATGTAACCTGACGATCACTTTTTATTCCGTGATCAAAATCACCTCTTAAAATGCAATTTAGCAACCGATTGCAATAAAACATTTAAACAGATCACAAAATCACCTAAAATCGCCCGCTCGCGGCATATCCCGCTATGCCATTTTATTTTTGAACGCAGGCCAATCATGACTAACAGCAATCGCATCAAGCTCACATGGATTAGCTTTCTCTCCTACGCACTGACTGGTGCGTTGGTTATTGTCACCGGGATGGTGATGGGAAATATCGCCGATTATTTCAATCTGCCTGTTTCCAGTATGAGTAACACCTTCACCTTCCTCAACGCCGGCATTTTAATCTCTATCTTCCTCAACGCCTGGCTGATGGAAATCGTCCCGTTGAAAACGCAGTTACGTTTTGGCTTTCTCCTGATGGTGCTGGCGGTTGCCGGTTTGATGTTCAGCCACAGCCTGGCGCTGTTCTCGGCGGCGATGTTCATTCTCGGGGTGGTCAGCGGCATTACTATGTCGATTGGTACATTCCTGATAACACAAATGTATGAAGGGCGTCAGCGCGGTTCACGCCTGTTATTTACCGACTCCTTCTTCAGTATGGCCGGGATGATTTTCCCAATGATCGCCGCGTTTCTGCTGGCGCGCAGCATTGAGTGGTACTGGGTTTATGCCTGCATCGGGCTGGTGTATGTCGCTATTTTTATTCTGACCTTCGGCTGTGAGTTCCCGGCACTGGGCAAACACGCACCAAAAACGGATGCTCCGGTAGCGAAAGAAAAGTGGGGGATCGGCGTACTGTTTCTCTCTGTTGCGGCGCTGTGCTACATCCTCGGTCAGTTAGGTTTTATCTCCTGGGTGCCTGAGTATGCCAAAGGCCTGGGCATGAGCCTGAATGATGCTGGCACGCTGGTGAGTAACTTCTGGATGTCATATATGGTCGGCATGTGGGCGTTCAGCTTTATTCTTCGCTTCTTTGATTTGCAACGTATTCTGACCGTACTGGCTGGTCTGGCTGCGATTCTGATGTACGTCTTTAACACCGGAACACCAGCACATATGGCGTGGTCAATTCTCGCCCTGGGCTTCTTCTCCAGCGCGATCTATACCACCATCATCACCCTGGGTTCACAGCAGACCAAAGTACCGTCGCCAAAACTGGTTAACTTTGTCCTGACCTGCGGAACCATCGGTACTATGTTGACCTTTGTGGTTACCGGCCCGATTGTTGAACATAGCGGTCCGCAGGCGGCACTGCTTACAGCAAACGGTCTGTACGCTGTCGTCTTTGTGATGTGCTTCCTGTTAGGTTTCGTCAGCCGTCACCGTCAGCATAACACTCTGACCTCTCATTAATTGCTCATGCCGGACGGCACTATCGTCGTCCGGCCTTTTCCTCTCTTACCCCGCTACGTGCATCTATTTCTATAAACCCGTTCATTTTGTCTATTTTTTGCACAAACATGAAATGTCAGACAATTCCGTGACTTAAGAAAATTTATACAAATCAGCAATATACCCCTTAAGGAGTATATAAAGGTGAATTTGATTTACATCAATAAGCGGGGTTGCTGAATCGTTAAGGTAGGCGGTAATAGAAAAGAAATCGAGGCAAAAATGAGCAAAGTCAGACTCGCAATTATCGGTAACGGTATGGTCGGCCATCGCTTTATCGAAGATCTTCTTGATAAATCTGATGCGGCCAACTTTGATATTACCGTTTTCTGTGAAGAACCGCGCATCGCTTATGACCGCGTACACCTCTCGTCTTACTTCTCTCACCACACCGCCGAAGAGCTGTCGCTGGTGCGCGAAGGCTTCTACGAGAAACACGGCATCAAAGTTCTGGTCGGCGAACGTGCTATCACCATCAACCGTCAGGAGAAGGTGATTCACTCCAGCGCCGGGCGCACCGTTTTTTATGACAAGCTGATCATGGCGACCGGTTCCTACCCGTGGATCCCGCCAATCAAAGGTTCTGATACTCAGGACTGCTTTGTCTATCGCACTATTGAAGACCTCAACGCCATTGAATCCTGCGCCCGTCGCAGCAAACGCGGTGCCGTTGTTGGTGGCGGCCTGTTAGGTCTGGAAGCCGCTGGCGCGCTGAAAAACTTAGGTATTGAAACCCACGTTATCGAATTTGCCCCTATGCTGATGGCGGAACAGCTTGATCAGATGGGTGGCGAGCAGCTGCGTCGCAAAATCGAAAGTATGGGCGTGCGCGTTCACACCAGCAAAAACACCCTTGAGATTGTGCAGGAGGGTGTCGAAGCGCGTAAAACCATGCGTTTTGCCGACGGCAGCGAGCTGGAAGTTGACTTTATCGTCTTCTCTACCGGTATCCGTCCGCGCGATAAGCTGGCAACCCAGTGTGGTCTGGACGTAGCTCCGCGTGGGGGTATTGTCATTAATGATTCCTGCCAGACTTCCGATCCGGATATCTACGCCATCGGTGAATGCGCAAGCTGGAACAACCGTGTATTTGGTCTGGTAGCACCTGGCTACAAAATGGCGCAGGTCGCCGTTGACCATATTCTCGGTAGCGAAAACGCCTTTGAAGGTGCTGACCTTAGCGCCAAGCTGAAACTGCTGGGCGTAGACGTAGGCGGTATTGGTGATGCGCACGGTCGCACACCTGGCGCACGTAGCTACGTTTACCTCGACGAAAGCAAAGAGATCTACAAACGCCTTATTGTCAGCGAAGACAACAAAACCCTGCTCGGTGCGGTACTGGTGGGCGATACCAGCGACTACGGTAACCTGCTGCAACTGGTGCTGAATGCTATCGAGCTGCCGGAAAACCCGGATTCTCTGATTCTGCCGGCGCACTCGGGTAGCGGTAAGCCGTCTATCGGTGTTGATAAACTGCCGGACAGCGCGCAAATCTGCTCCTGCTTCGACGTCACCAAAGGTGATCTGATTGCTGCCATCAACAAAGGCTGCCACACCGTTGCGGCGCTGAAAGCCGAAACCAAAGCGGGTACTGGCTGCGGTGGCTGTATCCCGCTGGTCACTCAGGTACTGAACGCGGAACTGGCGAAACAGGGCATCGAAGTTAACAACAACCTGTGCGAACACTTTGCTTATTCGCGTCAGGAACTGTTCCATTTGATCCGCGTTGAAGGCATTAAAACCTTCGAAGAACTGCTGGCGAAACACGGCAAAGGTTACGGTTGTGAAGTTTGTAAACCGACCGTCGGTTCGTTGCTGGCCTCCTGCTGGAACGAATACATTCTGAAGCCGGAACATACTCCGCTGCAGGATTCTAACGACAACTTCCTCGCTAACATCCAGAAAGACGGCACCTACTCGGTGATCCCGCGCTCTCCGGGCGGTGAAATCACCCCGGAAGGGCTGATGGCGGTAGGTCGTATCGCGCGTGAATTTAATCTCTACACCAAGATCACTGGCTCCCAGCGTCTGGCGATGTTTGGCGCACAGAAAGACGATCTGCCGGAGATCTGGCGTCAGCTGATTGAAGCCGGCTTCGAAACCGGTCATGCCTATGCGAAAGCACTGCGTATGGCTAAAACCTGCGTGGGTAGCACCTGGTGCCGCTACGGCGTGGGCGACAGCGTGGGCCTCGGCGTGGAACTGGAAAACCGCTACAAAGGCATCCGTACGCCGCACAAAATGAAGTTCGGTGTCTCCGGCTGTACCCGGGAATGTTCAGAAGCCCAGGGTAAAGACGTGGGTATTATCGCCACCGAAAAAGGCTGGAACCTGTATGTTTGCGGTAACGGCGGCATGAAACCGCGTCATGCGGATCTGCTGGCGGCGGATATCGATCGCGAAACGCTGATCAAATATCTCGACCGCTTCATGATGTTCTACATCCGTACCGCCGACAAACTGACGCGTACCGCGCCGTGGTTAGAAAACCTCGAAGGCGGCATCGATTACCTGAAAGCGGTGATCATTGACGACAAACTGGGGCTGAACGCACATCTGGAAGAAGAGATGGCGCGCCTGCGTGAAGCGGTAGTGTGTGAGTGGACTGAAACGGTCAATACGCCGTCTGCGCAGACTCGCTTCAAACACTTCATCAACAGCGACAAGCGTGACCCGAACGTGCAGATGGTGCCAGAGCGCGAACAGCACCGTCCGGCAACGCCGTATGAACGTATCCCAGTAACTCTGGTGGAGGACAACGCATGAGCCAGTGGAAAGACATCTGCAAAATCGATGACATCCTGCCTGAAACCGGCGTCTGCGCGCTGTTAGGTGACGAGCAGGTCGCGATTTTCCGCCCGTATCACAGCGATCAGGTGTTTGCGATCAGCAACATCGACCCGTTCTTCGAGTCCAGCGTGCTGTCACGCGGGCTGATTGCGGAGCACCAGGGCGAGCTGTGGGTCGCCAGCCCGCTGAAAAAACAGCGTTTTCGCTTAAGTGATGGCTTGTGCATGGAAGACGAACAGTTTTCCGTCAAACATTACGAAGCGCGAGTGAAAGACGGCGTGGTGCAGCTGCGCGGTTAATGTTTTAACGGGAGGCGCAATGCCTCCCCTTTTTGCATGGTCCTGTAATAATCTTCGGTATATTGCAGGACATTTTTTAAACTTTTTGTTTTATTTTTTGTTTTTATTTTTTAAAGGATAATCAAATGTTTACAGACACTATTAATAAGTGTGCGGCTAACGCTGCGCGCATTGCACGCCTGTCGGCAAATAACCCGCTCGGCTTTTGGGTCAGCTCCGCCATGGCGGGCGCGTATGTGGGTCTTGGGATCATCCTGATTTTCACGCTCGGTAATTTGCTCGATCCGTCCATACGTCCTCTGGTGATGGGCGCGACCTTTGGTATCGCCTTAACGCTGGTGATTATCGCCGGTTCTGAACTGTTCACCGGACACACCATGTTCCTCACCTTTGGGGTGAAAGCGGGCACCATCAGCCACGGGCAAATGTGGGCAATCCTGCCGCAAACCTGGCTGGGTAATCTGGTTGGTTCCGTCTTCGTTGCCATGCTCTATAGCTGGGGCGGTGGTAGCCTGCTGCCGGTAGATACCAGCATCGTTCACTCCGTCGCGCTGGCTAAAACCACTGCACCGGCAATGGTACTGTTCTTCAAAGGTGCATTGTGTAACTGGCTGGTTTGTCTGGCAATCTGGATGGCGCTGCGCACTGAAGGGGCGGCGAAATTTATCGCAATCTGGTGGTGTCTGCTGGCATTTATCGCGTCCGGCTACGAGCACTCCATCGCTAACATGACGCTGTTCGCGCTCTCCTGGTTCGGCAACCACAGCGAAGCCTACACGCTGGCGGGTATTGGTCATAACCTGCTGTGGGTGACGCTGGGTAATACTTTATCAGGTGCCGTATTCATGGGATTGGGTTATTGGTATGCTACGCCGAAAGCGAATCGTCCGGTTGCGGACAAATTTAATCAAACTGAAACGGCTGCCGGTTAATTACTAAGGGGTTTTTACGTGGATCATTTGCCTATATTTTGCCAATTACGCGATCGCGACTGTCTGATTGTCGGCGGTGGTGATGTCGCGGAACGCAAAGCAAGGTTGCTGTTAGACGCAGGCGCTCGCTTAACGGTGAATGCATTAGCGTTTATTCCACAGTTCACCGCATGGGCAGATGCAGGCATGTTAACCCTCGTCGAAGGGCCATTTGATGAAAGCCTTCTCGACACCTGCTGGCTGGCGATTGCAGCGACGGATGATGACGCGCTTAACCAGCGCGTCAGCGAAGCCGCTGAAGCTCGTCGCATCTTCTGTAACGTGGTCGATGCGCCGAAAGCTGCCAGCTTCATTATGCCGTCGATTATTGACCGCTCACCGCTGATGGTGGCGGTTTCCTCTGGCGGTACTTCTCCGGTTCTGGCGCGCCTGTTGCGCGAAAAACTCGAATCACTGCTGCCGCTGCATCTGGGCCAGGTAGCGAAATACGCCGGGCAGTTACGCGGTCGGGTAAAACAACAGTTCGCCACGATGGGTGAACGCCGCCGCTTCTGGGAAAAACTGTTCGTTAACGACCGTCTGGCGCAGTCGCTGGCGAACAACGATCAGAAAGCCATTACTGAAACCACCGAACAGTTAATCAACGAACCGCTCGATCATCGTGGTGAAGTAGTGCTGGTTGGCGCAGGTCCAGGCGATGCTGGTCTTCTGACGCTGAAAGGTCTGCAACAAATTCAGCAGGCAGATGTGGTGGTCTACGACCGTCTGGTTTCTGACGATATTATGAATCTGGTACGCCGCGATGCTGATCGCGTTTTCGTCGGCAAACGCGCGGGATACCACTGCGTACCGCAGGAAGAGATTAACCAGATCCTGCTGCGGGAAGCGCAAAAAGGCAAACGCGTGGTGCGGCTGAAAGGTGGCGATCCGTTTATTTTTGGCCGTGGCGGCGAAGAGCTGGAAACACTGTGCAACGCGGGTATTCCGTTCTCGGTGGTTCCGGGTATTACCGCAGCTTCTGGTTGCTCTGCCTATTCGGGTATTCCGCTCACGCATCGCGATTATGCCCAGAGCGTGCGCTTAATTACCGGACACTTAAAAACCGGTGGCGAGCTGGACTGGGAAAACCTGGCGGCAGAAAAACAGACGCTGGTGTTCTATATGGGGCTGAATCAGGCTGCGACTATTCAGCAAAAGCTGATTGAACACGGTATGCCTGGCGAAATGCCGGTAGCAATTGTCGAAAACGGAACAGCAGTCACGCAGCGCGTGATTGACGGTACGCTCACACAACTGGGCGAACTGGCGCAGCAAATGAATAGTCCATCGCTAATTATTATTGGTCGGGTTGTTGGCCTGCGCGATAAACTGAACTGGTTCTCCAACCATTAATTTAATCAGGGCCAGAGAATTCTGGCCTTTTTCGTTTACAACTCTCTTTATATATTCAGCAGATAAAAATATAACTCATTAACAAAAATCATTTGTTTTTGCCCCGTTATATTCACCGTTACAGCGACTTACAAAATTAAGTCATTCACTCACTGACGCCGATTAAATATTCCTGTATCGTTCTTAATGAGCAGTCTACTTATATTCATATAATCAATGAATATTAATCAATATATAATACATAGGGAATGTAAATGAACAAATTTATTAAAGTTGCACTGGTAGGTGCAGTACTGGCTACGTTAACTGCATGTACTGGTCATATTGAAAACCGTGATAAGAACTGCTCTTACGACTACCTGCTGCACCCAGCAATTTCTATTTCTAAAATCATTGGCGGTTGCGGTCCTACTGCACAGTAAGTCTCTGACAGAAATCGGCTAACACCGGTTTAATTGCCCGACGCCCTCTGGATTTTCCGAGGGCGTATTTGTTTCTATATCCTTCTTGCTCCCCACCCGTAAAAATATTTTCACTTTAATTTCAGTTGGATAACCACATTCATCAGCCACAGCGCGATCCTGTGCGAAATTATGTGATCTTCCTCCACATTACATAACATCATGTGTTGTTATATTCATCATGCATTGTCATGTTACCTTTTAAATGACTGCAAACTCTCCCCTACAACGTGTTGGACAAGAAAAAGGTATCGCTATGGGAAGCCAGGAACTCCAACGCAAGCTCGGATTTTGGGCCGTTCTTGCAATCGCCGTCGGGACAACCGTCGGCTCCGGTATTTTTGTATCTGTGGGTGAAGTGGCAAAAGCGGCGGGCACGCCGTGGCTGACGGTGCTCGCATTTGTCATCGGCGGGTTAATTGTGATCCCGCAAATGTGCGTCTATGCGGAACTATCCACCGCTTATCCGGAAAATGGCGCAGATTATGTTTATCTGAAAAATGCCGGAAGCCGACCGCTGGCTTTCCTCTCCGGCTGGGCCAGCTTCTGGGCCAACGATGCGCCGTCATTGTCGATTATGGCGCTGGCGATAGTCAGCAATCTTGGCTTTTTAACGCCTATCGATCCTCTGCTCGGTAAATTTATCGCCGCCGGATTAATTATCGCCTTTATGCTGCTGCACCTGCGCTCCGTTGAAGGCGGCGCAGCGTTTCAGACGCTAATTACCATCGCCAAAATTATCCCGTTCACTATCGTCATTGGTCTTGGGATCTTCTGGTTTAAAGCGGAGAATTTTGCCGCCCCTACCACCACTGCGATTGGCGCAACGGGCAGCTTTATGGCGCTACTGGCGGGAATCTCCGCCACCAGTTGGTCGTACACCGGCATGGCCTCTATCTGTTATATGACCGGCGAAATTAAAAACCCCGGTAAAACTATGCCACGAGCGCTAATTGGTTCCTGTCTGCTGGTTCTGGTGCTCTACACCCTGCTGGCGTTGGTAATTTCTGGCCTGATGCCCTTCGACAAACTCGCCAATTCTGAAACGCCGATTTCCGACGCCCTGACCTGGATCCCGGCACTCGGCAGCACCGCCGGGATCTTCGTGGCTATCACGGCGATGATCGTCATTCTCGGATCGCTTTCCAGCTGCGTGATGTACCAGCCGCGGCTGGAATACGCGATGGCGAAAGACAATCTGTTCTTCAAATGCTTCGGCCATGTGCATCCAAAATACAACACGCCGGATGTCTCCATCATCCTGCAAGGGGCGCTGGGGATCTTCTTCATCTTCGTTTCCGATCTCACCAGCCTGCTGGGTTATTTCACCCTGGTGATGTGTTTCAAAAATACCCTCACCTTCGGCTCCATCATCTGGTGTCGTAAACGCGACGATTACAAACCGCTGTGGCGTACTCCGGCTTTCGGGCTGATGACCACCCTCGCCATTGCATCAAGCCTCATTCTGGTCGCCTCAACCTTTGTCTGGGCACCGATTCCCGGCCTTATCTGCGCCGTCATCGTTATTGCCACTGGTCTGCCTGCTTACGCCTTCTGGGCGAAGCGTAGCCGCCAGCTCAACGCTTTGTCGTAATGTTATCTGGAGAAAATAAAATGTTGGATATTGATAAAAGTACCGTGGACTTTCTGGTCACCGAAAATATGGTTCAGGAAGTGGAAAAAGTTCTCAGCCATGACGTTCCGCTGGTGCACACCATCGTGGAAGAGATGGTGAAGCGCGACATCGATCGTATTTATTTCGTTGCCTGCGGATCGCCACTCAACGCGGCGCAAACGGCGAAACATCTGGCAGATCGCTTTTCCGATCTTCAGGTTTACGCCATTTCCGGCTGGGAGTTCTGCGATAACACCCCGTATCGCCTCGACGATCGTTGCGCGGTGATTGGCGTTTCTGACTACGGTAAAACCGAAGAGGTGATCAAAGCGCTGGAACTGGGTCGGGCCTGCGGCGCGCTTACTGCGGCATTCACCAAACGCGCGGATAGCCCGATTACCTCGGCGGCGGAATTTAGCATTGATTATCAGGCCGACTGTATCTGGGAAATTCATCTGCTGCTCTGCTACAGCGTGGTGCTGGAGATGATCACCCGCCTCGCGCCGCACGCGGAAATCGGCAAGATCAAAAACGATCTCAAACAGCTGCCGAATGCGCTCGGTTATCTGGTACGCACTTGGGAAGAAAAAGGCCGCCAGCTTGGTGAACTGGCCAGCCAGTGGCCGATGATTTATACCGTTGCTGCGGGTCCGCTGCGTCCGCTGGGTTACAAAGAAGGCATTGTAACGCTGATGGAATTTACCTGGACGCACGGCTGTGTGATTGAGAGCGGTGAGTTCCGTCACGGCCCGCTGGAGATTGTCGAACCGGGCGTTCCGTTCCTGTTTCTGCTCGGCAATGACGAAAGTCGTCACACCACCGAACGCGCCATTAACTTTGTTAAACAGCGTACTGACAACGTGATCGTCATCGATTACGCCGAAATTTCGCAAGGGCTGCACCCGTGGCTGGCACCGTTCCTGATGTTCGTGCCAATGGAGTGGCTCTGCTACTACCTGTCTATTTACAAAGATCACAACCCGGATGAACGCCGCTATTACGGTGGTCTGGTGGAATATTAATCCTCTCTCCCGGCCCGGCAACGGGCCGGATTTACGCAAGGAGTTACCCGATGAAAACAGGTATGTTTACCTGCGGCCACCAGCGGCTGCCTATTGAACACGCATTCCGTGATGCAAGCGAGCTGGGTTACGATGGCATCGAAATTTGGGGCGGCCGCCCGCACGCGTTCGCGCCGGACTTAAAAGCGGGCGGCATCAAACAAATCAAGGCGCTGGCGCAGACGTATCAGATGCCGATTATCGGTTACACGCCAGAAACCAACGGCTATCCGTATAACATGATGCTGGGCGATGAACATATGCGTCGTGAAAGCCTGGACATGATCAAGCTGGCGATGGATATGGCAAAAGAGATGAACGCGGGTTATACGCTGATTTCTGCGGCCCACGCGGGCTATCTCACGCCGCCTAACGTTATCTGGGGGCGGCTGGCAGAGAACTTAAGCGAACTGTGTGAGTACGCGGAAAACATCGGCATGGATCTGATCCTCGAACCGTTAACGCCGTATGAATCGAACGTCGTGTGTAATGCTAATGATGTGCTTCATGCGCTGGCGCTGGTGCCTTCGCCGCGCCTGTTCAGCATGGTCGACATTTGCGCGCCGTATGTCCAGGCGGAACCGGTGATGAGTTATTTCGACAAACTGGGCGATAAATTACGTCATCTGCATATTGTCGACAGCGACGGGGCCAGCGACACGCATTACATTCCTGGAGAAGGCAAAATGCCGCTGCGGGAACTGATGCGCGATATTATTGATCGGGGCTATGAGGGATACTGCACAGTGGAACTGGTAACGATGTATATGAACGAGCCCAGACTTTACGCCCGCCAGGCGCTGGAACGCTTTCGCGCGCTGCTGCCGGAGGATGAGTGATGAAAACCCTGGCGACAATCGGCGATAACTGCGTCGATATCTACCCGCAACTGAATAAAGCGTTTTCTGGCGGTAATGCGGTGAACGTGGCGGTGTACTGCACTCGCTACGGTATAAAGCCGGGATGCATTACCTGGGTGGGTGACGATGACTACGGCACAAAGCTGAAGCAGGATCTCGCCCGCATGGGCGTCGATATCAGCCATGTCCATACGAAACACGGCGTAACCGCACAAACTCAGGTGGAACTGCACGACAACGATCGCGTTTTTGGCGACTACACCGAAGGCGTGATGGCCGACTTTGCCCTGAGCGAAGAAGATTACGCCTGGCTGGCGCAGTATGACATTGTGCACGCGGCAATCTGGGGACATGCGGAAGACGCATTCCCACAGCTGCACGCTGCGGGCAAACTTACCGCTTTCGACTTCTCCGACAAGTGGGACAGCCCGCTCTGGCAGACACTGGTGCCGCATCTCGATTTTGCCTTTGCCTCTGCACCGCAAGAAGACGAAGCGCTGCGTCTGAAGATGAAAGCGATTGTTGCCCGTGGCGCAGGAACAGTGATTGTCACGCTGGGCGAAAACGGCAGCATTGCCTGGGATGGCGCGCAGTTCTGGCGTCAGGCTCCTGAACTGGTGACGGTTATCGACACCATGGGTGCCGGAGATTCGTTCATTGCCGGATTCCTTTGCGGCTGGTCTGCGGGGATGACATTACCGCAGGCGATGGCGCAGGGAACGGCGTGCGCGGCGAAAACCATTCAGTACCACGGTGCCTGGTAGGTATAACGTTGGCGTGAGCATCTTCACGCCAACGTGCTGTTACTTGCCGGAAAACGACCCTATAATCCGAGTAATTCATTCTTTATTTCAGGGTCGATTATGTCAGCTACGGACCGCTACTCTCATCAACTCCTCTACGCTACCGTCCGCCAGCGGCTGCTGGATGATATCGCGCAGGGGGTTTACCAGGCCGGGCAACAGATCCCTACCGAAAACGAGCTTTGTACACAATATAACGTCAGCCGCATTACCATTCGCAAAGCCATCAGCGACTTAGTGGCAGACGGCGTACTGATCCGCTGGCAGGGCAAAGGCACCTTTGTACAAAGCCAGAAGGTCGAAAACGCCCTGCTGACCGTCAGTGGTTTTACCGATTTTGGCGTCTCACAAGGCAAGGCGACGAAAGAGAAAGTGATCGAGCAGGAACGGGTCAGCGCCGCGCCGTTTTGCGAAAAGCTGAACATCCCTGGCAACAGCGAAGTGTTCCATCTTTGCCGGGTGATGTATCTCGATAAAGAGCCGCTGTTTATTGATAGTTCCTGGATCCCGCTGTCGCGTTATCCTGACTTTGATGAGATTTACGTCGAAGGAAGCTCCACCTATCAGTTATTTCAGGAGCGTTTTGACACGCGAGTGGTCAGCGACAAAAAGACCATCGATATCTTTGCCGCCACCCGCCCGCAGGCGAAATGGCTGAAATGCGAACTGGGCGAACCGTTGTTTCGCATCAGCAAAATCGCCTTTGATCAGAATGACAAACCGGTGCACGTCTCCGAACTCTTCTGCCGCGCCAATCGCATCACCTTAACGATTGATAACCAACGACATTAACCGTAGGCCGGATAAGATGCGCCAGCATCGCATCCGGCGATGCCGGCGCACTGAATTTTACATCCCGCACGTTCCCCTCACCCTAACCCTCTCCCCAAAGGGGCGAGGGGACCGTTCAGTGCGGAATTTAGCTTGATTGCCGAACGGTGCTATCCAGCATTAAATACTGGCAATACTCTCACGCAAAATCCGCAGCACCGTCTCTTCACCGCTGCGATTCGGGTTAATGCGAATCGCACAATGTTCGAGTTGCGGATTCGCCTGGCGGAACGTTCCGGAAAGGCGATAAAAGAGCGGCGGGATTTCATATTTCGACTCTGCACCGACCGGGTAAGGCAACGCGCCACGCTTTTGCGCTTCTTCCAGCACCCTGGCGGCAATCGGCTGATGAAACTCGACAATCAACACCTTCGACTGCGCATTGGCAATGACGGCGCTTTTCACTTCCGGCACTGCACCACCGTTGAGCAAAGCCAGCAACCGTTCAGATACCCCTGCCTGCACCGCGTGCATCACTGGCGCGAACACCAGCCCACGCAACACTTCCAACGCATGAGCGCCCTGGATCTGGCTGCCGCCGGAGTAAAGCGTGGCGCGAATCCGACTAATAACATCGGCATCGCCAACCACTGCACCAACGCCCTCCGGCCCAAACAGCTTGAAGCAGGAGAATGTCGAGACATTCGCGCCGCATTCACAGCCGATTCGCGCCACCTTCATCACCGCATAGTTGTCATCGGTTAACGCTGGAATGCCAGCCAGGCGCAACGTTGCCAGCACATCTGCCAGCACATAGCTGTCCTGCGGCTGCTGGCGCGTATGCTGCACCAGCGCGGCATCAGGTTGTTGCTCGTCGACGACCTGCTTCAGTGCCGACAGGTCATTGAAATCAGCAGTAATAAGCGTCAGCCCCATCTGCTCAATAATAACCCGTGTCGTTGGGTAAACAGGCGCGTCATGCACCAGAAGACGCTGCCCCGGTTTGAGCAAAGCCGCCAGCGCCGCACGAATCGCGCCAGTACCCGCCCCCTGTACCAGCGCCGCCGCTGGTGCATGAAACGCATCAGCCAGCACCTGCTCCACCCGCTGGGTAATGCGCGGTTGATTCAACCCTGGAGTTAACCCTAAATCACCGCCAGTAAGAAACTCGCTGCCGGGGAAATGGCGGCAGATGGTGTCCACCAACGCAAACTGCTTTTGCTGCGCTTCATTAAGCGTCAGGCTTTGCAGAGGAAACGTCTTCATAGGTGCATTCCTTAAGCCGGAATAAACAGGCCAAACCAGTAAAGAACATTCAGCAGGATGCCGGTGATCATTACTGCCACGACCGGTGCCGCCATTTTCTGTACCGGACGGCCCAGGGATTCGTTGAGGAAGTAAATGGCAACCGCGATAGAGAATCCGGTATAACCCGCCATCTTAATTGCTGCGAAAATCGAACCGACCAGCAGCGCCACTTCCATCAGCATATTCATGGCGTTACGGATGTTATCCGACGCATTACGCACCGACGGGTAGCGTCCCAGCCATTTGCCGATAGAACGAAGCAGCAAGACTTCCGCCGAAATAACCACTGCGCCTAATACTGCCGCAACCATCGGATTCGGTGAGAGATAGCCCACCGCATAAACAAAGGTAAAGCCCGCAACCGCATACACGCCAGTGGCTAACGCGGTGGTGGCAATCAACGGCACAAAACCCAGCCCGCGCATAAATTCCGCCAGTGCCGCCTGATTAATCAGCGTTTGTGATTGTTCCGGCGTTACGCCTGCGGAATATGCTTTCTCAAGGGTGAAGATCGACACTTCACTGCCAGCAAAAATCTTCATGCTGGCAACGGCGGCAATCAGCGCCCCTACAATAGCGATATACGGTAAGTTTTTGATAATCCGCGATGTGCGTTCTTCAAACACCGAAAGCCCGCTGGCATCGATGTCATTTTCATCACGATGACGCAGGTCGTGAGTTATCGCGATCCCCAGCAGCATCACCATGCCAATAAAGATTTCGATGGATTCAGGGTTAAGATGTGGGAAATAGCGCACGACTACCACACGGGTCATCAGAACAACCACGGCGGCGACCAGACTTTGCTTCCAGCCAAACTGGTAGAAAATCGCCACCAGCGGGAACAGTGCAAAAGCAGAAACCACCGGCGAGCTTAATTCCCCGAGGCTACCTAATACATCCACCGGCAGCGCGGTCAGCAGCTGGTTTACTGGCAACAGGCAAGTAAGGATCAACACGCCCCAGATAGCGCCAAGACCAAACGCCATCAGGCTGTTTATCGCCAGTACGCCGAGGATATCGGTAGGAAGAAAGAGTAACCATGCGTTTAGCAGCCCGGTTTTCAGGGTAAAAGAGATCCCCACCGAGGCCACAAAACCAATGCTCAGACCAAAAGCGATACTCCCCGCCTCGCGACGGTTCATATAGCCTTCAATCAGTTGCGGCAGGATCGGGCGGATGCCGTCATGAAAAACAGCCGCCGAGCGATGCGCCAGAAGCGATGTCATACCCGTCAGGCACGCCACCACGATAATCTGAATATACAGATCCATAGTCGTGCCTTTTATTTCAGATGGTTAATCAGCATCGGAATCGCGTGTTCGACGTGCTCAACGGAAAGGCCAAACGCCACTTTTCCTTCAGCGATCATTTTGGCGATATGCTCGTCTTTCGCTTTAATGCCTGGTTTGGCAATGGTGCAACTTTTGTTATAGCCAATCACCGCGATGGCAATCGACAATGCCGCGCCCGCACCGGTATTACACGCGCCGATGTAATAATCCAGTTGCCCGGATTTCACCTTCATTGCCGCTTCCATGTCGTTGTGAATGAAAACTTCAAAACAGCCAGGAGCCGTCGCTTCAATAGTTTTTTTAATCTGCTCACGCTGTAAGCCTGCAACGCCAATCTTTTTCATGAGTCTGTCCTTATTGGAAAAATTGAGAGGGATTTTCACGTAACATCACATCCACATCGGCCTGACTGAATCCTGACTGGCGCAATTGCGGAATAAAGGTGGTTAGTAAATAGTCATAGCCATAACCACCGTTGGCTTTTAAATGGGAGCGGCGCGTAATATCCATCGACAGCATGACGCGGTTCAGCAACCCACGGTCGCGTAGCGCATGAAGCATCGCAATACGCTTTTCGTCCGGGTAGTAACTGTTCTTACCAATGGTGTCGAACTGCACATACGCGCCGAGATCGATCATCTTCAAAATGTTGTCGAGGTTGTCTTTCAGATCGCAGTGACCAACGGTGACGCGCGAAAGATCAACTCCGTGGGCTTGCAACAAAGCCAGTTGCTCCAGCCCCATCGTGCTGAACGACGTATGCGTGGAGATCGGGCGTCCGGTCTGGTTATGTGCCAGCGCGGCGGCAATAAATACCTTCTCTTCCAGCGGCGTAATCTTCCCTTCGCTGGAGCCGATCTCCGCGATGATCCCGGCTTTCAGTTCCGTGCCATCGATACCCTGCTCAATTTCATCGACCATCTCCTGCGCCAGTTCCTGCACGCTGCGGGTCGCCACATGTTCCGGGAAAAACGCATCCTGGTAATAACCGGTACAGGCCACCACGTTGATCCCCGTCTCGCGCATTACATCGAGCATAAATTGCGCATTGCGCCCCATGTAACGGTTGGTCATCTCAATCACATTACGCACGCCCCGGGCCATCAGGTCGCTCATCTCCTGGCAAATGAACGAATACTGATCAAGGCGGCAGTCCACGTTGTTTTTAAAGCCGGAGAGATCAATATGCAGATGTTCATGGGCGAAGGTGTAGCCCGTCGGATCAAAACTCATAGGGTGTCTCCTGCAAACCGGAGGGAGGAAAGAAAAGAGCGACCATTTTGTGGCGGTGGCGCACGGAAAAATTCACACACGGTAGCCCCCACATCAGAAAGCGTGGTGCGAACACCTAGCTGAGTAGCAGCCAGGCCTTGCTGATAAACCAGCACCGGCACGACTTCGCGGGTATGGTGGCTGTGACCGATTGTCGGGTCGTTACCGTGATCCGCCATCACGACCAGGCAATCATCTGGCTGCATCGCCTCGACAAGCCGGGCAAGATTACGGTCAACGACCTGCAAACGTTCGGCATAACGTGCGACGTCTTCTGCGTGACCAGCGAGGTCGGTTTCCTGAATGTTGGTGCAAATAAACGCTGTCTGATGGGTGATAAATTCGTCGAGGGTGATATCCATAATCCGCTGGCTATCCACCAGATTTTGCCAGCTCACGCCATAAGGATTGTTGACGATATCTGCCACCTTACCCACCAGCACGGTTGGCACGCCTGCTTCATACAGTTTTTGTGGCACCTGCACTTTTTCATCGACGCCATAGCCCATATGCACGACCTGGAAACCGTTGTCATAAGCGCCAGAACGCGGCGCATTAATACCAATAAAGCGCCCTTCTTTGCTTTCTGCGGCATCGAGAATACGCTGACTGTCGGTTAACAGGCCGCCAAATGTAATGACCCGACCGACCTGTACCTGGTCACGCACGATACGACCAATTTTGATTGCGTCGTCAAAAGAGATCACAGAGAGATTGGCGGTAATGTTATAGACCTGGCCTAAATCCGCCTCGAGATTATCGCCAATCGCAACCGCCTGATTGACCCACAGAAATTGCAGTTCATCGCCACGGCGCTCCACCTGCCAACCGGCGGATACTAATGCCTGCTCAACACGGTAAATCACATCGCGAAAGGGCATCCGCAGCGGCGGTAACGGGCGCGTGCCTAAAATTTCCTGATGCCCCATAAAGGTATCGCCACCTTCATGTTGCAGCTCTGCCACGCCCCAGGTTGCGGAGTCTGACGGCTGCATATCGCCTGGCGCATAACCCAATGCGTTGATTAGCCCCTGCTTCTCCAGCGTTGGTAGCTGCAAATGCGGCAACTGGCTCAGGATGTGACCACAGGTATTCGCCCCGGCATCCTGCGGACGCACCAGCGTGACATCTTTCATTGCGCCTACGCCAAAGCTATCAATCACTAACACCACAAATCGCGCCATTTACGCCTCCAGAGGGTTGCCGAGGCTGTCATAACGACCAACTATTTCTGGTTCGCCGCGCTGAATACCAGACACCAGCACCACATCGCTACGGGTGACAAAAATCTGCGTGCGGAAACAGAGCACCACTGCACTGCTTACCGGAAACTCGCCTGCCAGCGACAGGGTGTAGTCGATACTGCTGTCATCCACAGTTTTGAGATTGGTTTCAGTAATCTTTTGATTTTCTGGCGTAAACACCAGCGCATGTTGCGCATGACCACGACGGTAGTAACCGCCGCCGTAGCAGTAGCTGTCGCCACGGAAATGATGGGAGATTTCACTTAACCAGAGCATCGCGATACGTTCAGGCTGATCGCCCTGCTGGTTTGCCGGAATAGTACCGGTCAGCGCATGACCGGGTTCGGCATGAGTCGCACCGTATTCCGCCAGCAATGGCAGCGAAGTGCAGCTGGTCGCTGAAGGCGCGTTCAGTTGCTCAATCGCAATACCAGATTTCGCCAGTTGATCCCGTGCTTGTACCAGCGTGTGAAGATTCGGTGTTGGCAAAACTTTCCCGGCAGCCTCATCCCAAAGCAGGCAAGGGAAATGGGTTAGTCCGGCTAAATGCAGCCCCGGTAGTTTCTTAATTTCAGCAACCACCTCGTGCAGCGAATGCTGTACAAAACCGCTCTCCTGCCCCGGATAAAGAAAATCATCGTCGCTATAAACTTTGAGCAGCACAGACTGGATTCGCCCGGCCTTCACCGCCGCCGCAGAAACTTCCCGCGCTTTGTCGAGAGTAAACACGGTGATGACGTCGGTGCCCTGTTCAACGGCGTCAGCAACCTGATGACAAGGGATTTGTACCAGATGCCCCTGATGCGCCACCGGCAAACCAGCGCGGCGCATGACTCGCGCCTCTTTGTAATCCACCGCCACAATGCCGCTGTAGCCCAATGCCAGCAGTTTTTCCGCCAGCCATGGGTTACGACCGAATTGTTTGGTCATCAGATACAGTTCAATGCCGTAAAGCCGCGCCGTCTCAATCAGCCGCTTACCGTTTTCCAGTATCTGATCCACGTCGATCACCCAGCTGTCCGGGGCGATCTTGCCCTGCTGCCACAGGCTTAGTGCGGCGGAAATCAGCGCCGGGTTCTGGCGTTTCAATGCTTCTACAAACATCTTGTTGCCTCGTTTCTGTTCCTTGAATTAAATATTCATTTTTTTGAATATTTAGGTTGTGCGACGTGGATTTGTCGGGAGCTTCAAACCTCTTCGTTAGCAGCCATCCATAATCCATAAAGGTTGGCCAGCAAATAGCCTTCTTCACACGGGTTAACTTCCAATGCGAATTCCTTCAACAACACCTGATGCAATTGCACAACGGCAGGCCAGTGAGTGGATTGCGCCAGCTCTCCCAGCAATTCGTCATCCAGCGGCTCTATTTCTTCACCACGGCGACTGCGCATCAGTGCACTCGCCATATGTGTCATCGCCATCGTTCCTTGCTCACTGCGCACCGGCAGATGGCACTCTGTTTCCAGTACGTTGACGACCTGCATCATGCCTTTGCAGATGTCCTTATCAATAACGCCTGCATCGCAAAGCAGGTTGAGTCTGGTTTCCATATCAGATGCCTTTCGTTTAATAACTCGGTTCCTGTTCCCCACTCACCACCCGTTGTTGATGGGCAAGCAGGGCATGTTTATCAACCACCGCACGCAGCAGTTGTTGCATTGGGTAATCATCGGCACGCGTCAGGACCACGGCTTCGGTAGCCTGTAAAAATCGCGGATCGTCTGTGAGCGGCGTCGCTTCTAATCCCAGCATGGTCAGTTCGTTTTCCGCCACCACGTTCCAGATAACCGCATCGACATCGCCTTTAACGATGCGTTGTAAACTCTCGTGATAAGAGAGATCGACTCGTTCCACATCACTATCGCCAAAAAAGACATCAGTCATGATTTTCTGATCCGCCGAACGGTTATCCAGCCCCACGCGCTTCACGTTTGCGGACTCGCCTTTACGGCAAATCAACTGGTGCTCGCCAACGTAGGTGTGCGGCCCCAACTCCAGCGCGAGGCATAACCCTTTTTGCGTGAGATAACTTTCCGCCGCCAGTCGGGAAACCACCGCCATGTCATACACGCCGTTAAGTAAACACTCCACGCGAATATCCGCGCCGCGCATATGCGCATAGTAAAAAGGAATGCCATCAAACTGGGCTTTCAATCCGCTCGCTAAACCTTCGTACAAGCGGGTATAGGGCAAAGGCATCGCACATACCACGTTGTTGATATCCACATGACTCAGCAATGCTTTGTTATCCATCTCGACCAGATAACTGCCATTGCGCCCACGGCGTTCAATCCGTATCGCTCCGCTTGATTCCAGCGTTTTCAACGCGGCCTGCGTCAGGCCAACGGATGAACGGCATTCAGTGGCCAGTTCATCTATAGTTTTCAATCGGTTACCGCACTTTTCACCCAACAAATAACGGGCCAGCGTCGTGATGACGACGCCTTCTTTTTTGATAAACGTTCGACGCATAATAAATTTTCAGTAAATTGAATATTTATATCTTCAGGAATTTGAAGATAAGGCGCAACAGCGAGATGTGGAAACGGCGAGGCACTTCACATTTTTTCAGATTATTGCAAATGAGGATAAAAAAACCGGGTTTCCCCGGTTTTTGGCATTAATGTTAAATTACGGCTTCGCCACAAAACCAATCGCTTCGTACACCGCTTTTAGCGTACGGGAAGCGTGCGCGCTGGCTTTTTCTGCGCCGTCTTTCATCACCTGTTGCAGGAAGGCTTCATCGTTGCGGAAACGGTGATAGCGTTCCTGCAATTCAGTCAGCATACCGGAAACGGCATCAGCCACTTCGCCTTTCAGATGACCATACATCTTGCCTTCGAACTGTTTTTCCAGTTCCGGGATACTCTGGCCCGTTACCGCAGAAAGGATATCCAGCAGGTTGGAAACGCCCGCTTTGTTCTGCACATCGTAGCGAACTACCGGCGGCTCGTCGGAGTCGGTGACCGCGCGTTTGATTTTCTTCACTACCGATTTCGGATCTTCCAGCAGGCCGATAACGTTATTGCGGTTATCGTCAGACTTGGACATCTTCTTGGTCGGCTCCAGCAGCGACATTACGCGCGCGCCAGATTTCGGAATAAACGGCTCCGGCACCTTAAAGATCTCGCCATACAGCGCGTTGAAACGCTGGGCAATATCGCGGCTCAGTTCGAGGTGCTGTTTCTGGTCTTCACCCACCGGTACCAGATTAGTTTGATACAGCAGGATGTCCGCAGCCATCAGCACCGGATAGTCAAACAGACCAGCGTTGATGTTCTCGGCATAACGCGCAGATTTATCTTTAAACTGCGTCATGCGGCTCAACTCGCCGAAGTAGGTATAGCAGTTCAGTGCCCAGCCTAACTGCGCATGTTCCGGTACGTGGGACTGAACAAAAATGGTGCTTTTCTCAGGATCGATACCACAAGCCAGATACAAGGCCAGCGTATCCAGCGTCGCTTTACGCAGCTTCTGTGCATCCTGGCGCACGGTGATCGCGTGTTGGTCAACGATACAGTAAATGCAATGGTAGTCATCCTGCATGTTTACCCACTGACGCAGCGCACCCATGTAGTTACCAATGGTCAATTCACCTGAGGGCTGTGCGCCACTAAAAACGATGGGCTTAGTCATTTTTCGATTCCTGATTTTCGCTATGCGGAAGCCCTAATGCGGGCAGAAGGTCATTTATAGACTGATAAATTACATCAGGCTGGCTGAGATCGATAGCCTCGCCGTAGTTATATCCGTAGGTTAAGCCAACTGATGGACAACCTGCCGCTTTTGCTGCCTGAATATCATTGCGTGAGTCGCCAACAAACAGCATCTGTTGTGGGGCAATTCCCATCCGCTCAGCCACCAGTAACAGCGGGTCCGGATGCGGTTTTTTGTTTTGCACATCATCACCACCAATCACCACGCTGAAGTATTTGGCGATATCTAAGGCTTCGAGCAGCGGCGCGACGAACGGCGTCGGTTTGTTGGTGACCAGGCCTAGCGGCAGGCCTTTAGCCTGCAACGCGCCCAACGTATCGGCAACGTGCGGGAACAAAAACGTCCCCTCTTCGGCAACCTCGCCATAGTAGCGATCGAACAGTTTACGCAGAATACGTACCTGTTCTTCTGCCGGAATGTCGTCATCAACGGGCGGTTTACCCATTGTTTTACGCAGAGTCGCACGTTCCTGACGCGCCCAGGACAATGCGCGCTCCATCAGAACATCTGCGCCGTTACCAATCCAGGTAATAACGCGTTCTTCACCTGCGACGGGCAACTCCAGCGCATACAGCGCCATATCTACCGCAGCAGCAAGACCGGGAGCACTGTCCACCAGCGTACCGTCGAGATCAAAAGCGACGCCGCGAATATCTTCAAACTTACTCATGACTTACCTTTGCCAGTTCACTGCGCATTTCATCAATGACTTTTTTGTAGTCTGGCTGGTCGAAGATTGCCGAACCGGCAACGAACATATCCGCGCCCGCCGCAGCGATTTCGCCAATGTTGTTCACCTTCACGCCTCCGTCCACTTCCAGACGAATGTCAAAGCCAGACTCGTCGATACGACGACGTACTTCGCGCAGTTTATCCAGTGTTTGAGGAATGAAAGATTGACCGCCGAAACCAGGGTTGACGGACATCAGCAGGATCACATCCAGCTTATCCATCACGTAATCCAGATAGCTCAGAGGTGTCGCCGGGTTAAATACCAGACCCGCTTTACAGCCATTTTCTTTAATCAGTTGCAGCGTGCGGTCAACATGCTCGGAGGCTTCTGGATGAAAGGTAATGATGCTGGCACCAGCGGCAGCGAAATCAGGCACAATGCGATCGACGGGTTTCACCATCAGATGTACGTCGATAGGGGCGGTAATGCCGTAGTTACGCAAGGATTTCAGAACCATTGGCCCAATCGTCAGATTGGGAACATAGTGGTTATCCATGACGTCAAAATGCACGACATCAGCGCCAGCTGCCAGGGCTTTTGCGGTATCTTCACCCAGGCGGGCAAAATCAGCCGACAGAATTGAGGGGGCAATCAAATACTGTTTCATCCGCTTCTCCTTGAGAATTATTTTTTCGCGGGTGAAACGACTCCTGGTTTGTACAAAGCCAGCAGTTCGTCCACCTTTTTACGTGTGCCGCCGTTGCTGCTTATACTGCGTCGAACTTTGACGACATGCAATTTTGCGCGCTGATACCACTCACGCGTTAACATCGTATCGTGATTGGAGATCAGCACAGGAATATGGCGCTCAACCAGACCTTCGGCGATCTCCGCCAGATGCGCTTGTTGTTCAAGCGTAAAACTGTTTGTGTGATACGCCGTAAAGTTGGCGGTCGCAGACAGCGGTGCATAAGGCGGATCGCAATAGACGACAGATGCATCATCTGCGCGCGCCATGCTATCGGCGTAAGACTCACAATAGAAAAAGGCATTCTGCGCTTTTTCAGCGAAGTGATACAACTCTGCTTCCGGGAAATAGGGTTTTTTGTAGCGGCCAAACGGCACATTAAACTCACCGCGCAGATTGTAACGACACAGGCCGTTGTAACCGTAGCGGTTCAAATATAAAAACAGTACCGCCCGACGGAACGGATCCTGGCTTTTGTTGAACTCTTCGCGGAACTGATAGTAAACCTCGGCGCAATTTGTTTCGGGAACAAACAGCTCGCGTGCGGCCTGTACGTACTCATCAGTACGCATCTTCACAATGTTATAGAGACTGATCAGGTCGCTATTGATATCGGCAAGGATATAACGAGAAAAGTCGGTGTTGAGAAACACCGACCCGGCACCTACAAAAGGCTCAACCAGACATTCGCCCTTGGGCAAATGCCGTTTAATATCATCAAGCAGGGGATACTTGCCCCCTGCCCACTTCAAAAAAGCGCGATTTTTCTTCATGCTGACTAACTAATTACACCTTCTCCGGCTGTGGAGAAAGCTCCGACAGCATCCAGCGCTTCAGGCAACTCCCGCAACGATAAACCATTGCGGGAGATAACCTTGATTACTTCAGATCGGCCTGTACCTGACGCAGCGGTTTCGCCCACGGGTTTTTGGCCTGAACATCTGCTGGCAATGTAGATACCGCTTTTTTCGCCTCTTCTTTCGAAGCGTACACGCCAGAAACCAGGACATACCACGGCTGACCATTACGCGTCGTTTCATAGACAACGTAGTTTTTCAGATTCTCTTTCTTCGCCCAACCGTTCAGGTTGTCGTAGTTAGAGGAACTGCTCAGCTGCAGAGTGTAATGGCTGGACGGTGCCGATTTCAACGAACCAACATTACCTGCGGTCTTCCCTCCAGCGGCTGGTGTTGCCGTGGTTTGCGCCGGGGATGCCGTCTGTACTGGAGCCGTAGTCGCCGTCTCTTTTGGTGCTGGCGTAGAAGTCGCAGCCGGTGCCTTCGTGCTCGCCACAGGAGCAGCTGGTTCAGTACGCTTCGGCGTCTGTGCTACCGGCTTCGGTTCCGTTTTCACGGTTGCTTGCGGTTTTTTCGGTTCAATCACCGCCTGCTGACGAGCAGGACGCGTAGTGGCCGGACGTTCAGCAGTTTGCGTTTTCGCCGTGTCACGCGATGCATTGCCATTGCGTACTGGCGCGACAGTTGCTGGTTCAGTCGGCAATGTAGAATTGACCGCCACATTGTTCAACTGTTGCTGATTTTGTGGCTGGGTCAGCGCATTGTTCAGGTCACCCTGCACTTCAACACGTTGTTGACCATCCGTTGCCACCGGGGTTTGCCCTTGAGTCGGCGTAGAAGAGATCGGTGGCAGAGAAACATCCTGCTGAGTATTTTCCGCAGACGTGGTTCCCGGCGCTGGCTGCACGCCATTCGCCTGATCGGTCGCATTGCCAGCAAGATCAATACTCTTCTCGCCAGACGCGGTTTGATCGCTGGAAGTGGTCGAGGGGGCTTTTAGCGCAGAACCGATACCGATGATCAACAGCAGTAGAACCAGAATGCCGACGCCCATCATCATATACTGACGAGAAGCGGGTTTACTGGCTGCTTTTTTGCGCTTACGCGGACGACGCTCTACGCGCTCTTCATCCACGGTTTCATCTTCGGATTCGTCAATTTCTTCTTCGATTTCCGGTTCCTCATTGCGCTCTTTTTGCGCACGAGTCGGACGGCGATCGTCAGTGTCATCAAGTTCAATATCATCAAAATTGATCTGCGGTTCGCCACGTTCAGTACGCTCAGAACGTTCAGAAGATTGACGAGAACGACCAGTACGACGATCGCTGGGATCGGGTTTCAGCTCGTCTTCTGGTTTGAATTCATCCATTTAACACCCCACTAAAAGGTTAATGCTTACCACGTTGCAATTAACCTGAAGCTAATAGACCGCTTGATAAGCGGCCTGACCTTTCTTGTTGTTACGCTGATTGACAATCGGCAATGGCGTTAAGAACAAGCTCGTGCGAAACGCCGCTGCGAACTTCACTCTTACCAATTGCCAACGGAAGAATTAAGCGCATCTCTCCCGCAAGGACTTTCTTGTCACGCAGCATATGCGGTAAATACGCCTGCGCGGACATTTCGCGCGGCCCATTGACCGGTAACCCAGCCCGCTTGAGCAGGGTTATAATACGCTGCGTTTCGGCAGAACTAAACTGCCCGAGACGTTCCGACGTCCGCGCCGCCATCACCATACCCGCAGCGACCGCTTCACCATGTAACCAATTGCCATACCCCATTTCAGCTTCAATGGCATGACCAAAGGTGTGTCCCAGATTCAGTAAAGCACGTAACCCGGTTTCGCGCTCGTCGGCGGCGACAACTTCTGCCTTCAGTTCACAACAACGGCGAATACAGTACGCCATTGCCGGACCGTCCAGACGCAACAACGCTTCCAGATTCTCTTCCAGCCAGTTAAAAAACGCACCGTCAAGAATAATGCCGTATTTGATGACTTCTGCCAGCCCCGACGCTAACTCACGCGGGGGAAGCGTTTTCAGACAGTCGAGATCCACCACCACTGAAGCAGGCTGGTAGAACGCGCCAATCATGTTTTTACCGAGGGGATGGTTGACCGCAGTTTTGCCGCCAACGGAGGAATCGACCTGCGACAGTAACGTCGTCGGGACTTGAATGAAACGAACACCGCGCTGATAACTCGCCGCCGCGAAGCCGGTCAGATCGCCCACTACGCCGCCGCCAAGCGCCACCAGCGTAGTATCGCGACCATGCGGCTTTTGTAACAACGCCGTAAAGACGGTATCGAGTACAGCAAGGCTTTTATACTGCTCGCCGTCAGGAAGGATAACGCTATCGACGTTAACACCCGCCTGTTCAAGTACGCCGCGGACCTTATCGAGATACAGAGGAGCCAGGGTTTCGTTGGTGACCAACATGACCTGCTCGCCCGATTTCAGCGGTAAGAATGAAGCTGGTTCATTAAACAAACCAGATGCGATGGTAATTGGGTAACTACGTTCCCCGAGAGTAACGACAATCCTCTCCATAACGCGACATCCACCTTAATTACTGTACCCGCAGACGAGTGTATATAAAGCCAGAATTAGTTGCTTTCCAGCATGTGAATAATCTGGTTAGCGACCACTTTAGCGCTTTGATCATCAGTACGAATGGTCACGTCGGCAATCTCTTCATACAGCGGATTGCGTTCATTGGCCAACGCTTCCAGAACTTCACGTGGCGGTGTTTCAACGTGCAGCAACGGGCGTTTTTTATCACGCTGCGTGCGTGCAAGTTGCTTTTCGATGGTCGTTTCAAGATAAACGACAACGCCACGAGCGGAAAGACGGTTACGCGTTTCACGGGATTTCACAGAGCCGCCGCCAGTAGCCAGCACAATACCCTGTTTCTCGGTCAACTCATTGATGACCTTTTCTTCGCGATCGCGGAAGCCTTCTTCGCCTTCTAAATCGAAAACCCAGCCCACATCAGCTCCGGTTCGTTTCTCAATCTCTTGATCGGAATCGTAAAATTCCATATTGAGTTGTTGAGCTAACTGGCGCCCAATAGTGCTTTTTCCGGCACCCATAGGCCCAACCAGAAAGATATTGCGTTTCTCTGCCATTTTTTCGGTACTACTAAGACTATTCGTTAATGATAAACCCGCTTCGCTCAGAGAGCGCCGCAGGACATGAACTGAAACCTCATAAGATATTGCGAGAGTCAGACTGAAAATTATCTCAATACTCCAGCGGGTTTGGCAACTGAATAAATCACCCATCCCTCTGCATATCTGGTCGCTGCAAGCGCGCTGCCTTGCTACCACCGCTCTGGCGATAAATCACCGGGTAAGATTAGCGTAAAAAAGACAGCAAAATGCCGCCTGAATGATAAATCATCATCATGGAACGCAGGCAGCGAAGAGCACCAACTCTCAAATCGGTACTCCTTGTATGCTAAATACCTGCGCGCGTCAAATAGATGAAACACGTTCAGCGTAAAAACATTACCGCTTTTACGGCTGTTTACTCACTGGAAACCAGTCGTGGCGTGATAAACACCACTAACTCGCGTCGTTCATCTTCTTTTCCGTCATGACGAAATAATTGCCCGAACCAGGGAATGTCACCAAGCAACGGCACGCTATCCTGACCCGATTTATTTTTACGGGTAAAAATGCCGCCCAGCGCCAACGTTTCTCCGCTTTTGACCTCGACCTGCGTTTCGATCTCCTGCTTATCAATCGCCAGCACTTCGCCATCGGCCTGCTGTAGCACCTGCCCCGGAACGTTCTGGCTGATGTGTAATTTCAGCCGGATGCGACCTTTTTGTAACACCGTGGGCGTGACCTCCATCCCCAGGACTGCCTCTTTAAATTCCACCGACGTCGCGCCACTTTCCCCGCTGGAAACTTGATATGGAATTTCGCTCCCCTGTTTAATGCTGGCAGGCTGAAGATGTGAGGCCAGCAGACGCGGACTGGCGATAATATCCAGCTGCTGTTTTTGTTCGAGCGCGGAAAGCTCAAGATCCAGCAAACGTCCGTTGATGCGCCCAATGTTAAAACCGACATGCGTTGTCGCCGTCGCTACGGAGAGGTCGCTGCCAAGCGTGGTGACTTGCCCAACGCCACCAGCTTGTTGCGCATCGGCCAGCGTCCATTTCACGCCTAACTCACGCAAACTTTTTTCATTAATGGTGACAATATGCGCCGACAGCTCAACCTGCCCGACCGGCAGATCCATTTGCGCTACCCACTGTTCAAGGGCGCTTAACGCCGTTTTGTTATCTCGTAGCAAAAGGCGATTGGTGCGTTTATCGACGGTCATACTCCCTTTGGTACTCAGTAGCTTCTCCCCAGCTTTCGCCAGCTCTCCGGCGTCGGCGTATTGCAGAGTAATATTGCGATTTTCCAGCGGCAGATTTGCCTGCGCCCGCGCCTGCTCCGCTTCCTGACGGGCGATATTGTCATTCTGCCAGGCAATGGAATGCACTGAGAGAATGTTGCCCTCCTGACGCGTTATCAGTCCGGCGCTTTTCACTACAGTTTGTAGTGCCTGCTTCCAGGGAACATCTGTTAGATGTAACGACACCGTACCGCTGACGTCTGGCGACACCACCAGGTTCAACTTCTCCTGTTCAGCCAGCGCCTGCAACACCTGAGCTACCGGAACGTCATCCACCATCAGCGTCACTTTTTGCGGCTTTGCCGCCTGTACGCCGGGTATCAGCATCAACAGTAGTGCGGCTATCCATTGCTTCATTTGTATCTCCTTGCCGTTGCCACAACCATCGTGGCGGTTCGCAGTTTGTCCCGGTACCCAGCGTTAGTACGTCTGGCGTCAGCTGTAAAATTGTCCAGCCGTTTTCCAGCACATCGTTTTGCTGCACCCGTCGCCATTTCTTTTGCCCGTCTTTTATTACACCGATGATGCGCTCGCCTCGCCCTACCATCCCCTGATAGCGCCACTGGCTAAGTTCGCTAATCCGGCATAGATCTTCCGGCGGTTTAAAAGGGTCACGCATACCGGTTAAAAGGCACAATGCAATACCTGCCAACAACCAGCGTTTAACCCTCATGCGGCGTCTCCAGTTGTAGCGTGAACAAAAGATCATCACCTTCCACGCTTAATGAAAAACGGCTCACGCTGACGTTGCGCTCTGCCAGCCGTGTAAATGCCGACGGCACTGCTTCCCACAGCGTTTTCAACGCCAACTCGCCTCCCTGCGCGGATGGATGCCAGGAAACCAGTTGCGCGCCGGATAACTGAAAATCCAGTGGCGAAAAGGGCAGCGTTTTTTCTTCGCTGAAGGGAGTGGTGTCAACCAGGCGATACAGTGTGGCCCACTGCTGGTGATGACTTGCCCGTAGTCGAATTAATGCGTCGCGCTCTTCATGGTGTGTCGATGACAGAAAAATGAGCGTAACTAACATCAGCAACCAGACTGCCCAGCAAAACTGGCGGAGGCGGGGTGGTATGGCGAACCACCAGTCAAAGAACATGTTCATCGCTAACCTTCCTTGTTAACTGATACTCAAATTGCCAGCGTCCCTGCGCATCCTGCTGCGTGGCCCCCCGCTGATTGAGATGAAAAGATGCATCCTGGCGGAGTGACGTTTCTAGTGCGTTTAACGCGGTAATGCTTGTTGTAAGCCCCTTGATCTCCAGCGTTCCCTGCTGCCAGCTTATCGTTGTCAGCCAGGCGTGCTCGGGTAAAAGCGCCGCCAGTGCTTCCAGCGCAGATTGCCAGTCGCGGGTAAATTGTCGCTGGTGCTGCCTTTGCAAACGCTGCTCACGAATTTGTTGGCGCTCCAGCAAACGTGGTTTCGTTATCTGTAAGCTGCGGGCGAGTTGTTGTTCCCCCTGAAGCAAAACGGCGTCTACGCGAGCTTCGGCGCTGCTTGTCAGACGCAGTATTAGCGTTATCCCGACGGCCAGCAGCAGAGGCGCAACGAACATCAGCAACCAGAAACGAAGAAAAGCGGTCCGGCGTTGCTGTCGCCAGGGCAAAAAATTAATTGGCGGGTTCATCAGTACGCCTTCCCAAGCGCCAGCCCCAGCGCGATGGCAAAGTCTCCACCTGGCGGCGGTAACGGCGGCTGACGAACAGAAACGGCCTCCCAGGGATCAAATCCCCCTTCGCCACATATCGCGACGCTTTCGGGATCAACGGATAACGCTGCCGCCAGCTCCTTCGCGCTAGTCATCCCCACCGCCAGTTTGCGCCCCCAGCGATAGCGTGTCGCCCACAGCCACTGTTCGTTATCACGCCAGGCCAGACATTGCTGATGAGAAGGTAAAAAAGGCAGGAATCGCTGTAATGCACTGGCATCCGGGGTGATCGCGCTCACATGAACACGCAACCTTTCTGCCAGAGTGAGTAGCGTTGCCAGCTCTTTGCTTTGCGCGGCAGTCACGTTATAAGCGGGACTGAGTGAGTCTTCGCTGTAATCGAAGCGCAGGGAGTCCGGATCCATATCCAGCTCGCGGGCCATCGTCCCGGAAAGCCAGGCCGTTTGCTCCCGCTCACCGAGGGACATCGACGGGCGCGGAAATGACCGCTGTAATGTGCGACTGGCGGGAAACGCCAACATGATGTGATGGCGCTGCGGCAGTTCGCGACTCCACGGCAACAACGTTTTAGCCAGCCGCTGCGCATCCACAATCCGCCCATCTTTGATAATGTCGTGCGCCAGCGGCAACCGCCACCAGCGTTGCAAAAAGCATTCTTTTGCGCCCCGCACGATAGCAACCGCTACCGCTTCTTGCTGTTGTAAATGCAAACCAATTTGCCAGATCTTAAATGCCATTGTGATGATCTCCTTATCACCCGTCACTCTGACGGGTATATCAATGCGTCTGGCTTGCCTTTATACTACCGCGCGTTTGTTTATAAACTGCCCAAATGAAACTAAATGGGAAATTTCCAGTGAAGTTCGTAAAGTATTTTTTGATCCTTGCAGTCTGTTGCATTCTGCTGGGAGCAGGCTCGATTTATGGCCTATACCGCTACATCGAGCCACAACTGCCGGATGTGGCGACATTAAAAGATGTTCGCCTGCAAATTCCGATGCAGATTTACAGCGCCGATGGCGAGCTGATTGCTCAATACGGTGAGAAACGTCGTATTCCGGTTACGTTGGATCAAATCCCGCCGGAGATGGTGAAAGCCTTTATCGCGACGGAAGACAGCCGCTTCTACGAGCATCACGGCGTTGACCCGGTGGGGATCTTCCGTGCGGCAAGTGTGGCGCTGTTCTCCGGCCACGCGTCACAAGGGGCGAGTACCATTACCCAGCAGCTGGCGAGAAATTTCTTCCTCAGTCCAGAACGCACGCTGATGCGTAAGATTAAGGAAGTCTTCCTCGCGATTCGCATTGAACAGTTACTGACGAAAGACGAGATCCTCGAGCTTTATCTGAACAAGATTTACCTTGGTTACCGCGCCTATGGTGTCGGTGCTGCGGCACAAGTCTATTTCGGAAAAACGGTCGACCAACTGACGCTGAACGAAATGGCGGTGATAGCCGGGCTGCCGAAAGCGCCTTCCACCTTCAACCCGCTCTACTCGATGGATCGTGCCGTCGCGCGGCGTAACGTCGTGCTATCGCGGATGCTGGATGAAGGGTATATCACCCAACAACAGTTCGATCAGACACGCACTGAGGCGATTAACGCTAACTATCACGCGCCGGAGATTGCTTTCTCTGCGCCGTACCTGAGCGAAATGGTGCGCCAGGAGATGTATAACCGTTATGGCGAAAGTGCCTATGAAGACGGTTATCGCATTTACACCACCATCACCCGCAAAGTGCAGCAGGCCGCACAGCAGGCGGTACGTAATAACGTGCTGGACTACGACATGCGCCACGGCTATCGCGGCCCGGCAAATGTGCTGTGGAAAGTGGGCGAGTCGGCGTGGGATAACAACAAGATTACCGATACGCTGAAGGCGCTGCCGACCTATGGTCCGCTGCTGCCTGCCGCAGTCACCAGCGCCAATCCTCAGGAAGCGACGGCAATGCTGGCGGACGGGTCGACCGTCGCATTGAGTATGGAAGGCGTTCGCTGGGCGCGTCCTTACCGTTCGGATACTCAGCAGGGACCGACGCCGCGTAAAGTGACTGATGTTCTGCAAACGGGTCAGCAAATCTGGGTTCGTCAGGTTGGCGATGCATGGTGGCTGGCACAAGTGCCGGAAGTGAACTCGGCACTGGTGTCGATCAATCCGCAAAACGGTGCCGTTATGGCGTTGGTCGGTGGCTTTGATTTCAATCAGAGCAAGTTTAACCGCGCCACCCAGGCACTGCGTCAGGTAGGTTCCAACATCAAACCGTTCCTCTACACCGCGGCGATGGATAAAGGTCTGACGCTGGCAAGTATGTTGAACGATGTGCCAATTTCTCGCTGGGATGCAGGTGCCGGTTCTGACTGGCAGCCGAAGAACTCACCACCGCAGTATGCCGGTCCAATTCGCTTACGTCAGGGGCTGGGTCAGTCGAAAAACGTGGTGATGGTACGCGCAATGCGGGCGATGGGCGTCGACTACGCTGCAGAATATCTGCAACGCTTCGGCTTCCCGGCGCAAAACATTGTCCACACCGAATCGCTGGCGCTGGGTTCAGCGTCCTTCACCCCAATGCAGGTGGCGCGTGGCTACGCGGTCATGGCGAACGGCGGCTTCCTGGTGGACCCGTGGTTTATCAGCAAAATTGAAAACGATCAGGGCGGCGTGATTTTCGAAGCAAAACCGAAAGTAGCTTGCCCGGAATGTGATATTCCGGTGATTTACGGTGATACGCAGAAATCGAACGTGCTGGAAAATAACGATGTTGAAGATGTCGCTATCTCCCGCGAGCAGCAGAATGTTTCTGTACCAATGCCGCAGCTGGAGCAGGCAAATCAGGCGTTAGTTGCGAAGACTGGCGCGCAGGAGTACGCACCGCACGTCATCAACACTCCGCTGGCATTCCTGATTAAGAGTGCTTTGAACACCAATATCTTTGGTGAGCCAGGCTGGCAGGGTACCGGCTGGCGTGCAGGTCGTGATTTGCAGCGTCGCGATATCGGCGGGAAAACCGGTACCACTAACAGTTCGAAAGATGCGTGGTTCTCGGGTTACGGACCGGGCGTTGTGACCTCGGTCTGGATTGGCTTTGATGATCACCGTCGTAATCTCGGTCATACAACGGCTTCCGGAGCGATTAAAGATCAGATCTCAGGTTACGAAGGCGGTGCCAAGAGTGCCCAGCCTGCATGGGACGCTTATATGAAAGCCGTTCTTGAAGGTGTGCCGGAGCAGCCGCTGACGCCGCCGCCGGGTATTGTGACGGTGAATATCGATCGCAGCACCGGGCAGTTAGCTAATGGTGGCAACAGCCGCGAAGAGTATTTCATCGAAGGTACGCAGCCGACACAACAGGCGGTGCACGAGGTGGGAACGACCATTATCGATAATGGCGAGGCACAGGAATTGTTCTGATTAAAAAGGCGCTTCGGCGCCTTTTCAGTTTGCTGACAAAGTGCACTTGTTTATGCCGGATACGGGTGAACGCGTTATCCGGCTAACAAAATCGTGAAAACTCAATATATTGCAGAAACCCCATAAGCCTGATAAACATTGTGCATCAGGCAAACTTCACGCATTTACACTCGCCCCTGCCCTTTCAACCATTCGCGCACGAGGAACAGCGCGCTGACATTACGCGCTTCGTTGAAGTCAGGGTCTTCCAGCAAATCCATCATATGCGCCAGCGGCCAGCGCACCTGTGGTAGCGGCTCTGGCTCATCGCCTTCCAGCGATTCCGGGTAGAGATCTTGCGCTACCACGATATTCATTTTGCTGGAAAAGTAAGACGGTGCCATGCTGAGCTTCTTCAAAAAAGTCAGATCGTTCGCACCAAATCCAACCTCTTCTTTTAGCTCGCGGTTAGCTGCTTCGTAGACGCTTTCACCCGGATCAATTAATCCTTTCGAAAAACCTAATTCGTAGGATTCAGTTCCCACTGCGTATTCGCGGATCAGGATCAGGTGATCGTCCACAATCGGCACAATCATCACTGCTTCCCGGTTGGTTGGACGCATTCGTTCATAAACACGCCGCACGCCATTGCTGAACTCCAGATCCACGCTCTCGACGGTAAACAGTCGGGAACGGGCTACAGTTTCAACATTCAGAATGGTGGGTTTTTGTAATGATTTGCTCATCGTGGGATCTATGCTGTGAAATCAGCGGTTATTGTGCGATATCGGACACGCTTTCGGCAATGTGAATTGCATGTTATTTACATTTATGTAACTTAATAAATAATCGTCCTCAAATCAAATTAAAAGTCAATAGGTTGAAATAACTCCAGGAATTTGCTGATATTCCGCCTTCAGAGGGTTTGCTATGATCAGCGGTTACTGTGATGTGCTTAATGATGCTCAAGTTAAACTCCACGCTTGCCGATAGCCAACCGCAGAATCATGTATTGTGTCCGGTGCGACTGACCACGCCTGACAGACTAAGTAAGATGGGGAAAGCATGAGCACCATTGTGATTTTTTTAGCTGCTTTGCTGGCCTGCTCACTACTTGCGGGATGGCTGATAAAAGTGCGATCCAGACGGCGTCAGCTGCCCTGGACCAACGCCTTCGCGGATGCGCAAACGCGTAAACTCACACCTGAAGAACGTAGCGCCGTTGAAAATTATCTTGAGAGCCTGACGCAGGTATTACAGGTGCCTGGCCCAACGGGAGCCAGCGCGGCACCGATCTCTCTGGCGCTGAATGCCGAAAGCAACAACGTCATGATGCTAACACACGCTATCACGCGTTACGGCATCTCTACCGACGATCCGAATAAATGGCGTTACTACCTCGATTCGGTAGAAGTCCACCTGCCCCCCTTCTGGGAACAGTACATCAACGATGAGAATACCGTTGAACTGATTCATACCGATTCGCTGCCGTTGGTTATTTCACTCAACGGTCATACGCTGCAGGAGTACATGCAGGAAACGCGCGGCTATGCCTTGCAACCTGTTCCGTCCACGCAGGCGTCGATTCGCGGGGAAGAGAGTGAGCAAATCGAGCTACTCAATATTCGCAAAGAAACGCATGAAGAATATGCGCTGAGTCGTCCGCGCGGGCTGCGTGAAGCGTTGCTGATCGTCGCCTCCTTTCTGATGTTCTTTTTCTGCCTGATTACCCCGGATGTATTTGTTCCGTGGCTGGCAGGCGGCGCGTTACTGCTGCTGGGCGCAGGTCTGTGGGGGCTATTCGCCCCCCCGGCAAAATCCTCCCTGCGGGAAATTCATTGTCTGCGCGGTACACCCCGTCGTTGGGGATTGTTTGGCGAAAACGATCAGGAACAGATCAACAATATTTCACTCGGTATTATCGACCTGGTCTATCCCGCACACTGGCAGCCATACATTGCTCAGGATCTCGGTCAACAAACCGATATTGATATCTATCTCGACCGCCACGTGGTGCGTCAGGGGCGATATCTTTCGCTGCATGATGAAGTAAAAAACTTTCCGTTACAGCACTGGCTGCGCAGTACGATTATCGCTGCGGGCTCGCTGCTGGTGCTGTTTATGCTGTTATTCTGGATCCCGCTGGATATGCCGCTGAAATTCACTCTCTCATGGATGAAAGGTGCGCAGACCATTGAAGCCACCAGCGTAAAACAACTGGCTGACGCTGGCGTGCGGGTAGGCGATACATTGCGTATTAGCGGTACGGGAATGTGTAATATTCGCACTTCCGGAACCTGGAGCGCGAAAACCAATTCACCTTTTTTACCGTTTGACTGCTCGCAGATCATCTGGAATGACGCCCGCTCATTACCATTACCAGAATCTGAGCTGGTCAACAAAGCGACGGCATTGACTGAAGCAGTTAATCGCCAGCTGCACCCTAAACCGGAAGATGAATCTCGCGTCAGCGCCTCATTACGTTCAGCAATTCAAAAATCCGGCATGGTATTGCTTGATGATTTTGGCGACATTGTACTGAAGACAGCGGATCTGTGTTCTGCCAAAGATGACTGTGTGCGACTGAAAAATGCCCTGGTCAATCTCGGCAACAGTAAAGACTGGGACGCGCTGGTAAAACGCGCCAACGCCGGGAAGCTCGATGGCGTGAATGTGTTATTACGCCCGGTGAGTGCGGAATCGCTGGATAACCTGGTGGCAACCTCCACCGCGCCGTTTATCACGCATGAAACGGCGCGAGCGGCACAATCACTAAACAGTCCGGCCCCCGGCGGATTCCTGATTGTCAGCGACGAAGGCAGCGATTTTGTTGATCAGCCCTGGCCTTCGGCATCACTTTACGACTACCCGCCGCAAGAACAGTGGAACGCTTTCCAGAAACTGGCACAAATGCTGATGCATACGCCGTTTAACGCCGAGGGTATCGTCACAAAAATCTTCACTGACGCCAATGGTACGCAGCATATAGGCCTTCATCCGATCCCGGATCGTTCCGGCCTGTGGCGCTATCTCAGCACCACATTGCTGCTACTGACGATGCTGGGTAGCGCCATTTACAATGGCGTACAGGCCTGGCGTCGTTACCAGCGTCATCGCACTCGCATGATGGAGATTCAGGCCTATTATGAAAGCTGCCTGAACCCGCAACTGATCACCCCTTCAGAAAGCCTTATCGAATAACACGTTTGCGCGGCAGGTTATGCTACCCTGTCGCGCAAATTGCTTCACTCTGGAGATTTCCCTCATGCATATCAACATTGCCTGGCAGGACGTAGATACCGTTCTGCTGGATATGGACGGCACGTTGCTCGACCTCGCCTTCGATAACTATTTCTGGCAAAAGCTGGTGCCTGAAACATGGGGCGCGAAAAACGGGGTTACGCCACAGGAAGCGATGGAATATATGCGCCAGCAATATCACGACGTACAGCATACGCTAAACTGGTACTGTCTTGATTACTGGAGTGAGCAACTGGGTCTGGATATCTGTGCGATGACCACCGAGATGGGACCGCGTGCCGTACTGCGTGAAGATACCATTCCGTTTCTTGAGGCACTGAAAGCCAGCGGTAAGCAGCGAATTTTGCTCACCAATGCGCATCCGCACAACCTGGCGGTAAAACTTGAGCATACCGGTCTGGACGCACACCTTGATTTATTACTTTCCACCCACACATTTGGTTATCCGAAAGAGGATCAGCGGTTATGGCATGCGGTGGCCGAAGCTACGGGTCTGAAAGCTGAAAGAACGCTGTTTATTGATGACAGCGAAGCGATTCTCGATGCTGCCGCGCAATTTGGTATTCGTTACTGCCTCGGCGTGACTAATCCTGACTCCGGGATTGCCGAGAAACAGTATCAACGCCATCCGTCACTGAATGACTACCGCCGCCTGATCCCCTCGCTAATGTGAAGGAGACGCCATGAAAGAAAAACCTGCTGTTGAGGTTCGACTGGATAAATGGCTATGGGCTGCCCGTTTTTATAAAACCCGCGCGCTGGCCCGTGAAATGATTGAAGGCGGTAAGGTGCATTACAACGGGCAGCGCAGCAAGCCGAGCAAAATCGTCGAGCTGAATGCCACGCTCACTCTGCGCCAGGGAAATGACGAACGCACGGTGATTGTAAAGGCGATTACTGAACAGCGTCGCCCCGCCAGCGAGGCAGCCTTGCTGTATGAAGAGACTGCGGAAAGTGTAGAGAAACGCGAAAAAATGGCGCTGGCACGTAAACTTAATGCCTTAACCATGCCGCACCCGGACCGACGCCCGGACAAAAAAGAGCGCCGCGACCTGTTACGATTTAAACACGGCGACAGTGAATAACTGTTACCTGCAAGAGAGATGATTATGCCGCAACATGACCAATTACATCGCTATCTGTTTGAAAACTTTGCCGTGCGCGGCGAACTGGTAACCGTTTCGGAAACCCTGCAACAGATCCTTGAGAATCACGATTATCCGCAGCCCGTTAAAAACGTGCTGGCAGAACTGCTGGTTGCGACCAGCCTGTTAACCGCTACGCTGAAGTTTGATGGTGATATCACCGTACAGCTGCAAGGCGACGGTCCGATGAATCTGGCGGTTATTAACGGTAACAACAACCAGCAGATGCGCGGTGTGGCGCGCGTGCAGGGCGAAATTCCAGAAAATGCCGACCTGAAAACGCTGGTCGGCAATGGTTACGTGGTGATCACCATTACCCCGAGCGAAGGTGAACGCTATCAGGGCGTGGTGGGTCTGGAAGGTGATACCCTGGCGGCCTGCCTGGAAGATTACTTTATGCGTTCTGAACAGCTGCCGACGCGCCTGTTTATTCGCACCGGCGACGTAGACGGCAAACCGGCTGCGGGCGGTATGTTGTTGCAGGTAATGCCTGCGCAAAATGCCCAGCAGGACGACTTCGACCACCTGGCGACGCTAACCGAAACCATCAAAACCGAAGAACTGCTGACCTTACCGGCAAACGAAGTGTTGTGGCGTTTGTATCACGAAGAAGAGGTGACGGTTTACGATCCGCAGGATGTGGAGTTCAAATGCACCTGCTCGCGTGAACGTTGCGCCGATGCGCTGAAAACGCTGCCTGATGAAGAAGTCGATAGCATCCTGGCGGAAGATGGCGAAATTGACATGCATTGTGATTACTGCGGTAACCACTATCTGTTCAATGCGATGGATATTGCTGAAATCCGCAACAACGCGTCTCCGGCAGATCCGCAAGTTCATTAATGAGTATGTCCGGCAGAGAGAGCTCTGCCGGATTTTACGACTAATACACCTGATGCGCTTTGTCACTCATTCAGATTCACATCCAGCCTTTCACCATCCACTACAAGATCGCGCCACGCTTTAGGCTTCGTTCCCAGTTTTCCATCCTTCGCAGCTGTGAGTAATTTTTCTTTCGTTATATCACGCGGAAGTAAACTCATCGTAAGCTCTTGCCATTCTTTCTTGTCAGGATCAAAGCCATAGACAATGTATCTTTCATCATCAAAGGCAAAGAGGATCCGCTCTGCCCTGCCATCACTATTCAGATCTTGCTCGACCAGTACGCAGGCGTCTTTTTCAATACAGGTCATCACGTTATAGCGATCCTGGATTAAGGCCGACCAGAATGTCGCATCCGGTTTACCAGAACCAGGGGCAATTAACACATTTTCGGCTAATACTTTTTCCGATATCTGTTGCTGAAGATGTTGCTCTCCATCTAACGCCATCAACAGATCCCGCGCACGTTTCGGGTCTTTCATAAACCCGGCATCGCTTTTCAGCGACTCAAGCGCAGCACGTCCATAGCGACCGCTCTGTTCGAGCATGTAGATAGTTACCTGGTCTGGCGTGTTTTTGCCACTCTGATAACGCGCCATATGACTGTTCACGCTAATGCGCATACTGTCCAGCACCGGAGAATTAAGAAGCACCAGTATTACCAACACCAATAACGAAACCGCAAGGTTCACTTTGCCCTGAAGAACAAGGGGATTTTGCCCTTTACGCCATACGATACTGACAAAATACCCCAGCGACCATACCAGTAACACCAGCACCGCCAGCGCGCCCTGCAAGCGGTCGACAGTCCAGCCGTACTGAGCGACCCGCAGCCATAACGCCCAGGCGGCGACGAACACATACAGCGGAGCAACCAGCAAAGCGGTTTTAATCAGGCAACGCAACGGCCCCGTCCAGGGAAGAGACGCTTTTTGCGGATCGCGGACAATAGCCATTAAGATCAATTGCAAAAAGGCCAGCGTCAACAGCAACCCGGCGGCGGAGATGTGGCGAGAAATCGCGCTCAGGCCCGTAAACGGCAGGGTGATGATAAACATCAGGGTTAGCAATGATACTAACGGCAGCAACCCCGTGGCGATTAACGTGAACAACTTTTGAATAGAGTCGATTAAACGTGACTGTGTTCGCGCGAGGATCACCGCCAGCGCGGTAACCAGACCTAACGTGAGATAAATAAACCAGTCGGTTGCAAAAAAGAGCGTTTTGAAAAACGTGATGCCAACAAGTTTAAACAACTCGCCCCACAGTAAAAGCACCAGCCACGTCAGGCCATTGGCGAGAAAAATCACCAGTAATATAAGTATGTTATGCCATACTGACTGGTAAAAGTAGCGATAGCGGCTACTGTCATTGCGGATACGAAGGCTTTGTTGTATCCACGGTAGCAACAACATTGCCATCAGCAGCAGATAGCAGCCAAAATCCCAAAGCGCCTTTTCAGCTCTCCAGGGGGTCATGCCATCAGTTTGCCACTTCAACCAGCCGCTCATCCCCAGCGTGGCAATAAACACCAGCGCCAGCCATCCCCAAAGGCGCTTCTGTTTAAAAGAGATCACGGAGAAGAGTAAAACGGATGAAAACGCAACGGTCGCAGGCACGCCATAAACAATCCAACTGTGATTTTTTCCGGCAAGCCAGGCGATCAGCAGATAGCAAACCAGCCCCTGAAGTAATCCGGTAGCAATCATCCCCCAGCGTGTTGCGGGTGAAAGTTCAACGTTATCCATGTTGGTTATCCAGAATCAAAAGGTGGGTTAATTATCGCATCCGGGAAGTAGTATTTTGCTTTTTTCAGAAAATAATCAAAAAAAGTTAGCGTGGTGAATCGATACTTTACCGGTTGAATTTGCATCAATTTCATTCAGGAATGCGATTCCACTCACAATATTCCCGCCATATAAACCAAGATTTAACCTTTTGAGAACATTTTCCACACCTAAAATGCTATTTCTGCGATAATAGCAACCGTTTCGTGACAGGAATCACGGAGTTTTTTGTCAAATATGAATTTCTCCAGATACGTAAATCTATGAGCCTTGTCGCGGTTAACACCCCCAAAAAGACTTTACTATTCAGGCAATACATATTGGCTAAGGAGCAGTGAAATGCGCGTTAACAATGGTTTGACCCCGCAAGAACTCGAGGCTTATGGTATCAGTGACGTACATGATATCGTTTACAACCCAAGCTACGACCTGCTGTATCAGGAAGAGCTCGATCCGAGCCTGACAGGTTATGAGCGCGGGGTGTTAACTAATCTGGGTGCCGTTGCCGTCGATACCGGGATCTTCACCGGTCGTTCACCAAAAGATAAGTATATCGTCCGTGACGATACCACTCGCGATACTTTCTGGTGGGCAGACAAAGGCAAAGGTAAGAACGATAACAAACCTCTCTCTCCGGAAACCTGGCAGCATCTGAAAGGCCTGGTGACCAGGCAGCTTTCCGGCAAACGTCTGTTCGTTGTCGACGCCTTCTGTGGTGCGAATCCGGATACTCGTCTTTCCGTCCGTTTCATCACCGAAGTGGCCTGGCAGGCGCATTTTGTCAAAAACATGTTTATTCGCCCGAGCGATGAAGAGCTGGCAGGTTTCAAACCAGACTTTATCGTTATGAACGGCGCGAAGTGCACTAACCCTCAGTGGAAAGAACAGGGTCTGAACTCTGAAAACTTCGTGGCGTTTAACCTGACCGAGCGCATGCAGCTGATTGGCGGCACCTGGTACGGCGGCGAAATGAAGAAAGGGATGTTCTCGATGATGAACTACCTGCTGCCGCTGAAAGGTATCGCTTCTATGCACTGCTCCGCCAACGTTGGCGAGAAAGGCGATGTTGCGGTGTTCTTCGGCCTTTCCGGCACTGGTAAAACCACCCTTTCCACCGACCCGAAACGTCGCCTGATTGGCGATGACGAACACGGCTGGGACGATGACGGTGTGTTTAACTTCGAAGGCGGCTGCTACGCAAAAACTATCAAGCTGTCGAAAGAAGCGGAACCTGAAATCTACAACGCTATCCGTCGTGATGCGTTGCTGGAAAACGTCACCGTGCGTGAAGATGGCACTATCGACTTTGATGATGGTTCAAAAACCGAGAACACCCGCGTTTCTTATCCGATCTATCACATCGATAACATCGTTAAGCCGGTTTCCAAAGCGGGTCACGCAACGAAAGTTATCTTCCTGACCGCAGACGCCTTTGGTGTGCTGCCGCCGGTTTCTCGTCTGACTGCCGATCAAACCCAGTACCACTTCCTCTCTGGCTTCACCGCCAAACTGGCCGGTACAGAGCGCGGCATCACCGAACCGACGCCAACCTTCTCCGCTTGCTTCGGCGCGGCATTCCTGTCGCTGCACCCGACTCAGTACGCAGAAGTGCTGGTGAAACGTATGCAGGCGGCGGGCGCGCAGGCTTATCTGGTTAACACTGGCTGGAACGGCACTGGCAAACGTATCTCGATTAAAGATACCCGCGCCATTATCGACGCTATCCTCAACGGTTCGCTGGACAACGCAGAAACTTTCACTCTGCCGATGTTTAACCTGGCGATCCCGACCGAGCTGCCGGGTGTTGACACTAAGATCCTCGATCCGCGTAACACCTACGCTTCTCCGGAACAGTGGCAGGAAAAAGCCGAAACCCTGGCGAAACTGTTTATCGACAACTTCGATAAATACACCGACACCCCTGCGGGTGCCGCGCTGGTAGCGGCTGGTCCGAAACTGTAATGATTTGAAGCTGGAGAATATCTATCCAGTATCTTATAGAAAGCAAAACGGGAGGCACCTTCGCCTCCCGTTTATTTACCCTTCTTTTGTCGTGCCCTGCGCCCGCGTTACCGGCACAGGCAGCCAGGCGCGAATGGAAAGCCCGCCCCGCTCGCTGGTGCCAAGCTCCAGCATCCCGTTATGGTTATCCACGATACGCTGCACAATCGCCAGCCCTAATCCCGTGCCGCTAATGGTGCGTGCACTGTCGCCGCGAACAAACGGCTGGAAAAGGTGCTTACGTTGTTCCGGCGCAATTCCCGGACCGTCATCTTCCACCTGGAACCAGGCGCGATTCGGCTCCGTCCCGCTGCTGACTTTGATCCAGCCATTGCCGTAACGGGCGGCGTTGACCACCATATTCGCCACCGCGCGTTTGATCGACAGCGGGTGCATTTTCACTTCAATGCTGCCGGGGTAAAGCGCGGTTTCAATTTCCCGCTCATAGCCACTTTCGGCAGCAATAACCTCACCGAGTACTGCGTTGAGATCCGCCATTTCCATCGGCATCTCCTGTCCGGTGCGCAGGTAGTCGATAAACTGCTCAATGATGGCATTGCACTCCTCGATATCTTTATTGATCGATTCTGCCAGGTAGCCATCCTGCTCGCTCATCATCTCGGTCGCCAGGCGAATACGCGTCAGCGGTGTACGCAAGTCGTGACTTACCCCCGCCATCAGCAGCGTGCGGTCATCCGCCAGTTGCTTAACACCAGCCGCCATATGGTTAAAGGCGCGGGTAACGGAACGCACCTCCGAAGCGCCATATTCACGCAGCGGCGGCGGAATAATCCCTTTACCAACCTGCAAGGCTGCGTGTTCGAGATCGACCAACGGTCGATTCTGGATACGAATAAACAGCCACGCCCCGCCTATCGCCAATAGCATAATCGCCAACGTATAGCGGAACAGCGGAGAGAAATCGCCCTGATGAATTTCGGTCAGCGGCACGCGTACCCAGATATTGGGCGACAGCCAGGTTTTCAGCCAGACGACAGGCGAACTTTTGTTGACCTCAACGCGCACTTCCGTCGGGCCGCCCAGTTGCTGTGCCATCTGATGGCTTAAGAATTCATAGTGTTGCGCCCAACGCAGACCTGCCTCTTCGGCAGCCTCGTTGGAGTAGAGAGAGATCCCCAGCTCACGGTAGATCTCCCGACGGAAAGCGGGAGGCACAACCAACTGCGTGCCGTCCTCCAGTTGCAGTTTGTCGGTCATCAACATACGCACTTCGTACGCGAGGACTTTATTAAACTGCTGGAGGCTCGGCAAAATCGCGAAGTTCAGCACCACCAGATAAGTCGTCACCAGGCTGGCGAACAGCAAGGTGACGATGAGCAATAACGTACGGGCAAATGAACTTCGTGGCGAGAAGCGCAATCGCCTCATGCTTTAGAGCCGTCCGGTACAAAGACGTAGCCCAGGCCCCAAACGGTCTGAATGTAACGCGGATGCGCTGGATCTTCTTCCACCATGCGGCGCAGACGCGAAATCTGCACGTCGATGGAGCGTTCCATTGCGGAATATTCACGGCCACGGGCAAGGTTCATCAGCTTATCGCGGGAGAGCGGCTCACGTGGATGGCTGACCAGTGCCTTCAATACCGCAAACTCACCGCTGGTGAGCGGCATCGGCTCGTCTTCGCGGAACATTTCGCGCGTACCGAGGTTAAGTTTGAACTTACCGAAAGCAATTACCGCCTCTTCCTGTGACGGTGCGCCTGGTAGCTCGTTCGCCTGACGACGCAGCACCGCACGGATACGGGCCAGCAGTTCACGCGGGTTAAACGGTTTTGGAATGTAATCGTCAGCGCCAATCTCCAGGCCAACGATACGGTCCACTTCTTCCCCTTTCGCCGTCACCATAATGATCGGCATCGGGTTGCTCTGACTACGAAGACGTCGGCAAATCGACAAGCCATCTTCACCAGGTAACATCAAATCCAGTACCATAAGATGGAAAGATTCACGAGTCAGCAGGCGATCCATCTGTTCTGCATTAGCGACGCTTCGAACCTGGAAGCCTTGTTCGGTGAGATAACGCTCCAGCAGCGCGCGCAGGCGCATGTCGTCATCGACCACCAGAATCTTGTAGTTCTCTTGCATTGTTTGTACTCCCAAAGGTTCGCAACAATTTGTAAGCGTGTATTCTTAAAAAAGCTCACGTTCGTCACCAGCTAAATCTGGTATGAATTTCAGCCTAAATTGTTACAAAGCATATTAAACAGCAGCTTAAGTATACAATTTATTCGGCGAAACATTATTGATTCTGTTGATATGATCACGTTATACCCAATGTGCGCATTATCAAACAGACAAAGGGAATCAACGAGATGAAAACGCCCCTGGTTACCCGGGAAGGGTATGAAAAACTCAAACAAGAGCTTAATTATCTCTGGCGTGAAGAACGCCCGGAGGTCACAAAAAAGGTGACCTGGGCCGCAAGTCTGGGCGACCGCAGCGAAAATGCTGACTATCAGTATAATAAAAAGCGTCTGCGTGAAATCGACCGTCGCGTGCGCTATCTCACTAAATGCATGGAAAATCTCAAAATCGTCGATTACTCCCCTCAGCAGGAAGGCAAAGTCTTTTTTGGCGCGTGGGTGGAGATTGAAAACGACGATGGCGTGACTCACCGTTTCCGTATTGTCGGCTACGATGAAATTTTTGGCCGTAAAGATTACATCTCTATCGATTCCCCGATGGCCCGCGCATTGCTGAAAAAAGAAGTCGGCGATCTGGCGGTGGTGAATACACCTGCCGGGGAAGCGAGCTGGTATGTTAATGCTATCGAGTACGTGAAACCGTAAGGAAGAGTCTTAACCTCCTGCCGATGGCTGGCATTTTTGCCAGCCAGTCCGTATAACTATCCCCTGATTTTTGATCCGAAAAGATGAACTCAAACCATGATGAATGATTCGTTCTGCCGCATTATTGCGGGTGAAATTCAGGCGCGCCCGGAACAGGTTGACGCTGCCGTTCGCCTGCTTGACGAAGGGAATACCGTGCCTTTTATTGCACGTTATCGTAAGGAAATCACCGGCGGTCTGGATGACACGCAGCTGCGTAATCTGGAAACGCGTCTGGGATACCTGCGCGAGCTGGAAGAGAGACGTCAGGCGATCCTCAAGTCCATTTCCGAGCAAGGCAAACTCACCGATGATCTGGCGAATGCCATCAACGCCACCCTAAGCAAAACCGAACTCGAAGACCTCTACCTGCCCTACAAACCTAAACGCCGCACCCGCGGGCAAATCGCCATTGAAGCAGGGCTTGAGCCGTTGGCTGACCTGCTGTGGAGCGATCCGTCACACACGCCAGAAGTCGCCGCTGCGCAATATATTGATGCAGATAAAGGCGTGGCAGATACCAAAGCCGCGCTGGACGGCGCGCGCTATATCCTGATGGAACGGTTTGCCGAAGATGCCGCGCTGCTGGCGAAAGTGCGTGATTATCTGTGGAAGAACGCGCATTTGGTTTCTACGGTGGTGAGCGGTAAAGAAGAGGAAGGGGCGAAATTCCGCGACTATTTCGATCATCACGAACCGTTGTCCACGGTGCCTTCTCACCGCGCGCTGGCGATGTTCCGTGGGCGTAACGAAGGCGTACTTCAGCTTTCGCTGAATGCCGATCCACAGTTCGATGAGCCGCCGAAAGAGAGCTATTGCGAGCAAATCATCATGGATCACCTTGGCCTGCGCCTGAACAATGCTCCGGCGGATAGCTGGCGCAAAGGCGTGGTGAGCTGGACCTGGCGCATCAAGGTGCTGATGCATCTGGAAACCGAACTGATGGGCACCGTGCGCGAACGCGCGGAAGATGAAGCAATCAACGTCTTTGCCCGTAACCTGCACGATCTGCTGATGGCGGCCCCTGCCGGACTGCGTGCAACGATGGGCCTCGATCCGGGTCTGCGTACTGGGGTAAAAGTGGCGGTGGTCGATGCCACTGGCAAACTGGTAGCGACCGATACCATTTACCCGCACACCGGACAAGCCGCAAAAGCAGCGATGACTGTTGCTGCGCTGTGTGAAAAGCATAACGTTGAACTGGTGGCGATCGGCAACGGTACAGCTTCCCGCGAAACCGAACGTTTCTATCTCGACGTGCAGAAGCAGTTCCCGAAAGTGACCGCACAGAAAGTGATCGTCAGCGAAGCTGGCGCGTCGGTTTACTCGGCTTCCGAGCTGGCAGCGCAGGAGTTCCCGGATCTCGACGTTTCGCTGCGTGGCGCGGTTTCTATCGCCCGCCGTTTGCAGGATCCGCTGGCGGAGCTGGTGAAAATCGATCCGAAATCTATCGGCGTAGGTCAGTATCAGCATGACGTCAGCCAGACGCAACTGGCCCGCAAACTGGATGCAGTAGTAGAAGACTGCGTAAACGCCGTTGGCGTCGATCTCAACACCGCTTCTGTTCCGCTATTAACTCGCGTGGCGGGCCTGACGCGCATGATGGCGCAAAACATCGTGGCCTGGCGCGATGAGAACGGCCAGTTCCAGAACCGTCAGCAACTGCTGAAAGTCAGCCGTCTGGGGCCGAAAGCCTTCGAGCAGTGCGCGGGCTTCCTGCGCATTAACCACGGTGATAACCCGCTGGACGCCTCTACCGTTCACCCGGAAGCCTATCCGGTGGTGGAACGCATTCTGGCAGCAACACAGCAGGCACTGAAAGATCTGATGGGTAACAGCAGCGAACTGCGTAACCTGAAAGCGTCTGACTTTACTGATGAAAAATTCGGTGTGCCGACAGTAACTGACATCATCAAAGAGCTGGAAAAACCGGGTCGCGATCCGCGTCCGGAATTTAAAACCGCTCAGTTTGCCGATGGCGTCGAGACAATGAACGACCTGCAACCGGGTATGATCCTCGAAGGCGCTGTCACCAACGTCACCAACTTTGGCGCGTTTGTCGATATCGGCGTGCATCAGGACGGCCTGGTTCACATCTCTTCATTGTCGAACAAGTTTGTGGAAGATCCGCATACCGTGGTGAAAGCGGGCGACATTGTGAAGGTGAAAGTGCTGGAAGTGGATCTTCAGCGTAAACGTATCGCCCTGACTATGCGTCTGGACGAGCAGCCTGGCGAAACCAACTCTCGTCGCGGCGGCGGTAACGATCGCCCGCAAAACAACCGCCCGGCAGCCAAACCACGCGGTCGTGAAGCGCAGCCTGCCGGTAACAGCGCGATGATGGACGCGCTGGCGGCAGCGATGGGTAAAAAACGTTAAACGCCCGGACTGGCCTACGGTTCGAATTTGCACGAAATCGTAGGGCAGATAAGGCGTTCACGCCGCATCTGGCAACGAACGCCTTGTCTGACATAAAAGTGCCGGAGAATATCTCCGGCATATTTATTCCACAGCCAAACTCACAATATATTCCGTTAATATTTATCACTTCATTAACAACTGAAACCTTAATTAAACATTAGCCAGTCCTGGTAATTCGCTATTCGAATTATATTTTCGCTGCGATATAACCTTGAGCCACATCAACATTGAGTCAGATTATTATTCAAACCAACATTCGCACACATTTTAAGTATTGCTGATAGAAACCATTCTCATTATCATTGTACTGTTGATTATTTAATCTCTCCTTCGTTGGCAAATCATCTGGTCTCATGTCGCTGTCAAACGCCCCATGAGGTAGTTATCCAGTTAATGAGAAACAAGTAGGCACCTATGCAATACACTCCAGATACTGCGTGGAAAATCACTGGCTTTTCCCGTGAAATCAGCCCGGCATATCGCCAAAAACTGCTTTCTCTTGGCATGTTACCTGGCTCCTCTTTTAATGTGGTGCGCGTCGCTCCACTCGGCGACCCCATTCATATCGAAACCCGTCGTGTGAGCCTGGTATTACGCAAAAAAGATCTGGCCTTATTAGAAGTGGAAGCGGTTTCCTGTTAATACGGTGATAACAACAATGAAAAAATTAACCATAGGCTTAATTGGTAATCCAAATTCTGGCAAGACAACCTTATTTAACCAGCTCACTGGCGCACGTCAGCGTGTAGGTAACTGGGCTGGCGTTACCGTCGAACGTAAAGAAGGGCAATTCTCCACCACCGATCATCAGGTCACGCTGGTGGACCTGCCCGGCACCTATTCTCTGACCACCATCTCATCGCAGACCTCGCTCGATGAGCAAATCGCCTGTCACTACATTTTGAGTGGCGACGCCGACCTGCTGATTAACGTGGTGGATGCGTCTAACCTTGAGCGTAACCTGTACCTGACGCTACAACTGCTGGAACTCGGCATTCCCTGCATCGTGGCACTGAACATGCTCGACATTGCCGAGAAGCAAAATATTCGTATTGAAATTGATGCTCTGTCGGCGCGTCTTGGCTGCCCAGTGATCCCGCTGGTTTCAACCCGTGGTCGCGGTATTGAAGCGCTCAAGCTGGCGATTGATCGCTATAAAGCTAACGAGAATGTGGAATTGGTGCATTACGCACAGCCGCTGCTCAACGAAGCAGATTCACTGGCAAAAGTGATGCCTTCCGACATCCCGCTGAAACAACGTCGCTGGCTGGGCCTGCAAATGCTGGAAGGCGATATCTACAGCCGCGCCTACGCCGGTGAAGCGTCGCAGCATCTGGATGCCGCCCTCGCCCGTCTGCGTAATGAGATGGACGATCCGGCGCTGCACATTGCCGATGCGCGTTACCAGTGCATTGCTGCCATCTGTGATGTGGTAAGCAACACCCTGACGGCAGAACCCAGCCGTTTCACCACTGCGGTAGATAAAATCGTGCTCAACCGTTTCCTCGGTCTGCCGATTTTCCTCTTTGTGATGTACCTGATGTTCCTGCTGGCTATCAACATCGGCGGGGCGTTACAGCCGCTGTTTGACGTCGGCTCCGTGGCGCTATTTGTGCATGGTATTCAATGGATTGGCTACACGCTCCACTTCCCGGACTGGCTGACTATCTTCCTCGCCCAGGGCCTGGGTGGCGGTATTAACACCGTGCTGCCACTGGTGCCGCAGATCGGCATGATGTACCTGTTCCTCTCCTTCCTTGAGGACTCCGGCTATATGGCGCGTGCGGCGTTTGTGATGGACCGCCTGATGCAGGCGCTGGGCTTGCCGGGGAAATCCTTTGTGCCGCTGATCGTCGGTTTCGGTTGTAACGTACCGTCGGTAATGGGTGCACGTACACTTGATGCACCGCGTGAACGTCTGATGACCATCATGATGGCACCGTTTATGTCCTGCGGCGCGCGTCTGGCTATCTTCGCAGTATTCGCGGCTGCCTTCTTCGGGCAGAACGGTGCGCTGGCGGTCTTCTCGCTGTATATGCTCGGTATCGTGATGGCGGTGCTGACTGGCCTGATGCTCAAGTACACCATCATGCGCGGTGAAGCGACGCCGTTTGTCATGGAGCTGCCGGTCTACCATGTACCACACGTTAAAAGCCTGATTATCCAGACCTGGCAGCGCCTGAAAGGCTTCGTTCTGCGTGCTGGTAAAGTGATTATCATCGTCAGCATTTTCCTGAGCGCTTTCAACAGCTTCTCGTTGAGCGGGAAAATCGTCGATAACATCAACGACTCGGCGCTGGCTTCCGTCAGCCGGGTGATCACCCCGGTCTTCAAGCCGATTGGCGTGCATGAAGATAACTGGCAGGCAACAGTTGGCCTGTTTACGGGTGCAATGGCGAAAGAAGTGGTGGTGGGTACGCTCAACACCCTCTACACCGCAGAAAATATTCAGGACGAAGAGTTCAATCCGGCGGAATTTAACCTCGGTGAAGAGTTGTTCAGCGCGGTAGATGAAACCTGGCAGAGCCTGAAAGACACCTTCAGCCTTAGCGTACTGATGAACCCCATTGAAGCTAGCAAAGGCGACGGCGAAATGGGTACCGGGGCGATGGGTGTGATGGATCAGAAATTCGGTAGCGCAGCTGCCGCATACAGCTACCTGATTTTCGTCCTGCTGTATGTACCGTGCATCTCGGTGATGGGAGCCATCGCCCGTGAATCAAGCCGTGGCTGGATGGGCTTCTCCATCCTGTGGGGGCTGAATATCGCTTACTCGCTGGCAACATTGTTCTATCAGGTCGCCAGCTACAGCCAGCATCCAACTTACAGCCTGGTGTGCATTCTGGCGGTTATCCTGTTTAACATCGTGGTTATCGGTCTGCTGCGCCGCGCGCGTAGCCGGGTGGATATCGAACTGCTGGCAACCCGCAAGTCGGTAAGTAGTTGCTGCGCAGCCAGCACCACCGGTGATTGCCATTAATGGCTTCACTTATTCAGGTGCGTGATTTGTTGGCGTTACGGGGCCGTATGGAAGCGGCCCAGATAAGCAAGACATTGAACACTCCACAGCCAATGATTAACGCCATGCTGCAACAACTGGAAAGTATGGGCAAAGCCGTGCGGATTCAGGAAGAACCTGACGGCTGCCTCTCCGGCAGTTGTAAAAGCTGCCCGGAAGGAAAAGCCTGTCTGCGCGAGTGGTGGGCGCTGCGTTAACCATACTCCATCGCCTGTTTTGAAAAGCCCGGTATGCGTTTGCATCCGGGCTTTTTTGCGTGCGGCTTTCCATAAAAATGCAATTCTTGCAGCGCGACGTAAGTTCCTCTGAAAGCGTCTCGCAGGGATGAAAACTGGCTAATGCACAGGTGTGGAGTGGCGCGTAGAGTCGCGGCATTCAAACAACAGGTGAAGGAACGCCATGAGCAAAAAGCAGAGTTCCACCCCACACGATGCGCTGTTCAAACTATTTTTACGCCAACCGGAGACGGCACGCGATTTTCTTGCGTTTCATTTACCGGCACCCATTCACGCGCTCTGTGATATGAAAACCCTCAAGCTGGAGTCGAGCAGCTTTATTGATGACGATCTGCGTGAAAGCTATTCCGACGTGCTGTGGTCGGTGAAAACGGAACAAGGACCAGGATACATCTATTGTCTGATTGAACATCAAAGCACCTCAAACAAACTGATCGCATTCCGCATGATGCGTTACGCCATTGCCGCAATGCAAAATCACCTTGATGCCGGATACAAAACGTTGCCGATGGTGGTGCCATTGTTGTTTTATCACGGTATTGAAAGCCCCTATCCCTATTCGCTGTGTTGGCTGGATTGTTTCGCCGATCCCAACCTGGCAAGGCAGCTCTATGCCTCTGCATTTCCGCTGATTGATATCACCGTCATGCCTGATGATGAAATCATGCAGCACCGACGCATGGCGCTGCTGGAGTTAATTCAAAAACATATTCGTCAACGCGACCTGATGGGGCTGGTAGAACAAATGGCCTGCTTATTAAGTAGTGGATACGCTAATGACAGACAAATCAAAGGGCTGTTTAATTACATACTGCAAACCGGCGATGCGGTACGTTTTAACGATTTTATCGACGGCGTTGCCGAACGTTCACCGAAACACAAGGAGAGTTTAATGACTATTGCGGAAAGATTGCGGCAGGAGGGGGAACAATCCAAAGCCTTGCATATAGCCAAAATAATGCTTGAATCCGGAGTCCCTCTTGCAGACATCATGCGCTTTACCGGGCTGTCAGAAGAAGAGTTGGCTGCGGCGAGTAAGTAAAGTTCTGTCTCGCCATTCAAAAGTGCCTACACCCTCTGCTTCAACGCCACCAGCAGGTGACAAAACTCGACCGGATGCGAAATAAACGGCGCATGGGCCGCTTTGGCGAAGATATACGACTCGCTGTGCGGCCAGAGTTTATCCAGCATCGGCACCACTTTGCGCGGCACCAGACCGTCGAGATAACCATACAGTCGCAAAAACGGCATGGGTACGTTTTGCAGCGGCTGGCGGAGATCGACCGTTTTCAGGATTTCCAGCCCACCATTGAGCACGTCAACCTCCGGCATCGGTAACGCCAGAACGGTTTTCTTCAACGCCCGCGCATCCTGACGCGCCGTTTCAGTACCCATGGTTTGTAACGCAAGGAACCGTTCCACCGTACGCTGAAAATCATCACTGAGTTGCTGCTGGAAACCTGCCAGCACGTCCGGTTTTATCCCCGGCCACTCGTCACGAGCACTAAAACAAGGTGACGACGCCACGGTGACCAGCGCCTGAACACGCTCGGGATGGGTTAACGCAATCTGGCTTGCCACCAGCCCGCCCAGACTCCAGCCTAACCAAATGGCTTTATCAGGTGCCTGTCGCAGCACGGCTTCGGCCATATCAGCAAGTGACATCGCACCAAATCCCCGGCTACGCCCGAAGCCGGGCAGGTCAACAAGGTGCAGCGTAAAATGCGAGCTCAGTTCCTCGTCAATGCAACGCCACACTTCGGCATTCAGTCCCCATCCGTGCAGCAGCACAAGATGAACATTCCCCTGACCTTTGGTCTGCCACCAGATGTTATTCATCCGCTATTGTTCTCTTTTGACTTACAAGGATGAACATATGCTAACAGTACCGGGATTATGCTGGCTATGCCGAATGCCGCTGGCGTTAGGTCATTGGGGGATTTGTTCGGTCTGCTCACGCGCCGCCCGTACAGATAAAACGTTATGCCCACAATGTGGATTACCCGCCACACACTCACATCTTCCCTGCGGTCGCTGCCTGCAAAAACCACCGCCCTGGCAAAGACTGGTCACGGTTGCCGACTATGCGCCGCCGTTAAGTCCGCTAATCCACCAGCTTAAGTTTTCCCGGCGCAGCGAAATCGCCAGCGCCCTGTCACGTCTGTTACTATTGGAGGTCTTACACGCTCGTCGCACCACCGGGTTGCAATTGCCGGATCGCATCATCAGCGTTCCGTTATGGCAGCGGCGTCACTGGCGTCGGGGATTTAATCAGAGCGATTTGCTGTGTCAGCCGTTATCACGCTGGTTGCACTGCCGATGGGATAGCGAAGCCGTCACACGAACACGGCCCACTGCGACCCAGCATTTTCTCAGTGCCTGGCTACGCAAGCGCAACCTGAAAAATGCCTTTCGTCTTGAATTGCCCGTGCAAGGTCGCCATATGGTGATTGTGGATGATGTCGTTACCACCGGAAGTACCGTCGCAGAGATTGCGCAGTTGCTTTTACGCAATGGTGCGGCGACTGTCCAGGTCTGGTGCCTTTGTCGAACCTTGTAGAGCCTCGATGATGGGCGTATTATAACCAACTAAAATAGTCAACTATTAGGCCATTACTATGATCCGTATTTCCGATGCTGCACAAGCGCACTTTGCCAAACTGCTGGCAAACCAGGAAGAAGGGACACAAATCCGCGTATTTGTGATTAACCCTGGCACGCCTAACGCTGAATGTGGTGTTTCTTATTGTCCGCCGGATGCCGTGGAAGCCACCGACACTGCCCTGAAATTTGACCTGCTGACTGCGTATGTTGATGAGTTAAGCGCACCATACCTGGAAGATGCAGAGATCGATTTTGTTACCGACCAGTTGGGCTCTCAGCTAACACTGAAAGCGCCTAACGCCAAAATGCGTAAAGTGGCAGACGATGCACCACTGATGGAGCGCGTGGAGTATATGCTGCAGTCGCAGATCAACCCACAGCTTGCTGGTCACGGTGGCCGCGTTTCACTGATGGAAATCACCGAAGACGGTTACGCCATTCTGCAATTTGGCGGCGGCTGTAACGGTTGTTCCATGGTCGATGTGACGCTGAAAGAAGGGATCGAGAAGCAGCTGCTAAACGAATTCCCGGAGCTGAAAGGTGTGCGCGATCTCACCGAACACCAGCGCGGCGAACACTCCTACTACTAAGTTATCCCCTCTTTTGTAGATTGCCCGATGCGACGCTAAAGCGTCATTTCGGGCCTACGTTGAACATGTGCCAGACGTTGGCGCAGCATTGCTTTGGCAAATCCCTCCCTTCGTTTCCCCGCGATAATATGACCAACCTCTCATAATTTAAATTTACCCCGCTCTGGTGATTCTCAAACGCCAGATGTTACCCGTATCATTCACATGGGTACCAAACATACTCCTGACATCTGACTACAATAATTAGTTTTAGTGGGTATCAGTCGTGGTGCCGCAATATCTCTGTTCCCGATTGGGATAATTAGAGTTTGTCGTCAGAAAATTGACGTTACCCATAACAAATGAAAGGCCAGGTAAATCATGCCATTAGTCATTGTTGCTATCGGTGTAATCTTGTTGTTGCTCCTGATGATCCGCTTCAAAATGAACGGCTTCATCGCTCTCGTCCTCGTGGCGCTTGCTGTTGGATTAATGCAAGGAATGCCGCTGGATAAAGTTATTGGCTCCATCAAAGCCGGTGTCGGCGGGACGCTCGGTAGCCTTGCCCTGATCATGGGTTTTGGCGCAATGCTGGGCAAAATGCTGGCAGACTGCGGTGGCGCACAACGTATCGCCACCACGCTGATTGCCAAATTTGGTAAAAAACACATCCAGTGGGCGGTGGTACTGACCGGTTTTACCGTTGGTTTTGCCCTGTTCTATGAAGTGGGCTTTGTGCTGATGCTGCCGCTGGTGTTTACCATCGCGGCTTCTGCGAATATTCCACTGCTGTATGTTGGTGTACCAATGGCGGCTGCACTGTCTGTGACCCACGGCTTCCTGCCACCGCATCCGGGTCCGACTGCGATTGCCACCATTTTCAATGCCGATATGGGTAAAACCCTGCTGTACGGTACTATTCTGGCAATCCCGACCGTGATTCTCGCCGGTCCGGTTTACGCTCGCGTGTTGAAAGGTATCGATAAGCCAATTCCGGAAGGTCTCTACAGCGCGAAAACCTTCAGCGAAGAAGAGATGCCGAGCTTTGGCGTCAGCGTCTGGACCTCTCTGGTGCCGGTAGTACTGATGGCGATGCGTGCGATTGCCGAAATGATCCTGCCGAAAGGTCACGCTTTCCTGCCGGTAGCGGAGTTCCTCGGTGACCCGGTAATGGCTACGCTGATTGCCGTGCTGATTGCGATGTTCACCTTTGGTCTGAACCGTGGTCGTTCAATGGATCAGATTAACGACACGCTGGTTTCTTCCATCAAAATCATTGCGATGATGCTGTTGATCATCGGTGGTGGCGGTGCGTTCAAGCAGGTGCTGGTAGACAGCGGCGTGGACAAATACATTGCTTCCATGATGCACGAAACCAACATTTCTCCGCTGCTGATGGCCTGGTCGATTGCTGCCGTACTGCGTATCGCGCTGGGTTCCGCAACCGTTGCGGCAATCACTGCGGGTGGTATCGCGGCACCGCTGATTGCAACGACGGGTGTTAGCCCGGAGCTGATGGTTATTGCGGTTGGTTCCGGTAGTGTGATTTTCTCTCATGTGAACGATCCGGGCTTCTGGCTGTTCAAAGAGTACTTTAACCTGACTATCGGCGAGACCATCAAATCCTGGTCGATGCTGGAAACCATTATCTCGGTGTGCGGTCTGGTAGGCTGTCTGCTGCTGAATATGGTGATTTGATAACACTGACTGCCGGATGCATCGCATCCGGCATCAACCGCACTCTACTTCTTCTTCGCTGCAGCTCTGCGCCGTCTGTCCAAATCCTTCAGCAACTTGTTCACGCCATCATCGGCAAACATCGTCTCAAGCGTTGCGGAAAGCTTGCGTCGCCAGTTTTTATACTGGTAACTGGTGCCAGGAATATTCACCGGTTCGGCCATATCCAGCCAGTCTTCCGGCTGTAGTCCTAACAGAGCACTGTTACTGTCGGCAATGTAGCGCTGCAAACCACGGTTCAGCGTCGGCGTCATCGACATCAACGATGCCTTATGCCCGGCACGTTTTGGCAGACAACCATATTTATGCAGTGCATCCAGCAGCCCTTGCTTCGCCAGTTCGCGATCCTGATACAGACCGCGCAGTACCACTTCATCCGGATACAGCCCCAGGGTTTTGCCCAGAGTTAGATCCCCGCTCTCCCAGTAACCACGCAGCGTTGGCAGGTCGTGTGTCGCCGCAACCGCCATCGACTGCTCCGGGTACGCTTTCGGTGAACGGAACGTCTTCTCGTGGTCGTTTTCGAAATAGAGCACTTTGTAGGAGTAAACACCGCTGCTGCGCAGCTTGCCGACAATCTCTACCGGTACGGTACCGAGATCTTCACCAATCACCATGCAGCGATGACGCTTACTTTCGAGTGCCAGAATTGAGAGCAGATCATCCACCGGATAGTGTACGTATGCCCCCTGATCCGCCGTCTCGCCATACGGTATCCACCACAAACGCAGCATCGACATCACATGGTCAATTCGTAATGCGCCGCAGTTTTGCATATTGGCACGCAACAGCTCGATAAACGGTTCATAAGCACGCGCGGTGATGATATGCGGGTCCATTGGCGGCAATCCCCAGTTCTGCCCCAACGGGCCGAGGATATCCGGCGGCGCGCCAACCGACGCTTTCAGGCAATACAGTTCACGGTCGCACCAGGTTTCCGCCCCACCTTCCGCTACGCCAACCGCCAGATCACGATACAAGCCAATCGGCATTTCATAGCCCTGGCTTATCTCCCAGCAGGCGGCAAACTGGCTGTAAGCCTGCCACTGCAACCAGAGATAAAAATCAACGTCATCGCGATGTTCTTCGCAGAACTGACGCACTTCTGGTGAATCCACGTTCTGATACATCTCTGGCCATGCAGGCCAGCCCCAGCGCATTTCGTCCTCTTTCACTTGCTGGGCATGTAGCGCATCAAAGGCTGCCTGCCAGAACAGGCTGTCGCCTTGATCTGCAACAAACTGGCGAAACGCGGCCATCTGCTCATCATCACGTTGCGCGAAACCTTTCCACGCCATTCGTAATGCTGTCATTTTTAGGGCGGTAACCGTGGAGTAATCGACCCAGTCGGCATCCCGCGCCTGTTGCAGCGTCTGTTGCGTGGTCGGCAACTGCCACCAGGCCTGAGCCTCTTCGCTAAGATGGAAATCTTCGACGGCGTTAACGTCGATATAAATCACATTCAGCCAGCGGCGAGAAGACGGGCTGTATGGGCTGGCGCTCTCCGGATTTGCCGGATAGAGCGCATGAATCGGGTTCAGGCCGATGAACGACCCGCCACGTTTTGCCACATCCACCAGCATCGCTTTGAGATCGCCAAAATCCCCAATACCCCAGTTTTTTTCCGATCGCAGCGTATAAAGCTGGACGCAGGCACCCCACAGCTTTTGTTTATTCAGCAACGCCTGCGGTTCGTAACAGCGTTTCGGGGCGACAATCACCCTGCAATGCGCGCGCTGGTCTTCCTGGGTAAGCGTCAGCGTGTGATAACCTTCCGGCAGCTTCGTCGGTAGATTGAACGCTTTGCCCCCCGTTATATGGCCTTTGTACTGCGTTCCTTCTTCGGTGGTCAGCAGCCAGCTATATTCGCCGCTGCCCTCCACCACCATCGGCATTTTTTTGCCGCTGGTATAAACCATGACATTCGGGACTGGCGTTACCGCCACTTTCGTGGCGGTACGTTGATGCATCGCGTCAAGCAAACGCCGTTTGGTTTCGGCGCTAATCGACTGCGGTTTACCGTGGGCATTGATGTAATTGGGGCTAATCCCCGCCGCCAGCGCGGCATTATCCAGACGTTTGCTTTCCATCGAGCTTCCTTAGCGTTTTGCCTGCCAGATACGAGCCTGATAATCGCGAATAGAGCGATCCGAGCTAAACATACCGCAGCGGGCGGTATTGAGGATCGCCGCGCGAGTCCAGGCCTCCTGGTCGCGGTACAGCACATCCACCTGCTTTTGTGCCTCTACATAGGCTGCGAAATCCGCCATCACCAGATACGGATCGCCGCCCTGTTTGCCGATACTGTGCAGCATCTGGTCGAAGGCATGCTTATCGCCGTCGCTGTATTTACCGCTTTCCAGCTCTTTCAATACTGCGTCCAGCACCTTATCTTTCTTCCGCCATTTCACCGGGTCGTAGCCTTTGGCCAGAATTGCCTTCACTTGTTCCACGGTATGACCAAAAATAAAGATATTTTCTTCACCGACTTTCTCGGCGATTTCAACGTTCGCCCCATCCAGCGTACCGACAGTAAGCGCACCATTGAGCGCCAGTTTCATATTGCCGGTACCGGAAGCTTCTTTACCTGCAGTCGAAATTTGTTCGGAGATATCCGCCGCCGGGATCAGTTTTTCCGCCGCCGAAACGCAATAATCCGGCAGGAACACCACCTTCAACTTATCGCCAACCAGCGGATCGTTGTTGATCACGTCAGCCACTTTGTTGATCGCAAAGATAATATTCTTCGCCAGGTAGTAGCCCGGTGCCGCTTTCGCGCCGAAGAGGAAGACGCGCGGTACGCGATCAGCCTGCGGGTTTTCACGAATTTCTTTGTACAACGCCAGAATATGCAGCAGATTCAGGTGCTGGCGTTTGTACTCATGCAGACGTTTGATCTGAATATCGAAAATCGCCTGTGGATTGATCTCAATACCGGTACGAACTTTCACAAACTCCGCCAGACGGACTTTATTCGCCTGCTTGATCTCGCGATATTGCTGACGGAATTTCGCATCATCAGCGAATTTTTCCAGATTGATCAGCTGATCGAGATCGTTAGCCCACTCTTTTTTCAGTGATTTATCCAACAGAGCCGCCAGTGCCGGGTTGCACTGTTTGATCCAGCGACGTGGGGTAATACCGTTGGTGACGTTATGGAATTTGTTCGGCCATAGCTGGTGATATTCCGGGAACAGATCTTTCACCACCAGATCCGAGTGCAGCGCCGCAACACCGTTCACCGCGAAACCGCCAACCACACACAGGTTCGCCATATGCACTTGTTTGTCGTGCACCACCGCCAGTTTGGCCCACACTTTTTCATCGCCCGGCCAGGTTTTCTCCACCAGCGTTTTAAAGCGAGTATTAATTTCGTTAATAATCTGCATGTGGCGCGGCAGTAAGCCTTTCACCAGTTTCACATCCCAGCGTTCCAGCGCTTCTGGCATCAGGGTATGGTTGGTGTAAGCGAAAGTTTTGCTGGTAATGGCCCAGGCGTCATCCCAGCTCATCTGGTGCTCATCGATCAGCACGCGCAGCAGTTCTGGAATCGCGATAGTTGGGTGGGTATCGTTCAGCTGAATAACTTCGTAATCCGCCAGTTCGTGCAGTTTACGCCCCGCCAGATGATGGCGACGCAAAATATCCGCTACCGAACAGGCACACTGGAAGTACTGCTGCATCAAGCGCAGCTTTTTACCGGCAGTATGGTTGTCGTTTGGATAGAGAACTTTGGTCAGTTTTTCCGCATTGATGCCCTGCTGTTCGGCACGCAGGAAATCACCGTCGTTAAATTTAGTCAGATCAAACGGATGCGCGTGCGTCGCCTGCCACAGACGCAGCGGCTGCGCCACGCCATTACGATAGCCGACAACGGGGAGATCCCACGCTTGACCGGTAATGGTAAACTCCGGCTCCCAGCGTCCGTCTTTCGTCACTTTACCGCCAATCCCTACCTGCACATCCAGTGCTTCGTTGTGGCGGAACCACGGGTAGTTACTGCGATGCCAGTCATCCGGCGCTTCAACCTGTTTGCCATCCACAAAAGACTGGCGGAACAAACCATATTGATAGTTCAGACCGTAACCCGTCGCAGACTGACCGACAGTTGCCATTGAATCGAGGAAGCACGCCGCCAGACGTCCCAGACCACCGTTACCCAGCGCCGGGTCGATCTCTTCTTCCAGCAGGTCAGTCAGATTGATGTCATAAGCCTTCAACGAATCCTGTACATCCTGATACCAGCCGAGATTCAACAGGTTGTTGCCCGTCAGACGACCAATCAAAAACTCCATTGAGATGTAGTTAACATGTCGCTGATTCGCCACCGGCTTGGCGAATGGCTGAGCACGCAGCATTTCGGCCAGTGCTTCACTCACTGCCAGCCACCACTGGCGAGGAGTCATTTCAGCCGCAGAATTTAAGCCATAACGCTGCCACTGACGTGAAAGCGCTTCCTGAAATTGCTTATCGTTAAAAATAGGTTGTGACATAGGAGTTCCACTTTTCTTAGATTTTCAACACAACGTTATCGCTAGTTTGCCAGGCTCGATGTTGACCTTCCTCATCCTGCGGGGGATTAGGCAGGGAGGAGTTGCGGGGATGAGCAAGGAAATGTGATCTCAACCACTTAAAGCTAGTGCAAACCACAGGATTAGCAGCAAATCAATGCCATACAGCGCAGAAAATCTGTATCTAAGTGCAAAAAATGGCCGTTGCGTATTTTCAAAAAGCGGAAGGTAACTCTATAAATTAAGTAAAGGAGTGAAACAGTTTCACAAGTAAAATATCCAGTGTGCTCCATCTCATTCTTAATAGATTTATTAAGATCATCTTTTTAGATAGCACTTTCATCAGGAATGAAGAAGAAACCCTTGCTTAAATGAATCTGATGAACATAAGGGAAACCAGTATTCACGCTGGATCAGCGTCGTTTTAGGTGAGTTGTTAATAAAGATTTGGAATTGTGACACAGTGCAAATTCAGACACATAAAAAAACGTCATCGCTTGCATTAGAAAGGTTTCTGGCCGACCTTATAACCATTAATTACGAAGCGCAAAAAAAATAATATTTCCTCATTTTCCACAGTGAAGTGATTAACTATGCTGATTCCGTCAAAATTAAGTCGTCCGGTTCGACTCGACCATACCGTGGTTCGTGAGCGCCTGCTGGCTAAACTTTCCGGCGCGAACAACTTCCGGCTGGCGCTGATCACAAGTCCTGCGGGCTACGGTAAGACCACGCTCATTTCCCAGTGGGCGGCAGGCAAAAACGATATCGGCTGGTACTCGCTGGACGAAGGTGATAACCAGCAAGAGCGTTTCGCCAGCTATCTCATTGCCGCCGTGCAGCAGGCAACCAACGGTCACTGTGCGATATGTGAGACGATGGCGCAAAAACGGCAATATGCCAGCCTGACGTCACTCTTCGCCCAGCTTTTCATTGAGCTGGCGGAATGGCATAGCCCACTTTATCTGGTCATCGATGACTATCATCTGATCACTAATCCAGTGATCCACGAGTCAATGCGCTTCTTTATTCGCCATCAACCAGAAAATCTCACCCTGGTGGTGTTGTCACGTAACCTTCCGCAACTGGGCATTGCCAATCTGCGTGTTCGTGATCAACTGCTGGAAATTGGCAGTCAGCAACTGGCATTTACCCATCAGGAAGCGAAGCAGTTTTTTGATTGCCGTCTGTCATCGCCGATTGAAGCCGCAGAAAGCAGTCGGATTTGCGATGACGTTTCCGGTTGGGCGACGGCACTACAGCTAATCGCCCTCTCCGCCCGGCAGAATACCCACTCAGCCCATAAGTCGGCACGCCGCCTGGCGGGAATCAATGCCAGCCATCTTTCGGATTATCTGGTCGATGAGGTTTTGGATAACGTCGATCTCGCAACGCGCCATTTTCTGTTGAAAAGCGCCATTTTGCGCTCAATGAACGATGCACTAATCACCCGTGTGACCGGCGAAGAAAACGGGCAAATGCGCCTCGAAGAGATTGAGCGTCAGGGGCTGTTTTTACAGCGGATGGATGATACCGGCGAGTGGTTCTGCTATCACCCGCTGTTTGGTAACTTCCTGCGCCAGCGCTGCCAGTGGGAACTGGCGGCGGAGCTGCCGGAAATCCACCGTGCCGCCGCAGAAAGCTGGATGGCCCAGGGATTTCCCAGCGAAGCGATTCATCATGCGCTGGCGGCAGGCGATGCGCTGATGCTGCGCGATATTCTGCTTAATCACGCCTGGAGTCTGTTCAACCATAGCGAACTGTCGCTGCTGGAAGAGTCCCTTAAGGCCCTGCCGTGGGACAGCTTGCTGGAAAATCCGCAGTTGGTGTTATTGCAGGCGTGGCTGATGCAAAGCCAACATCGCTACGGCGAAGTTAACACCCTGCTAGCCCGTGCTGAACATGAAATCAAGGACATCAGAGAAGGCACCATGCACGCAGAATTTAACGCTCTGCGCGCCCAGGTGGCGATTAACGATGGTAATCCGGATGAAGCGGAACGGCTGGCAAAACTGGCACTGGAAGAGCTGCCGCCGGGCTGGTTCTATAGCCGCATTGTGGCAACCTCGGTGCTGGGTGAAGTGCTGCACTGCAAAGGCGAATTGACCCGCTCACTGGCGCTAATGCAGCAAACCGAACAGATGGCACGCCAGCACGACGTCTGGCACTACGCCTTATGGAGTTTAATTCAGCAAAGTGAAATTCTGTTTGCCCAAGGGTTCCTGCAAACCGCGTGGGAAACGCAGGAAAAAGCGTTCCAGCTGATCAACGAGCAGCATCTGGAACAGTTGCCGATGCATGAGTTTCTGGTGCGCATCCGAGCACAACTGTTATGGGCCTGGGCACGGCTGGATGAAGCCGAAGCGTCGGCGCGTAGCGGGATTGAAGTCTTATCGTCTTATCAGCCACAGCAACAGCTTCAGTGCCTGGCAATGTTGATTCAATGCTCGCTGGCCCGTGGTGATTTAGATAACGCCCGTAGCCAGCTGAACCGTCTGGAAAACCTGCTGGGGAATGGCAAATATCACAGCGACTGGATCTCTAACGCCAACAAAGTCCGGGTGATTTACTGGCAAATGACCGGCGATAAAGCCGCCGCTGCCAACTGGTTGCGTCATACGGCTAAACCGGAGTTTGCGAACAACCACTTCCTGCAAGGTCAATGGCGCAACATTGCCCGCGCACAAATCTTGCTGGGCGAGTTTGAACCTGCGGAAATTGTTCTCGAAGAACTCAATGAAAATGCCCGCAGTCTGCGGTTGATGAGCGATCTCAACCGTAACCTGTTGCTGCTTAATCAACTGTACTGGCAGGCCGGACGTAAAAGTGACGCCCAGCGTGTGTTGCTGGACGCATTAAAACTGGCGAATCGCACCGGATTTATCAGTCATTTTGTCATCGAAGGCGAAGCGATGGCGCAACAACTGCGCCAGCTGATTCAACTCAATACGCTGCCGGAACTGGAACAGCATCGCGCACAGCGTATTCTGCGAGAAATCAATCAACATCATCGGCATAAATTCGCCCATTTCGATGAGAATTTCGTTGAACGTCTGCTAAATCATCCTGAAGTGCCAGAACTGATCCGCACCAGCCCGTTGACCCAACGTGAATGGCAGGTCCTGGGGCTGATTTACTCCGGTTACAGCAACGAACAAATAGCGGGTGAACTGGAAGTGGCGGCAACCACCATCAAGACGCATATCCGCAATCTGTACCAAAAACTCGGCGTCGCCCACCGTCAGGCTGCCGTGCAGCACGCGCAGAAACTGCTGAAGATGATGGGTTATGGGGTGTGAGTTTAGCCGGATAATGCATTGGATCCGGCTTACATCTTTATATCATTCAATACTCACCCGCGTTACGCCATCCGTTTCTATCAAACCAAACCGCACCGGCAAGAAACGCTCCACCACCGCGATATTGGTCAGCAGATGGCATGAGGGATGGGCGACCGTAAATTGTCCCGCGCCCGCCAGCGCCATTGGCAACACTAGCTGGTCAGCAAGATATTCCCCCACTGCCGCCGGGCTTGCCAGGTAGCGTTTCACCTCTTTCACCAACTGTGCCGCAACCACCTCGGCACTGACGCGCTTTTCACCGACGACAAAAAAGCGTTCGGTGATATTTTCACTTTCGACTTCAAGCGAGACGGTATTACCCGGCCCCTGGTCGCGCGGCAGGTTATGAATATACTGCTCATGCAGGGGAAAACTCCCCGCCAGTGTAGCGATTTCACGCTCAGCAACATGGCGTGGCACACCAGCCAGTAGCACCTCTCCACGCATCTGCACAATGTTCCCGCGCTCGCCAAGTTGCAAGGGGTTAAACGATGCCACCGGCGAGACTTCCGTTGCCACCACGCCGCCTCCGGCAGGGTAAAAACCGTGACGTAACAGCGTGGTTTGCTGATGAATTCCTATTTTCGCCAGCAGCGGCTCCAACACCCGGCGGATAAAATCCGCAGGCGGGGCCGACGGGTTATCGGTACCGCCGCTCACTTCAACACGCGAAGGTCCATCGGCAAACCACAGCGCGGGCAGCACCGTTTGCAGCACCAGCGTACAACTTCCTGCGCTACCGATAGCAAAGCGGTAATCGCCGCCACGCACGGTGCCGGGCCGGAAGACCAGACGCTGCGACCCCAGCTCCGCGCCTTCCACCGTTGCCCTACAAATTTCCGCAGCTGCTTTTACCGCGGTCAGATGCTGGCGCAACAGTCCCGGTTTTGCCCGCCCGGCACGAATGCCGGTGATGGTAAATGGCTGGCCGGTTATCATCGACAGACTCAGCGCCGAGCGCAGGATCTGCCCGCCACCTTCGCCCTGTGCACCATCCAGCGCAATCATCCTTTTCATCATTTATCCTTTTACGCACACCACCTGACGCAGGGTATAGATAACTTCCACCAGATCGCTTTGTGCCGCCATCACCGCATCAATATCTTTATACGCCATCGGGATTTCGTCGATCACTTCGGCATCTTTACGGCATTCCACATGCGCGGTGGCACGAATTTGATCTTCCACGCTGAACAGTTTTTTCGCTTTAGTACGGCTCATTACCCGCCCGGCACCGTGGCTGCATGAACAGAACGACTCTTCATTTCCCAGCCCACGGACGATAAAGCTTTTCGCTCCCATCGACCCTGGAATAATTCCATATTGACCAGCACGCGCAGACACCGCGCCTTTACGCGTCACGTAGATCTCTTCACCAAAGTGCTGTTCTTTTTGCACATAGTTGTGGTGACAGTTGATCTCTTCCATCGCCAGCGTTTGTGGCTGTCTGACCGTTTTCTGCGTAATGCTCTGCAACGCCGTTACCACGTTTTCCATCATCGCATCGCGGTTAAGGCTGGCAAAAAGCTGCGCCCAGGCCACGGCTTTCAGGTAATCATCAAAGTATTCCGTACCTTCCATAAAGTACGCCAGATCACGCGACGGCAATGTTTCAAGCGTTTCCTGCATCTCTTTTTGCGCCAGATCGATAAAGTAAGTCCCGATGGCGTTACCAATTCCGCGTGAACCGGAGTGCAGCATAATCCACACCTGCTCCGACTCATCAAGGCAGATTTCAATAAAGTGGTTACCCGTTCCCAGCGTTCCCAGGTGTTTATAGTTGTTAGTGTTAAGGAAACGCGGATATTTTTGCGTTAACCACTGATAACCGGCCTCCAGCTCAGCCCATTTCGCATCGACGTTAACAGGCGGGTTTTCCCATGCGCCTTTATCACGTTTACAACGGCCAGTGGTACGCCCGTGCGGCACCGCAGTTTCAATCGCCTGACGCAGCTCCGCCAGGTTTTCCGGCAGGTCAGCCGCCGTTAAAGCGGTACGTAGTGCGTTCATTCCACAACCGATATCCACGCCCACCGCCGCCGGAATAATCGCCCCTTTGGTCGGGATCACGCTACCAATGGTGGAACCTTTACCCAAGTGTACATCAGGCATTACCGCAATATGTTTGAAAATAAACGGCATCTTCGCCGTATTAATAAGTTGCTGACGCGCATCGGCTTCTACCGGCACGCCTTTGGTCCACATTTTTACCGAGGCATTTTCAGTGGTCAGTAATTCGTAATTCATTTTGTTTTTCTCTTTTCGTTGGTATGTCCTGATAATTGCAACCGTCGTGCCAGAAAATTAAATAAGCAGATTAATTTTTTAATTCATTGTTTTAAAAAAGATTATATCTTTACGTCCGTAACCGGAGATTTCCCGCAAAGCCGATTTACCGATAATGAAATATCGTCTTTTATAAGGATATCTAAGATGCGTAAAACAGTGGCTTTTGGCTTTGTCGGCACCGTACTGGATTATGCCGGACGCGGCAGTCAGCGCTGGTCGAAATGGCGTCCGTCACTCTGTATATGCCAGCAAGAATCGTTAGTCATCGATCGACTGGAATTATTGCACGACGCCCGCTCGCGCTCGCTGTTTGAAACGCTTAAACGCGATATCGTCAGCGTTTCGCCAGAAACAGAAGTGGTGAGCGTTGAGATTGAGCTGCATAACCCGTGGGATTTCGAAGAGGTTTACGCCTGCCTGCATGATTTCGCCCGTGGTTACGAGTTTCAGCCAGAAAAAGAAGACTATTTAATTCACATCACCACCGGCACCCACGTCGCGCAGATTTGCTGGTTTCTGCTGGCGGAAGCGCGTTACCTGCCCGCCCGGTTGATACAATCTTCACCTCCGCGCAAAAAAGAACAGCCGCGCGGCGCAGGTGAAGTGACGATTATCGATCTCGATTTAAGCCGTTATAACGCCATCGCCAGCCGCTTTGCCGAGGAACGCCAGCAAACGCTTGATTTTCTTAAGTCCGGTATTGCCACGCGTAACCCCCACTTCAACCGCATGATTGAGCAGATTGAAAAAGTGGCGATTAAATCCCGCGCACCGATCCTGCTAAACGGCCCAACCGGTGCGGGCAAGTCATTTCTGGCGCGACGTATATTTGAATTAAAACAGGCGCGGCATCAGTTTAGCGGCGCGTTTGTGGAAGTGAACTGCGCAACCCTGCGCGGCGATACCGCCATGTCGACGCTGTTTGGTCATGTGAAAGGCGCGTTTACCGGGGCGCGGGAATCTCGTGAAGGATTATTACGCAGCGCCAACGGCGGAATGTTGTTTCTTGATGAGATTGGCGAACTGGGCGCAGACGAACAGGCAATGCTGCTTAAAGCCATTGAAGAAAAAACCTTTTATCCGTTTGGCAGCGATCGCCAGGTGAGCAGTGATTTTCAGCTTATCGCCGGAACGGTGCGTGATTTGCGCCAGCTGGTTGCCGAAGGAAAATTTCGCGAAGACCTGTACGCGCGGATCAATCTCTGGACCTTCACCCTGCCGGGGCTACGCCAGCGTCAGGAAGATATTGAACCTAACCTGGATTATGAAGTGGAGCGCCACGCTTCACTCACCGGCGACAGCGTGCGTTTTAACACCGAAGCGCGGCGCGCCTGGCTGGCCTTTGCGACATCTCCCCAGGCAACATGGCGCGGTAACTTTCGCGAGCTTTCTGCCAGCGTCACGCGGATGGCTACCTTTGCCACTAGCGGACGCATCACTCTGGAAGTGGTGGAAGATGAGATAAACCGTCTGCGCTATAACTGGCAGGAGAGTCGCCCCTCCGCGCTTACGCAGCTACTGGGCGCAGAGGCAGAAAACATCGATCTCTTCGACCGTATGCAACTGGAACACGTTATCGCTATCTGCCGCCAGGCAAAGTCGCTTTCTGCAGCCGGACGACAGCTTTTTGATTTTTCGCGCCAGGGCAAAGCCAGCGTCAACGACGCGGATCGGCTACGCAAATACCTGGCGCGTTTTGGTCTGACGTGGGAAGCATTGCAGGATCAGCACAGCTCCAGTTGAATATGGTGGTCCGTCAGCACCTGCATCACGCTTACTGGCGGCGGGGCATCGGTGTAGACGGCATCTACCATGCTGATGCTGCCCATATTGACCATCGCGTTACGGCCAAATTTCGAGTGATCGACAACCAGCATAACGTGGCGCGAGTTCTCAATAATGGCGCGTTTGGTGCGAACTTCGTGGTAATCGAACTCCAGCAGCGAGCCGTCGCTATCGATGCCGCTTATCCCCAGAATGCCGAAATCAAGGCGGAACTGGGAGATAAAATCGAGCGTCGCTTCGCCAATGATCCCGCCATCGCGGCTGCGTAATTCGCCACCGGCGAGAATAATACGGAAATCCTCTTTTACCATCAGCGTGTTAGCAACGTTAAGATTGTTGGTGACAATGCGCAAATTGCTGTGATTAAGCAGCGCGTGCGCCACCGCTTCCGGCGTGGTGCCGATATCGATAAACAGCGTCGAGCCGTTGGGGATTTGCTCCGCCACTTTACGGGCGATGCGCTCTTTTTCTTCGGTCTGGGTGGCTTTACGATCGTGCCACGGCGTGTTAACCGAACTGGAAGGCAGTGCCGCACCGCCATGATGGCGCAGAATCAGGTTTTGCTCCGCCAGCTCATTGAGATCGCGGCGAATAGTCTGCGGGCTGACGGAGAAGTGCTCCACCAGCTCCTCGGTGCTGACATAACCCTGCTGTTTAACCAGTTCGATAATACCGTTGTGACGTTGTGTTTGTTTCATTTATAAATCCCTGGAATTATTTTCGTTTTCGCGCATTGAGCGAATCAACAAAAGCCATCGCTAAACCCACGGCTAACCCGGCGATGTGTGCTCCGTTCGCCATCGACATCCCAAACAAATCAAACCATCCGGCGACAATCCAGATCAGCGCAAAGATAATTAACCCACGTTGCAGGTAAATGCCACTTTGCGGATCGCGTTCGCCACGTAGCCAGACGTAGCCCATCAGCGCATACACCACGCCAGAAAGCCCGCCAAACCACGGCCCGCTGAATTTTTGCTGCACATAGCCGCTTAACAGGGCGCTGATAAGCGTAATGACAATTAGCTTACCGCTACCGAGGCGTTTTTCCACCGCACCGCCGAGATACCACCACCAGAGCAGGTTAAAGAGGATATGCATCAGCGAGAAGTGCATTAACGCGTGGGTGAAGTAACGCCAGAACTCAAATTTCAGTGCTGGATCGAATGGCCAGGCCAGCCATAACATCACTTCCTGATCGCCGAGAATTTGCATGGCGATAAACACCACCACGCAGGCGATCATCATCACCCAGGTGACCGGACCTGCGCGTTCACGCAAGGCGGCAAAGAAAGGATAACGGCGATAATGCAGACCACTGCCGGTATGGCCCGCCTGCCAGCTGGCCGCCAGATAACGCGGATCTGCCGGGTTTTCGAGAAAACGCGCCAGCTCCGCCCGTACGCGCTCGGCCTGGGACTCATCCGCCAGCCAGACATCGCTTTGGTTATGTTGTTGAATCGTGAGGATAACACCCTGCGTCGCCATGTAATCAACAAACGCCTGCGCCACGCGGGGGTTAGCAAAAGAGGTAATCATCAACATCGTTGCTGTCGCTTATTCCACACAAAAGGGGACAGTATAAAGCGTTACGCGCCGTACGCCACCTCTGCGGGAAACTGTCGCTGCCAGGCTTCAAAGCCGCCGTCAATGCTATAGACCACATCGTAGCCCTGTTGCAGCAGATACTGCGCCGCGCCTTTGCTGCTATTACCGTGGTAACACATCACCATCACCGGTGTGTCAAAGTCGTTATCACGCATAAAAGCGCCCAGCGTGTCGTTGGTTAAATGGAAAGCCTGCACCGCATGTCCCATTGCGAAACTCTGTGGATCGCGAATATCGACCAGCACCGCCTCTTTTTCCTGCAACTTCTGGTGCGCGTCGGCAACGTTAATACATTCGAACTGATCCATGCGTCTCTCTTTCTTTACAAACAAGTGGGCAAATTTACCGCACAGTTTACGTCGAAGCGGCAGATAAACGCCATAATGTTATACATATCACTCTAAAATGTTTTTTCAATGTTACCTAAAGCGCGATTCTTTGCTAATATGTTCGATAACGAACATTTATGAGCTTTAGCGAAAGTGAATGAGGGCAGCATGGAAACCAAAGATCTGATTGTGATAGGTGGCGGCATCAATGGTGCTGGTATCGCGGCAGACGCCGCTGGACGCGGTTTATCCGTGCTGATGCTGGAGGCGCAGGATCTCGCTTGCGCGACCTCTTCCGCCAGTTCAAAACTCATTCACGGTGGCCTGCGCTACCTTGAGCACTATGAATTCCGCCTGGTCAGCGAGGCGCTGGCTGAACGTGAAGTGCTGCTGAAAATGGCCCCGCATATCGCCTTCCCGATGCGTTTTCGCCTGCCACATCGTCCGCATCTGCGCCCGGCGTGGATGATTCGCATTGGTCTGTTTATGTACGATCATCTGGGTAAACGCACCAGCCTGCCGGGATCAACTGGTTTGCGTTTTGGCGCAAATTCAGTGTTAAAACCGGAAATTAAGCGCGGATTCGAATATTCTGACTGTTGGGTAGACGACGCCCGTCTGGTACTCGCCAACGCCCAGATGGTGGTGCGTAAAGGCGGCGAAGTGCTTACTCGGACTCGCGCCACCTCTGCTCGCCGCGAAAACGGCCTGTGGATTGTGGAAGCGGAAGATATCGATACCGGCAAAAAATATAGCTGGCAAGCGCGCGGCCTGGTTAACGCCACCGGCCCGTGGGTGAAACAGTTCTTCGACGACGGGATGCATCTGCCTTCGCCTTATGGCATTCGCCTGATCAAAGGCAGCCATATTGTGGTGCCGCGCGTGCATACCCAAAAGCAGGCCTACATTCTGCAAAACGAAGATAAACGCATTGTGTTCGTGATCCCGTGGATGGACGAGTTTTCCATCATCGGCACCACCGATGTGGAATACAAAGGTGATCCGAAAGCAGTGAAGATTGAAGAGAGTGAAATCAATTACCTGCTGAAAGTGTATAACACGCACTTTAAAAAGCAGTTAAGCCGTGACGATATCGTCTGGACCTACTCCGGTGTGCGTCCGCTGTGTGATGATGAGTCCGACTCGCCGCAGGCTATTACCCGTGATTACACCCTTGATATTCATGATGAAAATGGCAAAGCACCGCTGCTGTCGGTATTCGGCGGTAAGTTGACCACCTACCGCAAACTGGCGGAACATGCGCTGGAAAAACTGACGCCGTATTATCAGGGCATTGGCCCGGCATGGACGAAAGAGAGCGTGCTGCCGGGTGGTGCCATTGAAGGCGACCGCGACGATTACGCAGCTCGTCTGCGCCGTCGCTATCCATTCCTGACTGAATCGCTGGCGCGTCATTACGCACGCACTTACGGCAGCAACAGCGAGCTGCTACTCGGCAATGCGGGGGCGATAAGCGACCTCGGGGAGGATTTCGGTCATGAGTTCTACGAAGCGGAACTGAAATATCTGGTGGATCACGAATGGGTCCGCCGCGCCGACGATGCCCTGTGGCGTCGCACAAAACAAGGCATGTGGCTGAATGCGGATCAACAATCTCGTGTGAGTCAGTGGCTGGTGGAATATACGCAGCAGAAGTTGTCGCTGGCGTCGTAAATTAACGTAAGGTGATCAGGTCAGATTTCAATCGGACCTGAGACTGATGACAAACCAAAAAACTGCCAGATGCGCTACGCTTATCTGGCCTACGTTGTTTATACAATATATTGAATTTGCATGATTTTGTAGGCCTGATAAGGCGTTCACGCCGCATCAGGCATGAACAAAGCGCCACGTTGTCAACAATCTGACCTACTTTTTGATTCAGGGAATTACCGCAAAGCCCACGCCATCATACCCAACGTAACAAAACTTAAGCACGTTCCCCACTCACTCCACTTCCGCATCTGGCTTCTATTTTTGCTACGCCACTGGCAATAATATCCCAACGCAAAACCAAGCTGTGCACTTATCGGACCGACAAAGTCGATCCACTGTTGAGACCAAAATGGCGAAAAATTCAGTGGGAGCCAGACAACTGTCAGAAAGAAACTGCGCATATTTTCCAGCAAAGCAATTTGCGCTGGCGCGACATAAAAAATGATATTCCACAGGAGCAACCAGAAATAAACTGGTGCAAATACCAGCCAACAATGCAGTCTGCTTTTCAATTCAGGTGGCGTTCTGCGCGCAAATTGCCAACCAACGCCCACCATTGCACAGAAGAAAAGCGCATATTCAGCCGATAACCATAGTTGTAATTGCAGAAGGGAAATACGCCTGTGCATGAGCGGGATTGAGAACAGTATTTCCCCCAGAAAACTCAGCGTGATAATACAAGCAGCCAGCGCAACCACCGTCGGCCACACCAACAACGGCACAATAACAAAGCCAAGAAATAACGGATAAATATAAAGTCTGATTATATTCATCATTATTGTCCTGATGATTCGGGGGATGCTTCATACAGCGGCACATACCCCACATCCTCTACCAACTGTTGCCCCTGCGGACTTAAAAACCAGTCAACAAATTTCTGCGTTTCCGGCGTGGGATTTTCACGCGTCACCATATAGGCATCCACAATGTATGGATAAGTGCCGTTGCGGATATTTTCCTCGGTAGGCGCAACGCCATTTATAGCCAAAAGTTTAATCTGCTTGCGCATTTTGAGCATATTGTCATTCATACGAGTGACGTAATAGTGGAAGGTGTACCCAATGGAAGATGGCGTGTTTTGATAGTCGGCAACTTCAGTAATTAAACCGCCCATAAGATCAATCACAGTGGATTTTTTAGCTGGCAGCATTGGGGTGTCTTGCATAACCAACCCCTTCATAATCGTTTGGCTTCCAGAATCTTCAGGGCGCTGCCAGACTTTTATATGTTCGTCACTACCACCTACTTTATTCCAGCGGCTAGTTTTGCCGCTAAAAATATCTTTAACCTGGTGCTCAGAGAGAGAATTTACCGGGTTATTAATATCAACGATAAAGACAAAGGCTTCGCGGGCGAAAGCGGTATATTTCAGTTTAACACCCGCTTCTTTTGCACGTTTTTTCTGTCCTTCCGACGGTTGTGCAACAAAAATAACCGTCGCGGAACCTTTAATCAGACTATCGTAGGCTTCAGCTGTTCGGGTTTGCTGCAAACCATACGCCTGCCAGGCCAGCGAGGTTCGATCCTTATCTTTTGGCTCGGGTACTAATTTATAATACGCGGAGGCATACAGCGGGTATAAGGCTGTAGCGCCGTACACTCTCGGCCATCTTGACCAATCATCGCTGTAACGTAATGCAGGTTGCCCCCGCAGAGACGTCAGTCCATGGCTCTCTTCTTCCCTGACGCTGTTATAGTACCCTTCCCGGTCGACACATCCCGCCAGTAACGCCGTGCCTAATAGTAAAACACCGGTGAATTTATTCATCTCGCTGATTCCTTTCTCTCGAGCGTTATTCCATTGTTGGATACAGCGGCACATATCCCACATCTTCTACCAGACTCTGCCCCTGCGGCGTTAAAAACCATTCGACCAGTTTTTGTGTTTCTGACGTTGTATTTTCTCTCGTCACCATAAATGCATCGACGATGTACGCATATTTGCCGTTGCGAATGTTTTCCGCCGTCGGTGTAATACCGTTAATCGCTAGCAATCTTATATTTTTATCAGCATTCATTTGCGTCGCGTAATAGCGGAAGGTATAGCCTATTGCGTTGTTTGTATTACGGTATTCGGCAACGACTTTAATCATTCCCTCCATCACGCTTGCCACTTCCGTTTCCTGCGGCGAGATCATGCGGACATTTTTCATGACCTGTGATTGCATCACTGTCTGGCTGCCAGAGTCTTCCGGGCGCTGCCAGGTCTGGATCTCCTGATCGTTACCGCCAACAGTACGCCAATTGGTAATTGCACCACTGAAAATGTCACGCACCTGTTGTTCAGTCAGGGAATTAACCGGATTATCCGCATTGACGATGAAAACGAATGCTTCACGGGCAAAGGGGGTGTACAGCAAAGTGACACCAGATTCCTTTGCACGTTTTTTTTGCCCACCGGAAGGTTGCGCCACGAAAATAATATCAGCATCGCCCTTAACGATTTTGTTATATGCTTCTGGCGTACGAGAGTTTTCCAGATAATCCCAAACGTGAAAATCCTCTGGTATTACACTTAATGCATAAAATGCAGAAGCATAAATTGGGTACGCAGCCGTGGCGCCATCGATTCGCGGCCAGTTTTGCCTAAACTGAATTTGCGGTTTGCCACGCAGCGGCGTCAGTCGATTATTGAGTTTATCGGGTCGCCAGGCCCTGATATCAATATTTTCGCGTACACCGACACCAGGATTTTGCTGCTTATATAAATGGGCCTGATACCCGGCGACAATACCAAGTAAGAGAAGTAGAAACAGGAGTAAGTTACGGCAACGTAGTCCGGACGTGCCGGATAAAGGATATCTGGTCGGCCAGGCGTATCCCAGCGAAAAACTGATATGCGCCCCAACGGGAATAATGACCATCCACCAGTACTCACCACCCACTAATGAGACTAAAAAAACGCCCAACCAGGGAAGCATAAGGTTTGCCAACCAACCAGCTCCCATCTGGCGAAATTGATAATCTGCCAGATGTAGCGTGATTATCCAGCCAACCAGGGTTAATAGCGCGGGTAAGAGAAAAAAGCATTGCCGCCAGACGGCTATTTCTCTGTTTTCTGGCGCGCTATCACCGGCCCACACGCGACCAGAGAAAAATATTATTATCGCCCCCAGCGTCAGCATAAAGACGTTGAGTAGAAGGTAAATTGTTGGCGTGATAAGGATATTACAAACTTCAATAATACCGGCAAGTCCGACACCCAGCATAGCAACAACCGCTGCCAAAAATTGCGCCAGTATGGGGATGCCGAAAAAAGTCATTATCAGCGAGGTCAAAATCCATTTTCTATTTGGCATCATTCTGTCCATTCTTCCTGAATGACGGAATTATACTCCCCGAGAACCCTCGCCCCCTCTGGACACTTTTCCGAAATAAAGGCGAAAAAAAACGGGACCGTGTGGCCCCGTTCTGTTTTTTAGCGAACTTACAATCTCACCGGATCGATATGCCAGATATGATCAGCGTACTCTTTGATAGTACGGTCAGAAGAGAAGTAGCCCATATTGGCAATGTTCAGCATCGCTTTTGCGGTCCACTCTTCCTGAAGCTCGTAGAGTTCATCGACTTTATCCTGACAATCGACATAGCTGCGATAATCCGCCAGTACCTGGTAGTGATCGCCGAAGTTGATCAGCGAATCAACCAGATCGCGATAGCGACCCGGATCTTCCGGACTGAATACACCGCTGCCGATTTGCGTCAGCACCTGATGCAGCTCCTCATCTTTCTCGTAGTATTCACGCGGTTTGTAGCCCTGACGACGCAGTTCTTCCACTTCTTCCGCTGTGTTACCAAAAATAAAGATATTGTCAGCACCGACATGATCCAGCATCTCGACATTCGCACCGTCCAACGTACCGATAGTCAGCGCACCGTTAAGCGCAAACTTCATGTTACTGGTGCCGGAAGCTTCCGTCCCTGCCAGCGAAATCTGTTCAGACAGATCTGCCGCCGGAATGATCAACTGCGCCAGGCTAACGCTGTAGTTCGGGATGAACACGACTTTCAGCTTATCGCCAATCTGCGGATCGTTGTTGATCACTTTCGCTACGTCATTGATCAAATGGATAATATGCTTCGCCATGTAATAGGCCGAAGCCGCCTTACCGCCAAAAATATTCACGCGCGGTACCCACTTCGCATCCGGGTCGGCCTTGATGCGGTTATAGCGGGTAATCACATGCAACACATTCATCAATTGACGTTTGTATTCGTGAATACGTTTGATTTGTACATCGAACAACGCCTTTGGATTCACCACCACATTCAGCTGCTGGGCGATATACTCTGCCAGACGCTTTTTGTTCTCCAGCTTCGCCTGATGCACAGCGTGATTAACCATTGGGAAATCACAGTGTTGTTGCAGCTCATTAAGCAGGCTAAGGTCGGTGCGCCAGTTACGGCCCAGGTGTTCGTCCAGCACGGCTGAAAGCGATGGGTTCGCTACCGCCAGCCAGCGACGCGGCGTCACACCGTTGGTGACGTTGGTGAAACGACCCGGGAAGATTTTCGCAAAGTCGGCAAACAACGATTGCACCATCAGATTAGAGTGCAGTTCCGATACACCGTTAACTTTGTGGCTCACAACAACCGCCAGCCAGGCCATACGCACACGACGACCGTTGGATTCATCAATGATCGACGCCCGTCCCAGCAGGTCGGTATCGTTCGGATACTGTTCCTGCAAGGTTTTCAGGAAATAGTCGTTGATTTCAAAGATGATCTGCAGGTGACGCGGCAGAATTTTACCCAGCATATCAACCGGCCAGGTTTCCAGCGCCTCGCTCATCAGCGTGTGGTTAGTGTAGGAGAAGACCTGACAACACACCTCAAACGCGTCGTCCCAGCTAAATTGGTGCTCATCGATCAGCAGACGCATCATCTCAGGAATCGACAGTACCGGATGGGTATCGTTGAGATGAATCGCGATTTTATCCGCCAGGTTATCGTAGGTTTTATGCAACTGATAATGGCGGCTTAAAATGTCCTGAATGGTCGAGGAAACCAGGAAGTATTCCTGACGCAGGCGCAGCTCACGCCCGGAGTAGGTGGAGTCATCCGGATACAGTACGCGAGATACGTTCTCGGAGTGGTTTTTATCTTCCACTGCCGCGAAGTAGTCACCCTGGTTGAATTTACCGAGGTTAATTTCGCTACTGGCTTGCGCACTCCACAAACGCAGCGTGTTGGTCGCGTCGGTGTCGTAACCCGGGATTATCTGATCGTAAGCGACTCCCAGAATCTCTTCGGTTTCAATCCAGCGCGTTTTTTTACCTTCCTGCTGAATGCGACCACCAAAACGGACTTTATAGCGCGTGTTGTGGCGTTTGAATTCCCACGGGTTACCGTATTCTAGCCAGTAATCAGGCGACTCTTTCTGGCTACCGTTAACGATGTTCTGCTTGAACATACCGTAGTCATAGCGGATGCCGTAACCGCGTCCCGGCAACCCTAACGTCGCCAGAGAATCGAGGAAGCAAGCCGCCAGACGTCCCAGGCCACCGTTACCGAGGCCCGGGTCATTTTCTTCATCAATCAGCTCTTCGAGATTTAACCCCATCGCTTCCAGTGCGCCCTGTACATCTTCGTAAATTCCTAGCGACAACATGGCGTTGGAGAGCGTACGGCCAATCAAAAACTCCATCGACAGGTAGTAAACCTGACGAGTTTCTTGCGACAACTGGGCACGGTTTGAACGTAACCAGCGCTCCACGAGACGATCGCGCACAGCAAATAACGTTGCGTTCAGCCATTCATGTTTATTGGCGACGACCGGGTCCTTTCCAATCGTAAACATCAGCTTGTAAGCGATAGAGTGCTTAAGAGCTTCTACGCTAAGCGTGGGCGATGAATATGTAAACGGAGCATTCATATAGGCGTTTCCTGAAAACTATTTCAAGCGATAGTAAAGCTCACGGTACGACTTCGCCGCGACCTGCCAGCTAAAATCCATTGCCATAGCCTGACGTTGCACAAACCGCCACAGTGAAGGACGGGACCACAGTACAAAAGCACGTCGAATAGCCCGTAACAGCGACCAGGCATTACTATCTTCAAAGACAAACCCACTGGCGACGCCATCTGCAAGGTTCTCAAGAGAACAGTCAGAAACCGTATCAGCAAGCCCACCGGTGCGCCGCACTAACGGCAGCGTACCGTACTTCAATCCATAAAGTTGCGTTAAGCCGCACGGTTCAAAACGGCTGGGCACCAGAATGACGTCCGCGCCGCCCATAATGCGATGCGAAAATGCTTCGTGATAGCCAATCTGAACGCCCACCTGGCCGGGGTATTCCGCTGCCGCCGCAAGGAAACCTTCCTGCAGCACCGGATCGCCCGCGCCGAGTAGCGCCAGCTGCCCGCCCTGCTCCAGAAGGCCCGGTAAGGCTTCCAGCACCAGGTCGAGACCTTTCTGGCTGGTCAGACGGCTCACCACTGCAAAAAGCGGCACTTTATCGTCAACCTTAAGCCCCATTGCGATTTGTAACTGGCGCTTATTTTCCGCTTTATCTTCCAACGTATCGCGGGTGTAACGCGAGGCCAACAGTAAGTCCGTCTCTGGACTCCAGATTTTCTCGTCCACGCCGTTCAGTACGCCGGAAAGACGCCCTTCACGGTGACGCTGTTGCAACAGACCTTCCATACCGTAGGCAAACTGCGGTTCGGTGATCTCGCGAGCGTAGGTTGGACTGACCGCCGTAATGTGATCGGCATAGTACAGACCGGCCTTCAGGAAAGAGATTTGTCCGTTGAATTCCAGCCCATGAATATTAAAGAATGACCATGGCAATTGGATGTCATTCATGTGATGTGCATAAAACATGCCTTGATAGGCCAGGTTGTGCACAGTAAACACCGACTTCGCCGGACGCCCGCGCGCCGCCAGATACGCAGGCGCAAGGCCTGCATGCCAGTCGTGCGCATGCACCACATCAGGACGCCAGAATGGGTCAAGCCCGCTGGCCATTTCTGCCCCAACCCACCCCAGTAGCGCAAAACGCAATACGTTGTCGGTATAGGCAAATAAGTTGGTATCGTGATACGGGCTTCCCGGACGATCATAGAGATGCGGCGCGTCAATCAGGTATATGCCAACCCCGTTGTAATGACCGAACAACAGCGTGATATGCCCGGCGAAGGTATCACGACGGGATACTACCTGCGCATCGGTCACGCCACGGCGAATATCGGGAAATGCAGGCAACAGTACGCGAGCGTCAACGCCGTCTGCGATTTGTGCTGCGGGTAATGCCCCAATAACATCAGCCAGACCGCCGGTTTTAAGCAGCGGGAACATCTCTGAACATACATGTAAAACCTGCATTATCGCTCCTGTTTATGCCCTAACTTCCGTAGCATTTCGCGCGTTACCAGCACGATGCCTTCTTCTGAACGATAGAAACGACGTGCATCTTCCTCTGCGTTTTCACCAATCACCATGCCTTCCGGAATAACACAAGCACGATCGATGACGCAGCGGCGCAGACGGCACGAGCGACCTACCCATACTTCCGGTAACAATACGGCGGAATCAATGTTGCAGAATGAATTCACGCGAACGCGCGAGAACAGAACGGACTGCACCACCACCGAACCGGAGATCACACAACCGCCGGAAACCAGTGAGTTAAGGGTCATCCCGTGGCTACCGGAGCGATCCTGCACGAATTTCGCTGGCGGTAATGATTCATTGTAGGTGCGAATTGGCCAATTGCGATCGTACATATCCAGCTCCGGCACCACAGAGGCCAGATCGAGGTTCGCTTTCCAGTAAGCTTCCAGCGTACCCACATCGCGCCAGTACGGCTCGGCATCCGGATCGGATTGTACGCAAGAGAGCGGGAACGGGTGCGCATAGGCCAGACCGGCGTCGGTGATCTTGGGAATCAAATCTTTGCCAAAGTCGTGGCTGGAGTTCTCATCGCGATCGTCTTCTTCCAGCAGTTCATACAGATAGTCGGCGTCAAAGACGTAGATACCCATACTCGCCAGAGATTTGCTCGGATCGTTCGGCATTGACGGCGGGTTAGCAGGTTTTTCAACGAATTCGATAATTTTATCGTTCTCATCAACCGCCATAACGCCAAATGCGGAGGCTTCTTCAATCGGTACTGGCATACAAGCAACGGTGCAACGTGCGCCTTTTTCGACGTGATCGATAAGCATACGCGAGTAGTCTTGCTTGTAGATATGGTCGCCCGCCAGGATCACCACATATTCCGCTTTATAACGGCGGATAATATCGAGATTTTGGGTGACCGCATCTGCGGTGCCGCGATACCAGTTTTCCCCTTTCATTCTCTGCTGTGCTGGCAGCAGATCGACAAACTCGTTCATTTCTTCATTGAAGAATGACCAGCCGCGCTGAATGTGCTGCACCAGAGTGTGGGACTGGTACTGGGTGATCACGCCCATACGACGGATCCCGGAGTTGATGCAGTTAGACAGCGCAAAGTCGATAATGCGGAACTTACCGCCGAAGTGTACGGCCGGTTTTGCTCGCTTATTGGTTAAATCCTTCAGGCGGGTACCACGTCCTCCCGCCAGTATCAGGGCAACAGATTTCAATGGCAGCTGGCGCGCCAACATTAAGTGATCGTTCTTCTCTAAACTAACCATGACTAACTCCTTTTTTATCATCTCTGGAACACACACAATCCGTGTGCAGGTCCCTGCCAGACAGCCGTAATCACTGGGTTATCCTCTCCAGCGAATGGGGGAATGGCGTGCCACTCCCCAGCAGGTAAAACAATCTCTGTTACCTCAAGCGTGGCGTTAATTGCGATCAAAAAGCGATCCGAGAGCAGAATTTGCAGCTGTTTCGGCCCGTTTTGCCACTCATCCGTGCTTAAAGGTTGAGCATATCGATTTAGCCAACGGACATTGCCGTCGCCTTCTTCCCACCAGCGATTCTCCACCAAAGCGGGAATACGCTTGCGCAGATGGATTAACGCGGCGGTAAATGCGGTTAAACCACTGCTTGCCTGCGACCAGTCCAACCAGGTTAATTGGTTATCCTGACAGTAGGCATTGTTATTGCCATGCTGGCTGTGACCATGTTCGTCACCGGCCAGTAACATCGGCGTGCCCTGGGAGAGCAACAACGTTGTTAACAGGGCATGAATGCTGTCGCGCCGCCGTTCAACCAGATCAAGAGTACCGCCTAACCCTTCTTTACCATGATTGTTACTGTAATTGTTGTTGGTCCCGTCGCGATTTTCTTCTCCGTTTGCTTCATTGTGTTTATGGTTGAAGCAAACGCAGTCGCGAAGCGTAAAACCGTCATGTGCGGTGACGAGATTAATCGCGGCACTCGGCAGACGACCATTACGTTTAAAAACATCGCTGGAGGCAGCAAAACGCCCGGCAAACGCCCCCAGAGGCAAATCATAATGTAGCCAGAAACGACGGGCAGCATCGCGGAAATGATCGTTCCACTCGGCAAAAAGCGGCGGGAAATTTCCCACCTGATAACCACCAGGAGCGATATCCCACGGTTCAGCAATTAACTTCACCTGCGAGAGCACCGGGCAGTTCTGGATAGCGGTAAACAACGGCGCATCCTGACGGAACTCTGGCGTACGGCCCATGACTGCCGCCAGATCAAAGCGGAAACCATCGACGTGGCAGGTTTCTACCCAATAACGCAGGCAGGCGCTGGCATAATCCACCACCGCCGGGTGACTCAAATTGAGCGTGTTGCCACAACCGGTCCAGTTGTGATAATCGCCGTCTTCTCTTATCCAATAATAGCTACGGTTGTCGATCCCACGCAGCGAGAATAACGGGCCGTCGAGGTCCAGTTCCGCACTATGGTTGAGCACGATATCAAGAATGACTTCGATACCCGCTTTATGCAGTGCTTTGATTGCATCGCGAAACTCATGCAGCGCCGTTTCTGGCGAGCAGGCATACGCCGGATGCAGCGCAAACATCGCCACCGGGTTGTAACCCCAGTAGTTACTTAGCCCCATGCGTTGCAGACGTGGTTCACTGGCAAACTGCGCCACTGGCAGCAGTTCCAGCGCGGTAATGCCCAACTGTTTCAAATAGTTGATCATCACCGGATGCCCGAGGGCTTTATAAGTGCCACGGATCTCGACCGGGATCTCCGGGTGCAGGTACGTTAATCCTTTAACATGGGCTTCATAAATGATGGTGCTGCCCCACGGCGTGCGCGGCGGGGCATCATCTTCCCAGTCATAGTGATCAACCACCACTACGCATTTCGGCGCAATGGCGGCGTTGTCGCGATAGTCAGGTTCATTATGACCGGCGTGCAGCAGCGGGTTATCTTTAAACTCCCCGTCAATTTGCCGCGCGCAAGGATCAATCAACAACTTCGCCGGGTTAAAGCGATGCCCCTCGGCGGGTTGCCAGGGGCCATGAACGCGATAACCATAACGCAAACCCGGGCGCGCATCCGGCAGATAACCGTGCCAAATGTCGCCACTGTGCCCTGGCAAGTCATAGCGATGTTCCTGGCCATTGGCGTCAAAGACACACAGCTCTACCCGCTCGGCATGAGCGGAGAAAAGTGTGAAGTTGACGCCCTGACCGTCGTAATGCGCGCCGAGGGGAGCGGGTTTGCCAATGGCGAGTTGTGTCATTCTGCCTCCCGAACCAGCCAGATAGTGGCCAGCGGTGGTAGTGTCAGGCTTAGTGAATGCTGACGACCGTGGCTGGCAATCTCATCGCTGTGTACCGTGCCGCCATTACCTGCATTACTGCCGTGATAGTGCATGGAATCGGTATTGAGGATCTCACGCCATTTGCCTGGCTGATTAATGCCGAAGCGATAATCATGACGCGGCACCGGCGTAAAGTTACTGGCAACGATGATTTCGTTACCCTCTTTATCGCGACGCACAAAGATCAGCACCGAGCGTTCTTTGTCATCCACCACCAGCCATTCAAAGCCGTACGGGTCAAAATCCAGTTCATGCATCGCTTTATGGTGGCGGTAGGTGAGGTTCAGATCGCGCACCAGACGCTGGACACCGTGGTGCCAGTTATCGCCGCCTTCCAACAGATGCCAGTCGAGGCTGGCGTCATGGTTCCACTCGCGGCCCTGGGCAAATTCGTTCCCCATGAACAGCAGTTTCTTGCCCGGAAATGCCCACATCCAGCCATAGTAAGCGCGCAGGTTAGCGAATTTCTGCCATGCGTCGCCCGGCATCCGGTCGAGAATCGATTTTTTACCGTGGACCACTTCATCATGCGACAACGGCAGGACGAAGTTTTCAGTGTAGTTGTAGAGCATCCCGAAGGTCAGTTTATCGTGATGATACTGACGATAAATCGGGTCGAGCTTCATGTAGTCCAGGGTGTCATGCATCCAGCCGAGGTTCCACTTGTACCAGAAGCCCAGACCGCCCATATCCTGCGGACGAGAAACGCCAGGGAAATCGGTAGACTCCTCAGCCATTGTCACCGCACCGGAAACCTGCTCACCAAGAATACGGTTGGTATTACGCAAGAATTCAATCGCTTCAAGATTCTCGCGCCCGCCAAATTCGTTCGGGATCCACTCCCCCTCTTTACGGCTGTAGTCACGATAAATCATCGACGCCACCGCATCGACGCGCAGCGCATCAATACCAAAACGTTCAATCCAGTAAAGCGCGTTACCGACGAGGAAGTTACTGACTTCACGGCGACCATAGTTGTAGATCAGCGTGTTCCAGTCCTGATGATAGCCTTCACGCGGATCGCTGTGTTCATACAAGTTCGTGCCATCAAATTCGGCAAGCGCAAAGTCATCAGTCGGGAAGTGGCCTGGCACCCAGTCGAGAATCACGTTCAGACCAGCTGCGTGTGCAGCATCAATGAAATAACGGAAGTCGTCGCGAGTACCAAAACGGCGGGTCGGTGCATACAGGCCGGTTGGCTGATAACCCCAACTGCCATCGAAGGGATGCTCGTTAATGGGCAGTAGTTCGAGGTGGGTAAAGCCCATCCATTTAGCATAAGGCACCAGTTGATCGGCCAGCTCGCGGTAGCTCAACCAGAAATTGTTGTCGGTGTGGCGACGCCAGGAGCCCAGGTGAACTTCATAAATAGAGATTGGCGCATCAAACTGATTCGCTTTTTTGCGCTCTTCAGTCTGTACAACCTTTTCCGGCAGCCCGCAAATAAGAGACGCGGTTTCCGGGCGCATTTGCGCTTCGAAGGCATAAGGGTCGGACTTCAGACGCAAGTTGCCATTGGCATCAATCATCTCGTATTTATAGAGCTGACCGTTATGCGCCCCAGGGATAAACAGTTCCCAGATGCCGCTCTCTTTACGCAGGCGCATCGGGTGACGGCGACCGTCCCAGTAGTTGAATTGCCCAACCACCGAGACCCGACGGGCGTTTGGAGCCCAGACAGAGAAACGCGTACCTGTGACGCCATCCATAGTATCTGCATGCGCGCCTAAAGTTTCATACGGACGCAGGTGAGTACCTTCAGATAATAGCCAGGCATCCATTTCCTGGATTAGCGGACCAAAACGGTAAGGATCATCAATCAGGTTTTGCTGCCCATGCCAGACAACAGCCAACTGATAGCGGAAAAAATTCTTACGTCGCGGAATGACGCCACTAAAGAATCCCCGTGAGTCGAGACACTCCAGTTTTGCGAGTTTGCGCCCGGTTTTCGGTTCAATCACCCACACATCGGTAGCGTCGGGTAAAAGGGCACGGACTTCCAGTCCCGCGGTGGTTTTATGCATTCCCAGTACGGAAAAAGGATCCGCAAAATGGCCTGCAATTAGCGCGTTAATCACGTCTCTATCGATACGATCGGACATGCTTGTCTTCCTGTTTTATTGTGTCACCCCATCCAATTGGATTTTTGACTTCTGGTTGTGACATTTTTTTGACCTGAACGGCGCAGCACTCTGTGCATCCTCTCTGCGTCGTCCTCACTTCAGGTAAGGCTGTGAATACTCATGTATTCAGCCACCCTTAAAGAATAGCCAATGCTCTATTTAACTCCCGGTAAATCATGAAACATCTGCGCTTACTCCTGTATTACGCACTAACAGGGGCGGCATCGCGCCCCAGATTTAATGAATAAAGATTACGCCAGTTGACGAAGCATCCGACGCAGCGGCTCCGCGGCCCCCCACAGCAGCTGGTCGCCCACGGTAAAGGCTGACAGGAACTCTGGTCCCATATTCAGCTTACGCAGGCGGCCTACCGGCGTGGTCAGCGTGCCGGTAACGGCAGCTGGGGTTAGCTCACGCATAGTGATTTCCCGATCGTTCGGAACGACTTTCGCCCACGGATTGTGCGCAGCCAGCAGTTCTTCCACGGTCGGAATCGACACATCTTTTTTCAATTTAATAGTGAATGCCTGGCTGTGGCAGCGCAATGCCCCGACACGCACACATAAACCATCTACCGGAATTACGGAAGATGTGTTGAGGATCTTGTTGGTTTCCGCCTGCCCTTTCCACTCTTCGCGGCTCTGACCGTTATCGAGCTGTTTGTCGATCCACGGAATCAGGCTACCCGCCAGCGGCACGCCAAAGTTATCCACCGGCAGCTCACCGCTACGGGTTAAGGTTGTGACTTTGCGTTCGATATCGAGAATAGCAGAGGACGGGGTCGCGAGTTCATCTGCTACATGGCCATACAGATGGCCCATCTGGGTTAATAACTCACGCATATGTCGCGCACCACCGCCGGAAGCGGCCTGGTAGGTTGCAACGGACACCCAATCAACAAGATCATTGGCGAATAAACCACCCAACGACATCAACATCAGGCTTACGGTACAGTTACCGCCAACAAAAGTCCTGATGCCATTATTTAATCCGTCGGTAATGACGTCCTGATTGACGGGGTCAAGAATGATGATGGCGTCATCTTTCATGCGCAGAGACGATGCTGCGTCAATCCAGTAACCCTGCCATCCGCTTTCACGAAGCTTTGGATAGATTTCGTTGGTATAATCGCCGCCCTGACAGGTCACAATGATATCGAGGGCCTTTAGCGCCTCCAGATCAAAGGCATCCTGAAGTGTGCCAGTGGTTCCGCCAAAAGACGGCGCAGCCTGACCAAGCTGAGAAGTAGAAAAGAAGACAGGGCGAATGGCGTCGAAGTCGCGCTCTTCAACCATGCGTTGCATGAGAACGGAGCCGACCATACCGCGCCAGCCGATAAAACCAACATTTTTCATAAGCGTTTTTTCCTGCAAAGATGTGTGCTGTATAAATGTGCCGGTCTCCTCTTGGCACATCTTTCACCATACAAAAAGCAGCCAAAGTCGCAAGTGAAATTAATCAATGATAGCGAAGCCATCAGTAATGCGACTTATCCTGCTTTGTTAGCACGCAGAAAGTCCGCGGCAATTATCAGGGAATTTGAGTTATGAATGAAATCATTTCTGCAGCAGTTTTATTGATCCTGATTATGGATCCGCTCGGAAACCTACCTATTTTCATGTCCGTACTGAAACATACTGAACCGAAAAGACGGCGGGCAATCATGGTGCGAGAGTTGCTTATTGCTCTCCTGGTGATGCTGGTGTTCCTGTTTGCGGGTGAGAAAATTCTGGCATTTCTCAGCCTGCGAGCAGAAACCGTCTCCATTTCTGGCGGCATCATTCTGTTTCTAATTGCCATTAAGATGATTTTCCCCAGCGCTTCAGGAAATAGCAGCGGGCTTCCGGCAGGTGAAGAGCCATTTATCGTGCCGCTGGCAATTCCGCTGGTCGCCGGGCCAACTATTCTCGCCACGCTGATGTTGTTGTCTCATCAGTACCCGAATCAGATGGGACATCTGGTGATTGCTCTGCTGCTGGCCTGGGGCGGCACCTTTGTCATCCTGCTACAGTCTTCGCTATTTTTACGTCTGCTGGGCGAGAAAGGGGTGAACGCACTTGAACGCCTGATGGGATTGATTCTGGTGATGATGGCAACCCAGATGTTCCTCGACGGCATTCGAATGTGGATGAAGGGGTAAGGTTCAAACAGGTGCTGCACACAACCAGACGCGGCACCTGTTTTATTACCTGAACTGATAATGACCTTCGCCCAATCGGATAACCCTTCCCTCTTCTTCTGCGCGGTTCAGCCACACACTAATTTGTTCGATGGTTAAACCAGTACAAGACGCCAGCCTTTCAATACTTATCGATTCCTTTGCAAGGATCGCCAGTTCCGCCACAAAGAGTTGATAAAAATCGACAGGCGTATACGCGGGCATTACTGCGTAATTTGCGTCATCTTCATGCAGCGAAAACAGTTCTGGTTGAGCGTTACGGAGTGCTCTGTCATACATCAGCCCAGGAACGTCTGGCAGTCTGATCGTCACATTCTCAGCCTGTTCAGCACTCCATGACGCCCCATTTTCTACTAATCGTGAATTGGCTGATTGCATATCCTGATTTGGTTTAACCTGCACAGGCAGCCACTGATGTTTTAATGCCTCCATCGCCCCGGTTATCGTTCCACCGGTCATTCCCGCACGTACAACCATTGCGCTTTCAGCAAGGCAATAAATATATTTATTTCGCGCCATCGCATTGCCGACGGTGAAACGTACCTCTGGGTAAAACGGCGAAATCAACACCAGGTTGCCTGCTATAAGCCCTTCACGCCATTTCACTAACGTACTCGTTTTTAACAAGCTATCAGCTAATACGCCAACGGCAGTTCCCCCGGCCTCCAGTGCCGACGCCATTGCACATTCATCAATACCTCGCGCACCACCAGAGATAACGCAAATCCCCTGTTGGGCCAGTTTCGCTGCCAGTTGTTGGGTATAGCGCAAATCGTCAGTCGGAGCATCTCGCGAGCCAACAATCGCCATACCTTCCGCTTGCAGTAATGCTTTATTCCCGCAGCCAAATAAAACGGGAGGTGCATCCGTTCGCAATCGGTTTTTCAAGCGAACGGGATAATCGGCATCTCCGCGGGTTAAGATCCATAAACCGGCGCGTTGCCACTTATCTACCGCCAACGCCAGACTATGACCACGCGCCAGCAAGCCAAGAATACGCTCCTGAGAAATACGCGGATCGCTCCAGCCTGTAAGTTTCTCTTGCGGTTGCGGCACCAGAAGCTCGGCGGGACTGATACGTTGGTGCTTCAGCCATAATGCAAACTTCCCCCATTCACTATTACTAAGAGGTTTATACTCACTCGCCGCCGCGCGAGAAAAATCGCTGGTTAGCAGGAGAGTTGCTTGTGCATTGGCTGAAAGATTCATCAATTTTTTACCGAGGTAGAAGCAAGGGCAAGAGGATAAACCGTCGGGCAACCTGCCTGGCGTAACAGTGCTGTCAGAACTGTCAGCGTCCATGCAGAATCCACGATATCGTCAACCAGCAACGCCGGACCAGGCATCAAAGGAGGGGTAATCACAAACGCCCCGTCGAGATTTTGACACTGGTGGAAACGGTTTTGCTGCATTTTCTGCGGTGGATTGTCCACGACTTTTTCAATGGCATCAATAAAAGGTAAGCCAAGTTTCGCCGCCAGTCGCCGGGCAAAATCAGGAACCAGGTCGAGGTGCTTTAATGAAGGAACGCAGCATACCCAGGTTGGTTCAGGATGCGGATTCCAGCGTTGGCGAACCATTTCCGCACATGCCTCCACCAGCTCATCACTGAATCGCCCCGTTTTTTTCTCCTGTGCTACCTGCTTTCCCCACCCGGAATCTCCCCAACGAGAAAGGATTCGCCCCGTAGATCCTTGTAAACTCGCAGGCAAGTTCCCTTTAAATCCGTATTGCGTAAAAGCCCCAGCTGCCACCTGTTTATTGAGATTTAATGACAGGTCAGCGTGTTTAATAAATAAGTTTGCCGCATGGAGTAAGCCGCTATCAATGTCGGGCGACAACAACGGATGCTGAAGACAACTGCTACATTTACCACAATGTTCGGCACCTGGCTCATCGAGTGCGCGGCGCAGAAATTGCATTTTGCACTCCTTGGTCGTGATATAGCTTTCAACGTCTGCCAGCTCACTTTTTCTCTGATTCATCAAATGGTTAATTCGTTCATGGTCAGGAGAAAAACTGACAATTGTTCTGCGCCATAATTTCTCGGTATACACCACAGGCGATGGATTTTCAGCTACCAATAATTTCAGTGCTTTTTCTATTTGCCCATAACGGAGATTCGTCCGTTGTTCAATGCCTCGTAAGGTAAGACCGTCATTCACGCTAAGTACGTTGAGTAATTCATGAATTTGCGCCTCCGCAGGAAAGGCGCTTTCACGGAAGAATTTATGAATAGCACGGTCTTCACTGCCGCAAAGCAGTATGCCAACAGCAGAATCGATACCGCGACCGGCACGCCCCACCTGTTGGTAGTAACCAACTATCGAACCTGGCATCTGGTAATGAATAACAAACCCCAAATCCGGTTTGTCAAAGCCCATTCCCAGCGCCGTTGTCGCAACCAGCACTTTAATTTTATTTGCCAGCAACGCCTGCTCCAGATATTCCCTGGCAGTATTAGAATCTTCCGCGCCTTCACAAGTCACGCCGCTGTAGTAAGCAAATGCACTGATACCATTTTTCCTTAACCACTCGGCGACAAGTTCGGCATCGCGAGTAGTCAGGGTATAAACAATTCCCGATTTGGAAAACTGAGGGATAACCGTTGCTAACCATGCCAGACGGGATGACTGTTCACCTAAGACTAAGGCATCAAGCGCCAAACTTTCGCGAGCCAGCGTTCCACGCTGAATCACAATGTCACCCAATTGCTGACGGATATCCTCAACGACACGGTTATTCGCTGTCGCGGTTGTACCCAGAACAGGGGTATTCGCAGGTAGTTGGCGCAAAATATCTAATATACGTCGGTAATCCGGGCGAAAATCGTGGCCCCAATCAGAGATGCAGTGCGCCTCGTCGACCACAAGCAAGCCAATACGATCGGCTATAGGATATAAAACCGTTTCGATAAAGTCCTGGTTTGCCAAACGTTCCGGGGAAACCAGCAAGCAATCGACCTCACCTTGCAGCAACTTATCGCTAATGCGCTGCCATTCTTCTCTGTTTGTAGAATTCAACGTTTCAGCCGTAATACCTAACCGTTCAGCGGCGGCAACCTGGTTACGCATCAGGGCAAGCAAAGGAGAGATGATAATTGTCGGGCCAGCGCCGCGATCGCGGAAGATTTTACTGGCGATGAAGTACACAGCACTTTTCCCCCAGCCAGTGCGTTGGACAACCAGCAGTTTTCGCCGTTGGTTCACCACCGCGTCTATGGCTTCCCATTGCCCTTCCCTGAAAGTAGCGGTGGTATTTCCTAACATCCGCTGTAAAAGCAATTCAGCTGCGTGCTTTTCCATCTTTATCTCCTGCGATCTTTAGGCAGTGATTAGAACGGATTATTTGCAGGTAAATTTGCGAGAGAGATCAAAAAGATGAAGAGAGGAGAAAAGAGAAATGAATTACTGCGAGCAAGCTCGCAGTAATTTGTCGCAGTAATTAACTCAACAGCTGGAACGCAATCATCCCAACGATGGCACCGACAGTGCCGAGGATGGTTTCCATCATGGTCCAGGTTTTCAGCGTTTCGGCTTCGGTCGCGCCGGTAAATTTACCGAACAACCAGAAACCAGCGTCGTTAACGTGGCTGACAACAATCGAACCACCGGCGATACAAATCGACAGCGCCGCCATTTGCGCACCGGAGTAGTTCAGTTGTTCAATAACCGGCATCACCAGTCCCACCGCAGTTAAACAGGCAACGGTTGCAGAACCCTGAATGATGCGCACTGCAGCGGCCAGCACGAAGCAGGTGATGGCAATCGGCAGGCCCATGCCGGTTAACGCTTCGCCCAGTGCCGGACCTACGCCAGAGTCAACCAGCACCTGTTTGAACACGCCGCCCGCACCAATCACCAGCAGAATGATCCCCGCCGGTTGCAGCGCGTGACCGCAAATCTCCATCACTTTGTCTTTTGGCATGCCCTGACGCATTGCCAGGCCATAAATCGCTACCAGACAAGCAACCAGAATCGCGGTAAACGGATGACCAATAAACTCGAACCATTCGTAAGCGGTAGAGCCTTCCGGCACAAAACGCGCGGCAATGGTTTTCAGCCCCACCAGCACCAGCGGCAGCAGGATCAGCGACAGGCTGAATCCGAAGGACGGCATTTTGCCTTCGCCGAGATGCGGCTCGCTGATGTCGTCAGGAATATGCAGCTCAACGTAACGGCTGATGAAGTTACCCCACAGCGGCCCGGCAATAATCATTCCCGGAATTGCCGCACACAGGCCAATCAGGATCATCCAGCCAAAATCGGCGTTCATCTGCGATGCCAGCAGCATTGGCGCTGGCCCTGGCACCAGGAACGCCGCCGCTGCCGCCACGCCTGCGAATAATGGGATTACCAGCTTCACCAGGTTCGTACCGGTGTGGCGCGCCATTGAGAAAGCAACGCTAATCAGCAGAACAATCGCCACTTCAAAGAACAGCGGTAGCGCACAGACCAGCCCCGCAAGGCCGATGGCATAATGCGCGCGGCTGTGACCGAAGGATTTAAGCATTTTGACGGCAATCTGATCGACTGCGCCGGTTTCATGTAAGATCTTGCCAAACATAGCTCCCAGGGCGACAACCACCGCCAGGAAGCCGAGGGTGCCACCCATCCCTTTTTCCATCGTCGCTGCGATTTTATCGAGCGGCATACCGGAAAAAAGGCCAGCCCCCATGGACACCACCATCAAAGCCAGGAAAGCGTGCATACGCGCCTTCATGACTAAAAACAGCAGCAGTAAAACAGACCCTACTGCTGTTAAAACAAGCGTTAATGTAGTCACTACTTATTTGCCTTTTTTAATAACCTCAATGGTGCTTGCCACAACACCTTCCAGCGGTTGATCGATATCCACCACCAGTACATCGGTTTCGTCCGCACCCGGCTCCTGCAGCGTTTCAAACTGCGTCACCAACATTTGGGTTTTAAAGAAATGGCCTTTGCGCGCTTTCAGGCGGCTTTCAATCACATCAAAATCGCCTTTCAGGTAGATGAAAGAGAGATTCGGATTACCTTCACGCAGCAAGTCGCGATAGTGTTTTTTCAATGCAGAACAGACGATCAGTGACACTTTATTAGTGCGCTGCATAGCAAACGCGGCGTCGTTCAGCGCCTGCAACCACGGTTTGCGATCGTCGTCATTCAGCGGTTCGCCAGACGCCATTTTTTCGATATTGCGCCGTGGATGGAGGAAATCGCCATCAAGAAACGCGGCATGAAGTTGATGCGCCACTTCACTTGCGACCGCAGATTTGCCGCTGCCCGATACGCCCATCAAGACGTAAACGTGGTGATCATGGTTAGTCGTGCTCAAAGTGGTGCCCCCACAATACAAGAATTAAAAATGTTACGGGTAACTGTTATCGGTAACATTGTCCAGCCGGACAATATCAGAAGCAATATCCATCCGTGCCTTAAGTGTATAAGTGTGAGCTACTTCAAATTTGTGGGCTTAAATAGATCCGCCCGGTGACAAGGTGAAACCTAAATCTAACATTTTCGGTGTCACAGATTCGCCACGAATACGCGCCAGAAGGCGTTCAGCGCCAATACTGCCCATCCGCTCACGCGGCGTCAGCACGCTCGCAAGTCGTGGCTCCATCACCTGACCAATGTCATGACCGTGGAAACCGGCAATCGCCATATCGTCAGGAACTTTTAACCCCAGACGCTGACATTCAAACGCCGCGCCGACCGCCAGATCATCATTAGTACAGAACACGCCATCCAGCTGCGGATATTCCCGCCGCGCCTGGCGAATCAGTTCAATACCGGAAGAGTAAGAAGAAGATTGCTCAACCATCACGCTATACGGCACCAGGCCTGCATCCCGCATCGCCTGTTCGTATCCCTTCTGTTTGATGATAGTACGTTCGTCGAGACGTGCGCCGAGATAGGCAATATGGCGATGCCCGCGAGCAATAATGGCGGCGGTCATCTGGCGTGCCGCTTCAAAGTTATCAAAACCGACGGCAATATCGAGGCATGGCGACTTGCTGTCCATCAGTTCCACCACGGGAATCCCCGCCACTTCAATCATCTTTAAGGTGCGCGGCGTGTGGGTACGTTCGGTGAGGATAAGTCCGTCGATATTCCATGAGAGCATTGATTCGAGACGTTCTTGCTCCATTTCCGGTTTATAACCGTAGTGGGCCAGCATGGTCTGATAACCGTGCGCGTCGGTGACGCTTTCGATTCCGCGTAATACTTCCGCGAAAACCTGGTTGGTGAGAGAAGGTAACAGGACGCCAATCGCCCGGCTGGTGGCGTTAGAGAGGATATCGGGCGCACGATTGGGAATATAGCCCAGTTCATCAAGAGCCGCGGCAATCTTGCCGCGTAGAGCGACGGAAACCTGCTCCGGGTTGCGTAAAAAACGGCTGACCGTCATTTTGGTCACGCCTACACGGTCAGCCACATCCTGAAGTACGGGTCTTTTCTTTTTCATCGTCCTGAAGGTACAAAAGAGATAGATTCTCTTAGTTTAACACGGACGCATCAGAACCTTCCCGGGGAAAACAGTGCTTGTTTACAATTATTAGATATACACTAAATCAATTGCATCGCATTGTGCTAACGACGCGGCAAAACCCCGGAAGCGTACATCAGCACGCTTCCGGAGCGAGCGAGGAAGCCTGCAAAAAGGCAGGCTTCAAAAATGCCGTTGAGTTTTAAACCGGCGGCAGATCGAACAGTAACACTTCGCTGTCGCTATCCGCGTGGATGGAGATCGCCTGCTCATCCCAGATTGCCAGACCATCGCTGGTCGAGGCTTTCACGCCGTTAATGGTGACATTGCCTTTCACCACCTGGATCCAGACGCGGCGTTCAGCGGCAATCTGATGCACCGACTGCTCATCTTTCAGCAACGCCCAGCGGTACAGTTCCATATCCTGATGCACTTTCAACGAACCATCACGCGCATCTGGCGAAAGCACCAGTTGTTTGCCCTGCACTGCATCGAAGCGACGCTGTTCATAACGCGGCGTAATGCCGTTTTCTTCCGGCATGATCCAGATCTGATACAGGTGCAGACGCTCGGTGCTGCTTGGGTTGTACTCTGAGTGACGAATACCCGTACCCGCACTCATAATCTGGAACTCGCCCGCCGGAACCTGCTCTTTATTGCCCATGCTGTCCTGGTGCTCAACAGTACCTTCCAGCACGTAGGTCAAAATTTCCATATCTTTATGCGGGTGAGTGCCGAAGCCCTGCCCTGCTTCAATCACGTCGTCGTTAATCACGCGCAGCGCGGAGAAGCCCATAAAGTTCGGATCGTAATAGTTGGCAAAAGAGAAAGTATGCCAGGAGTCCAGCCAGCCATGATTTGCATGACCACGTTCATTTGCTTTGCGTAAGTAGATCATTTGTATTCGCCCCCTGAATGATTTCGATGGGCTTAGTGTGGACCCGATCTGCCTGGGATGATAGAGGGTGAAAATTGACCCCTCTGTTCAAAAAAATTGAACTATTCGAGGGGCCATCAAACTTACTTCGCGAGAGTCACGGTGGAGGGAGAGGCTTGCTCAAATCCGCGTTCAAGGATTTCCAGATTGGTAAGAACTTCAGATTCCTTGACGTAATTTGGCGCACCGTGGGTGATGGTTTGATACAACGCATCATAAACGCGCCCGTAATCGCCCATCTCCGGCTTCATCTCTTCTCTGACCGTCACGCCCTCGTCATTGACATACTCCAGCACACCGACCGAATCATCCGCTGCGAATCCCGGTTCGCCCGGCATAATATTAGCCTTCAGGCTGGTTTCCTGCTGGTCGATACCGTATTTAATAAACGAACCTTTCTTACCGTGAACGATAAATTTCGGATAATCGATTTTCACCAGATGGCTGGTTTTGACGATGGCTTTTAGATCGCCATAAAACAGTTGCGCTTCGAAAGTATCGTCAGGATTGGCTTTATTACGCAGGCTGCGGATGTCATAAGCGACGTGATCCGGGCGACCGAACAGAGAAATAATCTGGTCCATCGTATGCACACCAAGGCCATAGAACGCGCCATCCTGCGGCAACCCAGGTTTGGTTTCTGCGACCGGGCGGTAATAGTCAAAATGGCTTTCCACTTCGACAATCTCTCCCAGCTTGCCGCTTTCAATCGCTTTTTTCGCTGTCAGGAAGCAGGAATCAAAGCGACGATTCTGATATGGCGTGACGGTCAGCCCTTTGCTTTTCGCCAGTGCAAACAGCTCTTTCGCCTGCGCAAGTGTCGGAGTGAACGGTTTTTCGACCAGCACATTTTTCCCGGCTTCCAGCGCGCGTTTCGCGTACTCGAAATGGCTGTCCGCGTGGGTGCAGACCACAACCAGCTTAACATCGGGATCGTTTAGCACTTCGTCGAGATCGCTGGTGAAATGGATATGAGAGTAAATGGGAGCCTGTTCTTCCGGCTTCGCATGGCGACGAAAAATATGCGCGACATGCCAGCTATCCTTGCGGTTAAGTACATACGGCAGATGGTAACGGGTGGTGCTTTTGCCGAAGCCAATAAAGGCGCAGTTGATGACCATGATTTCGTCCTTTTTAAGGTGGTTATTTACACCTTAGCGCAAAGCGGACGTGGTTCCTACTGGAGTGCGCATAACGAACACAAGCACTTCCCGAGGATAAATTGAGAACGAAAGATCAAAAAAAAAGCCAGCACCCGGCTGGCTAAGTAATACTGGAAGCAATGTGAGCAATGTCGTGCTTTCAGGTTCTCCGCGAGGGTCTTCCTGATCGCGAGACAATAATAATCATTCTCATTCGCACTTGTCCAACACTTTTTGCAAAAAAAATGCATTTGACTCGCATTCGAAAGTCAATGATGTTGAAAGGGACATTTACCCCAAAGAGGACAAAGGAATGAGTGAGATAGTGATACGCCATGCTGAAACGCGCGATTACGAGGCCATCAGGCAGATTCACGCCCAGCCGGAGGTGTATTGCAACACACTACAGGTGCCTCATCCTTCCGATCATATGTGGCAGGAGCGACTCGCCGATCGTCCCGGCATCAAACAGTTAGTTGCCTGTATTGATGGAACCGTCGTGGGTCACCTCACCATTGACGTGCAACAGCGCCCACGCCGCAGTCATGTTGCCGATTTTGGTATTTGTGTCGACTCCCGTTGGAAGAATCGCGGCATCGCCAGCGCCCTTATGCGAGAGATGATTGAAATGTGCGACAACTGGTTGCGGGTAGATCGTATCGAGCTAACGGTGTTCGTCGATAACGCGCCAGCAATTAAGGTCTATAAAAAATACGGCTTTGAAATTGAAGGGACTGGTAAGAAGTACGCATTACGTAATGGTGAATATGTCGATGCGTATTATATGGCGCGGGTGAAGTAATATAGTGCCCTTTTTCTGAGATGGAAAAAGGGTGTCATTCAAAATCGGCATACCTTCCTTTAATATATTTATTTTCCCAATAAATATATTGAGATTTACCTCATAATTACTTCCTAAAGTGTAATATTTTATTTTTTAATATATACGCCTACAATTTCCTGGAGTAAATAAATAACAATTAACAAGCATAATAGTGCCATTGATAAAATAGCATGCCATAAAAGGACTTTTCAGGGATGAGTAATATTGTTTACCTGACAGTAACGGGAGAACAACAAGGAAGCATCTCCGCAGGTTGTGGGACTACTGAATCTATAGGTAATCGCTGGCAGAGCGGGCATGAGAATGAAATATTTACATTCTCACTCGCAAATAGCATTACTAATACGGGGCTTGGTTCACAGTTACAGGGTATAACATTTTGTAAATTAATTGATAAAAGCACTCCATTACTTATTAATTCCATTAACAATAATGAGCAATTATTTATGGAATTTGACTTTTATAGAATCAATAGATTTGGCAGATGGGAAAAGTATTATTATATACAACTAAGAGGCGCTTTTTTATCGGCTATTCATCATCAGATCATTGAAAATCAACTGGATACAGAAACAATAACTGTTAGTTATGAATTTATCCTCTGTCAACATCTTATCGCAAATACCGAGTTCAGCTATTTGGCACTCCCTGAAAATTATAACCGTTTGTTTTTACCAAATTCAAAAAACCAAACAAATAATCGTTTCAAAACGTTAAACAGCAAAGCTGTTGGCAGGCTACTTGCTGCTGGTGGCGTATACAATGGGAACATTGAAGGTTTCAGAGATACTGCGGAAAAACTGGGTGGAGATGCAATCAAAGGCTATGATCAAATACTAAATGAAAAAACAGCGGGCATAGCGATAGCAACAGCATCTATTCTTTTAACAAAGCGTTCTAAAGTTGATACATATACAGAAATAAATAGTTACTTAGGCAAACTTAGAGGTCAACAAAAACTTCTTGATGGCATAGACATAATAGAAATAATATACATTAAGAGACCTTCAAAAGACTTAGCTAACTTACGAAAGGAGTTTAACAAAACTGTAAGAAAAAATTTTCTTATCAAACTTGCAAAAACCTCCGAAGCATCTGGAAGATTCAACACCGAAGACCTTTTAAGAATGAGAAAGGGCTATGTTCCTCTAAATTATAATGTTCACCATAAACTATCTCTAGATGATGGTGGTACTAATGATTTCGAAAATTTAGTATTAATCGAAAACGAACCATATCATAAAGTTTTTACTAACATGCAATCACGAATAGCTAAGGGAATATTAGTAGGTGAAAGCAAAATCACTCCCTGGGCCATTCCATCTGGCTCAATTTATCCTCCCATGAAAAATATTATGGAACCCACAAAATGATGACTAAAACCCAAATAAACAAATTAATAAAAATGATGAATGATTTAGACTATCCATTTGAAGCACCGCTCAAGGAATCATTTATTGAAAGTATAATCCAAATAGAATTTAATTCTAATTCAACTAATTGCCTGGAGAAGTTATGTAATGAAGTTAGTATTCTTTTTAAGAATCAACCTGATTATCTTACTTTTTTAAGAGCAATGGATGGATTCGAAGTTAATGGATTACGATTATTTAGCCTCTCGATTCCAGAACCTTCAGTTAAAAACCTTTTTGCCGTAAATGAATTTTATAGAAATAATGATGATTTCATAAACCCTGATCTACAAGAACGGTTAGTGATCGGGGATGATAGCATTTCAATATTTACTTATGACATTAAAAGTAACTTTTTTGAAATTAGAGATAATATTGGCACAGAAAATATATTCAGTTCGTTTAGTGATTTCTCTTCATTCTTAAACGAAATCATGGACAGTTGTTCATAATAATCAAAAGGAAACAAAAATCATTGTAAACCATGCCATCTTTTTAGAGATTACCACCAGAAAATTCCTTGTTCGAAATTTAGCAATGCAAGCTATGGAAAAACTTACAACGGAACTACACTCCTTAAGTGAGATGGACCGAAGACATGTAGTCTCTATTTTAGCCGAAATAGCTAATGGCTATGATGATTTTAGTGACATGTTGATTTATTTAGAATTTTACCCGAATCATAAGATTCTGATATCTTAAATAAGAAAATTCCGTTCGACGTTCTGAAAAAGAAATCACAAAATATTAGCAGATACTTATTTCGTGACTATATCTTATCCGATGAACTTTTTTCAAAACCAGCATTTAATAATATCTTTGACGAAGATGAACGCGCCTTTGCTCAATGTATCACACAGGAACAATAATATAACACTCAACAATAATATTTATTATAATTATGATTACTTATCACGACGCATTCGCGAAAGCGAACCATTACCTTGATGATGCAGATCTCCCGGTCGTCATTACTCTACATGGACGCTTTAGCCAGGGCTGGTATTTCTGTTTCGAAGCACGAGAATTTCTCGAAACTGGAGATGAGGCCGCGCGCTTAGCTGGTAACGCACCTTTTATTATTGATAAAGACAGTGGTGAAATTCATTCTCTGGGAACGGCAAAGCCGCTGGAAGAATATCTACAGGATTACGAAATAAAAAAAGCTGCCTTCGGCTTGCCCTGACAAAATAGCCCTCTTCCCACGAAGAGGGCCGCTAACCTTAATACCCCGCAGTTAAATCATCCACCGAGCGCGGGTCGGATGCACCATACAGCTCACCGTCCGGCCCAACCATAATGCTTTGTGTACTGCCCATCGCCTCTTTCAGCGCCACTTTCTGACCTTTTGCTTCCAGCAGCTTGAGCGTATCCGGGCTAAACCCTTTTTCGACACGCAGCTCGTCCGGCAACCACTGATGGTGGAAACGCGGCGCATTGGTCGCTTCGGCGACGTTCATGCCATAATCGATGCTATTCACCACCATTTGAAGCACGGTGGTAATAATCCGGCTCCCGCCAGGGCTACCGGTGACCAGCCAGGTTTTACCGTCTTTCACCACAATGGTGGGTGACATCGATGACAGCGGGCGTTTGTTCGGCCCGACGGCGTTGGCATCACCGCCCACCAGCCCATAAATGTTCGGTACGCCCGGTTTGGCGGAGAAATCATCCATCTGGTTATTAAGCAGAATACCGCTCTCGCCCGCGACAATACCCGTACCGAAGGTGGTGTTCAGCGTATAGGTCACCGCCACGGCGTTACCGTCTTTATCCACCACTGAGTAATGGGTAGTTTGATTACTCTCATAAGGCGCAAGCTTGCCAGGGCGAATCTCGCTGGACGGTTTCGCTTTATTGATATCGATTTGCTCGGCAATAGATTTGGCATAGGCTTTATTGGTCAGCGCCTGCCACGGGACTTTGACAAAATCCGGGTCGCCAAGATATTCCGAGCGGTCAGCGTAGGCATATTTCTCCGCTTCTGCCATGATCTGCATCGCGTCGGCGCTGCCAAAACCGTATTTCTTCATATCGAAGTTTTCCAGAATATTGAGGATTTGTACGATATGGATCCCGCCGGAGGATGGCGGTGGCATGGAGTAAACCTGATACCCGCGATAATCGCCGCTTATCGGTGTGCGTTCGACCGCTTTATACGCCGCTAAATCTTCTTTAGTGATCAGGCCACCGTTTTTCTGCATCTCCTGGGCAATCTGTTCCGCTATCGTGCCTTTGTAGAATTCGTCCGGGCCGTTTTCGGCAATCATCTCCAGGCTCTTTGCCAGGTTCGCCTGCACCAGCTTGTCGCCCTTTTTCAGCGGCTCGCCCTCTTTCCAGAAGATAGCCTTGCTGTTTTCGTGATTCGGCAGCACTTCGCTCCCGTAGGTTTTGAGATCGTCAGCCAGCGCGTCGTTAACGATAAAACCATCGCGTGCCAGTTTAAACGCTGGCTGCACCACTTTGTTCAACGGCATTGTGCCGTATTTATCCAACGCCAGCGAGAAACCAGCGACCGTACCGGGCGTGCCGGAAGCCAGATGCGAAGTGAGTGATTTTTTGCTGTCCGGGTTGCCCTGGTCATCAAGGAACATATCGCGGGTCGCTTTGGCGGGTGCCATTTCGCGGAAATCGATAGCGGTGGTATTGCCATTTTTCGAGCGGATCAGCATAAAACCACCACCGCCCAGATTCCCTGCCTGCGGATGCGTTACCGCCAGCGCGTAGCCCACAGCCACGGCGGCATCAACGGCATTCCCGCCCTCCTTGAGGATATCCACCCCCACCTGAGTGGCAGTAGCATCTACAGATGCCACCATCCCCTGTTTCGCGCGTACCGGATGAAAGACATCTTCCTCCACGCCGTAAGAAACAGGAGACGGCGCAGGTGGCGCGGCTACCGTACTAAAACAACTTCCTGTGAACAGAGCAGCAATGGCCACCCGGCGTAAAAACGTCGGTTTTATCATCGTTATTCTCCAGAGATTAAGGGGCAACCCCAGCTAAGCCTGGTATATAACTCTGAATTAATCCTGATGATTGCAGGAAAGGAGTAAACTTAAAGAATATCTTCAGAGGAGGATACGCGATGAAACGACTTCTGATTCTTACGGCACTCCTGCCGTTTGTCGGCTTTGCACAGCCCATTAATACTCTGAACAACCCTAACCAGCCGGGGTATCAGATCCCCAGTCAGCAGCGGATGCAAACCCAGATGCAAACGCAGCAAATCCAGCAAAAAGGGATGCTGAATCAGCAACTGAAAACGCAAACTCAGTTGCAACAACAGCATTTAGAAAACCAGATAAACAATAATTCTCAGCGGGTGTTGCAGTCACAGCCGGGGGAGCGAAATCCCGCCCGGCAGCAAATGCTGCCCAACACCAATGGCGGGATGTTAAACAGCAACCGTAATCCGGATAGTTCGTTGAATCAGCAGCATATGTTGCCGGAGAGGAGAAACGGCGACATGCTGAATCAGCCCGGCACGCCGCAGCCTGATATACCGTTGAAAACTATTGGGCCGTAAAGTTCGGACCAATCACATCAATCGCATCGGTACAGATGCAATCCACGCCCCAGCGCAGCAACTCTGCCGCGCGCTGGGGTTTATTGACGGTATAAACCAGAATCCGTAATCCGGCGTCTTTCAACTGCATCACTCGTGCTTTATCAAGCAATTTATAATTGAGATGAATAGAGACGCAGCCCAGCCGCGCGGTCAGTTCTCGCCAGTCGTCGCGCCACTCATCCAGCAACAAACCGCGCGGCAGTTCTGGTACTGCCTGTTGTGCGGCTTCTAAAGCATCAATCTCAAACGATGACAGTAGCGGCGGCATCATACCGGCCCACAGCTCGCGTGCCGCCAGCGCCACCATTTTGCCCGTTAATGGCCCAGTGCCAGTGGTGGGTTTGATTTCGATATTCGCCATCATCCCATGTTCGCGACAGCGTTCCGCCACCTGCGAAAGCAACGGCAGCGGCTCACCTTTAAACGCTTTGCCGTACCAACTGCCTGCATCCACACGTAGTAAATCCTGCCAGTTCAGTTCACCCGCGACGCCCCAGCCGTTGCTGGTACGTTCGAGATTGTCGTCATGGAGCAGGAAGATTTCGCCATCTTTCGACAACTTCGCGTCAAATTCGATCATCTTATGACCGTATTTTGCTCCCACATCGATTGCTGCCAGGGTGTTTTCCGGGGCCAGCTTACCGCCGCCACGATGTGCGACGATGCGGGGATAAGGCCAGTTACTCATACTCGTTGTCCTGTTTCACCATCAAAAAGATGCAGCTGATTTTCCGCCAGATGCAGCCACAGCGTGCTGCCTGCCGTCGGGCGCTCCTGATGCGCCAGTCGCACCACCAGCTTCTGTTCGCCCCATCGTCCGTGCGCCAGGTTATCTGCGCCGAGGATCTCCAGCGTGTCCATCACCAGCGGTACGCCACCTTCTGCTTGCGAGCTTAGCGCAATATGTTCCGGGCGAATGCCGAGAGTCATTTTACGCCCGGCATACTGACGGTAGCCACCGTTTAGCGGTAGCACAATACCGCCGTCCAGTTCGAAATGCGTGCCTTCGTTATTCACGCGGCCTGTCAGCAGATTCATCGCCGGGCTGCCAATAAAACTCGCCACAAACAGGCTGGCGGGCTTTTCGTAGACTTCTACTGGTGTGCCAATCTGTTCGGCAACGCCGCCGTTCATCACCATTACTCGCTGGGCGAGGGTCATCGCCTCAACCTGATCGTGAGTAACGTAGAGTGATGTCGTTTTCAGGCGACGGTGCAGCTGTTGCAGTTCAAGACGCATCTGTACGCGCAGCTTGGCATCGAGGTTAGAGAGTGGCTCATCAAACAGGAACACCGCCGGATCGCGCACAATCGCGCGGCCCATCGCCACACGCTGACGCTGACCGCCGGAAAGCTCGCGCGGGCGGCGCTTAAGCAGACCGTCCAGTTCCAGAATGCGCGCCGCCTCTTTAACGCGCTCGGCAATTTGCTGCTTGCCCATGCCGCGAATTTTCAGCCCCCACGCCATGTTTTCTTCAACACTCATATGCGGATAAAGCGCGTAGTTCTGGAACACCATCGCAATCCCGCGATCTTTCGGCTCCATTTCGGTCACCCGCTGGTCGTTGATCCAGATATCGCCTTCCGTCACCCGCTCCAGCCCGGCAACCATGCGCAGCAGCGTCGATTTCCCGCAGCCTGACGGCCCGACCATCACGATAAATTCGCCATCCGCCACATCAAGGGTCAGCGGTTTAATCACCTGGGTTTTGCCATCCCAGCTTTTGGTTACTGCCTGTAATTTCAGTCCTGCCATCTTATTTCTCACTATCGACCAGGCCGCGCACGAAGGCACGCTGCATCACTAAAACAATCACTACTGGTGGGATCAGGGTTAACAACATCGCCGCCATCACTGAGTTCCATTCTGTGGTGCCTTCGCCAGTGGCGATCATCCCTTTGATCCCTGCCACGGTGGTGCCGAGATCCACGTCGGTAATAATCAACAACGGCCACAAATACTGGTTCCAGCCGTAAATAAAGGTGATCACAAACAACGCCGCCAGATTAGTTTTGGACAACGGAAAAACGATGTCGCAAAAGAAGCGCATTGGCGATGCGCCGTCGATCCGCGCGGCTTCCACCAGTTCATCCGGTAGGGTCATAAAGAACTGGCGGAAAAGAAACGTCGCGGTCGCCGAGGCCATCAGCGGCAGCGTTAAACCTGCGTAGCTGTCTAGCATCTTCAGGTTGGCGATGACTTCCACCGTCGGGAAGATACGTACTTCAACCGGCAACATCAGGGTGATAAAAATCATCCAGAAAAAGAGGTTACGCAGCGGAAAACGAAACCAGACAATGGCGAATGCCGAGAGCATCGAGACGGTAATTTTGCCGAGCGTAATGCTGAACGCCATCACGAAGCTGTTAAGCAACATCCGCCAGAACGGCGCACTATTTGTGCCTACCCCGTTTATCCAGATGTTGTGGATGTTTTCCAGCAGATGCGTGCCGGGGATGAGCGTCATCGGCGCGGCGTAGACGGCCTGTTTATCCAGCGTCGCCGCGACAAACGCCACGTACAGCGGGAATAGGATCACCGCGATCCCGAGGATCAGCATGGTATGGCTGAATATCGTCAGCCACGGACGGTTCTCAATCATTGGTAACGCACCTTGCTTTCAACATAGCGGAACTGCACCACCGTCAGCACGATGACGAGGAACATCAACACCACCGACTGTGCGGCAGACGAAGCCAGATCCAGTCCGGTAAAGCCTTCACGGTAGATCTTATAAATCAGCGTCGTGGTGGCCTGCACCGGCCCACCGGACGTGGCGGCGTCGATCACCGGGAAGGTGTCGAAGAAGGCATACACCAGGTTCACTACCAGCAGGAAGAAACTCACCGGAGCGATAAGCGGTAGCGCAATCTTAAAGAAGCGGCGAATCGGGCCTGCGCCATCAATGGCTGCGGCTTCAATCAACGAACGGGGAATGGATTGCAGCGCGGCATAGAAGAACAGAAAGTTGTAGCTGATTTGCTTCCACACCGAGGCAAACACCACCAGAAACATCGCCTGACCGCTGTTTTGCGCGTGGTTCCAGTCGTAGCCGAACTCGGCGAGAAAATGAGTGATCAGCCCGCGACCGGGGTTAAACAAAAATATCCACAATACGGCGGCAACGGCGGGAGCCACGGCATACGGCAGCAGCATCAAGGTTTGATAGAAACGACTGCCGCGCACGATGTACTCCACCAGCGCCGCAAAGAACAGCGATACCAGCAAACCGCTGACGGTGACAAAGGTGCTGAATTTTATCGTCGTCCAGAAGGAGTCGATATAGTAGCTGTCATGAAACAGCGCGACGAAGTTATCCAGGCCGACAAACTGGCTGGAGAAACCAAACGGATCGACGCTTTGCAGCGAGTACCACAACGCTTCGCCCGCAGGCCAGATAAAAAAGATAACGGTGATGATGAGCTGCGGCGCGACCAGCAGATAAGGCAGCCAGCGCGAGCGGAACACCGGACGGGATGATGACATTACGGTTAATTCCTGAACTGTGCCGGATGCGCTTCGCTTATCCGGCCTACACGCGATGCCAGGTCAGATAAGCGAAACGCATCCGACATTACACTGATTAAGACTTCGTCGATTTCTCAAAACGGCGCAGCAACTGATTCCCACGCTCAACGGCGGTATCCAGCGCCTGCTGTGGTGTCTTCTTACCGGTCCACACGCTCTCCAGCTCTTCATCCACAATCACGCGGATCTGCGGCATGTTGCCCAGACGCAGCCCTTTGGTGAACGGCAACGGCGGCTTATTCAGCATCTGACGCGTCGCGGTATCCGCCCCTGGGTTTTTCTCATAAAAGCCCTGCTCACGGGTCAGGTCATACGCTGCTTTGGTGATTGGCAGATAACCAGTTTTCTGATGCCACTCGGCAGCGTTTTCTGGCTTCGCGAGGAAGTCGAGGAACTTCGCCACGCCGGTATACGTTTCTTTATCTTTGCCCTGCATCACCCACAGGCTGGCCCCGCCGATAATGGCGTTTTGCGGTGCATCTTTCGCATCGGCGTCGTAAGGCATCATGCCTACGCCATAGTTAAATTTGGCGTACTCACGAATATTAGCGAGAGAACCGGAAGAGGCGGTGGTCATCGCGCAATCACCGTTATAGAACTTCTCGGTGGATTCATCCTTACGCCCGACGTAGCTGAAATCGCCCTTCTTGTTCATCTCTTCGAGCATGGCGATGTGTTTCACCTGCTCCGGCTTGTTGAACTCCAGCACCGCATCCGTGCCGTCAAAGCCGTTGTTTTTGCTGGCAAACGGCAGACCGTTCCAGGCGCTAAAGTTTTCCAGTTGGATCCAGCCCTGCCAGCCGCTGGCGTAGCCGCACTTCATACCGGAGGCTTTCAGTTTTGCAGAATAGTCCGCCAGATCCTGCCAGGTTTTCGGCGGCTGTTCCGGGTCTAATCCTGCTTTCTTGAAGGCGTCTTTGTTGTAATAGAGAACGGGGGTCGAGCTGTTGAATGGCTGGGAGAGTAAGTGGCCCGTTTTGCTGTCGGAGTAGTAACCGGAAACCGTCGGCACAAACTGCGACTCATCGAATTGAATCCCCGCCTCTTTAAACACGTCATATACCGGTTTAATGGCTTTCGACGCCATCATGGTGGCGGTGCCAACTTCATAAACCTGCAAAATAGCCGGAGCATTGCCGGTACGAAATGCGGCAATCCCCGCGCTTAAATTCTGTTCGTAATTGCCTTTATAGGTCGGTACAATTTTGTAATCCGGGTTTTCGGCGTTAAAACGTTGGGCCAGAGAATCCACCTCTTTACCCAGTTCCCCTTCCATAGAATGCCAGAACGGAATGGTCGTCACTGCCTGTGCATTCCCCATTAACGCCAGTCCGAGCGCCAGTGCTGAAGCTGTATAATGTAACGGTTTCATCGTTTATCTCTCTTGTTGTACCGAATGCGCGAATTCACGCGTTTTATGCTCGCGGGGTAACATGACATGCTCGAATTACAGAAAAATAACTTTTTTGTTACATTTGTAAGATAGTAAGGTGTCAGAAAGATGACAAGGCGGTGACGGTACGGGTGAGGGAAAATGGGAGATGGGGCACGGATATCCCGAGCATGCACTGAAAAGAGGCGATTAACGGCCAGCTAATCGCCAGAACTCCTTACCATGAAGAGCAAAAATGGCAGCAAATTCTGCGTCCAGTTTTGCTGCCCGATGAGAGCTACATTTTTCAATTTTAACAAAAGATTGCCGCGACACTGGTCTAACGGCAAAGAAGATTTTCATTGCACCACACTCTGCTTCAACCGTTCATTGGCGGTCTTAATCCATTCCCGGTGGTGTTTTCTATAATGAGGTCTTGAGCGTTTAGCCGTATCAACTACAGCAACATACTGCTCGTTGGCTTCACGTAACCGACTCATTTTCGCCAATATTTCCGCATAGTAAATACGCGCCTGCGGGCCGGGGTAATAAGAAATCAATACTTCAAACTCGCTTTCCGCATCAGCGTATTTTTCTTGTGCGGCTAACGTTCTGGCAAATAACAAATGCCCGTCTGCCGACTGAAAATCAGGGTTATAACGCATCACATCTTCCAGCGTCTGCTGACAGGCGGCGAACTCCTGAATAGCAAACTGTGCCTGCGCCAGGCTTAGCATCATTGCCGCTTCATGGGCGAATATCCCGCTTAACGCCTGCTGATAATGGGGAACAGCTTCGTGATAACGCCCCAGACGCGCCAGTTCATTAGCCAACGCATAATGGTTTTGATTCGTCTCGGCAATCGCCAGTTCTTCGGTTAATTTGCGCAGGTGGCGCTCAGGGTTGAGTTTGTCCTGCAGGCGCATCAGCAAAGTATGCCCGTGACGGTCAGCGCCCGTTTCAGGCAGCATCACTATGACGAAATACGCCACGCAGCCAATCACCGGAAAACAGAAAATGATAAAAATCCAGTACCGCTCTTGTCCGGTACGGTAAGCGTGAATACAGCAAAGCAGTTCAAGCATGACAACAACGGCATAATGCATGGGAGGGAACCTTTCCGTGGCAAATAAGTGGTCTGGTTTTAATCCTCCCGGTCAGTTGAAACAAGTCTGTATACGGACGAATAACCCGGCAGAACTTAGCTGCCGGGTTATCGATAATTTACCCGCCTAAATACGCACTTCTCACTGCTTCGTTCGCCAGCAGCGCATCGCCGGTATCGGAGAGCACAACATGGCCGTTTTCCAGCACGTAGCCGCGATCAGCGAGCTTCAGCGCCTGGTTGGCGTTCTGCTCGACGAGGAAGATAGTCATCCCCTGCTCGCGCAGCTGCTCGATGGTGTCGAAAATTTGCTGGATGATAATCGGCGCAAGACCGAGCGATGGCTCATCAAGCAACAACAAACGCGGGTTGCTCATCAGCGCACGACCAATCGCCAGCATCTGCTGTTCACCACCGGACATCGTTCCCGCCCGCTGAACACGACGCTCATGCAGACGTGGAAACAGTTCATACACCCACTTTATGCGCTCCTGAAACTGGTCACGTTCGGCAAAGAAACCACCCATCGCCAGGTTCTCTTCTACCGTCATCCGCGAGAAGACGCGACGCCCTTCCGGGACAATCGCTACCGCTTCGCGCATGATTTTCGCCGTCTGCCAGTCGGTAATGTCTTTATCATCAAACACAATTCGCCCGCTGGTGGCGCGTGGATCGCCGCATAATGTGCCAAGCAAGGTGGTTTTCCCCGCCCCGTTCGCGCCAATGAGGGTGACAATCTCGCCCTGATTGATATGCAGGCTCACCTCATGCAGCGCCTGGATTTTGCCGTAGTGGGCGCTGACTTTGTCAAAGGACAACATGACTTTTTCCATCTTATGCCTCACCTAAATAGGCACGGATCACGTCCGGGTTATTACGGATTTGCTCCGGCGTACCGTTTGCCAGCGGCGTCCCCTGATTGACCACGTAGATTCTGTCTGAGATCCCCATCACCAGCTTCATATCGTGTTCAATCAACAAGATAGTGGTGTTGTGATGGTTACGCAGTTCGGCAATCAGCTCATCCAGCTCTTTCGTCTCTTTCGGGTTAAGACCTGCTGCCGGTTCGTCGAGCATTAAAATCTCCGGCTGCGTCACCATACAGCGGGCGATCTCCAGACGGCGCTGGTCACCGTAGGCCAGGTTACTCGCCTGACGGTTGGCGTGTTCCAGCAAACCAATGCGCTCAAGCCAGGTGGCGGCGCGGTCGAGCGCTTCACTTTGGGCGCGACGGAAAGACGGCGTTTTCAACAGGCCTGAGAACAGCCCGGTTTTCAGTTGCTGATGCTGCGCCACCAGCAGGTTTTCAATTACCGTCATTTCACGGAACAGACGCACATGCTGGAAGGTACGCACCACGCCCATGCGGGCGATTTGCTGCCCCGGCAAACCTTCCAGATGCTGATCGCGCAGTAAAATGGTGCCGCCGGTGGGTTTGTAGAAACCGGTCAGGCAGTTGAAGACCGTGGTTTTTCCGGCACCGTTAGGGCCGATTAACGAGACGATCTCCTGCGGGTACAGTTCAAGATTGACGTTGTTCACCGCCAGCAGGCCGCCGAAGCGCATCATCAGGCCGTTAACAGATAATAATGGCTGACTCATGCCTGCTCTCCTTTCGCTGCGCCGTTTTTCAGCTTCAGTTGCGGGCGCGTCATGGGCAGCAAGCCCTGCGGACGCCAGATCATCATCAGCACCATCAAACCACCGAGCATTAACATGCTGTATTCGTTGAAATCACGCATCAACTCGCGCGATACCACCAGCAGAACAGCCGCCAGAATCACTGCAAATTGCGAGCCCATACCGCCGAGCACCACTATCGCCAGTACAAAGGCTGATTCGGCAAAGGTGAAGGATTCCGGGCTGACAAAGCCCTGGCGCGCAGCAAACAGCGTTCCGGCAAAACCGGCAAACGCGGCACTGATGGTAAAGGCGGTCAGCTTGATACGACGCGGGCTTAAGCCCAGCGAACGGCAGGCGATTTCATCTTCACGCAACGCTTCCCACGCACGCCCCAGCGGCATCCGCAGCAGGCGGTTAATGACAAACAGGCTTAGCACCACCAGCAGCAACGCCACCAGGTAGAGGAAGATGACACGATCGGAGGGATCGTATTTCAGGCCAAAGAAATTACTGAACGTATCCCAGCCGCCTTCACGAGCGGTACGGCTGAACTCAAGGCCGAAAAAAGTCGGTTTCGGGATCTGACTGATTCCGTTCGGGCCGCCGGTAATTTCGGTGTTATTGAGCAGCAATATGCGCACAATTTCGCCGAAACCTAGGGTAACGATCGCCAGATAGTCGCCGCGCAAGCGAAGCACCGGGAAGCCGAGCAGGAAGCCCGCCGCCGCTGCCATTAACCCGGCAATCGGCAGACAGGTCCAGAACCCCAGACCGTAATAGTGATTGAGCAGCGCAAAAGTGTAAGCGCCGATGGCGTAAAAGCCGCCGTACCCCAGCACCAGCAGGCCAGAAAGCCCTACCACCACGTTCAGCCCGAGACCAAGGATAATGTAGATCATGGTCAAGGTGGCGATATCCACCGTCCCGCGTGAAACCATAAACGGCCACGCCACCGCAAGCACCAGCAGCGCCACGAGAAACAGCTTTTGCCTCACCGTGGAGCCATCAATGGCGGGCAGAATAAACTTCGGTCCGGAAACGCTTTTCAACCCTTTCTGGAAAGCCGGTCGCAAAAGCTGGAAGAAAAAGACCACCGCCGTGCCGATAAACACCCACTGCCAACGGATGTCTGAAGCAGTGTCGACCACCAGTTTGGTGCCATCCAGCTCCAGTTGTACGCCCATAAAGACGCCCGCCAGGACAAAAAACATCGCGGCAGAGAGCAACGCCATTGCAATATGCATCGGTTTCATACTTTCTCTACCTCCGGGCGACCCAGAATACCGGTCGGCATCACCAGCAGCACCAGAATCAGCAGGGCGAATGAGACCACATCTTTATATTCCGTACTCAGATAGGCAGAAGAGAGCGCCTCCGCAATCCCCAGAATCAGCCCGCCAATCATTGCTCCCGGAATGCTGCCAATCCCACCGAGCACCGCAGCGGTAAAGGCTTTCATCCCGGCCATAAAGCCGATATAGGGGTTAATGACGCCGTAGAACTGACCGAGCAGTACGCCCGCCACCGCCGCCATCGCCGCGCCAATAACAAAGGTCAAAGCAATCACCCGGTCGGTGTTAATGCCAAGCAGGCTCGCCATTTTCAGATCTTCGGCGCAGGCACGGCAGGCGCGCCCCATACGGGAATAACGAATGAAAATCGTCAGCGCCAGCATGGCGAGGAAGGTGACAATCCAGATCACCGCCTGCATGGTGGTAATAGAGGCAGAGAAGTTTTCGCTGTGGCCCACCACCCACTGACCGTTAAACAGGCTCGGCAGTGCTACGTCGCGCGAACCTTCGGTCAGGCTGACGTAGTTTTGCAGGAAGATGGACATGCCGATTGCCGAGATGAGCGCAATCAGGCGCTTAGAGTTACGCACCGGGCGATAGGCTACCCGTTCGATACTCCAGCCGTAGGCGCTGGCAATGACGATTGCGCCGACGAATCCCGCCGCCACCAGCAGCCAGCCGGTATCAATGCCCATCATCATCAGTGCGGCGATGATCATAAATGAGACGTAGCTGCCGATCATGTAAACCTCGCCGTGGGCGAAGTTGATCATGCCGATAATGCCGTAAACCATGGTGTAGCCGATGGCAATCAGCGCGTAAGTACTGCCCAGCGTGACGCCGTTAAACATCTGCTGCAAGAAATACAAAAACTGCTCAGACATAAGGTAACCTTTCTAAACCCGCCCGCATTTCACGGGCGGTGGGATTTTCACTTGGCTGCCGTGGATGAACCGTCGGCGTGCCACTGGAAGACACCAAAATCAAATCCCTTAAGATCGCCTTTTTCATCCCAGTTCAGCGGCCCAATCACGGTGTTTGCACCGTTAGCTTTTAAATCTTTCACCAGCGCCAGCGGCTCATCGCTGCCGGTACGCTCAAGGGCAGTTGCCAGAGATTGCACCGCCGCGTAGGTGATCCAGACATAAGGCCCGGACGGATCTTTCTTGTCTGCTTTCAGCGCATCAACGATGCCCTGGTTTGCCGGATCCTGGTCATAGCGTTTTGGCATAGTGACCAACATGCCTTCGGCGGCATCACCGGCAATGTTCGACAACGACGCATTACCCACACCTTCCGGCCCCATAAACTGGGTTTTCAGGCCAACGGAACGGGCCTGGCGCAGCATCTGCCCCATTTCCGGGTAGTAACCGCCGTAGTAAACGAAGTCGATGTTTTCTTTTTTCAGGCGGGCGATCAGCGCGGAGAAATCTTTCTCCCCGGCGGTAATACCGTCGAAGAAGACGACGTTGGCGTTAGCCGCTTTCAGCCCGTCCTGCACCGAACGCGCCAGCCCTTCGCCATACTGTTGTTTGTCGTGAATGATGGCGATGCGCTGGGGCTTCACCGTCTCAAGAATGTATTTTGCCGCCGTTGGCCCCTGGGAAGAGTCCAGCCCGGCAGTACGCATAATGTGTTGATAACCGCGTTGGGTCAGCTCCGGGTTGGTCGCTCCCGGCGAGATCATCAGAATACCTTCGTCTTCATAGATATCTGACGCAGGCTGGGTAGAAGAAGAACACAGATGACCAATAACGTATTTAATGCCGTCATTAACGATTTTGTTGGCGACCGCAACGGCTTGTTTCGGGTCGCAGGCGTCGTCATATTCCACGCCAACCAGCTTATCGCCTTTAATTCCCCCTTTGGCATTAATGTCTTTAATCGCCTGACGCGCGCCGTTAAATTCCATATCGCCCCACTGGGCAATCGGGCCGGACATCGCGCCGACAACGGCAACTTTAATATCGTCGGCTAAAGCGGTGTGTGAAATTGCCAGTGCAATCATCCCTGCGATGATAGTTTTCGCATTCCGTTTCATAGTCAAAAATCCCCATTCGTGATGTTGTGTTGCTTTGTTTTTATGTGTTAACAAATCAGACTGTTCTTTTTTTATACTGCACTGTTTTTGCCTGTCTGATTAAGGGTTTAGCGCAGTATTTTGTGATAATAGCGATTAAAGTCCCTATTTTTCAGTCGATTAAGAACAGATAATATTCTGAATTTATTGATAGATAAACAGAAAAAAGTGCCTTTGTCAGCATAAAATAACGGCACAAAGGGCGGAATAATTCACTACCATTCAGGGGATTATGCTGGGTATTTTTCATTCTCTAATGTTTTAACTTTGTAATTATTGCTGTTAAAAAATTAATCACCTGCCAAAAGAAATAAAAAAGAGAAAGCCTCCGATTAAATTATTTCGCTACACTGGTTCCACTTTTGTGATTTACACGGGTTACCCATGAAGCTGACCATCATTCGATTAGAAAAATTTAGCGACCAGGACCGGATTGACCTGCAAAAGATCTGGCCGGAGTATTCCCCTTCCTCTTTACAGGTTGACGATAACCACCGCATCTACGCCGCGCGTTTTAACGAGCGCCTGCTTGCGGCCGTGCGGGTAACCTTAAGCGGCACCGAGGGGGCACTGGATTCCCTGCGCGTGCGGGAAGTCACTCGACGTCGCGGTGTGGGGCAATATCTGCTGGAAGAGGTTTTGCGTAACAATCCTGGCGTTTCATGCTGGTGGATGGCGGATGCAGGCGTGGAAGATCGCGGTGTGATGACGGCGTTTATGCAGGCACTGGGATTTACGGCACAGCAGGGCGGCTGGGAGAAGCGTTAATCGTCAAGTTTGATTTCAAAAGTGATGACCAACGAGAAATTGCCTGATGCGCTACGCTTATCAGGCCTACAATGTGTGTTGCAATTTACTGATTTCTTTGGATCTTGTAGGCCGGATAAGGCGTTTACGCCGCATCCGGCATGAAGCAACGTACTCTATATTAGCAATTTGGCGGCAACCCAAAGTTGCCGATTAACAATTACTTCGCATCGGTCGCTGTGCCGTTGGCGTGCCAGTCAAACACACCGAACTCAAAGCCTTTCAGGTCACCTTTCTCATCCCAGGTCAGCGGTCCCATTACGGTATCCACGGAGTTCGCTTTCAGGTATTTGGCGATTTCAGCCGGATCGTCAGACTGATTCAGGCCCGCCTGCAAAGATTGTAGCGCGGCGTAGGTGGTCCAAACGAATGCGCCGCTTGGGTCCTGTTTTTTCGCTTTGATCGCATCAACAATGGGTTTGTTCGCCGGAACCTGATCGTAGTTCTTCGGCTTGGTCACCAGCAGCCCTTCCGCTGATTCGCCCGCAATGTTAGACAGCGAGACGTTAGCCACGCCTTCCGGCCCCATAAACTGAGTTTTCAACCCTGCCGCGCGTGCCTGACGCAGGATTTGCCCCATTTCCGGGTGATAACCGCCGTAGTAAACGAAGTCGATATTCTCTTTTTTCAGACGCGCCACCAGCGTTGAGAAATCTTTTTCCCCGGCGGTGATACCATCAAAGAACACCACGTTAGCATTGCCTTTCTTCAGGCCGTCCTGCACCGCTCGTGCCAGACCTTCGCCGTATTGCTGTTTGTCGTGAACGATAGCAATACGCTGCGGTTTCACTTTCTCAAGAATATATTTCGCCGCCGTCGGCCCCTGGTCGGAGTCCAGGCCGGTGGTGCGCAGGATCAGCTGATAGCCACGGGCGGTCAGCTCCGGCGCGGTTGCCGCTGGGGTGATCATTAAAATGCCTTCGTCTTCGTAGATGTCAGACGCAGGCTGCGTTGATGAAGAACAGAGGTGACCAATCACGTATTTAATGCCGTCGTTAACGACTTTGTTCGCCACCGCAACCGCCTGTTTCGGGTCACAGGCATCGTCATATTTTACGATTTGCAGTTTGTTGCCTTTAATGCCGCCTTTAGCGTTGATATCCGCAACCGCCTGCTCTGCGCCGGTAAACTCCTGGTCACCGTACTGCGCAACCGGACCGGACATTGCGCCCACGACCGCGACTTTAATATCTTCTGCCAGAGCCATATTGCTGAATGCCAGCGCGATACATCCTGCCAGTAACGCTTTACCCTTTATGTTCATCCTGAGAATCCCCATTCTTCTGGTTATTACGTGTGTTGTGATGTTGTTGTTCAGCACTTTATTTCGTTTTATGCATGACTACCCGTGCTTTAGCAGCATACTCTGCTAAAACATACCCGATTTTTATGATATTGGAATAGCTATTTTGACAGTTTATTAACAATCTGCGTGGGGATTGGCGTTTTGCCGGAGGGGAAATTGATTATTGTAGAGGCCCAAAAAACAAAAACCCCGGACTCGCATCCAGGGTTTTCTGCTTAATAGCGGAAATTACGCTTCTATAGCAGCGCGCAGTTTTTTCATCGCGTTCTTTTCCAGTTGGCGCACACGCTCAGCGGAAACACCGTAACGGTCAGCCAGTTCCTGCAACGTGGACTTGTTGTCTTCGTCCAACCAGCGCGCACGGATGATGTCCTGGCTGCGTTCGTCCAGACCCTGCATCGCGTCGGTCAGACGGTTTGCTGCCTGCTCTTCCCAGTTATCATCTTCAATGCCGTCGGCAAAGTTAGATGATTTATCCTGCAGATAGAGCACCGGTGCCATCGGTTGGCTGTCGGAATCGTCGTCGGAAGACAGGTCAAAGGTCATGTCCTGTGCCGCCATACGTGATTCCATCTCACGTACGTCTTTGCTGGTTACGCCCAGTTCACGGGCCACCATTTCGACTTCATCCTGGTTAAACCAGCCCAGACGCTGCTTGGTTTTACGCAGGTTGAAGAACAGTTTGCGCTGCGCTTTGGTGGTCGCAACTTTGACGATACGCCAGTTACGCAGAACGTATTCGTGGATCTCTGCTTTGATCCAGTGGACGGCGAAGGAGACCAGGCGCACACCCACTTCCGGGTTGAAACGGCGCACAGCTTTCATCAGGCCGATGTTACCTTCCTGAATCAAATCCGCCTGTGGCAGGCCATAGCCCGCATAATTACGAGCAATATGAACAACAAACCGCAGGTGAGACAGGATCAGCGTTTTAGCTGCTTCCAGATCGCCATGGTAATGCAGCTTTTCAGCCAACGCCCGCTCCTCGTCAGCCGACAACATCGGCCACGCGTTAGCTGCCCGGATGTAGGAATCCAGGTTGCCAACTGGGGCTAAAGCTAAACTTTGCATTTTGTCAGTCATTCAAATCCTCTCAATCGATATCTTCTGGCGCTTCAGTGGTAGCAACAACTGTGCCAGAGCTTAAGAGCAACGAGGTTATCATTCACTGTTTTATCAGACCGTGATTTTATCCACAAGTTCAATGCAAGCTTGTGAATAAATTACGCACAAAATGTGACATAGAGATGAAATACCGGGAAGAGACAACGGGGTCTCTTTCCCTGCTACGGAACCCATTGCAGGGAAAGAGTATAACACGCTTTTATTATTCAGGCGTAAAGTGGCGTAAATGTTGTACCGTGGCAAGCCACGCTGCCACCCAGCCAATCATCGAGCATACCAGCAGCAATAGCAGGCATTCATCGAACGATAAGCCATTGATATCAAACTTCGTTCCGAAAACCTGTGCCACTTCCGCAACCGCCGATGACAATCGCAGTACCAGAATTTCTGACAAAATTAGTGACAACAATGCGCCAGAAAACCCCAGCAATGCGCCACCGTACAGGAACGGGCGCAGGATGAAACCATCCGTTGCACCAATCAGTTTCTGCACGTTAATGGAGTCACGACGAGCAAAGATACTCAGGCGTACACTGTTACCGATGACGAGGAACACTGCCGCCACCATCAACACGCCGATCATCGCCGAAACGCGCCCGACCAGCCCGGTCAACGCCGCCAGACGGGCAAACCAGCTGTCATCCATCCGCACTTCGTCAATGCCGTTAATCTGCGTGATACGATCACGCAGCGTATTGAGTGATTCCGTACCCTGGAAATCGAGTTTCGGGATCACCACCGCCACTGCCGGAAGCGGGTTTTCTTCCAGCATATCCAGCGCACCACCAAAACCAGACCAGTTACGGAACTCGCCCAGTGCGTCTTCACGAGAAAGATAATTCACTTTCTCCACGCCCTGCTCGGCCTGCAACTGTGCCACCACGCCCGCAGCAGCGTCATCGTCCAGCGTTTTTTGCAGATAAACAGTGATTTGCGGTGACGGATAATATTGCGTCGCCGCCTGGTTAACGTTTTTGTACACCATATAACAGACGCTGGGCAGCGTCAGAGAGATGGCGATAACCATCACCGTTAAAAACGTGGCGAACGGTTTGCTTTTCAGATCCTGCAATGCGCCGTGGAAGGCATAGCGCACCTGTTCGTTGAAAACGTTGGTTTTGCGATTTACCGGTTTTGGCGAGGATTTCGCGCGTTTCGGCGCGTTACGACCGCCGTCGCCTGAGCCGCCGACCGATTTACGGAAGCGATCCAGACGCCCGCCAAACTGCCGAATATGATTGATTGCATCGCGCTTATTCATGGCCCACGCCTCCATGCAAGTGACCATCGCTCAGGGTGAGCATGCGATAGGAACGCCGCGAAATCAGGTTGATGTCGTGCGTTGCCATCAATACGGTTACCCCAACGCGGTTAAACTCTTCAAACAGACGTAGAATCCCTTCCGACAACGCGTCGTCCAGGTTACCAGTCGGTTCGTCCGCCAGCAGTACCGCGGGCTTATTCACCACCGCGCGGGCAATGCCAACACGCTGTTGTTCACCGCCAGAAAGCTGAATAGGGAAGTTCTTCGCTTTGTCCAGTAGCCCGACTTTATCCAGTGCCGCCGACACCCGGCGACGAATATCGTCACCGCTGGCACCAGCGATAATCAGGGGGATCGCCACGTTATCGTAGACAGTACGGTCCATCAGTAGATGGTGATCCTGGAAAATCATGCCAATCTGGCGGCGCAGAAACGGAACTTCACGGTTTTTCAGACGCGTGATGTCATGGCCGCTAAACCAGATTTTCCCGGCGCTGGGCCGCTCAATCCCACAGATCAGCTTCAGGAGGGTACTTTTCCCTGCGCCGGAATGACCGGTCAGAAACGCCATCTCACCCGGCTGCATATGGAACGTAACGCCCTGCAGCGCCTGTCTCCCACCGAGATAAGCCTTGCTGACATGTTCAAAGCGAATCATTGTTAATCCTCTCGGGCAAAAAGTGCCTCTATAAAGTCGTCCGCCTTAAACGGACGCAAATCCTCAATACGTTCGCCGACACCAATGTAGCGGATAGGGATACCAAACTGGTCAGCCACCGAGAAAATTACCCCGCCTTTCGCCGTGCCGTCCAGTTTCGTTAGCGTGATGCCGGTTAAGCCAACAGCTTCGTGGAACAGTTTGGCCTGGCTTACCGCGTTCTGCCCGGTGCTGGCATCAATAGTCAGCATAACTTCATGCGGCGCTTCAACGTCGAGTTTCTTCATCACGCGGACGATTTTCTTCAACTCTTCCATCAGATGCGATTTGTTCTGCAGACGTCCGGCGGTATCGGCAATCAAGACGTCGATATTACGCGCTTTAGCTGCCTGAATGGCGTCGAAGATAACAGAGGCGGAATCCGCACCGGTATGCTGGGCAATCACCGGAATATTGTTGCGCTGACCCCAGACCTGAAGCTGTTCAACCGCTGCTGCACGGAAAGTATCGCCCGCCGCCAGCATCACCGATTTACCCTGCTGCTCAAACTGACGTGCCAGCTTACCAATCGTCGTGGTTTTACCCACACCGTTGACGCCCACCATCAGGATCACAAACGGCGCTTTGCCTTCAACATTCAGCGGCTCATCGACTTTCGCCAGAATCTCGCCCATCTCTTCTTTCAGCAGGCCATAGAGCGCCTCGGCATCACGAAGCTGCTTGCGGGATGCGCCTTCCGTCAGATTGGTGATAATTTTACGTGTGGTTTCCACACCCACATCGGCGATCAAAAGCTGCTCTTCCAGCTCCTCAAACAGATCATCGTCGATTTTTTTACCGCGGAACAGGCTGATAAATCCGGAACCGAGATTTTCTTTGGTTTTTAACAGGCTGCGTTTCAGGCGCGCGAAAAAACCTTCTTTGGTCGGTTTTTCCTGCTCCTGAGCGATTTCTTCCACCGGCTGCTCTTCTTCTGCCGGAGGAACCACCATCACCGCCTCTTCTGCCGCTTCGGCAGCCAGCGCCTGTGCTTCCAGCTCTTCGTCGGTAATTTCTTCTTTAGCCGCTTCTTCTTCCGCCGCTTCGACAATCTCTACGGTTTCCGCTTCAGCCTGCCACTCTTCTGGCGAAACCTCTTCGGCGTTGACGTCTTCCGGCAACGGCAGTTCTTCACGTTCGATAGCCACTGGCTCCGGCGTTTCTTCTACGACCGGTTCCGGCTGTGCAACGACTTCCGCTTCAGGCTGCGCTTTTTCACTTTCAGCTACCTGTTCAGTGACTTCCACAACGTCGGCAGCAAAAGTTTCCGCCTCGGCTTCAGTATGCGCCTGCGGCTGCTCTTCAACGGCTTGTTCCGAAGCCTTCACAGGCTCTTGCGCCTGAACGATTTCTTCTACAACCGGTTGTTCATTCTGAACTTCTGTCTCTTTTTCCGGGGTCTGCTCTTTTTGACCAAAGCCCAGCCAGGAAAAAAAGCCACGTTTTTTTTCTTTCGCCATTTGCGACTACACTCCTCGCTGTTGCTTCATGGCACAGCGTTAACGCTATGTACATAGCAGCTAAAAAAATGATGAAATAGTCTATCACTTAACTTAATTCACATCACCGCCTGCAAGTATGTGTTATCTGGCGGATTGAGCAATTTATCATGAAAAAACCGAATCATTCCGGCAGCGGCCAAATCCGCATTATTGGCGGGCAGTGGCGAGGCCGTAAACTCCCGGTTCCTGATAGCCCAGGTCTGCGCCCCACCACCGACCGCGTACGCGAAACGTTATTTAACTGGCTGGCTCCGGTCATTGTTGACGCCAAATGTCTGGATTGCTTCGCCGGAAGCGGCGCGCTGGGGCTGGAAGCGTTATCACGCTACGCTGCGGGGGCCACGTTGATTGAGATGGATCGTGCAGTTTCTCAGCAGTTAATTAAGAATCTGGCGACACTAAAAGCAGGCAATGCACGCGTAGTGAACAGCAACGCGATGTCATTCCTGGCGCAAAAAGGCACACCGCATAATATCGTGTTTGTCGATCCACCGTTCCGCCGTGGCTTGTTAGAAGAGACGATAAATTTACTGGAAGATAACGGCTGGCTGGCTGACGAAGCCCTGATTTATGTCGAAAGCGAAGTCGAAAACGGTCTGCCCACTGTTCCGGCAAACTGGTCATTGTATCGGGAAAAAGTGGCGGGTCAGGTGGCTTATCGGCTGTATCAACGCGAAGCACAAGGAGAAAGTGATGCTGATTAATATTGGACGTTTGTTAATGCTCTGCGTTTGGGGATTTTTAATCCTCAACCTGGTGCATCCCTTCCCGCGCCCGCTGAATATTTTCGTTAACGTGGCGCTGATTTTTACCGTGCTGATGCATGGTATGCAGCTGGCGCTATTGAAATCCACTTTACCGAAAGATGGCCCGCAGATGACCACCGCCGAAAAGGTGCGAATTTTCCTTTTCGGCGTGTTTGAACTGCTGGTCTGGCAGAAGAAATTTAAAGTTAAAAAATAACCTTATTGTTCGCCAACAAAGCTAACAAAGCGCGTTCCTTTATAGCTCAGCGTACCTTTATCGCCCACTGTCAGGGCGTGGTACTGCTGGGCGTCGAGGCGAAACGTCTGCTCCATTCCTCCGCTTTGCGGTTTGAAGCTTGCCTCATAGCGCATACTGGTGCCTGCCGGAGTCACTTCCTGCTGACGCGAACGGCGATCGTTAATCGGTTTTTCCCGCTTGTTGCTCACCACCACCAGCTTTTGCTGGAGCGGTGCCATATCATTATCAGCTTTTTCCCGTCGCTGTTGCATAAAACGAAACGATGCGGCGACGATGATTAAGCCAATGATAACAATAAAGAAAAGAGGTGGTTTGCTCATCTTTATCCCTCATCGGAAAATGCGGAATTAAGCATACCCTGCCAGTTATGGTGTTGTCATCCGTCCACCCTCGCCACTAAACTGGAAGCAAGACCGTAGGCATTCCGCCTACGAAAAAATAACGAATTCAAGGAACTAAGATGCTTTGGTCGTTTATCGCTGTCTGTCTTTCCGCATGGCTATCTGTGGATGCATCGTATCGTGGGCCAACCTGGCAACGCTGGGTGTTTAAACCGTTAACCCTTCTTCTCCTGCTGTTACTGGCCTGGCAAGCGCCGATGTTCGACGCCATTAGCTATCTGGTGCTGGCAGGGCTGTGCGCCTCACTGCTGGGCGATGCGCTAACCCTGTTGCCACGTCAACGTCTGATGTACGCCATCGGCGCGTTTTTCCTCTCGCACCTGCTGTACACCATCTATTTCGCCAGTCAGATGACGCTCTCTTTCTTCTGGCCTCTGCCGTTGGTACTGCTGGTTCTGGGCGCGCTGTTACTGGCGATTATCTGGACGCGGCTGGAAGAGTATCGTTGGCCTATCTGCACGTTTATCGGCATGACGCTGGTGATGGTGTGGCTGGCAGGTGAACTGTGGTTCTTCCGTCCGACCGCTCCGGCACTCTCTGCGTTTGTCGGCGCTTCGTTGCTGTTTATCAGTAGCTTTGTCTGGCTGGGTAGCCACTATCGCCGACGCTTCCGTGCGGATAACGCGATTGCTGCGGCCTGCTACTTTGCCGGTCACTTCCTCATCGTCCGCTCGCTGTATCTCTGATAAAACTTGACTCTGGAGTCGACTCCAGAGTGTATCCTTCGGTTAATGAGAAAAAACTTAACCGGAGGATGCCATGTCGACTCCTGACAATCACGGCAAGAAAGCCCCTCAATTTGCTGCGTTCAAACCGCTAACCACGGTACAGAACGCCAACGACTGTTGCTGCGACGGCGCATGTTCCAGCACGCCAACGCTCTCTGAAAACGTCTCCGGCACCCGCTATAGCTGGAAAGTCAGCGGCATGGACTGCGCCGCCTGTGCGCGCAAGGTAGAAAATGCCGTGCGCCAGCTTGCAGGCGTGAATCAGGTGCAGGTACTGTTCGCCACCGAAAAACTGGTGGTTGATGCCGACAATGACATCCGTGCCCAGGTTGAATCTGCGGTGCAAAAAGCGGGCTATTCCCTGCGCGATGAGCAGGCCGCCGACGAGCCACAAGAATCGCGCCTGAAAGAGAATCTGCCGCTGATTACGCTAATCGTGATGATGGCAATCAGCTGGGGTCTGGAGCAGTTCAATCATCCGTTCGGGCAACTGGCGTTTATCGCGACCACGCTGGTTGGGCTGTACCCGATTGCTCGTCAGGCATTACGGCTGATCAAATCCGGCAGCTACTTCGCCATTGAAACCTTAATGAGCGTAGCTGCTATTGGTGCGCTGTTTATTGGCGCAACGGCTGAAGCTGCGATGGTGTTGCTGCTGTTTTTGATTGGTGAACGACTGGAAGGTTGGGCCGCCAGCCGCGCGCGTCAGGGCGTCAGCGCGTTAATGGCGCTGAAACCAGAAAACGCCACGCGCCTGCGTAACGGTGAGCGTGAAGAGGTGGCAATTAACAGCCTGCGCCCTGGCGATGTGATTGAAGTTGCGGCGGGTGGGCGTTTGCCTGCCGACGGTAAACTGCTCTCACCCTTTGCCAGTTTTGATGAAAGCGCCCTGACCGGCGAATCCATTCCGGTGGAGCGTGCGACGGGCGATAAAGTTCCTGCAGGCGCCACCAGCGTAGACCGTCTGGTGACGTTGGAAGTATTGTCCGAACCGGGAGCCAGCGCCATTGACCGGATTCTGAAACTGATCGAAGAAGCCGAAGAGCGTCGCGCTCCCATTGAGCGGTTTATCGACCGTTTCAGCCGTATTTACACGCCAGCGATTATGGCCGTCGCCCTGCTGGTAACGCTGGTGCCGCCGCTGCTGTTTGCCGCCAGCTGGCAAGAGTGGATTTATAAAGGGCTGACGCTGCTGCTGATTGGCTGCCCGTGTGCGTTAGTTATCTCCACGCCCGCGGCGATTACCTCCGGGCTGGCAGCAGCGGCACGTCGTGGGGCGTTAATTAAAGGCGGTGCGGCGCTGGAGCAGCTAGGTCGTGTTACCCAGGTGGCGTTTGATAAAACCGGTACGCTGACCGTCGGTAAACCGCGCGTTACCGCGATTCATCCGGCAACGGGTATTAGTGAATCTGAACTGCTGACACTGGCGGCGGCGGTCGAGCAAGGCGCGACGCATCCACTGGCGCAGGCCATCGTGCGCGAAGCACAGGTTGCTGCACTCGCCATTCCCGCCGCCGAATCACAGCGGGCGCTGGTCGGGTCTGGCATTGAAGCGCAGGTTAACGGTGAGCGCGTATTGATTTGCGCTGCCGGGAAACATCCCGCTGATGCATTTGCTGGTTTAATTAACGAACTGGAAAGCGCCGGGCAAACGGTAGTGCTGGTAGTACGTAACGATGACGTGCTTGGTGTCATTGCGTTACAGGATACCCTGCGCGCCGATGCTGCAACTGCCATCAGTGAACTGAACGCGCTGGGCGTCAAAGGGGTGATCCTCACCGGCGATAATCCACGCGCAGCGGCGGCAATTGCCGGGGAGCTGGGGCTGGAGTTTAAAGCGGGCCTGTTGCCGGAAGATAAAGTCAAAGCGGTGACCGAGCTGAATCAACATGCGCCGCTGGCGATGGTCGGTGACGGTATTAACGACGCGCCAGCGATGAAAGCTGCCGCCATCGGGATTGCAATGGGCAGCGGCACAGACGTGGCGCTGGAAACCGCCGACGCAGCATTAACCCATAACCACCTGCGCGGTCTGGTGCAAATGATTGAACTGGCACGCGCCACTCACGCCAATATCCGCCAGAACATCACTATTGCGCTGGGGCTGAAAGGGATCTTCCTCGTCACCACGCTGTTAGGAATGACCGGACTATGGCTGGCGGTGCTGGCAGATACGGGTGCGACGGTGCTGGTGACAGCGAATGCGTTAAGATTGTTGCGCAGGAGATAAGGCAAACCGATCGCAACATTGAGCGCGATCGGTCCCCTCGCTCCTCTGGGGAGAGGGTTAGGGTGAGGGGAAAAGGCGGCATCGAAGCCAATCTGCCCCCATCAACCGCCTTTACGAATCAAATAACGATAAGGCAGTCCATCCGTCTCTTTGGCAACCAGTTCGTGTTCCATAAAGGTACAAAACCCAGGAATATCGCGGGTCGTCGCCGGATCGTCAGCAATAATCAGCAACGTTTCACCTGGCTGCATATTGCGCACTGTTTTGCGCACCATCATTACGGGTTCCGGGCAGCGCAGGCCAAGTGCGTCGAGTGTGTGGTCAGGGCTGGAAAAGAGATCGGTCATTTTCTTCTCATCACATAAAAAAACGGCGCTAGTTTACGCCCTGTGAGTCCGTAAGCAAACCAGGTTAACGATTGCGTGAAAATTAACCATTGCATTGTCAACGTAAAGCAGTATCATGCGGCGGCTCGAAAAAAGGGTAAGCACGTTATTATGTTAAGGTAACAGACGTGTCGTACGTATTGGGTTCCCTCACCCCAATGGTTAATCAAAAAGGTACAATATGAACGTTTTCTCGCAAACTCAACGCTATAAGGCGTTGTTCTGGTTATCGTTATTTCATCTGCTGGTGATCACCTCCAGTAACTATCTGGTTCAGCTTCCCGTCTCCATTTTTGGTTTCCATACCACCTGGGGCGCGTTTAGCTTTCCGTTTATCTTTCTCGCTACCGACCTGACCGTACGTATTTTTGGCGCACCGCTGGCCCGTCGTATCATCTTTGCGGTGATGATCCCGGCGTTGCTGATCTCCTACGTCATCTCGTCGCTATTCTATATGGGTTCCTGGCAGGGATTCGGCGCACTCGCCCACTTCAACCTGTTTGTCGCCCGTATCGCCACCGCCAGTTTCATGGCCTACGCGCTGGGACAGATCCTCGACGTGCACGTTTTTAACCGCCTGCGTCAGAGTCGCCGCTGGTGGCTGGCACCGACAGCGTCCACACTGTTCGGTAACGTCAGCGACACGCTGGCCTTTTTCTTCATTGCCTTCTGGCGTAGCCCGGATGCCTTTATGGCTGAACACTGGATGGAAATCGCGCTGGTCGATTACTGTTTCAAAGTGTTAATCAGTATCGTTTTCTTCCTGCCAATGTATGGCGTATTACTCAATATGCTGTTGAAAAGACTGGCAGATAAATCCGAAATCAACGCTTTGCAGGCGAGTTAAAGGTTCGTTATCAGAGTTGTGATAAGATGGATGAATGAGCCGTTATGGCCGTTTATCGAAAGGAAGAAGTCAATGCGCAATCTGGTTAAATATGTCGGAATTGGCCTGCTGGTTATGGGGCTTGCGGCCTGTGATGATAAAGACACTAACGCTACGGCGCAGGGTTCGGTCGCGGAAAGTAACGCTACCGGGAATCCCGTCAACCTGCTTGATGGCAAGTTAAGTTTCTCGCTGCCAGCGGATATGACCGACCAGAGCGGTAAGCTGGGAACGCAGGCCAATAACATGCATGTCTGGTCCGACGCCACCGGGCAGAAAGCAGTCATCGTCATCATGGGCGATGATCCGAAAGAAGATCTGGCGGTGCTGGCGAAGCGTCTGGAAGATCAGCAACGTAGCCGCGATCCGCAGCTGCAAGTGGTAACCAATAAAGCCATTGAGCTGAAAGGTCACAAAATGCAGCAGTTAGACAGTATTATCTCCGCGAAAGGCCAGACGGCGTACTCTTCCGTTATTCTGGGTAACGTGGGTAATCAACTGCTGACCATGCAAATTACTCTGCCAGCTGACGATCAGCAAAAAGCGCAGACCACCGCAGAAAACATCATTAATACGCTGGTTATTCAGTAAGTTTTAAGATGATGAGGCGGCCTCAGGGACGTGTTCCGGAGGCCGTTTTTTTAATCGCCACGTCAGTAATAACGCGATTGCGACCAGTCCCGCCGCCGCCAGATAAATCACCGGTACGCCCGCCCAGCTCATCACCAGCCCAGCCAGTGGTCCAGTCACGCCAAGCGATAAATCCATAAATACGGTGTAAGTTGCCAGCGCCGCCCCCTGATTTTGCTGCGGAACCGCTTTTACCGCCACTACACCCAATGCCGGGAACACCAGCGAAAACCCGGCCCCCGCCAGTAAGACGCCGATTTTCGCCATCCACGGCATAGTCGCCACGCCAACCAGTAGCAGGCCGATTATCTCAACGCTAAAGCAAATCATCGCTACGTTTAAGCCGCCGATACGGTTAATGCCGTTAGGGAATAACAAACGCGTACCGACAAACGCACAGCTAAACAGCGTCAGCGCGAAAGCCGCACCGTCCCAACCTTTAGCGTCATAAAACAGCGTGATAAAGGTGGCGATGACGCCAAATCCGGCGGAAGCCAACGCCAGCGCCATACCGTACAGCCAGACGCGCCCAAGCACCGCGCGAAACGGCAGCGGTTTGCCTTTACTGGCTTTTACCGTCGGACGCGGGATCGCCAACAAAATGGCCACCAGCGCCACGGCCATAATGATTAACGCTAACGCCTGCAAGCCGCCCCAGTGATAAAACACGACACCTAACGGCGCACCCATCGCCATCGCCCCATAAGTGACAATACCGTTCCACGAAATCACCCGTCCGATATGCAGCGAGCCAACCACGCCAACGCCCCACAGGGTCGATCCCGTTCCGGCAAAACTTTGCCCAATCCCAAGGATGACGCGTCCCAGGCAAAGTAATAACAGGCTGATGACGGGCAGACTGGCGGTTAATCCTGCCGTCAGATATCCCAGACCGCTCAAAAAGCAGCCGCATAAACCGAAGACGACAATCTTTTTGGGGCCCAGCAAATCGGCGTAACGTCCGGCATGAGGACGGCTCAGCAAGGTGGCAAAATATTGCAGGCTGATAACCAATCCTGCCCAGAAAGCGCTAAAGCCCATCACATCATGGACATAGCCCGGTAATACAGCGAGCGGCAACCCGATGGTGAGGTAGCTGGCGAAGTTAAACATGACAATGGAGACAATGCGCAAATTCAGGCGCAATCCGTTTAGCGCGGGTTCGGCTACGGGTTCGGGCATGAGGATCACCACATTTTTACAACAGTGTTTCATTTTTACCACGTGCTGACGTGAAAATCAGCAGTAAGAATCAGAATATTGCTGGCGTGACTCCCGCTACACTTAATACAAAAAGTCACAAGGAAGCCCCAATGGAAACCCCTCAACCCGATAAAACGGGCATGCACATTCTGCTCAAGCTGGCCTCGCTGGTAGTGATCCTCGCGGGCATTCACGCAGCGGCAGATATCATTGTGCAGCTGTTACTGGCGCTGTTTTTTGCCATCGTCCTCAACCCGCTCGTTACCTGGTTTATTCGACGGGGAGTAAAACGCCCCGTTGCCATTACGATTGTGGTGGTGGTGATGCTGATCACACTAACCGCGCTGGTCGGCGTACTGGCGGCATCGTTTAACGAATTTATCTCTATGCTGCCGAAGTTTAATAAGGAGCTGACGCGCAAACTTTTTAAATTGCAGGAGATGTTGCCTTTTCTTAATTTGCATATGTCGCCGGAGCGAATGCTGCAGCGGATGGACTCGGAAAAAGTGGTTACCTTCACCACAGCGCTAATGACCGGGCTTTCCGGGGCAATGGCGAGCGTGCTTTTGCTGGTGATGACCGTAGTTTTTATGCTGTTTGAAGTGCGCCACGTCCCTTACAAAATGCGTTTCGCATTGAATAATCCACAGATTCATATCGCCGGACTACACCGCGCCTTAAAAGGTGTTTCGCACTATCTTGCATTGAAGACGCTACTCAGTTTATGGACAGGTGTCATCGTCTGGCTGGGGCTGGAGCTGATGGGGGTGCAGTTTGCGCTGATGTGGGCAGTACTGGCGTTTTTGCTCAACTACGTGCCCAATATCGGCGCGGTAATTTCCGCCGTACCGCCAATGATTCAGGTGCTGCTGTTTAATGGTGTTTACGAATGTATTCTGGTCGGCGCATTGTTTTTAGTTGTCCATATGGTTATCGGCAATATTTTAGAACCACGGATGATGGGCCATCGCCTGGGGATGTCCACCATGGTGGTATTTCTTTCATTGTTAATTTGGGGATGGCTGCTCGGCCCGGTAGGGATGCTACTTTCGGTGCCATTAACCAGCGTGTGTAAAATCTGGATGGAAACCACCAAAGGCGGTAGCAAACTGGCGATTTTACTGGGGCCGGGCAGACCGAAAAGTCGGTTACCGGGTTAATAGCACCTCCTGAGCAGGCAATGGCCACCGTTTATCTAACAGTGGCCATTTGATTTGAGGAAATGATGAAACATTATTCAGAAAATTAATTTAAAAAAACCATTCCTTAAGTCAAATATATATAAACGCCGAATAGCGATTAAATCCTTCTCAAAGAATGCACTGATAACATTGTGTTATTTTTATTGCCTCATTTTTCTCACTCACTTATAGTTGGTCCCTGCTGGCAGTAATTTAGTCATTTCAGAGATTTTTACTCTGATGTGCACTTACTGACTTATCTCACAAGTAATTTTTTCTCTAAATAAAGAATAGTGATGCCAGCAATTACAGTTAAATCTTGCTTTACTCGTAAAAACAATACTTTAATGGGGTTCTAATGAGACATTACATGAAATGGTTTGCGGCTATTGCTGTTGTGGGTGCTTTAGCAGGTTGCGCGCGTACTGCGCCAATTGATCAGGTTCACTCAACCGTCAGCGCTGGTCATACCCAGGAACAAGTGAAAAAAGCGATTCTGAAAGCTGGCGTTGAACGCAAATGGATTATGTCCGAAGCCGGACAAGGCATAATTAAAGCACGTCAACAGTCACGCGATCATTCAGCGGAAATACGCATTAACTACACGGCATCCAGCTACGATATCAATTATGAAAATAGCCAGAACCTACAAGCGTCAGGCGGACAAATTCATAAAAACTACAATCGCTGGGTCCGCAATCTCGACAAAGATATTCAACTGAATTTGTCAGCGGGCGCAGATTTATAATTCTTCCTAAAGTCGGGCCGTTGCGGTCCGATAATAATTTAATTCCCTCTTAACAGGTTGTGCCCAACATGTACGAACAGGATTCTCTTAGCGCACTGGATGCGATTACCGAAGCTCAACGCATTGCCTTTGCCCCTATGCTTTTTCAAACAGCACTCTGCCTACGTAATGCGGGTGTACTTTCATATCTGGATCGGCAAGGCAAACATGGCGCAACGCTGGCTGATATCACCGAACATAGCCATATCAACGAATATGCTGCCAGCGTTCTGTTAGATATGGGCTTAAGCGGGCGAATTATTACCTGTAAAGAGGGAATTTATTACCTGGCGAAAATCGGTCATTACCTCCTGCATGACACTATGACTCGCGTGAATATGGATTTCACCCAAGATGTCTGTTACCAGGGGCTCTTCTTCCTCGCCGATTCACTCAATGAAGGAAAACCTTCCGGGTTAAAAGTATTTGGCGACTGGTCGACGATATATCCGGCACTTTCGCAATTACCAGACGCCGCTCGTGAAAGCTGGTTTGCGTTTGATCATTACTATTCAGATGGCGCATTTAACGCCGCACTGCCTTATGTATTCGCCAACAACCCCACAACATTGTACGATGTAGGCGGCAATACGGGTAAGTGGGCTTTGCGTTGCTGCAAATACAATGAAAACATCGCCGTGACGTTATTAGATCTGCCACAACAAATCGTACTAGCGAAAGAAAATATCGCGAATGCAGGTTTTTCTGATCGCATAGATTTCCATGCGGTGGATATGCTAAGCGATGCCCCATTACCGGGCGAGGCTGATATCTGGTGGATGAGCCAATTTTTAGACTGTTTTTCACCCGAACAAATAATTAGCATACTCAGCAAAATCGCCAGCGTAATGAAGCCTGGCGCAAAAGTTTGCATCATGGAGTTGTTCTGGGATGCGCAGCGGTTTGAAGCAGCATCATTTAGCCTGAACGCGTCCTCACTTTATTTTACCTGCATGGCAAACGGTAACAGCCGTTTCTATAGTGCAGAGAAATTTTACGACTATCTGAATAAAGCAGGATTCCAGGTAGCAGAGCGCCACGATAATTTAGGCGTTGGGCATACACTTTTGATATGCCAAAAGAAATAATCGTCACTTAATAATTTTGGTTTACCGCGGGCGCGCGTTGATGAAATTTACATTAAATATTACCGACTGGCAGGCACTGGCGCCTGGACTTAGCGAAGCGCAGCAATGGCAGGAGTGGTCACGTCAGCCTCAGGCAATTGACCCGACAGCACCGTTGGCAAAATTAAGTGAACTGCCAATGATGACCGCCCGCCGCCTCAGTTCAGGCAGCAAACTGGCTGTTGAATGCGGTCTGGCAATGCTACGCCGCCATCAGCCAGGCGCCGTTTTGTATACCAGTCGTCATGGCGAACTGGAACGCAATTACCGCATTGTTCATGCACTGGCAACCGAACAGGCGCTTTCTCCGACGGACTTCGCGCTCTCCGTACACAACTCTTCCGTGGGTAACCTGACCATTGCGGCCAAACAGCCGATCGTTTCGTCATCGCTTTCGGCTGGTCGCGACACTTTCCAGCAAGGTTTGTGTGAAGTGCTTAGTCTGTTACAGGCGGGCTACCAGCGCGTGTTGATGGTCGATTTTGATGGCTTTCTGCCCGAGTTTTATCACCCGCAACTGCCCGCAGAAATGCCGACCTGGCCGTACGCCGTCGCGCTGGTGATTGAAGCTGGCGATGAGTGGCAATGTGAAACGCAGTCAGCCATTGCGGGCAATGAAACAACACTGCCGCAAAGCATGTTGTTTTTACAGCACTATTTACAAAATGTAGACACATTTTCACTGCCTGGCGAGCGCGTGCAATGGCGCTGGAGCCACAGATGAGTAAGCTGATGTCACGTCTGGAGTGGACCTGGCGACTGGTCATGACCGGGTTATGTTTTGCCCTGTTTGGTCTCGGCGGCCTGCTGCTTTCTGTCGTGTGGTTTAACATATTGTTAGTTTTGGTGTGGGATACTTCCCGCCGCCGTCGTTTGGCGCGTCGCAGCATTGCCGCCAGTTTTCGCCTGTTTTTAACTGTCGCGAAAGGGCTTGGCGTGCTGGATTATCGTATTGATGGCGCTGAAATTTTACGTCAGGAACGCGGTTGCCTCGTCGTAGCCAATCATCCCACGCTGATCGATTACGTGCTGCTGGCGTCAGTCATGCCAGAAACTGACTGCCTGGTGAAAAGCGCGCTGTTAAAAAATCCTTTTCTTGGCGGCGTCGTGCGGGCGGCAGATTATTTAATCAACAGCGAAGCTGAAACCCTGTTACCCCGCTGCCAACAGCGACTGGCACAGGGTGACACTATCCTGATTTTCCCCGAAGGCACGCGAACGAAGCCCGGTGAAAAAATGACGCTGCAGCGCGGGGCGGCGAATATTGCCGTGCGCTGTGCCAGCGATTTACGCATCGTGACGATCGGCTGTAGCGAGCATCTGCTGGATAAACAAAGTAAATGGTATGACGTTCCACCTGACCGGCCGTTTTTTACGGTTGCAGTCCATGGTCGGGTTGAAATCAATAAATTTTACGATGCAACTTCACAAGAACCGGCGCTGGCAGCAAGGCAGTTAAACCGGCATCTTTTGCTTCAATTACAACAAGGTTGTTTACCTCTCTCAGGAATAAATAATGCAAGCGCTTTATCTGGAAATTAAAAACCTCATCATCAGCACCCTCAATCTGGACGAGTTGACGCCTGATGATATCGATACCGACGCGCCGCTGTTTGGCGACGGTTTAGGGCTGGACTCTATCGATGCCCTGGAACTGGGACTGGCAGTAAAAAATGAGTACGGCATCGTGCTCTCTGCGGAAAGCGAAGAGATGCGTCAGCACTTTTTCTCCGTCGCCACTCTGGCCTCTTTCATTGCTGCGCAACGTGCCTGAGGAAAGCCATCATGACAGAACAACAAACCGTCTATCAGGAAGTCTCAGCCCTGCTGGTTAAGCTGTTTGAAATCGATCCGCAGGACATCAAACCTGAAGCGCGCCTGTACGAAGATCTGGAACTGGACAGCATCGACGCCGTTGACATGATTGTGCACCTGCAAAAGAAAACCGGTAAGAAAATCAAGCCGGAAGAGTTTAAAGCAGTGCGTACAGTCCAGGATGTCGTCGAGGCTGTAGAACGCCTGCTACAAGAAGCCTGATCTGATGTCGGGCATTCGCTCGCTACCGATGATTAAGCTGCTGACTGGATTATTGCTGCTCGCCTGGCCGTTTGTGATTTGGTTTGGCTTAGCGCATAACGGCCTGCACTGGCTGTTGCCGCTAATAGCGTTGCTGCTTTTGTTGCGCCTGCGCCAGACCCGTCGCCAGGCGGGGCCGCTCCAGGTCGTCACACAAATCGTCGCTGTCGTGGGCATCGCATTATGTGTCGCCAGCGTTCTGTTGAAAACACACCAGCTACTGCTGTTTTACCCGGTAGTGGTTAACGCGGTCATGCTGGCGGTTTTTGGCGGTTCGCTGTGGTCGGCAATGCCGATAGTTGAGCGGCTGGCGCGTTTGCAGGAGCCAGATCTGCCGGAAAAGGGCATGCGCTATACCCGCCGCGTCACGCAAATCTGGTGCGGCTTTTTCATCATCAACGGTGGAATTGCCCTCTTTACCGCGCTTTATGCCGATATGTCGTTATGGACCGCCTGGAACGGCATGATTGCTTATTTGTTGATGGGAACATTAATGGCTGGTGAATGGCTGGTGCGCCGTCAGGTGATGAAAAGAGATCGCGCATGAAGCAGACCTTACCGCTTGCACGCTGGCTGACTGCGCCACGCCCTGATGACACGCCCATTGCGTGGCTGGACGAAAGCACCTGGACGCTGGGCGATTTGCGTCACGATGTCGCGCAACTTATCTGCCGCTTGCAGCAACAGCCAGGTGAACGCTGGGCGCTGTGCTTTGAGAACAGCTATCTGTTTATCGTTGCCCTGCTCGCCACGCTACACGCCGGAAAAACGCCGGTGCTTCCGGGGCATAACCGTGTTATCCAGCTTAACGAGCAACGTGAACTTTTTGATGGTGTGCTTAGCGACAGCGAACTTAACTGGCAAGGTTCATTGCTGTTGGTAGCAAGTTCTCCACAAATCGCGACACAATCCTTCACCTTTTCCGCTATAGCGCCAGAGGCTTTTATCGAGCTGTTTACCTCCGGTTCCACGGGACAGCCGAAACGGGTGATTAAACCTGTTCATTTGCTGGATCGTGAAGCAGAACTGCTGGCTGAACGATTAGGCGCACGTCTGGCGGGTTGTCGTGTCGTCGGTTCCGTATTGCCGCAGCATTTGTACGGCCTGACTTTTCGCGTTTTCCTGCCCATGGCGTTGGGATTACCGCTGCACGCCGCCATGCTCTGGTATGTCGAACAGTTTGCCGCGTTGAGTCATCAGCATCGCTATATCTTCATCAGCAGCCCGGCATTTTTGAAGCGCCTGGATACCCAGCTTTCTCCGCCACCCGTTCAGGTGCTTCTCTCTGCTGGCGGTGAGCTGCCGTGGCAGGATGTACAACACACCGCAAGCTGGCTGCGCGTCTGGCCTGATGAAATCTACGGCAGCACGGAAACCGGCGTCATCGCCTGGCGCTACCGCGAACAAGAGCAACGCCGCTGGCTACCCCTCCCAGGTATGCAGTTCCAAGCCGAAGGCGATGCCTTTCGCCTCTTTTCACCGCTGATAGCGGAAGATAACGGCCTGTTACTCGACGATATCTTACAGCTTAGCGAAGATGGTCAGTTCCATCTGATGGGGCGTCGTGGGCGCATCGTTAAGATTGAAGAAAAACGTATTTCACTCCAGGAAGTAGAACAACGTCTACTGGCGCTGGACGGCATTCGCGAGGCGGCGGCAGTTCCCGTTACGCGCGGCGGGCGTCAGAGCATAGGCGTTTTGCTGGTGCTGGATGACGAAGCTCATCTGCAATGGCAGAACGGCGGCGGGCATAGCCAGGAAATGACCTGGCGGCGTTTACTGCGCCCGACGCTGGAGCCAGTTGCTATTCCGCGTTACTGGCGCGTTATTGATGAAATGCCAGTAAACAGTATGAACAAGCGTGTCTATGCGCAATTACAGGAGTTATTTCATGAAGCCCCATGAAATCGAGCGCCATCAGGCACAAACGAATCACCTTGAAATTGTTCTGCATCTCAGGGCGGATCTGTTCTGGTTTCGCGGTCATTTTGCCGTGCAACCATTACTCCCAGGAGTTGCGCAAATCGACTGGGCGATGAGCTACGCGCTCAATCTGCTCGCGCCTGGCTGGCGTTTTCACTCCATTCAGAACATAAAATTCCAGTCTCCGTTGCTGCCGGAAAACCGCGTCACGCTCGCGCTTAACTGGCAGGAAGAACGCCAGATTCTGAGCTTTAGCTATCAGCGTCACGACGGTGACGCCCGCCACACCGCCAGTAGCGGGAAGATCCGCCTATGTCGGTAAACTTTTCTCCCTGCGTGTTGATCCCCTGCTATAACCACGGCGCGATGATGCCGGGCGTGCTGGCGCGTCTTAAGCCATTTAATCTCCCCTGTATTGTGGTGGACGACGGCAGCGATGCCGCTACGCAACAGCAACTGGATAATCTGGTTAGCAAACAGCCTGGCGTGACCTTAATCCGCTTAGCAGAAAACGCAGGTAAAGGCGCGGCAGTGATGCGTGGCTTACAGGCAGCGGCAGACGCAGGGTTCAGCCATGCGGTGCAGGTGGATGCTGACGGTCAACATGCGATTGAAGATATCCCCAAACTGCTGGCAGTCGCTGAACAACACCCTGCGGCGCTGATCTCCGGCCAGCCAATTTACGATGACTCCATCCCCCGCTCACGGCTTTACGGGCGCTGGGTCACCCACGTCTGGGTATGGATCGAAACGCTCTCCCTGCAACTGAAAGACAGCATGTGCGGCTTTCGCGTTTATCCGGTTGCGCCAACGCTGCAACTGGCAAAACACGCCACCATCGGCAAGCGGATGGATTTCGACACTGAAGTGATGGTGCGCCTCTACTGGCAGGGAAACACCAGCTATTTCGTGCCGACCCGCGTCACCTATCCACTGGACGGGCTTTCGCATTTTGATGCCCTGAAAGATAACGTCCGCATCTCGCTCATGCACACGCGTCTGTTTTTCGGCATGTTGCCGCGTATTCCTTCACTGCTGATGCGCCGCTCTTCCAGCCACTGGGCGCGGCAGAGTGAAGTGAAAGGATTATGGGGAATGCGCCTGATGCTGCTGGTCTGGCGTCTGCTGGGAAGAACGGCGTTTAGCGCGCTGCTTTACCCGGTGGTGGGCGTCTACTGGCTCACTGCTTCTCGTGCGCGCAAAGCGTCGCAAGACTGGCTCGCCCGTGTACGACAGCATCAACCACAGGCGGCAAAACTCAACAGCTATCAGCACTTTCTACGTTTCGGTAATGCCATGCTCGACAAAATCGCCAGCTGGCGCGGCGAGCTACAACTGGGGCGTGATGTGCTGTTTGCGCCAGGCGCAGAAGCGGCGCTTGACGTCCGCGATCCGCGCGGCAAATTGCTGCTGGCCTCGCATCTTGGCGATGTGGAAGTGTGCCGGGCGCTGGCAAAAATTCAGGGCTACAAAACCATTAACGCGCTGGTGTTTAGCGAAAACGCCCAACGCTTTAAACAGATAATGCAGGAGATGGCTCCTCAGGCAGGCATTAACCTGATGCCGGTAACAGATATCGGCCCAGAAACCGCCATCCTGCTGAAAGAGAAGCTGGATAACGGGGAATGGGTGGCGATTGTCGGTGACCGTATCGCCGTCACCCCGCAACGCGGCGGCGACTGGCGCGTCTGCTGGAGTTCGTTTATGGGCCAGCCTGCGCCTTTCCCACAGGGACCGTTTATTCTCGCGTCTATTTTGCGCTGCCCGGTGAATCTGATTTTCGCCCTACGCCAGCACGGCAAGCTGCATATTCACTGCGAAAGCTTTGCCGACCCGCTGCAACTGCCGCGTGGCGAACGCCAACAGGCGCTGCAAAACGCTATCGACCACTACGCCGCGCGTCTGGAACATTACGCGCTCCAGTCGCCCCTCGACTGGTTTAATTTTTTCGATTTCTGGCAACTGCCGGAAATTCAGGACAAGGAGTAAAGGGTGCTGAACGATCCCCGATTTACCGCTGAAGTCGAGCTGACCATTCCCTTTCACGACGTCGATATGATGGGCGTGGCCTGGCACGGTAACTATTTTCGCTACTTTGAAGTGGCCCGCGAGGCGCTGCTCAACCAGTTCAATTACGGCTATCGGCAGATGAAAGAGTCCGGTTATTTGTGGCCAGTGGTCGATGCGCGGGTGAAATATCGCCACGCCCTCACCTTTGAGCAACGCATCCGCGTGCGTGCGCATATCGAGGAGTTCGAAAATCGCCTGCGGATTGGCTATCAGATTTTCGATGCCGAAACGGGCAAACGCGCCACCACCGGATACACCATTCAGGTCGCGGTCGACGAGCAAAGTCGCGAACTGTGCTTTGTCAGCCCCGATATTCTGTTTGAACGCATGGGAGTCAAACCATGAAATTTTTACCGCTACTGGCGCTGCTGATTAGCCCGTTTGTGAGCGCCCTGACCCTGGACGATCTTCAGCAACGCTTTACCGAACAACCGGTGATCCGCGCCCATTTTGATCAAACCCGGACGATTAAAGATCTGCCGCAGCCGCTGCGATCTCAGGGTCAGATGTTGATCGCCCGCGACCAGGGGTTATTGTGGGATCAAACCTCACCGTTCCCCATGCAGCTATTGCTGGATGATAAACGCATGGTGCAGGTGATCAACGGTCAGCCGCCGCAAATCATCACGGCAGAAAACAACCCGCAGATGTTCCAGTTTAACCACCTGCTGCGCGCGCTGTTCCAGGCCGATCGCAAAGTGCTGGAACAAAACTTCCGCGTCGAATTTGCTGACAAAGGCGAAGGCCGCTGGACGCTGCGCCTGACGCCGACCACCACGCCGCTGGATAAAATTTTCAACACCATCGATCTCGCCGGGAAAACCTATCTGGAGAGCATTCAACTTAATGATAAACAGGGCGATCGCACCGATATTGCTCTTACCCAACATCAACTGACGCCAGCGCAACTGACCGATGACGAACGCCAACGTTTTGCCGCCCAGTAAACGCCCCGCGCTGTTATGGGGGCTAGTCTGCCTGGTCATGGCGGCGGCGTTGCTGATCCTGCTGCCGCAATCACGGCTGAACAGTAGCGTGCTGGCTATGTTACCCAAACAGGCTATGGGCGATATTCCCCCAGCGCTGAATGACGGCTTTATGCAGCGTCTGGACCGCCAACTGGTGTGGCTGATCAGCCCCGGTAAAGAGGCTAATCCCAGGGTCGCTCAGGAGTGGCTGACGCTGCTGCAAAAATCCGCTGCGCTCGGCGACGTTAAAGGACCAATGGATGCCGCCAGCCAGCAAGCGTGGGGAGCGTTTTTCTGGCAGCACCGCAACGGCCTGATTGACCCCGACACCCGCGCCCGCCTGCAAAACGGCGGCGAAGCGCAGGCGCAGTGGATCCTCTCCCAGCTTTATTCTGCATTCTCCGGGGTAAGCGGCAAGGAGCTGCAAAACGATCCGCTGATGTTAATGCGCGGCTCGCAGCTGGCGATGGCGAAAAACGGCCAGCGTTTGCGGCTGATGGACGGCTGGCTGGTGACGCAGGATCCCCAGGGCAACTACTGGTATCTGCTGCACGGTGAACTGGCGGGATCGTCGTTTGATATGCAGCAAACCCACCAGCTCATCACGACCCTGAATACGCTGGAAAAGGATCTGAAAACGCGTTACCCACAGGCGCAGTTGCTCTCGCGCGGCACGGTATTTTACAGCGATTACGCCAGTCAACAGGCGAAGCAGGATATCTCAACCCTGGGCGTGGCAACGCTGCTGGGGGTGATATTGCTGATTGTGGCGGTGTTCCGCTCTTTGCGCCCATTGTTGCTTTGCGTGATTTCCATCGGCATCGGCGCGCTGGCGGGAACGGTCGCCACTTTATTGATTTTCGGTGAATTACACCTGATGACGCTGGTGATGAGCATGAGCGTTATCGGCATTTCCGCTGACTACACGCTCTATTATCTCACCGAGCGGATGGTGCACGGCAACGACGTTTCACCGTGGCAAAGCCTGGCGAAAGTGCGCAATGCCTTGCTATTGGCGCTGATCACCACCGTGGCGGCATATCTGATTATGATGCTCGCCCCCTTCCCCGGTATCCGCCAGATGGCGATTTTTGCCGCCATCGGGTTGAGCGCCTCTTGTCTGACCGTCCTGTTCTGGCATCCGTGGCTGTGCCGTGGCCTGCCGGTGCGCCCGGTTCCGGCGATGGCGCTGATGCTGCGCTGGCTGGCAGCGTGGCGGCGCAATAAAAAACTGTCGCGGGGTCTGCCCGTCGCGCTGGCGCTGTTTTCGCTGGCGGGGATGTCAATGCTACGCGTCGATGACGATATCTCGCAGTTACAGGCGCTACCGCAGCATATTCTGGCGCAGGAAAAAGCCATTACCGCCCTGACCGGGCAGAGCGTCGATCAAAAATGGTTTGTGGTTTACGGCGATTCGCCACAGCAAACATTGCGGCGACTGGAGAAATATACCGCCTCACTTGAGTATGCGAAAAAAGAGGGGCTTATCAGCAACTACCGCACCATTCCGCTGAACTCCCTTGCGCGGCAGGAGGAAGATTTACAACTGCTGAAAACGGCGGCCCCGACAGTAACAAAAGCGCTGCAAAATGCCGGGCTGACGGCAGTGAACCCGGATCTCAACGCCATGCCAGTGAACGTTGATGAATGGCTGGCAAGCCCCGCCAGTGAAGGCTGGCGTCTGCTGTGGCTGACGCTGGAAAATGGCGCAAGCAGCGTGCTGGTGCCGGTTGAAGGGGTTAAAAATAGCGCGGCGCTACAGGAAATCTCCAGCTATTACCCTTGTGGCATTGCCTGGGTTGATCGCAAAAACACCTTTGATGAATTGTTCGCACTTTACCGTTATGTGTTAACCGGCTTGTTGCTGGTGGCGTTGGCAGTAATTGCCTGCGGCGCAGTGGCCCGCCTCGGCTGGCGAAAAGGGTTTATCAGCCTGGTGCCTTCGGTGCTTTCGCTGGGCTGCGGTCTGGCGGTGCTGGCGATGAGCGGGCAGGCGGTGAATCTCTTTTCGCTGCTGGCGCTGGTACTGGTGCTTGGCATCGGCATCAACTACACGCTGTTTTTCAGTAATCCGCGCGGCACACCGTTAACTTCGCTACTGGCGATCGCGCTGGCAATGCTCACCACCTTGCTGACGCTGGGAATGCTGGTATTCAGCGCCACCCAGGCCATCAGCAGTTTTGGCATTGTGCTGGTGAGCGGTATTTTCACCGCCTTCCTGCTTTCGCCGCTGGCTATGCCCGATAAAAAGAGAACAAAAAAATGATCAAACCCACATTCTGGCGAGCGTTTGCCCTGACCGCTACGCTTATCCTCACCGGCTGTAGCCACTCGCAACCAGAACAGGAAGGCCGCCCGCAAGCGTGGCTGCAACCTGGCACGCGCATCACGCTGCCTGCGCCGGGGATTTCACCCGCCGTCAATTCCCAGCAACTGTTGACCGGCAGCTTCAACGGCAAAACCCAGTCGCTGCTAGTAATGCTTAACGCCGACGACCAGAAAATCACCCTTGCCGGGCTGTCGTCGGTCGGCATTCGCCTGTTTCTGGTGACCTACGATGCGCAAGGGCTACGGGCCGAACAATCCATCGTCGTCCCACAGTTACCGCCCGCAAGTCAGGTACTGGCTGACGTGATGCTCAGCCACTGGCCGATTAGCGCCTGGGAGACGCAACTTCCCACAGGCTGGACGCTTCGCGACAACGGCGACAAACGCGAACTGCGTAACGCCAGCGGCAAGCTGGTCACGGAAATCACCTATCTGAATCGCCAGGGCAAACGCGTGCCAATCAGCATTGAACAGCATGTCTTTAAATACCACATCACCATTCAATACTTAGGTGACTGATATGATTTATATTTCAGCCGTCGGCATGATCAACGCCCTGGGAAATAACCTTGACGAAATCGCAACCAACCTGGCTCGCGGTGTCGCTCCCGGCATGCGCCCGCGCGCAGGCTGGTTGCAGGGGCATCCGCAGGCGGTCCTGGCTGGCGTGGATGGCGAGCTTCCGCTTATCCCGGAAAAATTCGCTGCGCACCGCTCGCGCAACAATCAGATCCTGCTGGCGGCGCTGGCGCAGATCCAGCCGCAGGTTGATGACGCTATCGCGAAATATGGTCGCGAGCGCATCGCGATTGTACTTGGCACCAGCACCTCCGGCCTGCATGAAGGCGACACGCACGTTAACCTGCGCACCCACGGGCAGCCGAGCACCACATGGCACTACGCGCAACAGGAACTCGGCGATCCGTCGCGTTTTCTCAGCCACTGGCTGGCGCTCGACGGCCCGGCCTATACCCTTTCAACCGCCTGCTCTTCCAGCGCCAGAGCGATAATCAGCGGGCGCAGGCTTATCGAAGCGGGGCTGGTCGATGCCACCATTGTGGGTGGCGCAGACACCCTGAGCCGGATGCCGATTAACGGTTTTCACAGCCTCGAATCACTGTCGCCAACCTTATGTCAGCCGTTTGGTCGTGACCGCGCAGGTATCACCATTGGTGAAGGGGCGGGGCTAATGCTACTGACCCGGGAACCGCAGCCCATCGCGTTGCTGGGCGTTGGTGAATCGAGCGACGCTTACCATATTTCAGCCCCGCATCCGCAGGGCGAAGGAGCGATCCGCGCTATTAATCAGGCGCTGACCGATGCGCAGCTTACGCCGGATGACGTCGGCTATATCAACCTGCACGGCACCGCCACACAGCTCAACGACCAGATTGAATCGATGGTGGTTAACGCCCTGTTTGGCGAACGCGTACCGTGCAGCTCCACCAAACATTTGACCGGCCACACGCTGGGCGCGGCGGGCATTACCGAAGCAGCAATCAGTATGTTGATCTTACAGCGTGATTTACCGCTGCCCGCCCAAGATTTCAGCCTGTCGCCACGCGATCCCACGCTGCCACCCTGCGGCATTATCGAAAAACCGCAGCCGCTGGCACGTCCGGTGATCCTGTCCAATTCCTTCGCCTTTGGCGGCAATAACGCCAGCATTCTGCTCGGGAGGGTTTCGTGAGCCACTATTTATCCCCCGGCGCTTATCTGCCCCACGACGCGCCCATGTTACTGCTGGAAGACGTGGTGAGCGTCAGCGATGACAGCGCGGTGTGCCGCGTGACGGTTTCGCCCAGTGGCGTACTGGCACCGTTTCTCGACCCGGACGGCAATCTCCCTGGCTGGTTTGCCCTTGAACTGATGGCGCAAACCGTCGGCGTCTGGTCTGGCTGGCATCGCCACCAGCAGGGCAAAAACAGTATTGAGTTAGGGATGATACTGGGCGCGCGTGAATTGCTTTGCGCCGCTGGCATTCTGCCCGCAGGCCAGACGCTGACCATTACCGTCAAACTGCTGATGCAAGACGATCGCTTCGGCAGTTTTGAGTGCAGCATCAACGACGGCGAGGCGACGGGCCGCATTAACACCTTCCAGCCGACCGCGGAAGAACTTATCACCCTGTTTCAACAAGGAGCGTCCTGATGAGTCGTTCAGTTCTGGTTACTGGTGCCAGCAAAGGCATTGGTCGCGCCATCGCCTGCCAACTGGCGGCAGACGGTTTTAACATTGGCGTTCACTATCACCGTGATGCCACAGGCGCTCAGAAAACGCTGAATGCCATTGTCGCCAACGGGGGTAACGGGCGTTTGCTCAGTTTCGACGTCGCAAACCGCGAACAGTGTCGGGAAGTGCTGGAGCATGAGATCGCGCAACACGGTGCCTGGTACGGCGTGGTCAGTAACGCCGGGATCGCCCGCGATGCCGCTTTTCCGGCTTTAAGCGATGACGACTGGGATGCGGTGATCCACACCAACCTCGACAGTTTCTACAACGTCATTCAGCCGTGCATTATGCCGATGATCGGCGCACGCCAGGGTGGGCGCATCATCACGCTATCCTCGGTTTCCGGCGTAATGGGCAATCGCGGCCAGGTGAATTACAGCGCTGCCAAAGCCGGAATTATCGGCGCAACAAAAGCGCTGGCTATCGAACTCGCGAAGCGCAAAATCACCGTCAACTGCATCGCACCGGGGCTGATTGATACCGGGATGATTGAAATGGAAGAAACTGCCCTGAAAGAGGCGATGTCGATGATCCCCATGAAACGCATGGGCCAGGCAGAAGAAGTTGCCGGGCTTGCCAGCTATTTAATGTCTGATATTGCGGGTTACGTCACCCGCCAGGTTATATCCATCAACGGAGGGATGTTATGACACGTCGCGTAGTGATTACAGGAATGGGCGGCGTGACTGCCTTTGGTGAAAACTGGCAAGACGTTTCTGCACGCTTACTGGCGTATGAAAATGCGGTGCGCAAAATGCCGGAGTGGCAGGTCTACGATGGCCTGCACACCCTGCTTGGCGCGCCTGTTGATGATTTCACGCTACCGGAGCACTACACCCGCAAGCGTATCCGTGCGATGGGCCGCGTATCGCAAATGTCGACCCGTGCCAGCGAGCTGGCGTTAGAGCAGGCAGGGTTGATTGGCGATCCGATATTAACCAGCGGCGAAACGGGCATTGCGTACGGTTCATCGACCGGCAGTACCGGCCCGGTAAGCGAGTTCGCCACCATGCTGACGGAAAAGCACACCAATAACATCACTGGCACCACCTATGTGCAGATGATGCCGCACACCACCGCCGTTAATACTGGCCTCTTTTTCGGCCTGCGCGGGCGGGTGATCCCAACCTCCAGCGCCTGTACTTCCGGCAGCCAGGCAATCGGTTATGCGTGGGAAGCCATTCGCCACGGTTATCAAACGGTGATGGTTGCTGGTGGTGCCGAAGAGTTATGTCCTTCAGAAGCAGCGGTATTTGATACGCTTTTCGCCACCAGCCAGCACAATGATGCGCCGAAAACCACACCTTCACCGTTCGATGAAAACCGCGACGGGCTGGTGATTGGTGAAGGCGCAGGTACGCTCATTCTCGAAGAACTGGAGCACGCCAAAGCGCGCGGCGCGACCATTTACGGTGAAATCGTCGGCTTTGCGACGAACTGCGACGCGGCACATATTACCCAGCCGCAGCGCGAAACCATGCAGTATTGTATGGAGCAATCGCTGAAAATCGCCGGGTTAAGCGCACAAGATATCGGCTATATTTCAGCGCATGGTACGGCGACCGATCGCGGTGATATGGCAGAAAGTCTGGCGACAGCAACCATTTACGGTGATAATGTGCCGCTCTCCTCGCTGAAAAGTTATTTTGGTCATACGCTTGGTGCCTGTGGCGCGCTCGAAGCCTGGATGAGTCTGCAAATGATGCGCGAAGGTTGGTTTGCGCCTACGCTAAACCTGAATAAACCAGACCCGAATTGTGGCGCGCTGGATTACATCATGCATGAAGCCCGCAAGGTTGATTGTGAGTTTTTGCAGAGTAACAACTTTGCCTTTGGCGGCATTAATACATCCATCATCATTAAACGTTGGCCCTGATATGTATCGGATAGTTCTGGGGAAAGTTTCGACCTTAAGCGCAGCTCCACTGCCACCGGGTTTACGCGAGCAAGCACCGCAAGGTCCACGACGCGAACGCTGGCTGGCGGGGCGTGCATTGCTTTCGCACACGCTTTCCCCGCTACCGGAGATCATCTATGGCGAACAAGGCAAACCTGCATTTGCGCCGGAAACGCCGCTATGGTTCAACTTAAGCCATAGCGGTGACGATATCGCCCTGCTGTTGAGTGATGAAGGCGAAGTCGGCTGCGATATCGAAGTGATTCGCCCGCGCGCCAACTGGCGCTGGCTGGCGAACGCCGTATTCAGCCTCGGGGAACACGCTGAGATGGACGCCGTGCATCCTGATCAGCAACTGGAAATGTTCTGGCGCATCTGGACGCGCAAAGAAGCCATCGTTAAACAGCGTGGTGGCAGCGCCTGGCAAATCGTCAGCGTAGATAGCACCTATCACTCCTCGCTGTCAGTCAGCCATTGTCAGCTAGAAAATTTAAGCCTTGCGATCTGCACCCCCACCCCCTTTACGCTCACCGCCGACAGTGTGCAATGGATCGATTCAGTTAACTGATCCGCCCACCCGACTGCCCATCTATTGATCCAGAACAGGTAATCAGTATGACGAATACTTAAAATCGTCATACTTATTTCCGCCATCTATTTTAATCCATTGGGGTTACCATGCTCTCCACACTCCGCCGCACTCTATTTGCGCTGCTGGCTTGTGCGTCTTTTATCGTCCATGCCGCTGCACCAGATGAAATCACCACCGCCTGGCCGGTGAATGTCGGGCCACTAAACCCGCACCTTTACACACCTAACCAGATGTTCGCCCAGAGCATGGTTTATGAACCGCTGGTGAAATATCAGGCTGATGGTTCGGTGATCCCGTGGCTGGCTAAAAGCTGGACTCATTCAGAAGATGGTAAAACCTGGACCTTCACCCTGCGTGATGACGTGAAATTCTCCAACGGTGAACCTTTCGATGCCGAGGCGGCGGCAGAAAACTTCCGCGCAGTGCTCGATAACCGTCAACGTCACGCCTGGCTGGAGCTGGCAAACCAGATTGTTGATGTCAAAGCACTCAGTAAAACAGAGCTGCAAATCACCCTGAAAAGCGCCTACTATCCTTTCCTGCAAGAACTGGCCCTGCCGCGCCCTTTCCGCTTTATCGCCCCCTCGCAGTTTAAAAACCATGAAACCATGAACGGGATTAAAGCGCCGATTGGCACCGGACCGTGGGTTTTGCAGGAATCGAAACTGAATCAGTACGATGTCTTCGTCCGTAACGAAAACTACTGGGGCGAAAAGCCGGCAATTAAGAAGATCACTTTTAACGTCATCCCGGACCCGACTACTCGCGCGGTGGCGTTTGAAACTGGCGATATCGACCTGCTGTACGGAAACGAAGGGTTATTACCGCTCGATACCTTCGCCCGCTTTAGCCAGAACCCGGCTTACCATACCCAACTGTCACAGCCGATCGAAACCGTGATGCTGGCGCTCAATACCGCCAAAGCCCCCACCAACGAGCTGGCAGTACGTGAAGCTCTTAATTACGCGGTAAACAAAAAATCGCTGATTGATAACGCGTTATATGGCACCCAGCAGGTCGCCGACACCCTGTTTGCCCCTTCTGTGCCCTACGCCAACCTCGGCCTGAAACCGCGCCAGTACGATCCGCAGAAAGCAAAAGAGTTGCTGGAAAAAGCCGGTTGGACGCTGCCTGCGGGCAAAGACATCCGCGAGAAAAATGGTCAGCCGCTGCGCATTGAACTGTCGTTCATCGGCACCGATGCGTTAAGCAAATCGATGGCGGAAATCATTCAGGCTGATATGCGCCAGATTGGCGCAGATGTCTCGCTGATTGGCGAAGAAGAGAGCAGTATCTATGCTCGTCAGCGCGACGGTCGTTTTGGCATGATTTTCCACCGCACCTGGGGCGCGCCATACGATCCACACGCCTTCCTGAGTTCAATGCGCGTACCGTCGCACGCTGACTTCCAGGCACAGCAAGGATTAGCCGACAAGCCGCTGATTGATAAAGAGATCGGCGAAGTGCTGGCGACCCATGACGAAGCACAACGTCAGGCACTGTATCGCGACATTCTGACCCGTCTGCATGACGAGGCGGTTTATCTGCCTATCAGTTACATCTCAATGATGGTGGTATCAAAACCGGAGCTGGGTAACATCCCCTACGCGCCGATCGCCACCGAAATTCCGTTCGAACAGATTAAACCGGTGAAACCTTAATGTTGCGTTACGTATTACGCCGCTTTCTGCTGCTGATCCCGATGGTGCTCGCCGCCTCGGTGATCATTTTTCTGATGCTGCGCCTCGGTACCGGCGACCCGGCGCTCGATTATTTGCGTCTGTCTAACCTGCCGCCGACGCCAGAGATGCTGGCCTCTACCCGCACCATGCTCGGACTGGATCAGCCGCTGTATGTGCAGTACGGCACCTGGTTGTGGAAGGCGCTGCATCTTGATTTCGGCATCTCATTTGCCACGCAGCGCCCGGTGCTGGACGATATGCTGAACTTCCTGCCTGCTACGCTGGAACTGGCGGGTGCGGCGCTGGTATTAATTCTGCTCACTTCCGTACCGCTCGGTATCTGGGCGGCGCGCCATCGTGACCGTCTGCCGGATTTCGCCGTACGTTTCATCGCGTTTCTTGGCGTGTCGATGCCTAACTTCTGGCTGGCGTTTTTACTGGTGATGGCGTTTTCGGTGTATCTGCAATGGCTACCCGCGATGGGTTACGGCGGCTGGCAGCACATCATTTTGCCTGCGGTTTCCATTGCCTTTATGTCGCTGGCGATTAATGCACGGCTACTGCGCGCCAGTATGCTGGACGTCGCCGGTCAGCGTCACGTCACCTGGGCGCGTCTGCGCGGCCTGAACGACAAACAGACCGAACGTCGCCACATCCTGCGCAATGCCTCGCTGCCGATGATCACCGCCGTGGGGATGCACATCGGCGAACTGATTGGCGGGACGATGATTATCGAAAACATCTTTGCCTGGCCGGGCGTCGGGCGCTATGCGGTGTCGGCGATTTTTAACCGTGACTATCCGGTGATCCAGTGCTTTACGCTGATGATGGTGGTGGTTTTTGTGGTCTGTAATTTGATTGTCGATTTGCTCAACGCCGCGCTGGACCCGCGCATTCGTCGTCATGAAGGAGCGCACGCGTGAACTTTTTCATCTCTTCCCGCTGGTCGGTACGCCTGGCGCTGATCATTATCGCCCTGCTGGCGCTGATTGCGCTCACCAGCCAGTGGTGGCTGCCGTATGACCCCCAGGCGATTGATTTGCCGTCGCGCCTGCTTTCGCCGGATGCGCAGCACTGGTTGGGCACCGATCACTTAGGGCGCGATATTTTCTCGCGGCTGATGGCAGCGACCCGCGTGTCGCTCGGTTCGGTAATGACCTGCCTGCTGCTGGTGCTGACATTAGGGCTGGTTATTGGCGGCAGCGCCGGGCTGATTGGCGGGCGCGTTGATCAGGCTACCATGCGCGTCGCCGATATGTTTATGACCTTCCCGACCTCGATTCTGTCATTCTTTATGGTTGGCGTGCTCGGCACCGGGCTGACCAACGTAATTATCGCCATCGCCCTGTCGCACTGGGCGTGGTATGCACGCATGGTGCGCAGCCTGGTGATTTCACTGCGCCAGCGCGAGTTTGTGCTGGCATCACGGCTTTCTGGCGCGGGCCATGTGCGAGTGTTTGTTGATCATCTGGCAGGTGCGGTGATCCCTTCGCTGCTGGTGCTGGCAACGCTGGATATCGGCCATATGATGCTGCACGTCGCGGGGATGTCCTTCCTCGGCCTCGGCGTGACCGCGCCTACCGCCGAATGGGGCGTGATGATTAACGACGCGCGCCAGTATATCTGGACCCAGCCGCTGCAAATGTTCTGGCCGGGGCTGGCGCTGTTTATCAGCGTGATGACCTTTAACCTGGTGGGTGACGCACTGCGCGATCATCTGGACCCTCATCTGGTGACGGAGCACGCACACTAATGCCGCAACAGATTGAACTGCGCGATATCGCGCTACAGGCCGCGCAGCCGCTGGTGCACGGCGTATCGTTAACCCTGCAACGCGGGCGCGTGCTGGCGTTAGTCGGCGGTAGCGGCAGCGGGAAATCATTAACCTGCGCCGCGGCGCTGGGAATTCTGCCCGCAGGCGTTCGCCAGACGGCGGGGGAAATTTTAGCCGATGGCAAACCGGTTTCTCCCTGCGCCCTGCGCGGCATCAAAATTGCCACCATCATGCAGAACCCGCGCAGCGCCTTTAATCCACTGCACACCATGCACACCCACGCGCGGGAAACCTGCCTGGCGTTAGGGAAACCCGCCGATGACGCTACGCTTACCGCTGCCATAGAAGCGGTGGGGCTGGAAAACGCCGCGCGCGTGCTGAAGCTGTACCCGTTCGAGATGAGCGGCGGCATGTTGCAGCGCATGATGATTGCGATGGCGGTGCTTTGCGAATCACCGTTTATCATCGCCGATGAACCAACCACCGACCTCGACGTGGTAGCACAGGCGCGCATCCTCGATCTGCTGGAAAGCATTATGCAAAAACAGGCACCGGGGATGCTGCTGGTCACCCATGATATGGGCGTAGTGGCGCGTCTGGCGGATGACGTGGCGGTGATGTCTGACGGTAAGATTGTCGAACAGGGCGATGTCGAAACGCTGTTTAACGCCCCCAAACATGCGGTAACGCGCAGCCTGGTTTCCGCTCATCTCGCCCTCTACGGTATGGAGCTGGCATCATGACCTTACTTAACGTCTGCGGCCTTTCCCATCACTATGCGCACGGTGGATTTAGCGGAAAACATCAGCACCAGGCGGTGCTGAATAACGTTTCCCTGACCCTGAAAAGCGGCGAAACCGTCGCCCTGCTGGGGCGCAGCGGCTGCGGAAAAAGCACTCTCGCGCGGCTACTGGTAGGCTTAGAGTCTCCCTCACAGGGAAATATTAGCTGGCGTGGCGAATCGTTGGCAAAGCTCAATCGCGCCCAGCGTAAAGCGTTCCGCCGTGATATTCAGATGGTGTTTCAGGACTCCATCAGTGCCGTGAATCCGCGCAAAACCGTGCGCGAGATCCTGCGTGAACCGATGCGCCACCTGCTATCACTGAAAAAATCCGAACAACTGGCGCGCGCCAGCGAAATGCTGAAGGCGGTCGATCTCGATGACAGCGTTCTCGACAAACGCCCACCGCAGTTAAGCGGCGGTCAGCTCCAGCGCGTCTGCCTGGCTCGCGCGCTGGCGGTCGAACCGAAACTGCTGATTCTGGATGAAGCCGTGTCTAACCTTGATCTCGTGTTACAGGCGGGCGTCATTCGCCTGCTTAAAAAGCTACAACAACAGTTTGGCACTGCCTGCCTGTTCATCACCCACGACTTACGCCTGGTGGAACGCTTTTGCCAGCGAGTGATGGTGATGGACAACGGACAAATCGTCGAAACCCAGGCGGTGGGAGATAAATTAACCTTTTCCTCTGACGCCGGACGTGTGCTACAAAACGCGGTATTACCCGCATTCCCCGTGCGCCGTCGCACCTCAGAAAAGGTTTAACGCAAATGCAACGAGTCACCATCACGCTTGATGACGATTTACTGGAGACGCTGGACAGCCTGAGCCAGCGTCGTGGTTATAACAACCGTTCCGAAGCTATCCGCGATATTCTGCGTAGCGCCCTGGCGCAGGAAGCTACCCAGCAGCACGGCACACAAGGTTTCGCGGTGCTGTCGTATGTGTATGAACACGAAAAACGCGACTTAGCCAGCCGTATTGTTTCCACCCAGCATCATCACCACGACCTCTCCGTCGCCACGCTGCATGTCCATATCAACCACGACGACTGTCTGGAAATCGCCGTGTTGAAAGGCGACATGGGTGACGTGCAGCATTTTGCCGATGACGTTATCGCCCAGCGCGGCGTGCGGCACGGGCATTTACAGTGCCTGCCGAAGGAAGATTAACACCTCCCAACGCGCCGTTATTTCCTCACGGCGCAGTAAATTCCTGCCAAACTTCGACTTCCATCACATTTTTTTGATCACGATTTGGTCCCTCAAAATGTGAGACGCTTCGATCCTCTTTTTCGCCTGTTCACCTACTATACGCTTGAAGTTGTCCATGATTGTCCATAGACAACTGTAAATGTTCAGGTGCGCGCCATGAAATCATTAAGTAAGTCGTCACAAATACCGCTCTATCAACAAGTGGTGGAGTGGATAAGAGAAAGTATTTATACCGGAGATCTGGTGGAAGACGATCGCATTCCTTCGGAATACCAGATTATGGATATGCTGGAAGTGAGTCGGGGAACCGTTAAAAAAGCGGTCGCCCAACTGGTAAAAGAAGGCGTGTTAATACAGGTCCAGGGTAAGGGAACATTTGTCAAAAAAGAGAACGTGGCATATCCGTTAGGTGAAGGATTATTGTCATTCGCGGAATCGCTGGAAAGCCAGAAAATACATTTTACCACTGAAGTTATTACGTCACGGATTGAACCGGCTAATCGTTATGTGGCAGAGAAATTAAGAATAACGCCCGGTCAGGATATTCTTTACCTTGAACGCTTACGCTCAATTGGTGATGAAAAAGCGATGCTGATAGAGAACCGTATCAATATTGAGCTATGCCCCGGTATTGCGGAAATCGATTTTAATCAACACAATTTATTTCCAACAATAGAAAGTTTGTCGCAAAGAAAAATTCGTTACTCGGAAAGTCGCTATGCCGCGCGATTAATTGGTAATGAACGTGGTCATTTTTTAGATATCAGTGAAGACGCACCCGTTTTGCATCTGGAGCAGTTAGTCTTTTTCTCCCGAGGATTACCCATTGAGTTTGGCAACGTCTGGTTAAAAGGAAATAAATATTATCTTGGCACCGTACTGCAACGGCGGGAAGTGAGTTAAGTACACTTTTTTAAGAGGAATAAAATGCAAGGCATACATTTTCAGGAAAATTATATTCAACGACTTCCGGCAGGGTTAAGCGTTGAACAGATCATCCGTCAGTTAGCGCAACCGTTGGTTGCCGCCGAGCTGGTCGTCCCTGATTTTGCCGATCACGTACTGAAACGTGAGGCGACGTACCCAACGGGGCTGCCTACCGAACCACCGTGCGTCGCTATTCCGCACACGGACCATAAACATGTCAGGCACAATGCAATTGCCGTCGGCATCCTGCCGGAACCGGTAGAGTTTGCCGATATGGGCGGCGATCCTGACCCCGTACCTGTCAGGGTGATTTTTTTGCTCGCCTTAAGCGAAAGTAATAAACAATTAAATGCCCTGGGCTGGATTATGGAAATGATTCAGGATACGCCCTTTATGCAAGCCCTGCTTGCGATGGAAACAACAGAAATACACACAGTAATCTTAAACAAAATGAAAGAACGAGGTGAAATATGAGTCAAACCATTTTATTTGTCTGCGCCACGGGTATTGCCACATCCACGGCGGTAACAGAAAAAGTCATGGAATATTGTAAAGAGCACGGTCTTAACGTCAATTATTCCCAAACCAACGTTGCCTCTTTACCTGGAAATACTGATGGCGTAGCACTGGTAGTCTCAACGACTAAAGTGCCTTATGAACTCGACGTCCCGGTAGTTAACGGCTTGCCGATTATTACCGGTATTGGCGAAGAGAAAGTACTGGCGCAAATTGTTTCGATCCTTAAAAATTAATTAATAATAATTAATTTCAACCCACTCCATCAGGCGCTAACGCGAGGTGCGCTCTCGCCTGAAAAAGAGGTTTATTATGAACGATATCGCGCATACCCTCTATAATATTGTGCAATATATATTGGGATTTGGCCCGACGGTAATGTTGCCGTTGGTGTTATTTATTCTTGCTCTCTGTTTTAAAGTAAAACCCGCTAAAGCCTTACGTTCGTCATTAACAGTCGGCATTGGTTTTGTCGGTATTTATGCCATTTTCGATATTCTGACCAGCAATGTCGGGCCAGCGGCCCAGGCGATGGTTGAACGCACCGGAATTAATTTACCGGTGGTAGATTTAGGCTGGCCGCCGCTTTCCGCTATTACATGGGGTTCGCCAATTGCCCCGTTTGTTATTCCCCTGACCATTCTGATTAACGTGGCGATGCTGGCGTTAAATAAAACCCGTACCGTTGACGTAGATATGTGGAACTACTGGCATTTTGCCCTTGCTGGTACGTTGGTTTATTACAGCACCGGCAGCCTGTTCTTTGGTTTGCTGGCGGCGGCGATTGCTGCGGTGGTAGTACTTAAACTCGCCGACTGGTCTGCGCCACTGGTACAAAAATACTTTGGACTGGAAGGGATCTCATTGCCGACGCTCTCTTCGGTGGTGTTCTTCCCGGTCGGTCTGCTGGTCGACAAAATCATCGACCATATCCCCGGCCTCAATCGTATTCATATCGACCCGGAAACCGTACAGAAAAAGTTTGGCATCTTCGGCGAACCGATGATGGTTGGCACTATTCTGGGCATACTGCTCGGCGTGATTGCAGGATACGATTTCAAAAAAGTGTTGCTGCTTGGCATCAGCATTGGCGGTGTGATGTTCATCCTGCCACGCATGGTTCGCATCCTGATGGAAGGTTTATTACCGCTGTCTGAAGCCATTAAAAAGTATCTAAATGCCAAATACCCTGACCGTGACGATCTCTATATCGGACTGGATATCGCCGTTGCCGTAGGTAATCCGGCGATTATCTCCACCGCCCTGCTGCTAACGCCAATCTCGGTCTTTATCGCGTTTGTCCTCCCAGGTAATGAAGTCCTGCCGCTTGGCGACCTTGCCAACCTGGCGGTAATGGCGTCGATGATTGCTTTAGCCAGCCGTGGCAATATTTTCCGCACCGTTCTGGCGGCGATCCCGGTGATTATTGCCGACCTGTGGATTGCGACTAAAATCGCACCGTTTATTACCGGCATGGCGAAAGACGTTAACTTCAAATTTGCCGAAGGCTCCAGCGGCCAGGTTTCCAGTTTCCTTGATGGCGGTAACCCGTTCCGCTTCTGGCTGCTGGAAATCTTCAACGGCAATCTCATCGCCATTGGTCTGGTGCCGGTTATCGCCCTGGTACTGTATGGCATTTTCCGAATGACGCGGAGCACGGTTTATGCCTGATAACAGCGCAGCTATCGTTATCGATATTGGCACCACCAATTGCAAAGTCACCTGCTTTTCCTGCCTGGACGCAACGACGTTGGGCGCGCATAAATTCGTGACGGCAAAGCAGATCTCCCCACAGGGCGATGTCGATTTCGATATCGACGCCCTCTGGCAGGAGGTCCGCCAGGCGATAGCGCAACTGAACGCCGCTTCGCCGCTGCCAGTCAGACGGATCAGCATTGCCAGTTTTGGCGAATCAGGCGTGTTCCTTGACGAGCATGGCGAGATCCTGACACCAATGCTGGCATGGTATGACCGTCGCGGTGAAGAGTATCTGGCAACGCTTAGCGAGGCAGACAGTGCGGCACTTTATGACATCTGCGGTCTACCACTACACAGCAATTACTCTGCCTTCAAAATGCGCTGGTTGCTGGAACATTACCCGCTGCGTAATCGCCGCGGCCTGCGCTGGCTACATGCGCCGGAAGTGCTGCTCTGGCGGCTGACTGGCGAACAGCGCACGGATATCACCTTAGCCAGCCGCACGCTGTGTCTGGACGTGCGCAAAGGCGAATGGTCAGCGAAAGCGGCGGCGTTGTTACACGTTCCCTGTACGGCATTTGCGCCATTGGTGCAGCCAGGCGAGCACGCCGGATGGGTCAGCGAGTCACTTTGCAAGACGCTTGGGTTCTCGCAACCGGTCAGCGTGACGCTGGCCGGACATGACCATATGGTGGGTGCGCGAGCGTTGCAGATGATGCCAGGCGATATCCTTAACTCGACGGGGACCACGGAAGGCATTCTGCAACTGGATACACAACCGACGCTGGATGAACAGGCCAAACGTGACAAGCTGGCAAACGGCTGTTACTCACTTGCCAACCAGTTCACCCTGTTTGCGTCGCTGCCCGTGGGCGGTTTCGCGCTGGAGTGGCTGCGCAACACGTTCCGGCTAACCGATGAGGAGATCGCCGCATCACTTACTCGCGGACATGCTGATTATCTGGCGGGGAATTGGTTGCTCGATGACATTCCCGTCTTTATTCCACATCTTCGCGGTTCGGGTTCGCCCTATAAAAATCGCCATACCCGTGGATTATTTTATGGGCTTGGCGATACGTTAAGTATCGACATGTTAATTGCCAGCGTATCACTGGGATTAACCATGGAATTTGCCAACTGCTTCGCCTGTTTTAACGTGCCTGGCACCAGCGCGTTAAAAGTGATCGGTCCGGCAACCCATAATCCTCTTTGGCTGCAATTAAAGGCGGATATTTTACAGCGTCCGGTTGAAGCAATTGCATTTAACGAGGCGGTTTCTGTCGGAGCATTATTAACCGCCGCACCGGATATTCCACCGCCGCCAGTCGCTATAGCCCAACGTTTGTTACCGAATCGGGCGAGATACCATCAATTACAGCGTTATCAGCACAAATGGAAAAGCTGGTATCAGTTGAAATTACAACAAGAAGGCGTGATGCCATTACATCATCGGGAGGAACACTATGTTGAATAAAACCGTGGAGGTCAGAAACAGTACTGGCCTGCATGCACGTCCGGCGGCCTGTCTGGCGAAAGCCGCCAAAAAATATAGCTGTAAAGTGACGCTGCACTATGAGGGTAATGATATTAATGCCACCAGCATGATGAATATTATGCGCGCCGGAATAAAAGGCGGAAAAACGGTGGAAATACGCTGCGACGGTGATGATGAAAACGAGGCCATACAGACTCTCACCGACTTATTTCGCGACCGCTTCGGTGAAGCTGAATAATTAACTGATATTAAAAGATGAGGTTTTCAATATGCCATTAGTTAATGGACGGATACTGCTCGACCGCATTCAGGAAAAACGGGTATTAGCGGGCGCATTTAATACCACCAATCTGGAGACGACAATTTCAATTTTAAACGCTATTGAGCGTTCGGGATTACCCAACTTCATTCAGATTGCGCCAACCAATGCACAACTCTCGGGATACGATTACATTTATGAAATCGTGAAACGTCACGCCGATAAAATGGATGTTCCGGTCAGTCTTCATCTGGATCACGGGAAAACTCAGGAGGATGTGAAACAGGCGGTGCGCGCGGGCTTTACCTCGGTCATGATTGACGGTGCCGCATTCTCTTTTGAAGAGAATATCGCTTTCACCCAGGAAGCTGTCGATTTCTGTAAATCCTATGGTGTACCGGTTGAAGCGGAGCTGGGGGCGATTCTCGGCAAAGAAGATGATCATGTCAGCGAAGCCGATTGCAAAACGGAACCGGAAAAGGTGAAGACCTTTGTCGAGCGTACCGGTTGCGACATGCTGGCAGTTTCTATTGGCAACGTTCATGGCCTGGACGATATACCGCGTATCGATATCCCCCTGCTGAAGCGCATTGCCGAAGTCTGTCCGGTGCCGTTGGTTATTCACGGCGGCTCCGGTATCGCCCCGGAGATATTACGCAGCTTTGTTAATTATCGCGTCGCTAAAGTAAATATCGCCAGCGATCTGCGCAAAGCGTTTATCACCGCCGTCGGCAAAGCGTATGTGAATAATCACAACGAGGCGAATCTGGCACGAGTCATGGCATCAGCAAAAAACGCCGTCGAGGAAGATGTGTATAGCAAAATCCTGATGATGAATGAGGGGCATCGGTTGGTTAGAAAGGCATCTTAAGAGCCACAAAAATATAGCGGCGCAACAGAAATTGTTGGGCCGCTATAAGTTATAAATGATTCAAACGCTCATTCAGTGTTTCAATAATATAGGTATTAACAGAGACTTGTTGCTGCGCAGCCGCATTATTAAGGCGTTCACTCAGCGATTCTGGATAGCGTAACGTAAAGGTCTTAATCTTTTCTGTACGCGCATACGGCTCAATACCCGCAGCTTTACAATCCTCAAGATACTCTCGCAGGGAAAGTTCCCCTTCTTTTTGCAGCCCCTGAATGCTGTCAGAGACAAAATCACAATAACCTGACAAGCCCAGGAATTTGCCACGAAATGCATTCAGTTCTGGCACGTAAGTGATAACAGCAGGTTGCCCGGCAATCTCCATAGAGTTTGGCGTCTTCAGTTTGATCATGGTTTTACCCCTATACTTAGTAACCAGTCACGCACGCTTTCTACAGCGCCTTTATCGGTATCTGGCGACGGATGAGGCCGATGGAAACACGCAACGCTCATATTTAGTATGAACTTACAACGCGAACCTCTTCCTTCCTTAATTTCTCCGCCTAATGCTTTAACCAGTGACTCTATATCAGACCACTTGATCCCTTGAGGAACAGGAATTTTAAATATTTGATCCAATGTATTTTTTTGTTTCTTCCGTAAAGCCTGTACCTTGGTTCTCATGGCATGTCCTTATGACTTCACTTTATGACATCAATAGTATGACATCACAGTATGAAGTCAAGTTTCCCTTCCTTACGCCATTGTCCCAATCGTCTTCCTGAATCGCAGCAGCGCGATGGTGAAAAATGCGCCGCCAATTGCCATCAGCGTCAGGAACTGCGGCCAGACGATTTCAAATCCGGCACCACGGTAGAGAATGGCCTGCGCGAGGCTAACAAAGTGTGTCGTCGGCATGGTCAGCATAATGTCCTGCACCATCTGCGGCATACTTTCGCGCGGCGTGGAGCCACCGGAAAGCATTTGCAGCGGCAGCAGCACCAGAATCACCAGCAGCCCCAGTTGCGGCATTGAACGCGCTATCGTCCCCATAAAAATGCCGATTGACGTGGTGGCAAACAGACTGAGCGCCACGCCCAGCATAAACAGCGGGATCGAGCCTTCAATCGGTACGCCCAGCACGCCTTTCACCATCAGCACCAGCGATAATCCCGATACCACCAGCACCACCAGCCCCATCGACCAGACCTTAGCCATCATGATCTCAAACGGCGTTATCGGCATCACCAGTAAATGTTCCACTGTGCCGTGTTCACGCTCGCGGATCAGCGCCGATCCGGTCAATACAATCGCCAGCATGGTAATGTTGTTGATGATCGCCATCACCCCGCCAAACCACGCGGGATCGAGGTTCGGGTTAAAGCGCATCCGGGTTTCCAGCGATACCAACGGTTCGCTGTTATCACGGTAGCGCGCGACAAAGCTGTTCACTTCACCGTTGATAATATTCTGGATATACCCATTGCCGGTAAATGCCTGGCTCATGCGCGTGGCATCGACGTTCACCTGAATATCTGGCTGGCGTCCAGCGAGGACATCACGCTGAAAATTAGGCGGAATATTTATCGCGAAGGTATAGCGTCCGGCGTCCAGTCCGGCATCCATCTCATCGGCGGTGATCATCTCCGGTGGCAAAAACCACGGGCGATAGAAGCTGTTAACGATCCGGTTCGATAACTGCGATTGATCCATATCGGCAATGGCGATCGGCGCGAGGTTCAATGATCCTGGCGTGACGGTCGCTGACGAATACACCGACACCGTAAACGAGAAGACAATCAATGTCAGCATCGCTTTATCACCGAGTAGACTGCGCAACTCTTTGATACCCAGATTAAAAATATTGCGTAAATGGCGCATCATCCCTCCTGTTTTTTCAGCAGCAGGATGCTTAAGCCCATCACCAGCGGTATGGCTATCAGCAACGGGATAAAAAGTTGCCACAAATCAGTCAGATCCAGCGCTTTCGAGAACGTCCCGCGGGCGATAGTCAGAAAATGACTGGTCGGGTAAACCTCGCCGATCCAACGTCCAGGCCCTTCCAGCGAAGCTACCGGATCGATCATCCCGGAAAACTGTGTCGCCGGGATCAACGTGATAATCGCCGTTCCGAAAATGGCGGCAATCTGGCTTTTCATAAAGGTGGAGATCAGCAGCCCCATTCCGGTGGCAATGATGATATACAGCAGCGCCGCCAGGGTGAGCGTCAGGAAACTGCCTTTATGCGGTACGCCAAACACAAACACCGACAGGCCGCAGAGCAGGAAAAAGTTCAGCATCCCCAGCGCGATGTATGGCAACTGTTTACCAAGCAAAAATTCGCTACGGGTGGTGGGGGTCACGTAAAGGTTGATAATCGACCCAAGCTCTTTTTCCCGCACCACGCTAAGGGCGCTTAGCATTGACGGGATCATCATCAGCAGAAGCGGGATCACCGCCGGAACAATCGCTGGCAGGCTTTTTACGTCCGGGTTATAGCGATAACGCGTCTCAATATTCATCAGCCCGCTTTGGCTGGCGGGTGTGGATTGTCGGCTTGCCACATCCTGAAGCCAACTCTGGTGCATTGCCTGCACGTAACCTTTTACCGTTTCGGCACGACTGGGCATCGCTCCGTCGATCCAGACGCCGAGTTCCACAGGCGTACCACGCGCGATATCACGCCCGAAATTGGGAGGGATCTCAATTGCCACCGTGATATCGCCCGCACGCATCCGACGATCAAGCTCGTCATAACTGGTAAGCGGCGGCTGTTCGATAAAGTAACGGGAACCGGAGAGGTTGAGCGTCCACGCCTGGCTACTGACGGTCTGGTCGCGGTCGAGCACCGCAAAGCGCAGGTTTTCCACATCCATACTGATGCCGTAACCCATTATCAGCATCAGGATCACTGTTCCCATCAGCGCCAGCGTCGAACGTACCGGATCGCGTCGCAGTTCCAGCGCTTCGCGGCGGCTGTAGCTAAACAGACGGCGCAGGCTAAATCCCTGGCGCGGCGCGTGGGTGGTGTCGTGTATCACGGGCGGCGCTTCGGCTTCGTTGCTCTGCCCTGCCGCTTCCTGCAAATAGGCGATAAATGCCTCTTCCAGACTTGCGGCTCCGCGTTTCTCAACCAGTTCCTGCGGTGTACCGCTGGCGAGCACTTTTCCGGCATGCATCAGTGAGATTCGGTCGCAACGTTCCGCTTCGTTCATAAAGTGGGTGGAGATGAAGATAGTCACTTTGTCCTGGCGCGAGAGATCGACCATCAACTGCCAGAACATATCCCTCGCCACCGGATCGACGCCAGAAGTAGGCTCATCGAGGATTAACATTTCCGGGCGATGAATCACCGCCACCGCCAGCGAAAGCCGCTGGCGAATGCCGAGCGGCAATGACTCCGGCAGAACATCTTCAACGTCGTTGAGTTTAAAACGCTCGCTCATTTCAGCCACTCGCGCGGGAATTTCCGCTTCCAGGATGTGAAACAAACGGGCATGTAACTCAAGGTTTTGCCGCACGGTGAGTTCGTTATAGAGCGAAAATGCCTGCGACATATAGCCCACACGACGGCGGGTATCGATATCTTTTGGATCAACCGGTTGCCCGAACAGCCACGCCTCACCTTCGCTGGCGGGCAGCAGTCCGGTAAGCATTTTCATGGTGGTGGATTTACCGCAGCCATTCGAACCAAGAAAACCAAAAATCTCCCCGCGTGGAATGCGGAAATTGACGTGATCAACGGCAACGAAGGAACCAAAACGCATGGTCAGATCGCGCGCTTCGATGGCAATCTCTGCATTTTCAGGTTGATACGGTGGGATCACTACCGCCTGATGCGCCTGGCGTTGCGCTTGCGGTAACAGATTTATAAACGCCTCTTCCAGCGTGGCGCTTTGCGTTTGCTGCCGCAGCTCTTCGGCGCTGCCGGTTGCCAGCACATCTCCGGCATTCATCGCTACCAGCCAGTCGAAGCGTTCGGCCTCTTCCATATAGGCGGTGGCGACCAGCACGCTCATATTGCTCTGCCGCTGGCGAATACTGTCGATCAGATCCCAGAACTGGGCGCGGGAGAGCGGGTCAACCCCCGTTGTTGGCTCATCAAGAATCAACAGTTCCGGGTCGTGGATTAACGCGCAGCACAGCCCAAGTTTTTGCTTCATCCCGCCGGAGAGTTTACCTGCCGGACGATCGCGAAACGGTGCTAACCCGGTGCTGGTCAACAGCTCATTAATTCGGACTTCCCGCTCCGCTTTATCGTGACCGAACAGGCGAGCGAAAAAATCGACGTTTTCATACACCGACAAGGTGTGGTAGAGGTTTTTGCCCAGCCCCTGCGGCATCCAGGCGATGCGCGGGCAGACGTCGCGGCGATGCTTCGGGTCGCGCATATCGCCGCCCAGCACCATCACATTGCCCTGTTCAATGACGCGGGCACCGGAAATCAACGACAACAAGCTCGACTTCCCGACGCCGTCCGGGCCAATCAGCCCGACCATGCAACGGGCCGGAATATCGAGAGTGATATTGTTCAGCGCAACGGTTTTTCCATAATGCTGGCTCACGCCCGCCAGTTGCGCGACAGGCGGGACGGGAACCAGTTCCAGATGCGTCATTGCGGCAACCTCACCACGAGGTCGTCAGGCCACGGAAGTTCTTCATTCACCCGCACCCACGCTACGCCCGGCAAGCCCGTTTTGACATATTCCAGATGCTGCTGGAGTAATTCCGGTGGGATACGCGCTTTGACGCGGAACATCAGTTTTAGCCGTTCATCGCTGGTTTCGACGGTTTTTGGCGTGAACTGGGCGACACTGGCGACAAAACTGATGGTTGCAGGAATACGCAGATCTGGCGCGGCATCGAGGATCAGCCGGGCTTCACCGCCAAGTTTCAGCGTGCCCGCCTGTTCGGTTGGCAGGAAGAAGGTCATATAGACGTCGCTGAGATCGACCATATTCAGCACCCGACCGCCTGCCGCCAGCACTTCCCCTGGCTCGGCAACCCGATACTGCACGCGTCCGTCACGCGGGGCTTTCAGTTCGCTGTCATCGATATCTGCGGCAATGCGCCGTTCAGTGGCTTGTGCGGCTTCGACGCGGGTTTGGGCCTGAATGATATTGGTGCGTGCCGCTTCTATAGCGGCTTTAGAAGCCGAAACCTGGGCTTTTGCTGATTCCAGCGCAGCTCGGGCGCTCTCAGCGGCGGCGCGATCGTCATCCAGCTGTTGCGCAGAAATAGCCCCTCGTTGGGCGAGCGAGCGGGAACGCGTATGACGTTTTGCTACGGAGTCCAGTTCTGCCTGGCGTTGATTAACCAGCGACTGTGCGGCACGAGTTTCGCTTTGCCGTTGCTCCAGCAAAGCCTGCGCGGCGGCAACGGCGCTTTGTGCTTCTTTGATTTGCGCAATGGCTTCCAGTCGCTGTTCCTGCAACACGCGAGTATCCATCTTCGCCAGCACTTCGCCTTCGCGAACAAACTGGCCTTCTTTCACCAGAATGGTGTCGATACGCCCGGCAATTTTGCTGGCGATATCCACTTCCGTCGCTTCAATGCGCCCATTGCTGACGGCAAAGCCTTCCGGCACACCTGCCGGGCGCAACAGCCACCACGCCACTATAGCCGCCACCGCCAGTAACCCGACAACCCACCACGCCAGATGGCGCTTACTCTTATCCATAATCGACCCGCCATAATCCCTGTAAGCAAACGACGCGTGTTACAACTGCCGCCGAACGACGTTCAGCGGATTCTTCCATCCGGGATAAGAAGGAAACGGCAAATACGACCAGCGCGCAGAGCATTGAGCGCCAACGGGGAAGGCTTAGTGAAAACGGGTAGTAATGTTGTCATCATCAGCATTCCTGGCCGTAAATGAAACACGCATACTCTTAAGTGTGATCTATAAAACTGGCTGACAAAACGGTATCCATCCTGTTGGATAGCGTTTCACGCCTGTTCAGTTGCAGGAACAGAGCATTCCTTATTACGTTTTATCAACAGTCTCAACCAGATAGTAACATTAATATTCATGTTGTCTATGGTTCAGAGCTGTAACATTGTGCGCCTTCTAATCAAAGGCATAAGTCCATTTCTGTTTTTTTCATGTTGGTAAGACTTCCAGGGAGTGGTTATCTCAGGCCCCGCACCAGGGTTAATTTGGCAATTATGCATGCTGAACATTCTTCCCGTATGTTTACTGTCACGGGCGTTAAGAGCTAAAACTGTCCCCGTTTCACCTATGCGTTCTCTTCCACCATTACCGTTATGTGCAACAACTTGATTTATACCTAACATTTGTGAGCATGCTAATAGTGCTTCAAGTTTAGGTCTGTAATCTGTCGAAACAGAAAAATAACGATTAAAGGATCGACAAGAGATAGCCCGGCTAGTTTTAAACTTTTTACTATTAATTATAGTATGATGCTTTTTATTAATAATTGCCGCTAATTCGACCGGATCGAGAGCATTGGTCATTTCATCAATAGAGACCGTTATCGGTCCTATAATGTAACGTTTTCGCTGATCATCAAAAGTTATCCCATGATGATTTGCCATTATTTTGTATTTGGAGTCATAGAAACATACAGGATAATCTTTTATCCCAGCGTAGGTATCCTCATCAAGTGGTTTCATACGCGTGAAGTTCTGCATATAGTTACCATTGCAATTCGTTTCATGATTTCCAGCTAATACATGAACGTTATCATTGATGCTCATTATGCGTTTTAACAAATCGATGATAAATTGATCGCCACAGATATTACTAAATCGATCGCCGGTTTGGTCACCCAAAAACGTACATGGCGTCACTGCGTCTTTATTAATAACTAAATAAGGCTGAAGACTTTCTAAAATAATGTCTCTTCTGTTCAGGATACTGATTATTGTATTAACATTAGTATCAAGTTGCTCATTAAAGTTCTCCCTTAGCAATACATTGAGAACTTCATCTTCTATATTAAGCAACTGGCTAAGGAAATTTTCTCCTTCAGCCATGATTCCCAAATGTCCCGTTGCAAAAAGCGCGTACAAAACTGCACCAACTGAGCCATCGGTATCACCAAAATAGGTTGGTCTGGTACTTGTGGGATCAACAGGTGAACAATTGGAGAAATAGGTTCTGTCAGCGAACTGGGGTTTTATAATTTTTTCGAATTTAATATCAGAGACATTGTATTGCGATATTTTCCAGTTCCAGATGGGTTTGTACGACTCAGTAACTGCAACATCATTAGCATTATCATTTACTGTCATATTATTAAGTAAATAAACAATGCTGCACCAATTAATATCGGTATCATCAAGAGGGCAACCGTAATTTTTACTATTAATTGTCACAATAAACTGATAACTATTATTCCTACGTAGAATATGGGCACGCATGCCCGATAGCATACTATATTTTTCTGAATGATCCGTTTGTATGGTAAATGATATTTTGTCATCTTGAATAGATTGTTGGAACCGTTCTATTTGCCAATCATCTATTTTTTCCACAACCTCACCGAGCATTGTCCTGGCAATACTTGATATATCATCACCTATACCATTTGCAATATACCCAAACAGTTCTTTAGTGAAGTTGGTAACATGCTCTTGCACCATATCATTTGTTGCGATTGTCGTTATACTGTCGTTAGTACCTGCCACAGTTCCAATTTTCATCTTTTACCTCATATAATTCACCGCGAGGAATACATAGTTATCATTTAATCTTATGACAAACACCTCATGTTCGATGGAAAAATAATTATATTTTGCACAAATCATTCAGACTTAAAGCATAATATGAAATTTCTTATCTCATAGTAGAGAAAGTCCCTAAAGATTGTAGAGGCGTCATCAGTACATACCTCTACAATCGATTAAGAAAACCTATGAAATACTGGCAGCATTAAAAAGATATACCACAGCACTCATTGAGTTTTAATGTGGTTGAAAACAACTAAGCCCTGAGGAAGAACCTATTATTTTTTTATTTTCATCAAACACTGCCATCCTGGAATTTAGCCCCATAACACCATTATCAAATTGTTGATTCTGATTTACCCCTAACCCATGATGTCCATATTTTTGTCTAATGTTTTTGCGGGGGTCGCCACATTCGAGCGTCTGTCCACATTTGAAGATATCTTCAGGATCTGGTCTGAAATCAGTAGTGTTATTTAAATAATCAGCATATACAGGTGTGGGTGCCATAGTATTGCTTCTAATTAGATGGAAAAGATGATCATCCATATGTTGTTTATGTTTTTTATTAAATATATATGCTAATTCCTCAGGATCAGTAGGATTTTTCATCTGATTAAATGGAACCTGCAAAGCACCGAGACAATAACATTTATTTTCTTCATCCCTTATTACTCCGTGATGACTGGTTAAAACATGCCTTTCTGAGTCATAATTACAAACATCGAGCGTTTTAATTAAGTTATATGTATCACCGGAAGAGAGTTTATGATTTGCTAGTCGTGCACTATAGTTACCATTAAAATTGATTTCATGATTTCCAGCCAGAACAACGACATTTTTATTTATACGACTATCTTTATTACCCTCCATATTTCGCATAGAATTTAGCAAAGTAAGGATATATTTATCACCAAAAATAGTACTGAATCTATCGCCTGTATGATCCCCAAGGAAGATACAAGGGGTAATCGCATCGCCTTTTAAAAAAACATGTTGATGCAACTCATTCAAGATCATGTCTCTCTTATCTAATAAAGTGAAGAGTTTTTTCAATTTTTTATTTTCATATGCGAATGAAGCCATGTCTTCGTGTTTCAATAAATCACATAATAAACTCCACCCCTTTTCCCTGATGCCTATATGCCCTGAAACGAGCAATGCATAAAGTACAGCGCCTACTCTTCCATCTGTATCGCCAAAATAAGCCGTGTTGGCATTTTGTGGGTTAATCACACCACACTGTTTATAAAAGTCTATTTTTGAAAAAACAGATTCAACATAGCTATCAAACTTTTCCTTAGTAAACGTCTCTTTAGAGACAGCCCAACGCCAGTCAGGTTTGAAATTACCACTAAGAAGAGTAAAGAAATTTCTCTCTTTGATAGAAAACCCATCAACTTTATAAATTATGTCTGATTTATCCCCGGAGAAATTAATAAAATAATAACCGTCCTTACGCTCAATCGTAACGGTAATGGGAGACGATAATTTTATCACATGGTTATTGTCTGGTATAATTGTAAAGATAAACGTGTCAGTAGTATTGTCGGCGAAACTATTATATTCTTTAATATCTATAGATGGCTCACTATTGTAAAACCATATTTTCTCTATCTGAGGACTATGTTCAGTTACGTTCCAGCAGCCATGTTGCAGGAAATAGATGATATGCAGGCCAAAATCGTTATCTATTTGCGAATGTTTATCCAGCTTATCAATTTCAACTATCTCTGAACGATGTTTTTTATCAACCTTGCCATGGTGTTGATGATTATTAACTTTATCTGAATGCTTATCTTGATGGTTTGAAGAGATGTACTTAAATATATTGTGAAATACTTTCATAAATAACCCGTGATATTTTTGACTTGTTAGTAACAAAATAAATGATACATGTCTGAAAGACATATTTTTTGACGATATAAAGCAATAATGCGTATATGCTCGCTGATTTTAAGCACCGAGACCATCCGGTCTTTTACCAAATAATGAAAAAGAATCCCTCCCTGGAAGACAATTGTAAAAAACAACAGAATAAGAATTAATCTTAGGATAAATATTTATTTATCATGGCCTTTTGAACTCTGAAAAGTAGCGCTCTGCAAAGTAAACTCCGCTATAGTTATGCTATGCATTTGTCTTTAATGATATCTCGTCATTGTATTAACAGGCTGAAATTATCATTAATGCACATTTCAATATTAGCAGGGATACCTGAGGAGTTTAAAGTGAACATATATATCGGGTGGCTTTTCAAATTAATCCCTTTAATTATGGGCTTGATTTGTATCGCGTTAGGTGGCTTTGTGCTGGAAAGTTCAGGGCAAAGCGAATATTTCGTCGCGGGTCATGTGCTCATTTCTCTGGCAGCCATATGCCTGGCATTATTCACTACCGCATTTATTATCATTTCGCAGCTCACGCGCGGCGTTAATACGTTTTACAATACATTGTTCCCCATTATTGGCTATGCGGGGTCAATTATCACCATGATATGGGGTTGGGCACTGTTAGCAGGTAATGATGTGATGGCAGACGAGTTTGTCGCCGGCCATGTTATTTTCGGCGTTGGTATGATTGCCGCCTGTGTATCGACGGTGGCAGCGTCATCCGGTCACTTTCTGCTCATTCCTAAAAACGCAGCGGGGAGCAAGAGCGACGGAACACCGGTACAGGCTTATTCTTCATTAATCGGTAATTGCCTCATTGCCGTTCCCGTGTTACTCACCCTGCTCGGTTTCATTTGGTCTATTACGCTGTTACGTAGTGCCGACATAACTCCGCATTATGTCGCCGGTCACGTATTGCTCGGGTTAACCGCAATCTGTGCCTGTCTAATTGGCCTAGTTGCCACAATCGTCCATCAAACACGTAATACGTTTTCAACGAAAGAGCACTGGCTGTGGTGTTATTGGGTTATTTTTCTCGGCTCAATCACGGTGCTGCAGGGCATATACGTCTTAGTCAGCTCCGATGCAAGCGCCCGACTGGCTCCCGGCATTATTCTCATTTGCCTCGGAATGATCTGTTACAGCATATTCTCAAAAGTCTGGCTACTGGCACTAGTCTGGAGACGTACCTGTTCGTTAGCCAACAGAATACCGATGATTCCCGTCTTCACCTGCCTGTTTTGCCTTTTCCTGGCATCGTTTCTTGCGGAAATGGCGCAGACCGACATGGGATATTTTATTCCTTCGCGGGTTCTGGTCGGTTTGGGAGCGGTATGCTTTACGTTGTTCTCAATCGTTTCAATATTAGAAGCGGGTTCTGCTAAAAAATAATTGCAACGTACCGGATAAAACCAGCGTTGACCATTTGCGTAACGCTGGTTTTTCTTAGGTAGAATGAAATAACGCAGCATTAATGCATAGTGGTTAAGTATAAAAAACAGCAAAGTTACTTTTTTTTCAACCTGTTCATATTTTATAAAGATCTGGCCACTGGGTGAGTTTTCAATCACCTTTCCTTCCACCTTATATTAAGCATGGAGGGTTTCAGCTCACGGGCTCATTAGAAAATAATCACAAGATAACCACTATCAAAATTAGCTCATTTTTAATGCGGCTCTAATAATTTTCATCTTTAGATAATAGGTCAGGACGACTTCGCTGCAATCAAATCCTGCGCACAAGCCCATGCACTCGACCACGCCCACTGGAAGTTATAGCCCCCCAGCCAGCCGGTGACGTCCATCACTTCGCCGATGAAGTACAGCCCAGGCACTTTGCGCGCTTCCATCGTCCGTGAAGAGAGTTCGTTGGTGTCCACGCCGCCGAGCGTCACTTCGGCAGTGCGATAGCCTTCAGTGCCGTTGGGTTGTACGCGCCAGTCGGTCAATGTGCTAATCAGTGCCTGTTGGTCACGCACGTTGAGCTGTTTTAGCGAAACATCCGGGATTTGCCCGAGTTGCTGTAAGCGTTCAACCAACCGCTTCGGTAGATGAACCGCCAGTGTGTTTTTCAGGCTCTGATTCGGATGTGCGTTACGCTGCTCATTCAGGAAGGTTTCGAGATCCACATCCGGTAGCAGATTGATGCTGACAAATTCCCCCGGTTGCCAGTAGCTGGAAATCTGCAACACCGCCGGTCCAGATAAGCCGCGGTGGGTGAAGAGTAAGTTCTCACGGAAAACGGTGCCGTTTTCAGCGGTAATCACGGAAGGCACCGCCACGCCTGCCAGCACCTGTAACTCTTCGAGCAACGGTTTATGCAGAGTGAATGGCACCAGACCCGCGCGGGTCGGCAGCACGTTGAGGCCAAATTGTTCGGCAATCTTATAACCAAACGGCGACGCGCCCAGGCCCGGCATTGACAGCCCGCCGGTCGCGATGACCAGCTTTTCGCAACCGACAGTCATGCCGTTCAGTTCAAGCGTGAAGCCTGTATCATCCTTCGCCACACTCAGCACTTCGCTACGCAATCTGAAGGTCACATTGCCCTTCTCGCACTCATCCACCAGCATGTCGACAATCTGCTGCGCGGAGTCATCGCAGAAGAGTTGCCCTAACGTTTTCTCGTGCCATGCGATGCCGTGTTTATTGACCAGATCAATGAAATCCCACTGGGTAAAACGTGCGAGTGCAGACTTACAAAAATGCGGATTCTGGCTCAGATAAGCGCCCGGTTCGACATAAAGGTTGGTAAAGTTGCAGCGCCCACCGCCAGACATAAGGATTTTGCGCCCTGGTTTTTTACCATTATCGATCAGCAGAACCCGGCGTCCTGCCTGACCTGCCAGCGCAGAACAGAACATACCCGCCGCACCAGCGCCTATAATAATGGCATCAAACCTTTCCACGTTGCGCTCCTCTTAGAAAAAACGGGCGTGAATTGTAAAGATTCCTCAGTGGTCGCACCAGCATCAATATTACTAAAAGGAAGTATTTGCCTGAATTATATAAGATAATTATTTTTTGAGTGAAATCCATACAGGAGGCAAATCAAAAAAAGTCTATATTTCACTTTGCCCGCGCCGCGAAAGTCACTGATAATGCGCCGCGTTCATGTCCTCAAAATGGCGTAACGTCCTATGCTACATTTGTTTGCTGGCCTGGATTTGCATACCGGGCTGTTATTATTGCTTGCACTGGCTTTTGTGCTGTTCTACGAAGCCATCAATGGTTTCCATGACACAGCCAACGCCGTGGCAACCGTTATCTATACCCGCGCGATGCGTTCTCAGCTCGCCGTGGTTATGGCAGCGGTGTTCAACTTTTTGGGTGTTTTGCTGGGTGGTCTGAGTGTTGCCTATGCCATTGTGCATATGCTGCCGACGGATCTGCTGCTTAATATGGGATCGTCTCATGGCCTTGCCATGGTGTTCTCTATGTTGCTGGCGGCGATTATCTGGAACCTGGGTACTTGGTACTTTGGTTTGCCTGCATCCAGCTCTCATACGCTGATTGGCGCGATCATCGGGATTGGTTTAACCAATGCGTTGATGACCGGGACGTCAGTGGTGGATGCACTCAATATCCCGAAAGTATTAAGTATTTTCGGTTCTCTGATCGTTTCCCCTATTGTCGGCTTGGTGTTTGCTGGCGGTCTGATTTTCTTGCTGCGTCGCTACTGGAGCGGCACCAAGAAACGCGCCCGTATCCACCTGACCCCAGCGGAGCGTGAAAAGAAAGACGGCAAGAAAAAGCCGCCGTTCTGGACGCGTATCGCGCTGATCCTTTCCGCTATCGGCGTGGCGTTTTCGCACGGCGCAAACGATGGTCAGAAAGGCATTGGTCTGGTTATGTTGGTATTGATTGGTGTCGCACCAGCAGGCTTCGTGGTGAACATGAATGCCACTGGCTACGAAATCACCCGTACCCGTGATGCCATCAACAACGTCGAAGCTTACTTTGAGCAGCATCCTGCGCTGCTGAAACAAGCTACTGGTGCTGATCAATTAGTACCGGCTCCGGAAGCTGGCGCAACGCAACCTGCGGAGTTCCATTGCCATCCGTCGAATACCATTAACGCGCTCAACCGCCTGAAAGGCATGTTGACTACCGATGTGGAAAGCTACGACAAGCTGTCGCTTGATCAACGTAGCCAGATGCGCCGCATTATGCTGTGCGTTTCTGACACTATCGACAAAGTGGTGAAGATGCCTGGTGTGAGTGCTGACGATCAGCGCCTGTTGAAGAAACTGAAGTCCGACATGCTTAGCACCATCGAGTATGCGCCGGTGTGGATCATCATGGCGGTCGCGCTGGCGTTAGGTATCGGTACGATGATTGGCTGGCGTCGTGTGGCAACGACTATCGGTGAGAAAATCGGTAAGAAAGGCATGACCTACGCTCAGGGGATGTCTGCCCAGATGACGGCGGCAGTGTCCATCGGCCTGGCGAGTTATACCGGGATGCCGGTTTCCACTACTCACGTACTCTCCTCTTCTGTCGCGGGGACGATGGTGGTAGATGGTGGCGGCTTACAGCGTAAAACCGTAACCAGTATTCTGATGGCCTGGGTGTTTACCCTTCCGGCTGCGGTACTGCTTTCCGGCGGGCTGTACTGGCTCTCCTTGCAGTTCCTGTAATCGTACGCACCAAAATGAGCGGGTCAGTTTACTGGCCCGCTTTTTTTATGCGTTATTATTGCTGAAGTGCTTAATGCCAAATCATCAAGGCAATCAGGCTGACCACCACCAGACCACACAATGCGCTGGTCAGAATAAACTGCCGACGCACCCGCTCACAGCGGCGAATAAACTCATCATCGTGATGATCGCGATAACGTTGGGCATAGATATACCAAACGAGACGCACCTGTTTGTTGGGTTGGCCATGTGAGGTAAAAAAGCCCCCTCCATCAACATATTGATAGAGCAATGGATCGCAGTTACGCAGTACCACTAACAACGCGCGTAGTGATGAGAAATAGCGCGCCATGTTAACAATGCAAACGACACATAAAGCCCAAAATAATGCGACGGTGCTTATCATACCTCCTCCCCGGCGACCTGCCCGCGGAGTTCCACCCCGGGGCTACCGCTCCCGATACGCTGCCAATCAGTTAACACCAGGTCCTGGAGAAACCGCTTTTGTGGTAACCAACATCCGAGCGGCTCTATAGATAGTGTAGGAGATCAGGTTGTTTTTTTTCCAGAAGGTTAACCACTATCAATATATTCATGTCGAAAATTTGTTTATCTAACGGGTAAGCAAGGCGGATTGACGGATCATCCGGGTCGCTATAAGGTAAGGATGGTCTTAACACTGAATCTTTACGGCTGGGTTAGCCCCGCGCACGTAGTTCGCAGGACGCGGGTGACGTAACGGCACAAGAAACGCTAGCTGGCCAGTCATCGACAACTTTATGGAAGGAGTAACACTATGGCTTATAAACACATTCTCATCGCGGTCGATCTCTCCCCGGAAAGCAAAGTTCTGGTAGAGAAAGCAGTCTCTATGGCTCGCCCATACAATGCGAAAGTTTCTCTGATCCACGTAGATGTAAACTACTCTGACCTATATACCGGGCTTATTGATGTGAATCTTGGTGATATGCAGAAACGCATCTCTGAAGAGACACATCATGCGCTGACCGAGCTTTCCACTAATGCAGGCTACCCAATCACTGAAACCCTGAGCGGCAGCGGCGACCTGGGCCAGGTTCTGGTCGATGCAATCAAGAAATACGATATGGATCTGGTGGTTTGTGGTCACCACCAGGACTTCTGGAGCAAACTGATGTCTTCCGCACGTCAGCTGATCAACACCGTTCACGTTGATATGCTGATTGTTCCGCTGCGCGACGAAGAAGAATAATCTTCCCTCCACGACGTGTTCCTGAACGCCCGCATATGCGGGCGTTTTGCTTTTTGGCGCGCCTTGTTACCTGATCAGCGTAAACGCCTTATCTGGCCTACGGTCTGCGTTCGCAATCAAAATCCCCAGCCAATACAATATTTAACACCATCATATTTTCCATCATTAGTGTGATCAGCTGGTTATTTTCTGTTGTAATAGTGTATTAATCTATTCACCGCATCAATATTAAGAATCTCTGACAGATGTAAACTTTTTCGCGCGTTATCCCTTACGCGTTCATACTTTTCAGGATGGTATTGGAAGGTTAATAAATATGAATACAACAACACCCATGGGGATGCTGCAGCAACCTCGCCCATTTTTCATGATCTTTTTTGTCGAGTTATGGGAGCGATTCGGCTACTACGGCGTGCAGGGCGTACTGGCGGTTTTCTTCGTTAAACAGCTTGGATTCTCGCAAGAGCAGGCTTTTGTCACTTTTGGTGCTTTTGCTGCGCTGGTCTATGGCCTCATTTCCATTGGCGGCTATGTCGGCGACCACCTGCTGGGGACCAAACGCACCATCGTTCTTGGAGCACTTGTGCTGGCGATTGGCTACTTCATGACCGGCATGTCGCTACTTAAGCCTGACCTGATTTTCATCGCCCTGGGGACTATCGCTGTCGGTAACGGCCTGTTTAAAGCTAACCCAGCCAGCTTGCTTTCGAAGTGCTATCCGCCGAAAGATCCGCGCCTTGATGGCGCATTCACCCTGTTCTATATGTCGATCAATATCGGCTCGTTGATAGCGTTATCGCTGGCCCCTGTGATCGCTGATAGATTCGGCTATTCTGTCACCTACAACCTGTGCGGGGCGGGGTTAATTATCGCATTACTGGTTTACATCGCCTGTCGTGGAATGGTGAAAGACATTGGTTCTGAACCCGACTTCCGGCCAATGAGCTTCAGCAAACTGTTGTACGTGTTACTTGGCAGCGTGGTGATGATCTTCGTCTGTGCATGGCTGATGCACAACGTAGAAGTCGCCAATCTGGTGCTGATTGTTCTCTCCATCGTCGTCACCATCATCTTCTTTCGTCAGGCATTCAAGCTGGATAAAACCGGGCGCAATAAAATGTTTGTTGCCTTTGTCCTGATGCTCGAAGCGGTAGTGTTTTACATTCTCTACGCCCAGATGCCAACGTCGCTGAACTTCTTTGCCATCAACAACGTGCATCATGAAATTCTCGGCTTTTCCATCAACCCGGTCAGCTTCCAGGCGCTTAACCCGTTCTGGGTGGTACTCGCCAGCCCAATTCTGGCAGGTATCTACACGCATTTGGGTAACAAAGGCAAAGATCTCTCGATGCCGATGAAATTTACTCTCGGTATGTTTATGTGCTCGCTGGGCTTTTTGACGGCTGCAGCTGCGGGAATGTGGTTTGCTGATGCACAAGGACTGACATCGCCGTGGTTTATCGTGCTGGTTTACTTGTTCCAGAGCCTGGGTGAACTGTTTATTAGCGCCCTTGGCCTGGCGATGATTGCTGCCCTGGTGCCGCAGCATTTGATGGGCTTTATTCTCGGGATGTGGTTCCTGACGCAGGCTGCCGCGTTCTTGCTGGGCGGCTATGTGGCAACATTTACCGCAGTACCAGACAACATTACCGATCCGCTTGAGACATTGCCTGTCTATACCAACGTGTTTGGTAAGATTGGTCTGGTCACACTGGGCGTTGCAGTAGTGATGCTGTTGATGGTGCCGTGGCTGAAACGCATGATTGCGACGCCGGAAAGCCATAGCTAGTTTCCCATTCTCCCGACCAGCAATCGCCGGTCGGGATCCTCTCTGGTTTAACTTCCCGCCAAAATCAAACACGCACAAAACCGCACAAAAACCTCTATTCGCGCAGAGTCACGCATTAATAATTCTATTAACAAGAAATATTTGAATCCTGGAAAGCAATACGCAAAATTAATGAAAACAATGCAAACAATTGTTTAATATGAAAATATAATAAATCATGTGATTCATCTCTCAAATATTAACGATCTCCATAGGCAATGCATGTTTCTGCGCATAAATTACAAACATGCAAAAACACGCATTAAGATGTAAACAAAATGATGCTGGCTGCATAAAAATCATGCTGGCAGTAAGCCTTAATCAATGAAGAAACGTGGAGAATGAAGATAGATCAAGCAAACAAATGGTTGGATCTCTCAGGAAAAGTGGTGATCGTGACCGGGGGCAGTATGGGGTTAGGCGAAAAAATGGTCGAAAACCTCTCTGCAAATGGCGCAAATGTCGTTTATGCCGATCTGGCTCCCAACCAGAGCTTTAATGAGATGGAAGGCATTACCTTTATAAAATGTGATGTCACAAAAAAGACCCAGGTTGAAGCTCTCACACAGGCAGTCGTAGAAAAGTTTGGTCATATTGATGGCCTGGTTAATAACGCCGGGGTCAGCCGCCCGCGACTGTTGGTCGATGTATTTAAACAAAAACCAGAGTACGAACTTAGTGAAGACGACTTTGATTTTATGGTGGGAGTGAATCAAAAAGCCGTTTACCTGGTATCGCAGGCCGTAGCTCGTCAGATGGTCGAACAGCAGTCAGGCGTCATTATTAATATGACATCTGAAGCAGGTGTTCAGGGATCGCGTGGACAAAGCTGTTATTCAGCGACAAAAGCCGCCGTCAATGCATTCACCTTTTCATGGGCAAAAGAACTGGGCCCGTTTAACGTTCGCGTTGTCAGCGTTGAACCAGCTATAAACGTTCCTACTCCTATGAACAGCGAAGCGAATTTCCGTGCTCTTGCTTATACACGCGGCACAGATCCCTCACATGTTCATAAAGATTACAAAGGAATTATCCCGCTTGGTCGCCCTGGCAAACTCGAAGAAATCGCTGACTTAATTTCTTTCCTGGTTTCGGATCGTTCTTCCTACATTACCGGTTCCGTGATCAATATCACCGGCGGTAAATCACACCATTAATCAATAATCACTATAATGGAGCCGACCATGGGGAACAGTAAAATAGCCAATAGCCCTGCGTTAGCGAAAATAAGAAAGTTTGGTGGAGTAATGAGCGGCATGGTAATGCCGAATCTGGGTGCCTTTGTAGGATGGGGGTTAATGGCCGCTATCTTCATTCCTAATGGATGGTTTCCTAATGAAAAATTAGGCCAGATGGTCGGCCCCATCCTGAATTATCTTTTCCCATTACTTATTGGATATACCGCAGGTTATAACATTCACGGTCAGCGCGGAGGGGTCATCGCTGCTTTCGCAACGATGGGCGTCATCGTAGGTTCTGAAATAACCATGATAAGCGGCGCGATGGTCATGGGGCCGTTATCGTCCTGGCTATTGAAAAAGTTTGACCAGAAAGTACAGCACCGAATTAAACCTGGCTTCGAGATGTTTGTAAATAATTTCAGTCTGGGAATAATAGGACTGCTTTGTGCAATCTTTGCTTATATGACAGTGGGGCCGGTTATCCGCGTCCTGATCGTTATTATCACTTCAGGCGTGAACTGGTGTACCAGTCATAATTTACTGCCGTTATTATCAGTATTTATGGCTCCTGCACAGGTGCTTTTCCTGAATAACGTGGTGAACCACGGTATTCTCGCGCCAATTGGTTTTGCCCAAGTTCCTGAATTGGGTAAATCAATTATGTTCCTTGTGGATACCAATAACGGTCCCTTGCTCGGAACATTGATGGCCATAGCCCTGTTTGGTCGTAGTCGTGCGAAGAAAACAGCACCAATGGCGATGTTTATCGCCGGTATTGCAGGGATTGGTGAAGTCTACTTCCCGTTTGTACTGGCTAATCCGTTGTTAGTCTTCGCAACAATGGGCGGCCTTGCTGTCTCTTTGTTCTTACAGGTGATCATGGGCGGCGGTTTGATCGGTGTGGCTTCGCCGGGGAGTTTGATCGCCATCGCCATGATGACGCCTAAAAGTGCGATTATTGCCAACCTGGTATCTATCAGCGCCGGTTTTGTCGTCTCCTGTACACTTGGCTGGTTAATTCTCAAAATTAGCCCCGGTTCAGAAGATGATGACGAAGAAAATCCGGTCATCGTCGGTGGTCGTCAGGTGAGATCTGTTAGCGACTTTGTCCCTGGCATCTCAAACGTGACGGCGGCAACCAGTAATAAAACCGTTCAACGCATTTTGGTTGCCTGTGATTCAGGCATGGGGTCCAGCGCAATGGGGGCATCTGTTTTACGAAAACGGTTAAAAGCTGAAGGGCTCGATTACATAACTGTTGTCAACGATTCCGCAAACAGAGTAGGTAGAGATTACGATATTGTCATTACGCTTTCCGGACTACTCGAACGCGCAAGACTAAGTTGCGAGAATGAAAATACTGTTTTTATGACGGTGAAAAACTTTATTAAGTTAAGTGACTATGATGAGGCTGTGTCCTATATAAAAACGCAAGAAAATGTTACTCAACGTGAGGAGGCGACGGCATGACATCCATTTTCTCACCGAATAACATTATCCTGAACGCAAAAGCAGGAGATAAATACGAGGCTATTACTCTTACTGGTAATATTCTTAAACAAAATGGTTATGTCACTGAAGAATACATCCAGAGAATGAAACTAAGGGAGGAGATCGTTTCAACCTATCTTGGTAATGGTCTGGCAATTCCCCATGGCACTGATGGTTCAGATTGCGAGATTGTTAAATCTGGAATCTCTCTGGTACAGTTTCCCGATGGTATTGATTTTGGCGATGGGAATACTGCCTATATAACCATTGGCATTGCCGGAAAAGAAGGCGAACACTTGGATCTGTTAAATAAGATCGCCTTAATTTGTATTGACGAAGATAATGTTAAAGCATTGCGTAACGCTAAAACCATTGAACAGGTTTTACAAGTACTCAACATCTAAGATATACTCATTATTCTATGAATAAAATGAGTATGTTACGATGAAAGCTGCCAGACAAGACATTATCCTTCAAATACTTGAGAAAGAGAAAAAGATTGTTGCCAGTAAATTAAGTGAGCGTCTTAAGGTTTCTGAAGACACCATAAGACGCGACTTAAATGAACTGGCTAACCAGGGGTTAATTCGTCGGGTTCATAGCGGCGCGATTCGTGTGGGGCCTGCCATTACCGACTTTAACGTCAGGCAAGATCTGAATATTAATGAGAAGGTCAAGCTTGCAAAGAAAGCAGTACATTTAATTAAAGAAAATAGCGTCATTTTAATTGATGGAGGAACAACTAATTACGAATTAGTAAAGCTGATCCCTAAAGATTTAAAGTGTACGGTTGTCTCCAATAACATACCTATTCTGCATCTTTTAAGTGATTATCAGAATGTAGAGGTCATTGGTCTTGGTGGTCGCCTGTATAAAAACTCTTTAGTGTTGATTGGCGCAGAGACTATTCGCGAACTTGAGGCAATTCGCCCTGATATTTATTTCATGGGTGTTGCGCATGTTGATAGCGAAGTGGGTGTTACCATTCCTGGTCTAGATGAGTGCTATACCAAACAAAAAATGGCTCAAGTCTCAAATGAAGTTGCCATCCTCGTAACAGAGGAAAAACTTGAGACGCGTTCTAATTTCGTCGTGTCCTCACTCAAGGATATTAACTATATATTTACGAGTAAGGACATCTAAAAACATGAGGTATTTTAATGAAACGCGTATTAATTATCGGCGCTGGCCGCCTTGGTAAAGGTTTTGTTGGAGAAACTTTTGATAACGCAGGCTGGAATATTACTTTCCTTGATAAAGATCCACGAGTTATTGATGAATTAAATCGTCATAATAAATATACCGTTCAGGTATTCCGCACCGATGATATCATCATGCATGAGGTAACCAATTTTCGTGCCTTTGCTACAGATGATAACTACTCCGTAATGAATGACTTCCTGGAATCTTCCGTTATTATGTGTCCGCTATATCCGGAAGATTTTGAAGAGTCTGCGCATTATCTCGGAAAATGCTTTGAACAGCAGTTTAAAGTTGACCCTGATAAAAAAATGACGCTCATTTGTCTGACCAATAAAAATCATATTATTAAAGACATTGAAGCCTGGTATCGCAATGCCATTCCTTCAGCGCAGGCGCGAGACTGGTTTGATTCCCATGTCGCCATTCGTGACTCGATCGTCAGACGTTCAACCGATGCCGAAACGCATTACGCAACGCAGATCGATAGCACCGCTGTCGCCTCCTTATTGATTCAAACCCCGCTGTACAATGACATTAGCGACGTGGAATGGCTGGAGCCACGTGATCATCTGGAAATGCTTAAAGACATTAAAGTCTTTACCATCAATGGCCCACACGCCACCACTGCTTATTACGGACACCTGAAAGGTTATAACACCATTCCGGATGCCTCCGCAGACCCGGAAGTAGCCGCATTAGCCAATGCGGTACACGACGTCACCATCAAGGCGGTGATGACAGAATATCCGCAAATCACCCGTGAAGCCCTTACGGACCTGGAATATTTGCCGAAAGCCAAGAACGAGCTCCCCGACTCAATCCATCGCGTCGCCTATGATCCCGTGCGCAAATTAGCCTTTAAAGACCGCTTAATGGGCGTGGTGCAGCTTTGCCTGAAATACAATCTTGATTATTCACCGCTTACCAAAGCCATCGCCTGTGGCCTCGCTTACTATGCCGAAGACGACCGCGCTTCTGTAAATCTGCAACAGCAGATGCAGAAAAAGGGCTTGCTGACGACAACCGCGCAAATTATCGGTTTGCCGAAAGATCATCCCGTCACGCTAAACGTTGCTCAACAATATTTAGCGCTGGATGCTGAAAATTTAATTCCAGCCATACCGTGTTAATTATGATGTCTGAATCAACATGCAGTGCGAATTTTATTATTAAAAATGAACATGGTATTCACGCCCGACCCGGTGCGTATATGGTGAATATTTTAAAACCGTTTAACTGCGCGGTAAAAATTGCCAACTTGTCACGCAATGATCATTACGTTAACGCAAAAAGTCTTATGGCGTTAATGTCGCTGGGAATAAAAAACGGGCATGAAGTCAGTGTTATTTTTGATGGTGAAGACGCACAACGTGCATTACAACAGCTGAGCACTGAAATTGAAAACGGCTTAGGTGAATAGTTTTATCTGCTGGCGCTTATTACTTAATAAGCGCTCTAATATTAAGGATTGATGATTATGATTACCACAGCGATATTCCCTGGAAGATATATTCAGGGCGCGGGAGCTATTGAGCAATGTTTAGGTGAGGAGTTATCCCGTTTTGGCAACAAGGCAATGATTCTGGAAGATCCGGTGGTTAATCAAACCATCGGCGGCAAAATAGCCGACGCGCTAAACGAAGACTTCACTTACGAGCTGGAAATTTTTAATCGCGAATGCTGCGATGAAGAAATTGAACGGATCTGCAAATGCACGCAGGCCTGTGGCGCGAAGATGATTGTGGGTATCGGCGGCGGCAAAACGCTGGACACCGCCAAGGCCGTCGGTGCTACTCTTAATTTACCGATCATCGTCATCCCTACTCTGGCGTCTACCGATGCGCCATGCAGCTCGCTGGTTGTCATCTACACGGCCCAGGGTCAGTTCAAGCGTTATATGATGATCCCCCATAACCCGTCGCTTGTTTTCATCGACTCGCAGGTGGTGGCCAATGCGCCGGTGCGTTTCCTGCTCTCGGGTATCGGTGATGCCCTGGCAACCTGGTTTGAAGCCGAAGATTGCCGGATCAAAGGCGCAGGGAATATGACCGGTCGTCCGGGGCCGATGTCTGCCTATGCGCTGGCGAAATTGTGCTTCGACACCATCCTGGAGTACGGCGAACAGGCGGTAACGGCTTGCCGTATGCATCAGGTTACCCCCGCCCTTGAACATGTTATCGAAGCTAATACGCTACTTTCCGGGCTGGGCTTTGAGAGCGGCGGGCTTGCTGCCGCGCACGCCATTCATAACGGGCTGACGGTTGTGCCTGAAACGAAAGCGTTCTGGCATGGCGAAAAAGTGGCCTTTGGCACCCTGGCCATGCTGCTAATGACCGACAGAAAACCGGAGCTGATAGCCCAGGTTTATACGTTTTACCGAAGCGTCGGGCTGCCGGTGACGCTTGCCGAAATTGGCATAACCGATAGTTCACCAGAACATTTGATGAAAATTGCCCAGGCCGCCTGCCAGCCTGGCGAAACGATGCATAACGAACCTTTTGAGATCACGCCAGAAAGCGTCGTCGCGGCGTTAATTGCGGCCGACGCATACGGCAAAAAATACCATTAATTATCTCAGATTGTTGACAAAGTGCGCTTTGTTCATGCCGGATGCGGCGTGAACGCCTTATCCGGCCTACAAAATCATGCAAATTCAATATATTGCACAAACCATGTAGGCCTGATAAGCGTAGCGCATCAGGCAGTTTTTTCGTTTGTCATCAGTCTCTTTTTTATTCGCAAAACCGTTCGAGAATTTGCCAGTGACTGGTCACTTTGCCGTCAGCAAGCGTAAAGCGCGGGTCGTCCTGCTGGTGCTCTGCCGGTAGCGCAATAACGTGCATACCCGCCGCTTTTGCTGCAACAACGCCATTGAGCGAATCTTCAATCACCAGGCAAAATTCTGGCTCTTGACCTGTCATCAATGCGGCGGTGAGAAAAATCTCCGGATGCGGTTTGCCATGCGCCAGCCCTTCGGCAGAAATCACGGCAGAGAAATAGTGGCGCATATTCAGGGTGCTGAGAACATTATCTATCTGCCGCTGCGGCGAAGATGACGCCACCGCCAGCGGAATATTGTGCTGATGCAGGTGATTGAGTAATTCATATACCCCCGGCAATGGCGCAGGTTTGAGCCTGATTCGCCGGGCGACTTCTTCCACTATCGTATCATGCACCTGCCGGAGGTTATCTTCCGGAAGAGCGTGGCGTTGATGCAACTTGCGTAAAAAAATGGTGACTGGCATACCGGTAAAAGGGTCGAAATCTTCACGTTGCAGGGATAAGCCGTAATTGCGCAGGTAGTATTCGCACTCCACTTCTCGCCACACCGGTTCCGAATCAACAAGCACGCCATCCATATCAAAGATAACTGCTGAAAACATAGTTATTCCTTCAAATAAAAAGCGCCATATCTGAAAACAGGCTTATCAGATATGGCGGAAATCATTGATGCCGCGGGCATTTATTCAAGGTTGGCATGGAACTGCCACAGCTCATGCATATTGATTTTTCTCTTGCCGATTAATTCCAGGGCAACGATGTCTCCCAGCAGCAGTAAAGATTGCTCGAAAAGAGAGGTCATCGGCTGAATGGAGGGGATTTCAGAAGGTAAGTTGAGTTTGGTTTTTACACCGATGCGCACAAAAAGGTCGCTATACGCTTTCATACTGCTTTCGGGATTTGCGCCAATATGCACAACGCTTGCATGAAAGCTTTTCGCTTTTCTGGCAATGCCGAGAGGAAACATGCTCTCACCGCTTCCGGAACCCACGATAAGCAGATCGCGCTCGGTGATGGCAGGCTCCGTAATTTGCCCAACGACGTAGGTTTTAATACCCAGATGCGCCAGCCGTTTTGCCATTGCCTGCAATGACAACAGCACCCGGCCAACGCCGACAAAAAAGACGTTCTCTGCCGCTTCGATCCTTGCAATTAAGCGTTCAACCTCATCGGCGCTGATATTTCCCAGCGTGGCGCGTAACTCAGCCAGCACGTTTTCCTGATTAGTCTGATAACTCATTGCTGGCCTCCTGACTGTGCCAAACCTTCACGCACATAGCGATCCAACTGCGTTTTATTGTCGGCAAGCGTCGCGCCTTTAATAAACAGCCCAGTGCTGCCAAGTACCAGATTATTCGCACCAGCGGCGATAAGCCCAGGGATCGAGGCAAAAGAAACCCGACCATCGACCTGGATGGCGGCACCTGAATCTATCCCGCAAATTTTCTCCCGCAGGTTACGCACTTTTTCAATGGCATAAGGCACCTGTGTCTCATTTTTATCTCCCGCAAAGCCCGGATTAATCAGCATCAGCAAAACGTAATCCAGCGAAGGCAGAAGGTAATCCAGCGACGTTAAGCTGGTGGCAGGATTTAACGCCACGCCAACTTCAACATTGTGTTTTTTAATGAGATTAACCAGCCTGTCAGGGTGCAACGACGTCTCATAGTGAAAGGAAACTCGCTGCACGCCAATCTCAAGAACCTGCTGGATAAACCACTCGTTATTCATCGACATAATGTGGATATCAAAAGGCAGGTTTGTCGCTTTACGTAACTGCTTAATCGTCTCCAGCCCCAGCGGCATACTGGGGCTGAAAGCGCTATCAATGAGATCAATATGCAGGGCATCGACGCCAATCTCCTCCAGCGCTTTTACCGCATCGCTCAAATTGAGCAAATCCGCGCACATCAGCGACGGAGATAAAACAATTTTCGGGGCAGCCATTTCAAATTCCTTCTTTTGCATGTTTTTGCGTATTTAAGATAATATGCGCATAAAAACGCATAAACCATGCAGCAAAAGATGATCTGTGACGACGATCGAGATTTATCTCTTTAACAGTTTATTTTCAATAAATTAATCAACACAAAGAAATTACAAAACCATACACAGACTGCACGATTTTGCGTGTTTTAGTTATATAACATCAGAGGAGGAGAAGGTTGAGGAGATCCGGGCAGCAACGCAGCCCGGCAATAACGGGCGGTTAATCGACTGACGGCGTTCCGGCGTAGATATCAAAGCGATGCCCTTTAGTGACTACCGCGTTTGGCGTGGCGACATTCGCCAGCGGTGGCGCGTAGTCCGGGCGCTTTACCACCACGCGTTTGGTCGCCAGCAAGCGTGCAGGCTCCAGTAATCCATCGGCATCAAGATCCGGCCCCACCAGCGACTGAAAGACACGCATCTCTTTTTTCACCAGCGCGCTTTTCTGCTTATGCGGGAACATCGGGTCGAGATAAACCACCTGCGGGCGCGGGGTAATATCGGTCAGCGCCGTCAGGCTGGAGGCGTGAATTAACTGCAACCGCTCCTGCAACCAGCCGCCGATTTCCGCATCCGCATATCCACGCGCCAGGCCGTCGTCGAGTAGCGCGGCAACGACTGGATTACGCTCCAGCATCCGCACGCGGCAGCCGACCGAAGCCAGCACAAAGGCATCGCGCCCCAGCCCTGCGGTAGCGTCCACCACATCCGGCAAATAATCGCCTTTAATGCCCACCGCTTTCGCCACCGCCTCACCGCGACCACCGCCGAATTTGCGTCGGTGCGCCATCGCTCCGCCAACAAAATCAACAAAGATGCCGCCAAGTTTTGGCTCATCACGCTTGCGCAATTCCAGATGTTCCGGCGTTAACACCAGCGCCATCAGGTTGTCTTCATCGTGCTCCAGCCCCCAGCGGGCCGCCAGAACAGATAAGGCACCGTCTCCGGTGCCTGTTTCATCAATTAAGCAGATTTTCACTGAATGATCAGCCCTTAATGCCGTAATGCTCCAGCATCGCATCCAGTTGCGGTTCACGACCACGGAAGCGTTTGAACAGATCCATCGGCTCTTCTGAACCGCCACGGCTCAGAATGTTGTCGAGGAACGACTGCCCGGTTTCACGGTTGAAAATGCCCTCTTCCTCAAACCGCGAGAAGGCATCTGCCGCCAGCACGTCGGCCCACAGGTAACTGTAATAACCTGCGGCATAACCACCGGCGAAAATATGGCTGAAAGCGTGCGGGAAACGGCCCCAGGATGGAGACGGTACTACGGCAACCAGTTTCTTGATTTCTGCCAGGGTTTCGAGGATTTTCGCTCCCTGATCCGGGCGGAACTCTGCATGGAGGCGGAAATCGAACAGACCGAACTCTAATTGGCGCAGAATAAACAGCGCCGCCTGGTAGTTCTTCGCCGCCAGCATTTTATCCAGCAACTCTTTCGGCAGCGGTTCGCCGGTTTCGTAGTGACCAGAGATAAACGCCAGCGCCTCCGGCTCCCAGCACCAGTTTTCCATAAACTGACTCGGCAGTTCGACCGCATCCCACGGCACCCCACTGATCCCGGATACACCGGCGGTTTCGATGCGGGTCAGCATATGATGCAGACCATGACCGAACTCGTGGAACAGGGTGATCACTTCGTCATGGGTAAACAGCGCCGGTTTACCATTTACCGGGCGGTTAAAGTTACAGGTCAGATACGCGACCGGTTTTTGCAGAGAACCGTCAGCTTTGCGCATCTGGCCTACGCAGTCATCCATCCACGCCCCGCCGCGCTTGTTTTCACGGGCATACAGGTCGAGGTAGAAGCTACCGCGCAGTTCGTTGTTCTCGTCATACAGTTCGAAGAAACGTACATCCGGATGCCAGACATCAACATCTTTACGCTCTTTAGCGGTGATGCCGTAAATACGCTTAACCACTTCAAACAGGCCGTTAACCGCTTTGTTTTCCGGGAAGTACGGACGCAGCTGTTCGTCACTGATGCTGTAGAGATGCTGTTTTTGTTTTTCGCTGTAGTAAGCGATATCCCACGGCTGCAACTCATCGACGCCAAATTCGGCTTTGGCGAAGGCACGCAGTTGCGCCAGCTCTTTTTCGCCCTGCGGACGCGCGCGTTTTGCCAGATCGGTTAAGAAATCAAGCACCTGCTGCGGGTTTTCCGCCATTTTGGTAGCCAGTGATTTAAACGCGTAGTTTTCAAAGCCCAGCAGTTGCGCCAGTTCGTGACGCAGCGCGAGGATCTCTTCCATCACCTTGCTGTTATCCCATTTACCGGCGTTTGGACCTTGATCTGAAGCGCGGGTGCTGTAAGCACGATACATCTCTTCACGCAAGGCCTGGTTGTCGCAGTAGGTCATTACCGGCAGGTAGCTTGGGATATCCAGCGTCAGCAGGTAGCCTTCAAGTTCTTTCGCTTCGGCCTGGGCTTTTGCCGCAGCCAGCGCGCTTTCTGGCATCCCCGCCAGCTCCGCTTCGTCGGTAACGAGTTTGGTCCAGCCCATCGTCGCATCGAGAACGTTGTTGCTGTACTGATTGCCCAGTTCAGAAAGACGGGTAGCAATTTCGCCGTAACGCTGCTGTTTCTCTTTCGGCAGACCGATGCCAGAGAGTTCGAAGTCGCGCAGTGCGTTATCAACCGCTTTTTTCTGCGCAGTGTTCAGCGTGGCGTAATGATCGCCATCGCGCAGGTCGCGATACGCTTTATACAGCCCTTCATGTTGCCCTACCCAGGTGTTGTATTCCGACAGCAGCGGCAAGGTCTGTTCGTACGCTTCACGCAGTTCCGGGCTATTTTTCACCGAGTTCAGGTGGCTGACCGGGGAGAAGATACGCCCCAGCACATCGTTCACTTCCGCCAGCGGCTGGCAGAGATTTTCCCAGGTGTACGGTGCTCCTTGCGCTACTACGCGCTCCACATTTTCGCGGCAGTCATTCAATGCCTTAGTCACGGCTGGAACGACATGTTCCGGGAGAATTTTAGAAAACGGAGGCAATTCAAAGGGAGTCAGTAACGGATTCGTCATTAGCGCAGTCCTGGTTAAAGAGGTTAAGGAAGCGCTCAACAGGCGCTTTACATAATGTTTGTAGCATGGGGTTAAGTGTAGTGAATTTCAATGAGAAACGTTACGCTTTCGCGGCGGCGGCCTCTTTTCGGTATACTGTCCTGATAGGCTTTTGTGCGCCCCGAATACGGGCCGATTTTTACTTACCGGAACACCTTTACCCATGCTCAGTTATCGCCACAGCTTTCACGCTGGCAACCACGCCGACGTCCTTAAACATACCGTTCAGAGCCTGATCATCGAGTCGCTGAAAGAGAAAGATAAACCGTTTCTCTATCTCGACACCCACGCAGGGGCCGGGCGTTATCAGTTAGGCAGCGAACATGCCGAGCGTACCGGCGAATATCTCGAAGGTATCGCCCGTATCTGGCAGCAGGACGATTTGCCTGCGGAGCTGGAGCCGTACATCAATGTGGTAAAACACTTCAACCGTAGCGGTCAGTTGCGTTACTACCCCGGATCACCGTTGATTGCTCGCCAGCTACTGCGCGAGCAGGATAGTCTGCAACTGACCGAGCTGCACCCGAGCGATTACCCGTTGTTGCGTTCTGAATTTCAGAAAGACAGCCGTGCACGCGTCGAAAAAGCCGACGGTTTCCAGCAACTTAAGGCCAAATTGCCACCGGTTTCCCGCCGTGGTTTAATCCTTATCGACCCGCCGTATGAAATGAAAACCGACTATCAGGCGGTGGTCAGCGGGATAGCAGAAGGCTACAAACGTTTCGCCACTGGTACTTACGCACTGTGGTATCCGGTGGTGCTGCGTCAGCAAATTAAGCGCATGATCCACGATCTGGAAGCGACCGGTATTCGCAAAATTCTGCAAATTGAACTGGCGGTACTGCCAGACAGCGATCGCCGTGGCATGACCGCTTCCGGCATGATTGTGATTAACCCGCCGTGGAAGCTGGAACAGCAGATGAATAACGTGCTGCCGTGGCTGCACAGCAAACTGGTTCCGGCAGGTACCGGGCACGCCACCGTAAGCTGGATCGTGCCGGAGTAATTGCAGCCATCGCTGGCACCTATTACGTCTCGCGCTACAATCGCGGTAATCAACGATAAGGACACTCTGTCATGACTAAACACTATGATTACATCGCCATCGGCGGCGGCAGCGGCGGTATCGCCTCCATCAACCGCGCGGCTATGTACGGTCAGAAATGCGCGCTGATTGAAGCCAAAGAGCTGGGCGGCACCTGCGTGAACGTCGGCTGCGTACCGAAGAAAGTGATGTGGCACGCGGCGCAAATCCGTGAAGCGATCCATATGTACGGCCCGGATTATGGTTTTGATACCACTATCAATAAATTCAACTGGGAAACGTTGATCGCCAGCCGTACCGCCTATATCGACCGTATTCATACTTCCTATGAAAACGTGCTCGGTAAAAATAACGTTGATGTAATCAAAGGCTTTGCCCGCTTCGTTGATGCCAAAACGCTGGAAGTAAACGGCGAAACCATCACGGCCGATCATATCCTGATCGCCACCGGCGGTCGTCCGAGCCACCCGGATATTCCGGGCGTGGAATACGGTATTGATTCTGATGGCTTCTTCGCCCTTCCTGCTTTGCCAGAGCGCGTGGCGGTTGTTGGCGCGGGTTACATCGCCGTGGAACTGGCAGGCGTGATTAACGGCCTGGGCGCGAAAACGCATCTGTTTGTGCGTAAACATGCGCCGCTGCGCAGCTTCGACCCGATGATCTCTGAAACGCTGGTCGAAGTGATGAACGCCGAAGGCCCGCAGTTGCACACCAACGCCATCCCGAAAGCGGTAGTGAAAAATGCCGATGGTAGCCTGACGCTGGAGCTGGAAGATGGTCGCAGTGAAACGGTGGATTGCCTGATTTGGGCGATTGGTCGCGAGCCTGCCAATGACAACATCAACCTCGAAGCCGCTGGCGTTAAAACCAACGAAAAAGGCTATATCGTCGTCGATAAATATCAAAACACCAACATTGAAGGTATTTACGCGGTGGGCGATAACACGGGTGCAGTAGAACTGACACCGGTGGCAGTTGCAGCGGGTCGCCGCCTCTCTGAACGCCTGTTTAATAACAAGCCGGATGAGCATCTGGATTACAGCAACATTCCGACCGTGGTCTTCAGCCATCCGCCGATTGGTACTGTTGGTTTAACGGAACCGCAGGCGCGCGAGCAGTACGGCGACGATCAGGTGAAAGTGTATAAATCCTCTTTCACCGCGATGTATACCGCCGTCACCACTCACCGCCAGCCGTGCCGCATGAAGCTGGTGTGCGTTGGGCCAGAAGAGAAGATTGTCGGTATTCACGGCATTGGTTTTGGTATGGACGAAATGTTGCAGGGCTTCGCGGTGGCGCTGAAGATGGGGGCAACCAAAAAAGACTTCGACAATACCGTCGCCATTCACCCAACGGCGGCAGAAGAGTTCGTGACCATGCGTTAAATGTTAAAGGGCTAAGAGTAGTGTGCTCTTAGCCCTTAATTACGTTTCCGCTATCAGTTCAGAAGCTGAAGCAGAAAGCGGATCAGTTCCAGCAGCGCAATTAACGCCCCAAGAACGATGATTGCTTTATCAATCACCCGTTTTCTCCATGCGATGGAGTGAGAATGCATCCGCTTACTCATCCACTGCCTGTCACGGTGCATGTCTCATTGTTAGATGACGACTATCTCACTCCGGCCAGAGCATCAGTTAACGGCACCACCCGTACTTCTGACCAGGACTTTGAAAGCGTTTATGCGCATTGCCAGAGTGAAAATGCCTCAGAGCTAACTGGATAATCATACAGTACATGCAGGTTATAAAACCAGCACGTCCTTGCAATAGTTTCAGTATGGTATTAGCATTGATGCGTTAGATGATGGCTATCTCACTCCAGCCAGAGCCACCAACTCAGGGCTGGAAAGTAAAAAACCGACGCAAAGTCGGTTTTTTTACGTCCTGATTCGGACCTCCTTTCAAATGAATAGCCAACTCAAAATTCACACCTATTACCTTCCTCTGCACATACGCATTCGTTAAACCATATATGTTTTTGACTTATCCGCTTTGGTTTGTAACGCTGGCTGCGCTGGCGCTACGTCTCTCTTTCACTTTGTAATGAGATACTGATATGAGCAACATTACCATTTATCACAACCCGGCCTGCGGCACGTCGCGTAATACGCTGGAGATGATCCGCAACAGCGGTACAGAACCGACCATTATCTATTATCTGGAAACACCGCCAACGCGCGATCAACTGGTCAAACTCATTGCCGATATGGGGCTTACCGTACGCGCGCTGCTGCGTAAAAACGTCGAGCCGTATGAGGAACTGGGCCTTGCAGAAGATAAATTTACTGACGATCGGTTAATTGATTTTATGCTGCAACATCCTATCCTGATTAACCGTCCGATTGTGGTGACGCCGCTGGGAACTCGCCTATGCCGCCCCTCGGAAGTGGTGCTGGAAATTCTGCCAGATGCGCAAAAAGGCGCGTTCTCCAAGGAAGATGGCGAGAAAGTGGTTGATGAAGCGGGTAAGCGGTTGAAATAAAGCGGCGATATCCACTGCCGATAGTTGGTAAAGTGCGCTTTATTTATGTCGGATGCGACGCTGGCGCGTCTTATCCGACCTACAAAGTTATGAAAATTCGATGAATAGTATGTTATTTGTAGGCCTGACAGGCGTAGCGCATCAGGCGATTTTGCTATTTACACATTACTCCCTGCGTGAGATTCCAATTATCGCGTCCAGCATGGTGTATCAGTGAGCTGCTTAGTTATCCGCGATACAGTGCAGCAGTTTAAAGACGTACTGGATTATGATTTATCAGTGCTTTACACAACAAATTATTCAATAATTATAAGATACCTTAACCCATTTTATTATTACACATCTAAAACATCACAAAAATATCATTTCACACACTATCGGAGAACATCATAACTTTTTAAAATGAGCGCTTTTTGATAGTTGTTAACGTTTTCCTTTACGATACTATCAATGCCCTTTTTTATACACAAATATTACCGGGTGGAGATAAAAGGGAAGTCAAAGGTAATTATATCAGGAAGATATGACGCATGATATTTATTGTGCGTAGAAGAAAATCCATTCCTGCTCTAATTATCCAATTTAAAAATCTTAGCATAAAACAGATGATGAATAAGGAATGTTATGTCAATTGACTTTACCCCAGGTATGATAAATACATATCACGGCGATATTTATAACCGCACAACAGATACCGACAATGTTAAAACACCAGACACACCGATGTGGCCTTGTGATAATCGGGAAGAACAACAACCCATTAATTCCACATTCTCTGGAGAAGGATACAACCCTGAACAATATGATTTAGCGCGGCAACACCTCCCACAAATTTATGCGTGCCGCACGAACACCAAATATACAGATGCAGACTACTCAAAAGTTGTGGCTCAACTTGTAAGTCTTATTACTAACATTGAATCGATAAGTTCGACACCACTTACGCGGCAGGCACAGGAAATACTTAATCAAATTAATAACATTAGATACGAAAAGAACAAAAGTGCTGAATGTCGAATCATTGTTGTCGCTAATCCTAAACCCGACAAGGCAATCATAACTAAAATTAGCGTAGAAGAGGGAATACCAGTAAGATTCAGTGTCCAAACCATGTTTTCAGATACTAATTTTATTGCTGAACAACGAGCTGACTTACCGACTAATATAAAAGATATTCAAAGCCTGTATCAAAAAATGACGAAGTTATATATTGAGCACAGTGAAAATAAAAACAGAATGAAAGTCTTTGCCGGAACCAACTTTATTGATTTCAATATGACAGGACAGAACCTGTCCGGGTTCGTTCTAACCTTGTCAAGGTTTTATTTCGAAGATCTACTTAATATAAATTTCACTGACGCAAATTTAGGTGACACTATTTTTTCACATAAAGAACACCCTACCCCAAAATTATATAAAGACGAACAATATCTTGACAAACAAATCGAAGGTTTATTTTCAACATTATTAACCATTAATGACAACTTTTTACGAGCAAAAGCGGAAATTGCTTCGACAATAATTAAATTTTTAGAGGCCAGGATAACCAATCTTTCATACAACGACATATTAAAATATCAGCAAGAATTCCAAAAACAATGTTATAAGCAAGTTAAAGCCTTTACGACACTCTCCCGATACAATAAAATTCAAACATGGGCAGAAATGTCTGAATATCAATTCGAAGTATTTCAATACGAGACGCTTAACCCAAAAAAAATGTCACGCACGCCTTATTTAAAGAGGCCACTTCCTGATGAAAAAGATATAAATTATGGGGTGGAAATAGAAATACCGTCTGGTAAAAGAATTCGCTTATCAAATCATTATCAGAATATAATACCATAATATTGATTATTAGCACTTTATAATCATTGAATAAAAATAGATTTTATGTAATTTTAAAACAAAGGGTTATATTATGGGGCGATGGATACTCATGCCACGCCCCAAAATAACGGAATTGAACTAAACAGAAGGGATATAAACATCAGACAGGTTTACGTTACTATCAGGCATATCGCCTCAGAATCAGATGAAAACTATAAAGAAATATCTATTATGGTTTTAATATTTGTTGATAAGGATAGTAACATGAACATGACAAAAGGTGCACTCATACTCAGCCTTTCATTTTTGCTTGCCGCATGTAGTTCAATTCCGCAAAATATCAAAGGCAATAACCAACCTGATATTCAAAAAAGTTTTGTTGCTGTTCATAACCAGCCGGGGTTATATGTTGGTCAACAAGCGCGCTTTGGTGGGAAGGTTATCAACGTTATCAATGGCAAAACGGATACGTTGTTAGAAATCGCTGTATTACCGTTGGATAGCTATGCGAAGCCTGATATTGAAGCCAACTATCAGGGCCGACTGCTCGCCAGACAAAGCGGCTTCCTTGACCCAGTGAACTATCGTAATCACTTTGTTACCATCCTCGGTACCATTCAGGGTGAACAACCAGGCTTTATCAATAAAGTCCCGTATAACTTCCTGGAAGTGAATATGCAGGGCATCCAGGTGTGGCATTTGAGAGAAGTAGTTAATACCACCTATAACCTGTGGGATTACGGCTATGGTGCATTCTGGCCGGAACCGGGTTGGGGTGCGCCTTACTACACCAATGCGGTGAGTCAGGTAACACCTGAGCTGGTCAAATAACACCACCGAAAGATGCAGATGCTTTCTCAGCATCTGCATCATGTATTACATAAAATTAATATACAGTAAGCTAACTATTATTATTATAAGCCCTGTCCTGTTAATTACCTTTGGCAAACTGATTATAAAGTTAATGTCCGCACCAGGAGTCGGTTATGTTTCTTATAATTACCAGGGATACGATGTTCTTCACCGCGATGAAAAACATTCTGAGTAAAGGTAATGTCGTTCATATACAGAACGAAGAAGAGATCGACGTAATGTTGCATCAGAATGCCTTCGTCATTATTGATACATTAATGAATAATGTATTTCATTCTAATTTTCTCACTCAAATTGAACGATTAAAACCTGTCCATGTCATTATTTTCTCCCCCTTTAATATTAAACGCTGCCTGGGGAAAGTGCCGGTGACCTTTGTTCCGCGGACTATCACTATCATTGATTTTGTCGCACTCATCAATGGCAGTTACTGCTCTGTGCCTGAAGCGAATGTGTCACTTTCGCGCAAGCAACATCAGGTTCTGAGCTGCATTGCGAATCAAATGACAACGGAAGATATTCTGAAGAAACTGAAAATATCGCTAAAAACGTTCTACTGCCATAAACACAATATCATGATGATCCTCAATCTTAAGCGGATCAATGAGCTGGTACGCCATCAGCATATTGATTATCTGGTGTGAACGATTGATCAATATAAAGAGGCCCAGCAATAAATAGCCAGACCTCCCGTTAATTATACGTTATGCAGCAACGCCTTCCGGTATTAGCGAAGCAATTTGCTTACGCCATTGCGCTTGCTCCTGTTCGCCTTCTGTACGTTGACCATAAAGTTGCGCTATCTGCGTACCATCATGAGCAAACAATTCCAGACTGGTCACATAACCGTCACTAGCAGGTTTACGGGTAACCCAGGCTTCAGCAATGCTCTCTTCTAATAGATGAAGAGTAAACGTCGGGTTGAAAATATTCAGCCAACCTTTCATTGGCACCACTTTTTCTACCACACCAGTGAAAATCTGTACGCAGCCACGGTTGCCAACAAACACCATGATTTCATTACCATCCTGCTGTGCAGATTCAAGAATTTGCGCCAACGCACTGTTGGATACTTTGCAGGCCAAATCGTCTGCCACCAGATTGAACGCCTGTTGGCGCGTCAGATTGTGGCGCTTTAGCAACGTAAAAAACTGATGAACGTCGGTCATCGCCCGCCACTCTTGCTCGACCACAGTGGCATCGGCTCGCGTTTGAACAACTGGCGCATCAACGGCTTTTAACTCAAGCGGCATATTCTCATCGGTGATAAACCGTGCCAGAAGCTCACTCCATGCCGCCATATCGGTATTGTCGGTGGCATAAACTTTTAGTAATGCATCACCCTGATGATCAAAGAACTGAATACTCTGGCGTTCGCCACGAGCCGTGTTTTCTTTGATGTGGAAAACACTGGCCCATTGATTGAGAAACAGACGTAAATCCAGCGCGCGCGGATTGAGGATCAATCCGGCATGTCCGTTCAAATGCTGGTTTGTGAACGTACCAACTTGCTCATGGACTGCATATTCATTACGGCAAATACATTTGGTCTCGCCAACACTTTCGAGCGCCGCCAGAATTTCACGGATATCGCCGCGCATCCGCCACGCATCGTGCGTGACGCGTGCAAATGCCAGTTCTGCTTCTCTAATATTCATTAACCCTGCGATGTCACGCGCGTACTTTCCGGGATTTTGTTCTTTTAACTCAAGCCAGCGTGTGTAGTGGTTCATTGTCTCTCTTCCTTCCAGATAAATGCCCCGAAATATCGGGGCAGATGATTACCATTGATAACTCACGAAAATTTTTCCGTTACGACCATCCTGTGGGATGCCTTGCGGCGACCAGTACTCTTTGTCGAAAGCGTTACCCAACACCAAAGTAGTGGTCATACCTTTGAGCGCCTGTTGTCCTTGATAACTGACGTAGAAATCATTCACGCCATAGCCTGGTTGTTTGCTGTAACTGCTGCTGATATGTGTTGAGCGATCGGCAAACGTACCAACCCACCCAACAGAGAAGCCACTGTGAGCGATCGGAATATTCAGAGTGCTGGTAACGGTATCCGGGTTAATGCTGGAGATGTATTCGCCGGTATCGGTGTCTTTGCCGCGGGTACGGTTATAGGCCACATCAAGGCTAAACAGATCAGTGGTATATTTCGTCATCACATCCCAGCCCCAGATTTTGGCGTTCGGGACGTTATACGACATAGTCGTCGCCGCCGCGAAATCGACGGTCGTGGAGATGTAATCCTTCGCTTTGGTATCAAAGTAGCTGGCTTTAAATTCCAGAGCATCATTGGACAACATCAGGTCATCAAAACGCAGCCCAAAACCGTACTCCTGAGTTTCGTTAGTTTCCGGACGTAAGTTCGGGTTTGGCACCCAATAGTTGGTATAGAAGCGACCAATCGAGAAGTGCTTAGAATCGTTATACATTTCGCCCATCGTCGGGGCGCGGAATGCCTGGGCATATGAGCCAAATAACATCAGCCAGTTGGTCGGGTTGATAGTCATCCCCGCACGAGATGACCATTTGTCGGCATCAACATCTTTGTAGCCATCGCTGCTACCGCGATAACTGTCATAGCGGGTTCCGCCAAGCAGGGTAATCGGCAGATCGCGTAAGGTTATCTCATCCTGTAGCCAGCCAGAGCTGAAATCGATTTTTGCTTGCGGGAAGCCCGTCGTCGCGCCGCCCGGATGTTGTTCCTGACGATAATACTCACCGCCATATGTCAGTAAGTGAGAAGCGAAACTGTCGGCAAAGAGAGTGGAACGGTTCTCCAGCCTGGCTCCTTTTGTTATCTGTTCACGATACTCGCCGGAACTCCCCGTGTTTTGCGCATTAATACGGACTTCCGACCAATAAATTTTTGCATCTGCATTTAACCAGTCGTTGCCCTGCGGGGCGAGTTTATAAGAAAGCTGCGCATCGCGTTGAATTGTTGAACGATCAACCATCGGGTTGCTGCTTTCAGAAGCCTCAACGGTCTGCGGATTTTTTGGTTCACGCGCGTCGTTGTTGTAGTAACGCACTAAACCGCTCAGAGACTGGGCTGAATCAATTTGCCAGGTCCCTTTCGCCAGCATGTTATTAATGGACTCGTCATTCGGCGCGGTTTCACCATTGCTCTGGCGTAAATCACCCCGATCGCGACTGGACCAGGCCACAATACCATCCAGATTTTCAGTTCGCCCAAACGCGCTCGCGCCTAATCCCAGGCTATGGTCCCCCGTGCCGCCAGTACCAAAGACACGAAAACCACTGCTTTGTCCTTCCTGCAATAAATCTTTTGCATCGACCGTATCGTAGGAGATCACTCCACCCAGCGCGCCACTGCCATACAGTAATGCTGAAGGTCCGCGAACAATCTCAACACGCTTGATCAGCGCCGGATCGAGAAAAGTGCCATTCAGGTGTCCGGTATCCGTTCCCTGGCGAACACCATCGATAAGAACCAGAACGCCGCGATGATCATAGCCACGCATATTTACATCCTGACCGTTGGTTCGTCCGGTACCATCCAGAGTAATTCCAGGAACATGACGCAGCAGATCGGTGGCTGAAGTAGCCGTTTGATTTTCAGGAGCGGAAGTGTCGATGACGCTGACCATCATAGGCGCTTCGAAGGAACTACGGGCATTCCCCGTTGCCGTAACGGTCATGGTTTCAGTAGCAAAAGCAAACGTTGGCAAGGTGGCAGAAACAGCCAAGGCCAACAAACTCAAACGCAACGAGGTAAATTGCGGACGTGACATAGCGATTCTCCATGAGGAAAATAAAAAATGCTGGCTGCCTGGGTTAATACCGGGGTGGCTGGCGAAAAATAAATTTATTTAAAATTCAGAGCGATAATATTCGCCGGGTGAGTTTACAGGCGTTTATATCCCATGAAATTGCCTGATAACTCGGCAATTACGCAAAAGCACGCCCTCTTTGTCAGGCAAAACGATATGCCCCATCAGGAGTGAAGAGAGCTGTGCGTTATCCCTTGCAAATGCTATGGTTTTGTTATCCATATGGTCGTGTTTTGTTAAATGCAAACGTGATAATGAGAATTATTATCGATCAATTTTTTATGATCAAGTTTTTTTTAACCACCATTAACACAATAAACAGGGGGTTATGAAACCTATCCTGCGCCCTGTAAACCACCTTGTTTTTATGGTTATCCCCCCATGCCTCATCACTAAATTTTGTCGTTAACAGTGATAATTTTTTCTTCTCTTTGCTCTGCAAGCCTCGATATCTCTGGGTTCTCAGCTTTTTCCCGCGATGAAATTTAGTCGGTAACAAGAACGTTAGCTGACGAAGCATCTTGATAAAAATCAAAAATAAATACGCTTGTAACGCCTTGCGTATTGAATCGACGGTTGTATTTCATATATAACTCAAATGATAATCATGATCATTCTCAATTTGATAAGAGTTCTCATATTATGCCAAGGATCATCACCAGGCCGTTTCTTTTTTCCCCACTGACGTTATGTATTTCAGCCGTGGCCTCTGCCGCGAAGACCGCAGTAAAACGAAAAAAATTGTTTACGGCAGTACTGGCTCTTAGCTGGGCTTTTAGCGTAACGGCTGCCGAACGTATCGTGGTCGCAGGAGGATCGCTGACGGAGCTAATCTACGCGATGGGCGCTGGCGAACGCGTGGTTGGTGTCGATGAAACGACATCTTATCCACCAGAAACCGCCAAACTGCCGCATATTGGCTACTGGAAACAACTCAGCAGCGAAGGCATTTTGTCACTTCGCCCGGATAGCGTAATTACCTGGCAGGATGCCGGGCCACAAATTGTGCTCGACCAACTACGAGCGCAGAAAGTCAACGTCGTCACCCTGCCGCGTGTGCCAGCCACCCTTGAGCAGATGTACGCCAACATTCGCCAACTGGCAAAAACGCTACAGTTTCCTGAACAAGGCGAGGCGCTGGTGACACAAATCAGCCAACGCCTGGAGCGAGTACAGCAAAACGTGGCGGCCAAAAAAGCCCCGGTTAAAGCCATGTTTATTCTCTCCGCAGGCGGAAGTGCGCCACAGGTTGCCGGTAAAGGCAGCGTCGCGGACGCCATTCTTTCGCTTGCCGGAGCAGAAAACGTCGCAACCCACCAGCAGTACAAAAGCTACAGTGCAGAATCACTGATTGCGGCTAACCCTGAAGTGATTGTCGTAACCTCACAAATGGTCGATGGCGATATTAATCGGCTACGTTCTATTGCTGGAATTACCCACACTGCCGCATGGAAAAACCAGCGCATTATCACCGTTGATCAAAACCTGATTCTGGGAATGGGTCCGCGTATTGCTGATGTCGTTGAGTCTTTACACCAGCAGCTTTGGCCGCAATAAATGGATTTAAATCAGACGAATGAACGCAATTAACACCCTGGATCTCACGCCACATTTTGCTTTAGACGGTGATCAGCCATTTAAAGACAGGCGCGCCATGATGCCGTTTCGTGGGGCCATTCCAGTTGCCAAAGAGCAACTGGCACAGACCTGGCAAGAGATGATCAATCAAACGGCATCACCACGTAAGCGACTGGTTTACCTACACATTCCTTTTTGTGCGACACACTGCACGTTTTGTGGTTTTTATCAGAACCGTTTTAATGAAGATGCGTGTGCTCATTATACCGACGCCCTGATTCGTGAAATAGAAATGGAAGCGGACAGCGTATTGCATCAGTCTGCCCCCATCCACGCGGTCTATTTCGGTGGCGGTACGCCTTCCGCGCTTTCGGCACACGATTTGGCCAGAATCATCACCACATTACGAGAAAAGCTGCCACTGGCCCCTGATTGTGAAATCACTATCGAAGGACGGGTATTGAATTTTGACGCTGAGCGAATCGATGCTTGCCTTGATGCAGGAGCAAACCGCTTCTCAATTGGTATTCAGTCGTTTAACAGCAAAATCCGCAAGAAAATGGCCCGCACCTCGGATGGCCCAACCGCCATTGCGTTTATGGAAAGCCTGGTCAAACGTGACCGTGCTGCGGTGGTCTGTGACCTGCTGTTTGGCCTGCCGGGTCAGGATGCGCAAACCTGGGGAGAAGATCTGGCTATTGCCCGCGATATCGGTCTCGACGGCGTCGATCTCTATGCGCTCAATGTCCTGTCCAATACACCGCTGGGCAAGGCCGTGGAAAATGGGCGTACTACCGTACCCTCACCGGCAGAACGTCGCGATCTTTATCTGCAAGGATGTGATTTTATGGACGATGCCGGTTGGCGCTGCATCAGTAACAGCCACTGGGGCCGTACCACACGCGAACGCAATCTCTATAACCTGCTGATTAAACAAGGTGCCGATTGTCTGGCCTTTGGTTCCGGAGCCGGCGGTTCGATTAATGGTTACTCCTGGATGAACGAACGCAATCTTCAGACCTGGCATGAATCCGTCGCGGCAGGCAAAAAACCGCTGATGATGATCATGCGTAACGCCGAACGTAATGCGCAATGGCGTCATACCTTGCAGTCAGGTGTTGAAACAGCGCGCGTACCGCTGGATGAACTTACGCCACATGCCGAAAAACTCGCGCCGTTACTGGCTCAATGGCACCAAAAAGGCTTAAGTCGCGATGCTTCAACTTGCCTGCGGCTGACTAATGAAGGTCGTTTCTGGGCAAGCAATATTTTGCAGTCTCTTAATGAACTAATTCAGGTACTTAATGCGCCAGCGATTGTGCGTGAAAAACCATAACAGGAGTGATTTATGAGCCATGTCTCGTTACAAGAATTTTTGAAAACGGAGCCGGACGGTACGCTGGAGGTGGTAGCCGAACAATACAACACCACACTGCTGGAGGTAGTGAAAAATCTGCCCTCCTCTACCATAGTGTCAGGCGATAAATTCGATACTGTCTGGGATACCGTCTGCGAATGGGGCAACGTCACCACGTTAGTACATACTGCCGATGTAATCCTCGAATTTAGCGGCGAACTGCCTTCGGGTTTCCATCGCCACGGCTATTTCAACCTACGCGGAAAGCACGGCATGTCCGGGCATATCAAAGCAGAAAACTGCACGCATATTGCCTTAATCGAACGTAAATTTATGGGCATGGACACCGCGTCCATTCTCTTTTTCAACAAAGAAGGCAGCGCCATGCTGAAAATCTTCCTCGGCAGGGATGACCATCGTCAGCTCCTGAGCGAACAAGTCAGCGCCTTCCATACTCTGGCGGCATCGTTAAAGGAACACGCCTGATGACGCCGTGGCTACTCTTTGGCGCAGGCGGAAAAGGTGTGGGTGCCAGAACGCTTGAACTGGCGCTGGCGGAACAACGTCCGGTCGTTGCTGTCATTCGTCATGCCGATGCCGCCACGAAACTGGCGCAACAAGGCGTACAGGTTTTTACAGGCGACGCCTGTGATGCCAGCGTAGTCGCGGCTGCTTGCCGCGCAGCTGGCCCGGATGCGCTTATCATCTCAACAATGGGAGGAGCTCAGGATTATCTGGCGCACAGAACAGTGATTGATGAGGCCGAAAAGGCCGGCATCAGTCGCATGATTCTGGTGACCTCTTTGGGATGCGGCGATAGCTGGCCGTTTTTATCGGAGCGGGCAAAGGCTGCGTTTGGTCAGGCGGTACGGGAAAAAACGCTGGCGGAAAGCTGGTTGCAAACCAGCCAGCTTGATTACGCCATTCTCCGCCCTGGTGGTCTGCTTGACGGCGCAGCAACAGGCAAAGCACAACGGGTACAAAATCAGGAGTGTCATGGTTTTGTCCGCCGTGCCGATGTCGCCGCACATATCCATGAACTGGCAAATGCGCCAGCACTTAACCAGCAGGTCTACAGTCTGATTGAACCGGACCTGAAACCGGCGTGATACCCCAGCGCGGCATGTCCGCGCCGTAATGTCGTAACGGAGTTTTGCGTGCTCAAGGATTCACTCTCTTCCGCCAGGGTCTTTATGGGGCTATCACTATTATTGCTCGCTCTGGTGCTGTTCGGTGCCAGTCAGGGAGCGTTAAAGATCAGTTTTGATGCCCTTTTTGATGAGGAATACCGCGATATCTGGCTCAATATTCGTCTACCACGGGTTTTGCTGGCGGTGCTGGTAGGTGCAGCGTTGGCAACCGCAGGGGTAATTATGCAGGGGCTTTTTCGCAACCCAATGGCTGACCCAGGATTACTTGGCGTCAGTAGCGGTTCTGCATTAATGGTTGGCGTTGCTATTGTGCTGCCCTTCTCCTTCCCAGTGGTGCTGGTGCTCTATGAGCAAATGATGTTTGCCATTGCCGGAAGTTTAGTGGTCTGCACCATCATTTTTCTCATCACGCAGCGCCATCGCGATGGCAGCATGATGCAATTATTACTCGCCGGTATCGCCATCAATGCCCTGTGCGGCGCAGCGATCGGCATCCTGAGCTATATCGGCGATGAGCAGCAGCTACGACAACTCACATTGTGGATGATGGGCAATCTTGGACAGGCGCAATGGCCGACGTTATTGGTTGCCAGTTCATTCATCCTTCCGGCCATTATCGCAACAACTTGTCTCGCCGGAACGCTGAATTTACTGCAGCTCGGTGATGAAGAAGCCCATTACCTCGGCGTGAACGTTAAGCGTAAACGCCAGCAATTACTGTTAGTGAGCTCACTGCTCGTTGGTGCTGCCGTATCGGTAAGCGGCATTATCGGCTTTATTGGCCTGGTGATCCCGCATCTGATTCGCATGACTACCGGAGCAAATCACCGCTGGCTCATCCCTTGTTCCGCCCTCGCCGGAGCCTGTTTATTGCTGATGGCAGACACGCTTGCCCGCACGCTGGTACAGCCAGCAGAAATGCCCGTAGGATTATTAACCAGCCTGCTTGGTGGCCCTTATTTTATGTGGTTGATTCTGCGAAATCGGAGGATCACATGATCAGCGCCCAGAATCTGGTTTATAGCCTTCAGGGGCGGCGTCTGACTGATAATGTCTCGCTGACTTTTCCCGGTGGGGAAATTGTTGCCATTCTCGGCCCTAATGGTGCGGGAAAATCTACGCTGCTTCGCCAGTTAACCGGCTATCTTCAACCTGATAGCGGCGAATGTCGGTTGTTTAATAAGCCATTAAATGAATGGTCGATTACTGAACTGGCGAAACACCGGGCCGTGATGCGTCAAAATAGCCACATGGCGTTTCCATTCAGCGTACAAGAAGTTATCCAGATGGGGCGGCATCCGCATCGTACTGGTAATCAGGATAATGAAACAGCACAAATAATGGCGTTATGTGACTGTCAGGCGTTAGCAAACCGCGACTATCGGCAATTATCCGGTGGTGAACAACAGCGCGTGCAACTAGCGCGCCTGCTGGTGCAACTCTGGGAACCTACTCCCTCACCGAAATGGTTATTTCTTGATGAACCAACTTCGGCGCTGGATATTCACCATCAGCAGCACTTGTTTCGTTTATTACGCCAGTTAGTTCACGAGCGGCTGTTCAATGTTTGCTGCGTATTGCACGATCTAAATCTTGCCGCGCGTTATGCTGACCGTATTGTATTAATGCAAAAAGGAAAGGTTATCGCAAATGGTAAACCGCAGGACGTATTGACACAGCAGGCGCTGACAATGCTCTACGGCGCGGATATTACCGTACTTGAAGATCCTGCCAACCATTCACCACTGATCGTCCTCGATCATTAAAAGCAACAGGAGTACCGCACTGGTACTCCTGCGAATAAATAACTATACAGATTAGCTAATTGAAACGCCTTTCACCCCTGCCATACCTTTTAATAATCGCAACAGATCTTCTATCGACGTTGTGGCATGAAGCTGGATATCAATGGCGACCACTTCATGATCTTCATTTTCCTGCAACGAAACTAAATCAGTTTTTATTTTTTGCTGCTTAAACCAGTCGAGCATTGATACCGTATTACCGTTCACTAGTGTCAGCTGTAAATGGTAATTTTTGTTCATCAGGCGGAAGGTTAATTGATGGAAGACTTCCAGCACCAGCAAGGTCATCACTGAACCATAAATACCCAGTTCGTACATACCGCTGCCAATAACCATACCAATGGCGGCGGTCACCCAGATATCCGCTGCAGTCGTCAGACCTACAATATTTTGGTTACGAACGAGAATGTTACCTGCACCGATAAACCCGACGCCCGTCACCACCTGAGCAGCAATACGGCTGGGGTCCAGTCCGACGTGATCTAAAGACAGCACGTCAGCAAAACCATATTTCGAAACAATCATAAACAGGGCGCTTCCCATGCCAATTAATACATGTGTGCGTAACCCTGCTCCTTTGCCGCGCATTTGCCTTTCCATGCCAATAGCGCCACAGGCAATTGCCGCGAGTATAAGACGTATAATAAATTCTGCTGTCATATAAAAATGCAAAAAGGAGCAGCAAGATGGCTCAACTTGCTACTCCTTTTTACTTGTACCTCATTAATTCGGCAAGTCATTAGATGCTTGATTTTTGAAGGTATACAAATTTTTCTGCGGGTTTTTCTTACAGTATTCGATCACTTTAGGAATTTGAGTGAGATCGGTTTCATTTAAAGTAACGGTATCGCCACCTTTATATACTGTTTCTTCATGCAGCATCCACCACGCAACCGGGGTCATTGCTTTTGGATTCAGATCAATAAATTCCTGGCAGGTCATATCTTTAGCGGATTCATTGGCTGCCAGCGCAGATTGTGCGTTCACCAGTGACAAAGCCGCTACAGCGCCCATAAAAATAAACGCTTTACGGAGAGATGAAATATTCATTTTGTAACCCATTCAATATAGAGATTATATATGAACAGGAGGAATAGCTGCTTTTAAAGAAGCTATTCCGGCCTGTTCAATATGCAAGGAAGTACGATGTAACGCATTCCCGGAATTACATATCTTTCTTAATTTTGTCCCATTCGCCTTTAACTTTATCTTTAAAGTTGGCTTGTTTATCCTGAGTACAAGCCTGAACGATAGCTGGGGTTACGGTTGCAATACCCTGAACATCTAAAACCGCATCTTCTGGTTTATCTTTGTTGTTCAGCGCTTCAGCAAAACCAACTGCAGTTGGCTGGAAGGATTCGTCCACAGCCAGGAAATCTTCACAGGTCCAGGAGTTGACCGGTTTTTTGTTATCAGCTGCTTTTTGCGCATCCGCTGCATTGCTCACAACTGGCAGAAGAAGCAGACCACCAAGAATAACGCCTAATACTTTTTTCATCGTAATATCCTCAACTATAAAGTGAAAGAGCCGTCACGAATCAATTTCGACACTGAGGTTATAACCTGGTTTTCTGTATATGTCATGTTGATGGAAAATATCAAAATAAGATATTTTTATTTCAATACAATGAGTTACAGATGCATCAGATACTGCAATTAGGAAATTTTTATTAAATCGACTGCATTCTTAGACGCGTTTTTGGCATAGATTGATAGCAGGGGATTTTCTTCTTAATTTTATAGGGTGGTTCTATGTTATATATAGATAAGGCAACAATTTTGAAGTTTGATCTGGAGATGCTGAAAAAGCATCGCAGAGCAATCCAGTTTATTGCCGTGCTGCTGTTTATCGTCGGGTTGCTGTGTATCAGTTTCCCGTTCGTCTCTGGCGATATTTTAAGCACAGTAGTGGGTGCATTATTAATCTGCTCGGGTATTGCGCTTATTGTCGGGTTATTCAGCAACCGCAGTCATAATTTCTGGCCGGTATTATCCGGTTTCCTCGTCGCAGTCGCCTATTTATTGATCGGCTATTTCTTCATCCGCGCTCCGGAGCTGGGCATTTTTGCCATTGCGGCATTTATTGCCGGTTTGTTCTGTGTTGCAGGGGTTATTCGCCTGATGAGTTGGTATCGTCAGCGTTCAATGAAAGGCAGCTGGCTACAGCTCGTTATTGGTGTGCTGGATATCGTCATTGCCTGGATATTCCTTGGTGCAACGCCGATGGTGTCTGTAACGCTGGTTTCCACACTGGTGGGAATTGAACTGATATTTAGCGCCGCCAGCCTGTTCAGCTTCGCCAGTTTGTTCGTTAAGCAGCAATAATTATCCCGGTTGTCACCCGGATCATAGTCACTTGATGTGACTATGATCCGATTAATACTCTCTCCGCTACGCAGTGTTGTAGATCAATTGCGCACTATCATTGAAATAATTACCTGCTAGTGATTATTTCAACCTACTGAATTTCATCTAATTTTTTTCACTCCATGGCAAATTAGCCATTTCAAACATTATCATGGCTGATATTTTCCGTAGTCAGGTTTAATGTTTTAAAAGTGCTGTAGGAAAGTGAACAAAGAGTTCCGTAAGCGTTGATGCTATGGGCGGTTAAATAAGTAATCCGGGTTCATTTTTTTGCAACTGGCGTTGATTACATTGCATAAATATCCGTGTCTCCAGACGCTATATAAAAACCTGAAGACATGAATGCGTTATTTACTCAGGTAATTTCAATGCGTTAAAAGAAAGCTGGCAATCCAATTGCCAGCTTAAGTCGAAACAAGGAGACTCGATATTTAAATCGGATTACATTTTAACTTTAGTAATATTCTTCAGAGATCACAAACTGGTTATTGATAACTTATTCTTGGGCAGTAATCCGCAAACGTTAACTTTTTGTTTACTATTTACAAGCTGATAACAACCAGGAATCTTACTTAGGATCAATATATGGAGTGCGTGATGGATAAATCTGAAGTATTGATTAGTGTTAATAGACGTATTAGTTCACGAAGGGCAAAGTTCTTATAGGCGTTTACTATATTGAACAACGATTCGGACAAGGATGTAAATAATGAAAAGGATGACATGTTCGAAACGATAACGGCTAAGGAGCAAGTTATGATTTTTCTCATGACGAAAGATTCTTTTCTTTTACAGGGCTTTTGGCAGTTGAAAGATAATCACGAAATGATAAAAATCAATTCCCTGTCAGAGATCAAAAAAGTAGGCAATAAACCCTTCAAGGTTATCATTGATACCTATCACAATCATATCCTTGATGAAGAAGCGATTAAATTTCTGGAGAAATTAGATGCCGAGAGAATTATTGTTTTGGCACCTTATCATATCAGTAAACTAAAAGCTAAAGCGCCTATTTATTTTGTTAGCCGCAAAGAAAGTATCAAAAATCTTCTTGAGATTACTTATGGTAAACACTTGCCCCATAAGAATTCACAATTATGTTTTTCACATAATCAGTTCAAAATTATGCAACTGATTCTGAAAAATAAAAATGAAAGCAATATCACGTCGACGCTCAATATTTCGCAACAAACATTAAAGATTCAGAAATTCAACATTATGTACAAGCTGAAACTAAGACGTATGAGCGACATCGTCACCCTGGGTATCACATCTTATTTTTAGTCAGGACATAAGCAACTGAAATTGATGGCTGGCATGACGAGGGATGCAGATGCTGATTTCATTACCCCCGGTGATTACTAAAGGAGAGGCTAAAACGACTTTATTCCCCTGGTATGTGTATCCACCAGTAGAACCCTTCGTTGCCCGAATGCTGGCAGGAACTGTTGGCAGAACGGCAACATTTTTTTTGTCGTTGACCTCACCATGTCGATCACTATGCCTGTATCCCACCTTACTGGCTGACAACCCCACTATGCCGCTGGTCTGTAAATCCCTCATATCTCTCCTCGCGCGCAATTTAAAGAACCGTTATTTCTCAAGAATTTTCAGGGACTAAAATGAACAGAAGAAGAAAGCTGTTAATACCGTTGTTATTCTGCGGCGCGATGCTCACCGCCTGCGATGACAAATCGGCGGAAAACGCCGCCGCCATGACGCCTGAGGTCGGTGTCGTCACACTCTCCCCTGGGTCGGTCAATGTGTTGAGCGAATTGCCCGGTAGAACCGTTCCTTATGAAGTTGCCGAGATACGTCCCCAGGTGGGCGGTATTATCATTAAACGCAACTTTATCGAAGGCGATAAAGTGAACCAGGGCGATTCGCTGTATCAGATTGATCCTGCACCTTTACAGGCCGAGCTAAACTCCGCCAAAGGCTCGCTGGCGAAAGCGCTCTCTACCGCCAGTAATGCCCGCATCACCTTTAACCGCCAGGCATCGTTGCTGAAGACCAACTACGTTAGCCGTCAGGATTACGACACCGCGCGCACCCAGTTGAATGAAGCAGAAGCCAATGTCACCGTCGCCAAAGCGGCTGTTGAACAGGCGACGATCAATCTGCAATACGCGAATGTCACCTCGCCGATTACGGGCGTCAGCGGGAAATCGTCGGTGACCGTCGGCGCACTCGTTACCGCTAATCAGGCAGATTCGCTGGTTACCGTACAACGTCTGGACCCGATTTATGTCGATCTCACGCAGTCGGTGCAAGATTTCTTACGCATGAAAGAAGAGGTCGCCAGTGGGCAAATCAAACAGATTCAGGGCAGTACGCCAGTACAGCTCAATCTGGAAAATGGTAAACGTTACAGCCAGACCGGCACGCTGAAATTCTCCGACCCGACGGTTGATGAAACCACGGGCTCCGTGACGTTACGGGCGATTTTCCCCAACCCAAATGGTGACTTGCTGCCTGGCATGTATGTCACGGCATTAGTGGATGAAGGTAGCCGCCAGAATGTATTACTGGTGCCGCAGGAAGGCGTCACCCACAACGCCCAGGGTAAAGCAACGGCGCTCATTCTGGATAAAGACGATGTCGTGCAGCTACGCGAAATTGAAGCCAGCAAAGCCATCGGCGACCAGTGGATTGTCACCTCTGGCTTGCAGGCTGGCGATCGGGTGATCGTTTCCGGTTTGCAACGAATTCGTCCGGGTATCAAAGCACGAGCAATTTCCTCCAGCCAGGAAAACGCCAGCACCGAATCGAAACAATAACGTTGCAGGCTTAAGGGGACTTTCATGGCTAACTATTTTATTGATCGCCCGGTTTTTGCCTGGGTACTTGCCATTATTATGATGCTTGCAGGTGGTCTGGCGATCATGAACTTACCGGTTGCGCAGTATCCGCAGATTGCGCCACCGACCATTACCGTCAGCGCTACCTATCCGGGTGCCGATGCGCAAACGGTAGAAGACTCGGTCACTCAGGTGATTGAGCAAAATATGAATGGGCTTGATGGCCTGATGTACATGTCTTCAACCAGTGATGCGGCGGGTAATGCCTCTATCACTCTGACCTTCGAGACTGGGACATCTCCTGATATCGCACAGGTTCAGGTGCAAAATAAACTGCAACTCGCTATGCCTTCATTACCTGAAGCAGTGCAGCAGCAGGGGATTAGCGTCGATAAATCGAGCAGTAATATCCTGATGGTAGCGGCGTTTATTTCTGATAACGGCAGCCTCAACCAGTACGATATCGCGGACTATGTAGCGTCTAATATCAAAGACCCACTAAGCCGTACCGCGGGCGTTGGTAGCGTACAGCTCTTTGGTTCCGAGTACGCCATGCGAATCTGGCTGGATCCGCAAAAACTCAATAAATATAACCTGGTACCTTCCGATGTTATTTCCCAGATTAAGGTGCAGAACAACCAGATTTCTGGTGGTCAACTGGGTGGCATGCCACAGGCGGCAGACCAGCAGCTAAACGCCTCGATCATTGTGCAGACGCGTCTGCAAACGCCGGAAGAATTTGGCAAAATCCTGTTGAAAGTTCAGCAAGATGGTTCGCAAGTGCTGCTGCGTGATGTCGCTCGCGTCGAACTTGGGGCGGAAGATTATTCCACCGTGGCGCGCTATAACGGCAAACCTGCTGCCGGGATCGCCATCAAACTGGCTACCGGAGCAAACGCCCTGGATACCTCGCGGGCAGTCAAAGAGGAGCTGAACCGCTTATCAGCCTATTTCCCGGCAAGTCTAAAGACGGTTTATCCTTACGACACCACGCCGTTTATCGAAATTTCTATTCAGGAAGTTTTCAAAACACTGGTTGAGGCTATCATCCTCGTCTTCCTGGTCATGTATCTGTTTTTGCAGAATTTCCGTGCCACAATCATCCCGACGATTGCCGTACCGGTGGTTATTCTCGGGACGTTTGCGATCTTGTCGGCGGTCGGTTTCACCATCAACACGTTAACTATGTTCGGGATGGTGCTGGCGATAGGGTTACTGGTGGATGACGCCATCGTGGTGGTGGAGAACGTCGAGCGTGTCATTGCGGAAGATAAGCTACCGCCGAAGGAAGCGACGCATAAATCGATGGGGCAGATCCAACGTGCGCTGGTCGGTATTGCCGTTGTTCTTTCCGCAGTGTTTATGCCGATGGCCTTTATGAGCGGTGCAACCGGGGAGATCTACCGCCAGTTTTCCATCACGCTGATCTCCTCCATGCTGCTTTCAGTATTTGTGGCAATGAGCCTGACCCCTGCCCTGTGCGCCACCATTCTGAAAGCCGCGCCGGAAGGCGGTCACAAACCTAATGCCCTGTTCGCACGCTTCAACACGCTGTTTGAAAAATCAACTCAGCACTATACCGATAGCACCCGCTCACTGTTGCGTTGTACCGGTCGCTACATGGTGATCTACCTGCTGATTTGCGCCGGGATGGCGGTGCTGTTCCTGCGCACGCCGACCTCTTTCTTACCAGAAGAGGATCAGGGGGTATTTATGACCACCGCGCAGTTACCTTCCGGTGCCACCATGGTTAACACCACGAAAGTGCTGCAACAGGTGACGGATTATTATCTGACTAAAGAGAAAGATAATGTTCAGTCGGTGTTTACCGTTGGCGGCTTTGGCTTCAGCGGCCAGGGGCAAAACAACGGTCTGGCGTTTATCAGTCTCAAGCCGTGGTCTGAACGTGTCGGTGAGGAAAACTCGGTTACCGCGATCATTCAGCGGGCAATGATTGCGCTAAGCAGTATCAATAAAGCCGTCGTCTTCCCGTTCAACTTACCCGCGGTGGCTGAACTGGGTACCGCGTCAGGTTTTGATATGGAACTGCTGGACAACGGTAACCTGGGGCACGAAAAACTAACCCAGGCACGAAACGAGCTGTTATCACTGGCAGCGCAATCACCGAATCAGGTCACCGGGGTACGCCCGAACGGCCTGGAAGATACGCCGATGTTCAAAGTGAACGTCAACGCCGCGAAAGCTGAGGCAATGGGTGTGGCGCTGTCTGATATCAACCAGACAATTTCCACCGCCTTCGGCAGCAGCTACGTGAACGACTTCCTCAACCAGGGGCGAGTGAAAAAAGTGTATGTCCAGGCAGGCACGCCGTTCCGTATGTTGCCGGATAACATCAACCAATGGTATGTACGCAACGCCTCTGGCACGATGGCACCGCTTTCTGCCTACTCGTCTACCGAATGGACCTATGGTTCACCGCGACTGGAACGCTACAACGGCATCCCGTCAATGGAGATTTTAGGTGAAGCGGCGGCCGGGAAAAGTACCGGTGACGCAATGAAATTTATGGCAGACCTGGTCGCTAAACTTCCGGCAGGCGTCGGCTACTCATGGACCGGACTGTCGTATCAGGAAGCGTTATCCTCAAATCAGGCTCCCGCGCTATATGCCATTTCACTGGTCGTGGTGTTCCTCGCCCTCGCCGCACTTTATGAGAGCTGGTCAATTCCGTTCTCGGTGATGTTGGTTGTTCCGTTAGGCGTCGTTGGCGCATTACTGGCCACCGATCTGCGTGGCTTAAGTAATGACGTCTACTTCCAGGTTGGTTTGCTGACCACCATCGGGCTTTCCGCCAAGAACGCCATCCTGATTGTCGAATTTGCCGTTGAGATGATGCAGAAAGAAGGGAAAACGCCGATAGAGGCAATCATCGAAGCGGCGCGGATGCGTTTACGCCCAATCCTGATGACCTCTCTGGCCTTTATTCTCGGCGTGCTGCCGCTGGTTATCAGTCATGGTGCTGGTTCTGGCGCGCAAAACGCGGTAGGTACCGGCGTGATGGGCGGGATGTTTGCCGCAACAGTGCTGGCAATTTACTTCGTTCCGGTCTTTTTCGTTGTAGTGGAACATCTCTTTGCCCGCTTTAAAAAAGCGTAACGTGTAAATGAGAGTAAGGTTGAACGTGAAGGTTCAGCCTTACTCTTTCCTGCTAACCATTCACCACTCAACAACCAGCTAACCGTCAGGAATACCAGGCTTAGTACACAGCACTGAAAGTAGAAACCACTCCAGCCATTCGTCATCAATTTGAACAGCACAATACTGACCCACATTCCCGTAATCGTATGAATTGTCAGCTTAATAATCCCAAACATGCCGAGTCTTTTCCTCCTGAAAATACCTATACCGCCTGGCAAACTGCGAAAGAGAACGAGCCGGTAGCCCGGCAGAAATCATCAGGGAAGAGTTTCACATGAAGCAGGTGTGAGATCCTGACCAATATTCAAATGCGAAATATGTCAGGAAAAGGTACCTGGCGAATGTTGCGCAAACTGATGTGGCGTTACACCATAATATTGTCGAAATGTGTTTATAAAGTACGATGTACTGCTATAGCCACATTTTTCCGCAATAGTATGCAGAGGAATTTGACGTAACTCGAGTAATCGTCTGGCCATCGACATCCTGGAGGCGAGTAATATTTTACTGAAACAGGTGTTTTCATCCTGCAACTTTTTTTTGATGAGACTCTCGCTGGTATACATTCTTTCCGCGATATCGCGCAGATACCAACGTTTAGCGATATCAAAGCTAATAAGGCGTTCAACTTTTCCTGAAACAGTACTGATGCTATTGAAAAGTAAGGGGATCAGTTCTTTCTTATGAGAAAACATCGATAAACAGGAAAGATAGAGCATTTTGCTCAGTATCGGCGAATTTACCCCGGAGTCATTGAAACTATCAAAAATCGCCGTCACCAGCGGCATGGGGGGGGACTGGTTAATTAACAGACGGTCTTTGCTATGTAACCCTAAATTGCGTGGTAGCTGACGAATATTTTGTAAGTAATGGCAAACTGTCAGCTCATCGATATCCAGCCGTCGCGTATCCGGTGAACAAAACGCAAAATCGTCTGCCAAATTTTTCTCCAGCAGCAGGATACTCTCGTTATGCAGCGATATTTTTTGCTGTTCATGATAAATATCGAATGAACGACGAATGAGGATCACCGAGCAGACATGAGTCATGATTATCCCTTATATTTCATACTGCGATTATTTCAATTTCAGTATACTAATGAAATGATGCCAGACTGTTTCTTAGCGCAAAAACTGCCAGATTTGGTAGGACCAAAATTTATCCACAAAGTAGTTTTGCATAACAGTTAATTGATAATAAGTAAATGCAGCACGAATATATTTTCGCACAGCGTATAGCTTATGTTTATAAAAAAATGGCTGATCTTATTTCCAGTAAAAGTTATATTTAACTTACTGAGAGCACAAAGTTTCCCGTGCCAACAGGGAGTGTTATAACGGTTTATTAGTCTGGAGACGGCAGACTATCCTCTTCCCGGTCCCCTATGCCGGGTTTTTTTTATGTCTGAGTAAAACTCTATAATCTTATTCCTTCCGCAGAACAGTCAGCGCCGTAAAAATTCCCTTGCGCAACAATACTTGCCGCCGAGTCACGGTTCGGCAATCCCTGCGCCGATCGCTCCTGATACTCTGTGGGCGTCATCCCATAATAATTTCGAAAGACGTAAATGAAATACGACACGCTGTGATATCCACAGGATACTGCAACTCGCTTAATTGAAAAACCATGTATAACAATAAGTTGCAAAGCACGTTTCATTCTACACTCAGTAAGCAACTGTGAATATGATGTCTCTTCTTCGCGCAATTTTTTCTTTAACAGACTTGGACTCATCAACAGCTCGCTGGCGATTCGGGCTAGTGTCCACTCATGGGCGATATTATTATTGATAACCGTACAAACTCGTGTTCGCATGTTCGGTTGTAAAACGTTCAGAAGCAGCGGTATAAAGTGCTCATCCTCAAGAAAAACAGATAACAACGCAAAGATTAATGCTCTTTTACGTAGCATTTCTGCATAGCGAAGATTCTTATTCTGCGATAGTTGCGCAACTTCCTGAAAAACAGGAATATCTCTGCTACAGTGATGAACGAGTAATGAAGAAACTTTTTTATGTGCATGAATATTTAATGCCTCCTCCTTGAGCATCGGGAGAAATAATGAAAGCGTATCCCTTGATACTAATACAAAATTTTCAACACACTTATCTACTCGAATTTGGCTTGCATCCGCAAAAACCAGGTCACCGCCATTAAAATAGCGATATTCACCATTAACCATGGTGAGAATATATTTATGTCTTGCGTACGCAATTAAACAATTCCCATGTAGTGATTGCATAGTTGACTTAATATTACATAAACATATTACTGTTTATTAATGTAGCACGCCGCCCTCTTAAGTCAAATTGATTGATAAAAAATTTAAACGAAGCGGGAGAACAGGATGATAATGTGTGATGTTCTACGGGCAGGATGACTGGATTTATAATACAAAAAACGTGTTTAAGAACGCAGGGAAATTAATAGTAAGCAAATAATATCTTTTCGTGACATTAAAGGTAATCGCTACATTTAATAAACATTCATATAGCATATATCTTATTAACACGATGAATAGACAGCCAATATATTATTGCGATTAATAAGCAACCGAATGCCCAGCTGTTTTTTTAAAGGCTGGGCATTCGGTTTTTACAACGTTATGTTATCAGGTGTGTTTAAAGCTGTTCTGCTGGGCAATACCCTGCAGTTTCGGGTGATCGCTGAGATATTTCAGGGAGGCTTTGT
>ENA-OYCR01000007-OYCR01000007.1-human-gut-metagenome-genome-assembly--contig:-NODE-7-length-247973-cov-15.168757_pt1 | contig 247973 bp, 215 predicted proteins | sample MGYA00243457_ERZ652881 | MGnify/ENA primary metagenome ERZ652881 (study PRJEB26926, sample SAMN06164391) | human gut metagenome | biome: ENVO:00009003; feature: ENVO:2100002; material: ENVO:00002003... | reverse complement strand
GACGTGGAATATACCAGGCAGGTATTAAAGCCTCATTCAGCAGTACGTTAAGCGGACATCTCGGGGTGGGGTATAGCCATGGTGCCGGTGTGGAATCACCGTGGAACGCGGTAGCTGGTGTGAACTGGTCGTTCTGACCATCAACGATTAAACTGCACTTCGGCACTGTTTTCGTTTACAGGATGTTAAAAGAGAAAATTCTGGGGTAAAAAAAGCCCGCCAGTTACGGCGGGAAACCTCATCCTATGGGAGAACAATGAATAATGAAATTGCGGGGTTATCATCTCCCAGTATATCCACACTAACAATAAGGTTATTTACTCAACCAGGCATAAACATTTTGTTTTGTGCGTGGGAACAGCCTTAAGGTGTAAAGGGGGAGGTGGAAATAGCAATGAGGAGTATCAGCAAGAATACTCGCCGCTTTACCACAACGTGGATGAGAGGGATGAAAAACTCAAGGCAGAGATGACTCTGCCTTGAAGATAAATGCGCTTTTACAGCGGGCCTATTTCAGCTCTTCTGCTTCCGGCAAGGTCACGTTCAGCTCAAGAATAGAAATATCGCCATCTTTTTGCTCAAGCTGTACGGTTACCATCTCAGGATCAATTTGTACGTATTTACAAATGACCTCAAGAATATCTTTACGCAACTGCGGCAGATAATGCGGTTCTGCATCGCTGCGACGGCGTTCAGCAACAATAATCTGCAGCCGTTCTTTTGCAATGTTGGCTGTGTTTTTCTTCCGCGAGAGAAAGAAATCGAGTAATGCCATAACTTATCCTCCGAACAAGCGTTTGAGGAAGCCTTTCTTCTCTTCTTCAATGAAGCGGAAAGGACGTTCTTCTCCCAACAGACGTTCTACGGTATCTGCGTAGGCTTTACCCGCATCGGCGTTAATGTCGAGAATGACCGGTTCACCCTGGTTAGAGGCGCGCAATACTGATTGATCCTCTGGGATCACGCCGACGAGTTTGATGCGCAGGATCTCCAGCACATCTTCCATGCTCAGCATGTCACCTCTGCTTACGCGGCCTGGGTTATAGCGCGTTAACAGCAGGTGCTCTTTAATAGGCTCTTCGCCATTTTCTGCGCGGCGTGATTTTGACGCCAGAATGCCTAAAATACGGTCAGAGTCGCGTACTGAAGAGACTTCCGGGTTGGTGGTAATAATGGCTTCGTCTGCAAAATAGAGTGCCATTAACGCACCGGTTTCAATCCCTGCCGGGGAGTCACAAACGATAAATTCAAAATCCATCGCTTTCAGATCATCAAGAACTTTAGCGACCCCTTCACGGGTGAGGGCATCTTTATCGCGTGTTTGCGATGCCGGCAGAATATAGAGATTTTCAGTACGCTTATCTTTAATTAACGCCTGATTTAGCGTTGCATCGCCCTGAATGACGTTGACGAAATCGTAAACGACCCGGCGTTCGCAACCCATAATCAGGTCGAGATTACGCAGGCCGATATCAAAATCTATCACGACAGTTTTCTTTCCCTTCTGGGCCAAACCAGTGGCGATGGCCGCGCTGGAGGTTGTCTTACCAACACCCCCTTTGCCCGAAGTAACAACAATAATGCGTGCCATAGAAATTCCTTGTTAAAAAGGGATCAATTTAACGGTTGAACGGTCAAAGCGTTTTCGACTAACTGCAGTCGCGCCGCTTTGCCATAAAATTCTGCTGGGATCTGATCACTCAGCCAGTATTCACCTGCGATGGACACCAGTTCCGCCATCAGGTTCGTACAAAATATTTGCGTTTCCCGGTCACCACTTGCCCCTGCCAGCGCACGACCGCGCATCATGCCATAGACATGAATGTTCCCATCGGCAATCAATTCGGCCCCAGCGCTAACGTGGCTTGTAACAATCAGATCACATTGTGGAGCATAAATACGCTGACCGGAACGCACCGGGGTATCTATTAAACGCGTTTTTGTGACCGGCGTTGTATTTTGCGCTGGAGCCTGCGGTGCGGGAGCTGGACGCGGCGCTTTTTCCTTTCCTTCCGTCAGGATAGGCAGCCCCATCTTTTCAATTTCGGCTTTAAGTTGCGCATCTTTGCAGCCACTTACGCCAATAACCCGCAAACCGGTTGCCGAAACCGCCTTATGCATCGCTGACCAGTTTACCGGGTCTTCCAGTGCACTGACGTTGAGTACAACGGGGGCATGTTTTAAAAATGCGGGGGCCTGAGCGATTTTGTCTTCCAGCGCCTGATGGATAACCTTAGGTTCTGCCTCATGCAGATGAACCACAGATAAAGTGAAGCTACTGCCTTTAAGCTCGATTGGCGTGTTTGACATCCTGGCCTTACTCAATTAGCTATTAATCATCGCCAGCGCGCGATGATGTTCCGAAGACTATAAGGCATGTTATAGTCTGGATTATATTGAGGCAAGTCACCCTCCCATTTATTCAGAGTAAAAGTCTATTCTGTGATAAATGGCGCTGATTCATAGCTTAAAAAATACCCTTGTCAATCAACCCATTGCCGTCGTACTTTTGATTCTTCTTATTTACGCTTCCTTTTTCCGCACCCTAATCGTGACAGCATCTCCAGACCTGTTTAAATATCCAGTATTGAGGCAAGTGTATTTTTTCACCACGCCAGGCTTTCTTAACTTTCCATTTTTTGCGGCATCATTAAAGAACAGATACCCGTTATCTTAATATCCGCCACAGAATTGCTCTATCATAGAAACCGCAGAAGACGTCTGATACTTCTGTCAGGTCATCGTAACTCGTCCAGGTCAGCGGTTTTGATTACGGATTGATGATGAAATGAGCATAAGTGTTGTACGGTTGGATTATCAGGATGTGCTATGAATATGATGCGTATTTTTTATATCGGATTGTCAGGTGTGGGGATGATGTTCTCATCAATGGCGTCTGGACATGACGCTGGCGGACTTCAATCTCCGGCGTGCGGCGTTGTTTGCGACCCGTATATTTGTGTGAACTCAGATGGCATTTCCCCAGAGTTAACAAGGAAATATCTCGGCGAAAAAGCCGCTGAAAACTTACAATCATTACAAGGCTACGATCCCAGCGAATTTACATTCGCTAACGGTGTATTTTGCGATGTTAAAGAAAAATTATGCCGTGATGATCGTTATTTTGGTGTAGATGGTAAGCGGAGTGGAAAAATCAATCAAACCACCACAAAGATGTTATTTATGTGTCGTGAGTGATGTCTTGTTTACATTATGTTCTATTCGTCATTAACCTCTTGAGCGACAGAGAGGAGTGGGGCGTCAACGTTTATGACGGGGAGACTCCCCGTCGGTTGACATTTACTTAATTTGAATATCGACGTTATATTTTTTAGTTTTGTTTTTACGGGCGTCGTTTCGGGTTTGCAGCACTCGCAGCTCATATTTGCCAGAAGCAGGGAGTGAGTATTGTCCGTGACTATCGAGTTCAGGGGAATATCTGGATAAATCAACAGAATCATCGATTCCTGGCCCGAAGAGGTAAGTATCAGCGCCTTCATTAGAGATACTCACATGCACTTTCTGACCTTTTTTGGCATAGAAGGTATATGTATCGTAATCGTATCCCTTTATTTCGCCGGAGTACTGAGCGCTGCTATGGCCTTTTCTGAACTCAACATTGACATTCTTACCCGCAGCAAAGCTCGTGGAGGTTAGCAGTGCAAGCAGCAATACAGCCTTACTGATGCTCTTGATTTTCATTGGTAGTCTCCTGTTCAGAATGAGTACGATGAACTGTTATAATATAACAATCCCTTACGGGAGAATTCCAGTGGCTTTCCTGCGTTCGGTAAAATCCCGTCGCGGCATTTTTGCCGGGGGGATTACTTATAAAGGGGGCATGGACTCAACAAACCGTAGAATCTACAGCTGACTGGCTTGTGGCGCGGGTTTCATTGATGTTAGCTTATGCCAAAACCTGGCATCTTAAAGAGTAAAAGTATGTTTTGTGTGATTTATCGAAGCAGCAAGCGTGACCAGACCTATTTATATGTCGAAAAAAAAGACGATTTTTCGCGTGTTCCTGAGGAACTGATGAAAGGTTTTGGTCAGCCTCAGTTAGCGATGATTCTGCCGCTGGATGGGCGGAAGAAACTGGTCAATGCCGATATTGAAAAGGTTAAACAGGCATTAACCGAGCAAGGTTACTATTTGCAGTTACCGCCACCACCCGAAGATTTGCTGAAGCAACATCTTTCCGTCATGGGGCAGAAAACAGACGACACTAACAAATAACCGATATCCGGCGGTGGCATTATCTTTGTCGGCGCGGGTTTTCATATCCACGATAAGGTGAGGGGAACGTTATGTATCAACATCACAACTGGCAAGGTGCGCTGCTGGATTATCCGGTGAGTAAAGTAGTCTGTGTTGGCAGTAACTATGCCAAACATATTAAAGAGATGGGCAGCGCAGTGCCCGAAGAGCCAGTGCTGTTTATTAAACCAGAAACGGCACTGTGCGATCTGCGGCAGCCATTGGCGATCCCATCCGATTTCGGTTCAGTTCATCATGAAGTCGAACTGGCGGTGTTGATTGGCGCGACGCTGCGTCAGGCTACGGAAGAGCATGTCCGCAAAGCCATTGCCGGTTACGGCGTGGCGCTCGATCTGACATTGCGTGATGTTCAGGGAAAAATGAAGAAAGCCGGGCAGCCGTGGGAAAAGGCTAAAGCGTTTGATAACTCTTGTCCGCTTTCCGGGTTTATTCCCGCGGCGGAATTTACCGGCGACCCGCAAAATACAACGCTGGGCCTGAGCGTAAACGGCGAACAACGCCAGCAAGGTACGACTGCGGACATGATCCATAAAATCGTTCCGCTGATCGCTTATATGAGCAAGTTTTTTACCCTCAAGGCCGGTGACGTTGTGTTGACAGGCACGCCTGATGGCGTCGGCCCGTTGCAAAGCGGTGATGAGCTGACAGTCACTTTCGATGGGCATTCTTTGACAACTCGCGTTTTGTAATACTTTTTGCCGCCTGAAAGCGGCGGCAAAACTTGCATCGCTGTGCCAGACTGGTTATAAGGTGCGTTTTAACGTAATGGCGGAACACCTGATGAGCGATGTACCTTTCTGGCAAAGTAAAACCCTGGACGAAATGAGCGATGCGGAATGGGAGTCGTTGTGTGATGGTTGCGGTCAGTGTTGCCTGCATAAACTGATGGATGAAGACACCGACGAAATCTACTTCACTAACGTCGCCTGTCGCCAGCTCAATATTAAAACCTGTCAATGTCGGAACTACGAACGTCGTTTCGAGTTTGAACCCGACTGCATTAAATTAACCCGTGAAAATCTGCCAACATTCGAATGGCTGCCAATGACCTGCGCTTATCGTTTGCTGGCGGAAGGTAAAGATTTACCTGCGTGGCATCCGCTACTTACTGGTTCGAAAGCGGCAATGCATGGTGAACGTATCTCTGTGCGTCATATCGCAGTGAAAGAATCAGAAGTGATTGACTGGCAGGATCATATCTTAAATAAACCTGACTGGGCGCAGTGATAAATTTAATAGATGTTGATGGGGGCTTTCTTAATATACGTCTGGATGCTCGCCATTTCGTAGCCCTGTTTTTGAAAGCGCTCTGTCATAATGAGAGTTACCCGATACCTTATTATCAACAGGTAACTCTCAATCTTTAAAAAACGTCTGTATTTTTAAATGTGATAAACTTTATACCTTGAGTACATGGAGAGAATAATTGCTGATCAGACTTCAGGTACCTCAAAGAGTGTCTTCTTACCGTGTCTTTTCTGATACTCATTACAGGTGTTAATCATTTTTTTGGCCGCTTCTTTTAGCAAAGAAAGCATTAAATCATCATAATCAACATAGAATCTGGTTGTTTCAGTTTCCGTTTTTATCTCCCCGATGGCGGCTATTTCGGTGGTTAATTTCAATTTGGCGGCATCGATATCTTTATTCGCTTGTTTAACCGTGTTAGACAGGGTGGTAAAGAAACTCTGCACAGATTTTAACTTGTTCTTCAATTCTGGAATCAGTTTCCCTTCAACTACGCCCGCAGCAATAGAATAGGAAATGATTAAACCAAATGGACCGGCGACGACACCGGCTGCGGCACCGGCATACGCTTCCTTCCTGATTTTATCTACCTGTGACTGGAAATAGCTGCTTTTTTCTGAAAAATCATTGGTTAACTGGCTATCTAACGCCAGCAGTTTCCCGGAAGCGTTGTTGAAACTTTGTGAGCTTACCAGCAGGGATTTTTGCGCTTCATTCAGCTTCGTGATGCCGTCATCCAGTACCTTAATGAGAATGTCTTTCTGGGCGGATGCTTTCTTCTCATTGTACTCATCAAATAGCAAAATATACGCTGCGAGCAATTGCGTCGCAACACCACACCATTCATACACTGTTTGGGTTGCTTCAAAATACTTATCCTGGCTATCCATTAGTAAGGTTTTAATATCGCCAACTAAAACGGAGGCTGCCTGTGAATACTCCTGTTTAAAGCGACTTAACTCTTTTATGGTTTCATCAAAGGTCTGCCAGGGGATGACCTGATCGAGATATTTATTATAAAGATCCAATGCTCCATCTGCGGTTTCGATTGCGTTTTTAACTACCTCTACCGTTTTATCTGCAACGATTTCAGTCATAATCATTCGCCTCTTTAAATATATAAATTGTAATGAAACTCCTGTTTTACAACTATTAATGAATTTTACTTCATCTAATTCATAGTTAGCCGGGAGAGATGCGTCAATGTCTTTATTTCTATTAATATGATAAATATCAAACAATGTTTAATGTCATTATGGCGAATGCTTCTATTCTATTTTTTAGCCGGGTGATATTTTTCATTTCTGCTGGATGAGCGTCGTCGCCAGAAGGCCGCGTGAGCACAGGATAAGAGAACGAAAAATCAGCAGTCTATGCAGCGACAAATATTGATAGCCTGAATCAGTATTGATCTGCTGGCAAGAACAGACTACTGTATATAAAAACAGTATAACTTCAGGCAGATTATTATGTTGTTTATCAAGCCTGCGGATCTCCGCGAAATTGTGACTTTTCCGCTATTTAGCGATCTTGTTCAGTGTGGCTTTCCTTCACCGGCCGCAGATTACGTTGAACAGCGCATCGATCTGAATCAACTGTTGATCCAGCATCCCAGCGCGACTTACTTCGTCAAAGCAAGTGGTGATTCTATGATTGATGGTGGAATTAGTGACGGTGATTTACTGATTGTCGATAGCGCTATTACCGCCAGCCATGGTGATATTGTCATCGCTGCTGTTGACGGCGAGTTTACGGTGAAAAAATTGCAACTACGCCCGACGGTACAGCTTATTCCCATGAACAGCGCGTACTCGCCCATTACCATCAGTAGTGAAGATACGCTGGATGTCTTTGGTGTGGTGATCCACGTCGTTAAGGCGATGCGCTGATGTTTGCCCTCTGTGATGTAAACGCGTTTTATGCCAGCTGTGAGACGGTGTTTCGCCCTGATTTATGGGGTAAACCGGTGGTTGTGCTATCGAATAATGACGGTTGCGTTATCGCCCGAAACGCTGAGGCAAAGGCGCTTGGCGTTAAAATGGGCGATCCCTGGTTCAAACAAAAAGATCTGTTTCGTCGCTGTGGCGTGGTTTGCTTTAGCAGCAATTATGAGCTTTACGCAGACATGAGCAATCGGGTGATGTCGACGCTGGAAGAACTATCGCCCCGCGTCGAGATTTACAGTATTGATGAGGCATTCTGCGATCTGACAGGTGTGCGTAATTGTCGCGATCTGACTGACTTTGGCAGAGAAATTCGCGCAACGGTGCTACAACGTACCCATCTTACTGTTGGTGTGGGGATCGCCCAGACCAAAACGCTGGCTAAGCTTGCTAATCATGCGGCAAAAAAATGGCAGCGGCAGACGGGTGGGGTGGTGGATTTATCAAATCTGGAACGCCAGCGTAAATTAATGTCTGCTCTCCCCGTGGATGACGTCTGGGGGATTGGACGGCGGATCAGCAAAAAACTGGACGCGATGGGGATCAAAACCGTTCTCGATTTGGCGGATACAGATATCCGGTTTATCCGTAAACATTTTAATGTCGTGCTCGAAAGAACGGTGCGTGAACTGCGCGGTGAACCCTGTTTGCAACTGGAAGAATTTGCACCGACAAAGCAGGAAATTATCTGTTCCCGCTCGTTTGGTGAACGCATCACGGATTATACGTCGATGCGGCAGGCCATTTGTAGTTACGCTGCCCGGGCGGCGGAAAAACTTCGCAGTGAGCATCAATATTGTCGGTTTATCTCCACATTTATTAAGACGTCACCATTTGCGCTCAATGAACCTTATTACGGCAATAGCGCGTCGGTAAAACTGCTGACGCCCACTCAGGACAGCAGGGATATCATTAACGCCGCTACGCGATCTCTGGATGCCATCTGGCAAGCGGGCCATCGCTACCAAAAAGCGGGCGTGATGCTGGGGGATTTCTTCAGTCAGGGAGTCGCGCAGCTCAATTTATTCGATGACAACGCACCGCGCCCCGGGAGTGAGCAATTGATGACGGTAATGGATACACTGAATGCTAAAGAGGGCAGAGGAACACTCTATTTTGCCGGGCAGGGGATCCAGCAACAATGGCAGATGAAGCGAGCCATGCTTTCACCACGTTATACAACGCGAAGTTCTGATTTACTGCGGGTCAAATAAATATAGCGGCAGGAAAAAAGCGCTCCCGCAGGAGCGCCGAATGGATTAGCGACCGAACAGATCACGTTTTTTCGCTTTAAACGGCTGGGAAATCACCACCAGCACTGCGACAATCAGGTAAGCGATAAAAATACCGAGCAGCCACTGCGGCATTTCCAGACCTAAAAAATCCCACTGACGCTCGGCGCAATCGCCAGAGGCGACAAACACTTGCGGCACCCATTTATCCAGCGGCAGCCATTCCGGGAAACGAACCATAAAATCACAGGTGGCAAACGGCGAAGGATAGAGCTGAAGCATGGTGTGCTCGTAAGTTAACTGCACACCGCGGAACGCACTATACAACCAGATAACCATCGCTACATAACGCAGTGGCGTTTTTGGGGCGATCGCGCCAATCAGCGCAGCACCCAGAACGCCGAATAATGCGCAGCGTTCATAAATACAGAGCACGCAAGGTTTCAGTAACATCACATGCTGGAACCACAGCGCCGTCAGTTCCAGTGCCAGAGCAGTAAACGCCATCAACAGCCACGCGCCCCGGCCTTGTGAACATTGGTTCAAAAATCGCAACATAATCATTTCCCTGCAATATGCATAGAGTGCGCAGTTTAAACCAATTCATTCGCTGCGCCACCAGGAGGCAGCAAAAATAGGACGCAATTGGACAATTATCGGGCGAAAAGGCAAACCGGGCATTTATATGCCCGGTAAGTTGTTATCAAAGCGTTGCTATCCAGCCCATTTGCATAAACCATTCGGTTACAGGGGCAAGCGTAAACTCGACGCAGAGCAGTCCGACGAGTGTCAGGACGAGGGTGTAAGGCAGGGCCATCCACACCATGCGGCCATAAGAGAGGCGAATCAATGGCGCGAGTGCAGAGGTCAGCAGGAACAGGAACGCAGCCTGACCGTTCGGCGTAGCGACAGAGGGCAGATTGGTACCGGTATTAATGGCGACCGCCAGCAGCTCGTATTGCTTCAACGTGATAGCGCCACTTTCCATTGCCGCTTTCGCTTCGTTGATATAAATCGTCCCCACGAAGACGTTATCCGAAATGGATGACAGCAGTCCGTTGAAAATATAGAACAACGACAGCTGAGCATGTTCCGATGCCTGCAACACAAACTGAATAATCGGCGAAAACAGTTGTTGGTCGATAATCACCGCGACTACCGAGAAAAACACCGTCAACAGTGCGGTGAATGGCAGAGATTCGGTGAAGGCTTTACCGATAGCATGTTCATCGGTGACACCGGTCAATGATGTTGCCAGAATAATGACTGACAAACCAATCAAGCCAACTTCCGCCAGATGCAACGCCAGCGCAGTCACCAGCCAGACGCCAATAATCGCCTGGACAATCAGACGGATTTTATCCTGACGGGTACGCTGGTGGCGGCTTTGATCGTCAAACTGTTGCAGCACTTCGCGGACTTTCTCCGGCAGCGTTTCACCGTAGCCAAACCAACGCAGCTTCTCTACCAGCAGGCAGGTTAACAGGCCACAAATCAGAACCGGAACGGTCACCGGCGACATGCGCAGGAAGAAATCGCCAAAATGCCAGCCAGCCGCTTTAGCGATGATCAGGTTCTGTGGTTCGCCCACCATGGTCATCACGCCGCCTAATGCGGTGCCGACACCGGCATGCATCATCAGGCTACGCAGAAAGCCACGGAACTGTTCCAAAACTACTTTGTAATGCTTGTCGATATGACTATCGTCTTGCAGGTCGGTGTCTTCGGTACGGGAAGAGGCTACGCGATGATAAATACCATAAAAACCGACTGCAACGCTGATCACCACCGCCACGACGGTTAAGGCATCGAGGAACGCGGAGAGGAATGCTGCCGCCACGCAAAAAGAGAGCGACAGCAGCATTTTGGAGCGAATGCTTAACAGCAAACGGGTAAATATGAACAGCAACAGCTGTTTCATAAAATAGATACCCGCCACCATAAACATCAATAACAGCAAGACTTCAAGATTTGCCGCCACCTCTTCACGGACGTGTTCCGCGCTGGTCATGCCGATGAATACCGCTTCGATAGCCAACAGACCACCGGGGAGTAGCGGGTAGCATTTCAGGGCCATCGCCAGAGTGAAAATAAATTCCGCTACCAGCAACCAGCCAGCGACGAAAGGGCTGATGAGGAAAATTAACGGATTTACGATTAAGAAAATGATGAGGGCGAGTTTGTACCAGTCGGGGGACTGGCCCAAAAAATTGCGCCATAGCGCGCGGCCCCAGGAGATCTCCATGATGGTTTCCCTTACCTTACAAATAATCAATGATGTTTTTATGTTTAAACGCAAAGCTTAACGGTCAGGCAGGAGTGAGGCAAGTCTTGATAGTCAAGGGGAAAGAGATGCGGAAAATGAAGCCTTGATCCCTTTTTTCTTCTTTTTGTCTGCTATCAGCGTAGTTAGCCCTCTGGTATGATGAGTCCAACTTTGTTTTGCTGTGTTATGGAAATCTCACTATGGTCATTAAGGCGCAAAGCCCGGCGGGTTTCGCGGAAGAGTACATTATTGAAAGTATCTGGAATAACCGCTTCCCTCCCGGGACTATTTTGCCCGCAGAACGTGAACTTTCAGAATTAATTGGCGTAACGCGTACTACGTTACGTGAAGTGTTACAGCGTCTGGCACGAGATGGCTGGTTGACCATTCAACATGGCAAGCCGACGAAGGTGAATAATTTCTGGGAAACCTCTGGTTTAAATATCCTTGAAACACTGGCGCGACTGGATCACGAAAGTGTGCCGCAGCTTATTGATAATTTGCTGTCGGTGCGTACCAATATTTCAACTATTTTTATTCGCACCGCGTTTCGTCAGCATCCCGATAAAGCGCAGGAAGTGCTGGCTACCGCTAATGAAGTGGCCGATCACGCCGATGCCTTTGCCGAGCTGGATTACAACATATTCCGCGGCCTGGCGTTTGCTTCCGGCAACCCGATTTACGGTCTGATCCTTAACGGGATGAAGGGACTGTATACGCGCATTGGTCGTCACTATTTCGCCAATCCGGAAGCGCGCAGTCTGGCTCTGGGCTTCTACCACAAACTGTCGGCGTTGTGCAGTGAAGGCGCGCACGATCAGGTGTACGAAACAGTGCGTCGCTATGGGCATGAGAGTGGCGAGATTTGGCACCGGATGCAGAAAAATCTGCCGGGTGATTTAGCCATTCAGGGGCGATAATCCCTTCCGTTTAAAAAACAAACCCCTCAAACGAGGGGTTTTTTGTTGTTTTTACAGATTTCCCATTCTCGGCGGGCAACGTTCCAGCAACTCGACGCTGCCGTCTTCGTTTTGCTGTTCCAGCATCACATCAAATCCCCACAGGCGATGCACATGCTTCAGTACTTCTTTGCGCCCCCGATCCAGCGGTGCGCGATTATGTGGAATGTAACGCAGCGTCAGCGAACGGTCGCCGCGCAAATCCACGTTCCAGATCTGAATATTCGGCTCCAGATTACTTAAGTTATATTGCGACGATAGCCGGTTACGGATCTCCCGATAACCTTCTTCATTATGAATAGCGGAAATCTCCAGATAATTATGCCGATCGTCATCCAGCACGGTGAAGAAGCGGAAATCACGCATCACTTTCGGCGACAGGAACTGGCTGATAAAACTCTCATCTTTGAAATCACGCATCGCGAAATGCAGCGTTTCCAGCCAGTCGGAACCGGCGATATCCGGGAACCAGTATTTGTCTTCTTCCGTTGGCGACTGACAAATCCGTTTAATATCCTGGAACATGGCGAACCCGAGGGCATACGGGTTGATGCCGCTGTACCACGGGCTGTTATAGGGCGGCTGGAAGACCACATTGGTGTGGCTGTGCAAAAACTCCAGCATAAAACGTTCCGTTACTTTCCCTTCATCATACAGATGGTTAAGGATGGTGTAGTGCCAGAAAGTCGCCCAGCCTTCGTTCATCACCTGAGTCTGTTTTTGCGGATAAAAATACTGGCTCACCTTACGCACAATACGCAGGATTTCACGCTGCCATGATTCCAGCAGTGGCGCATTTTTCTCCATAAAATAGAGCAGGTTTTCTTGTGGTTCGGACGGATAACGGCGCGCTTCAGCAACCGTTTTCTCTTCCTCGCGCTTCGGCAGGGTACGCCAGAGCATATTGACCTGACTTTGCAAATACTCTTCGCGACTTTTCTGCCGGGCTTTCTCTTCTTGCAGCGAGATTTTTTGCGGGCGTTTGTACCGGTCCACGCCGTAGTTCATCAGCGCGTGGCACGAGTCCAGAAGCCGTTCTACTTCATCAACGCCATAACGTTCTTCGCACTCGGTAATATATTTACGGGCAAAAATCAGATAATCGACAATCGAACTGGCGTCGGTCCAGCTACGGAATAAGTAATTGTTTTTGAAGAAAGAGTTATGCCCATAGCAGGCATGAGCCATCACCAGCGCTTGCATGGTAATGGTGTTCTCTTCCATCAGGTAAGCGATACACGGGTTAGAGTTAATGACGATTTCATAGGCCAGTCCTTGCTGACCGTGCTTATACAGCCGTTCAGTCTCGATAAACTTTTTACCGAATGACCAGTGCGGATAGTTAATTGGCATGCCGACGCTGGAGTAGGCATCCATCATCTGTTCTGAGGTTATCACTTCAATCTGGTGCGGGTAGGTATCCAGCCGGTAGAGTTTCGCCACCCGGTCTATCTCTGCCAGATAAACATCCAGCAGGTCGAACGTCCAGTCGGGTCCATCGCTCAAACGTGTGGTGTCCTTATTCATAGAATCGATCGTCGCCATACGCGCACCTCATTGTTGTCGGCGCTCTCTGTGTGGAGCACCTCATTTCAAGCATAGAACACCTGTTAAAAACCGCGTCGCCGGAGAATTTTTTTCTTTGCGATTTCTTATTATCAGAGTGCCACTAATCCGCTTCTGAACGGAATTTTATGCTGGATAAAAAGGGCGTTCAGCAGGAGATACTAAAGACGCCATATTGCCGCAGAGTCAGGGAGATGTGAGCCAGCTCACCATAAAAAAGCCGTATGTTGAATAATATTTTCAACTGAGTTATCAAGATGTAATTAGATTATTATTCTTTTACTGTATCTACCGTTATCGGAGTGGCTATGCGAGTTGTCATACTGGGAAGTGGTGTGGTAGGCGTTGCCAGCGCCTGGTACTTAAATCAGGCAGGACATGAGGTCACCGTCATTGATCGGGAGCCGGGGGCCGCCCTGGAAACCAGTGCCGCGAATGCCGGGCAAATCTCCCCCGGATATGCTGCACCGTGGGCGGCACCAGGTGTGCCTTTAAAAGCGATCAAATGGATGTTCCAGCGCCATGCGCCGCTGGCGGTTCGTCTCGACGGTACGCAGTTCCAGTTGAAATGGATGTGGCAAATGTTACGTAACTGCGACACCAGCCACTACATGGAAAACAAAGGGCGGATGGTGCGTCTGGCGGAATACAGCCGTGATTGCCTGAAAGCATTGCGCGCCGAAACCAATATTCAGTATGAAGGGCGTCAGGGTGGGACGCTGCAACTGTTCCGTACCGAACAACAGTATGAAAATGCGACCCGCGATATCGCCGTGCTGGAAGATGCCGGCGTACCGTATCAGCTGCTGGAATCCAGCCGCCTGGCGGAAGTGGAGCCCGCGCTGGCAGAAGTGGCGCACAAACTGACGGGCGGCCTGCAGTTACCCAATGATGAAACCGGAGACTGTCAGCTATTTACCCAGAATCTGGCGCGGATGGCGGAGCAGGCGGGGGTTAAATTCCGCTTTAATACGCCCGTTGACCAACTGCTTTGCGACGGCGAGCAAATCTACGGCGTGAAGTGTGGCGATGAAGTGATTAAGGCCGATGCGTATGTGATGGCGTTTGGTTCTTACTCGACGGCGATGCTCAAAGGCATTGTTGATATTCCGGTGTATCCGCTGAAAGGCTACTCGCTGACCATTCCAATTGCGCAGGAAGATGGTGCGCCGGTATCCACCATTCTTGATGAAACCTACAAAATCGCCATTACCCGTTTCGATAACCGCATTCGTGTTGGCGGAATGGCGGAAATTGTTGGCTTTAACACCGAGCTGTTGCAACCGCGTCGTGAAACGCTGGAGATGGTGGTTCGCGATCTCTATCCACGCGGCGGTCATGTCGAGCAGGCGACTTTCTGGACGGGTCTGCGCCCGATGACGCCAGACGGCACGCCGGTTGTCGGGCGTACGCGCTTTAAAAATCTGTGGCTAAATACCGGTCACGGCACGCTCGGCTGGACGATGGCTTGCGGTTCCGGTCAGTTGTTAAGCGATCTGCTCTCTGGTCGCACGCCAGCGATCCCATATGAGGATCTAAGCGTAGCGCGCTACAGCCGTGGATTTACGCCATCACGTCCGGGCCATTTACATGGCGCACACAGCTAAGGAAACGAGATGACCCGTCCGATACAGGCCAGCCTCGATCTGCAGGCATTAAAACAGAATCTGTCCATTGTCCGCCAGGCCGCGCCGCACGCGCGCGTCTGGTCGGTGGTAAAAGCGAACGCTTACGGGCATGGTATTGAGCGTATATGGAGCGCGCTCGGGGCCACCGATGGCTTTGCATTGCTTAACCTGGAAGAGGCAATAACGTTACGTGAGCGCGGCTGGAAAGGACCGATCCTGATGCTGGAAGGATTTTTCCATGCTCAGGATCTGGAAATTTATGACCAGCACCGCCTGACCACCTGCGTACACAGCAACTGGCAGCTCAAAGCACTGCAAAATGCGCGGCTAAAAGCACCGTTGGATATTTATCTTAAAGTGAACAGTGGGATGAATCGGTTGGGCTTCCAGCCCGATCGCGTGCTTACCGTCTGGCAGCAGTTGCGGGCGATGGCGAATGTTGGCGAAATGACCCTGATGTCGCATTTTGCCGAGGCGGAACATCCTGATGGAATTTCCAGCGCGATGGCGCGTATTGAGCAGGCGTCGGAAGGCCTCGAGTGTCGGCGTTCGTTGTCCAATTCGGCGGCGACTCTGTGGCACCCGGAAGCGCATTTTGACTGGGTTCGGCCTGGCATTATTTTGTATGGCGCTTCGCCGTCCGGTCAGTGGCGTGATATCGCCAATACCGGATTACGTCCGGTGATGACGCTAAGCAGTGAGATTATTGGTGTCCAGACGCTAAAAGCGGGCGAGCGTGTGGGCTACGGCGGTCGTTATACTGCGCGCGATGAGCAGCGAATCGGCATTGTTGCCGCAGGATACGCCGACGGTTATCCGCGCCACGCGCCTACCGGTACCCCTGTTTTAGTGGACGGCGTGCGCACTATGACGGTGGGGACAGTTTCGATGGATATGCTGGCGGTCGATTTAACGCCTTGCCCGCAGGCGGGTATTGGTACGCCGGTTGAGCTGTGGGGCAAGGAGATCAAAATTGATGATGTCGCCGCCGCTGCCGGAACGGTGGGCTATGAGTTGATGTGCGCGCTGGCGTTACGCGTCCCGGTTGTGACGGTGTAACTTGTTGTAAGCCGGATCGGAGGCAACGTCTTCTGGTTGCAAAAAAATCATCCATCCGGCTGGTCAGCAACTGTAGTTGTTAATGTGACAGAGCCATTGCCCATGATAGTGCCCATTAAAATGATGGACACTATTTCCCCGGAACCTGAGTTCACCGCACAGGCGTTCTACATAAAACGCTTACGTTTCATTGTTGACTCGAACTCGACTTCAGATAAATCACGCTTCACCCTTGATGCAGATTCGGGTTCATGTTCAGAATGTTGATTAACAGGCTGCGAGTCCTGTTGTCTTTCCAGACTCAACAGGCCCAACTGTTGATTCAAGAGCTCCAGGTCCTCCTGTACCTTCACGCGCTCCAGGAGTACCGGGTCCTCCAGGTGCTCCAGAGCCTCGAGGTCCAGTTCCTCTTGGTACTCCAGCTTCTCCAGCTTCTTCAGGTTCACCAGGCCCTCCTTGTCCAAAAAGTCCAAAAGCTCCTCCAGACCCTGCTGGTTTTTCAGGCCCTCGACGGCTTTGAGCAGCGTCGGTAAATTGTCTTTGTCCCAAGGGTTACCATTACAGTCAAACACCTTCAGGCTCTGGGGCTGCGGCACCAGTACAGTTTTAAACTGGTTTTCTCCACAGTAGTATATGATTAGTTTGGGCGGCAGCCGTGGTGAAGAGATCAAATCGTTACAAGAACAGTCAAATACCTTCAGGCGAGTCAAGTTCTCCAGCATCTCATCAGGTATTAAGCTAATACTGTTGAAAGCACAGCGCAGTGTATACAGGTACTGGGGCATCGATGGCGGTAAAAATTGCAAGAAGTTTTCAGAACAGTCAATCACTCTCAGGTTAGTCGACAGCTCAGGCAGCCAGATAATATAGTTTTCATAGCACTTCAGTACCATCAGTTTCGGGGGCTGCACCTTCGGTAACAAGATCAAAAAGTTCTCCATACATTCAAGCACTCTCAGCCCCTTTGGCATTACCTCCGGTAACGCGGTCAACACGTTTCTACTGCAGTTAAATTCAATCAGATGTGGAGGCAAATTTTCAGGGAGTGAAGTCAGTCCAAGGTTGCTAAGATCGAGCATACTCTGTCTTGTTATGAGACATTCCTTCATTCTGCGCAATGCTTCTGCCCGGTCTTCAATCTGGCTTGCTGACTGGTTTTCTTTCAGGATATCTTCCTTGATTTCTTTCAGCCTTTCTTTCAGGTCTTCTTGGGGAATTTCTGACTGTTTGTTTTGCCGGTTTTCTTCCAGGACCTCGTGCAGTTTTTTTTGCAGGTTTTCTTGCAAACCATCCTGCTGTATAGCCCATTCGCACCATTTGGCGACCATCATGAACTCGTTATGTTGCTGATTCAGGGGAGTCCCCAACGTGATGATGGTATTGTTATCCACCTGTATGTTCACTTTGCCCGCGATACTGAGATCGACAATCTGCCAGGGGGCATCACCCCAGCTGAATTTTTGCGGGCTGAGATACTTCATGTTCTGCAAAATTTGATTCTTGAGTTCCACCGACAGGAAGAGCCGCCCTGGCGGGCGTCGTACGCCTGTGTTAACGGAAGATGGGGGAATGGCGGGGGCGAATGGGCAGATGTCTTTAAAGCTAGCCATAATGCTACGTATCCTTGAAATAAATATCCTCTGGCAGCGCCGGAGACGTGAATGTGGTCACCGCAAAGGAGCCACAGGACGTCATTTGCGCTGATATAACTACTCATCGTTGACTTTTTCCCTGGTCAGAAATGCCGTGTCGGGTCTGGTACATGCTGTATTACGGCCCAGGTAGCTCTGACGTATTAAAGAAAAGACGAGAGCGAACGACCCGGAAATAATCGTTATTAAGCAAAGGAATAACTATAAGAAATCGCTCATGCATCCGGTGCTACAGGCGGATGAAACGCCTATTGTGTGGGCTACGCCAGTGCGGCAGGTTGCGTGGGGGAATATGTTCAGGCGATGTCAGGCTGGGGCCCCTGATGGTTGACGGGGATACCGGTAATGCGGGGCTGGTTATTCTTCACCTGTTGCAGTCAGAAGAAGCCATGACGCTGACTTTCTTGAGCCGGTGTTTTGAGTTGATTAGCCAGAGCCTGCAATGGTTTGTCATCCATAATTTAACCTTCTTCTGATGTTGGGATGAGCATATCAAAATCAGGAAATGACAACTTTATTACAGGCTCAGGCTGCGTTCTGCAAAGCATCGCAACCGGCGATAGATGCTGCATTAAATTTAAGATTCAGCTTCCTCTTCAGCCACCCGAACGCCAATCTTCAACACTTCATTATCTTCTTTCTCGGCCACCGTCCAGATCATCCCGGCAAACTCTACCTGGTCACCGACAACCGGTGCCGCGCCTAACAACTGCTGGACAATTTCACCCAGCGTTTGCTGCTTATCACGATATTCTCGCCCGTCTTCCAGGCCATATATCAGCGCAACATCAGCATATTTGGCGCTGGCTTCGAGAATGAAGTCACCAAAGAAGCGTTGATCCAGCGCGACCGGTGGCGACTGGCTAAACAGTTTACCGAGCGCCGGGAGATCGCGTTCCCGACCAATTACACACAACACATCGCCTTCGCGCAGTCGGGTGCTGCCGGTAGGATGAAGCAACTGGTTATCACGAAACAGTGCCGCAATACGCGTCTCTTTTGGCATATGCAAATCGCGCAGTGCCGCGCCCACGCACCATTTATCGGCACTCAATTGATAAACAAACTGCTCCCACGGATTTTCCGGATGAATATCCAGGCCAACGCGTGACACCGGACGTCCGACGGGCGGAACCACCACTTTGGCTTTTTTCGCCGCCCACGAGAGTGATGTTCCCTGCAAGAGCAGTGAAACCAGAACCACAAAGAAGGCGACATTAAAGAACAGACGTGCATTCTCCAGCCCCGCCATCATCGGGAACACGGCCAGGATGATTGGCACCGCACCGCGTAATCCCACCCAGCTGATAAACACGCGCTCACGCAGATTAAAACCACGGAACGGTAGCAATCCGGCAAATACCGAAAGAGGACGGGCGAAGAAAATCATCCATGCGGACAAAATGAGCGCCGGAATGGCAATAGGCAGCAGATCGCTTGGGTTAACCAACAGCCCCAGCACCAGGAACATGGCGATTTGCGCCAGCCAGGCGAGGCCGTCGAAATTTTGCAGGATGCCGTAGCGGTTGCGAATCGGCCGATTACCCAGCAGAAAACCGCACAGATAAACAGCCAGAATACCGCTACCTTCCAGCGCCGTGGTTAAAGCAAAAATTAAAATACCGCCGCTTAATGCCAGCAATGGATATAAACCGGCGGGCAGGGCGATGCGATTAATCATTTGCAGCAGTAAATAACCACCGCCAAGACCGATGACAATCCCGAGGCCAAATTGCTGCAGAATATCAACCACGAACATCCAGCTGACACTGCTTTCATGCTGCTGGATCATCGCAATCAGGGTAATCGTCAGAAAGACCGCCATTGGATCATTACTGCCGGATTCAATTTCCAGCGTCGAGCCAACACGTTCGTTAAGCCCCTTACCACCCAGCAGAGAAAAGACCGCTGCAGCATCGGTGGAGCCGACGATAGCGCCGATTAATAAGCCTTCAATCAAATCAAGATTAAACAGCCACGCCGCCATCATGCCGGTTAAACCAGAGGTGATAAGTACGCCCAGCGTCGCCAGCGACAGCGCCGGTCCTAACGCCACACGAAAGGAACTGGCCTGAGTGCGCATCCCGCCGTCGAGCAAAATAATCGCCAGCGCCAGGTTACTTACCATGTAGGCGAAGGGGTAATTATCAAACGGGATACCGCCGACGCCATCGACTCCCGCCAGCATGCCGATCGCCAGAAAAATAACCAGAATAGGAATGCCAAGACGGGAAGAAAATGAACTAAGTAATATACTGCTGGTGACAAGGATGGATCCTAAGATGAAAAGGCTAATTATTGTTGTGGCATCCAACGGTCGGTTACTCCTGATTACGCTGTCTCTTATATAAACCCTACCATATTAGCGGCAGAGACAGCGTTTTACTTAGCCCTGAAGCGTGATTTTTTTACATTTTAAGAACAGGATGACCGCTAATCGTCAACTGAGTGCCTTCATGGGTGTTATTAAGCATGGCATGTGCGCCCAACGGCAGCGTAACCGTGCGTTGTTCATGACCAAAATCGAGGCCGGTAATGAGTGGAATCGACAGGCGGGAACGCAGAAACGCGTACACTGACTCCAGGTTGTAACCTGCGTCATAATCATTAGGCGTACTGCCGCTAAAGCTACCGAGAATAATCGCCTTCTGACGTGGCAAAATTCCAGCATGATAGAGCTGCAACAGCATACGTTCGACGCGGAAAGGGTGCTCGTTAATATCTTCCAGCACCAGAATACCGTTCTCAATTTTTGGCATCCACGGTGTACCGATCAGTGAAATCAGCATCGCAAGATTGCCTCCCCACAACGTGCCTTCGGCCCGACATATCGGGCCTTCCCCTTGCCATTCAATGGTAAAGGTTTCATTGCGTAACGCCAGCCAGAAATGGTGCTCGGTAAAGGTGTTCAGTTCATCCGCGCCAAAGTTTGCTACCAGCATGGGGCCGCTAAAGGTGATGACATTGCCTTGCGCCAGAAGACCGCACTGAATGGCGGTAAAATCGCTATGCCCGCATATGAGCAACGGGTCATATTGTTGGCGAGCCACCAGTGCCTGCCAGTCAATATCTGCCAGTAAACGACTGGCACCGTAACCGCCGCGTACAGCCAGCACGATGGTGTTGGGGGTGGTCAGTCTGGCAAGGGAATTGAGATCTTCCAGACGCTCCGTTTCCGTACCCGCAAAACGCTCACAACGACGGGCAATAACCTCGACGTTATTGACTTGATGCCCCGCGTCGGTAAGGCGCTGGATACCACGCAGCGCGGCGTGCTGTTTAATGCAGTAACCCGATGGGGCAATTAAGTGAAACAGAGACATGGCAATTCCTTGCTGACAACAGAAACGAAATGTATATCATGCCGCTTAGGTGTGCCGTTGTCACCTCAACGGCGATTCCAGGCTATAAGGATAGAAGAAGTGAAATTGAGATGGTTTGCCTTTTTGATTGTGTTATTAGCGGGTTGTTCATCAAAGCATGACTACACGAACCCGCCGTGGAACGCGAAAGTTCCGGTGCAACGTGCGATGCAGTGGATGCCAATAAGCCAGAAAGCCGGTGCAGCCTGGGGCGTCGATCCACAATTGATCACGGCGATTATCGCTATCGAATCGGGTGGTAATCCGAACGCGGTGAGTAAATCGAATGCCATTGGTTTGATGCAGTTAAAAGCTTCAACCTCCGGACGTGATGTATATCGCCGTATGGGCTGGAGTGGTGAGCCGACGACCAGCGAGCTGAAAAATCCTGAGCGTAATATTTCAATGGGGGCGGCTTACCTGAATATTCTGGAAACCGGCCCGCTGGCAGGCATTGAAGATCCGAAGGTACTGCAATATGCGCTGGTGGTGTCATACGCTAACGGGGCAGGTGCGCTGCTACGGACTTTCTCGTCAGATCGGAAAAAGGCAATCAGCAAAATCAACGATCTGGATGCTGACGAGTTCCTCGATCACGTAGCGCGAAATCATCCTGCGCCGCAGGCTCCGCGCTATATCTACAAACTTGAGCAGGCACTGGACGCGATGTAAATCAGTCGCGTACTTTGTCCGCTTTCTCCCGGGCTTCCCGCTCGAGAGAGAAAATAATCCGCTGTAATTGCCGCTCCACCGTCGGGCTGACGTTAAGAAAACGGAAGCTCAGACGGGGAGTGGTGATGGTTTCATTCTTGCCATCAATCACTTTGCGCTCGCTGATGGAGATTAACTGGGCGTCAAAGTGAAAAACACCCCATTGCCCCATGTTGACTTCAATCTGAGCGAAGCGCATACCTTCGTGCAACCCGGCAGGCTTTGCTGTTTCCAGTAATGCGCCCATGCCGCCTAACGACAAATCATACAGGCGGAAACGTAACGTACTGTTATCCGCCAGTTTGGTCTGGCAAAAATAAGGCGGATGGAGTGGGGCGGAGATGCGGAAATATCGGCGTCGTTGTACAAACCATAAGGTGGGAGGCGGTACGCTAATAAATGCCGGAAGCTGCAAGTATTCACTCTGTTGTAGTTGTTCAACAGTAAACTCGACTTTCGCACCCTGAGTTTCGGCGGTAATGGTAATGTGCTGTGCCTTTAGTACGGCGATGTTGTCTTCGGCTTGACTGCCGAAATCCAGCACCAGTTTATCCGGGGTTATTACCAGTATTTTGCTGATCAGCTGCCCGCCATTCCAGCTGATACGCAAAGGAATTGCGGCTTTGTGCAAATCGCGTAACACGCCCAGGACGGCTAACGGATTTTGTTTCAGGAACTGCTCATGGTAATGACTCACGCGGAAAAACTCCTGACTGACAAACTGTCTTTGGTTTATCGGTCATAGTTAACAAAACTTAATACAAATGCGTGAATATTTTTTACATGTTGTTCTTAAATCAGCCGACAAACGCCCAGCATCGATCCCGCCCTTGCCTATACTTAGAGCGTTGACGTAAGCATTTCTTGCGTCCGATTCATCGAAACGAGGGCCTGAACATGGGAATTATTGCCTGGATTATTTTTGGCCTGATAGCCGGCATTATCGCCAAGCTAATCATGCCGGGGCGTGATGGTGGTGGATTTTTCCTGACCTGTATTCTCGGGATAGTCGGTGCGGTGGTCGGCGGCTGGCTGGCGACCATGTTTGGCATTGGCGGCTCCATCAGCGGTTTTAATTTGCACAGCTTCCTGGTGGCGGTGGTGGGAGCTATTCTCGTTCTGGGCGTATTCCGCCTCCTGCGAAGAGAATAAGATTTTCATAAGGCGGATAGCGATACAGATGCCGCTATCCGCTTTCACATCAGAACGTATACTCGACACCTGCCCAGAAATTGCGGCCTTCTTCAATAAACCCTTCACTGTAGGCATATTGGGTATCAAACAGGTTATTGACCGACGCATTGACGCTGAAGCCATGACCTAAGGTGTAATCGGCTCGAATGTGGGTCACCGCAAAACCGGCGGCTTTTTGTGAACCGTCACTGTTGCTGTAGCTGGAGGAACGCGCCTCTTCCGACAGCGTTACGCTTAACGGCTCCCACGGTTTGAGAGTCATCCATGCGGTCATTGTCTGCGTTGGCAGATCGGTTATCTTGCCGATGTCTTTGCGTTTGGCGTCAGCGTGGATCAGGGCGTAGCTCAATCCTACATCCAGTATATTGCTGATTTTCCCCTTAATACCGGCATCCAGACCGCTGTAATCCACCGTGCCGCTGTTCTGATTTTGAATGGTATCGGCATCGATATTGTGCGAGAGGATGGCATCACTCACCCGGTTATAGTAAACGCTGACCTCAAATCCCCAGTCGCGCGTGAAGGCACCATTCCAGGTTAAATCCACCCCGCGAGCGCGTTCCGGCTTGAGCTGCGGGTTAACAATCGCTATCTGGTTATACGCAGGTTTGGACGTGGTATAGCGTTCTTTCAGCGTCGGAAAGCGTGTGCGGTCATAGTACGAAAGCGCCAGCGTGTCTTCATTGGCAAAGTGGTATTTCCCCATCACTTGCCAGTTAAAAGCTGACTGATTGTTGTCGTCATAATGGGTGATGCTGTCATCTTTCTCGTGTTTTTTCGCTTCTACGCTATCGCGCCAGTCATAGCTGATTCCGGCCACGACATCGACATTATCGGCAGCAGCCCATTGATATTCACTGGCGAGCGACCAGGTACGATCTTCATAGCGATCGTAAGCGGCGTGCGGCGCACCTTTTTCCCGGTGTACGTCATCTTTCCAGTTAACGGCAAACGACAGCAGATCGTTTTCACGCACATCGGCTGCCAGTTGTAATCCGGCACCGTCGCTGTAATCGGAATAATGGCTGTAGCTGCCTTTTTTATTTTTCAAATCAGCCAGCGAGTTGTACATCATCAGCGTATTTTCAAAGGTGTCGCGATACAGCCGACTTTTCAGGGTAAAACGATCGTTTAGTTGGGTCGTTCCCTGATAATAAAAACTTTCTTTGTCATACTCTGGCCACTGCCAGTAGCGTGATTTTTGACCACTATTTCCGCTGTATGGCGGGTTATCTTTTTCACCATCCTGCTTAATGTAAGTCAGTGTGTATTCATCGTTTTCACGTGGTGTAAATCCGAGCTTCACAATGCCGCGTTTATCATCAGCCGATGAATTAATCATCTTGCCGTGTTTGCCTGCAATATCATTATTTACACCATGCGGCAGGCCGAGAAAATCCTGCTTTAGCTGGCTACCGCTGACTTGCAAATACCCCAGATCGCTACTGGCGGCAAATGAAGCATGCATATCGTAGGCATTGTCCTGGCTACGGCTCCATCCCTGGCGATATCCCAGACTTGCTTCCAGAGGTTTTGTTGGCTTCTGGGTGGTGATATTAATGGCTCCGCCCATCTGATTAGGCCCCTGAAGCAGCGACGAATACCCTTTGGAAACTTCGACTGCCCCCAGATTGTTGGTCAGAATCCGCGCCAGATCGAGGTTGCCGTCATAGGGAACATAAATGGGCACACCGTCGAAATAGACCGGCACCTGCCGACTATCAAAGCCACGAACTTTTACCTGTTCTTCGTTGCGGCTGCCTGACTTTTGCAGCACCACGCCGGGGACGACACTTAATGCCTGAGCGACATTCTGTTTATCCAGGGCCTTCATGGTGGGTTGATCGAGAACGGTGGTCGTCGTCGATGATACCGGACTGGACCATACGGTCAGCGAGTCGCTCTCCTGAGCCGCTACGGCCTGCTGGGTAAAGGCAAGTGATAATGCTGTGCAGAGATAATGTTTTTTGAGTCTCATAGAATAAATTCCGTTTAACAAAGAATTAAATAGAGGCTGCGGGTTGCAGACTGACTTTAATGTCAGCCGGTGCCGCGTAATAAGGCGCGGAGGTAATAAAGAGGCGAATGCCGCAGTCGAGGTAATTTTTGAGTGTCGTCAGATTAATTCCGCCGGTCAGAGCCAGCGTGCAGTGGGGAGCCAGCGACGGCGCTATTTGCGCAATTTCAGTTGCCTGTTGCGGACTAAATTTGTCGAGCTGAAGTACGTCTGGTTGCGCGCGTAACGCGGCGATTGCCTCTTTCGGCGTGTCGGCTTCAACAACAATTTTCTTCTCGGGTGCGTGGCGACGTAACTGATTGATTGCGCCTGACCAGTCCTGATTGTCATGAAGAAAATGGCGGTGGTTAGCAAACAATAATATGGTTTCCGCACATCCGGCACGATGAATCAGTCCTCCGGCAGCCAGAATTGCCTGCGAGGCCAGTAAGCGGGTGCCCGGAATTGCTTTTCGGGTGCAGGCGATATTGCCATCAGGATAACGTTCACGAAGTAACGCCAGCATTTGATCGAGATAATCAGAAACACCGCAACTCCACTCCAGCACATTCTGGATTGCCTTCCATCCCTGATGAAGTGCTGCGGCATTACCCTGCGCACGGATTAGCCGCTGACCCGCGTTCGCTTGTGAACCGTCGCTGACCGCGTCATCAATAGTTAATCCCAGCGTAGTTAACATCTTACACGCGACAGAAACGCCGCTGACGCAGCCGCCCTGACGGAGAAAAAACTCTATATAGCCATGCTGGTGTCCAATATTTAATGCTCTCGTGGTCAGGTCACCGCCCTGGATATCTTCCAGAAGTAACGCATCGATTTGTGCCTGAGAAAGGAAAATCATCGCAGTGCCTCCTGCGGTACGCTATCCCACCAGATGAGCGCCCAGTCGCGGCTGGCAGGGGCGAGGGCACGAGCATCTTGTTGTTGATACCAGCGATATAACCGCTCACGCTCATCGTCGTTAAGCGCGCCAAGACTCCAGCTGACGTTCTGCTCAAAACGTTCCCAGGTGCTGTTATCCTGTTGGCAATTTTGTCCACGGATAAAATCAACGTGGGCATAAATTCCCATCTGATACAGGACGTTGAGCGCAAAGATATAGTTGGGTAATTCGATCACTTCCCGACCAGCCGCCCGCTGAATGGCTGGAGAGACGAACGAGGTGCTGACCAGATGAGTCGTATAGACGCGAAGCCGTGCCTGATTATTCAGTTTGCTCATTGCCTGGCGCATATCAGCCACCAGAGTGGAGCGGGAAGCCACGGCAATATCGCAGCGTGGCAGGTCACTCCAGTCCTCTTCCCAGGCGCGCTGGATCAAGTGGACATTGTCTGCCTTCAGCGCGGCGGCGCGACGGGCGGCAACGTTCAGCATCCCCTGACTGTAATCAACGCCATAAATCGTCGTGAGTTTGTCAGCCAGCGCCAGCGATACGGTACCCGGTCCGCAGCCCATATCGAATAAGGTCTGAGCGCCTTGTAGGTCAATTTTTGAGATCAGTTGTTGCAGGTAGCTGTCCGTAGGCGAGGCGCAATTTTCCGCCATTTTTTCCGCCCGTTGATCCCAGTGATCCGGCGTTTTTTCTGTGCGGTGGGCCAGTTTGAGTTGCTGCAGGTAGAGGTCAGCAAAATCAATATCATCAATGAGCATGATTGTTCCTTAGTGGCTAATTGCAGAGAGGTGATGATGAATCTGGTCGGCAGAAACCCGATACAGGGCAGCCAGTTTGTTTGTTGTTAACTGTTCGGTCGGTAAGCCTTGTGTTACTCGTCCATCTGGCTCTACCTGGATAATGCTGTCGGCAATGGCGTTGGCATGGAGCGGATGATGAGTCGACATTAACATTGTCATGCCGTTATTTTTGAGCTGTGCCAGCGTGTCCAGTAGTTGGATCTGATGACCGAAATCGAGGCTGGAGGCAGGCTCATCCAGTAACAACAAGCGCGGTTGCTGGACGAGTGCGCGGGCGATTAAAGCCAGCTGACGTTCACCGCCGCTAAGCGTATTCCAGCGTCGTGCCGCCAGATGCAAAATGCCCAGCTTTTCCAGTTGCTCCGTGGCTTTCAGGCGTTCTTGCTTACCGGGAACGGAAAAAGCGCCTATGGTGGGGGCCAGGCCCATCAACACCATATCCAGCACACTAAAAGCAAAAATACCGTCGTGCGCCTGCGGCACCCAGGCAATAGCCTGCGCGCGCTGGCGATGGCTGAGTGTCTGCACAGGGAGGCTATCCAGTAAGACCTCGCCTTTTAATAACGGTATAACGCCAAGAATGGAGCGCATGAGTGTGGTTTTGCCGCAACCATTGGCTCCTAACAGACAACAAATTGTTCCTTGCGACAGGGTGAAGGACACGTCGCGTAGCACCGGATGGCGGGAGTAACCCAGAGACGCATGACGGACGGCAAGCAAAGTCACTGGCGACCTCCGCGTAACAACAAAAGCAGGAAAAACGGTGCGCCAACAAAAGCGGTCAGAATGCCAAGTGGGATTTCTGTTGTTCCAATGCTGCGTGCCAGCGTATCGGTAAGCAGGAGCAGAATCGCGCCAGTACACATTGCCATGGGCAACAGCTGCTGATGGTTATGACCGGTCAACAAGCGGGCAATGTGCGGAACGACCAGGCCGACCCAACCAATTATGCCCGCTATTGCTACCGTACTGGCGGTGATTAGTGTGGCGCAGACAATCAATCCAAAGCGCAGACGCGTCACGTTCAGTCCCAGCGAACGGGCTTCGTCGTCGGAAAGCGTGAGTAAATTCATGCGCCAGCGGAGAAAAAACAGGGGCAAGGAGCCTATGAGAATGATCGGTGCAGCATAGCAGAGATCGCGTAAGGTCACGGTGGACAGTCCCCCCAGCAACCAGAAGGTAATTGACGGTAACTGGGTGTAAGGATCGGCCAGCGTTTTAATTAGCGATATCCCCGCTCCGCACAACGTTCCTAACGCAATGCCTACCAGCACCAGGGTTAAGATCGGATCGTGGCGGGTCACCCGACGCGTAATCAACCAGACGCCCGCGACCACCATCAGCCCGCCGCAAAATGCGTACAGCTGGATGTAAACAATGGATAATCCCCACAGAATTGCCGTGCAGGCACCAAGTCCGGCACCGGCGGAGACGCCTAAAATATCCGGTGAAACTAAGGGATTACGCAACATTCCCTGATAGGTGGTTCCGGCTCCTGCCAGCGCCGCGCCCAGTAACAGCGCAGCAAGAATACGCGGCACGCGGATTTGCCAGAAGACAATTTGTTCCTGCACAGGAACATTTTCTTGACGAAGAATTAGCGCCAGCAGTTGCTGCATATCGAGATGATAAGCCCCACTTACGGCGGCAAAAGTGATACTGATAGCTGCCAGCAGCAAAATACATCCGTTTACGATTCTCATTAGCTCGCCACCAATTTTTGATAGTCGGCGTCACTGAGTGAACAATGCCAGAACAGTTGGGCGTAATGCTGCATGTCACTTTTAAACTGGCGATTGATGGCGGGATCCAGCCAGGCGTGAAGTCTGCGTAATCCCAGAAGACGGTTGATTCCCGGTGGGGCATCCAGCCAGCCAAAGGGCAAGCCACTTAAAAATAAGATGCGTTGTTCCGCAACGGCTTTCACGCCCTGCCAGAGAGGATCACGACGAATAAAGTCTGCAGTAACGGCCTCCTGAACCAGAATAATATCCGGCTGCCAGCGCAGGAGATTTTCCATGGAAACCTGTGTCAGGCCGTGGCGATCGGCTATTTGCGCGACGTTGTGCAAACCTAATAATTCCGCCGCCTCGGTATGCAACGAACCCTGTAAGCCCGTTTCCAGCCCTCGAGGACCGCGCGCAGCATAAAAGCGGAGGTTAGCGGCGGGTGAGGTGGCGAATGCCTGAGCTTCACCAACGAAGCGGCTGGCGAGATTGGCTTGTTCTGCGGCGCGATGCTCTTCGCCTAACGTTTTGCCAAGCGTTGTTAACTGTTCTGCTGATTGCTCCAGTTTCCCGTTAAGCAATAACCAGGGTATTTGTGTCTGTTCGCTAACCTGCCGTGCCTGGGAGATCCAGGTTTCATCCGTATTGCCGCAATCAACGACCAAATCGGGATGTAACGCCATAAGCCCTTCCTGCGAGAGTGTGCTGGCGCGCCCGGCGAGTCGTCCCAGCCTGGGTAACTGGCGAATGTGCTCTGGCAATGGAATTAATGCCTGACGGGCAAAATCAAAAGAGGAAAAACCGACCATTTTTTCTGGCGCGACAGCCAGCAATAGCAAATCGGCGGGCGCGCCTGCGCTGACGATGCGTGTAATGTTTTGGGCTTCGGGAAGCGTCAGTGAGGCCCAGAAATTGACTGATTGTGCAAAGGACGGCAGATGATGCAGGAACAACGTCGACGCAAGAATCTGTGTAAACCTCCGTCTGGTTAGTGACATAAGTTATATCCTGATAATTAAAACCGCTATATATTTACATATATATCGAAAAAAATCATGTTTGATGTCAAAATTTGTCTAAAGAGACAGAGTGATTTGCTTGTTGCTTAAATAACACTTTGTTCCACAAGAAAATTGTCAGGGAGAATGGCGGAGTGGCGAAAAATATAAATAGAGGTGTAATGATTAACAAATTGATAAAATAAAATTAAAATCTTCTCTGATAAAAGAAAATAAAGGCATAGACCGTAGAATGGGGGGCATTTCGTGGCGAAAAAAGAGCAATGCCAATTTTATGCACATAATGGCATTGCTCGATATACAGCAAAGTTAAGGCGTAGGTTCCGCCTCTTTTTGTTTTACCGGCTGTGTTGTTGATTCACTGAGTGGACGCGTCGCCGGAACATTGTCACACGGTTGCTCTTTCGGGCAGATCAAATCCAGCATTTTCAGCGTCACGCCATTGGTCCAGCCAAAGCCATCCTGTAATGGATATTCGCCACCGCCGCCCCCCGTTCCGGTGGTGCTGACATCATATTTTTCCACCAGCTTTTTCTCCCGGTCATAGGTGTGCTGAACATTGGTCAGGAAGTGCCAGCTAATGTCCATCGCCACCTCTTTTTGACCGTAGTTTTGTAATCCTTCTGTCGCGACCCACTGCAACGGTGCCCAGCCATTTGGCGCATCCCATTGTTGCCCACTTTTCACCGACGTGGTGTTCAGGCCGCCTGGTTGCAGCAGATGTGTTTTCGTCGCCGTCGCCATTTTGTTGGCGCGATCTTTCGCTGCCGCATTGACGTACAGCGGGAACAGGGCGGCAGCGGTTAACTGATTGCGCACTTTATGACTTTTCAGGTCGTAATCGGCATACCAGCCTTGTTGATCGTTCCACAGGTATTTTTCGATCCCTTTTTGACGGGCATTTGCCAGCGTTTCGTACTGGTTTGCCATCGCGTTATCTCCGGCAGCCTTGCTGGCGCGGGCGAGGATTTTTTCCATTTTAAACATCAGGCTGTTCAGATCGACCGGTACGATGCTGGTGGTGCGTATGGTATTTAACTGCTGCGGATTGTCCATCCAGCGCGAGCTGAAATCCCAGCCAGACGCAGCGGCAGAGCGCAGGTCGCGGTAAATTTCAGTGGCAGGTCGATTCGGATTGCTTTTGGCGGTGGCAATATCTTCCACCCATGACTCTGGTCGTGGCGTATCACGATCGTCCCAGTAGCGGTTGAGAAGGGTACCATCCTGAAGTTTTACAACGCGTTTTTCCTGTTGTCCGGCTTGCAGGTTTTCAACACCGTCCATCCAGTAAGCATATTCTTTTTGCATTTGCGGCAGGTATTGCTTCAATGCGGCATCGCCTTCATGCTGCGCCAGTAACTCTACCATCAGGGCAAAGAAGGGCGGCTGCGAGCGGCTTAAATAGTAACTGCGGTTGCCGTTGGGAATATGACCGTAAGTGTCTATTTCATGAGCAAAATTGGCCACCATATCCGCGACTTTATCCCAGTGACCGCTTTCGGCAAGTCCTAACATGGTGAAGTAACTGTCCCAGTAATATACCTCGCGAAAACGTCCGCCCGGCACGACATAAGGTTCCGGCAGCGGTAACAGAGAATCCCATTTTTCGGTGTTTTCGGTAGAACGCGTTAATACCGGCCAAAGTCCGTCAATATGTTCGCGCAGTGACTGTCCCTCTGGCGGAACATATTTCTCGCCCTCTGTCGGCAGGGTGAAATTGACGTTAACGAAATGGCGCAGATCAAATCCGCTCTGGTTTTGCTGCATCCGATAATCAGCAAGGATCATCAGCGGATCGCTGTTCGGCACGGCATCGGCAAAGGTTTTTTGGTCCGGAAAAAGTTTGGCGTTTTGCACATCATTAAACAGCGGCCCTAATAAAATATCAGGCGGCTGTGGCGTTACCGGTGTTTCTTCTGCCTGCACCGATAGCGCAGCGAAACACAAAAAGATGCAGGCTGGAATTAACGCCATTTTTTGCGGGCGAGAAGGTGCGGGGGATTTCATCAATCATTCTCCTTAGGCGAAACCGAATAAAACGGTATTCAAGTATCAGAAAACCTTAGTTCAGGATCGCACTAGCTGCATGATCGAAATCTCATTCTGCGAACTGTCAGGCATTTTAGAAAAGGGAATTAAAGGGATAAATAACGGCGAAATAGAGTGATCAAATAACGTCTGTTTATTAGCCAGCCAGCGGCGTTTGGTTCGCGATTAGCGAAGAAAAATCATCATAAATTGGTGAAAACTATAACAGGTAGTTAAAAAACATTAGTGCTGAGTAAATTGCCGGATGACATCAGAACGATGCCATCCGAACGGTGACTTAACCCTGACGGTTGAAACGTTGCGTTTTAACGTCCAGCGTTAGCTTTTCTTCTGGTTGTATCGCATACAGTTTCTCACCCTGCTGGCAAATCCAGCCAATCCCCAGTTCACGGGCGATCAGGGCGCTGTGGGATACCGGACTTCCGGCGCTAAGGCAGATACCTTTTACAACCGCCGGATCCAGTTGCAGTACTGCGGAGGGATAAATGTTCTCCGCCAGTAGAATAGTTGGCGAGTTAAACTGCGGGAGTTCTTCTTTCGTTTGGGTCAGGTGGACCAGGGTGCGATGCAGAAGATCGTCCACATCAATATAGCGAGCTTGTAGATATTCATCATCCAGTTGCTGGTATTGCTGGCTAAGTTCTTTAAGAACTTGCTGCCAGGCATATTCTGCCGTGCAATGTTCGTGCTGAAGGAGTTCGCTTGCCGCCGCCAGCAGTTCCGGATCATCTAACAGTGTATGGTGACCAGAAAAGATTGCGGCAATATCGTCAAGCCCGCTGGCTTCTGCTTTCGCTGTTAACGTCATCAGATCTAATAACGTGAAGTCAATGGCCTGGCGTAATCGATCTTGTTCCTCTTCCACGGTCAGGGTTGATTTGGCCTGTACCGTACATAAAACTGGTTGATAATAAAATGCTTTACCCGAAACAGGCGGAACGGGACGCAGAGTAGGTGGAGCAACTTCCTCCGTTTCACCAAAGTTATCTTCAGCCAGCTGACGGAAAGCGATCAGTGCCTCTTCAGCTTCTGGCCCTTTCGCAATCAGGCGCAGCGTATCGTTATAGCGAACTTGTAGTAACGCAATCTGGTTAATACTCTCCGGTGTGACGCATTTGCCGTTTTTTTCCAGCAACATATCGGCATTAAATGTCGATAAGGTATAAACCAGCCGGGAGGCCGGACGGACGTGCAGGCCGTTACGGTTTTTAATGACCACCGCCAGAGAACGGGCTTCTTCATCGTACGCAGGACATGTGTCAGAGATTTCAGTGTCGGAGGACGGTAAACCCAGTTGTTCACGTTTGGCTTCCAGCGCATGCATGGCGTCAAAGATAACTTTGTCGATCTCCGCCCCCGAGGCCGCGCTGACCGTTGCTGCCAGTGTACCTTCGACCAACGGTGCAGCACACAAACGTACTTTTGCAGCGATCTCGGGAGCCAGCAATTCCAGCGCAGTTTCAGCACTCAATAATGCGCTACCCATATCCATCATGACCAGCACATGGTCGGCATCGGCAACAGATTCTATGGCCTCCATCACTTTGACGGCATCGGTACCAATGGGATTTTGTGGATCGTCAATTCCCGCAGCAATGGCGATTTTACAACTATCACTCATTAACATCTGACGGGCTAATTCACCGACACCTTCTCCCAGTCGGCTGCTATGTGAAACTATGACCAGGTTTACCATCACCAATTCCTTACTCTTTTGCGGCTAACGCCAACATTTGCATCATAAACATCACCGAGGTTGCGCCGGGATCCTGGTGACCAATACTGCGTTCACCGAGATAACTGGCGCGGCCTTTGCGGGCTTGCATCGTAATCGTACTTTGTGCAGCGGATTCGGCGATGCTACTGGCAGCTTCGAGTGCCGCCGGAACAGAGAGATTTTGCTCGCTGGACTGACGTAACGATTCCACCACCGGCACCCACACATCACACATGGTTTTATCGCCAGGTTCGGCTTTCCCGCGACTGATTACGCCGTCCGCGCCATCGCGGAACATCTGATAAAGCTCTTCCAGCGTCAGGCTTTGCCGTGCCTGGGTCGCCTGTGCGGCGCGTATAAAGAAGGTACCGAATAGCGGACCACTGGCACCACCGACGCTGGAAAGCAGCGTCATACCGGTATTCTTGAGAATGAAACCGATATCTTTATCTGCGATAGCAGGGAGTTTTTCCACCACTTTGCTAAAGCCTCGGTTCATATTTAGCCCGTGGTCAGCGTCGCCAATCTCGCGATCCAGTCCGGTAAGATACTCGCTCTCGGTGTTGAAAATATCGCCACAACGAGTGAGCCAGTTAACAATTTGAGTTCTGCTCAGTGACATTGCTTTCTCCTTATTTACCCCAGTTAAGGGCCGGGGTGTGGACCGGGGCGTCCCAGAGTGCCAGCGTTTCGTCATCAACTTTCAGTAAGGTGATTGAGAAACCGGTCATATCCAGTGAGGTGCAGTACGCGCCAATTAAATTACGCTCGATAGTCAATCCCGCTTGCTGGCAACGTGTGGTCAGGCGGTTATAGACGCCGTACAGCTCAGAAAGCGGAGTTGCGCCAAGATTGTTAACCAGTGCAATCACCCTGTCGCCAGACTGGAGCGGTTGTTTGGTTTGTGGTTCTTCCTGCCAGCTGCCTTGTTGATAATCCCAGAAACGCAAAGTGCGATGGTATGAGCCATTTTCCAGCAGGGTGTCGAACATTTCATCGACGGTTTGATCAAGGGAAGAGAAGGGGCGACGGTCAATACCCGGCTCACCATGAATGCCGACGCCAAACTCCATCTCATTATCCGCCAGGGTAAAAGAAGGTTTGCCCGCGGCAGGAACGGTACAGGCACCGAGAGCGATACCTATTGAGTGGCCTTGATTATTCAACTTACGCCCCAGTTCCGCACAGGCGTCCAGTGAGTCGCCACGCTCCGCCGCTGCGCCTACGAGTTTTTCAATTAATACGGTGTTGGCAACGCCGCGCCGCCCGGCGGTATAAAGACTGTCTTTTACTGCAACGTCGTCATCAATGACCACAGTGGTCACTTTTACGCCGCTATCGTGCAGTAACTCGGTCGCTGTTTCAAAGTTAAGAATATCGCCGGTGTAATTTTTGATAATCAACAGTACACCTTCGCCGCCATCAACTTGCATGGCGCATTCAAAGATTTTATCGGGCGTCGGTGAGGTGAAAATTTCGCCCGGACAGGCCCCCGAAAGCATCCCCTGACCGATATAACCACAGTGCATCGGCTCGTGTCCGCTGCCGCCACCCGACAGCAGGGCGACTTTTCCTGCAACAGGGGCATCAGCTCGGGTGACATACACCGGATCCTGATGCAGTGTCAGCGATGGATGCGCTTTCGCCAGTCCTGCCAGTTGTTCGTCCAGTACGTCTTGCACATCATTGATCAATTTTTTCATTATTTTGCTCCAGCAATTACGGTAGGGCATGGATGATGTTCAACGACACGGCGACCACTGACTGCCGATGAATCCATTGTGCATCAGGCAAGGGAAAAGAAAATTAGCCCAAATTATGTTTCATAGTGAAACATATGCTTTAATGAATGTTCCATATTGAAACTTTTACGTGTATTAATACTTAAAATTGAGAGCCGGAACACCTTTTGTCATAAGGGATGCGGGATATGAGTGGCGCTTTTAACAACGATGGTCGGGGCATATCTCCCTTAATTGCAACCTCCTGGGAGCGATGCAATAAGCTGATGAAACGGGAGACATGGAACGTACCACATCAGGCCCAGGGCGTGACATTTGCTTCTATTTATCGGCGTAAGAAAGCGATGCTGACGCTCGGGCAGGCTGCGCTGGAAGATGCCTGGGAATATATGGCACCGCGAGAGTGTGCGCTGTTTATTCTCGATGAAACCGCCTGCATTCTCAGCCGTAATGGCGATCCGCAAACCTTGCAGCAGCTAAGTGCACTTGGATTCCATGACGGCACGTATTGCGCCGAGGGAATTATTGGTACTTGTGCGCTATCGTTAGCGGCTATCTCTGGTCAGGCCGTGAAAACGATGGCCGATCAACATTTCAAACAGGCACTCTGGAACTGGGCCTTTTGTGCAACGCCGTTGTTTGACAGCAAGGGCCGATTGACGGGAACAATAGCGCTGGCGTGTCCGGTTGAGCAAACTACCGCAGCTGATTTGCCGTTGACGTTGGCAATCGCCCGCGAGGTCGGAAATTTACTGCTGACGGACAGTTTGCTCGCTGAAACTAACCGTCATTTAAATCAACTTAATGCCCTGTTAGAAAGTATGGATGATGGCGTGATTAGCTGGGACGAGCAGGGTAATTTGCAATTTATTAATGCCCAGGCGGCGCGGGTCTTGCGCCTTGACGCGACGGCAAGTCAGGGACGGGCAATCACTGAACTCTTAACGTTACCCGCCGTATTGCAACAAGCAATAAAACAGGCACATCCGCTCAAACACGTAGAAGCAACCTTTGAAAGCCAGCACCAGTTTATTGATGCGGTGATAACCCTTAAACCGATAATAGAAACGCAGGGAACCAGCTTTATTTTGTTGCTCCATCCTGTGGAACAGATGCGGCAGTTAATGACCAGTCAATTAGGAAAAGTCAGCCATACCTTCGCTCATATGCCACAGGACGATCCGCAAACCCGCCGCTTGATTCATTTTGGTCGCCAGGCGGCGCGCAGTAGCTTTCCTGTCCTGCTTTGTGGAGAAGAGGGCGTGGGCAAGGCACTGCTAAGTCAGGCAATTCATAATGAAAGCGAGCGTGCTGCAGGTCCTTATATCGCCGTCAATTGTGAGTTATATGGTGATGCGGCACTGGCGGAAGAATTTATTGGTGGCGATCGCACGGACAATGAAAATGGCCGTCTGAGTCGGCTGGAACTGGCGCACGGCGGCACGCTGTTTCTTGAAAAGATTGAATATCTGGCGGTGGAGTTACAGTCTGCTTTGCTTCAGGTTATCAAGCAGGGTGTTATCACGCGACTGGATGCGCGGCGTTTAATACCAATTGATGTCAAAGTGATTGCTACAACGACCGCGGACCTCGCAATGCTGGTGGAACAAAATCGTTTTAGTCGCCAGCTGTATTACGCGCTGCATGCATTTGAAATTACCATCCCGCCTCTGCGTATGCGGCGTGGCAGCATTCCGGCTCTGGTGAATAACAAATTACGCAGTCTTGAAAAACGCTTCTCTACGCGGCTGAAAATTGATGACGATGCCCTCGCTCGCCTGGTTTCCTGTGCATGGCCTGGCAACGATTTTGAACTTTACAGCGTCATCGAGAATCTTGCTCTGAGTAGTGATAATGGGCGCATTCGCGTCAGTGATTTGCCGGAACATCTGTTTACCGAGCAGGCAACAGATGATGTCAGCGCCACACGCCTTTCCACCAGTCTGTCATTTGCGGAAGTTGAAAAAGAGGCAATTATTAACGCAGCCCAGGTCACAGGCGGTCGCATTCAGGAAATGTCGGCTTTACTTGGAATCGGCCGCACTACGCTGTGGCGGAAAATGAAGCAACATGGCATTGATGCAGGGCAGTTTAAGCGCCGGGTATGAAAGACAGAAACGATTTCTGATACATCAGAGTGATCTATATTTCATTCCGGCGCACGCTAACATTTTTCAGCATCGTTTAAGGGCTTGTCTATCCCGCACTTAAAAGCTGAAGCGATATCCTCCGTTGACTTGCTTCTGATCAAAGAGGTTACCCTGCGTGTAATCCGCTTCGAGGTAGAATGTGTGCTGTTTGTTATACTGTGCACTGACTCCCACGCCGTTATTCCAGCCATTACCTTTGAAACTGTACTTCTCCCGGGAGTTGTTCAACAGATATTCTGTATCCCCTGAAAACTCGCGGATAGCGCCAGTCTTCACATACATATTCAGCTGGCTGTTGCCTGCGGTGATGTCATATCCCAGTATCATACTGGCACGCCCCAGCAGCGATTCGTAGTGATTCAGATGTATATTGAGATCATTACTCGCCTTCATAGCCATCTCATTCTGGTGGCTGTATGTGAGCTGGGTTTGCGGCTCTATATAGAACCCATAACCAGTAGGGGTCAGGTTGAACCTCTGCCCGGCTTCCAGGGAGATGCTCAATCCATTCGCAGTGCCGTTGGCGTTAACGCCGTTGTTCTGACTGTCCAGTACGTGGAAACTATTTTTCTGGCGCGATGCTTTTACAACGAGATCGCTGTAAAAACCGTTGTGTGCCATGTAACTGGCGTACATTCCCATGTAGTCTGAACGTGCGGTACCGTCGCCACCGCTATAGTCCGGCGATGCATGTGTTGAGCCAATATACAGACCGACATACAACGGCATTACATCAGAGAGACGTTTATCCCCACCAAACTGGATACCGCTGTAACCCATGTCAAAGCCGCTCAGTTTGCCACTGGCGAAGGAGTCCAGGCTTCCCCCATAACTGCGCAGCCAGATATTACCGTCTTTACTCTGATTTCGCAGGTCACCCATTCGTTGCATCAGCGTACGGTTTTCAACATAGTTTAATAAGTAACCGACATTGAGATAATTGCCGCCAGCATCTGCGGTCGTGGTGGGTTTAGGTGTGGGAGTGGGGTTAGGCGTAGGATCGGGTTCAGGCGTAGGATCGGGGTTGACTATGGGAGGCTGAGCGGGAGCTGGTGTTGGTTCAGGATTAGGAGTCGGTTCCGGAACTGTCCCGGAAGCGTAAAGCTCCCAGTTAGTGCCATTTTTACGCACATCGTACAGATATCCCCCCAACTCAACCTGAGAAGACGCGCTGAACGAGGCCGCACCGTCAGTGGTTTTTACCACTGTCAGAACTTCATTTCCCGTTGTGGCCTCGCTGCCCTGGTTGTGGATAGCCAATACGTGATTACCAGCACTACTCCCGCTGATATTCAATAAATCCCCTTTATTATTAACGCCATTACCCTCGCCAACAACATCAGCACGCATAATAAAGGTACTGTTACCGCTCAGGTTCTCTACGTTTAATGTGGTAAATGTGCCGGCAGTTGACCCGTGGCTGGCAAAATCGACAGTTGAATGGCTCAGCGCCAGCGTGTCGAGATTAGAATTACTTGTTACGTTCCAGACGCTGTTATTCATTGCAACGTCCAGTTTCCCGCCATTGACATTATCGCTGAGGGAGGAACCTGTCCAAACCGACCCAGGGTGCATATCCAGATTGATTAGCCCACCTTTGGAAAGAACGCTACCGTTGATAAGCATACGACCCGAGGCGTTGATGCGGCTGGCGGCATAACCATCGTCATGTTGCGTTGCGATGGCCATCTGGTCGGGTGTACTCATATCAATGACCAGATCGCTCGTGAGGTCGATCTGGCTGTTGGTCATGGCATAAATCCCCCTGGCTCCTGCCGCGCCGGTGATAGCCAAACTGTCTCCGGTTATTCTACCGCCGCTGAGCGCCCACAAACCCAGCGCCAGACTGCCATTACGATCAACCGTAATATCGGTATTTTGCATGTTGATAACAGCCGTTGCCGTCTGGGCCGAGGCACCATAAGAACCGCCGGAAAAGATGCTGTTTCGTTGCGCTGCCGTGCCAGAAAAATTGATTGTCGCGTCTGAACCACTGGTGACGAGACCACCGCCCTGCGCGGAAGAAATATGGCTATCTGCACCGATAGTGGTTGTACCACCACGAACTTCGACGCCATTGGCCGCGGCTCCAGTTACATCAACAGTGAGTGCATTCGCGCTAACCTGGCCAAAGCTCCAGAGGCCGTGTGCATTATCGCCACTGGTTTTAATGGAACTGTTTGTTCCGAGATCGACAACAGAGTTTTTCTGTACGTTTATCCCCATGGCGCTGTAGCCCTGAACATCGATTGTCAGGTCTGTCGCCGTAAAACGCGCAGCACCATTGGCGTTATTGCCGTTGAGACCACCGATATAAACACCTGTACTTCCATCGGTCTTGATTTTACTTCCGCTTCCAAGATCGACACTGGTGCCATAGTCATTGATGGTTAGGCCTATACCGTTCGAGTTTTCAATGGTGAATTGAGTGGCTGTTAGTGTTGAGCTATGCCCAATAATGATGCCGTCATCGTTACTCTTAATGGTGCTGCCTGTGCCTAAGTCAGCATGGGTATAGTCACCAATTAAATTAATGCCGATGGCAGAGGTTTGACCAACAACATCTACTGTGAGTCGGTTAGCTGTCAGGGAGCTGTTTTTGCCCTGAATAATGATTCCTTTTGCATATCCAGAGGCGTCGTTGACATTGACGGTGACATCATTACCCAGGTTGATATTGCCAGGCGTGTTTCCTGCTGGGGTCATTACACCATAGAGGTTTCCTGATGGATCGGCGGTATCTCCTGTAATTCTGTCACCATCATTAATAGTAATATTGGTGCCATATTGACTTCCTGTATCAGCAGCTATCAGCAGGGGGGAAAAGATAATTGCATTCAAACCAATAGCGCCAAATTTTATCAGTTGAATTGAGGGCGAACGGATTTTTAATTCAGCGAGACGATCGGCTTTGGTATTCCCATTGTGTTGTTTGATGCCCATACCACTCCTATATAGTACCCAGGCTATGGGTCTATGGATTTTGTCATTTTGTTTAAGTCAATGAATAATATCCTCTTATCATCATGATATTTGTATGGTGCAATCATGATGAGCTGCTATGAGAATAATTCTCTATTACCGGGCAAAATCAGAAACACAGGAATTAATATATATTTAACATCCCCCTTACAAAGGTGAGTTTAGATCGAGTTATTCCCTAAGTTGTCGTTACTTATTCCAATTCGTTACTATGAATATGACAAAAACATTACACCAAACAGCGGTTAAATAATTTGGTAATATTTTTGGTAATAATCCTAATTAGTTATGGGATTTTCGCTCGATGTATCTGCATAACAAAAACAATATGCGCCATTTTTGCATTACTAATAAGAAAAAGCAAAAAACATCGATATTCATTTTTGATCAATGATTTTTCTGGCATATCGTTATTATCGTGCTATTGGTTATCATTTTCATCTTGCCAGGATCGCACGTAATCTCATTATTCGGGGACTTTATCTGCGGGATATTACCCTTCAGGTAAGTCCTTTTCTCGCCAGCATATTGGAGCGTGATCAATATTGATCGGCTGTGAAGGGGGTGATGTGTAGTGGAACAAAAACTTACGTTATATCACTACTAATGAGATATCCGTCATCTGAACACTGATGTCTTTAATTATTCTGGTGGTTCACTGTAGGCAATAAGCACAAAAGTGTAGGATGTTACAAGAATGATTAGGACTCGGTGAAATGAAAAATCCACGCAATTGCGTGGATTTTATATACTTTTGCGCTCTTCATGAGATTTAGCGAAACCTCATGAGACAACAAATTAATTAGACGTTGAAAAGGAAGTTCATCACATCGCCATCTTTAACGATGTAATCTTTACCTTCTGCACGCATTTTGCCTGCTTCTTTCGCGCCTTGTTCACCTTTGTAAGTGATGAAATCTTCAAACGAGATGGTTTGTGCACGGATAAAGCCTTTTTCAAAATCAGTATGGATTTTGCCCGCTGCCTGCGGCGCGGTTGCTCCAACTGGAATGGTCCATGCACGCACTTCTTTCACCCCAGCGGTGAAGTAAGTTTGCAGGTTCAGCAGCTTATAACCGGCACGGATCACACGGTTCAGGCCCGGCTCTTCCAGCCCAAGCTCCTGCATAAACTCGTCACGTTCTTCGTCGTCCAGTTCGGCAATGTCTGCTTCAACAGCGGCACAAACCGGAACCACAACAGAACCTTCTTTCGCCGCGATTTCACGCACCTGGTCAAGATATGGGTTGTTTTCAAAACCGTCTTCGTTGACGTTGGCGATGTACATTGTTGGTTTTAGCGTCAGGAAGCTCAGGTAACGAATAGCCGCTTTCTCTTCAGCGCTTAAATCCAGCGCGCGCAGCATACCTGCGTTTTCCAGCTGGGGCAGGCATTTTTCCAGGACCGCCAGCTCAGCTTTCGCGTCTTTATCGCCACCTTTGGCTTTCTTCTGTACGCGATGAATCGCACGTTCGCAGGTGTCGAGGTCTGCCAGCGCCAGTTCGGTGTTGATAACTTCAATATCGTCAGCCGGGTTAACTTTGCCGGAAACGTGAATGATGTTGTCATTTTCAAAGCAGCGAACAACGTGACCGATCGCTTCGGTTTCACGGATGTTGGTCAGGAACTGGTTACCCAGACCTTCGCCTTTCGATGCGCCTTTTACCAGACCGGCGATATCGACAAATTCCATGGTCGTGGGAAGCGTACGTTGCGGTTTTACGATTTCAGCCAGTTGATCCAGGCGAGGATCAGGCATTGGTACGACGCCTGTGTTCGGCTCAATGGTGCAGAATGGAAAGTTGGCCGCTTCAATACCGGCTTTGGTCAGCGCGTTGAACAGGGTAGATTTCCCGACGTTGGGCAAACCGACGATACCGCATTTGAATCCCATGATTTAAATCACCTTAATATCTTAATAATCAACCTGTTATTGCTAACAGATTGCAGAAATGGAAATAACTTTGCCTATTATACACGGCACTCGACAAAAATGCCGCAGACAACGACTTATTGCGCTTTAAAGGCGTGCAATCGGTTCGTTGCTTTGGTCAAGCCATCTGTAAACCACATTTCAGTACAACGCGCCGCTTCGTCGATGGCTTCATCAATTAACTTCTGTTCACTAACAGGCGGTTTGCCTAACACAAAACCGACAACTTTATTTTTATCGCCCGGATGACCGATTCCGATGCGTAAACGGTGAAAGTTAGGGTTATTACCCAATTTACTGATGATGTCTTTCAGTCCATTGTGACCACCATGGCCACCGCCCAACTTAAATTTGGCGACGCCAGGAGGCAGATCCAGTTCGTCGTGGGCCACCAGAATTTCGTCCGGATTAATGCGGAAAAAACTGGCCATCGCCGCAACGGCTTTGCCGCTGAGATTCATAAATGTAGTCGGGACTAACAGGCGGACATCTTCGCCTCCAAGGGTGACTCGCGAAGTATAACCAAAGAATTTAGCCTCTTCGCGCAGCGGAGCGCGCAAACGCTCTGCCAGTAAGTCAACGAACCAGGCACCAGCATTATGTCGCGTTGCGGCGTATTCAGCACCGGGGTTCGCCAGGCCGACAATCAATTTAATCGTCACGTTTTTTTGTCCTGAGTGTGTACATAACTGGCGCGTAGTTTACTGGTTGCCGCCCCGCTTGACAAAAAACTGCGTATCAAATGCAGATAACGTAATAATTGCCTGAGTGGACTATTAGAAAGTCAGGGTGTTCAGGCGTTTATTTGTAAAGTTTTGTTGAAATAAGGGTTGTAATTGTGATCACGCCCGCACATAACCCACAGGGTGTTGTCTATACTTTACACATAAGGAAGAGGGGTATTCCCTGTTACAACCCAGAAAGTTCCGGAGGTGACATATGAAACGCAAAAACGCTTCGTTACTCGGTAACGTGCTCATGGGGTTGGGTCTGGTGGTAATGGTGGTCGGCGTGGGGTATTCAATCCTCAACCAGTTACCACAGTTTAATATGCCCCAGTATTTCGCACATGGTGCAGTGCTAAGTATTTTCGTCGGTGCCATTCTCTGGCTGGCGGGTGCCCGTGTTGGCGGGCATGAACAGGTGTGCGACCGTTACTGGTGGGTTCGCCACTATGACAAACGTTGCCGCCGTAGCGATAATCGCCGTCATAGCTAACAAATACTGCAGTTTGCTGACCAGTCAGTTTGCGCTGACTGGTCAATCTCGAACTTATTAATCCGCCATCGCCGCTCGACGATTCGGGAAGAACGCGAGGCGTCCCGGGATCGGTTGAATGCCTGCGCGAGCCATAGTGCGCAGTGGCTGGAATTCCACGTTGCACACGCGCAGTTCACATCCTTCGGGCAGACGCTTCACAAAACGCTGGAACGCATCAAGACCACCAGCATCAAGTACCGGAACGGCATCCCACTTCAGAATCACAATCCGTTTGCCTTCAAGACGTGACTCCAGGTCCGTGAATAAGCCTTCAGCAGCAGCAAAAAACAGCGGGCCAATAACGCGCAGAACCAGGACATCGTCTGGAACATCTACGACTACCGGTGCCAGGCGAGTCATACGTGCGATACGACGCATAAACAGCAGCGATGCCAGCACGATCCCCACGCTGATGGCAATAACCATATCAAACAGCACGGTCAGCGACATGCACAGCAGCATGACAATGATGTCATCTTTCGGTGCATGACGCAGCAAGTCGACCACTTTATGCGCTTCACTCATGTTCCACGCCACCATCAACAGCAGGGCTGCCATAGCGGAAAGCGGCAGCCAGGAGAGCAGCGGTGCCAGTACCAGCAGGGCAAGAATAACCAGAATAGAGTGGATCACCGCCGAGATAGGGGAAGTTGCCCCGGCACGGACGTTAGCGGCAGAACGCGCGATGGCAGCTGTAGCGGTAATACCACCAAAGAACGGAGCGATGATATTCCCCAGTCCCTGTCCAACCAGTTCGCTATTCGCCTTGTGTTTCGTCCCGGTCATACCATCCAGCACCACGGCGCAGAGCAGAGATTCGATTGCGCCGAGCATTGCCATTGAGAATGCCGCAGGCAGCAGTGTGCGAATAGAATCCCAGGTTAACGTGAATTCTGAATTAGGCAGATCCCACGGCAGCACCAGTTGCGGCAGCAGTTGCGGAATACCGTTACCCTGAGAACCATCGGCCAGGACGTAGTGGAATTGCGAACCGATGGTAGCAACATGTCCGCCGAGCAGGTTAACAATCCCCATCACCGCGCAACCAGCCAGCAAGGCCGGAAGGTGACCGGGTAAACGAATGCCCAGACGCGGCCAGAAAACAAGAATACCTAGCGTCACAATGCCAATGGCAGCATCACCCACATTAATGGTCGGCAGCGCCATAAATAATGCGCCGACTTTTTGTAGATAATGTTCCGGGACATGGGCCATTTGCAGACCGAGAAAATCTTTAATCTGCATGGTACCGATGGTGATCCCGATACCCGAGGTGAAACCTAAGGTGACGGAAACCGGAATATACTCAATCAGGCGACCAAAGCGTGCCAGACCCATCAGAATCAAAAAGATCCCCGACAGCAAGGTCGCAACCAGCAGTCCTGCCAGCCCAAACTGTTGCGAAACGGGATAGAGAATTACCACAAATGCCGCAGTCGGACCGGAAACGCTAAAGCGTGACCCACCCGTCAGAGCAATGACAATCCCCGCAACAGCTGCGGTATATAAACCGTACTGGGGTGCCACACCACTACCAATAGCCAACGCCATCGCCAGCGGGATAGCAATAATCCCGACGGTTATCCCGGCAATCAGGTCACGGGTAAACCGTGCGGCAGTATATTTTTCTTTCCAGCAAGCGTCGATCAGAGCGCGGAAAGGCATCACATGTGAGGAAAATATTTTGTTCACAATAATGTTTCATCCGTGAGCGCATCATCTGTCAACTAAATGGCAGGTGAAGGAGGCATAGGTCATACAAATGGATATTACAGACAAAAAAACCCGCCGCAGCGGGTCTTTGAGCCGGGTTCGATTAGTGTTCGAACATGGCAGAGATCGATTCTTCGTTGCTGATACGACGAATCGCTTCGGCCAGCATACCTGACAGGGTCAGAGTACGCACGTTCGGCAGTGATTTGATTTCATCGCTCAGCGGAATGGTATCGCAGACAACGACTTCATCAATTACAGAGTTACGCAGGTTGTTCGCCGCGTTGCCAGAGAAGATCGGGTGAGTCGCGTACGCAAATACACGTTTAGCACCACGTTCTTTCAGAGCTTCAGCAGCTTTACACAGCGTACCGCCAGTGTCGATCATATCATCGACCAGTACGCAGTCACGACCTGCAACGTCACCGATGATATGCATCACCTGGGAAACGTTCGCACGCGGACGACGTTTGTCGATGATTGCCATATCGGTATCGTTCAGCAGCTTAGCGATAGCGCGGGCACGCACAACGCCGCCGATGTCCGGAGAAACCACAATTGGGTTATCCAGATTCAGCTGCAGCATGTCTTCCAGCAGGATCGGGCTACCAAATACGTTATCAACAGGAACGTCGAAGAAACCCTGAATCTGTTCAGCGTGCAGATCCACTGTCAGCACACGGTCAACACCGACGCTGGAGAGGAAGTCTGCAACCACTTTCGCAGTGATTGGTACACGAGCGGAACGGACGCGACGGTCCTGGCGCGCATAGCCAAAGTAGGGGATAACAGCGGTGATACGACCTGCGGAAGCACGACGCAGGGCATCAACCATAACGACTAATTCCATCAGGTTGTCGTTAGTAGGGGCACAAGTGGACTGGATGATGAAAATATCACCACCGCGTACATTTTCATTAATTTGTACGCTGACTTCGCCATCGCTAAAGCGACCTACAGCGGCGTCGCCGAGTGAAGTGTACAGGCGGTTGGCAATACGTTGTGCTAGTTCCGGGGTGGCGTTACCAGCAAAAAGCTTCATATCAGGCACGAGAAGAACCTCAGGCATGCGTCCATTGGTGGAAAGAATCTGCCGAAAACTGTGCGGGCCAGGCATGATCCTTTCCAGGCGGTGTATTAAAGAGCGCGATGCAACGTCTGGAACAAGGTGACGTTGTCACCGAAACTCAGCTTGCCCGGCTTAAAGCATAGCTCTGTGCAATGGGGAAAGATTAACGCCTTTCGCCACAAAGCCATTGAGCCATTCCGGGGCTTGCTCTAGCACCTGGCGGGCTTCAGACTCTGTATCAAATTCAGCAAAGACACAGGCCCCTGTCCCAGTCAGGCGCGACGGGGCGTATTCTAACAGCCAGGAAAGCACCGCATCAACCTCGCGAAAACGTTTTCTTGCGATAACCTCGCAATCATTGCTGAATTCACATTTTAGCAACGTTTCTATTGACCTTTTTGGCGTATTGCGCGGGAGTTCAGGATCTTTAAAAATCACCGGTGTTGGAATACTTACACCAGGGTGCGCCACCAGATACCACTTCTCTGGCGGATCCACCGGCGTTAGTATTTCGCCAACGCCTTCGGCAAACGCGGCATGCCCCCGAACAAAGACAGGAACATCTGCGCCCAGCGTCAGCCCCATTTCCGCCAGCTCATCCATGCTTAGCCCGCATTGCCAGAGATGATTTAATGCCACCAGGACCGTCGCGGCATTGGATGAACCACCGCCGAGACCGCCGCCCATCGGCAAACGCTTGTCAATGCTGATATTCGCACCGCTTCCCGTCGGAAGACGCCCGCTGTCTGCCGCAGTTTTCATCAACAACCGCGCTGCGCGAACGATCAGGTTATCTTCATGTTCCACGCCTTCAACGGGCGTTAACAGACGAATATCCCCATCGTCACGAAGCTCAATGCTGATGGTGTCGCCGTAATCAAGAAACTGAAACAGCGTTTGCAGCGTGTGGTAACCATCCGCACGCTGACCGGTAATGTATAAAAACAGATTAAGTTTTGCCGGAGAGGGCCACTGTGTCCGCATTATTTCACTATCCAGTTATCCATTTTTAACTTGATGCGTTGACCACCGTCGGTGAGTTCCATATTGGCTGGCATCGCAGGTTGCGTTTTGGTGTCATAACCACCATAAACAACCTTCCAGTTTTTGCCATTCTGGCTGTAGGTAATTTCGCTCAGGCGGTACTGGTCGTCCAGTTTGTAGTCGGTTGCATCACCCGGTAAACCTAAAATCCACTGGCGCAAGCTGTTGAGCGGAATTGGCATTCCAGTCAATTTGCCAATCATCTCTTCGGCGTCATCGGCGGTATAACGCTGACCTTTATTGTCGACTAACTGCACGTTACCCGGTTGAGCATTCAGCTCCAGTTCCGTGCTGCCCAATGGGTTAGTCAGCAGCAGACGGTAGCGATCCTGGCCGGTTTGCTGCCAGAAAAAGCGGGCGTACACTTTTTGTTGGTCAGAAATATAAGCGAACGCGCCGCGAGTCTGATACTGATTAAGATTGCGCACGTCCTGCTGATGCTGACGCCATTGTGGCGAATCCGGGCTTTTGCCAGGACCTTTGGGCGTGGTAACGGAACAGGCAGTGAGCACAAGAGCAGCCAGCGGTAGCAGGCGGATAAGACGAAAATCGGGCAGGGGCATAGTGATGACAAGTCCTTGAGATACGTTGCAGTTATAACCCTTAATGCTAGCGTTACCGTCCGCTATCGTCTATGTTCAAGTTGTCTTAATTGCCAGAATCTAACGGCTTTCGGCAATTACTCCAAAAGGGGGCGCTCTCTTTTATTGATCTTACGCATCCTGTATGATGCAAGCAGACTAACCCTATCAACGTTGGTATTATTTCCCGCAGACATGACCCTTTTAGCACTCGGTATCAACCATAAAACGGCACCTGTATCGCTGCGAGAACGTGTATCGTTTTCGCCGGATAAGCTCGATCAGGCGCTTGACAGCCTGCTTGCGCAGCCGATGGTGCAGGGCGGCGTGGTGCTGTCGACGTGCAACCGCACGGAACTTTATCTTAGCGTTGAAGAGCAGGATAACCTGCAAGAGGCGTTAATCCGCTGGCTTTGCGATTATCACAATCTTAATGAAGAAGATCTGCGTAAAAGCCTCTACTGGCATCAGGATAACGACGCGGTTAGCCATTTAATGCGTGTTGCCAGCGGCCTGGATTCACTGGTTCTTGGGGAGCCGCAGATCCTCGGTCAGGTTAAAAAAGCGTTTGCCGATTCGCAAAAAGGCCATATGAAGGCCAGCGAACTGGAACGCATGTTCCAGAAATCTTTCTCTGTAGCGAAACGCGTTCGCACTGAAACAGATATCGGTGCCAGCGCTGTGTCTGTCGCTTTTGCGGCTTGTACGCTGGCGCGGCAGATCTTTGAATCGCTCTCTACGGTCACAGTGTTGCTGGTAGGCGCGGGCGAAACCATCGAGCTGGTAGCGCGTCATCTGCGCGAACATAAAGTACAGAAGATGATTATCGCCAACCGCACTCGCGAACGTGCCCAAATTCTGGCAGATGAAGTCGGCGCGGAAGTGATTGCCCTGAGTGATATCGACGAACGTCTGCACGAAGCCGATATCATCATCAGTTCCACCGCCAGCCCGTTACCGATTATCGGGAAAGGCATGGTGGAGCGCGCATTAAAAAGCCGTCGCAACCAACCAATGCTGTTGGTGGATATTGCCGTTCCGCGCGATGTTGAGCCGGAAGTTGGCAAACTGGCGAATGCTTATCTTTATAGCGTTGATGATCTGCAAAGCATCATTTCGCACAACCTGGCGCAGCGTAAAGCCGCAGCGGTTGAGGCGGAAACTATTGTCGCTCAGGAAACCAGCGAATTTATGGCGTGGCTGCGAGCACAAAGCGCCAGCGAAACCATTCGCGAGTATCGCAGCCAGGCAGAGCAAGTTCGCGATGAGTTAACCGCCAAAGCGTTAGCGGCCCTTGAGCAGGGCGGCGACGCGCAAGCCATTATGCAGGATCTGGCATGGAAGCTGACTAACCGCTTGATCCATGCGCCAACGAAATCACTTCAACAGGCCGCCCGTGACGGGGATAACGAACGCCTGAATATTCTGCGCGACAGCCTCGGGCTGGAGTAGCAGTACATCATTTTCTTTTTTTACAGGGTGCATTTACGCCTATGAAGCCTTCTATCGTTGCCAAACTGGAAGCCCTGCATGAACGCCATGAAGAAGTTCAGGCGTTGCTGGGTGACGCGCAAACTATCGCCGACCAGGAACGTTTTCGCGCATTATCACGCGAATATGCGCAGTTAAGTGATGTTTCGCGCTGTTTTACCGACTGGCAACAGGTTCAGGAAGATATCGAAACCGCACAGATGATGCTCGACGATCCTGAAATGCGTGAGATGGCGCAGGATGAACTGCGCGAAGCTAAAGAAAAAAGCGAGCAACTGGAACAGCAATTACAGGTTCTATTACTACCAAAAGATCCTGATGACGAACGTAACGCCTTCCTCGAAGTCCGTGCCGGAACCGGCGGCGACGAAGCAGCGCTGTTCGCAGGCGATCTGTTCCGTATGTACAGCCGTTACGCCGAAGCCCGCCGCTGGCGGGTAGAAATCATGAGCGCCAGCGAGGGTGAACATGGTGGTTATAAAGAGATCATCGCCAAAATTAGCGGTGATGGTGTGTATGGTCGTCTGAAATTTGAATCTGGCGGTCATCGCGTGCAGCGTGTTCCTGCTACGGAATCGCAGGGTCGTATTCATACTTCTGCTTGTACCGTTGCGGTAATGCCAGAACTGCCTGACGCAGAACTGCCGGACATCAACCCAGCAGATTTACGCATTGATACTTTCCGCTCGTCAGGGGCGGGTGGTCAGCACGTTAACACCACCGATTCGGCAATTCGTATTACTCACTTGCCGACCGGGATTGTTGTTGAATGTCAGGACGAACGTTCACAACATAAAAACAAAGCTAAAGCACTTTCTGTACTCGGTGCTCGCATCCACGCTGCTGAAATGGCAAAACGGCAACAGGCCGAAGCGTCTACCCGTCGTAACCTGCTGGGGAGTGGCGATCGCAGCGACCGTAACCGTACTTACAACTTCCCGCAGGGGCGCGTTACCGATCACCGCATCAACCTGACGCTCTACCGCCTGGATGAAGTGATGGAAGGTAAGCTGGATATGCTGATTGAACCGATTATCCAGGAACATCAGGCCGACCAACTGGCGGCGTTGTCCGAGCAGGAATAATGGAATATCAACACTGGTTACGTGAAGCAATAAGCCAACTTCAGGCGAGCGAAAGCCCGCGGCGTGATGCTGAAATCCTGCTGGAGCATGTTACCGGCAGAGGGCGTACTTTTATTCTCGCCTTTGGTGAAACGCAGCTGACTGACGAACAATGTCAGCAACTTGATGCGCTACTGACACGTCGTCGCGATGGTGAACCCATTGCTCATTTAACCGGGGTGCGAGAATTCTGGTCGTTGCCGTTATTTGTTTCGCCAGCGACCTTAATTCCGCGCCCGGATACGGAGTGTCTGGTGGAGCAGGCACTGGCGCGGTTGCCTGAACAACCTTGCCGTATTCTCGATCTCGGGACGGGTACCGGGGCGATTGCGCTTGCGCTGGCTCGCGAGCGCCCGGACTGCGAAATTACCGCTGTAGATCGTATGCCCGATGCTGTCGCCCTGGCACAACGTAATGCCCAGCATCTGGCGATCAAAAATATCCACATTCTGCAAAGCGACTGGTTTAGCGCGCTAGCCGGGCAGCAGTTTGCGATGATTGTCAGCAATCCGCCGTATATTGACGAGCAGGACCCTCATCTTCAACAAGGCGATGTCCGCTTTGAGCCGCTCACTGCGCTGGTTGCGGCAGACAGTGGAATGGCAGACATCGTGCATATCATCGAACAGTCGCGTAACGCGCTGGTATCCGGCGGCTTTCTGCTTCTGGAACATGGCTGGCAGCAGGGCGAAGCGGTGCGACAGGCATTTATCCTCGCGGGGTATCATGACGTCGAAACCTGCCGTGACTATGGTGATAACGAGCGCGTAACGCTCGGCCGCTATTATCAATGACAAGTTTTTCTACACTGCTTAGGGTTCATCTTATTAGTATCGCGCTTTCTGTTGGGCTATTAACCTTACGTTTCTGGCTACGTTATCAGAAGCATCCACAGGCATTTGCTCGCTGGACGCGCATTGTGCCGCCGGTTGTCGATACGGTGTTATTGTTAAGCGGCATTGCGTTGATGGCTAAAGCGCACATCCTGCCATTTTCTGGGCAGGCACAGTGGCTGACTGAAAAGCTGTTTGGAGTTATCATTTATATCGTTTTGGGTTTTATTGCACTCGATTATCGTCGTATGCACAGTCAGCAGGCGCGCATTATTGCCTTCCCGCTGGCGTTGGTGGTGCTGTACATCATCATTAAACTCGCCACCACAAAAGTACCGTTACTGGGGTAAGTCATGAGATCGTTAGCTGATTTCGAATTTAATAAAGCGCCATTGTGCGAAGGCATGATCCTGGCTTGCGAAGCAATCCGCCGCGATTTTCCCTCGCAAGATGTTTACGACGAACTGGAGCGTCTCGTTAGTCTGGCGAAGGAAGAAATCAGCCAGCTTCTGCCTTTAGAAGAGCAGCTGGAAAAACTGATCGCGCTGTTTTACGGCGACTGGGGATTTAAAGCCTCACGCGGCGTTTATCGTCTTTCCGATGCATTATGGCTGGACCAGGTGTTAAAGAATCGACAGGGCAGTGCGGTATCATTAGGTGCGGTTTTATTATGGGTCGCGAATCGTCTCGATTTGCCGCTGCTGCCGGTGATTTTCCCTACGCAGCTGATATTGCGCATTGAATGTCCGGATGGCGAAATTTGGCTGATTAATCCTTTTAACGGTGAATCGTTAAGCGAACATATGCTGGACGTATGGTTAAAGGGAAATATCAGCCCGTCGGCGGAACTGTTTTATGAAGACCTTGATGAAGCTGATAACATTGAGGTAATCCGCAAATTACTGGACACACTCAAAGCCTCGTTGATGGAAGAAAATCAGATGGAGCTGGCGTTACGCACCAGCGAAGCTTTATTACAATTCAACCCTGAAGATCCCTATGAAATTCGCGATCGCGGGTTGATTTATGCGCAACTGGATTGCGAACACGTTGCGTTGAACGATTTAAGTTATTTCGTTGAACAGTGTCCGGAAGACCCGATCAGCGAAATGATCCGTGCGCAAATAAATAACATCGCGCATAAACATATTGTGCTGCATTAATTAATCGACATTTTACTCAAGATTAAGGCGATCCTATGAAACAAAAAGTGGTTAGCATTGGCGACATCAACGTAGCAAATGACCTGCCGTTCGTACTGTTTGGCGGTATGAACGTGCTGGAATCTCGCGATCTGGCGATGCGCATTTGCGAGCACTACGTAACCGTGACCCAGAAACTGGATATCCCTTACGTGTTCAAAGCCTCTTTTGACAAAGCCAACCGCTCCTCCATCCACTCTTATCGTGGACCGGGCCTGGAAGAAGGGATGAAAATCTTCCAGGAGTTGAAGCAGACTTTTGGCGTGAAAATTATCACCGACGTTCACGAACCAAGTCAGGCACAGCCCGTTGCTGATGTCGTGGATGTGATTCAGTTGCCGGCGTTTCTTGCTCGCCAGACTGACCTGGTTGAAGCCATGGCGAAAACCGGTGCGGTAATTAACGTCAAGAAACCACAGTTTGTCAGCCCGGGACAGATGGGTAATATCGTTGATAAATTCAAAGAAGGCGGCAACGAAAAAGTGATTCTTTGCGATCGTGGTGCTAACTTCGGCTATGACAACCTGGTTGTCGATATGCTGGGCTTCAGCATTATGAAGAAAGTGTCTGGTAACTCGCCGGTGATTTTCGACGTGACCCACGCATTGCAATGCCGCGATCCTTTTGGCGCAGCTTCCGGCGGTCGTCGTGCTCAGGTGGCTGAGCTGGCACGAGCCGGTATGGCGGTAGGTCTGGCGGGGCTGTTTATTGAAGCGCATCCGGATCCGGAACATGCGAAATGTGATGGTCCATCCGCGCTGCCGCTGGCTAAACTGGAACCGTTCCTCAAGCAGATGAAAGCGATTGATGATCTGGTGAAAGGTTTCGAAGAACTGGATACCAGCAAGTAATCTTTTTTGCTTGAAAAATAAAGTCTTAGCGTTCTGCGTTAAGACTTTTTTCATGGGTGCCGGATACAAAAAAGGCCGCAGGCTGTTACCCTGCGGCCGGTTTCGGGCGCATATTGCCATCACGGCAGCCTGACGCCCGTTTTCACCTTACTTCCGGTTACGCCACCAGCCAACAATCGCTGCGGTAATAATTCCCGCCAGGATCGGTGCCGCCAGGTCGTGCCAGAAAGTCATGGCAAACTGCGCGAGCGTCATATAGCCGCCTTGTTGTAATGACAACATTTTGCGGCTATTCTTGAAGTGTCTGGTTTCAAGATTAGCCCCCGTTTTGTTGTCAGGTTTTACCTCTCAACGTGCGGGGGTTTTCTCTTTCCAGCAACCAATGCCACCAGGGATAAAGCCCCCGCAACATTGCGCCTCACCGGATAACGCCGGCTTGGTGTGGATACTACGTCTCAATTCATCTTCACTTCATCCCTGAAATGTTTGCAATAAAGAGTACATTCCGGCTTTTCAACAGCTGTTGCAGTGGTTTCGTGCAGGTTGTGGTACAGGCTCGCAATTCTGATTAACGACCTGTCCAGGTAGTATGAAGAAATACAATAAGCAGGAATTTATATTATCTCCCCCGATTTCCGTCATCGGAGGAGATATAACTGTCAGGCAAATATCGTCATCAAATAGGCGGCAAACAGTGCCAGATGCGCTGCGCCATTGAGCACGTTAGTACGTCCGGTGGAGAAGGAGATATGGCACAGCACTAAAGAGGCCACCATCACCACCATTTCTGGCGCACCAAGTGCAAACTGCAATTCGTTACCCGTCATAAATGCAATTAGCGTGACGACAGGTACGGTAAGCGAAATTGTTGCTAACACTGAACCAAAGAACAGATTCATCGCGCGCTGGACCTGGTTGTTCAACACTGCTTTTAATGCACCTAAACCTTCCGGCGACAGAATCAACAGTGCCACCAGGAAGCCAGTAAAGGCGACAGGGGCATTCATGCTGTCGAGCAAAGTCTCCAGCGGGCTGGCGTTCATTTTGGTGACTGCAATAACGGCAATCAGGTGGATAATCAACCAGATAGCATGCCACAGGCTGCTATGGGCAGACGGTTTACCGTGGTGCGGGTCGTCGTCATCACTGTCATCTTCGTGCTCGTAGACAAACAAACTTTGATGCGTTTTGGTCTGGATCAGCAAAAATACGCCATACATTGCCGCAGAAATTAATGCTACCAGTAACGCCTGACCGGTTGAAAAATTCGCCGCAGGCAGAGCCATTGGAAATACCAGTACGATTATCGCCAGGGGGAACAGCGCAATTAAATACTGCTTGATACCAAACAGATTCATATATTGGGTGGCAAACTTACGACCGCCCAACAATAATGAAAAGCCAACCAGCCCACCGGTAACAATCATAATGATTGAATAGAGCGTATCACGCATTAGCGTTGGCGCGGCGTCGCCGGTTGCCATTAAAGCTGAAATCAAACTGACTTCAAGAATAACCACTGAAAGGCTAAGAATAAGCGAACCGTAAGGTTCTCCCAGGCGATGGGCTAATACGTCCGCATGACGGACAACACTAAAGGCGCTACTTAAAATACCAATAAGCGCAAGAAGATTGATGGCAATGACCACTGGTAGTGTCTGGCTGCTTCCCCACAGGAACAGCACTACCAGCGCCAGAACCGGGAAAATAAGCGAAGTCTCCTTGTGGCGGGTTTTTACCGCCTCTTGAGCATTTGACATTATGGTTATCCCTTTGCAGATGAATTTGTCGAAAATGTAAAAAATAGGTAGGAAAAATAACAGAAAGTGTCTGGATATCGGTAACATTTTACGAAATTTTACCCCGCTGTCGATTTTTTACTCATTGGGGCATAAAAATAAGTAATACGTTTAGACAATGTTTGTTTTAGCGTTTCTTAAGAACAGTCTGACACGAAAATTCTTATGTTTTGGCAAGAGTAGATATTGTTGACCACACTTAATGTTCAACTTTGTAAAAGGAGTCAACGATGCCGTATAAAACGAAAAGCGACCTGCCGGAAAGCGTAAAGCACGTTCTACCGTCTCATGCCCAGGATATCTATAAAGAAGCGTTCAACAGCGCATGGGATCAATATAAAGATAAAGAAGATCGGCGTGATGACGCCAGTCGCGAAGAAACCGCGCATAAAGTGGCCTGGGCTGCTGTGAAGCATGAATATGCCAAAGGGGATGATGATAAATGGCATAAAAAATCGTAAAACCGGTAGCTTAGTTAAAGCTATTCGTGCGGTGTTGCCTTGCAAGTGGTCCGCGGATTGCATATTGTCCCGTTAGTGGTTTCAAAATGAGCAGTAAAAATGTCCGGAAGACACCAAAAAGTTGTCGCAGGGAAGCATGCAGTGGCGGAGGTGTAAGGTGATAACGCGTGATTTCTTGATGAATGCCGATTGTAAAACGGCATTTGGTGCCATTGAAGAATCACTCTTATGGTCAGCAGAACAACGGGCGGCTTCGCTGGCGGCGACGCTGGCTTGTCGACCTGATGAGGGACCAGTGTGGATCTTCGGTTATGGATCGTTGATGTGGAATCCGGCACTGGAGTTTACCGAGTCGTGCACCGGTACACTGGTTGGATGGCATCGTGCGTTTTGCCTGCGTCTGACCGCCGGGCGCGGGACTGCGCTCCAGCCGGGACGGATGCTTGCACTGAAAGAGGGCGGACGCACCACAGGCGTCGCCTATCGACTGCCAGAAGAGACGCTGGAGCAGGAACTAACCCTGTTGTGGAAGCGCGAGATGATTACCGGCTGTTATCTGCCAACCTGGTGTCAGCTTGATCTTGATGATGGACGCACAGTAAACGCCATTGTGTTTATTATGGACCCGCGACATCCAGAATATGAATCTGACACTCGCGCTCAGGTCATCGCGCCGTTGATTGCGGCGGCGAGCGGTCCGCTGGGAACCAACGCACAATACCTGTTTTCACTGGAACAGGAGCTTATCAAACTGGGAATGCAGGATGATGGGCTGAATGATTTGCTGGTATCGGTAAAAAAACTGCTGGCGGAGAATTATCCGGATGGTGTGTTGCGGCCGGGATTCGCCTGAGTAAACTTCCCTCATCGTGGGGCGTCAGACGCCCCCTCAAACATTAAAATGTGAGCACTTTATCGGCTGACAGCGTCCATTGCGCCAGTTCCACAAGAGTACCGATTTCCACCCCATCAATCAGAGGAAGTGTACTAATCCCGCGCCCGTCGGTACAGGTTTTGCACAATTTCACCGGTACATTCTGAGCGGTAAGGATCTCCAGCATTTGCTGAATGTTGTAGCCTTCCCCTGGTTTTTGCCCGCGCAACCCGGCTGTGACCGCATCAGACATCAGGAACAGACGCAGATCCAGATTGCTCTCCTGCTCTCGTAACGCAATGGCCAGCCGCAAGCTGTTAAACAAGGATTCGCTCCCGTAAGGTGCGCCATTGGCAACGATCACGATTTTTTGCATTATTTACTCCTGTATTCAGGGAATTAGACACTCATCTTCTATCTTACTGCTTCTGCAGCGTCTGACCAATCGGTCACATTTTTAAGGATTTTCCTGAAAGCGCGAGAAAATACGACAAAAGTTGCCAGTAATCGTTATTCTTTAAGGCTATGGTTTTTCATTTTTTACCGGAAGTTACCGACGTTTTGAGCCGTTTCGTTCCTCGCATTATTCCGTTTTATTTACTCTTGCTGGCGGCAGGCGGTACAGCTAACGCACAATCTACCTTCGAGCAAAAAGCGGCAAATCCCTTTGATAATAACAATGATGGTCTGCCGGATTTAGGCATGGCGCCTGAAAATCATGATGGGGAAAAACACTTTGCTGAAATTGTGAAAGATTTCGGCGAAACCAGTATGAATGATAACGGGCTGGATACTGGCGAGCAGGCAAAAGCTTTCGCATTGGGAAAAGTCCGCGACGCGCTTAGTCAACAGGTTAATCAGCACGTAGAGTCGTGGCTATCACCGTGGGGAAATGCCAGTGTTGACGTCAAAGTGGATAACGAAGGTCATTTTACCGGCAGTCGTGGAAGCTGGTTTGTGCCGTTACAAGATAATGATCGTTATCTCACCTGGAGCCAGCTTGGTCTTACTCAGCAGGATGATGGGCTGGTGAGCAATGTGGGCGTTGGGCAACGCTGGGCGCGCGGCAACTGGCTGGTGGGTTATAACACTTTTTATGACAACTTGCTGGACGAAAATCTTCAGCGAGCGGGCTTTGGTGCCGAAGCGTGGGGCGAATATTTGCGACTATCGGCAAACTTTTATCAGCCATTTGCTGCATGGCATGAACAGACAGCCACGCAGGAACAACGGATGGCGCGCGGGTACGACCTGACAGCCCGGATGCGCATGCCGTTCTATCAACACCTCAATACCAGTGTCAGCGTAGAACAGTATTTTGGTGATCGTGTTGATTTGTTTAACTCTGGTACGGGTTATCACAATCCCGTCGCGTTGAGTCTGGGATTAAATTACACCCCTGTGCCATTAGTCACTGTGACGGCCCAGCATAAACAGGGTGAAAGTGGCGAGAATCAAAATAACCTCGGGCTGAATCTTAATTACCGCTTTGGTGTACCGCTCAAAAAACAACTTTCTGCGGGCGAGGTTGCCGAAAGTCAGTCGTTACGTGGTAGTCGCTATGATAATCCGCAGCGAAATAATCTACCGACTCTTGAGTACCGACAGCGAAAAACGTTAACGGTGTTTCTGGCGACACCGCCGTGGGATCTAAAACCTGGCGAAACAGTGCCGCTGAAATTACAAATCCGCAGTCGTTACGGTATTCGGCAACTGATTTGGCAGGGCGATACGCAGATATTAAGTTTGACGCCGGGCGCACAAGCCAACAGCGCGGAGGGCTGGACGCTGATCATGCCTGACTGGCAGAACGGGGAAGGGGCGAGCAATCACTGGCGATTGTCGGTGGTGGTGGAAGATAACCAGGGGCAGCGTGTCTCCTCCAATGAGATCACGCTAACGCTTGTCGAACCGTTCGACGCATTGTCAAACGACGAACTGCGCTGGGAACCGTAATCAGAAAATGCGCTCCTGATGCACCCATACCGCTGCTTCCACGCGAGACTTGAGCTTCATTTTCTTCAGCATGTGCTTGACGTGCACTTTTACTGTGCTTTCGGTGATGTCCAGGCGGCGGGCAATCATCTTGTTCGGCAAACCCTGGGCAATCAGCTTGAGAATATCGCGCTCGCGTGGGGTTAACTGGTTAACATCGCGCTCAGTCGTGGCACGGTTAGCGCGCAAGCTGGCGGCCAGAACAGGCGTTAATGCTTCGCTTAATACCATTTCGCCAGCAGCTGCCTGATGCAATGCTTTCAGCAGATCTTCCGGTTCCATATCTTTTAACAGATAGCCATCCGCGCCGCGTTTCAGTGCGGTGACCACATCTTCTTCATGGTTAGAGACACTGAATACCACAATGCGCCCTGAGAGGGACTTTTCGCGCAGTTTATCCAGCGTTTCCAGACCGTTCATGCCGGGCATATTGAGATCTAACAGGATCAGATCGGGATCAAGAGATTCCGCCAGTTCAATACCCTGTTCGCCATTACTCGCTTCGCCAACCACGGTGATATCTGGTGCCATACTGATAAGCTGTTTTACGCCAGTTCGCAGCATCGGGTGATCGTCAATCAGCAGGATAGTAGCCGGTTCCTGATTACTCATGGGTATCTCCTTGGACGTCTGTGAAAGTTTTTTCGGGAATAAAGGTGACCACCACTTCGGTGCCACCTGATTCACGACGGCGGACGCGGCAATCGCCTCGTAAACTTTGCGCACGGTCGCGCATTATTATCATGCCGTAGTGATTGCTGCGGATGGCATTTTCAGGCACGCCGCAGCCGTTATCCTGGACGGTCAGTTTGACCTGATTATCGTTTTGCGCCACCGTCACCACGACCTCACTCGCTTGCGAATGTTTGAGGGCGTTACTTAATGCCTCACGGGCAATTTGCAACAAGTGGATTGCCTGATGCGAAGGCACCAGACGAGGCGGCAATTGATAATCCAGCTTCACCGGGAAGCCAAATTTGGCGCTGTACTCTTCGCAACTCGCCTCCAGCGCCGGACGTAATCCAGGCTCGGTGAGCTGCAAGCGGAATGTGGTGAGCAATTCACGCAACTGCGCCCAGGATGCATTCAGTTCGTTACGGATCTGACTTAACAGTTCGCGGCTGCTTTCTGGCAGCGCATCGCCCTGCATCTGTAAACAACTCACCTGCATCTTCATGCAAGAGAGAGATTGGGCAATAGAATCATGCAGTTCGCGCGCAATGGTGGCACGCTCTTCCATCACGATCAACTGTTGCTGACGTTCCTGATGCCGATCCAGCGCCAGCGTGGCGGTGAGTTGTTCAACCAGGGTATCCACCAGTTGTTGTTGATCATGGCTAAGATGACGCCCCTGCGGCAGGGTCGCCAGCAAAATACCGTACTGCGTATGAGAGTCAGCCAGCCGCCACTTCAGGGTCGTGCCGCGATCACCAACGGGTAATACGCCGCGCGGGCAGAGCTGGCAGCCTTTATCATCACAAGTCATATCTGGCTGGCAGGTAAACTCCTGATGATTCTCTTCATCATCAGTGTCATACACCCGCAGTTCGATATCACGTAGCAGGGTTAAATTCTGTAAGCCGTTGAGTACAGGTGACAGGCGTTCACACAGCGGGGCGCGGGAATGCAAACGGCGGTTAGCCTGCCATAAAAAAGAGAGGATCTGATTTTTATGCTCCAGCCCGGCGGTTTTCTCCTGAACCCGCTGCTCAAGTACGGCATAACTTTCGGCCAGTTCTGCAGACATATTGTTCAACGCAGTTCCAAGCATCGCCATTTCGTTGCGCCCGCTGATGTTTGCGCGTTGGGTAAAATCGCGATGGCTGACGGCACTCGCCATTGCCAGCAGTTGCCGCCACGGTTGTAGCAGTCGCGCCCGCAACCAGATAATAGTGAACACCAGTAAAAGTGCCATAAATACCGCCATTACCCGATGGACCAGTACCACTGTCTCAATACGCATTTCCGTGGTGCGGTCAAAACCAGATACCAGCTGATCAAGCCCGGCAACAAACTGGCTGACATCCGCTGATACCGTTTCTCGGTTTTGTGCCCGCATCAGCGCAGGGATCAGTTCATTACGCCAGTAATCTTGTAAACCCTGTAATTGCGCCAGTTGTCCGTCTCGTTCTGCTGCTCGAGTCAACTCGGCGCTAAATGCCGTTTGTTCCATCTCTTTAATTAAGGGCTTGTCTTTCTCGCTTAATGGCACTGCTGCCAACAGACGGTAACTTTGCATGCGCAGCGATCCCGCTTTGTTGATCGCATGGGCGCTGCCCTGAACGCCTTGCACCAGCCAGCCAGAAACCGCCATCCCTGCCAGTCCAATAGCAGTAGAAAGCAACACAATAAGCGCAACCTGATTAACCAGGGTGAGCGGAGAGAGACAACGTTTAAGCATGTAAACCTCTTCCTTCAGGCTTTAAATGAGCAATAACCTTAATGAATGTGACGATACATTCTGGAATGGCAGTATTCTCGGCTATTGGCTGAAGTATACCCATACCCGGAAAGAGTTACTCCTTATTTGCCGTGTGGTTAGTCGCTTTACATCGGTAAGGGTAGGGATTCTACAGCACCGTGAAAAATCTCATAATTTTTATGAAATCACTGTACTCACTATGGGTAATGATAAATATCAATGATAGATAAAGTTATCTTATCGTTTGATTTACATCAAATTGCCTTTAGCTACAGACACTAAGGTGGCAGACATCGAAACGAGTATCAGAGGTGTCTATGAGTCACTCATCCGCCCCCGAAAGGGCTACTGGAGCTGTCATTACAGATTGGCGACCGGAAGATCCTGCGTTCTGGCAGCAACGCGGTCAACGTATTGCCAGCCGCAACCTGTGGATTTCCGTTCCCTGTCTGCTGCTGGCGTTTTGCGTATGGATGTTGTTCAGCGCTGTTGCGGTGAACTTACCGAAAGTCGGTTTTAATTTTACGACCGATCAGCTATTTATGTTGACTGCGCTGCCTTCGGTTTCTGGCGCGTTATTACGTGTTCCATACTCCTTTATGGTTCCTATCTTCGGTGGTCGTCGCTGGACGGCGTTCAGCACCGGTATTCTGATTATTCCTTGTGTCTGGCTGGGTTTTGCCGTGCAGGATACCTCCACGCCTTATAGCGTCTTCATCATCATCTCTCTGCTGTGCGGCTTTGCTGGCGCGAACTTCGCTTCCAGTATGGCAAACATCAGCTTCTTCTTTCCGAAACAGAAGCAGGGTGGCGCGCTGGGCCTGAATGGTGGTCTGGGCAACATGGGCGTTAGCGTTATGCAGTTGGTTGCTCCGCTGGTGGTATCACTGTCGATTTTCGCAGTATTTGGTAGCCAGGGCGTCAAACAGCCGGATGGGACTGAGCTGTATCTGGCGAATGCGTCCTGGATATGGGTGCCGTTCCTTGCCATCTTCACCATTGCGGCGTGGTTTGGCATGAACGATCTTGCTACCTCGAAAGCCTCCATCAAGGAGCAGTTGCCGGTACTCAAACGGGGTCATCTGTGGATTATGAGCCTGCTGTATCTGGCAACCTTCGGCTCCTTTATCGGCTTCTCCGCGGGCTTTGCGATGCTGTCAAAAACGCAGTTCCCGGATGTTCAGATTCTGCAATACGCTTTCTTCGGGCCGTTTATTGGTGCGCTGGCGCGTTCTGCAGGTGGTGCATTATCTGACCGTCTGGGCGGAACTCGTGTCACGCTGGTGAACTTTATTCTGATGGCGATTTTCAGCGGCCTGCTGTTCCTGACCTTACCGACTGACGGGCAGGGCGGAAGCTTCATGGCGTTCTTCGCGGTCTTCCTGGCGCTGTTCCTGACAGCTGGGCTGGGTAGTGGTTCCACTTTCCAGATGATTTCAGTGATCTTCCGTAAACTGACAATGGATCGCGTGAAAGCAGAAGGGGGTTCTGACGAACGTGCGATGCGTGAAGCGGCAACCGACACGGCGGCGGCGCTGGGTTTCATCTCTGCGATTGGCGCGATTGGTGGCTTCTTTATCCCGAAAGCGTTTGGTAGCTCGCTGGCATTAACGGGTTCGCCAGTCGGCGCAATGAAGGTATTTTTGATTTTCTATATCGCCTGCGTAGTGATTACCTGGGCGGTATATGGTCGGCATTCTAAAAAATAAATCTTAATATTTGATTATCCTTTGCGCGGCATGATGTCGCGCTTTTTTTATGCGTCATTTAGTTACAACATACTAATGTTATATGGTTTATTTCGCCGGATTTCATTAAGAGCCATTAATATGTTACCCATGGGGAATACTCCTTAATACCCATTTGCATAAAAATCTTAATAGTTTAAATAACTACAGGTATAAAAAGTCTTAATTTACAGCATGTTATGCTGTAACTGTTAATTATCCTAAAGGGGTATCTTAGGAATTTACTTTATTTTTCATCCCCATCACTCTTGATCGTTATCAATTCCCACGCTGTTTCAGAGCGTTACCTTGCCCTTAAACATTAGCAATGTCGATTTATCAGAGGGCCGACAGGCTCCCACAGGAGAAAACCGATGAGTAAATTCCTGGACCGGTTTCGCTACTTCAAACAGAAGGGTGAAACCTTTGCCGATGGGCATGGCCAGCTTCTCAATACCAACCGTGACTGGGAGGATGGATATCGCCAGCGTTGGCAGCATGACAAAATCGTCCGCTCTACCCACGGGGTAAACTGCACCGGCTCCTGCAGCTGGAAAATCTACGTCAAAAACGGTCTGGTCACCTGGGAAACCCAGCAGACTGACTATCCGCGTACCCGTCCGGATCTGCCAAACCATGAACCTCGCGGCTGCCCGCGCGGTGCCAGCTACTCCTGGTATCTTTACAGTGCCAACCGCCTGAAATACCCGATGATGCGCAAACGCCTGATGAAAATGTGGCGTGAAGCGAAGGCGCTGCATAGCGATCCGGTTGAGGCATGGGCTTCTATCATTGAAGACGCCGATAAAGCGAAAAGCTTTAAGCAGGCGCGTGGACGCGGTGGTTTTGTTCGTTCTTCCTGGCAGGAGGTGAACGAACTGATCGCCGCATCTAACGTTTACACCATCAAAAACTACGGCCCGGACCGTGTTGCTGGTTTCTCGCCAATTCCGGCAATGTCGATGGTTTCTTACGCATCGGGTGCACGCTATCTCTCTCTGATTGGCGGTACTTGCTTAAGCTTCTACGACTGGTACTGCGACCTGCCTCCTGCGTCTCCGCAAACCTGGGGCGAGCAAACTGACGTACCGGAATCTGCTGACTGGTACAACTCCAGCTACATCATCGCCTGGGGTTCAAACGTGCCGCAGACGCGTACCCCGGATGCTCACTTCTTTACTGAAGTGCGTTACAAAGGCACCAAAACTGTTGCCGTCACACCAGACTACGCTGAAATCGCCAAACTGTGCGATCTGTGGCTGGCACCGAAACAGGGCACCGATGCGGCAATGGCGCTGGCGATGGGCCACGTAATGCTGCGTGAATTCCACCTCGACAACCCAAGCCAGTATTTCACCGACTATGTGCGTCGCTACACCGACATGCCGATGCTGGTGATGCTGGAAGAACGCGACGGTTACTACGCTGCAGGTCGTATGCTGCGCGCTGCTGATCTGGTTGATGCGCTGGGCCAGGAAAACAATCCGGAATGGAAAACTGTCGCCTTTAATACCAATGGCGAAATGGTTGCGCCGAACGGTTCTATTGGCTTCCGCTGGGGCGAGAAGGGCAAATGGAATCTTGAGCAGCGCGACGGCAAAACTGGCGAAGAAACCGAGCTGCAACTGAGCCTGCTGGGTAGCCAGGATGAGATCGCTGAGGTAGGCTTCCCGTACTTTGGTGGCGACGGCACGGAACACTTCAACAAAGTGGAACTGGAAAACGTGCTGCTGCACAAACTGCCGGTAAAACGCCTGCAACTGGCTGATGGCAGCACCGCCCTGGTGACCACCGTTTATGATCTGACGCTGGCAAACTACGGTCTGGAACGTGGCCTGAACGACGTTAACTGTGCAACCAGCTATGACGATGTGAAAGCTTATACCCCGGCCTGGGCCGAGCAGATTACCGGCGTTTCTCGCAGCCAGATTATTCGCATCGCCCGTGAATTTGCCGATAACGCTGATAAAACGCACGGTCGTTCGATGATTATCGTCGGTGCGGGGCTGAACCACTGGTATCACCTCGATATGAACTATCGTGGTCTGATCAACATGCTGATTTTCTGCGGCTGTGTCGGTCAGAGCGGGGGCGGCTGGGCGCACTATGTAGGTCAGGAAAAACTGCGTCCGCAAACCGGATGGCAGCCGCTGGCGTTTGCCCTTGACTGGCAGCGTCCGGCGCGTCACATGAACAGCACTTCTTATTTCTATAACCACTCCAGCCAGTGGCGTTATGAAACCGTCACGGCGGAAGAGTTGCTGTCACCGATGGCGGATAAATCCCGTTATACCGGACACCTGATCGACTTTAACGTCCGTGCGGAACGCATGGGCTGGCTGCCGTCTGCACCGCAGTTAGGCACTAACCCGCTGACTATCGCTGGCGAAGCGGAAAAAGCCGGGATGAATCCGGTGGACTATACGGTGAAATCCCTGAAAGAGGGTTCCATCCGTTTTGCGGCAGAACAACCAGAAAACGGTAAAAACCACCCGCGCAACCTGTTCATCTGGCGTTCTAACCTGCTCGGTTCTTCCGGTAAAGGTCATGAGTTTATGCTCAAGTACCTGCTGGGGACGGAGCACGGTATCCAGGGTAAAGATCTGGGGCAGCAGGGCGGCGTGAAGCCGGAAGAAGTGGACTGGCAGGACAATGGTCTGGAAGGCAAGCTGGATCTGGTGGTTACGCTGGACTTCCGTCTGTCGAGCACCTGTCTCTATTCCGACATCATTTTGCCGACGGCGACCTGGTACGAAAAAGACGACATGAATACTTCGGATATGCATCCGTTTATTCACCCGCTGTCTGCGGCGGTCGATCCGGCCTGGGAAGCGAAAAGCGACTGGGAAATCTACAAAGCCATCGCGAAGAAATTCTCCGAAGTGTGCGTCGGCCATCTGGGTAAAGAAACCGACATCGTCACGCTGCCTATCCAGCACGACTCTGCCGCTGAACTGGCGCAGCCGCTGGATGTGAAAGACTGGAAAAAAGGCGAATGCGACCTGATCCCAGGCAAAACTGCACCGCACATTATGGTCGTAGAGCGCGATTATCCAGCGACTTACGAACGCTTTACCTCTATCGGCCCGCTGATGGAGAAAATCGGTAATGGCGGTAAAGGGATTGCATGGAACACCCAGAGCGAGATGGATCTGCTGCGTAAGCTCAACTACACCAAAGCGGAAGGTCCGGCGAAAGGCCAGCCGATGCTGAACACCGCAATTGATGCGGCAGAGATGATCCTGACACTGGCACCGGAAACCAACGGTCAGGTAGCCGTGAAAGCCTGGGCTGCCCTGAGCGAATTTACCGGTCGTGACCATACGCATCTGGCGCTGAATAAAGAAGACGAGAAGATTCGCTTCCGCGATATTCAGGCACAGCCGCGCAAAATCATCTCCAGCCCGACCTGGTCTGGCCTTGAAGATGAACACGTTTCTTACAACGCCGGTTACACCAACGTTCACGAGCTGATCCCGTGGCGTACGCTCTCTGGCCGTCAGCAGCTGTATCAGGATCACCAATGGATGCGTGATTTCGGTGAAAGCTTGCTGGTTTATCGTCCGCCGATCGACACCCGTTCGGTGAAAGAAGTGATAGGCCAAAAATCCAACGGCAACCCGGAAAAAGCGCTCAACTTCCTGACGCCGCACCAGAAGTGGGGTATCCACTCCACCTACAGCGACAACCTGCTTATGCTGACTTTAGGTCGCGGTGGTCCGGTGGTCTGGCTGAGTGAAGTCGATGCCAAAGAGCTGGGTATCGCCGATAACGACTGGATTGAAGTCTTCAACAGCAACGGTGCTCTGACTGCCCGTGCGGTTGTTAGCCAGCGTATTCCGGCAGGGATGACCATGATGTACCACGCGCAGGAACGTATCGTTAACCTGCCTGGTTCGGAAATTACCCAACAGCGTGGTGGTATCCATAACTCGGTCACCCGTATCACGCCGAAACCGACGCATATGATCGGCGGCTATGCCCATCTGGCATACGGCTTTAACTACTACGGCACCGTAGGTTCTAACCGCGATGAGTTTGTTGTAGTGCGTAAGATGAAGAACATTGACTGGTTAGATGGCGAAGGCAATGACCAGGTACAGGAGAGCGTAAAATGAAAATTCGTTCACAAGTCGGCATGGTGCTGAATCTCGATAAGTGCATCGGCTGCCACACCTGTTCAGTTACCTGTAAAAACGTCTGGACCAGCCGTGAAGGCGTGGAATACGCGTGGTTCAACAACGTGGAAACCAAGCCGGGCCAGGGCTTCCCGACTGACTGGGAAAACCAGGAAAAATACAAAGGCGGCTGGATCCGTAAAATCAACGGCAAACTGCAACCGCGCATGGGTAACCGTGCCATGCTGCTGGGTAAAATCTTCGCTAACCCGCATCTGCCGGGGATCGACGATTATTACGAGCCGTTCGATTTTGACTATCAGAACCTGCATACCGCGCCGGAAGGCAGCAAATCGCAGCCGATTGCCCGTCCGCGTTCGCTGATTACCGGGGAACGGATGGCGAAAATCGAAAAAGGGCCGAACTGGGAAGATGACCTGGGCGGTGAGTTTGACAAACTGGCGAAAGACAAGAACTTCGACAACATCCAGAAGGCGATGTATAGCCAGTTCGAAAACACCTTCATGATGTATTTGCCGCGCCTGTGCGAACACTGCCTGAACCCGGCATGTGTGGCGACCTGCCCGAGCGGTGCGATTTACAAGCGTGAAGAAGATGGCATCGTCCTGATCGACCAGGATAAATGCCGTGGCTGGCGTATGTGCATCACCGGATGCCCGTACAAAAAAATCTACTTCAACTGGAAGAGCGGTAAGTCTGAGAAGTGCATCTTCTGCTATCCGCGTATTGAAGCGGGTCAGCCGACCGTGTGCTCAGAAACCTGTGTCGGTCGTATCCGTTATCTTGGCGTGCTGCTGTACGATGCCGACGCGATTGAACGTGCAGCCAGCACCGAGAACGAGAAAGATCTCTACCAGCGTCAGCTGGAGGTGTTCCTCGATCCGAACGATCCGAAAGTCATCGAGCAGGCGATTAAAGACGGTATTCCGCTGAGCGTTATTGAAGCTGCACAGCAGTCGCCGGTTTATAAAATGGCAATGGAATGGAAACTGGCGCTGCCGCTACATCCAGAATATCGCACACTGCCGATGGTCTGGTACGTGCCGCCTCTGTCTCCGATTCAGTCTGCAGCAGACGCGGGTGAGCTGGGTAGCAACGGCATTCTGCCAGACGTCGAAAGCCTGCGTATTCCGGTACAGTATCTGGCGAATCTGCTGACCGCCGGTGATACCAAACCGGTACTGCGCGCACTGAAACGTATGCTGGCGATGCGTCATTACAAACGTGCTGAAACCGTTGACGGTAAAGTTGATACCCGTGCGCTGGAAGAGGTCGGTCTGACCGAAGCCCAGGCACAGGAGATGTACCGTTATCTGGCGATTGCTAACTACGAAGATCGCTTTGTGGTGCCGAGTAGTCATCGTGAACTGGCACGGGAAGCCTTCCCGGAGAAAAATGGCTGCGGCTTTACCTTTGGTGATGGCTGCCACGGTTCAGATACCAAATTCAATCTGTTCAACAGCCGTCGTATCGATGCCATCGATGTGACCAGCAAAACGGAGCCGCATCCATGATCGAACTCGTGATTGTATCGCGTCTCCTTGAATATCCGGATGCTGCCTTATGGCAGCATCAACAAGAGATGTTTGAGGCGATTGCCGCGTCGAAAAATCTGCCAAAAGAGGATGCCCATGCGCTGGGCATTTTCCTGCGCGATTTAACGACGATGGATCCGCTCGATGCCCAGGCGCAGTACAGCGAACTGTTCGACCGTGGCCGCGCCACGTCACTGTTGCTGTTTGAACATGTGCACGGCGAATCCCGCGACCGCGGCCAGGCGATGGTGGACCTGTTGGCGCAGTACGAGCAGCACGGCTTGCAGTTAAACAGCCGCGAATTGCCGGATCATCTGCCGCTGTATCTGGAGTACCTGTCGCAGCTGCCGCAAAGCGAAGCCGTGGAAGGTTTGAAAGATATCGCGCCGATTCTGGCATTGCTGAGCGCGCGTCTGCAACAGCGTGAAAGCCGTTATGCCGTGCTGTTTGATCTGCTGCTGAAATTGGCCAATACCGCTATCGACAGCGACAAAGTGGCGGAAAAAATTGCCGACGAAGCGCGCGATGATACGCCGCAGGCGCTGGATGCTGTCTGGGAAGAAGAGCAGGTTAAATTCTTTGCTGACAAAGGCTGCGGTGATTCAGCAATCACTGCTCATCAGCGTCGCTTTGCCGGTGCCGTCGCGCCGCAATATCTGAATATCACCACCGGAGGACAGCACTAATGCAATTCCTGAATATGTTCTTCTTTGATATCTACCCGTACATAGCCGGGGCGGTCTTCCTGATTGGTAGCTGGCTGCGTTATGACTACGGGCAGTACACCTGGCGCGCGGCGTCCAGCCAGATGCTGGATCGCAAAGGGATGAACCTGGCGTCGAACCTGTTCCATATCGGTATTCTGGGGATTTTTGTCGGTCACTTCTTCGGTATGTTGACGCCGCACTGGATGTATGAAGCCTGGCTGCCGATTGAAGTGAAACAGAAAATGGCCATGTTTGCTGGTGGTGCCAGCGGCGTGCTGTGTCTGATTGGCGGCGTGCTGTTGCTTAAGCGTCGTCTGTTCAGCCCACGCGTGCGTGCAACCACTACCGGAGCGGATATCCTGATCCTGTCGCTGCTCGTTATCCAGTGTGCGCTGGGCCTGTTGACCATTCCGTTCTCCGCTCAGCATGTGGACGGTAGCGAGATGATGAAACTGGTTGGCTGGGCGCAGTCGGTAGTGACCTTCCACGGTGGTGCTTCTCAACACCTTGATGGTGTGGCGTTTATCTTCCGTTTGCACCTGGTGCTGGGGATGACGTTATTCCTGCTGTTCCCGTTCTCGCGTCTGGTACACATCTGGAGCGTCCCGGTGGAGTATCTGACACGTAAGTATCAGCTTGTGCGCGCCCGTCACTAAGCGAATTTTAGTTCACATAGACCCTGCTTCGGCGGGGTTTTTTTATGGGCACGGTGCGGGGTGAGTTGTCGGATGCGCTTCGCTTATCCGACCTACAGGGGAGGATATTGTAGGTCCGGTAAACGCGGTGCCATCGGGCAAAATTAGCTCGGAGTAACAGGTTTTGATTATTTCAGGAAGCGATGGTGGTGGGGGAAGGATTACTCAGCGCTGCGCGCTTCGCCCTTCGGGTCGTTGCCTGCGGCAACGCTCTCTCGCTGGCGCTCAAGTCGAACCTTGGTCGAAGCTTCTCATCCTTCCCCGCATGGGCAGAATATTTAATTGCGGATTCGTTGGGAAGTTCAGGGACTTTTGAAAGTGATGGTGGTGGGGGAAGGATTCGAACCTTCGAAGTCGATGACGGCAGATTTACAGTCTGCTCCCTTTGGCCGCTCGGGAACCCCACCACGGGGTAATGCTTTTTACTGGCCTGCTCCCTTATCGGGAAGCGGGGCGCATCATATCAAATGACGCGCCGCTGTAAAGTGTTACGTTGAGAAAAATGAACTGGTTGCGTAATTTTCATCCGTAACGGATTAAAGGTAACCAGTTATTTTTGCTGGCGATTAAAGAATAATCGTCCGATTACCGTAAACAAAGACGCGCTGCGCCAGTACTTTGTAGAGCGCGCGACTTAAGACGTTTTTCTCGACGTCACGACCTGCGCGCATCATATCTTCAGCTGTGTAGGTATGATCGACATGAATAACGTCCTGCATGATGATTGGGCCTTCGTCCAGATTGTCATTAACATAGTGAGCTGTTGCGCCAATAATCTTCACGCCACGTTCATAGGCCTGGTGATAAGGACGTGCGCCGATAAACGCTGGCAGGAAGGAATGGTGAATATTGATGATCTTATTCGGGAAGCGTGACACAAATTCCGGTGTTAATACCCGCATATACTTCGCCAGCACCACGTAGTCAGGTTGATAAGCATCAATGGCATCCGCCATCTTTTGATCGTGCTCGTTGCGGCTTAACCCTTCATGGCTTACCAGCTCAAACGGTATATCAAAACGCTCAACCAGAGAACGTAAAGTATCGTGGTTACCAATCACTGCCGCGATTTCGACATCCAGGCCGCCATAATTGGCTTTCATCAACAAATCGCCAAGGCAATGCGCTTCTTTAGTGACCAGAATCACTATCCGGCGACGACCGGCAGGATTCAGCTCACGCACGGAGCCTTCTGGCAATGCGCTATCGAGATCCGCCAGCAGGGTGGAATCATTAAAAATCCCTTCCAGTTCCGTGCGCATAAAAAAGCGCCCGGTACGGTGATCAACAAATTCATTGTTCTGTACGATATTTAACTCGTGCTTGTAGCAAATATTGGTAATACGTGCGATCAGACCTTTTTGGTCCGGACAAATAGTACGCAGAACTTTACGTTGGAGTGAATGCATTGCTGGAAAAACCTTGTTGAGAGTGTTTGCTAAACCGTACCGTCAACCATTATTGGCCGCAGCACTTTTTAAATTTTTTACCTGAACCACAAGGGCAGGGATCGTTGCGGCCAAACTGCGGACGTGTACCGTCAATATAGTACCATTGACCGTTTTCTTTCAAAAATCGCGAACGTTCAATTATTGCACCTGTTTTGCCACCTTCGATAAATCGAGCAACAAAACTGACAAATCCGATATTGTCGGCGTCCTGCCAACAATGTTCAAATACGGTCAATCCCAACCATTCAGTATGCGCAAATCCGGCAATCAATTCGGCACGTAACGCCGCTGCTCCACAAGATGGATGCCAGGTCTTTATTAAATAATCTGCGTCTTGCATCACAAAAGCGCAGTAACGCGAACGCATGAGATGTTCTGGATCAGGTGCAACCTTTTCACCAGACACATAAGGGTGGCAACATAGGCTATACTCGACAGCACTACCACAGGGACAAAGCTGAGACACAAATAATCTCCCTGGAAACAATAACGGCGTATTAACCGCCTGAGTAGCACTATGTTAACCGAGCAGTAGCGATGTGGCTACGATTGCATTCCAGGGGAATCTTGCGGGAATAATGAGAAAGATAAAAATAGGGCTGGCGCTGGGATCTGGCGCGGCGAGAGGTTGGTCGCATATTGGCGTTATTAATGCGCTAAAAAAAGTGGGTATTGAAATTGATATCGTTGCAGGATGTTCAATTGGTTCGCTGGTGGGCGCGGCCTATGCATGCGATCGATTATCTGCGCTGGAAGATTGGGTAACCTCTTTCAGTTATTGGGATGTTTTACGCCTGATGGATCTCTCCTGGCAGCGCGGTGGGTTACTGCGCGGCGAGCGTGTCTTCAATCAATACCGCGAAATAATGCCGGAAACAGAGATCGAAAATTGTTCCCGTCGCTTCGCGGCTGTTGCCACCAATTTAAGCACGGGGCGTGAATTATGGTTTACTGAAGGCGATCTCCATCTTGCTATTCGCGCATCATGCAGTATTCCAGGACTAATGGCACCCGTTGCGCATAACGGCTACTGGCTGGTTGATGGGGCAGTCGTTAACCCAATTCCTATTTCGCTCACGCGTGCATTGGGTGCTGATATTGTGATAGCGGTCGACCTGCAGCACGATGCTCATTTGATGCAACAAGATTTGCTCTCCTTTAATGTCAGTGAAGAAAATAGCGAGAATGGTGATTCTCTGCCGTGGCATGCGCGTCTGAAAGAAAGGTTAGGCAGCATAACGACACGTCGGGCAGTGACAGCACCAACGGCAACAGAGATTATGACCACTTCTATCCAGGTACTGGAGAACCGCCTTAAAAGGAACCGCATGGCAGGTGATCCGCCCGATATTCTGATTCAACCTGTTTGCCCGCAAATATCTACGCTTGATTTCCATCGCGCGCACGCTGCCATTGCGGCCGGACAGCTGGCAGTGGAAAAGAAAATGGACGAACTTTTGCCGTTGGTACGCACCAACATTTGACCAGAATTTTTATCTACACTTAAGTTAATTCTGACAGGCGCAGGTGGCAATAGCATGCCACTATTGAGTAAAGCCAGTCAGGGGAGAGAACATGACGCAGCCATTGGTCGGAAAACAGATTCTCATTGTTGAAGATGAGCAGGTATTTCGCTCGCTTCTGGATTCGTGGTTTTCCTCATTGGGAGCGACAACGGTACTGGCGGCTGATGGGGTGGATGCCCTTGAGTTGCTGGGAGGTTTCACTCCAGACCTGATGATATGTGATATCGCGATGCCACGAATGAACGGGCTTAAACTGCTGGAGCATATACGTAACAGAGGCGACCAGACCCCAGTTCTGGTGATATCTGCCACTGAAAATATGGCAGATATTGCCAAAGCGTTACGTCTGGGCGTTGAAGATGTTTTGCTGAAACCAGTTAAAGATCTGAATCGCTTGCGCGAGATGGTTTTTGCCTGTCTCTATCCCAGCATGTTTAATTCGCGCGTTGAGGAAGAGGAAAGGCTTTTTCGCGACTGGGATGCAATGGTTGATAACCCTGCCGCAGCGGCGAAATTATTACAGGAACTACAACCGCCGGTTCAGCAGGTGATTTCCCATTGCCGGGTTAATTACCGTCAATTGGTTGCCGCGGACAAACCCGGCCTGGTGCTTGATATTGCCGCACTTTCGGAAAACGATCTGGCATTTTATTGCCTTGATGTAACCCGAGCTGGACATAATGGCGTACTTGCTGCCTTGTTATTACGCGCATTGTTTAACGGATTATTACAGGAACAGCTTGCACACCAAAATCAACGGTTGCCAGAGTTGGGCGCGTTATTGAAGCAGGTAAACCATTTACTCCGTCAGGCCAATCTGCCGGGGCAGTTTCCGCTATTAGTTGGCTATTATCATCGCGAACTGAAAAATCTCATTCTGGTTTCTGCGGGTCTGAATGCGACGTTAAATACCGGCGAACACCAGGTGCAAATCAGTAATGGTGTTCCGTTAGGCACTTTAGGTAACGCTTATTTGAATCAATTGAGCCAGCGATGCGATGCCTGGCAATGCCAAATATGGGGAACCGGTGGTCGACTGCGCTTGATGTTGTCTGCAGAATGAGCAAACGATAACGCGGGCTAAATTTGCATTACCAGCTAATGTCGGCTGGTGGTACTATCGTCGCCATTCGTATAAGTAATTGTCTTAATTATGCTAACTCGCATCCTTTTCAGAACTTAGCCCCTCCGGGGTGCTGATATACTGGGATGCGATACAGAAATATGAACACGTTCAAAACACGAACAGTCCAGGAGAATTTAAATGGCTGCCATTAATACGAAAGTCAAAAAAGCCGTTATCCCCGTTGCGGGATTAGGAACCAGGATGTTGCCGGCGACGAAAGCCATCCCGAAAGAGATGCTGCCACTTGTCGATAAGCCATTAATTCAATACGTCGTGAATGAATGTATTGCGGCTGGCATTACTGAAATTGTGCTGGTTACACACTCATCTAAAAACTCTATTGAAAACCACTTTGATACCAGTTTTGAACTGGAAGCAATGCTGGAAAAACGTGTAAAACGTCAACTGCTTGATGAAGTGCAGTCTATTTGTCCGCCGCACGTAACTATTATGCAAGTTCGTCAGGGGCTGGCGAAAGGCCTGGGACACGCGGTATTGTGTGCTCACCCGGTAGTGGGTGATGAACCTGTGGCTGTTATTTTGCCTGACGTTATTCTGGATGAATATGAATCCGATTTGTCACAGGATAACCTGGCAGAGATGATCCGCCGCTTCGATGAAACGGGTCATAGCCAGATCATGGTTGAACCGGTTGCTGATGTGACCGCATATGGCGTTGTGGATTGCAAAGGCGTTGAATTAGCGCCGGGTGAAAGCGTACCGATGGTTGGCGTGGTTGAAAAACCAAAAGCGGATGTTGCGCCGTCTAATCTCGCTATTGTGGGTCGTTACGTACTTAGTGCGGATATTTGGCCGTTGCTGGCAAAAACCCCTCCGGGAGCTGGTGATGAAATTCAGCTCACCGACGCAATTGATATGCTAATCGAAAAAGAAACGGTTGAAGCCTATCATATGAAAGGGAAGAGCCATGACTGCGGTAATAAATTAGGTTACATGCAGGCCTTCGTTGAATACGGTATTCGTCATAACACCCTTGGCACGGAATTTAAAGCCTGGCTTGAAGAAGAGATGGGCATTAAGAAGTAACATCCGTATCGGTGTTATCCACGAAACGGCGTTGAGCAATCGACGCCGTTTTTTTATAGCTTATTCTTATTAAATTGTCTTAAACCGGACAATAAAAAATCCCGCCGATGGCGGGATTTTAAGCAAGTGCAATCTACAAAAGATTATTGCTTGATCAGGAAATCGTCGAGGGATTTACCTTGCTCATCCATTGCTTTTTTGATTACAGCTGGAGTACGGCCCTGGCCAGTCCAGGTTTTAGTTTCGCCGTTTTCGTCAACGTAGCTATATTTTGCCGGACGCTGAGCACGTTTAGCTTTGGTGCCAGATTTAACGGCGGCAAGGCTATTCAGCAGCTCGTTCGGGTCAATACCGTCAGCGATCAGCATTTCGCGATATTGCTGCAGTTTACGAGTGCGCTCTTCAACTTCAGCAGCAGCCGCGCTTTCTTCTTCGCGACGTTCGTTAACAACAACTTCTAATTTTTCCAGCATTTCTTCCAGCGTTTCAAGTGTACATTCTCTTGCCTGCGCACGAAGAGTACGGATGTTGTTCAGAATTTTAAGTGCTTCGCTCATTGTAGTAATCTCAAACTTATATTGGGGTGGTTTGTTGAGGTAATAATAGAGCCTTAAATTCAGTTGTGCAATAGCCAGGAATGTAAGGAATTCAAAATTGTTCTTTATTTTGTGCCGCCAATAAATATCTTTTCATAAAATTAGCCAGAAAAGACGCGGCATATAGCCCTATTTGTACCGATGATTTCGCAGCACGTGAGGTTAAAACTTCCTGATTCATGTCACATTTTATGGGGAGATTATCGTAAGCTGACGACCTTTCAGTCTTCTGTATTAGTCGTGTTTACGAGAATTCCCTATTAAGCGAATGATGAAAAGTAGAACAGTCGCAATAAGAGCAGGGACTTAGTATTGCACTATCTCCTGGAGGTCAACAGAGGGCTATTACTTGCGCAACAGGTTAAAGATTGTGAATAGTTACCAGCAGTCATTTACCCGCTTATAACAAGCGAGGCAGTTGTAATGATAGCTCAGAAGGATTATGCAAGGCTTCGTAAGGGAGAACGCATATACCACTTCTGTGCATACTGTTGAGCTGAAAAACTGACGAATTATGATAAACTCCAGCCAACTTTATTTCATATCATTGAGGGCCTGTGGCTGATGGCACAGCTATATTTCTACTATTCCGCAATGAATGCGGGTAAGTCTACAGCATTGTTGCAATCTTCATACAATTACCAGGAACGCGGCATGCGCACTGTCGTATATACGGCAGAAATTGATGATCGCTTTGGTGCCGGGAAAGTCAGTTCGCGTATAGGTTTGTCATCGCCTGCAAAATTATTTAACCAAAATTCATCATTATTTGATGAGATTCGTGCGGAACATGAACAGCAGGCAATTCATTGCGTACTGGTTGATGAATGCCAGTTTTTAACCAGACAACAAGTATATGAATTATCGGAGGTTGTCGATCAACTCGATATACCCGTACTTTGTTATGGTTTACGTACCGATTTTCGAGGTGAATTATTTATTGGCAGCCAATACTTACTGGCATGGTCCGACAAACTGGTTGAATTAAAAACCATCTGTTTTTGTGGCCGTAAAGCAAGCATGGTGCTGCGTCTTGATCAAGCAGGCAGACCTTATAACGAAGGTGAGCAGGTGGTTATTGGTGGTAATGAACGATACGTTTCTGTATGCCGTAAACACTATAAAGAGGCGTTACAAGTCGGCTCATTAACGGCTATTCAGGAAAGGCATCGCCACGATTAATAAGAATTTCTTTACTGACAGGGTGAGCAGGGCACTTTTATCCTGTCAGTTCGTTTTACGCACTTCTTCCGGGCTATACACCCTTCTCGGCAGTTTTTAACGCCGCTATACGCCTCACAGGGCTCTTAAGCACCGACGTTGACTTGTGACCTGTAAAGTACAATATCCCTGTGTTTAGGCGTTATACATCGTCGCAAATATGATGAAGGCTAATGCTGTCGGTTTATGGAAAAGTTGCTTTGGGTAAACAAAAAAACGGCCCCAGAAGGGGCCGTTTATGTTGCCAGACAGCGCTACTGATTAAGCGGATTTTTTCGCTTTTTTCTCAGCTTTAGCCGGAGCGGCTTCTTTTTTCGCTGCAGTTTCACCTTCTACATAATCACGACCGTAGTAGGTATCCAGCAGAATCTGTTTCAGCTCGGAGATCAGCGGGTAACGCGGGTTAGCGCCAGTGCACTGGTCATCGAATGCATCTTCAGACAGTTTATCCACGTTCGCCAGGAAGTCTGCTTCCTGAACGCCAGCTTCACGGATAGATTTCGGAATACCCAGTTCAGCCTTCAGCGTTTCCAGCCATGCCAGCAGTTTCTCGATCTTAGCAGCAGTACGGTCGCCCGGTGCGCTCAGACCCAGGTGGTCGGCAATTTCAGCATAACGACGGCGAGCCTGCGGACGGTCATACTGGCTGAATGCAGTCTGCTTGGTCGGGTTGTCGTTCGCATTGTAGCGAATAACGTTACAAATCAGCAGGGCGTTTGCCAGACCGTGCGGAATATGGAACTGGGAACCCAGTTTGTGCGCCATTGAGTGACATACACCCAGGAAGGCGTTCGCAAACGCGATACCCGCGATAGTCGCTGCACTGTGAACACGTTCACGCGCTACCGGATTTTTAGACCCTTCGTGGTAGGACGCTGGCAGATATTCTTTCAGCAGTTTCAGTGCCTGCAGAGCCTGACCATCAGAGAACTCAGATGCCAGTACAGAAACATAAGCTTCCATGGCGTGAGTTACTGCGTCCAGACCACCGAAAGCACACAGGGACTTCGGCATGTCCATAACCAGGTTGGCGTCGACAATCGCCATATCCGGGGTCAGCGCATAGTCTGCCAGCGGATATTTCTGACCAGTAGCGTCGTCAGTTACAACCGCAAACGGAGTGACTTCAGAACCTGTACCAGAAGTGGTGGTGACAGCGATCATTTTCGCTTTCACGCCCATTTTCGGGAACTTGTAGATACGTTTACGGATATCCATAAAGCGCAGCGCCAGCTCTTCGAAGTGAGTTTCCGGATGTTCGTACATAACCCACATGATCTTCGCGGCGTCCATCGGGGAACCACCACCCAGCGCGATAATCACGTCTGGTTTGAAGGAGTTTGCCAGTTCTGCACCTTTACGAACGATGCTCAGGGTCGGGTCAGCTTCTACTTCGAAGAAGACTTCAGTTTCAACGCCTGCTGCTTTCAGTACGGAAGTGATCTGATCAGCATAACCATTGTTAAACAGGAAGCGGTCAGTCACGATGAGCGCACGTTTGTGGCCATCAGTAATCACTTCATCCAGCGCGATTGGCAGGGAGCCACGGCGGAAGTAGATAGATTTCGGAAGTTTGTGCCACAACATGTTTTCAGCTCGCTTAGCAACGGTTTTCTTGTTGATCAGGTGTTTCGGACCAACGTTTTCAGAGATGGAGTTACCACCCCAGGAACCACAACCCAGAGTCAGGGAAGGTGCGAGTTTGAAGTTATACAGGTCACCGATACCACCCTGAGAAGCCGGGGTGTTAATCAGGATACGAGCCGTTTTCATTTTCTGACCGAAGTAAGAAACGCGAGCCGGTTGGTTATCCTGGTCAGTGTACAGGCAAGAGGTATGACCGATACCACCCATAGCAACCAGTTTCTCTGCTTTTTCTACCGCGTCTTCGAAATCTTTAGCGCGGTACATTGCCAGAGTCGGGGACAGTTTTTCATGTGCGAACGGTTCGCTTTCATCAACAACGGTCACTTCACCGATCAGAATCTTGGTGTTTTCTGGTACAGAGAAGCCTGCCAGTTCAGCAATTTTATAGGCTGGCTGACCAACGATAGCCGCGTTCAGCGCACCGTTTTTCAGGATAACGTCCTGAACAGCTTTCAGCTCTTTACCCTGCAACAGATAGCCGCCGTGGGTTGCGAAACGTTCACGTACTGCGTCATAAACAGAGTCAACAACAACAACAGACTGTTCAGAAGCACAGATTACGCCGTTGTCGAAGGTTTTGGACATCAGTACAGATGCAACTGCACGTTTGATATCAGCAGTTTCATCAATAACAACTGGAGTGTTACCCGCGCCTACACCGATAGCTGGTTTACCGGAGCTGTATGCGGCTTTAACCATGCCCGGACCACCAGTCGCGAGGATCAGGTTGATGTCTGGGTGGTGCATCAGTGCGTTAGACAGTTCAACAGAAGGTTGATCGATCCAGCCGATCAGATCTTTCGGAGCACCGGCAGCGATAGCAGCCTGCAGAACGATATCAGCCGCTTTGTTGGTGGCATCTTTTGCACGCGGGTGCGGGGAGAAGATAATGGCGTTACGGGTCTTCAGACTGATCAGCGATTTGAAGATAGCAGTTGAAGTCGGGTTAGTGGTCGGAACGATACCGCAAATAATACCGATTGGTTCAGCGATAGTGATGGTACCAAAAGTGTCGTCTTCAGACAGAACACCACAGGTTTTTTCATCTTTATAGGCGTTGTAGATATATTCAGAAGCAAAGTGGTTTTTGATCACTTTATCTTCGACGATACCCATGCCGGATTCGGCAACGGCCATTTTCGCGAGTGGGATTCGAGCATCTGCAGCAGCCAGAGCGGCGGCGCGGAAGATTTTGTCTACTTGCTCTTGAGTGAAACTGGCATATTCACGCTGGGCTTTTTTTACACGCTCTACGAGTGCGTTAAGTTCAGCGACATTAGTAACAGCCATAATGCTCTCCTGATAATGTTAAACTTTTTTAGTAAATCATCTGCTCGAATACGAGAGTATAGTCAGTGCGGTGATGATTTGCTTAACCGATGAAAATCAAAAGCTTACTCGCGCTCACACTCACTGTGATTTACTAAAAGAGTTTAAACATTAGAGTTATTATCTCTAATGCGTCACTTCCAGGTGGCGTAAGCAAGATTACTCACTTCTGGGTACTGATTACGTGATCCAAATCAAATTTTTGCAAAGCTGACACCTTTCAGCATCGCTTTTCGCCATTATAGCTAACAGTTAATAAATTGTAGTATGATTTGGTGGCTACATTAGCATGTTTTGCACAACTAGATAACAATAACGAATGATAGCAATTTTAAGTAGTTAGGAGGTGAAAAATGCTGTCAAAAGGCGTATTGTCAGCGCGTCTTTTCAACCTTATTTATGGCTAACATTATCCGGCTTTTGCTTCGGAGCTAACCGTGATTCAGACCCTTTTTGATTTTCCCGTTTACTTCAAATTTTTCATCGGGTTATTTGCGCTGGTCAACCCGGTAGGGATTATTCCCGTCTTTATCAGCATGACCAGTTATCAGACAGCGGCAGCGCGAAACAAAACTAACCTTACAGCCAACCTGTCCGTGGCCATTATCTTGTGGATCTCGCTTTTTCTCGGCGACACGATTCTACAACTTTTTGGTATATCAATTGATTCGTTCCGTATCGCCGGGGGTATCCTGGTGGTGACAATAGCGATGTCAATGATCAGCGGCAAGCTTGGCGAGGATAAACAGAACAAGCAAGAAAAATCAGAAACCGCGGTACGTGAAAGCATTGGTGTGGTGCCACTGGCGTTGCCGTTGATGGCGGGGCCAGGGGCGATCAGTTCTACCATCGTCTGGGGTACGCGTTATCACAGCATTAGCTATCTGTTTGGTTTCTTTGTGGCTATTGCATTGTTCGCTTTATGTTGCTGGGGATTGTTCCGCATGGCACCGTGGCTGGTACGGGTTTTACGCCAGACCGGCATCAACGTGATTACGCGTATTATGGGGCTATTGCTGATGGCATTGGGGATTGAATTTATCGTTACTGGTATTAAGGGGATTTTCCCCGGCCTGCTTAATTAATTCCTTTCAAATGAAACGGAGCTGCCATGCTCCGTTTACTTCGTCATTATTTTTACTTTGTTCCCGCGCAGTTATCAAAAGCAAAAGGAATAGGTAAAAATATTCTTCTCAAATTACAGTTAGTTATAAGGATTTCCTTAACTGCTTCTCCTCACCATCATGTTATTTTCGCCACATCATAATCCTGGGCTTGCTGAAGAATAATTGAAATGATATTAGTAATTCCACTGCCTTTGGTAGAGGAAAGTGCTAAATAATAATCAATTGTTAAATTATTGTGCATTTCACTACTGGAACTGTAATCAGAAAAGATAGACATGCTTAACCAATCTCTATTTGATTGAATTTAAAGATATTTGTTAAGGCATGGATGCAAGCTATAGATTCTGATACGGTCAATAAAAGAGAATTGCTTAACAATTTTGCAAAATGTATTGGCGAGTAAGAAGCGCATTTGGTACTTTCCGGGCAACCGCCAGGCGATTCTTTATTGGTAATGAGAATAATTAACAATTAAAGAGCATCGCGAAAGAATAATGTGTCTCGACAGGGGAGACACAGTACGAATCGACATAAGGTGATCGTCTGAATCACCAGAATAAATAAAGTCGGTGATAGCAATCCGTAACGATAAAGTAACCTGACAGCAGAAAGTCTCCGAGCCTGTGCAGGGTCCCATTCCGGGATTACACATGCTGGTTAATACCAGTAATTATAATGAGGGAGTCCAAAAAACAATGACCAACATCACCAAGAGAAGTTTAGTAGCAGCTGGCGTTCTGGCTGCGCTAATGGCAGGGAATGTAGCGCTGGCAGCTGATGTACCCGCAGGCGTCACACTGGCGGAAAAACAAACGCTGGTACGTAACAATGGTTCAGAAGTTCAGTCATTAGATCCGCACAAAATTGAAGGTGTTCCGGAGTCTAATATCAGCCGAGACCTGTTTGAAGGCTTACTGGTCAGCGATCTTGACGGCCATCCGGCACCTGGCGTCGCTGAATCCTGGGATAATAAAGACGCGAAAGTCTGGACCTTCCATTTGCGTAAAGATGCGAAATGGTCTGATGGCACGCCAGTCACAGCACAAGACTTTGTGTATAGCTGGCAACGTTCTGTTGATCCGAACACTGCTTCTCCGTATGCCAGTTATCTGCAATATGGGCATATCGCCGGTATTGATGAAATTCTTGAAGGGAAAAAACCGATTACCGATCTCGGCGTGAAAGCTATTGATGATCACACATTAGAAGTCACCTTAAGTGAACCCGTTCCGTACTTCTATAAATTACTTGTTCACCCATCAACTTCACCGGTGCCAAAAGCCGCTATCGAGAAATTCGGCGAAAAATGGACCCAGCCTGGTAATATCGTCACCAACGGTGCCTATACCTTAAAAGATTGGGTCGTAAACGAACGAATCGTTCTTGAACGCAGCCCAACCTACTGGAACAACGCGAAAACCGTTATTAACCAGGTAACCTATTTGCCTATTGCTTCTGAAGTTACCGATGTCAACCGCTACCGTAGTGGTGAAATCGACATGACTTATAACAACATGCCGATCGAATTGTTCCAGAAGCTGAAAAAAGAGATCCCGGACGAAGTTCACGTTGATCCATACCTGTGCACTTACTATTACGAAATTAACAACCAGAAACCGCCATTCAACGATGTGCGTGTGCGTACCGCACTGAAACTAGGTATGGACCGCGATATCATTGTTAATAAAGTGAAAGCGCAGGGCGACATGCCCGCCTATGGTTACACTCCACCGTATACTGATGGCGCAAAATTGACTCAGCCAGAATGGTTTGGCTGGAGCCAGGAAAAACGTAACGAAGAAGCGAAAAAACTGCTGGCTGAAGCGGGTTATACCGCAGACAAACCGTTGACCATCAACCTGCTGTATAACACCTCCGATCTGCATAAAAAGCTGGCGATTGCTGCCTCTTCATTGTGGAAGAAAAACATTGGTGTAAACGTCAAACTGGTTAACCAGGAGTGGAAAACGTTCCTCGACACCCGTCACCAGGGTACTTTTGATGTGGCCCGTGCAGGCTGGTGTGCTGACTACAACGAACCAACTTCCTTCCTGAACACCATGCTTTCGAACAGCTCGATGAATACCGCGCATTATAAGAGCCCGGCCTTTGACAGCATTATGGCGGAAACGCTGAAAGTGACTGACGAGGCGCAGCGCACAGCTCTGTACACTAAAGCAGAACAACAGCTGGATAAGGATTCGGCCATTGTTCCTGTTTATTACTACGTGAATGCGCGTCTGGTGAAACCGTGGGTTGGTGGTTATACCGGCAAAGATCCGCTGGATAATACCTACACCCGAAATATGTACATTGTGAAGCACTAATGGCAATACGTGGGGCAGGAGTGTCCTGCTCCACGGTGTCTGATTTTTATCGCATTACAGAAGGCACAGGCCAGAAGGTAGGGCAATGTTAAAATTTATTCTACGTCGCTGTCTGGAAGCGATTCCGACGCTATTTATTCTTATTACTATTTCGTTCTTTATGATGCGCCTCGCGCCGGGAAGCCCTTTTACCGGCGAACGTACTTTACCACCGGAAGTAATGGCCAATATCGAAGCGAAATATCATCTTAATGATCCGATCATGACACAGTATTTCAGCTACCTGAAACAACTGGCGCATGGCGATTTCGGTCCTTCGTTTAAATATAAAGATTATTCGGTCAATGACCTGGTTGCATCCAGTTTTCCCGTTTCTGCCAAACTGGGAGCCGCAGCATTTTTCCTTGCGGTAATACTGGGTGTTAGTGCTGGCGTTATTGCCGCATTAAAACAAAACACCAAATGGGACTATACCGTGATGGGGCTGGCAATGACCGGGGTTGTTATCCCCAGTTTTGTGGTTGCGCCATTATTAGTCATGATATTTGCGATCATTTTGCATTGGCTGCCGGGCGGTGGCTGGAATGGTGGGGCGCTTAAATTCATGATATTGCCGATGGTGGCGTTGTCACTCGCCTATATCGCCAGTATTGCGCGTATTACCCGTGGCTCTATGATTGAAGTATTACACTCCAACTTTATTCGTACTGCCCGGGCGAAAGGGTTACCTATGCGGCGGATCATTTTACGCCACGCATTAAAACCTGCTCTGTTACCCGTGCTCTCCTATATGGGCCCCGCATTTGTCGGCATTATTACCGGTTCTATGGTTATCGAAACCATTTATGGTTTGCCGGGGATTGGGCAACTGTTCGTTAATGGCGCATTGAACCGTGACTATTCCTTAGTGTTAAGCCTGACCATCCTGGTTGGTGCGTTAACCATTTTGTTTAATGCCATTGTCGATGTGCTATATGCGGTTATCGACCCGAAAATCCGTTACTGATACTGGAGCTCGCGATGATGTTAAGTAAGAAAAACAGCGAGACGCTGGAAAATTTCAGTGAAAAGCTGGAGGTCGAAGGGCGCAGCTTGTGGCAGGACGCACGTCGACGTTTTATGCATAACCGTGCGGCGGTTGCCAGTCTGATAGTGCTGGTGCTGATCGCGTTATTTGTAATCCTGGCACCGATGCTTTCGCAGTTTGCCTATGACGATACTGACTGGGCGATGATGTCCAGCGCCCCGGATATGGAGTCCGGTCACTACTTTGGTACTGACTCATCCGGTCGCGACCTGCTTGTGCGCGTTGCGATTGGCGGGCGTATCTCACTCATGGTCGGTGTTGCTGCGGCACTGGTGGCAGTGATCGTGGGGACACTTTATGGTTCGCTTTCCGGTTATCTGGGCGGTAAAGTGGATTCGGTAATGATGCGTCTGCTGGAAATCCTCAACTCCTTCCCATTCATGTTCTTCGTCATTTTGCTGGTGACCTTTTTCGGTCAAAACATCCTGCTGATTTTCGTGGCGATTGGTATGGTTTCCTGGCTGGATATGGCTCGTATTGTGCGTGGACAAACCCTGAGTCTGAAGCGCAAAGAGTTTATTGAGGCGGCACAAGTTGGCGGTGTATCGACGCCGGGCATTGTTATTCGCCACATTGTGCCGAACGTACTCGGTGTGGTGGTGGTCTACGCATCGCTACTGGTGCCCAGCATGATCCTCTTTGAATCTTTCCTTAGCTTCCTGGGGTTGGGTACGCAAGAGCCGTTAAGCAGCTGGGGGGCATTGCTGAGTGATGGCGCGAACTCGATGGAAGTCTCTCCATGGTTACTGTTGTTCCCAGCGGGATTCCTCGTGGTGACGCTGTTTTGTTTCAACTTTATCGGCGATGGCTTGCGTGATGCCCTCGACCCGAAAGATCGTTAAGGAGTGCAGCCATGAGCGTAATTGAAACTGCAACTGTGCCGCTCGCACAACAACAGGCTGACGCACTGCTGAACGTGAAAGATTTGCGTGTCACCTTTAGTACCCCGGACGGCGACGTCACGGCGGTCAATGATTTGAATTTTTCCCTACGTGCCGGAGAAACGCTGGGCATTGTAGGTGAGTCTGGTTCGGGTAAATCGCAAACTGCATTTGCGTTGATGGGCCTGTTGGCTGCCAACGGACGTATTGGCGGATCGGCAACCTTCAATGGGCGTGAAATCCTCAATTTGCCAGAGCGTGAACTCAATAAACTGCGTGCTGAACAAATCTCAATGATTTTTCAGGACCCAATGACTTCGTTGAATCCCTATATGCGCGTCGGTGAGCAGTTGATGGAAGTGCTGATGCTGCATAAGAACATGAGCAAAGCTGAGGCGTTTGAAGAGTCGGTGCGGATGCTCGATGCGGTAAAAATGCCGGAAGCACGTAAACGCATGAAAATGTACCCGCACGAATTTTCTGGCGGCATGCGTCAGCGAGTTATGATTGCGATGGCATTGCTATGTCGACCTAAGCTGCTGATTGCGGATGAACCCACTACTGCGCTGGACGTCACCGTACAGGCGCAGATCATGACGCTATTGAATGAACTGAAGCGGGAATTTAATACCGCCATCATTATGATCACCCACGATCTTGGCGTGGTGGCGGGGATCTGCGACAAAGTGCTGGTAATGTACGCCGGGCGCACGATGGAATATGGCAACGCGCGCGATGTCTTTTATCAACCCGTTCATCCTTATTCTATCGGTTTGCTCAACGCGGTGCCTCGTCTCGATGCGGAAGGTGAAACAATGTTGACTATTCCGGGTAATCCGCCAAACCTGCTGCGATTACCGAAAGGTTGCCCGTTCCAGCCACGTTGTCCGCATGCGATGGAAATTTGTAGTAGCGCACCGCCGCTGGAAGAGTTTACGCCTGGCCGTCTGCGTGCTTGCTTTAAACCGGTGGAGGAACTGTTATGAATGCTGTAACCGAAGGAAGAAAAGTCCTCCTCGAAATCGCCGATCTGAAAGTGCACTTTGAAATCAAAGATGGCAAACAGTGGTTCTGGCAACCACCGAAAACTCTCAAAGCCGTAGATGGTGTAACTCTTCGCCTGTATGAAGGGGAAACATTAGGTGTGGTAGGGGAATCGGGATGCGGTAAGTCCACCTTTGCTCGCGCCATCATCGGTTTGGTCAAGGCGACCGACGGTCATGTTGCCTGGTTAGGTAAAGAGTTGCTGGGCATGAAGCCCGATGAATGGCGTGCCGTTCGCAGTGATATTCAGATGATTTTCCAGGATCCGTTGGCATCGCTAAACCCGCGTATGACCATCGGCGAGATTATCGCTGAACCGCTGCGTACCTATCATCCGAAAATGTCACGCCAGGAAGTTCGCGAGCGCGTGAAGGCGATGATGCTGAAAGTCGGGTTATTGCCTAACCTGATTAACCGCTATCCGCATGAGTTCTCCGGTGGGCAGTGCCAGCGTATCGGGATTGCTCGTGCTCTTATTCTTGAACCGAAGCTGATTATCTGTGATGAGCCGGTGTCGGCGCTGGACGTGTCAATTCAGGCGCAGGTGGTCAACCTGCTCCAGCAATTGCAACGTGAGATGGGATTGTCATTAATTTTTATCGCTCATGACCTGGCCGTGGTAAAACACATTTCCGATCGTGTGTTGGTGATGTATCTCGGCCATGCGGTAGAACTGGGGACCTATGATGAGGTCTACCACAATCCACTACATCCTTACACCAGGGCATTGATGTCGGCAGTCCCCATACCTGATCCGGATCTGGAGAAGAACAAAACCATCCAGTTACTGGAAGGGGAATTACCGTCGCCGATCAACCCGCCTTCCGGTTGTGTTTTCCGTACCCGTTGCCCGATTGCCGGTCCGGAGTGTGCCAAAACACGTCCTGTTCTGGAGGGGAGTTTCAGACACGCCGTTTCTTGCCTGAAAGTCGATCCGCTTTAAACACAATAAGGGCTGACAGTTGTCAGCCCTTTTTCACGCCGAAAGCGATTATTTATTCCCGCCAGATGATATGGCAAAGTTTGTGATCTTTTTCGCGGCATAACAGAATGCGGGCGAAAACATCGTTGATTTCACCATCTTCACTGTCCGCCAGACCAATCACCACTTCGGCAAAAAAGTCTGGGTTCAAATCGAAATCAACATGTTCCTGCCAGTCTTCCGCCGGATCGAATAACTCCGCGCCGCCGCGCTCTTCAAACTGAAGATTGAACAGCAGAACATCAGCTGGATCGAGATTGTCAGCAGCCAGTTCGAGAAAAATATCGTAGGCCTGCTCAAGCGTTTCATCTTCAGTCAGGCGATTGTTTAGATCCATATCCATAGTCACTACCTGTTTAACCTCTGTTGGCGACGTTTTACAGCAACGGGCTGAAGAAGTAAAACAGTCGCTCGGCGACACGTTGCCATAATGGACGTTTTAGCCATAAACGGGCATCGAGCAGACGTGAACGCGAAATATAATCGTCCTGAACGGCGGCAAGGTCTGCACCAAAACCTTTATCGTCGATTGCCAGGGTAATCTCGAAATTCAGCCACAGACTACGCATATCAAGGTTAACGGTGCCAACCAGACTTAGTTCGCCATCGACCAGCACGCTCTTGGTATGCAGTAACCCGCCTTCAAACTGATAAATTTTAACCCCAGCAGCAAGCAGTTCTGTAAAGAATGCGCGACTGGCCCAGCCGACCAGCATCGAGTCATTTTTTCGCGGAAGGATAATACTGACATCCACCCCGCGCTGCGCCGCCGTGCAAATCGCATGAAGTAAATCATCGCTTGGCACAAAGTAGGGCGTGGTCATGATCAAATATTCACGCGCCGAATAAGCCGCAGTCAATAATGCCTGGTGAATGAGATCTTCCGGAAAGCCGGGGCCAGAAGCAATTGTGTGAATGGTATGACCGCTGGCCTGCTCAAACGGCATAATATTGACATCAGGTGGTGGCGGTAGAATACGTTTCCCTGTTTCAATCTCCCAGTCGCAGGAATAAATAATCCCCATCGCGGTGGCGATGGGGCCTTCCATACGCGCCATCAGATCAATCCATTGCCCTACGCCCGCATCTTGTTTGAAGTAGCGAGGATCGACCATATTCATGCTGCCGGTGTACGCGATGTAATTATCGATCATGATCATCTTGCGATGTTGGCGCAGGTCCATACGGCGTAAAAACACACGCATCAGATTGACCTTTAAGGCTTCGACCACTTCAATACCGGCATTACGCATTAGCTCGGGCCACGGGCTGCGGAAAAAAGCCACACTCCCGGCGGAGTCGAGCATCAATCGGCAATGAATGCCGCGTCGCGCAGCCGCCATTAATGATTCAGCCACCTGGTCCGCCATGCCGCCGGGCTGCCAGATATAAAACACCATCTCAATATTATGGCGCGCGAGCTGGATGTCGCGGATTAACGCCTGCATCACATCATCTGACTCGGTCATCAGTTGTAGCTGATTCCCTTTGACCCCAGCGATCCCCTGACGACGCTCGCAAAGCTTGAATAATGGCGCAGCGACACTGCTATTTTCTTCGGCGAAGATATGCTTACAGGCTTTAAGGTCGTTAAGCCATTTTGCGGTGGAAGGCCACATCGCTCTGGCGCGCTCAGCGCGGCGTTTGCCTAAATGGAGCTCGCCAACGGCAAGATAGGCAATAATTCCGACTAACGGCAGAATGTAAATAATCAACAGCCAGGCCATCGCGGAGGGAACTGCGCGTCGTTTCATTAGAATGCGTAAAGTTACGCCTGCAATGAGCAACCAGTATCCCAGAATGGCCAACCAACTCACCAACGTATAAACGGTTGTCATAGATTAGAAATCCTTTTGAAAGCGCATTGTTATGAGTTTACGCATATGGATTCATCTGGCAAATAAAAACGCGGGAAAAGCACTGGTCAGCGTCGGGGGCGGGGGTATAATGACCATTCTGTTATTGCATAGAGTAGTTAACATGAAGCGGAGTAGAACGGAAGTGGGGCGCTGGCGCATGCAGCGTCAGGCTAGCCGACGTAAATCGCGTTGGCTTGAGGGGCAATCGCGCCGAAATATGCGTATCCACAGCATCAGGAAGTGCATTCTAAACAAACAGCGTAACTCGTTATTGTTTGCGATCTACAATATCTAAATGTACTGGGCACCATTGCGGTGCCCAATAAGTTTACTCTTCCGTCTTTAAACTCTATTTTTGCGCCGATTCTTTACTGTCAGCTTTCGTTTCTTGTTCATCGTTATCGCTGAAAATACCATGACCTGAGTTCAACAACATTGAAACGAGCATATCATTATTAATCTCTTCACCATTTAAAACTCGCGCCAGAATTTCGCTGCCAAACAGTTGCGGTGAGAGAATGATATCCGGATGTACCATCTTAATCTTATTCAGGTTTTTGCTATCACTGACGGCGAGAACTGTTTTGACATCACTGCTCATATCTTTTGCCGAGAGTACAACAAACGCGTTATCTGCATCGTTATCACTCAGCGCCAGAATGGCCCGGCAACGATCGATTCCCGCTTTCTTTAATACTGAACTGTCATTACTGTCACCGGGGATAACATCAGCGTTATCGCCTAAGCGTTGCTCAAGTTGCTTGATATCATCTTCAGGCAAGTTGCTGATAACCGTTACGTTTTGTCCGCGTTGATTCAGTTGCAGGATCGTATTGATGGCGAGAATCGAATGTCCGCAAACAATAAAATGATCTTTACGATGCATTGTATGATTGTTTCCTTTTACAAGTTTGTTGAATCCCCCGCGGATAAGCGGACCAAAAATTGAGGTCATAGATGTGGCAAAAACGGTAATGCCGGAAATAATGACCGAAATAGTGAACAATCGTGCTGATTCAGAAACAGGGACAATATCTCCATAGCCGACGGTTGACATGGTTTCTATCGAAAAATAGAACGCGGTCATCAAACTTTCTATTCGCGGATTAAAACCTTCGCTTAAATAAAGCGCACCGTAGGTTGAGTAAAACAGTAATGTCGTGAAACTAATAAATGCAAAAATTGTCCCGGCTGCGGCGCTACTGTGGGAGAAGTCTTTGCGCAGTATCAGCAAAAACACCAGCGTAAAAATGCAAAATCCAATACTAAATTTCAGCCAGGGATAAAAATGCAGGGTGTAAATTAGCGCTATCAACAACAAAATGATACTGATTGCCCATGCGAGCTTTGCCCGGAACAGTAAGCCAATGGAGTTCAGGACAAGAAAGACGCCGAGCATAAATAGTGGGGCGTTTGCCAGCAAGGAGAGATCCAACTCTGAAAATGCTTTGATATGGAAAATATCAAGCAAATTTACCGACATACCATAGATTGTTTTAAAAATAAGCAACCCATTTAAAAAGACGGCCAGCGCGAGAATGTCGTGCCGTAGGGTCACCCATAAATTTGTTGCTGTTTGTTTGAATGTAGCCCAGTGACTCACTGATACCTCTGTAACCACAATTTTGTTTAATTATCTTAACGTGCACATTTTCTGAACATACATGCGACACGTGAATGTGTTAAACAATAGTAGATGACTTTATCCGCAGTAATCAAAGGTTTTGAGTGAGCAACTGTACCTCAGGAAAGGTCATTTTTCCTGAATATGCTCACATCATATAAAGAAATACAGATAAAGTTATTATCTGCTTGTGGTGGTGAATGCAATGACCGACCTATAAGGAAAGGCCAAACAAGAACACGGTTGCAAAAACCGTGCCCTTAAATATTGGATCTCTACTCAGAACACTTTCTTAAATGGTTTCACTGAAACGTGTTCATAGACTCCTGCCGCTACGTACGGGTCAGCATCGGCCCAGGCCTGAGCTGCTTCCAGCGATTCAAATTCAGCAATAACGGTTGAGCCAGTAAATCCCGCAGCCCCTGGATCGTTACTGTCTACCGCTGGCATTGGACCAGCTGTCAACAAACGACCTTCATCATGCAGTAACTGTAAACGTGCTAAATGTGCCGGACGAACGGAAAGGCGTTTTTCGAGGCTATCAGCTTTGTCTTGAGCGTAAATAACATACAACACGGGCACAACTCCTTGTTCGGGAAAGTTGTAAAGTACGTTATTTGAAAGGGCGAAGATCTGCAACGGAAAGATGATGTCTTTGTTAAGACCATGCATAAAGTAAGGTCAATTACGCCAAAAATGACATTTTCACTGATCCTGATCGTCTTGCCTTATTGAATATGATTGCTATTTGCATTTAAAATCGAGACCTGGTTTTTCTACTGAAATGATTATGACTTCAATGACCCTTGATTTACCTCGCCGCTTCCCCTGGCCGACGTTACTTTCGGTCTGCATTCATGGTGCTGTTGTGGCGGGTCTGCTCTATACCTCGGTACATCAGGTTATTGAACTACCTGCGCCTGCGCAGCCAATTTCTGTCACGATGGTTGCGCCTGCTGATCTCGAACCGCCACAAGCCGTTCAGCCGCCACCGGAGCCGGTGGTAGAGCCAGAACCGGAACCTGAGCCGATCCCCGAACCGCCAAAAGAAGCACCGGTGGTCATTGAAAAGCCGAAGCCGAAACCTAAGCCAAAACCGAAGCCGGTGAAAAAGGTACAGGAGCAGCCAAAACGCGATGTCAAACCCGTAGAGTCGCGTCCGGCATCACCGTTTGAAAATACGGCACCGGCACGCCCGACATCAAGTACGGCAACGGCTGCGACCAGCAAGCCGGTTACCAGTGTGGCTTCAGGACCACGCGCATTAAGCCGTAATCAGCCGCAGTATCCGGCACGGGCACAGGCATTGCGCATTGAAGGGCAGGTTAAAGTTAAATTTGATGTCACGCCGGATGGTCGCGTGGATAACGTACAAATCCTCTCAGCCAAGCCTGCGAACATGTTTGAGCGTGAGGTGAAAAATGCGATGCGCAGATGGCGTTATGAGCCGGGTAAGCCAGGCAGTGGGATTGTGGTGAACATCCTGTTTAAAATTAACGGCACCACCGAAATTCAGTAAGCATAAAGTCAAAAGCCTCCGACCGGAGGCTTTTGACTATTACTCAACAGGTAAGGCGCGAGGTTTTCCTTCAGGATCAACCGCGACATACTTAAATAATGCTTCTGTCGCTTTATAGCGTTGCCCGATTGGTTCAGACGCTACTTTTTTCACCCACACTTCAATATTAATGCTGACCGATGTCGTCCCTTTCTGGACACAGCGTGCATAGCAGCACACCACATCGCCGACCGCAACCGGCCGTAAGAAAGTCATTCCTTCAACCCGCACAGTCACTACGCGACCGTGGGCAATTTCTTTTGCCAGAATAGCGCCGCCAATATCCATTTGTGACATTAACCAACCACCAAAGATGTCACCATTGGCATTGGTATCGGCGGGCATGGCTAAAGTACGTAAAACAAGATCGCCCTGAGGGACGTTATGTGTTGTAGACATGGTAAAACCGACTTAAAAGGAAAATCACAGGCGCGATGCTACTATGATTTTCCTGAGGAGAACAGAGGAGATACAGCGCCAGCCCCAAAGGACTGGCAGTCTGGTTAGGATTTATCTTCCTGCGGCATGTGGCGGTAGATATAGATACCGCTTAACAATGTGAAGATTAAGGTAAGGGCGGTCAGGCCAAAGACTTTAAAGTTGACCCAAATATTTTGCGGCAGCCAGAATGCGATGTAGATGTTTGCCAGACCGCAGAGGATAAAGAAAACAGCCCAGGCCAGATTCAGCTTCGACCATACCGGTTGCGGCAGCGTGAGTTCTTTACCCAGCATCCGCTGAATTAGCGGCTTTTTCATCACCCATTGGCTGACTAACAGGGCTCCCGCAAACAGAGCATAAATGACTGTAACCTTCCATTTAATAAACTCATCATTGTGGAAGAACAGCGTCAAGCCACCGAAGACGACCACCAGAACAAAAGTGATCAGGGCCATCTTCTCAACCTTACGAAAGCGAACCCAGCTATAGATAAGCACAATCGCCGTGGCGACGATCAGCGCCGCAGTAGCCGCATAGATGTCATAAATCTTGTAAAACGCGAAAAAGACAACCAGCGGTAAAAAATCAAGAAACTGCTTCATTTTACGATTCCGTAATCAAATGCTTAAGGTTATTGGCGAATCAACATATACAGGCGGAACAGATAGATGAGCAATATGGCTGAAATCAGGTTGCTCAAGGTGTTCGCCAGTACGGCACCAATTTCCGGGGTTAATGCGGCAAAAGAAGAGGCAAAAAGCAGCAACAGTGTTTTTGCCAGCAACCAGCTCAGTACTGCGGGTGCCACCAGACGCATATTCGCCCAAGTCAGCCGCATACTGCTACGCATCGAGGCAAAAACGCCCATTTTGTCCTGTACCAACATCACCGGTGCCAGGGCCAGTAAAATGGCCATGATAATTCCCGGAACGACCACCAGCATGATGCCAATCTGTACTAAAAGGGTAGTCAGAAAAATCAGAATAAATAACTTTGGCAATATCGGCGCACTGGCACCAATAGCTCGCAGCGCACTGACTCTCTGACCCGCAGACACCAGCTGGATAATTAATATTACGCCTCCGGCGAGAATGGCGTTACCGATTAATCCTGAAAAAGTGGACGCCGCTGAAGCCTGCAGCAAAATTTGTTGCTGTTCCGGTGACATATTCTGAACCAGGTCGAACAACCCACTACTGCCGCTAACGGGCACGCCGTCATTGAGCTGCGCAAGCTGTGCATCACTGGGTGAGAAAACATGCCCTAACACCACTGTGATAAACGCACATAGCAACGATACCAACAGAATGGTCATAAATTGATTACGGAAGAAATTTCCGGTGTCACGGTATACGGACTGCGCCGTGATAGACATGCACTCTCCTTGAGTTTTATGCAGGTGTTAATTAGCGGGCAATTGTACCCTGGTTAAGCCTCGGGTGGCAGCATCAGGTCTTGTATGGAAAAGCATATCTTTGTAAAGCGGAGGTAATTGCTGGCCTTCAGGCGTGGGCAAACCGTGGCAAGTGGCGATCGAGTTAATATTTGCGTAGCGAAAATATTTAAAAATTGATTTAAATCACGTTAACCAGGATTCTCAATGCAACTTCTAAATTAATCCAGATCAATAAAGGGTGAATTATCATATGTAATGTGATCTATGTAGGATCATTTGTTACTCCAATGTAGGTATATTCGTCACGTTTTTATAACCATAACGACGGAGCGGATATGAAAAAGTTAACAGTGGCGGCTTTGGCAGTAACAACTCTTCTCTCTGGCAGTACCTTTGCGCATGAAGCAGGCGAATTTTTTATGCGTGCAGGTTCTGCAACCGTACGTCCAACAGAAGGTGCTGGTGGTACGTTAGGAAGTCTGGGTGGATTCAGCGTGACCAATAACACTCAACTGGGCCTGACGTTTACTTATATGGCGACCGACAACATTGGTGTGGAATTACTGGCAGCGACGCCGTTCCGCCATAAAATCGGCACCCGGGCGACCGGCGATATTGCAACCGTTCATCATCTGCCGCCAACACTGATGGCGCAGTGGTATTTTGGTGATGCCAGCAGCAAATTCCGTCCTTATGTTGGGGCAGGTATTAACTACACCACCTTCTTTGATAATGGATTTAACGATCATGGCAAAGAGGCGGGGCTTTCCGATCTCAGTCTGAAAGATTCCTGGGGAGCTGCCGGGCAGGTGGGGGTTGATTATCTGATTAACCGTGACTGGTTGGTTAATATGTCAGTGTGGTACATGGATATCGATACCACCGCCAATTATAAACTGGGCGGTGCACAGCAACATGATAGCGTACGCCTCGATCCGTGGGTGTTTATGTTCTCAGCAGGATATCGTTTTTAATTCCGCACAAAAACGACCCCGTAATATACGGGGTCAATAAGGACATGGCATAAAGGGTATTATTTCTTCGCTTCTACGCCATCAGTTTCAGAGCGAATTAAAAATTTCTCAGTTGTTTGCGGAATATGCTGAATCAGCCAGTCGGCCATTTGCTTTTCCTCATTTAAAATCGCTTCGATGATCGGAATTGAGGCTGTATCACCGGCATTTTTTGCTGCTGCTAATAGTGAAGTATAACAGGCGATTTCAAATTGCTCGAAGACATACCCGCTAATAGAACCTTTGACTATTTCATCAGAAGGGAATATACCACCGATTGACTGCCCAAGCGCAGCTATTTTACTCATGGAATCTTTAATGACTGAACGTGAAATGTCATTACGATCAAGAATAGTTTCCAGTTGAACAATCTGGTTTTTGGTTTCACTAAGATGTTGTTCAATACGAGCGCGTAGTTCAGGATAATTATCTATACGGCTGGCCATGGATTCAAGCATAGATTCGGCTTGCTTTTCCATTGCGTGGGCGTCACGTAACCAGTCATGATAATGTTCAATACGATTCATGAAAATGTCCTCTTTATAAAATGACTAAAAGTTAAAGTTCATATTTCAGGCTTTATTTTCGGCTTTCTTATTTACGTTATTAAGGGCCAGATCAGTCAGTTTGATGTCGGTGGCCTTTTCTTCTTCCAGGGTTTCTTTCAGAAGCTTCGCTGCTTTACGGTAACCTAATTGTTCAGCCAGCGTCGCTAATGTCCCGTAACTGGCAATCTCATAATGCTCGACTTTCTGTGCTGCGGCAATCAGTGCGGCATCACGCACTTCGTTTTTCTCGGTACTTTCGATGACCTCATTAGCTTCTTCAATAAGACCTTCCATTGCCACACATTTCATGCGCTTAATTTTCAGATTCGATTCTGATTCCACAACTTGATCAATACGTTCAATCTGTCCATGTGTTTCCTCGAGGTGCGCATGAAAAGCCTGACTTAATTTTTCGTTTGATGTTGCTCTTGCGAGTTTTGCCAGTGCCCGGGTTAATTGTTTTTCTGCGCTGTAGGTATCTGAAAGCAGGTGAATAAATACATCTTCAATGGTCTTCATATTCATATTTTTCTCCAGTGGAATCACTGCGAGCCATATGGCCCGCAGATGCAATTATCTTTATCAGCTGATATTAATAATTAACGGTGAATCAGGATTTACCTGATTTATTACCACCGTTTTGTTGACCGCCTTTTTTACCCGCTTCAGATGCGCGTTGCGGATCATTTTTAAAATTACCGCCGCTATGCTGACCGCCTTTACGGCCTGCGTCGGATGCCTTCTCACGGTCTTCGGCGAAATTTCCTGAACCACCACGATGTTCGGCCATGTTATTTCCCCCGTTGCGTTGCATTGTTTCATTAATATGAGTGTTGTGTGTCGACACTCATTAAAATTAGTCGATAATGAGAATTGGTCAAATTAAGCGTAACGAGAAGAAAGTGGGAAAATATATTATGAGGAACGTTCTTGATATATTAACAATTGCCTGAGGAATAAGTGACTTAGAGAAAATTATTGATTTTACTGGTGTTATGTTGCGGGATTAATTTGTTTGATTATATTACTGTTGGGCGGAAAAATGACGTAAGTTGACGTTCGACAGGGGTAAGCGAAACGGTAAAAAGATAAATATTAAATGAATTTAGGATTTTTCCGGCTTCGTTAAAGAAAGTTAAAATGCCGCCAGCGGAACTGGCGGCTGTGGGATTAACTGCGCGTCGCCGCTTTCATCGGTTGTACAAAAGCTTTCAGTGCCGCCAGCATTTTCTCTGGCTCATTAATATGTTGCTCGATGATTTTAACAATGGCCGAACCAGAAATCGCGCCCGCAGCTCCTGCATCAATCGCTGCTTTTACCTGATCCGGGGCGGAAATACCAAATCCCTGCAATGGAGGTGCAGCGTTGTACTCTTTCAGCTTCGCAACCAGATGATTGAGGGGTAACGCGGCGCGGTTTTCTGCGCCGGTCACGCCCGCTCGTGACAGCAAATAGGTGTAACCACGACCGTAAGAGGCTATCTGGCGCAGCAGGTCGTCATCGGCATTTGGCGGGCAGATGAAGATAGGTGCGACATTATGACGCAACGCGGCCTGGCGGAAGGGCGCGGACTCTTCAACTGGCACATCGGCAACCAGCACCGAATCGACGCCGACTTTTTCGCACTGGGCATAAAACTCATCAATGCCTTTGTTAAACACCAGATTGGCATACATCAACAGGCCAATGGGAATGGTCGGGTGTTTCTGGCGAATCAGTGCCAGCATTTCAAAACATTGTGCCGGGGTTACTCCCGCCGCAAAGGCACGCAGTGTGGCGTTTTGAATTGTCGGGCCATCCGCCAGCGGATCGGAGAAGGGGATGCCTAACTCCAGCGCATCGGCACCGGCTTCAATTAGCGTATCGATAATTTTCAATGACTGCTCAATGCCCGGATCCCCGAGCGTGACGAAAGGAACGAATGCGCCTTCTTTGCGCTCCTTCAACTGGGCAAACAGAGATTCGTAGCGTTCCATCAGATTTCCCCTCGTGCTTTCAAAATATCGTGAACGGTGAAGATGTCTTTATCGCCGCGACCGGAAAGGTTAACCACTAGTAGCTGCTCTTTTTCCGGGTTTTCGCGCATCATTTTCAGTGCATGGGCCAGCGCGTGGGAGGATTCCAGCGCCGGGATGATCCCTTCGTGCAGGCACAGCGTTTTGAAGGCTTCAAGGGCTTCATCATCGGTAATAGACACGTAATCAGCGCGTCCAGTGCTGTTAAGATACGCGTGTTGTGGGCCGACAGACGGGAAATCCAGTCCGGCGGAGATGGAGTAAGATTCTTCAATCTGCCCGTCTTCGGTTTGCATCATCGGCGCTTTCATACCGAAATAAATGCCCACGCGACCATGTTTTAGCGGTGCGCCGTGCTCGCCAGTTTCGATACCGTGACCACCAGGCTCCACACCAATCAGGCCGACGTCGGTTTCGTTGATGAAATCTGCAAACATACCGATGGCATTCGAACCGCCGCCAACACAGGCGATAACGGCATCCGGCAGGCGACCTTCTCTTTCCAGAATCTGTGCTTTGGTTTCTTCGCCAATCATCCGCTGAAACTCACGCACAATGGTCGGGTAAGGATGCGGGCCAGCCGCGGTGCCCAGCATATAGTGCGCGGTTTCATAACTGCCGGACCAGTCGCGTAGCGCCTCATTACAGGCATCTTTCAGCGTCGCGGAACCGCTATGCACCGGGATCACTTCCGCACCCATTAAGCGCATACGAAAAACGTTAGGCGACTGGCGTTCAACGTCTTTGGCACCCATATAAATACGGCATTTCAGGCCGAGCAGGGCGCTGGCAAGGGCCGACGCCACGCCATGCTGACCGGCCCCGGTTTCGGCGATGATTTCGGTTTTACCCATCCGCTTCGCCAGTAAAGCCTGACCGAGCACCTGGTTAGTTTTATGCGCGCCGCCGTGCAGCAAATCTTCGCGCTTCAGATACAGCGTGGTTTTCGTCCCAGCCGTAATGTTCTGGCATTTGGTCAGTGCGGTTGGACGCCCGGCATAGTTTTTCAGCAGGTCGTTGAACTGGGCCTGAAATTCAGGATCTTTTTGCGCGCTGACAAAAGCTTCTTCCAGCTGGCGCAGAGCAGGCATCAGGATTTGTGGCACGTACATGCCGCCAAACTCACCAAAATAGGGATTAAGTAATGTTGTCATTGTTCCTTTCCTTAATATGCGCGCAGCGTCTGGAAAACCGAGGCCAAAAGACGTGCGTCTTTGATGCCTGGTTGCGACTCTACAGCAGAATTAAAATCAAGCCCGGCGCAGCCGGTTTGTGCCGCTTCCACGCAGTTATCTGCGCCTAAGCCACCCGCCAGCAGGACATTGCTAAGCGATTGACCGTTTAACAGTGACCAGTCGAAACGTTGCCCACTCCCACCCTGGCCGTTATCAAAAACATATTTATCGACGTGCTGCAAATCGCGTGCGGGCAGGGTTTCACCGACGCTTAATGCTTTCCAGATGGCAACGTTTTCCGGCAATGCCTTACGTAGTTCATCGATATACTGCTGGTCTTCACTGCCATGCAGTTGTACTGCCGCCAGCGATAACACCTTAGCGTTGTCCACCACATCGGCAATATTGTGATTGCGGAACACGCCAACGTATTGCAACGGTGCCGCAGCCATCACCGCCTGCGCCTGTTCAACATTGACGCAGCGCGGTGACGTTGTAACAAATATCAACCCACCGTAAATCGCCCCGGCATCATAAGCGGCTTTAGCATCTTGCCCACGCGTCAGGCCACACACTTTATTCTCACCCAGCAACACCCGGCGCACGGCGGCGTTCAAATCGTCATGGGCCATCAGCGCCGAACCAATCAGAAAACCGTTAGCGAAGTGGCTTAACTCGCGCACCTGAGCGTAAGTATTGATGCCGGATTCGCTGATCACCGTCACGTTGTGCCCCAGTTTCGGCGCAAGCTCGCGCGTGCGGTTGAGATCGATCGACAAATCACGCAGATCGCGGTTGTTGATACCGACAACTCTTGCCCCCAATGCAATGGCGCGCTCCAGTTCCTCGTCATTACTGACTTCGGTCAGCACGCCCATCGCCAGACTGTGGGCGACGGCGGCAAGCTGGCAATATTGTTCGTCGTCCAGCACCGACAGCATTAATAAGCAGGCATCGGCCTGGTAATAACGCGCAAGATAGATCTGGTAAGGGTCGATAATAAAGTCTTTACATAAAATCGGCTGCGGGGCGATCTGGCTGACGATGGGGAGAAAATCAAAGCTTCCCTGGAAATATTTCTCGTCAGTCAGCACCGAAATTGCCGAAGCGTAATTTCTGTAGACGGTTGCAATGCGTGCCGGATCGAAATCATCACGGATCACGCCTTTTGACGGCGACGCTTTCTTGCACTCCAGAATAAACGCCGTGCGTGCACCCTGTAGCGCATCATAAAAATGTCTCGTGCTCGGCTGAACCTCATTCTGAAAACTGGCCAGCGGTTGCTGCTGTTTGCGGGCTTCTACCCAAATCGCCTTGTCTGCGACGATTTTCGCTAAAACGGTTTGCATCATTTACCCTCGTGCCGCCAGTGCGGTTACTCTGTCGTAAGCGGAACCACTGCGCAGTACCTCAAGAACGGTTTGCGCATTGGCTTGCAGATCTTCATGGCCATGCAGGCGCATTAACATGGCGACATTCGCCGCGACGGCTGCTTCATGGGCGGCGTCGCCTTTACCTTGTAACAAGCGTGTTAAAATGTCACGGTTTTCTTCCGGTGTTCCGCCTGCCAGTTGCTCCTGGTGGTAAGGCGTCAGGCCAAAATCTTCAGCGGTCAGCTGATAGCTCTTAATTTCGCCATCATGCAGTTCGGCAACGATTGTCGGCGCGTGTAATGAAACTTCATCCATCCCGCCGCTGTGCACCACCGCCGCGCGTTGATATCCCAGCACGCGCAAGGTTTCGGCAATCGGCAGCACCAGCTCCGGGCTGTAGACACCAATTAACGCCAGCGGCGGATGCGCCGGGTTAATCAGTGGCCCCAGCACGTTGAACAGGGTGCGGGTTTTCAGTTGCTGGCGAACCGGCATTGCATGGCGAAATCCGGTGTGATATTTCGGCGCAAAGAGGAAACAGACGCCTAATTCGTCCAGCGCCTGGCGCGATTTATCGGCGTTCATATCAAGATTAATACCGAATGCCGCCAGCAGATCCGACGAGCCAGATTTACTGGAGACGCTACGGTTGCCGTGTTTCGCAACTTTCAGCCCACAGGCCGCGGCGACAAACGCACTGGCGGTGGAAATATTGATACTGTTGCTGCCGTCACCGCCAGTCCCGACGATATCAGCAAACAGATAATCCGGGCGCGGGAACGGCGCTGCGTTTTCCAGTAGCGCGGTTGCTGCTCCGGCGATCTCGTTCGGGTGCTCACCGCGAATTTTCATGCTCACCAGCGCCGCCGCCAGTTGTTCCGGCTTCAGCTCGCCACGCACCACCGCTGAAAACAGCTGGTGACTTTCTTGTTGGCTAAGCGTCTGCGCCTGATACAGTTTTTCCAGAATCGGTTGCAGCGTGTTGGTTGGCTCAAGTTTCTGCTGCGCCCAGGCCAGCGTTTGTTCCAGCAGGCGAGCGCCCTGGGTAGTAAGAATGGATTCCGGATGGAACTGGAATCCACAAACGCGATCCGCATCGTGACGTACTGCCATCACCATGCCATTAAAATGGGCATTGATGGTTAAACCTGCCGGAATGTTACTGCCAACCAGCGAGTGATAACGCGCCACCGGCAATGGGTTTGTTAATCCGGCAAACATCGCCTGACCGTCGTGTTCAATGCTGGAGGCTTTACCGTGGAGAATTTCGCCCGCCTGACCGACATAGCCCCCGTAAGCTTCGACAATCGCCTGATGACCAAGGCAAATGCCAATAATCGGCAGCTTACCGCGCAGGCGGGTAAGCAGTTCTGGCATACAACCAGCTTCGCTCGGCACACCGGGTCCTGGAGAAAGCATCAGCACCGGATTGCTCATCGTCGCCAGGCGTTCAATTAAGGTTTGCGCCGGAATATGGTTGCGGTAAATCACCACGTTATGCCCATTGCTGCGCAACTGATCTGCCAGGTTGTACGTAAAAGAGTCGATATTATCGAGCAGCAGAATGTCAGCCATCAGAAAGTCTCCTGTGCATGATGCGCGGTGGCAATAGCGCGCAGTACAGCGCGGGCTTTATTACGGGTTTCGTCGGCTTCCGACTGCGGAACAGAATCAAGGACTATGCCAGCACCGGCTTGCACGGTGGCGATACCGTTTTCCACCAGCGCCGAGCGGATCACAATGCAGGTGTCGAGATCGCCGTGCGCGGTGAAATAACCTACCGCGCCGCCGTAGCTGCCGCGGCGACGACCTTCCGCCTCGGCAATTAACTGCATAGCACGCACTTTCGGCGCACCGCTTAACGTCCCCATATTCATACAGGCGCGGTAAGCGTGCAGGGCGTCGAGATCGTGGCGCAGCTCACCGACCACGCGGGAGACCAGGTGCATCACGTAAGAGTAACGGTCAACTTTGGTGAGATCGGCGACGTAGCGGCTGCCGGGGGTGCAAATGCGTGCCAGGTCATTACGGGCGAGATCCACCAGCATCAGATGTTCAGAAAGCTCTTTATGATCGGTACGCATTTCCAGTTCGATGCGGCTGTCGAGGTCTCTGTCCAGTGAACCATCGGCACGACGACCGCGTGGACGTGTTCCGGCAATCGGGTAGATCTCAATCTGGCGGCTGGTGGCGTCATACTTGAGCGAACTTTCCGGCGACGCGCCAAACAGGGTGAAATCATTATCCTGCATAAAAAACATGTACGGGCTGGGATTACTCTTTTTCAGCACGTAATAGGCCGCCAGCGGTGACGGGCAGGGCAGAGAGAAACGGCGAGATGGCACCACCTGGAAAATTTCTCCGGCGCGAATCGCTTTTTGCAACAAACGCACTACGCCACCGAACTCTTCATCGCTCTGATTACATTCACAACGCATATGCGGCACGGAAACCACCGGCAGCGGTGGCGCGGTTTCGGTCAGTTGCTGGCGAAGATCGTTCAGGCGAGCAGTGAGACGTTGTTTTTCTTCTTCATTCGGAGCAAAAAGGCTGGCCTGAATGCGGGTGCTTTTTTTCTGATGGTCAATCACCATCAGCGTTTCAGCGAGATAAAAACAGAAATCAGGGCAGTTATTTTCCGCTGACAGTTGCGGTAAATCTTCAAACCCCGCCACAAGGTCATAAGAGAACAGGCCGCCGAAGAACATTGCTTCTCGTTCTTCCTTCGGTACATTCAACAGATTCTGCAATAAGCGGAAAGCGTCAAAAACCGAAAGGGAGCATAAGCGAGCGTCTTCATCCAGCAGTGGACTGACAGGGGGGAAGCGCAGCACACGGCAGTTTGGTGATTGTTCATTTTCCACACCCGCAGGCAGGGCGGTATCCAGTAGTGTCAGCAGGGCTTCACCATTGCCGGAAAGCGCCTGGATTGTGACGGTGTCACCTAAAGCTGTAATGCGCAGCGCACTGTCTACCAGCAGCAGGCTTTTTAAATCATCTTTGCTGTCGATATCTGCGGATTCCAGCAGCAGCGTTGCCGGACGATCCCCACACAACTGGTGAAAAAGCGCGGTGGGATTGTCGCGATAAGCGCCTTCGCAGGTTAGCAGTTCGAGAGTCGGTTTTTGTGTTTGCATTGTTATTCTCTAATTTTGTTCAAAAAAAAGCCCGCTCATTAGGCGGGCTGGGTATCTGATTGCTTTACGCATGGTGAATACACTGCCCGTTTCAGGAAGTGCGCCACCAACCTTTCAGTACGAAAATTGCTTTCATTGTCGATACCCTTTTTACGTGAACTTGCGTACTAGTTAACTAGTTCGATGATTAATTGTCAACAGCTCATTTCAGAATATTTGCCAGAACCGTTATGATGTCGGCGCAAAAAACATTATCCAGAACGGGAGTGCGCCTTGAGCGACACGAATTACGCAGTGATTTACGACCTGCACAGCCATACCACAGCTTCCGATGGCTGCCTGACGCCAGAAGCATTGGTGCACCGTGCAGTCGAGATGCGCGTCGGCACCTTGGCGATCACCGACCATGACACCACAGCTGCAATCGCGCCAGCAAGAGAGGAAATTTCACGTTCGGGACTGGCGCTGAATCTTATTCCCGGCGTGGAAATTTCCACGGTCTGGGAAAATCATGAAATTCATATTGTCGGGCTGAATATTGATATTACTCATCCGCTAATGTGTGAGTTCCTCGCGCAGCAGACAGAACGGCGCAATCAGCGGGCGCAGCAAATTGCCGAAAGACTTGAAAAAGCGCAAATACCTGGGGCGCTGGAAGGCGCACAACGACTGGCGCAGGGCGGCGCAGTGACGCGCGGTCATTTTGCGCGTTTCCTTGTTGAGTGCGGCAAAGCCAGTTCAATGGCGGATGTCTTTAAAAAGTATCTGGCGCGCGGGAAAACCGGATACGTTCCGCCACAGTGGTGTACAATAGAACAAGCTATTGATGTCATTCATCATTCTGGCGGTAAGGCGGTGCTAGCTCATCCTGGGCGGTACAATCTTAGTGCTAAATGGCTGAAAAGATTGGTTGCGCATTTTGCCGAACACGACGGCGACGCGATGGAAGTCGCGCAGTGCCAGCAATCGCCCAATGAACGCACCCAGCTGGCGACACTTGCGCGTCAGCATCATTTATGGGCATCACAAGGATCTGATTTTCATCAGCCATGCCCGTGGATCGAACTGGGTCGTAAACTCTGGCTGCCCGCAGGCGTTGAAGGCGTCTGGCAGCTATGGGAACAGCCGCAGAACACCACAGAGAGGGAATTATGAGCCAGTTTTTTTATATTCATCCTGATAACCCACAGCAACGTCTGATCAACCAGGCGGTGGAGATCGTGCGCAAAGGCGGGGTGATTGTTTATCCAACTGATTCCGGCTATGCGCTCGGCTGTAAAATTGAAGATAAAAACGCCATGGAGCGTATTTGTCGTATTCGCCAGCTGCCGGACGGTCACAACTTTACCCTGATGTGTCGCGATCTTTCTGAACTCTCGACCTATTCATTTGTGGATAACGTTGCGTTTCGTTTGATGAAAAACAACACGCCGGGTAACTACACCTTCATCCTGAAAGGGACGAAAGAAGTGCCACGCCGTCTGTTGCAGGAAAAACGCAAAACCATCGGTATGCGTGTGCCGTCTAACCCGATTGCGCAGGCGTTACTTGAAGCATTGGGCGAACCGATGCTTTCCACTTCGCTAATGCTGCCAGGCAGCGAATTTACCGAATCCGATCCGGAAGAAATTAAAGACCGTCTGGAAAAACAGGTGGATTTGATTATTCACGGTGGCTATCTCGGGCAGAAACCAACAACGGTTATTGATCTTACCGATGATACGCCGGTCGTGGTGCGTGAAGGCGTAGGTGATGTGAAGCCTTTCTTATAACAAATTGCGTTCCACGGATGGAAGACTATGGCAGGGAAGTTTCGCTGCATTTTGCTATTGATAGTTGGGCTTTTTTTCTCTTCGTTAAGTTATGCGAAAAACACGGAGATGCCTTCTTATGAAGAAGGCATCTCGCTCTTTGATGTTGAAGCCACTCTGCAACCGGATGGGGTGCTCGACATCAAAGAGAACATTCATTTTCAGGCGCGAAATCAGCAGATTAAGCACGGATTTTATCGTGATTTACCACGACTCTGGATGCAGCCTGATGGGGACGCAGCACTGCTGAACTATCATATTGTTGGCGTAACCCGTGATGGTATTCCTGAACCCTGGCATCTTGACTGGCATATCGGGTTAATGAGTATTGTCGTGGGCGATAAACAACGTTTCTTGCCCCAAGGCGACTATCATTATCAAATTCATTATCAGGTTAAAAATGCTTTCCTGCGTGAGGGAGATTCAGATCTGTTAATCTGGAACGTGACTGGTAACCACTGGCCGTTTGAAATTTATAAGACCCGTTTTTCTCTCCAGTTCTCTAATATTGCGGGTAATCCATTTAGCGAAATCGATCTCTTTACCGGAGAAGAGGGCGACACATATCGTAATGGCCGCATCCTTGAGGACGGAAGAATTGAATCCCGCGATCCGTTTTATCGTGAAGATTTCACGGTACTCTACCGTTGGCCTCACTCGTTACTTAGCAATGCCCCGGCTCCACAAACGACGAATATTTTCAGCCATCTTCTTTTACCCTCCACGTCATCGTTGTTAATTTGGTTTCCGTGTCTATTCCTGGTTTGTGGATGGTTATATCTCTGGAAGCGCAGGCCGCAATTTACGCCGGTAGATGTGATTGAAACCGATGTCATTCCGCCAGATTACACGCCCGGCATGTTACGTCTCGATGCGAAGCTGGTTTACGACGATAAAGGTTTTTGTGCCGATATCGTAAATCTGATAGTGAAAGGAAAAATTCATCTGGAAGATCAGTCTGACAAGAACCAGCAAACCCTGATTCGTGTTAATGAAGGCGTGACCAGAAATAATGCGGTATTACTGCCCGCAGAGCAGTTATTACTGGAAGCGTTATTCCGTAAAGGCGATAAGGTCGTTCTTATGGGGAGACGCAACAGAGTCTTACGCAGGGCATTTTTACGGATGCAGAAATTTTATCTGCCGCGTAAAAAGTCTTCGTTTTACCGGCCTGATACTTTTTTGCAATGGGGTGGACTGGCAATATTGGCGGTCATTCTCTACGGTAACCTGAGTCCTGTAGGCTGGGCAGGAATGAGTCTGGTGGGCGATATGTTTATTATGATCTGCTGGCTTCTTCCTTTTTTATTTTGTTCCCTTGAGCTTTTGTTTGCCCGCGATGATGACAAGCCTTGCGTTAATCGTGTCATCATCACTTTGTTTTTACCGCTGATTTGTTCAGGCGTGGCCTTTTATTCTCTCTATATCAATGTCGGAGATGTATTCTTTTACTGGTATATGCCAGCGGGTTATTTTAGCGCTGTTTTCCTGACCGGTTATCTCACTGGTATGGGGTATATTTTTCTGCCAAAGTTTACCCAAACTGGGCAGCAACGTTATGCCCACGGTGAAGCTATCGTTAACTATCTTGCGCGTAAAGAGGCGGCAACACACAGTGGGCGGCGGCGGAAAGGGGAAACACGGAAACTGGATTACGCGTTGCCAGGTTGGGCAGTCTCAGCAAACCTTGGAAGAGAATGGGTAGCACGTATCACCCCATCACTCACAGCGGCTGTTAGCGCCCCGGAAATTGCCCGTAGTGGCGTTTTGTTCTCATTACAGATGCACCTGAGTCTGGGGGCCAATACCAGTTTGTTGGGGCGAAGTTATTCCGGTGGTGGTGCTGGCGGCGGCGCGGGTGGCGGAGGCGGTGGTGGCTGGTAATTAAGCTGATGATAATCGAAACAAGCTTTAACCATAAAGATAGTGTAGTATGTTGCGCCTCAAAGCCAGGCCAGTTAAAACGTCGAGTCGTTTACTTAAGGCCTGAAGAGTTCAAACAGACTTTACTATCAGTGAGTCAGATGTAAGTTCTGACTCACTGTTGCACAAAAGCATATCAGACGCCTGGGAAGGCGACACCAAAAGGAAGCTCTATGAGCGAAAAGCTACAGAAAGTGCTGGCGCGTGCCGGCCACGGTTCTCGCCGTGAAATCGAATCTATTATTGAAGCCGGTCGTGTGAGTGTTGATGGCAAAATTGCTAAACTCGGCGATCGCGTTGAAGTTACCCCTGGATTGAAAATCCGTATCGATGGTCACCTGATTTCGGTACGTGAGTCCGCTGAACAAATTTGTCGCGTTCTGGCCTATTACAAACCGGAAGGTGAGTTGTGTACCCGTAACGATCCGGAAGGACGTCCAACGGTGTTTGACCGTCTGCCAAAACTGCGTGGCGCACGCTGGATTGCCGTGGGTCGCTTGGACGTTAATACCTGTGGTCTGCTGCTGTTCACCACCGATGGTGAACTGGCAAACCGTTTAATGCACCCAAGCCGTGAAGTTGAACGTGAATATGCCGTGCGTGTATTTGGTCAGGTTGACGACGCGAAACTGCGTGATTTGAGTCGTGGCGTTCAGTTGGAAGATGGTCCGGCAGCTTTTAAAACCATCAAGTTCAGCGGCGGCGAAGGGATCAACCAGTGGTACAACGTGACTCTGACCGAAGGCCGTAACCGTGAAGTTCGTCGTCTGTGGGAAGCGGTTGGTGTGCAGGTGAGCCGCCTGATCCGTGTTCGTTACGGTGATATCCCACTGCCAAAAGGTCTGCCACGCGGTGGCTGGACGGAGCTGGACCTCGCCCAGACTAACTATCTGCGCGAACTGGTGGAGCTACCGCCAGAAACCAGCTCTAAAGTCGCTGTAGAAAAAGACCGTCGTCGCATGAAGGCGAATCAGATTCGTCGTGCGGTGAAACGTCACAGTCAGGTGAGCGGCGGTCGTCGTTCTGGCGGACGTAATAACGGTTAATCAAAGTATGCCGGACGTCATATCCGGCATTTTTACAGATTAATAATCGATCCCTATCTGCGCTTTTACACCGGCATCAAACGCATGTTTGATGGGGCGCAACTCACTCACCGTATCCGCCAGTTCAAGAATATCCCGATGACAGCCTCGACCCGTGATAATCACCGTCTGTTGATGTGGACGTTCATTTAACGCCTGCAACACTTCTTCCAGTGGCAAATAGTCATACGCCACCATATATGTCAGCTCATCGAGCAAAACCATATCCAGTGAGGAATCAGCAAGCATCCGCTTTGCATGTTGCCAGACTTCGCGGCAGGCGGCGGTATCAGACTCGCGGTTTTGTGTATCCCAGGTAAAGCCCGTTGCCATTACCTGAAACTCAACGCCATGTGGCTCCAGCAGATTGCGTTCGCCATTAGGCCAGGTGCCTTTAATAAACTGCACGACGCCCACTTTTTTTCCGTGACCAACTGCGCGTGTTGCCGTACCAAATGCCGCGGTGGTTTTGCCTTTTCCATTGCCGGTAAAGACGATGATAATACCGCGTTCATCCTGGGCCTGGGCCACACGAGCATCTACTTTTTCTTTCACTCGCTGCTGACGCTGTTGGTAGCGTTCATCACTCATTGGGAAATTCCTGGTTTACGGCCCGGTTGGGCGTCAAAGGTCATGCCGGTTTTACGGCGGCTGTCATCGCCCATCAGCCAGAGGTAGAGCGGCATGATATCAGCGGGTGTTTTAAGTTTCTGTGGATCTTCGGTCGGGAAGGCGCTGGCACGCATTGCGGTGCGCGTACCGCCTGGGTTAATGCAGTTGACGCGCAGGCGCTGCTGATATTCATCGGCCAGTACCTGCATCATCCCTTCGGTGGCAAATTTCGACGCTGCATATGCGCCCCAGTTGGCTCGTCCCTGACGTCCAACGCTTGATGAAGTAAAGACCAGTGAACCGGCGTCCGATTTGAGTAATAAAGGAAGCAGTGCCTGGGTGAGCATAAAGGTAGCATTAACGTTGACCTGTATGACGTCCTGCCAGACCTGTGGATTTTGTTCGCTCATTGGGCAAACATCGCCGAGCAATCCGGCATTATGCAAAACACCATCCAGACGCGGATAATTAACGGCAATGCGCTGTGCCAGTTGTTGGCAATCTTCGGACCTGCAGGTCAGCAAATCGAGAATAAGCCACTGTGGCTGACGCCCAGTTTCTTCGTTTATGTGGCTGGCTACCTGACGTAATTTTTCTTCATTACGGCCCAACAGAATCACTGTCGCACCATAGCGTGCATACGTCATCGCGGCTTCACGACCAATACCATCACTGGCTCCCGTCACCAGGATAATGCGATCATTGAGTAAATCTTGTTTTGGCTGGTAATGCATGGCTACTCCTCAACGACGTTGTCTGTCGCGCTGCCAGTGTACTTTATGACTTTGGGGCTTTATGCCTGAAACAGAAGGGCATTTCAATCAGCCTGGGGCGATAACACCGCAAAATGGATACTTTGTCATACTTTCGCTGCAATAACATCTCTGCGAGACGGCTTAACATGCCTGTTGTAAACTGTGAGCCAAAGCGTTGTTTAACCAAGGTGGGGACTCGTGGAATTGTTGTCTGAATATGGTTTGTTTTTGGCGAAAATCGTTACCGTTGTGCTAGCGATTGCGGCGATTGCCGCCATTATTGTCAATGTTGCTCAACGTAATAAACGCCAGCGTGGCGAGTTACGGGTCAACAATCTCAGCGAACAGTATAAGGAGATGAAAGAAGAACTGGCCGCGGCGCTGATGGACTCACATCAGCAAAAACAGTGGCACAAAGCGCAGAAGAAAAAGCATAAGCAAGAAGCGAAAGCAGCAAAAGCGAAAGCCAAACTGGGAGAGGTGGCAACTGACAGTAAACCCCGCGTCTGGGTGCTGGATTTTAAAGGCAGCATGGACGCCCATGAAGTGAACTCGCTACGTGAAGAGATAACGGCTGTACTCGCAGCATTCAAACCGCAGGATCAGGTTGTACTACGTCTGGAAAGCCCTGGTGGCATGGTGCATGGTTACGGGTTGGCGGCTTCGCAGCTGCAGCGTCTGCGTGATAAAAACATTCCTTTAACTGTTACGGTAGACAAAGTTGCTGCCAGCGGCGGTTACATGATGGCCTGTGTGGCGGACAAAATTGTTTCCGCACCGTTTGCTATTGTGGGTTCCATTGGGGTGGTGGCGCAAATGCCCAACTTTAACCGCTTCCTGAAAAGCAAAGATATTGATATCGAACTGCACACCGCCGGGCAGTATAAGCGTACGCTGACCTTGCTGGGTGAAAATACCGAAGAAGGGCGGGAGAAATTCCGCGAAGAGCTGAACGAAACGCATCAGTTATTTAAAGATTTTGTGAAGCGTATGCGTCCGTCTCTGGATATTGAACAGGTGGCAACGGGTGAACACTGGTACGGACAACAGGCGGTAGAGAAAGGCCTGGTTGATGAAATCAACACCAGTGATGAAGTTATTCTTAGCCTGATGGAAGGCCGAGAAGTGGTCAATGTACGCTATATGCAGCGTAAACGACTCATTGACCGATTCACCGGCAGCGCGGCAGAGAGCGCAGATCGATTATTGCTACGCTGGTGGCAGCGTGGGCAAAAGCCATTGATGTAAAAGACAAACGCGAGGGTAAGACCTCGCGTTTTGCTTTAATCAACCAGGTGATATTTTTCTGAAAGCACATGGGCCAAGTGTTTGAACATATTAAACACCGCGGTGCTTTTGGCTGTTGGCAATCCTTGTTCATCTAAAAAGTAGTCGCCGGTAAATACCAGCACGCCATTACGCTGCGTGACGCCGGTGGCTTCAATCCCTGCGAGCGTATCCTCATGCTCACGAATGATTTTGTTGGCCTCTTTCAACAGCGTTTCGCGGTCGATGGGTTGTGTCTCTTTGTTCATTATTTACTCCTTAAACAAGGACATTAGTCTACGCCAGGCATGGCTTGCAGACAAATATACCACGCTGGTGGCAAGAGCGCCTTACTGGCAACTTTGGATTTTGCATGCTAATAAAGTTGCGTATCGGATTTTATCAGGTACAGTGTGACGCTTTCGTCAATCTGGCAATAGATTTGCTTGACATTCGACCAAAATTCCGTCGTGCTATAGCGCCTGTAGGCCAAGACCTGTTAACTCAGTCACCTGAATTTTCGTGAACAGAGTCACGACAAGGGGTTGATATCCGCAGAGAACGAGTCCATATCGGTAACTCGTTGCCAGTGGAAGGTTTATCAACGTGCGACGCATTCCTGGAAGAATCAAATTAGGTAAGGTGAATATGGGTAAAGCTCTTGTCATCGTTGAGTCCCCGGCAAAAGCCAAAACGATCAACAAGTATCTGGGTAGTGACTACGTGGTGAAATCCAGCGTCGGTCACATCCGCGATTTGCCGACCAGTGGCTCAGCTGCCAAAAAGAGTGCCGACTCTACCTCCACCAAGACGGCTAAAAAGCCTAAAAAGGATGAACGTGGCGCTCTCGTCAACCGTATGGGGGTTGACCCGTGGCACAATTGGGAGGCGCACTATGAAGTGTTGCCTGGTAAAGAGAAGGTCGTCTCTGAACTGAAACAACTGGCTGAAAAAGCCGACCACATCTATCTCGCAACCGACCTTGACCGCGAAGGGGAAGCCATTGCATGGCACCTGCGGGAAGTGATTGGTGGTGATGATGCGCGCTATAGCCGAGTGGTGTTTAACGAAATTACTAAAAACGCGATCCGCCAGGCATTTAACAAACCGGGTGAGCTGAATATTGATCGTGTTAATGCCCAGCAGGCGCGTCGCTTTATGGACCGCGTGGTGGGGTATATGGTTTCGCCGCTGCTATGGAAAAAGATCGCTCGTGGTCTATCTGCCGGTCGTGTGCAGTCGGTGGCAGTCCGCCTGGTGGTCGAGCGTGAGCGTGAAATTAAAGCGTTCGTGCCGGAAGAGTTCTGGGAAGTCGATGCCAGCACGACCACGCCATCTGGTGAAGCGTTGGCGTTGCAGGTGACTCATCAGAACGACAAACCGTTCCGTCCGGTCAACAAAGAACAAACTCAGGCTGCGGTAAGTCTGCTGGAAAAAGCGCGCTACAGCGTGCTGGAACGTGAAGACAAACCGACAACCAGTAAACCTGGCGCTCCTTTTATTACCTCTACGCTGCAACAAGCTGCCAGCACCCGTCTTGGATTTGGCGTGAAAAAAACCATGATGATGGCGCAGCGTTTGTATGAAGCAGGCTATATCACTTACATGCGTACCGACTCCACTAACCTGAGTCAGGACGCGGTAAATATGGTTCGCGGTTATATCAGCGATAATTTTGGTAAGAAATATCTGCCGGAAAGTCCGAATCAGTACGCCAGCAAAGAAAACTCACAGGAAGCGCACGAAGCGATTCGTCCTTCTGACGTCAATGTGATGGCGGAATCGCTGAAGGATATGGAAGCAGATGCGCAGAAACTGTACCAGTTAATCTGGCGTCAGTTCGTTGCCTGCCAGATGACCCCAGCGAAATATGACTCCACGACGCTGACCGTTGGTGCGGGCGATTTCCGCCTGAAAGCACGCGGTCGTATTTTGCGCTTTGATGGCTGGACAAAAGTGATGCCTGCACTGCGTAAAGGCGATGAAGATCGTATCTTACCGGCAGTCGATAAAGGCGATGCTCTGACGCTCGTTGAACTGACACCAGCCCAGCACTTTACCAAGCCGCCAGCCCGTTTCAGTGAAGCATCGCTGGTTAAAGAACTGGAAAAACGCGGTATCGGTCGTCCGTCTACCTATGCGTCGATCATTTCGACCATTCAGGATCGTGGCTATGTGCGTGTAGAAAACCGTCGTTTCTATGCGGAAAAAATGGGCGAAATCGTCACCGATCGCCTGGAAGAAAATTTCCGCGAGTTAATGAACTACGACTTCACCGCGCAGATGGAAAACAGCCTTGACCAGGTGGCAAATCACGAAGCAGAGTGGAAAGCTGTACTGGATCACTTCTTCTCGGATTTCACCCAGCAGTTAGATAAAGCTGAAAAAGATCCGGAAGAGGGTGGTATGCGCCCGAACCAGATGGTTCTGACCAGCATTGACTGCCCGACTTGTGGTCGCAAAATGGGGATTCGCACAGCGAGCACCGGGGTATTCCTTGGCTGTTCTGGCTATGCGCTGCCGCCGAAAGAGCGTTGCAAAACAACCATTAACCTGGTGCCGGAAAACGAAGTGCTGAACGTGCTGGAAGGCGAAGACGCTGAAACCAACGCGCTGCGCGCAAAACGTCGTTGCCCGAAATGCGGCACGGCGATGGACAGCTATCTCATCGATCCGAAACGTAAGTTGCATGTCTGTGGTAATAACCCAACCTGCGACGGTTACGAGATCGAAGAGGGCGAATTCCGCATTAAAGGTTATGACGGCCCGATCGTTGAGTGTGAAAAATGTGGTTCTGAAATGCACCTGAAAATGGGGCGTTTCGGTAAATATATGGCCTGCACCAACGAAGAGTGTAAAAACACGCGTAAGATTTTACGTAACGGCGAAGTGGCTCCACCGAAAGAAGATCCGGTACCATTACCGGAGCTGCCGTGCGAAAAATCAGATGCCTATTTCGTGCTGCGTGACGGTGCTGCCGGTGTGTTCCTGGCGGCCAATACCTTCCCGAAATCGCGTGAAACGCGTGCGCCGCTGGTGGAAGAGCTGTATCGCTTCCGCGATCGTCTGCCGGAAAAACTGCGTTATCTGGCCGATGCGCCGCAGCAGGATCCGGAAGGTAATAAGACTATGGTTCGCTTTAGCCGTAAAACCAAACAGCAATATGTCTCTTCGGAAAAAGACGGAAAGGCGACTGGCTGGTCAGCATTTTATGTTGATGGCAAATGGGTTGAAGGGAAAAAATAACCTTTAATTCTGTCAGGTTTTTATAAACAAAGGGTCGCGAAAGCGGCCCTTTTTTATTGCATATTATTTTTTCTTCACACCTATACACTAAGGCTATAAATGATATAGTGGTTATAGTTAGCACCTTTTTTATTATTAAATCGTATTAGTCACCCGCCAGGTGTGACGAAAAAACGATGTTCTGATGGCGTCTAAGTGGATGGTTTAACATGAAATTACAACAACTTCGCTATATTGTTGAGGTGGTCAATCATAACCTGAATGTCTCATCAACAGCGGAAGGACTTTACACATCACAACCCGGGATCAGTAAACAAGTCAGAATGCTGGAAGACGAGCTAGGCATTCAAATTTTTTCCCGAAGCGGCAAGCACCTGACGCAGGTAACGCCAGCAGGACAAGAAATAATTCGTATCGCTCGCGAAGTCCTGTCGAAAGTTGATGCCATAAAATCGGTTGCCGGTGAGCACACCTGGCCGGATAAAGGCTCGCTGTATATCGCCACCACGCATACCCAGGCACGCTACGCATTACCAAACGTCATCAAAGGCTTTATTGAGCGTTATCCTCGCGTTTCTTTGCATATGCACCAGGGCTCGCCGACACAAATTGCTGATGCCGTCTCTAAAGGCAATGCTGATTTCGCTATCGCCACAGAAGCGCTGCATCTGTATGAAGATTTAGTGATGTTACCGTGCTACCACTGGAATCGGGCTATTGTAGTCACTCCGGATCACCCGCTGGCAGGCAAAAAAGCCATTACCATTGAAGAACTGGCACAATATCCGTTGGTGACATATACCTTCGGCTTTACCGGACGTTCAGAACTGGATACTGCGTTTAACCGCGCAGGGTTAACGCCGCGAATCGTTTTCACGGCAACGGATGCTGACGTCATTAAGACTTACGTCCGGTTAGGGCTGGGGGTAGGGGTCATTGCCAGCATGGCGGTGGATCCGGTCGCCGATCCCGACCTTGTGCGCGTTGATGCTCACGATATCTTCAGCCACAGTACAACCAAAATTGGTTTTCGCCGTAGTACTTTTTTGCGCAGTTATATGTATGATTTCATTCAGCGTTTTGCACCACATTTAACGCGTGATGTCGTTGATGCGGCTGTCGCATTGCGTTCCAATGAAGAAATTGAGGTCATGTTTAAAGATATAAAACTGCCGGAAAAATAATTTCTTGCGTTATTATCGGCACCTTTTATGTAGCGAAGGTGCCGTAATATATTCTCTTTTGTTACTTATTTGTATACCGTGCACAATATTTTTATCCCTCATATTTATAGGGTAAATTACCTGTAAAGTAGTGTCTAATTACCCGCCTCGCAAACTCCAGTTTTCAAATATCTATTTCAGGTCAAAAGATTGAATTATTCACTGAAGACGATTCGTAAATTCGCTGGATTTTTGACTAAAGTTTCTTTAGGATTTGTCTTATCGTATGATTAATTACACCAATCGTTCAACGTCTTGCTGATAAGTGATGGCGATTATATGAGGTTAGCAATGCCTTCTGGAAATCAGGAACCCCGCCGCGATCCTGAATTAAAACGTAAAGCCTGGCTGGCGGTTTTTCTTGGTTCTGCACTTTTCTGGGTGGTTGTCGCACTGCTGATTTGGAAAGTGTGGGGATAACTATGGTTGGTCAGGAGCAACTGGAGTCGTCACCATTATGCCAGGATAGTGACAATGAACCAGAAACGAAACGGGAATGTTCCGTCGTTATTCCAGACGACTGGCAACTAACATCGCAGCAGCAAGCCTTTATAGAACTGTTTGCTGAAGATGATCAGCCGAAACAATAATTATCATCATTCTTATTACCCATTTTTAATGAATTAAAGGGCTTTTAATACACCGCAGCAATAACAGGTTGAGTTATCTCAACACAAAGTAATAACCGTTAAGGGTGTAGCCTATGATCAACACAAATATGAAATATTGGTCCTGGATGGGTGCATTTTCTCTGTCGATTCTCTTCTGGGCCGAACTCCTCTGGATCATTACTCACTGATCCTTGACCCCGCTGCGGCGGGGTTGTCATTTGCTTTGCCACAAGGTTTCTCCTCTTTTATCAATTTGGGTTGTTATCAAATCGTTACGCGATGTTTGTGTTATCTTTAATATTCACCCTGAAGAGAATCAGGGCTTCGCAACCCTGTCATTAAGGAGGAGCTATGTCGTCAACCCTACGAGAAGCCAGTAAGGACGCGTTGCAGGCCAAAGATAAAACTTACCACTACTACAGCCTGCCGCTTGCTGCCAAATCACTGGGCGATATCACCCGTCTACCCAAGTCACTCAAAGTTTTGCTCGAAAACCTGCTGCGCTGGCAGGATGGTAACTCGGTTACCGAAGAGGATATCCACGCGCTGGCGGGATGGCTGAAAAATGCCCATGCTGACCGTGAAATTGCCTACCGCCCGGCAAGGGTGCTGATGCAGGACTTTACCGGCGTACCTGCCGTTGTTGATCTCGCTGCAATGCGCGAAGCGGTTAAACGCCTCGGCGGCGATACTGCAAAGGTTAATCCGCTCTCACCGGTCGACCTGGTCATTGACCACTCGGTGACCGTCGATCGTTTTGGTGATGATGAGGCATTTGAAGAAAACGTACGCCTGGAAATGGAGCGCAACCACGAACGTTATGTTTTCCTGAAATGGGGAAAGCAGGCGTTCAGTCGGTTTAGCGTCGTGCCGCCAGGCACAGGCATTTGCCATCAGGTTAACCTCGAATATCTCGGCAAAGCAGTGTGGGGCGAATTGCAGGACGGTGAATGGATTGCTTATCCGGATACACTCGTTGGTACTGACTCGCACACCACCATGATCAACGGCCTTGGCGTGCTGGGGTGGGGAGTGGGTGGCATCGAAGCAGAAGCCGCAATGTTAGGCCAGCCGGTTTCTATGCTTATCCCGGACGTAGTGGGCTTTAAACTTACCGGAAAATTACGTGAAGGTATTACCGCCACAGACCTGGTTCTCACCGTTACCCAAATGCTGCGCAAACATGGCGTGGTGGGGAAATTCGTCGAATTTTATGGTGATGGGCTGGATTCACTACCGCTGGCGGATCGCGCCACCATTGCCAATATGTCGCCAGAATATGGTGCCACCTGTGGCTTCTTCCCAATCGATGCTGTCACCCTCGATTACATGCGTTTAAGCGGGCGCAGTGAAGATCAGGTCGAGTTGGTCGAAAAATACGCCAAAGCGCAGGGCATGTGGCGTAACCCGGGCGATGAACCGATTTTTACCAGTACGTTAGAACTGGATATGAATGACGTTGAAGCGAGCCTGGCAGGGCCAAAACGCCCACAGGATCGCGTTGCACTGCCCGATGTACCAAAAGCATTTGCCGCCAGTAACGAACTGGAAGTGAATGCCACGTATAAAGATCGCCAGCCGGTCGATTATGTTATGAACGGACATCAGTATCAGTTACCTGATGGCGCTGTGGTCATTGCTGCGATAACCTCGTGCACCAACACCTCTAACCCAAGTGTGCTGATGGCTGCAGGCTTGCTGGCGAAAAAAGCCGTAACTCTGGGCCTCAAGCGGCAACCGTGGGTCAAAGCGTCGCTGGCACCAGGCTCGAAAGTTGTTTCTGACTATCTGGCAAAAGCGAAATTGACACCGTATCTCGACGAACTGGGGTTTAACCTTGTGGGATACGGTTGTACCACCTGTATTGGTAACTCTGGGCCGCTGCCCGATCCTATCGAAACGGCAATCAAAAAAGGCGATTTAACCGTCGGTGCAGTGCTGTCCGGCAACCGTAACTTTGAAGGTCGTATCCATCCGCTGGTTAAAACTAACTGGCTGGCCTCGCCGCCGCTGGTGGTTGCCTATGCGCTGGCGGGAAATATGAATATCAACCTGGTTTCTGAGCCTATTGGTCATGATCGTAAAGGCGATCCGGTTTATCTGAAAGATATCTGGCCATCGGCACAAGAAATTGCCCGTGCGGTAGAACAAGTCTCCACAGAAATGTTCCGCAAAGAGTACGCAGAAGTCTTTGAAGGCACTGCAGAGTGGAAAGAAATTAACGTCGCACGATCCGATACCTACGGATGGCAGGAGGATTCAACCTATATTCGTTTATCGCCTTTCTTTGATGAAATGCAGGCAACACCAGCACCTGTGGAAGATATTCACGGTGCGCGAATCCTCGCAATGCTGGGGGATTCAGTCACCACTGACCATATCTCTCCGGCGGGCAGTATTAAGCCCGACAGCCCAGCGGGTCGATACCTACAAGGTCGGGGTGTTGAGCGAAAAGACTTTAACTCCTACGGTTCGCGGCGTGGTAACCATGAAGTGATGATGCGCGGCACCTTCGCCAATATTCGCATCCGTAATGAAATGGTGCCTGGCGTTGAAGGGGGGATGACGCGGCATTTACCTGACAGCGACGTAGTCTCTATTTATGATGCTGCGATGCGCTATAAGCAGGAGCAAACGCCGCTGGCGGTAATTGCCGGGAAAGAGTATGGTTCAGGCTCCAGTCGTGACTGGGCGGCAAAAGGTCCGCGTCTGCTTGGTATTCGTGTGGTGATTGCCGAATCGTTTGAACGAATTCACCGTTCGAATTTAATTGGCATGGGCATCCTGCCGCTGGAATTTCCGCAAGGCGTGACGCGTAAAACGTTAGGGCTAACCGGGGAAGAGAAGATTGATATTGGCGACCTGCAAAATCTACAACCCGGCGCGACGGTTCCGGTGACGCTTACGCGCGCGGATGGTAGCCAGGAAGTCGTACCCTGCCGTTGTCGTATCGACACCGCGACGGAGTTGACCTACTACCAGAACGACGGCATTTTGCATTATGTCATTCGTAATATGCTGAAATAACAAGTATTTGCTTGCCGGTTATTTTGCTTCCGGCAAGCAAATTAATTCCACAATGCAAGAGGGTTATTTGTTCAGCAAATGACCCATTTTCTCGGCTTTGGTATCGAGATAATGTTCGTTATTGGGGTTACGACCTACAATCAATGGTACGCGTTCAACAATATTAATCCCCGCTTCGGTCAGAATTTCGACTTTTTTCGGGTTATTGGTTAACAAGCGGACTTCATTGACGCCAAGGAGTTTGAACATATCAGCGCAAAGAGTGAAGTCGCGCTCATCAGCGGCGAAGCCTAACTGGTGGTTAGCCTCTACAGTATCGTAACCTTGATCCTGCAGTGCGTAAGCGCGGATTTTATTCAGCAGACCAATGTTACGACCTTCCTGACGGTGATACAGCAAAATACCACGGCCTTCCTCGGCAATTTGCGTCAATGCCGCTTCGAGCTGGAAGCCACAATCGCAGCGCAAGCTGAACAGGGCGTCACCGGTCAGACATTCGGAATGGACGCGCGCAAGTACCGGGGTATGCCCGGAAATATCGCCATAGACTAGCGCGACATGATCGTGTCCGGTTGCCAGTTCTTCAAATCCCACCATCAGGAAATCGCCCCATGGGGTTGGCAGTTTGGCTTCTGCCACACGTTTAAGCTGCATGAAATTCTCCAGATAATGCTGGTTCTGTATTGGCTTATTTTGCCATAACGAGAAGGGGTTCACCTAATCACGACGCGTCGATCGTTCACGGAATGGCACAAATCTGTCAATTTTTCCTGGAACTGGCATTTTCAGTTATGATTGTGGGACTTATCAAAAAGGAGAGGCCATGCGTTCGATTGCCAGACGTACCGCAGTGGGAGCTGCACTATTGCTTGTTATGCCAGTAGCCGTATGGATTTCTGGCTGGCGTTGGCAACCTGGAGAACAAAGTTGGCTACTAAAAGCGGCTTTTTGGGTTACTGAAACTGTCACCCAGCCCTGGGGCGTCATTACACATTTGATTTTATTCGGCTGGTTTCTCTGGTGTCTGCGTTTTCGCATTAAGGCTGCCTTTGTATTATTTGCCATTCTGGCGGCCGCAATCCTTGTTGGACAAGGCGTTAAATCCTGGATCAAAGACAAAGTCCAGGAACCACGACCTTTTGTTATCTGGTTGGAAAAAACACATCATATTCCGGTTGATGAGTTCTACACTTTAAAGCGAGCAGAACGCGGAAATCTAGTGAAAGAACAGTTGGCTGAAGAGAAAAATATCCCACAATATTTGCGTTCACACTGGCAGAAAGAGACGGGGTTTGCCTTTCCTTCCGGTCACACGATGTTTGCTGCCAGTTGGGCACTACTGGCCGTTGGTTTGCTGTGGCCGCGTCGGCGAACGTTAACCATTGCTATCTTGTTGGTCTGGGCAACTGGAGTCATGGGAAGCCGCCTGCTGCTCGGGATGCATTGGCCACGCGATCTGGTAGTAGCTACGTTGATTTCGTGGGCGCTGGTGGCGGTGGCAACGTGGCTTGCGCAACGAATTTGTGGGCCATTAACACCACCTGCGGAAGAAAATCGCGAAATAGCGCAACGAGAACAAGAAAGTTAACGCTGGTTGATTTTCCGAATTTAGCCCTTAAATCATCAACAATGCGCGTGGATGCCATTTCGCAGACGGCGCGAAAATGGTACTTTAAAGGGCTATTGCGGTAAGTTGACCATAATTTATTCGCTCTAACCACATAACGGGAAGTAATGTGAAATATTTACTCATTTTCTTACTGGTGTTAGCGATCTTCGTGATTTCGGTCACGTTGGGTGCGCAGAACGATCAACAGGTGACGTTTAATTATCTGTTAGCGCAAGGGGAGTACCGTATTTCCACATTGCTGGCGGTATTGTTTGCTGCGGGTTTTGCTATCGGTTGGTTGATTTGTGGCCTGTTCTGGCTGCGAGTTCGTGTTTCCCTGGTGCGCGCTGAACGTAAAATAAAGCGACTGGAAAACCAGCTTTCACCCGCGACTGACGTGGCTGTAGTGCAGCACTCGTCAGCGGCGAAGGAATAACTTTCTATGCTGGAGTTGTTGTTTCTGCTTTTGCCTGTAGCCGCTGCCTATGGCTGGTATATGGGCCGCAGAAGTGCGCAACAAAACAAGCAAGATGAAGCCAACCGCTTGTCGCGTGATTACGTAGCGGGGGTTAACTTCCTGCTTAGTAATCAACAGGATAAAGCGGTAGACCTGTTTCTCGATATGCTTAAAGAGGATACAGGCACCGTTGAAGCCCACCTTACGCTCGGAAACCTGTTCCGTTCGCGTGGCGAAGTTGATCGCGCTATTCGCATCCATCAGACCCTAATGGAAAGCGCCTCGCTGACCTATGAACAGCGTCTGTTGGCGATTCAACAACTGGGGCGTGATTACATGGCCGCCGGGTTATATGACCGCGCGGAAGACATGTTCAATCAGCTGACCGATGAAACTGACTTCCGCATTGGCGCGCTGCAACAGTTGCTACAAATCTACCAGGCTACCAGCGAGTGGCAGAAAGCAATTGATGTTGCCGAACGCCTGGTGAAGCTGGGTAAAGATAAACAGCGCGTCGAAATTGCCCATTTCTACTGTGAGTTAGCCCTGCAGCATATGGCCAGCGACGATCTCGATCGTGCCATGACCTTGCTAAAAAAAGGGGCGGCGGCAGATAAAAACAGCGCCCGCGTATCCATCATGATGGGACGCGTGTTTATGGCGAAAGGAGAATACGCCAAAGCCGTCGAAAGTCTGCAACGTGTCATATCCCAGGACAGAGAACTGGTTAGCGAAACGCTGGAAATGTTGCAAATTTGCTATCAGCAGTTGGGTAAAACTGCCGAATGGGCAGAATTCCTGCAGCGCGCGGTGGAAGAGAACACCGGTGCCGATGCTGAATTGATGCTTGCGGATATCATCGAAGCGCGCGACGGTAGTGAGGCCGCACAGGTCTATATTACGCGCCAGCTTCAGCGTCATCCGACCATGCGTGTGTTCCATAAGTTAATGGATTACCACTTAAATGAAGCGGAAGAAGGGCGTGCCAAAGAGAGCCTGATGGTGCTGCGTGACATGGTTGGCGAGAAGGTACGTAGTAAGCCTCGTTATCGCTGCCAGAAATGTGGTTTTACCGCATACACCCTCTACTGGCATTGTCCGTCTTGTCGGGCCTGGTCAACCATTAAACCGATTCGCGGTCTTGATGGCCTGTAATTTTTAAAAAAATCCGACTTTAGTTACAACATACTAGTTATTTATGTCCCATTGTGCTCCGGCAACGGCGGCGCAGAAAAAGCCTGCCAGGGGAGAAATCGCAACTGTTAATTTTTTATTTCCACGGGTAGAATGCTCGCCGTTTACCTGTTTCGCGCCACTTCCGGTGCCCATCATCAAGAAGGTCTGGTCATGACGTTAACTGCTTCATCTTCTTCCCGCGCTGTTACGAATTCTCCTGTGGTTGTTGCCCTTGATTATCATAATCGTGATGCCGCGCTGGCCTTTGTCGACAAGATCGACCCACGCGATTGTCGTCTGAAGGTCGGCAAAGAGATGTTTACATTGTTTGGGCCACAGTTTGTGCGCGAACTTCAACAGCGTGGTTTTGATATCTTTCTTGACCTGAAATTCCACGATATCCCCAACACTGCAGCGCACGCTGTCGCTGCTGCAGCTGACTTAGGCGTGTGGATGGTGAATGTTCATGCCTCTGGTGGGGCGCGTATGATGACCGCAGCGCGTGAGGCACTGGTTCCGTTTGGCAAAGATGCACCGCTTTTGATTGCTGTGACAGTGTTGACCAGCATGGAAGCCAGCGACCTGGCCGATCTTGGCGTGACACTGTCACCTGCAGATTATGCAGAACGTCTGGCAGCACTGACGCAAAAATGTGGCCTTGATGGTGTGGTGTGTTCTGCTCAGGAAGCTGTGCGCTTTAAACAGGTATTCGGTCAGGAGTTCAAACTGGTTACACCGGGCATTCGTCCGCAGGGGAGTGAAGCAGGTGACCAGCGCCGCATTATGACGCCAGAACAGGCGTTGGCGGCTGGTGTTGATTATATGGTGATTGGTCGCCCGGTAACGCAATCGGTAGATCCAGCGCAGACGCTGAAAGCGATCAACGCCTCTTTACAGCGGAGTGCATGATGAGTGATTCCAACAGCCGTCTGGTCTACTCTACAGAAACCGGGCGTATTGATGAGCCCAAAGCGGCCCCAGTACGCCCTAAAGGCGATGGTGTGGTGCGTATTCAGCGTCAGACCAGTGGACGTAAAGGTAAGGGCGTTTGCCTGATTACCGGTATCGATCTCGATGATGCCGAACTGACAAAACTTGCAGCGGAACTGAAGAAAAAATGCGGCTGCGGCGGAGCAGTTAAAGATGGAGTTATTGAAATCCAGGGCGATAAGCGTGATTTATTAAAATCACTACTTGAAGCGAAAGGGATGAAGGTAAAACTCGCAGGCGGTTAACATAAAAAGCCACGGATATATCCGTGGCTTTCGAATATTTTACTGTGTGTATTATTCAGTTATTTCGTACTGAACAGAATCAAGCGTATTATAATTGCGAGTCGATAATCGACATTTATTTACGATTATTTACCGACCTGGTGACCAATAACACCACCGACAGCTGCGCCGCCTAATGTACCCAACGTACTGCCATCGGTCAGTACTGCACCGCCTAATGCCCCTGCACCCGCGCCGATTGCGGTGTTGCGGTCCCGTTTAGACCAGTTAGAACAGGCACTCAGAGACATTGCCAGGGTAATTGCCAGAACAGCCGCGGTCATTTTTTTGCTCGTTACAAACATAATACTCTCTCCTGAATTTATGATTCACGGAAGTAAGCTCTCTATAACTATAATAGCTAAGAATAAGCCTGGTGAAATTATTCCGTGAAATCCGCTCGCGCGCAGGGTTATATCACGCAGGTGATAATGACTTCCTGTTATATCGCTGATAATAATTTTATATCTTGAGAGTGTTAATAACAGGTAAATAGTCTTAATTATCAACCAGGAATCATCTTAGAGCGGATGATTTGCCAAACTGCAAATCATCCGTAGAGAAGGGAAATGGTTAAATGTCAACGACGTGAACGGTGAGTTTACTGTGCTCAAGATGCATCAGATCGCTGGCGCGTATTTTCGAATCGGTAATCACGCGATTGAATCGCTCAACGGGACCGATGGAGTATGAATGTACAGCACCAAATTTCGAGCTGTCAGTCAGGACTATCGCTTCGCACTCTTTTTCCAGCACGGCATTCACCACATCGGTACGCATCATATCGCGACCGGTGAATCCAGTTTCAGGTTGCCAGCCATCAATACCAATAAATGCTTTGCTGAAATGTACCTGTTGGATGCACTGGCGTGTCAACGGGCCAACCATACTTTCGCTTTTTTTCTGGTACACGCCACCGAGCAAAATAACTTCACAAGGCGCGTCTTTCAGCAAATGCGCGATGTAGCTGCTGACCGTGATGATAGTGACATTTTTCTTCTGCTCCCCCAGAGTCCGGGCGAGCAGGGCATTGCTGCTGCCATTTTCGATAAAGATGGTTTCGCCCGGTTGAACCAGTGACGCGGCAAACTCGGCGAGTTCACGCTTCAGCGTATAGTTGCTCATCATACGGGTTTCGACGTCATCACTATCAAGCGAAACTGCAAAGCCATGTGCACGGCGGAGGTAACTCAGTTTTTCGAGGGTGTTGAGATCCTGGCGAATGGTAACTTCAGAAACTCCAGTGGCTTTTGCCAGATCGGTTACGCTAACCTGACCCTGGTCAATGACCATCTGTAGAATAGTTTGTTGTCGGGAATTCATCGCTGTAATTCTTATAACGTTATAATACTAAATAAAAAAATACTGACGCGCCGGGCATCCTCAAATAGGAAAACCTGAAGGCACGATTGTTAAATCTCCCACGGTGCCTTCGGGATGTCTGGCGTAGATTCAGCAACCTGGCGCAAGAGTTCTGCTTTAAGTATCTCGAGATTATGGATCGCAGAGTGGTAATCGCCTGCCACAAGGATATCTAACACAATATCAATACGTTCGGCAACGCGCTGGGCATCAAATTCAGACATCAAGGACATCCTTATAGCAAAAGGGGGAAAATGAATAATGCAAAAATTGCCGCTAAAAGAGAAGTGTTTAACAGCAACGGCTAATTATCATCCGGGAATACGATATATAATGACGGAATATAGCGCTAAGTATATATATTCATCTACTTATGCGCGCTTCAGATAGCGTTTATACCAGCGTTCGAAGGCGACGGCGGGCATCGGTTTGGCAAACAAAAATCCTTGCCGCTCATTGATCCCATTCTTGGTTAAAAAAGCATCTTCCTTTGCACTCTCTACACCTTCGGCGATCACCTGAAGATTCAATGCCTGGGCCACAGCGACGATCGCCCGGACCAGTGACTGCGAGACAGGTTGTTTGTGAATATCTCGAACAAAAACCTGGTCAAGTTTGATGGCATCGATCGGAAAGCGCGCCAGTTGCGAAAGTGAAGAGTAGCCGGTACCAAAATCATCCAGATGCACTTGCGCACCTAGTTGGCTAAATTGTTGAATAACAGACAGCGCCAGTTCATCATTCTCAATCAGACAACTCTCTGTCAATTCAACATCAATAGGGCAGTATTCAAAATTGAGTTCCTGGAGAACCTGTTTCAGGGCGGTGAAAATGGTTTGATCGGCGAGCTGACGTGCAGAAATATTTACCGCCACTCGCAGGTTAATACCTTTATCCCGCCACTTTGCCACCTGGCGTACGACATCGAGAATCACCCAACGGCCTAAAGGCACAATTAGCCCTGACTCTTCGGCGTAGGAAATGAAGTCCAACGGTGGAATCAACCCACGTTCAGGTGACTGCCAACGTACTAGTGCTTCCAGACTGCGCACTTCGCCACGCCAGGTGATTTTCGGTTGATAGTGAATAACCAACTGATCGTTTTCCAGTGCTTTACGCAAGTTGGTATCCAGCCAGAGATATTCAAATACCCGCTGATTCATTTCTGGGGTAAAAACGCAAAATTGTCCTCGTCCGCCTTCCTTCGCTGTGTACATTGCCGTGTCGGCGTGACGAATAATAGCCGCGCTGTCCGAACCATGTTCGGGAGAGAGTGAAATACCTACTGAACAGCTGGTATAAACTTCAATTAAACCAATGCGGAAAGGGAGCCGTAAGCGGGTCAAAATTCGTGATGCCATTGCTTCCAGCGCGCTTTGTGAGGTATTGGATGCGAGTACCAGAAACTCATCGCCACCTGGACGCGCCAACACCTGGTCATGTTCGAGACAGCTTAAAATAGCCAATGACACGTCGCGTAATAACTGGTCACCAAACAAATGCCCATAGGCGTCGTTGACCTTTTTAAAATTATCCAAATCAAGATACACAACCCCAACTTTATTGTTATCTGCATGATTAATAGCGTGATCGATTAACTCCTGCATTGCGTTACGATTCGGCAGTCCGGTGATACTGTCGGTATTTGCCAGAATACGCAGTCGCTCCTGAGCGCGGCGCTCTTCGGTAATGTCGGTGCCGGAACAGATTAAAAAAATCTCGTTTTTGCCACTGCCGCTGTGGACAAATTTATTGCGAAACAGAAACAGCCGCTGGCCTTTACGTGTTGGTATCCACAGTTCGACTTCATATGCATTGCCGCTTCGAAAAAATACACGGTTATTGCGCCTGGATGCCGCAGCTTCACGACGGCTCATAAACAGTTTAAACACGCTTTGGCCAATGACGTCGTGTTCGTTCAACCCAGTGTAATCTTCACATAACCGATTGAAGCGTTGGATATTCCCCCGGCTGTCGAGAATCACTATTGCGGAATGTGCTTCAGAAACTACCTGCTCAGCAAAGGAAAGCCCGTGTGATAAATCACGAGCAACTGCCGGTGTGTCATGCCATGCAGACGCGTTGCCAGCCCATTCCCGTTTATTGATTTTTCGTCCTACCAGATGCACAGAAAGATCGCTCTCATCGACGGTCAGACTCATCATCAGGCTGGAGGTGATGACCGTCATTTCCCTGATGCGAGCAGCCTGTTCGGCAGATAACTGCAACGTACGTTCAGGTTCTGTGGTTTCGGTGGTAGAAAAGCGCAAAACATCGCTGCTTTCCGTCAACCGCCAGTATGGATTGTGCGATCCGAGAAAGTTGTACAACGTTGTGGACTCCCTAACGGTTTTCATGATGCATATCCTCCGGTTAACAGCGGAGTCCGCGGTTAAATAAAAGGAACAACATGACTTACATGAAATTAACGGCGGCTAAACACATTGTTTTTTTTATATATTTATTTGTAATCTAGTTTTGGAAAAACGCCAGTTTTCAAACGAAAGTCAGTTAAAAAACTGCCGGGATATGATGAAGGTAGAGCGGGGAAATAAACGGCCCATTCATAAGGAATGGGCCGTGAAAGGAGATTACGCGACCGGGCGCGCAATAATGCTGCGGGTTTCCATGCGGACTTCGGCAATGGTGACGTCAATAACGTCAGTTACTTTATAAACCGTTTCACCTTTAATTTGTACGGTGCCGTTTTCCTGGCTGCAAACCAGTTCATCGCGCACAGCGTGTAAGAAAGGTGCAGGAATAAAGGCGATAGCGCCGTTATCAACCAAACGAACACGCATGCCGCCACGGCTGATATCGACAATTTCCGCCGAGAAACGGGTGTCGGTCCCGGCTTTGTCTTTCAGGAAGCGTGCGTATAACCAGTCACCAACATCACGTTCTGCCATCCGGTTGAGACGGCGACGCTCGGCCATTTGCACAGTGATTTCATCCTGTGGACGCGTCGCAGTTTCGCCTTTGATAACCGCTTTCAGCAGACGGTGGTTGATCATGTCGCCATATTTACGGATCGGCGAAGTCCAGGTGGCGTATGCTTCCAGACCGAGGCCAAAGTGAGGACCGGGTTCAGTGCTAATTTCAGCAAATGACTGGAAGCGACGAATGCGGCTGTCGAGGAAACCAGTTGGTTGCGCATCCAGTTCACGACGCAGTTTGCAGAAACCGTCCAGCGTGAGCACTTCTTCGGCATCGACATGCAGACCGTGCGTTTTCAGCAACGCTGCCAGCGCGTCGGCATTCGCCGGATCAAAGCCCATATGCACGTTATAGATACCAAAACCGAGCTTATCGCGCAGTACGCGAGCCGCACAAATGTTAGCGGCAATCATCGCTTCTTCGACGATACGGTTGGCAATGCGACGAGGCTCGGCGACGATATCCAGCACTTCACCTTTTTCACCGAGAATAAAGCGGTAATCCGGGCGATCTTTAAACACCAGTGCGTGGTTATGACGCCACTCGCCGCGGCGTTGGCAAATTTGCGCTAGCAAACGGACTTGTTCGGCAATTGCTTCACTTTCAGGCTGCCAGTCACCGGTATTCTCCAGCCAGTCAGAAACCTGGTCATACACCAGCTTCGCTTTGGATTCGATGGTGGCGGCAAAGAATTCGATATTATCTTCAATGGTGCCATCAGCGGAGAGCGTCATGCGGCATGCCAGTACCGGGCGGACTTCATTGGCGCGCAGTGAGCAGAGATCGTCAGAAAGCTCGCGAGGCAGCATAGGGATGTTGAAGCCAGGCAGATAGTTGGTGAATGCGCGAATTTTCGCGGCTTTGTCCAGCTTGCTGCCTTCAGCAATCCACGCGGTTGGATCGGCAATCGCCACAATCAGCTGAAGTTTGTCATCCGGCAACGCCTTAGCGAAAAGGGCGTCATCCATATCTTCTGTGCTGGCACTGTCGATGGTGACAAAATCCAGCGCGGTCAGATCTTTACGAACCAGACCTTCATCGAGCATTTCGGTAGCGACGCCGTCTGGTGCTTCTTTTTCCAGATTATGGCGCGCAAGGGTAACCCACCACGGTACAAAGTGGTCGTCACCAAAAGTGATGTATTGTGTCAGTTCAGCATAGAAAGAACGATCGCCTTTCAGCGGATGACGGCGCATTTCGGCAACTGCCCAGTCGCCTTCTTTAAACTCGTGGTTCAGACCACGGGCTGCGCGGCAAGGAATGGCGTCTTTTAAGAGTGGATGATCAGGAACGATGGCCAGACGGTCATTTTTGCCCTGAACTTTACCCACGAAACGAGTCAGAAACGGTTCAACCAGTTCTTCTGGCTCTGCGGATTCACGTTCTTTTTCACTGTGGATCACCGCGATAATTCGGTCGCCATGCATGACTTTTTTCATCTGCGGCGGCGGAATGAAATAACTTTTTTGCGCGTCGACTTCCAGGAAGCCAAAACCTTTTTCTGTGGCTTTTACCACCCCTTCAGCGCGTGGCGTCTGGGAATGCAGTTGCTGTTTAAGCTGCGCTAGCAGCGGGTTGTCCTGAAACATAATTGTCTATTTTGGTGGCCATTAGAGCGGCTGACAGTTTTACGCGAATCTGTCTGACGCGGCAAGGTTAATATGTCTCACCCAACGCGATTTTTAAGCGATTTATCCAGCCACACAGCCCGCTCCATACCAGCAGATTAATAATCTGCGTTGATGATTTTTCGTGTTCGAGTAAAGGGCTGAACTGGGCGGCGCTAAAGCGATCGGGTGCTCGGGTCAGCCATTGTATCGCCTGAACGGTAGCGCGCTCAACAGAATGACGGTCAGCCCATTGGTTAATTTCATTTTCGCCCTTGCGCAGAAGGGTGCTGATTTTTTTATATTCATTTGATGAATCCATACAGGCGGCAAAACAAGCAGGACTGCCATTTATCCGCGCGCATAACAACGCCGCAAGCTGATTATCCGGCTGTGTATTAACCCGTGTGCTGTTTAACAACCTTTCGAGAAGGGAAAGTGAAATAGGGTGGAGAGAGAGTATTTCGGCCAGTTGGCAAAGTTCTGCAGTTGAACTTTTTGTGTGTTCTTCAGGTAGTTTTTCCACCTCATAGCTGCTTCGCCAGCGTAATGATTCATCAGCAAACAGTGACGCGTCGGCGTAGTTTTGTATCTCCAGCCCGGGTAACCAGCGTACCGGATGCCCGAGATAAGCCTGAAATGTCGCAATTGTCCGCGCCTGAAAGCCAATAAAACCAATGATTTGGTTAATGATCACACAGTCCCAGGCAGTAAGACCGACGTCATTCAGATGCTGGCGCGATCGGTTGTCGATAATAGAAGGCGAGCTAGCCAGTTGGCGGGCATATTGCGTGATTTGTGCCAACCGATGATTACTTTCCCTGGTGGAATCAGGCCCGGGGAGCGGCGTAAGTCGCGCCGAATAGTAGTTACATAACCGCTGGACGCCGCAAACCTGAGCAACCGTCAGGGCCGTCGACAAGCGTTCATAAGCGGTGAAGGTCTGTGAACGGGTCACGGTAAGCTGGTCAGGGAACAACTCCACTGCAAGAACACGCGCAGGGTCCAGCCATGAAAGGAAGGGGGCCAGCGTTTCTTTTTCAAGGATCACGTCGAGTAGAAAGGGATCGCTGACCTTTGCGGCTTCCGGGACCAGAGGCAGAACGTCATACTCCGTAGTACTGGATTGCGTTTCATGATACCAGTGGCTTTTGCCGGTGATGTGGCGTTGTTCCATGGGCGCTCCTTGGTCGTAAAGGAAATCGTTATCCTGACGCAAGGCGGGAAGGGGAGAAAGACGGATCGGCGATAACAAATATCAGAAAGGTATAACAGAGATAACGGGCGGCAGAACGCCGCCCATCTTTACCAACAGAACGATTATTTCAGTTCGAGTTCGTTCATTGCAGCAATGCTGAAACCGCCGTCAACGTGGACCACTTCACCGGAGATACCGGCAGAGAGATCGGAGCACAGGAATGCCGCAGAGTTACCCACATCTTCAATAGTAACGGTACGGCGAATCGGGGTAACGGCTTCGCAATGAGCCAGCATTTTGCGGAAGTCTTTGATACCGGAGGCCGCCAGAGTACGGATCGGACCAGCAGAGATGGCGTTAACACGCACACCTTCCGGACCCATCGCGTTCGCCATATAGCGCACGTTCGCTTCCAGAGACGCTTTTGCCAGACCCATAACGTTGTAGTTCGGGATAGCGCGCTCAGCGCCAAGGTAGGAAAGGGTCAGCAGGGCAGAACCCGGATTCAGCATGGAGCGGCAAGCTTTTGCCATTGCAACGAAGCTGTAGGAGCTAATGTCGTGGGCAATTTTGAAGCCTTCACGAGTAACGGCGTTAACATAGTCACCATCCAGCTGATCGCCAGGTGCAAAACCAATAGAGTGTACGAAACCGTCAAATTTCGGCCAAACTTTCCCCAGTTCAGCGAACATGGTGTCGATGCTGGCATCTTCGGCAACATCGCATTGCAGAACGATGTCAGAACCCAATTGAGCGGCAAATTCTTCTACGCGGCCTTTCAGTTTGTCGTTCTGGTAGGTGAATGCCAGTTCAGCTCCTTCGCGGTGCATCGCCTGAGCGATACCGTAGGCGATGGACAGTTTGCTGGCAACACCGGTTACCAGAATGCGCTTACCGGAAAGAAAACCCATAGCTTTAATCCTTATTGTTGATGCTTGTTGTGCCTGAAAATCAGGCGATTCGTCGTTTTAGTAAACAGTACGAACAGATAAACGGTTATTATAATCAACCTGGCTGTGGGTGGCTATAGTTGCGCTTTCTGTACCGGAGAGAAGCTGCGGTACAGAGCATTTTGCGTTATCTACTCTTGACGCCTGCAAGGGGTAGGTTGGGGAAATATCTTATAGAATCTGACTATGAAACTATTCGTATTAGCTCCGATAAGTTTGATGATGAAAACAGAACTGGCGACAACAAGTAGCAGCCTTTCTGATGAATTGACCCCAACTTAATATTGTCAACTATCTTCACAGAATCTCCACAATCTCTTCATTATCAGAATATGCACCATGAATAAGATAAAAATACTTTCCATTACTTTGGAGAAACGTATAATTAGCAAAAATGAGAACGATCATTCTCACCAAGTGATAGGCCAGGAGACAGAAATGACCAGCAAGCTGGAGATACGCCACAAACAGCGTCAGGATGAAATCATTAACGCCGCCCGTCGGTGTTTTCGTCGCTGCGGGTTTCATGCCGCCAGTATGTCGCAAATTGCCAGCGAAGCTCAGCTTAGCGTGGGTCAGATATATCGTTACTTCGCCAACAAAGACGCCATTATTGAAGAGATGGTTCGCCGTATCATCGACTTTCGTATTGCCCAAATGGACATTGACGCGCGTACCGATCACTTCCCGGAAGTCCTTGCCTTGCGTAAATCCTTAAATGAGGACGACGACGCGCTGATGCTGGAAGTGGCTGCAGAAGCCACACGCAACCCGCGGGTTATGGCAATGCTTGAAGAAGCTGACGCCAGAATGTTCGCTAACGGTTGTGCACATATGAAAAGAATGCATCCCCATCTTAGCGAGGAGCACATTCGTTGCTGCGTTGAAGTGTTTGCTACCATGATGGAAGGTACGGTTTATCGTCGTTTAACACCGCAAAAAAGCGATCCACAACATCTGCAGGAAATATATCAGGATATTGTTAGTATGTTGATAAATAAATAAGAACAGAATTAACCAATAGCGGGGGATATTAATCCCCCTTATTTCATTGCGAAATTCATTTCGCGATGCGGGTTCGTTATAACTGAATATCCCTGACATATCCTCATTAATTTTAATGAGGAGGGTATTTCTCACCCTGGAGAAAATAATGAAGTATATAGCAACATCTGTAGTGGCAATGCTGCTCTTATCTGGTTGTGATAATACGCAAAGTAACAATTCATCCCCGTCAGAAACAGAAGTCGGCGTTGTTACAGTCAAATCTCAACCGGTCTCGGTAGTCAGTGAATTAACCGGACGCACCAGTGCTGCGCTCAGTGCCGAAGTACGTCCGCAGGTTGGGGGAATTATCCAGAAACGCTTATTTAAGGAAGGTGATCTGGTCAAGGCTGGACAGCCGCTCTACCAGATTGATGCGGCCAGTTATCAGGCTGCATGGAATGAAACTCGGGCAGCATTACAACAAGCACAGGCACTGGTAAAAGCCGATTGCCAGAAAGCGCAGCGTTATGCCCGACTGGTGAAAGAGAACGGTGTTTCACAACAGGATGCTGATGATGCTCAGTCTACCTGTGCACAAGATAAAGCCAGTGTAGAGGCGAAAAAAGCCGCACTGGAAACTGCGCGCATTAATCTTGACTGGACCACGGTAACCGCACCGATTTCAGGGCGCATTGGCATTTCGTCGGTAACCCCTGGCGCACTGGTGACCGCGTCGCAAGATACAGCGTTAACGACTATTCGTGGTCTGGATACAATGTATGTCGACCTCACTCGCTCCAGTGTCGATTTATTACGTCTGCGTAAACAGTCACTGGCGACCAACAGTGACACCATGAGCGTCTCACTTATTCTGGAAGATGGCACAACCTACAGCGAAAAAGGGCGTCTGGAACTCACCGAAGTCGCTGTAGATGAGTCTACCGGTTCGGTGACATTACGGGCGATTTTCCCCAATCCACAACAGCAGTTATTACCGGGAATGTTTGTTCGCGCTCGTGTCGATGAAGGCGTGATGGAAGACGCTATTCTCGCGCCGCAACAGGGCGTCACGCGCGATGCTAAAGGCAATGCAACTGCGCTGGTGGTGAATAAAGACAATAAAGTAGAGCAGCGAACGCTCGAAACGGGAGAAACATATGGTGATAAATGGCTGGTGCTAAACGGCCTGCACAACGGCGACCGACTGATTGTTGAAGGTTCTGCCAAAGTCACTTCAGGGCAGACGGTCAAGGCTGTTGAAGTTCAGGCTAATGGAGGCAACGCCTGATGTTTTCGCGCTTTTTTGTTCGCCGCCCGGTCTTTGCCTGGGTTATCGCCATTTTGATTATGTTGGCGGGGATTCTGGCTATTCGCACATTGCCCGTCGCGCAATATCCTGACGTTGCGCCACCGACCATTAAAATTTCAGCCACTTATACTGGTGCTTCTGCCGAAACGCTGGAGAACAGCGTGACTCAGGTTATCGAGCAACAACTCACTGGGCTTGATAATTTACTCTATTTCAGCTCAACCAGCAGCTCTGATGGTTCGGTCAGTATTAATGTGACCTTTGAACAAGGTACCGATCCAGATACTGCACAGGTTCAGGTGCAGAATAAAATTCAGCAGGCGGAGTCGCGCCTACCCAGCGAAGTGCAGCAAACGGGTGTTACGGTGGAGAAATCACAAAGCAACTTTTTGCTGATTGCTGCCGTGTATGACACCACTGACAAAGCCTCCAGTTCGGATATCGCCGACTGGTTGGTTAGTAACGTTCAGGACCCGCTGGCGCGTGTTGAAGGTGTGGGGAGTCTGCAAGTCTTTGGCGCGGAATACGCTATGCGCATCTGGCTTGACCCGGCCAAACTGGCGTCTTACTCGCTAATGCCTTCAGACGTGCAAAGTGCTATTGAAGCGCAAAACGTGCAGGTTACTGCCGGGAAAATAGGGGCATTGCCTTCACCGAATACTCAGCAACTGACCGCAACGGTACGTGCGCAGTCTCGCTTGCAGACGGTGGATCAGTTCAAAAATATTATCGTGAAAAGCCAGTCAGACGGCGCAGTTGTTCGTATAAAAGATGTGGCTCGCGTTGAGATGGGCAGTGAAGATTATACCGCTATCGGCAAACTTAACGGTCACCCGTCTGCCGGGGTTGCTGTAATGCTTTCGCCCGGTGCGAATGCGCTGAATACGGCGACGCTGGTCAAGGATAAGATTGCCGAATTCCAGCGGAACATGCCGCAGGGATACGACATCGCTTACCCGAAAGACAGCACTGAATTTATTAAAATCTCTGTAGAGGACGTAATTCAGACGCTGTTTGAAGCCATCGTATTGGTGGTTTGCGTGATGTATTTATTCCTGCAAAACCTGCGTGCCACACTGATTCCGGCGTTAGCTGTCCCCGTCGTTTTGCTGGGCACATTCGGCGTTCTTGCGTTGTTTGGCTATTCGATTAATACCCTGACGTTGTTTGCAATGGTGCTGGCGATCGGCTTGCTGGTGGACGATGCCATTGTGGTAGTGGAGAACGTCGAACGCATTATGCGTGACAAAGGGTTGCCCGCGCGTGAAGCCACGGAAAAATCAATGGGCGAGATTTCTGGCGCACTGGTTGCCATTGCGCTGGTGTTGTCAGCCGTATTCCTGCCTATGGCCTTCTTTGGGGGATCTACGGGGTAATTTATCGTCAGTTTTCGATAACCATTATCTCCGCAATGCTGCTTTCCGTGGTGGTGGCATTGACCTTGACTCCCGCCCTGTGCGGTTCCGTCCTCCAGCATGTTCCGCCACATAAAAAAGGCTTTTTCGGCGCATTTAACCGCTTTTACCGCCGTACTGAAGATAAATATCAGCGAGGCGTAATTTATGTCCTGCGCCGTGCTGCTCGAACGATGGGGCTTTATCTCGTACTGGGTGGTGGAATGGCCCTGATGATGTGGAAACTGCCGGGCAGTTTCTTACCCACTGAAGACCAGGGCGAAATCATGGTGCAGTACACGCTGCCGGCCGGGGCGACCGCTGCACGTACAGCAGAAGTGAATCGCCAGATTGTTGACTGGTTCCTGATTAACGAGAAAGCAAATACCGATGTCATTTTTACCGTTGATGGTTTCAGTTTTAGCGGCAGCGGACAGAACACCGGGATGGCGTTTGTTTCGTTGAAAAACTGGTCTCAACGTAAAGGGGCAGAAAACACCGCCCAGGCTATCGCCCTACGGGCAACCAAAGAGCTGGGCACAATTCGTGATGCCACGGTATTTGCGATGACGCCGCCAGCCGTTGATGGGCTGGGGCAAAGCAATGGTTTTACGTTTGAATTGTTAGCTAACGGTGGAACCGATCGCGAAACACTACTGCAAATGCGTAATCAGTTGATAGAAAAAGCGAATCAAAGTCCGGAGTTACATTCTGTTCGTGCCAATGATTTGCCACAAATGCCGCAATTGCAGGTAGATATTGATAGTAATAAAGCGGTGTCATTAGGGTTGAGTTTGAATGATGTCACCGACACCCTGTCCAGTGCGTGGGGCGGTACTTATGTGAATGACTTTATTGACCGTGGTCGTGTGAAAAAAGTCTACATTCAGGGCGACAGTGAATTTCGTTCCGCGCCGTCAGACTTAGGTAAATGGTTTGTGCGCGGTAGCGATAACGCCATGACACCATTCTCTGCTTTTGCGACCACCCGCTGGCTGTATGGACCGGAAAGACTGGTGCGCTACAACGGTTCTGCAGCCTATGAAATTCAGGGGGAAAATGCGACTGGCTTTAGTTCCGGTGATGCAATGACAAAAATGGAGGAACTGGCAAACAGTCTTCCTGCGGGAACAACCTGGGCCTGGAGTGGTTTGTCATTGCAGGAGAAACTGGCCAGCGGTCAGGCATTGAGTCTGTATGCAGTTTCTATTCTGGTGGTTTTCCTCTGCCTTGCAGCACTGTACGAAAGCTGGTCAGTCCCGTTCTCGGTCATTCTGGTGATCCCTCTGGGGCTTCTTGGCGCGGCGCTGGCGGCCTGGATGCGTGATTTAAACAACGATGTTTACTTCCAGGTGGCGCTATTAACCACTATCGGCTTGTCGTCGAAAAACGCCATTCTGATTGTGGAATTTGCTGAAGCGGCGGTTGCAGAGGGTTATTCCTTGAGTCGTGCGGCATTACGCGCGGCGCAGACTCGTTTACGCCCAATCATCATGACCTCGCTGGCGTTTATTGCGGGGGTAATGCCGCTGGCGATAGCAACCGGCGCAGGGGCGAACAGCCGCATCGCCATTGGTACGGGCATTATTGGCGGTACGCTGACCGCTACGTTGCTGGCTATTTTCTTTGTTCCTCTGTTTTTTGTACTGGTGAAACGTTTGTTTGCCGGTAAATCGCGCCGTCAGGAGTAAGTTATGTTGCGTCGTTCTCTTATTTTTCTGGTGCTGTTGAGTGCGGGATGTGTCTCGCTCGATCCCCACTACAGCACGCCTGAATCCCCAATCCCGGCGACCTTGCCGGGAGCACAGGGCCAGGGAAAGGCAATCAGCCATGACTGGCAGCAGGTGATCCACGATCCCCGATTGCAGCAGGTGGTGACTATTGCACTGAACAGTAACCGCGATGTGCAAAAAGCGATTGCTGATATTGACTCAGCACGGGCGCTCTATGGGCAAACTAATGCGTCGTTATTCCCGACGGTGAATGCGGCCTTAAGTTCAACCCGCAGTCGTTCGCTGGCGAATGGTACGGAAACCACTGCCGAGGCTGACGGCACGGTGTCCAGTTTTACGTTAGATCTGTTTGGTCGTAATCAGAGTTTATCTCGGGCGGCGCGAGAAACCTGGCTTGCCAGTGAATTTACAGCCCAGAACACCCGTTTAACGCTGATTGCTGAAATCAGCACCGCCTGGCTGACACTGGCGGCCGATAACAGCAACCTGGCCCTGGCAAAAGAAACGATGACCAGTGCAGAAAACTCATTGAAAATTATCCAGCGCCAGCAACAGGTTGGCACGGCGGCAGCGACAGATGTCAGTGAGGCGATGAGTGTTTATCAGCAAGCGCGCGCCAGCGTTGCCAGCTATCAGACACAAGTGATGCAGGATAAAAATGCGCTGAACTTACTGGCAGGTACAACGCTTGAGGAAAATTTGCTACCGGGAACACTGGAAAGCCTGCCGGAACAGATGATAAGTCTGGTTCCTGCGGGAGTGTCATCTGACGTTCTGCTGCGTCGCCCGGATATCCAGGAAGCGGAACATAATTTGAAGAGCGCCAATGCCGATATTGGCGCGGCGCGGGCTAACTTTTTCCCGACGATTTCGCTGACTGCCAGCGCTGGTGTTGGCAGTGACGCATTGTCGTCGTTGTTCAGCCACGGAATGCAGATCTGGTCATTTACGCCATCGGTCACATTACCGCTGTTCACTGGCGGAAGTAATCTGGCGCAGCTTCGTTACGCAGAAGCACAAAAGCGTGGACTCATTGCCACCTATGAAAAAACCGTTCAGAGCGCATTTAAAGATGTCGCTAACGCACTGGCGCGGCGGACCACGCTTGAAGAGCAACTGGATGCACAGCGCCAGTATGTTAAAGCTGAGCAACAAACGGTCGATGTTGGCTTGCGTCGCTATCAGACGGGTGTTGGTGATTACCTGACCGTGTTGACGGCGCAGCGCAGCTTGTGGAGCGCACAGCAGGAGCTGCTGGCACTGCAACTGACTGATTTTACAAACCGAATCACGCTCTGGCAGTCGCTGGGCGGCGGCATGTCATCACTCAAGTAAGGAATAATATGGCTAGAGTCTCTCTTTCATGGGCATTGATTCTTGGTCTTTTAGCCGGTATCGGCCCGATGTGTACCGATCTTTATTTGCCGGCTTTGCCGGAGATGTCTGAGCAACTGGCGGCAACCACGACCATAACGCAATTAACGCTGACTGCATCACTGATCGGTCTTGGCGTCGGACAACTGTTATTTGGCCCTCTGAGCGACAAAATAGGGCGTAAACGTCCGTTAATCTTGTCGTTGCTATTGTTTATTGTTTCTTCCATTTTGTGCGCGACAACGAACAATATTTACTGGCTGGTGGTCTGGCGTTTTATTCAAGGGATCGCGGGGGCGGGTGGTTCGGTGCTCTCTCGTTCTATTGCTCGTGACAAATATCAGGGAGTAACGTTGACCCAGTTTTTTGCGCTGTTAATGACGGTGAATGGCCTGGCACCGGTGTTGTCGCCAGTGCTGGGCGGGTACATTGTTAGCACTTTTGACTGGCGCACTTTATTCTGGGTAATGGCTGAAATTAGCACCGTATTGTTGCTGGGCTGCGTGTTATTTATTAATGAGACCTTGCCAGAAAATAAAAGGGGCTCATCATTGCTATTAACCGGACGACGCGTGGTGCAGAACCGCCGTTTTATGCGCTTTTGCCTGATTCAAAGTTTTATGCTGGCAGGCTTGTTTGCGTATATCGGCTCTTCGTCGTTCGTGTTGCAGAAGGAATTTGGCTTTAGTCCAATGCAATTTAGCCTGGTGTTTGGCCTTAACGGCATCGGACTTATCATTGCTTCATGGATCTTTTCGCGTCTGGCGCGACGGATTAATGCGATGACATTGTTGCGAGGTGGCCTGATAGCGGCAATTTTGTGTGCATTGCTCACGGTCTTATGCGCATGGACACAATTGCCCATTCCGGCACTGGTGGCATTATTTTTCACTATTGCATTTTGTAGCGGCATCGGCACTGTTGGCGGGGCAGAGGCTATGAGTGCAGTAGGGACACAGGAATCTGGAACGGCGTCTGCGTTGATGGGGATGAGCATGTTTGTCTTCGGCGGTATAGCCGCGCCATTGTCGGGATTTGGCGGAGAAACACTGTTAAAAATGAGTCTGGCAATTACGGTGTGTTATACACTGGCATTCCTGGTTGCTCTCACCAGAATCGACAATCAAAAGTAATGAATACCTCATCCTGAGGGGGGGGCCCTGTCAGGATGAGGTGCAGAACACTAACGGTCCTTACGCCACGCATCCGCCGTCAATGCTTCGCCAAAGTGCCCGGCAATCAGCCGTTTGGTGAGTTCATGCAGCGGTGATGCCAGCACATCCGCGGTGCTGCCTCGCTCGACAACCTCGCCCTGATGCATCACCAGCACCTGGTCGCTAATGTGCTTCATCATTCCGATATGCTGGGTAACATAAATATACGAAATGCCCTGTTTTTCCTGTAATTCCAGCATCAGATTAATCAACTGCGAACGCATCGACATATCCAGTGAAGCGAGGGCTTCATCGGCAATAATGACTTTTGGGCGCAATATCAGCGCGCGCGCCAGACCCAGACGCTGTTTTTGCCCGGGGGCCAACATATGCGGATAGTAACTGACGTGATCCGGTAGCAGCCCAACCATACGCATCGTTTCAATAATCTGTTTGCGACGCTGTTCCGGTTCCAGGTTGGTGTTCAGGCGCAGTGGAAAATCCAGAATTTGCGAGATACGTTGACGGGGATTCAACGAGGTCGAAGGATCCTGAAAAATCATGCGAATACGCTGACTGCGGAAGGAATAATCGCCAAAATGCAGTGGATGATCGTCAATCAATAACTCGCCGCTGGTAGGTTCTATCATCCCCGCCAGCATTTTTGCCAGCGTGGATTTACCCGAACCATTCTCGCCAATAATCGCCAGTGTCTGGCCTTCACGTAGCGTAAAGCTCAAGGGTTTTACCGCTTCTACGGTCTGACGACGAAACCAACCGGTCCGGTAGCGGAACGTTTTACTTAAATTACGCACTTCAAGCAGCGTTTCGATCATCTCACTCTTTCTCCATGTTCAGCGGGAAATGACAGGCATAGAGATGATTTTTCGCCCCCGTCAAACGTGGCGTCACAATGCATTCTCGTTGTGCATACGGGCAACGTGGCCCCAGACGACAACCAATCGGTAACTGTTCCAGCAGTGGGATAGCGCCGGGTAGCGTATTGAGGCGACTTTTATGCGGCATCGCGCTGCCGAAGTCTGGTATCGCGCGGATCAGCGCCTGGGTATAAGGATGATGTGGCATCGTCACCAACTCCTTACTCGGCGCGGTTTCCACCGTTTGACCGCAGTAAAGCACGTTAATTTTATCCGCCCATTGGCTAAGCATTTGTAAGTCATGGCTGATAAGCAAAATAGTGGTATTGCTGTTTTGGTTGAGGCGCGTCAGCAGGCGAAAGATTTGCGCCTGGGTTGTTGGCTCCATTGAGTTGGTCGGTTCGTCAGCAATCAGCAGACGCGGTTGATTCGCCAGTGCAATGGCTATCATCACTTTCTGACATTCACCTTCGGTCAACTCATAGGGAAAACTGCGCATCGCATCTTTGTGATCTTTAATCCCCACGCGGTGCAGCAGTTCAATGGCACGCCGTTTGCGCCAGCCAAAACGCTGCCACCAACGGCCTTTATAGGTCCAGGCTGGGATGTTTTGCATCAACTGGCGACCCACACGTTCTGAAGGATCTAGACACGACTGCGGTTCCTGGAAAATCATCGACACGTTGTGGCCAACCAGCTTGCGCCGTTCGCGTGCGGAGAGACGCAGCAAATCGATGTCATCAAAACGCATACGGTCTGCAGTAACACGCCAGTTATCTTTATTCACCCCACAAATCGCTTTCGCAATCAAACTCTTGCCGGAACCGGATTCACCAACAAGACCGCGGATTTCACCTTCGGTTAAGGTCATGCTTACGCGGTCAACTGCCTTAACCCACTCATCCCCGGTTTTAAATTCAATGGTCAGGTTACGAATATCGAGTAATGGCATTATTCCACCCCCGCAATAATTGCACGACGGACACCGTCGCCAAGGAGGTTAACCAACAGCACGCTAATCATAATTGCCGCACCAGGCAGCATGACAGTCCACGGGGCGACATAAATCAGTTCCAGCGCATCACCGAGCATCGCTCCCCATTCAGGCGAGGGGAGTTGTGCGCCAAGATCGAGAAAGCCCAGCGCGGCGATATCGAGAATTGCCATCGACAGTGCGCGGGTGATCTCGGTGACCAGCCCGGCAGTGATGTTAGGCATCACAGCAAACCAGAGAATATTCAGCGTTGATGCGCCATCCAGACGGGCGGCGATAACGTACTCTTTTTCCAGTTCGTCATGCACCATGCTGTAAATCGAACGTACCATACGCGGCAGCAATGCCAGCCAGACAGCAAACATAGCGTGGGACAAACTCGGTCCGGCAAACGCTACAACGATAATTGCCAACAGCAGGGAAGGGATCGCCAGTAAGGTATCCAGAATATGGTTAAGCACCGCTGAGCGGAGGCCGTGCGTCGCCCCGGCGAAGGTGCCCAGTACCAGGCCACAGATCGTCGCGGCAAGTGTCACCACAAATGCGCCACCCACGGTTGGTGCAGCTCCGCTCAGTAAACGGCTTAAAACATCGCGTCCGAGGTCGTCAGTCCCCAGGAAGAAAGAAACTTCGCCATAGCGCGACCATGACGGCGGCAATAATTGGTAACCGAGAAATTGCTGGTCGATGCCGTAAGGCGCAAACCAGCCGCCAAAAATACACAGTACAGCCAGCCCCGCGCAGCCGTACAGGCCGACCATCGCAGAGGCGTCACTATAAAATTTGCGCCAGGCGGTACGCAGCGTGCCCGGCGGGCGCTTTTCGCTGTATACGCTATCGTAAGGCATACCATTCCTTATGTTTCAGAGGGTTAGCCATGGCACCCAAAATATCAGAAATCACGTTAACAATAATGACCAGTGAGCCACACACCATCACTCCGGCGGAAATGGCTGCGTAATCCTGCTGGCGGATGGCGTTAATTAACCAGCGCCCTAAACCCGGCCAGCTAAAAACCATTTCGGTGATCATCGCCAGCGTCAGCATGGTGGAAAACTGTAAGCCCAGGCGAGGAATAACCGGCGGTAACGCGTTATGCAGAACGTGGCGACGCAAAATAGTAAAGCGCGACAAACCGCGGGTCGCCGCCGCTTTTACATAGTTCTGGTCATACACTTCAATAGTGCTGATACGCATCAGGCGGATCACTTCAGTTGTTGGCGCAACCGACAGGGTGATCACGGGCAATATCATATGGCGGATTGCGCTCATGATCATTTCATCCCGCCATGGTGAGTCCGAAAGCCAGGCATCAATCAACGCAAAACCGGTAATCGGTTTCACTTCGTAGAGCAGATCGAAACGCCCTGAAATGGGCAACCAACCTAGCGTGAGTGAACAAAACAGCGTCAACAGAAGCGCCAGCCAGAACACCGGGATTGAAAAGCCCAGCAAGGCGATGGCGTTGATCAAGTTATCCTGCCACTTATGGCGCGTAATCCCGGCAATCATCCCCACGGGGATGCCAACAATCAGCGCAAAACCGAAGGCGAGGATGCACAGTTCCATCGTCGCCGGGAAGACCTCTTTTAACTGTTCGGCAATTGGTTGACCGTTAATGCTGGAAACACCAAAATCCCAGTGGATCAGGCCATTAAACCAGAACACCCAGGCATTCCACAGTGACGCGCCTTGTAACGGCGCGTGTGGAGTGAAATAGCTCAAGCTGAAGCCAACGAAGGTCAGCAGGAACAAGGTGACAATCAATAACAAAATGCGGCGTAAGGTGAAGATAATCATGGTTTTTTCACCTCATCCTGTTTCTCGCGATACACCCCAGCAAAGGAGGCGTTACCAAACGGGCTAAGTACCAGACCTTTGATATCGTACCGATAGGCCTGCAAACGCAATGACGACGCCAGCGGCAAAATGGGCAATTCCTGCGCCAGAATACTCTGCGCTTCGTCATAGGCTTCAATACGCGCCGCCAGCTGCTGCGAGGAGAGCGCCTTACGCAACACGCTGTCGAATTTCGGATCGCACCAGTGGGCGAGGTTGGTCTGTGAATGAATTGCCGCGCAGCTCAGTAACGGACGGAAGAAACTGTCCGGGTCGTTACTGTCCGTCGCCCAACCGGATAACGTCAGATCATGGCTCATATCCATCAACCGCGCCTCCTGAAAGCGACCTTCTACCGGCACAATCACCACTTTTACGCCAACCTGCGCCATATCCGCCTGAATCAGTTCGGCAGTTTTCAGTGGACTGGGGTTCCACGCCTGCGAACGTGTGGGCACCCACAGTTTCAGCGTTAAATTTTCCAGCCCCAACGACTTCAGTTGTTCGCGCGATTTCGCCGGATTGTATTCAGTAATTTTAGCCTCGTTGTCATAGGCCCACGAGGCGCGCGGTAAAATAGAGGCCGCTGTTTCAGCCGTACCATAATAGATGGATTGCATCAGGCGCTGGTTATTAATCGCCAGTGCTAGCGCATGGCGGACAGCGGGATTATTTAGTGGCGGTTTGGCGGTGTTAAATGCCAGATAGGCGACGTTCATCCCAGGACGCAGCGTTAAACGCAAGCGCGGGTCGTCACGCAAAATGGATAGCTGGCTGGCAGCAGGCCAGGCCAGAACGTCGCATTCCCCGGTCAGGAGTTTCGACAGACGTCCGGTGCCGCCGGAGCCTAAATCCACCACCACCTGCGGCATTAACGGTTTACCGCGCCAGAAGTCATCATGACGTTGTAGGCGAATAAATTGCCCGGCGCGGTATTCCGACAACTGATATGGCCCAGTGCCGACCGGTTGACGGTCGAGTTGCTCCTGGCGATCTTCTTTCTCTAACTTCCGGGCATATTCTGCCGACATGACCGAAGCATAATGGGTTGCGAGGTGCCACAAAAAAGAAGCATCCGGCTGGGCGAGTCGGAACTCAACGGTATGATTATCCAGTTTACGGACGCTTTTCACGTTATCGGCAAATTGCAGACTGTCGAAGTAGGGGAAGTTGCTGCCGTTGACGTTATGCCACGGGTTGTTGCGGTCAAAAATTCGCTGGAAGGTAAACACCACATCGTCGGCATTCATTTTACGAGTGGGGGTAAACCAGTCGGTTTTTTGAAACGGAACATCGCGACGCAGGTGGAAGCGATAGGTCGCGCCGTTGTCGAGTACTTCCCAGCTTTCGGCAAGTTCCGGCATCAGGCGATAGGTATAGGGATCGACATCCAGCAGTCGATCATAAAACTGGGCGGCAAGGGTATCGACAATTAACCCACTGCTCGCTTTGGATGGGTTAAAGGTGTTGACTTGCCCGCTGACGCAATAGACAAAACCGCTGTCGCGGATATCAGCATGCGGGGTGGGTTCAGGCGCGGCTATTGCCTGACCACTCACAAGTCCAGCAATCACCAAAAGAGACGATAATACCTGGCGCATAATATTAAGGGATTTTATGTAAAGAGGCTATCTTACTAATATTTAATGACATTTGCCATTACCGTTTGTGTTCAGGGGTCGTAATGAGGGCCGTGTGGTTGGTCGTTGAACAGGTGGCGTCGCCATCTGTTCAAAATTCGTACCCGTGATTTCTCTATAACTATAACTCACAGAACAACTTAGCGAGGAGCAGAGCGGTACGATCGTGAGAAACCCATTAAGGCACGCTGCAGTGCGTGTCATTGTTAGCCGGATGCGGCGTGAACGCTTTATCCGGACAACGATACTGACCGATCGTCTGCAATTAAATAATTACTCATTACCCCATTGATTCAAAAACTCTGCGATCTCATCAATGCGTACGGGATTAATCCCCGCTTCAGCAGCCATTTCATGTTGGGCTTCTTCGCTGATCTCTTCATTGTTCATCAAACGGGTGAGCAGTAACTGGAAGTAGTGGGCCAGCGGTGTGCGTTCAGCCTCTGCGACAGGCTCTGCGCATTCGGTCGCGTACTCATCGGCAATATCAAAATATTTTAGCGGGATATCGTGGTTCATTATTTGCCCCTGGGGTTAATGCGCTAAGCATAAGGGCGGATGATAGCACTCGTGATCCGGGTCATACATCTTTTTATAGTTAATGGCGCGGCGCATTACCCTCAGGCAGGATAATGCGCCGCGCATCCGACTATTACGTTTCGCTCACCGGCGTTCTGTCACCATCATACAACGGCACTTTGCGATAGCGGCGGATCAGATACCATAAATATGCGCCGCCTAAAGAAGCCCATACCAGACCGAGTGTTAGTGACGTTGACTCGAGGTTAACCCACAGCACACCCACCGTCAGCGCGCCAACCAGCGGCATCAGCAAATAGTGGAAGTGATCCTTCCAGCTTTTATTCATTCCTTTACGCCGCCAGAAATGATTAAACACCGACAGATTCACGAAGGTAAACGCCACCAGAGCACCGAAGTTAATTAACGCTGTGGCGGTAACTAAATCGAAGAACAGCGCCGACAACGCGACAATCCCGACCATAATGACGTTCAGTGCCGGAGTCCGCCATTTTGGGTGCACATAGCCAAACACGCGCTCCGGAAACACATTGTCACGCCCCATTACATACAGCAGGCGCGACACGCTGGCATGTGAGGCCAGGCCAGACGCTAACGTGTTCACAAACGTGGTGCAGAGGAAAATCGACTGGAAGAGCTTGCCGCCGACGTACAGCGCAATTTCAGGCAGTGCGGCGTCCGGATCTTTAAAGCGGCTGATATCGGGAAAGAACAGCTGCATAAAGAACGACGCCGCGATAAAGATAACGCCACCGTAGACCGCCGTCAGGAAGATGGCTTTCGGGATCACGCGTGCGGCGTCCGGCGTCTCTTCCGAAAGCGTGGTTACCGCATCGAAACCGAGGAACGAGAAACAGACAATCGTCGCCCCGGTAATAATCGGGATCAGGTGCGCGTTCTCGCTGATAAACGGCTGAAGTGACCAGACGGTGCCAACGCCTTCTCCTTTATGCAGTCCCTGAACTACCAGGAAGATAAACACCACCATGATGGAGATTTGCACCAGTACAAACAGGGTATTGAAGTTAGCGACCAGGTTGACGCTCTTCAGATTCGCGGCGGTTAAAATGGCGACGAAGGTTACTACCCACACCCACGGCGGCACTTCCGGGAAGAGGGCGGAGAGATAGATTTTCGCCAACAAAACGTTGATCATTGGCAAAAAGAGATAATCCAGCAGTGATGACCAGCCGACCATAAATCCGACGTGCGGATTAATCGACTTTTGCGCGTAGGTATAGGCCGAACCGGCCTCCGGAAACTGGCGAACCAGTTTGCCGTAGCTGATAGCGGTAAACAGCACGCCCGCCAGCGCCAGCAAATAGGACGCCGGAACGTGACCGTCGCTAATGCCTGACACAATGCCAAAAGTATCGAACACAGTCATCGGCGTGAGATAGGCCAGACCCATCATTACCACCTGCCACAATTTCAGTGATTTTCGCAGACGGGTTTTGCCGGGTTGCGCAGCAATATTCAGTGGTGAATTAATAGCCATAATTGCTGCCTCCCCTGCGTAATAAGGTTTGCGGTCGTGTCGACCTGAAATCAAACCTGTTTAGCAAGGGAAGCAAAGGGGGCGGAGTCCAGTCAGTAGCAGGAGGGGCGCATACGCAGCCTCCCTCGCCATGCGGGGATTTAATCATCGGCATCATCTCATTTCCTCGTCACAGTCTTAATCGTTAACGGAAGCCCGTTGCCGCCTGCGCTCCATAACGCGACATCCGGGAAATGTCTGGATTACCAGCAAATGTCAGGCCTGGCTCCGCTCAGGCCGATGAAACAACCCCGCAAGGGGTACTATGCGTTTTTCAACATCCACTCAATTTCTGTTTCTGTGATGAGGCGCTCAAACTGCAACAGCTCATCATTTTTACAGGCGTGATAGACATGGCAAAACCGTTCGCCTAAATAGCGGCGCAGGTGATCATTCTCGATAAACTCACCCAGGGCATCGCTCTGGCGAATCGGGAAGGGTAAGCCATCCTGTTCCAGCCCGTTGCCTTCGACTTCTTCCTGCAACGGCAGCTCGTTATCAAGACCGTGCAAAATACCGGCAAAAATCGCTGCCATCACCAGATATGGGTTGGCATCGGCACCCGCCACGCGATATTCCACGCGGTGATTATGGCGATCGCCGCATGGAATACGCAGGGCGACGGTGCGGTTGTTATGGCCCCACGACGCCTGCGTCGGTACATACATCCCCGGCTGGAAGCGGCGATACGAGTTCACGTTTGGTGCCAGCAACGCCATTGATGACGGCATCAGATCGATCATTCCGGCGAGCATTTTTTTCAGCAGCGGCGAATCTTCGCCTTCTGTGTCAGAAAGCACGTTCTCGCCACGATTATTTTGCATACTGATATGGATATGCATTCCGCTGCCCGCGTGCTCTTCATACGGCTTCGCCATAAAAGTGGCGTGCATCTTATGCTTTTCTGCCATCAGACGCACCAGGCGTTTTAGTGCCAGCGCATCATCGCAGGCTTCCAGCACGTTATCAGTATGGTAAAGGTTGATTTCAAACTGACCCGGCGAGGCCTCAGCGACCGCGCCATCTGCCGGAATCAGCTGTAACTGCGCCAGTTCATCAATATCATTGAGCACGTCGGCGAAGTGGTTGAGGTTATCAACGGAGTAAACCTGGCTTTGTGTATTGCGGTCATCAGTGCCGGGCGCGCAGGGCGGTTGCAGATACCCTTCAGCGTCGCGCTGGCGATCCAGTAAATAGAACTCCAGCTCTACCGCTACGACCGGGAACAATCCGCGCTGGCGCAGCTGCTGCCACAGGCGGTTAAGAACGTTCCGCGGCTCAACGTCAAAGGGAGCGCCATCTTCATCGACCATGGTCAGGAGCATCTGACCGATAAACTCTGGATCGGCGGCAGAAGGGGTTAAGGAACCGAGAACAGGAACACAGGTACGATCCGGCTCGCCCATTTCCTGACCCAGACCTGCTTCTTCTACTACGTTGCCCAGAATATCCATTGCAAACACCGAGGCCGGGAAATAACACCCTTTCTCGAGCTTCTTCAGGCTTGAAACAGGAATACGTTTTCCACGGAAGCAACCATTCAAATCGGTAAGTAAAACATCAACATATTGCGTATTCGGGTAGCGCTCCAGGTAGCGTTTCACTTCCTGCGTAAAGGCGCTACCCCGCCTCTCTTCTGACTGCTGAACAAAGTTCTCTACTTCAACGATATTGGTTTCCATGATTCTTCGCCTTTGGTTTGTTTTCCGCTCGTTATCAAAGCGTAAAATATAATGACCACCATTCGAATCTGTATGCAAACTAAATGTTTGTCAAATGTTAAATTGAGTTTGCAAAAATGAAAACCCACTGCTAGATTGAAAAAATATTGAACATAAAGGTCATTTAAACCGCAGTAATGGCGATAATTTAGTCCACTTTGTGAGATTGAGCATGGAAAATATAATGAACAATCCGGTTATCGGTGTCGTAATGTGCAGGAACAGGCTTAAGGGGCATGCGACCCAGACTCTGCAAGAAAAGTACCTGAATGCCATCATCCACGCAGGCGGCTTGCCAATTGCGCTGCCACATGCGCTGGCGGAACCGTCGTTACTTGAACAACTTTTGCCGAAACTCGATGGCATTTACCTTCCTGGTAGTCCCAGCAATGTGCAGCCGCACCTATATGGTGAAAACGGCGATGAGCCTGACGCCGATCCCGGGCGTGATCTTCTGAGCATGGCGTTAATTAATGCCGCACTCGAAAGGCGCATCCCCATTTTCGCCATCTGCCGGGGTTTACAGGAACTGGTGGTGGCAACCGGTGGTTCGTTGCATCGCAAGCTGTGCGAACAGCCTGAATTGCTGGAACATCGGGAAGATCCCGAACTGCCGGTGGAACAGCAATATGCACCGTCGCATGAAGTTCAGGTTGAAGAGGGGGGATTGCTGTCTGCATTGTTACCTGAATGTAGCAACTTTTGGGTAAACTCTCTGCATGGACAAGGGGCGAAGGTCGTTAGCCCACGGTTGCGTGTTGAAGCTCGCTCGCCGGATGGCTTAGTTGAGGCGGTTAGCGTCATCAATCATCCTTTTGCGCTGGGCGTACAGTGGCACCCGGAATGGAACAGTAGCGAGTACGCGCTTTCGCGTATATTGTTCGAGGGCTTTATCACCGCTTGTCAGCACCATATCGCTGAAAAACAGCGACTCTGACCACTACAGTTTAAGGAAATGCAAATATGAGTGATGAGGGACTGGCGCCAGGAAAACGCTTGTCGGAAATCCGCCAGCAGCAGGGGCTTTCACAACGTCGTGCCGCCGAACTCTCCGGGCTGACTCACAGTGCTATCAGTACGATAGAACAAGATAAAGTCAGCCCTGCCATCAGTACGCTGCAAAAGCTGCTGAAGGTGTATGGTCTGTCACTCTCGGAATTCTTTTCCGAGCCGGAAAAACCTGATGAGCCGCAGGTCGTCATTAATCAGGACGATTTAATTGAGATGGGCAGTCAGGGTGTGTCAATGAAGCTGGTTCATAACGGTAACCCGAATCGCACGCTGGCGATGATCTTTGAAACGTACCAGCCGGGCACAACCACTGGGGAAAGAATTAAGCATCAGGGTGAGGAAATAGGCACTGTACTGGAAGGTGAAATTATTCTGACGATTAATGGTCAGGATTACCACCTCGTCGCGGGGCAAAGTTATGCCATTAATACCGGCATCCCGCACAGTTTCAGTAATACGTCGGCAGGTATTTGCCGAATTATCAGCGCCCATACGCCCACCACGTTTTAATCTTTTTGTTCTGTAAGCCGGGTAAGCGCAATGTGCCCGGCAATCCATAAAGAATGTCGCCAGAAATAAACGGGCATACGGCCCGGGGATCTCTGCGCCCTGACGTTCACAAACTGCATATATCTGATAGACGTGAAACAGGAGTCATAATGAATTTTCATCATCTGGCTTACTGGCAGGATAAAGCGTTAAGTCTCGCCATTGAAAACCGCTTATTTATTAACGGTGAATATACTGCTGCGGCGGAAAATGAAACCTTTGAAACCGTTGATCCGGTTACCCAGGCACCGCTGGCGAATATTGCGCGCGGCAAGAGCGTCGATATCGACCGTGCGGTGAGCGCAGCACGCGGCGTATTTGAACGCGGCGACTGGTCACTCTCTTCTCCGGCAAAACGTAAAGCGGTGCTGAATAAACTCGCCGATTTAATAGAAGCCAACGCCGAAGAGCTGGCACTGCTGGAAACTCTCGACACCGGCAAACCGATTCGTCACAGTCTGCGTGATGATATACCCGGCGCGGCGCGCGCCATTCGCTGGTACGCCGAAGCGATCGACAAAGTGTATGGCGAAGTGGCGACCACCAGTAGCCATGAGCTGGCGATGATCGTGCGTGAACCGGTCGGCGTGATTGCCGCCATCGTGCCGTGGAACTTCCCACTGTTGCTGACTTGCTGGAAACTCGGCCCGGCGCTGGCGGCGGGAAACAGCGTGATTCTAAAACCGTCTGAAAAATCACCGCTCAGTGCGATTCGTCTCGCCGGGCTGGCGAAAGAAGCAGGTCTGCCGGATGGCGTACTGAACGTAGTAACGGGTTTTGGTCATGAAGCGGGGCAGGCGCTTTCGCGTCATAACGATATCGATGCCATCGCCTTTACCGGTTCAACCCGTACCGGGAAACAGCTGCTGAAAGATGCGGGCGACAGCAACATGAAACGCGTCTGGCTGGAAGCGGGCGGCAAAAGCGCCAACATCGTTTTCGCTGACTGCCCGGATTTGCAACAGGCGGCAAGCGCCACCGCAGCAGGCATCTTCTACAACCAGGGTCAGGTGTGCATCGCCGGAACGCGCCTGTTGCTGGAAGAGAGCATAGCCGATGAATTCTTAGCCCTGTTAAAACAGCAGGCGCAAAACTGGCAGCCGGGCCATCCACTTGATCCCGCAACCACCATGGGCACCTTAATCGACTGCGCCCACGCCGACTCGGTCCATAGCTTTATTCAGGAAGGCGAAAGCAAAGGGCAACTGTTGTTGGATGGCCGTAACGCCGGGCTGGCTGTCGCCATCGGCCCGACCATCTTTGTGGATGTAGACCCGAATGCGTCCTTAAGCCGCGAAGAGATTTTCGGTCCGGTGCTGGTGGTCACGCGTTTCACATCAGAAGAACAGGCGCTACAGCTTGCCAACGACAGCCAGTACGGCCTTGGCGCGGCGGTATGGACGCGCGACCTCTCCCGCGCGCACCGCATGAGCCGACGCCTGAAAGCCGGTTCCGTCTTCGTCAATAACTACAACGACGGCGATATGACCGTGCCGTTTGGCGGCTATAAGCAGAGCGGCAACGGTCGCGACAAATCCCTGCATGCCCTTGAAAAATTCACCGAACTGAAAACCATCTGGATAAGCCTGGAGGCCTGAAATGACAGAACATACCAGCAGTTACTACGCCGCCAGTGCGAATAAATACGCGCCATTCGACACGCTGAATGAGTCAATTTCCTGCGACGTTTGCGTGGTTGGCGGCGGCTATACCGGGCTGTCTTCCGCACTGCATCTGGCGGAAGCGGGCTTTGACGTGGTGGTTCTGGAAGCCTCACGCATCGGCTTTGGCGCCAGCGGGCGCAACGGCGGGCAGCTTGTGAACTCCTACAGCCGCGACATCGACGTTATCGAAAAAAGCTACGGCATGGACACCGCCCGTATGCTCGGCAGCATGATGTTCGAAGGTGGTGAGATCATCCGCGAACGTATCAAACGTTATCAGATTGACTGCGACTACCGCCCCGGCGGTCTGTTTGTGGCGATGAATGATAAACAGCTCGCCACACTTGAAGAGCAGAAAGAGAACTGGGAACGCTACGGCAATAAACAGCTGGAGATGCTGGACGCCAACGCCATTCGCCGCGAGGTCGCCAGCGATCGCTACACTGGTGCGCTGCTGGATCACAGCGGCGGGCATATTCACCCGCTGAACCTCGCCATTGGCGAAGCGGACGCTATCCGCCTGAACGGCGGGCGCGTGTATGAGCTTTCCGCAGTGACGCAGATCCAGCACACCACGCCCGCCGTAGTGCGTACAGCCACAGGTCAGGTGACGGCGAAGTATGTGATTGTCGCCGGGAATGCGTACCTGGGCGATAAAGTGGAGCCGGAACTGGCGAAACGCAGCATGCCGTGCGGTACGCAGGTGATCACCACCGAGCGGCTGTCGGAAGATTTAGCCCGTTCGCTGATCCCGAAAAACTACTGCGTGGAAGACTGTAATTATCTGCTTGATTACTACCGTCTTACCGCCGATAACCGCCTGCTGTACGGCGGCGGCGTAGTGTATGGCGCGCGCGACCCGGATGACGTTGAGCGTCTTGTGGTGCCGAAACTGCTGAAAACCTTCCCGCAGTTGAAGGGCGTGAAAATCGACTATCGCTGGACGGGCAACTTCCTGCTGACCCTGTCGCGTATGCCGCAGTTTGGTCGCCTCGATACCAACATCTATTACATGCAGGGCTACAGCGGCCACGGCGTCACCTGTACTCATCTCGCCGGACGTTTGATTGCCGAACTGCTGCGCGGCGATGCCGAACGTTTCGATGCCTTCGCCAATCTGCCGCATTACCCGTTCCCCGGCGGGCGCACGCTGCGCGTACCGTTTACCGCGATGGGCGCGGCGTATTACAGCCTGCGCGATCGTCTGGGCGTTTAATTTCCGATTAACAGTGAAGAGTCAAAAGGTGTGAAACATGAGCAACAATGAATTCCATCAGCGTCGTCTTTCTGCCACCCCGCGCGGGGTTGGCGTGATGTGTAACTTCTTCGCCCAGTCGGCTGAAAACGCCACGCTGAAGGATGTTGAGGGCAACGAGTACATCGATTTCGCCGCAGGCATTGCGGTGCTGAATACCGGGCATCGCCACCCTGAACTGGTCGCGGCGGTGGAGCAGCAGCTGCAACAGTTTACCCACACCGCGTACCAGATTGTGCCGTATGAAAGCTACGTCGCGCTGGCGGAGAAAATTAACGCCCTTGCCCCGGTAAGCGGGCAGGCTAAAACCGCGTTCTTCACCACCGGTGCGGAAGCGGTTGAGAACGCGGTGAAAATCGCCCGCGCCCATACCGGACGCCCAGGTGTGATTGCGTTTAGCGGCGGCTTCCACGGTCGTACGTACATGACCATGGCGCTGACCGGAAAGGTCGCGCCGTACAAAATCGGCTTCGGCCCGTTCCCCGGTTCGGTGTATCACGTGCCGTATCCGTCAGATTTACATGACGTTTCAACGCAGGACTCCCTGGACGCCATCGAACGTTTGTTTAAATCAGACATCGAAGCGAAACAGGTCGCGGCGATTATTTTTGAACCGGTTCAGGGCGAGGGCGGTTTCAACGTGGCGCCAAAAGAATTGGTTGCCGCCATTCGCCGCCTGTGCGACGAACACGGTATTGTGATGATTGCCGATGAAGTGCAAAGCGGCTTTGCGCGTACCGGCAAACTGTTTGCGATGGATCATTACGCCGATAAGCCGGACTTAATGACGATGGCGAAAAGCCTCGCGGGCGGGATGCCGCTTTCGGGCGTGGTCGGTAACGCGAATATTATGGACGCACCCGCGCCGGGCGGGCTTGGCGGCACCTACGCCGGTAACCCGCTGGCGGTGGCTGCCGCGCACGCGGTGCTCAACATTATCGACAAAGAATCACTCTGCGAACGCGCGAATCAACTGGGCCAGCGTCTGACAAACACGCTGATTGATGCCAAAGAAAGCGTTCCGGCCATCGCGGCGGTACGCGGTCTGGGGTCTATGATTGCGGCAGAGTTTAACGATCCGCAAACGGGCGAGCCGTCAGCGGCGATTGCACAGAAAATCCAGCAACGCGCGCTGGCGCAGGGACTGCTTCTACTGACCTGTGGCGCATACGGCAACGTGATTCGTTTCCTGTATCCGCTGACCATCCCGGATGCGCAATTCGATGCGGCAATGAAAATTTTGCAGGATGCGCTGAGCGATTAATAGCCCAACGCAATAATGCCTGATATGCTGCGCTTATCAGACCTGCAAACGACGTATTGATTATGTATGCCGGATAAGGCGTTCACGCCGCATCCGGCAAGTTGTATTGCCCAACTTCGCTAAATCTGGTGCTTTTTCAACAACGCGCGGAACTGATGATAGGTTAACCCCAGCAATTCAGCTGCGCGCTTCTGGTTATATTTCCCTTGTTGCAAACTGAGTTGCAGCAACTCTTTTTCCTGCTGCATCTGAAACTCACGTAAATCCAGCGGCAGCATCGGAAGCGAGGTGTTTTCTGAAACGGCGTTGGCTTCTTCTGGTGGACGCCGTTTAAAGGGATCAAGAATGATGTCATCAAGCGGATAATCGCTGGTGCCGTGGCGATACACTGAACGTTCCACCACGTTTTTCAATTCACGAATATTTCCCGGCCAGCGATAATTCAGCAATGTTTCTCTGGCGTGCTCGGTAAAACCCGGGAACAGAGGCAGCTTGATTTCCCGACACATCTGGATGGCAAAGTGTTCCGCCATCAACATAATATCACTTTCGCGCTCGCGCAGTGGTGGCAGTTGCACAACATCAAAAGCCAGGCGGTCGAGCAGGTCAGCGCGAAAAGTACCTTCATTGACCATCGCCGGGAGATCGGCATTCGTCGCGCATACCAACCGCACATTCACCTGCAACGGCTGGCTGCCGCCAACGCGCTCCAGTTCACCGTACTCAATCACGCGCAATAATTTTTCCTGCACCATCATCGGTGCCGTAGCGAGTTCATCAAGAAATAGCGTACCGCCGTCGGCACGTTCAAATCTCCCTGGATGACGTTTTTGCGCACCGGTAAACGCCCCCGCTTCGTGACCAAACAGTTCGGAATCCAGCAGATTTTCATTTAACGCCGCGCAGTTAAGGGAAATAAACGGCCCTTGCCAACGGGAGGAGAGATAATGCAGGCGGCTGGCGATCAGCTCTTTACCGGTGCCGCGTTCGCCGATGATGAGCACCGGTTTGTCCAGCGGTGCGAGATGCGAAACCTGTTCCAGCACTTCGAGAAAGCTGTTCGCCTCACCAAGTAAATTATCTTTGTATTCTGCCATGATGAAATTCGCCACTTGTTAGTGTAATTCGCTAATTCATCCTGGCATGTTGCTGTTGATTCTTCAATCAGATCTTTATAAATCAAAAAGATAAAAAATTGGCACGCAAATTGTATTAACAGTTCAGCAGGACAATCCTGAACGCAGAAATCAAGAGGACAACATTATGGGTATTTTTTCTCGCTTTGCCGACATCGTGAATGCCAACATCAACGCTCTGTTAGAGAAAGCGGAAGATCCACAGAAACTGGTGCGTCTGATGATCCAGGAGATGGAAGATACACTGGTTGAAGTACGTTCTACTTCGGCGCGTGCGTTGGCAGAAAAGAAACAGCTGACTCGCCGTATTGAACAAGCGTCGGCGCGTGAAGTTGAATGGCAGGAAAAAGCCGAACTGGCGCTGCTGAAAGAGAGAGAGGATTTGGCGCGTGCGGCGTTAATTGAAAAACAGAAACTGACCGATCTGATTAAGTCCCTGGAACATGAAGTGACGCTGGTGGACGATACGCTGGCACGCATGAAGAAAGAGATTGGCGAGCTGGAAAACAAATTGAGCGAAACACGCGCTCGCCAGCAGGCATTGATGTTACGCCATCAGGCGGCAAACTCGTCGCGCGATGTGCGTCGTCAGCTGGACAGTGGCAAACTGGATGAAGCAATGGCTCGTTTCGAATCTTTCGAACGTCGTATTGACCAGATGGAAGCGGAAGCAGAAAGCCACAGCTTCGGTAAACAAAAATCGCTGGACGATCAGTTTGCCGAACTGAAAGCCGATGATGCAATCAGCGAGCAACTGGCACAATTAAAAGCCAAAATGAAGCAAGACAATCAATAATAACATCCAGGCGGCGTCCGAACGCGCCGCCGCTCATCGTCTAAGGAGTACTTATGAGCGCGCTATTTCTGGCTATTCCATTAACCATTTTTGTGCTGTTTGTTTTACCGATCTGGTTATGGCTGCATTACAGCAATCGTTCTGGTCGCAGTGAATTGTCGCAAAGTGAGCAGCAGCGATTAGCGCAACTGGCTGATGAAGCAAAACGGATGCGCGAACGTATTCAGGCGCTGGAATCTATTCTTGATGCAGAACATCCGAACTGGAGGGATCGCTAATGGCGGGCATTAATCTCAATAAAAAATTATGGCGTATTCCACAGCAGGGCATGGTCCGTGGCGTCTGCGCCGGGATTGCCAACTATTTTGATGTACCGGTAAAACTGGTGCGTATCCTGGTGGTGTTGTCGATTTTCTTCGGTCTGGCGCTGTTTACCCTGGTTGCTTACATCATTTTGTCATTTGCGCTTGATCCAATGCCGGACAACATGGCCTTTGGTGAGCAGCTACCTTCCAGCAGTGAATTGCTGGATGAAGTCGACCGTGAACTGGCGGCAAGTGAAACGCGTTTACGCGAGATGGAACGTTATGTCACTTCCGATACATTCACGTTACGTAGCCGTTTCCGTCAACTGTGAGGAAAGTTATGAATACTCGCTGGCAACAGGCCGGGCAAAAGGTAAAGCCTGGTTTCAAATTAGCAGGCAAGCTGGTACTTCTTACCGCACTGCGCTATGGCCCAGCGGGTGTGGCGGGCTGGGCGATAAAATCAGTTGCTCGCCGACCGCTGAAAATGTTGCTGGCTGTGGCGCTGGAACCGCTGTTAAGTCGGGCTGCTAATAAACTGGCACAGCGTTATAAAAGGTGAGGGGAGTTTCGCAAAAATTGTTAAATCTCAGGCCTATAATGGATGGCAATTTTCATCCATAGAAGGACGCTTACATGTTTAAAAAAGGCTTACTTGCTCTGGCACTGGTGTTTTCACTGCCCGTTTTTGCCGCTGAACACTGGATCGATGTTCGTGTTCCAGAGCAGTATCAGCAAGAGCACGTTCAGGGGGCCATCAATATTCCCCTGAAGGAAGTGAAAGAGCGCATTGCCACCGCCGTTCCGGATAAAAACGACACCGTGAAAGTGTATTGCAATGCCGGACGCCAGTCAGGGCAGGCAAAAGAGATCCTTAGCGAGATGGGATATACCCACGTTGAGAACGCCGGTGGCCTGAAAGACATCGCAATGCCGAAGGTCAAAGGTTAAAAGAATTCACCATGAGCGGCGCTTATGCGCCGTTTTTTTCTGTCACACCTTATTTACATCCCTATAGATTATTTGCGTCAGCTCACAAATACGCTTTTTCCCTGGTAAAAAATGATTTCCTGCGTGACTAAAACCCTTGTGCTCAATTGACAGTTTATTTTCTGCGGAGTAGTCTCCCATTTCATGGGACCGCTACCACGGAAAGGCAACATGAAACAGAAAATTACGGATTACCTGGACGAAATCTACGGTGGAACATTTACCGCAACTCATTTACAGAAACTTGTAACGCGTCTTGAGAGTGCGAAACGATTAATTACACAGCGACGTAAAAAACACTGGGATGAAAGTGATGTCGTGTTAATTACCTATGCCGATCAATTTCACAGTAATGATTTAAAACCACTACCCACATTTAATCAGTTTTACCATCAATGGCTGCAAAGCATTTTTTCACATGTTCATTTATTACCTTTTTATCCATGGTCATCTGATGATGGATTTTCGGTAATTGATTATCATCAGGTCGCCAGTGAAGCGGGGGAGTGGCAGGATATTCAGCAGCTCGGTGAATGCAGTCATTTAATGTTTGATTTTGTCTGCAACCATGTGTCGGCAAAAAGTGAATGGTTTAAAAACTATTTACAACAGCAGCCAGGTTTTGAAGATTTTTTTATTGCGGTTGATCCGCAAACCGATCTCAGCGCTGTCACCCGTCCGCGTGCATTACCGCTATTAACGCCGTTTCAAATGGATGATAATTCCACGCGCCATTTATGGACCACCTTTAGCGACGATCAAATTGACCTGAATTACCGTAGCCCTGACGTGTTGCTGGCGATGGTGGATGTTTTGCTTTGTTACCTGGAAAAGGGCGCAGAATATGTCCGTCTGGATGCCGTTGGCTTTATGTGGAAAGAGCCGGGAACAAGCTGCATCCATCTGGAAAAAACACATCTGATTATCAAACTGTTACGGTCGATTATTGATGACATCGCGCCAGGTACGGTGATTATTACTGAGACGAATGTTCCGCATAAAGATAACATTGCTTACTTTGGCGAAGGCGATGACGAAGCGCATATGGTGTACCAGTTCTCGCTGCCGCCGCTGGTGTTACATGCGGTGCAAAAACAGAACGTCGAGGCGCTGTGCCAGTGGGCGCAAAGTCTGAGCTTGCCCTCCGGTAAAACGACCTGGTTTAACTTCCTCGCCTCTCACGATGGCATCGGGCTGAACCCACTGCGGGGCTTGTTACCAGAAAGCGAAATATTAGCGCTGGTCGAGGCATTACAGCAGGAAGGTGCATTAGTAAACTGGAAAAATAATCCCGACGGTACGCGCAGTCCCTATGAAATAAATGTCACCTATATGGATGCGTTAAGCCGCCGCGAGAGTAGCGATGAAGAACGTTGCGCCAGGTTTATCCTTGCCCATGCGATTTTGTTAAGTTTCCCCGGTGTGCCAGCGATATATATTCAAAGTATTCTGGGCTCGCGTAATGATTACGCAGGTGTCGAAAAACTCGGATATAACCGTGCGATTAACCGTAAAAAATATCACAGTGAAGAGATAACCCGAGAACTGAACGATGAAGCTACATTAAGGCATGCGGTATATCATGAGTTGTCGCGTTTAATTACACTTCGTCGCAGCCATAACGAGTTTCATCCGGATAATAATTTTACCATCGATACGGTTAATTCATCCGTAATGCGTATTCAAAGAAGTAACGCAGAGGGTAATTGTCTGACCGGATTGTTTAATGTCAGTAAAAATATTCAGCATGTAAATATTACTGGCCTGCACGGTCGGGATCTGATTAGTGAAGTTGATATATTGGGTAATAAAATAACGCTGCGCCCCTGGCAGGTTATGTGGATTAAATAAAAAGGAACATCTCATGATTAAATCAAAAATCGTGCTGTTATCAGCACTGGTTTCCTGCGCCCTGATTTCAGGCTGTAAAGAAGAAAATAAAACCCATGTATCCATCGAATTTATGCATTCTTCGGTGGAGCAGGAGCGTCAGGCAGTTATCAGCAAATTGATTGCCCGTTTTGAAAAAGAAAACCCAGGTATCACCGTTAAACAAGTGCCCGTCGAAGAGGACGCTTATAACACCAAAGTCATCACTCTTTCACGTAGCGGCTCGCTGCCGGAAGTGATTGAAACCAGTCATGACTACGCCAAAGTTATGGACAAAGAGCAGCTTATCGATCGCAAGGCGGTTGCCACGGTCATCAGCAACGTTGGTGAAGGCGCGTTTTACGATGGCGTACTGCGTATTGTGCGTACCGAAGATGGTAGCGCATGGACCGGTGTTCCTGTCAGCGCCTGGATTGGCGGCATCTGGTATCGCAAAGATGTGCTGGCAAAAGCGGGGCTGGAGGAGCCGAAAAACTGGCAACAGCTGCTGGACGTTGCACAGAAACTGAATGACCCGGCGAATAAAAAATACGGTATTGCGCTGCCTACGGCAGAAAGCGTGCTGACGGAACAATCCTTCTCCCAGTTTGCGTTATCCAACCAGGCCAACGTCTTTAACGCCGAAGGCAAAATCACCCTTGATTCACCAGAGATGATGCAGGCGCTGACCTATTACCGCGACCTTGCTGCCAACACCATGCCGGGTTCTAACGACATCATGGAAGTGAAAGACGCCTTTATGAACGGCACCGCGCCGATGGCGATTTACTCCACCTATATCCTTCCGGCTGTGATTAAAGAAGGCGACCCGAAAAACGTCGGTTTCGTGGTGCCAACCGAGAAAAACTCTGCGGTCTACGGCATGTTGACCTCGCTGACCATTACCGCCGGGCAAAAGACCGAAGAGACCGAAGCGGCTGAAAAATTTGTCACCTTTATGGAGCAGGCGGACAACATTGCCGACTGGGTGATGATGTCGCCAGGCGCGGCACTGCCGGTGAACAAAGCGGTTGTCACTACCGCCACCTGGAAAGACAACGACGTGATCAAGGCGCTGGGTGAACTACCGAATCAGTTAATTGGTGAACTGCCAAATATTCAGGTTTTTGGCGCAGTAGGGGATAAAAACTTTACCCGCATGGGTGATGTGACGGGTTCTGGCGTAGTGAGTTCAATGGTGCATAACGTCACCGTGGGTAAAGCCGATCTCTCTACTACGCTGCAAGCGAGCCAGAAAAAACTGGATGAACTGATCGAACAGCACTAAACCCAGGACAGGAATCCGCAATGAACAGGCTTTTTTCAGGTCGTTCCGATATGCCCTTTGCGCTGCTGCTTCTCGCGCCCAGCTTATTACTGCTGGGCGCTCTGGTGGCGTGGCCGATGGTGTCGAATATCGAAATCAGTTTTTTACGTCTGCCGCTCAATCCCAACATCGAGTCAACGTTTGTTGGGGTGAGCAACTATGTGCGTATCCTCTCCGATCCCGGCTTCTGGCATTCGCTGTGGATGACGGTCTGGTATACCGCGCTGGTGGTGGCGGGCAGCACCGTGCTCGGGCTGGCGGTGGCGATGTTTTTCAACCGCGAGTTCCGCCTGCGCAAAACCGCGCGTTCGCTGGTGATCCTCTCCTACGTAACGCCGTCCATTTCGCTGGTGTTCGCCTGGAAATACATGTTCAACAACGGCTACGGCATTGTGAACTACCTCGGCGTCGATCTTCTGCATCTCTACGAGCAGGCACCGCTGTGGTTCGATAATCCGGGCAGTAGCTTTGTGCTGGTGGTGCTGTTCGCCATCTGGCGCTACTTCCCCTATGCCTTTATTTCGTTTCTGGCGATTTTGCAGACCATCGACAAATCGCTGTACGAAGCGGCAGAGATGGATGGCGCTAATGCCTGGCAGCGGTTTCGCATCGTCACGCTGCCCGCAATTATGCCGGTCCTGGCGACGGTGGTGACCCTGCGCACCATCTGGATGTTCTACATGTTCGCTGATGTTTATCTGCTGACAACCAAGGTCGATATTCTTGGTGTCTATCTCTACAAAACCGCCTTTGCCTTTAATGACTTAGGGAAAGCGGCGGCGATCTCGGTGGTGCTCTTCATCATTATTTTCGCTGTCATTCTGCTGACCAGAAAACGGGTGAACCTCAATGGCAACAAATAAACGCACACTCAGTCGTATCGGTTTTTACTGCGGGCTGGCGCTGTTTCTCATCATCACGCTGTTTCCGTTTTTTGTGATGCTGATGACCTCGTTCAAGAGCGCAAAAGAGGCGATCTCGCTGCATCCAACGCTGCTGCCGCAACAGTGGACGCTGGAGCATTATGTCGACATTTTTAACCCGGTGATTTTCCCGTTTGTCGACTACTTCCGTAACAGCATGGTGGTGTCGGTGGTTTCATCCGTGGTGGCGGTATTTCTCGGCATTCTCGGGGCTTACGCGCTTTCTCGCCTGCGCTTTAAAGGCCGGATGACCATCAACGCCAGCTTTTACACGGTGTATATGTTCTCTGGCATTTTGCTGGTGGTGCCGCTGTTCAAAATCATCACCGCGCTTGGTATTTACGACACCGAGATGGCGCTGATCATTACCATGGTGACGCAAACCCTGCCCACCGCCGTGTTTATGCTGAAAAGCTACTTCGACACCATCCCTGATGAGATCGAAGAAGCGGCGATGATGGATGGCCTCAACCGTCTGCAAATTATCTTCCGTATCACCGTGCCCCTGGCGATGTCCGGGCTGATATCGGTGTTCGTCTACTGCTTTATGGTGGCGTGGAACGACTATCTGTTTGCGTCGATTTTCCTCTCCAGCGCCAGCAATTTCACCTTACCAGTGGGCCTGAACGCGCTGTTCAGTACGCCTGATTACATCTGGGGACGCATGATGGCGGCCTCGCTGGTGACCGCATTGCCGGTGGTGATTATGTATGCGCTTTCGGAACGTTTTATTAAGAGTGGTTTGACCGCCGGTGGCGTGAAGGGCTAAAGCGGCCAGTTTCTTTACAAGGAGTTTTACATGAAAAAGTTAGTAGCCACAGCACCGCGTGTTGCTGCGCTGGTTGAGTATGAAGATCGGGCGATTTTAGCCAATGAAGTGAAGATCCGCGTGCGTTTCGGCGCACCGAAACACGGAACGGAAGTGGTCGACTTCCGCGCCGCCAGCCCGTTTATCGATGAAGACTTTAACGGCGAGTGGCAGATGTTCACCCCGCGTCCGGCAGATGCGCCGCGCGGCATTGAGTTTGGCAAATTCCAGCTTGGCAACATGGTGGTTGGCGACATTATCGAGTGCGGCAGCGACGTTACCGACTACGCGGTGGGCGACAGCGTATGCGGCTACGGCCCGCTCTCCGAGACGGTCATCATTAACGCAGTGAATAACTACAAGCTGCGCAAAATGCCGGAAGGCAGCTCCTGGAAAAACGCCGTCTGCTACGACCCGGCGCAGTTCGCCATGAGTGGCGTTCGCGATGCCAACGTACGCGTAGGGGATTTTGTAGTGGTGGTAGGGCTTGGCGCGATCGGTCAAATTGCCATCCAACTGGCGAAACGCGCTGGCGCGTCTGTGGTGATTGGCGTCGATCCTATTGCCCATCGTTGTGATATTGCTCGTCGTCACGGTGCGGATTTCTGCCTTAATCCCATTGGCACTGACGTAGGCAAAGAGATCAAAACGCTGACCGGCAAGCAGGGTGCCGATGTGATTATCGAAACCAGCGGTTACGCCGACGCGCTGCAGTCGGCGCTGCGCGGCCTGGCTTACGGTGGCACCATCTCCTATGTCGCGTTTGCTAAACCGTTTGCCGAAGGTTTTAACCTCGGACGCGAAGCGCATTTCAATAACGCCAATATTGTTTTCTCCCGCGCGTGCAGCGAACCGAACCCGGATTATCCGCGCTGGAGCCGTAAGCGTATTGAAGAAACCTGCTGGGAGCTGCTGATGAACGGTTATCTCAATTGCGAAGATTTAATCGACCCGGTGGTGACCTTTGCCAATAGCCCGGAAAGCTACATGCAGTATGTCGATCAGCATCCGGAACAGAGCATCAAAATGGGCGTCACGTTTTAATTCAAAGGAATGAAAAAATGAAAATAGGCACACAGAATCAGGCGTTCTTCCCGGAAAATATTCTGGAGAAATTTCGTTATATCAAAGAGATGGGCTTCGATGGTTTTGAGATTGACGGCAAACTGCTGGTCAACAACATCGAAGAAGTCAAAGCGGCAATCAAAGAAACCGGTTTACCGGTGACCACCGCCTGCGGTGGCTATGACGGCTGGATTGGTGACTTTATCGAAGAGCGTCGTCTTAATGGCTTAAAGCAGATAGAGCGCATTCTCGAAGTGCTGGCAGAAGTGGGCGGTAAAGGTATCGTCGTTCCGGCAGCGTGGGGCATGTTTACCTTCCGCTTACCGCCGATGACCTCGCCGCGCAGCCTGGACGGCGATCGTAAAATGGTGAGTGATTCCCTGCGCGTACTGGAACAGGTCGCCGCGCGTACCGGAACTGTGGTGTATCTCGAACCGTTAAACCGTTATCAGGATCACATGATTAATACTCTCGCCGATGCCCGCCGTTACATCGTCGAAAACGATCTTAAACATGTGCAGATTATCGGCGATTTCTATCACATGAACATCGAAGAAGATAACCTCGCGCAGGCGCTGCATGACAACCGCGACCTGCTCGGTCATGTGCATATTGCCGATAACCATCGTTATCAGCCGGGCAGCGGCACCCTGGATTTCCACGCGCTGTTTGAACAACTGCGCGCCGATAATTATCAGGGCTATGTGGTGTATGAAGGGCGCATTCGGGCAGAAGATCCTGCCCAGGCGTACCGTGATTCTTTGGCCTGGTTGCGTACCTGCTAAGAGGTCTTTGTGAAAAGTGCAATGACAAGCTCTCCGCTGCGGGTCGCGATCATAGGCGCGGGCCAGGTGGCGGATAAAGTTCATGCTTCGTACTACTGCACCCGCAACGATCTGGAACTGGTGGCTGTCTGTGACAGCCGCCTTTCCCAGGCGCAGGCGCTGGCAGATAAATACGGTAATGCATCCGTGTGGGACGATCCGCAGGCCATGCTGCTGGCGGTGAACCCTGACGTGGTTAGCGTCTGCTCACCTAACCGTTTTCACTATGAACATACCCTTATGGCACTGGAAGCCGGCTGCCATGTGATGTGCGAAAAGCCGCCTGCTATGACGCCGGAACAGGCTCGGGTCATGCGCGATACCGCGCGCAGACAAGGAAAAGTACTGGCCTACGACTTCCATCACCGTTTTGCGCTTGATACACAACAACTGCGTGAGCAAGTGACTAACGGCATCCTGGGCGAAATTTACGTCACCACCGCCCGCGCCCTGCGTCGCTGCGGCGTTCCCGGCTGGGGGGTCTTTACCAATAAAGAACTGCAGGGCGGTGGCCCGCTGATCGACATCGGTATTCATATGCTGGATGCGGCGATGTATGTGCTGGGCTTTCCGGCGGTGAAAAGCGTGAATGCGCATAGTTTTCAAAAGATCGGCACGCAAAAGAGCTGCGGTCAGTTTGGCGAGTGGGACCCGGCAACTTACAGTGTCGAAGATTCGTTGTTTGGCACCATTGAATTTCATAACGGCGGCATTCTGTGGCTGGAAACGTCATTTGCACTCAACATCCGCGAACAGTCGATTATGAACGTCAGCTTTTGTGGCGATAAAGCAGGGGCGACGCTGTTTCCGGCACATATCTATACCGATAACAACGGTGAGTTAATGACGCTGATGCAACGGGAAATGGCAGACGACAACCGCCATTTGCGCAGCATGGAAGCCTTTATCAATCACGTACAGGGTAAGCCCGTGATGATAGCCGACGCCGAGCAGGGGTACATCATCCAGCAACTGGTGGCGGCGTTGTATCAATCCGCAGAAACAGGGACGCGTGTGGAATTATGACCAGGCCAGTAACGTTATCAGAACCCCATTTCAGCCAGCATACCCTGAACAAGTATGCTTCGCTGATGGCGCAGGGGAACGGCTATCTTGGGCTTCGCGCCAGCCATGAAGAAGATTACACGCGCCAGACGCGAGGGATGTATCTGGCGGGGCTGTATCATCGGGCGGGAAAAGGTGAAATCAACGAACTGGTGAACCTGCCTGATATCTTGGGGATGGAGATTGCCATAAATGGTGAGGTTTTCTCGTTATCCCACGAAGCCTGGCAGCGTGAGCTTGACTTTGCCAGTGGCGAATTACGCCGCAACGTTGTCTGGCGTACCAGCAACGGCGCAGGTTACACCATCGCCAGCCGTCGCTTTGTTTCGGCAGACCAACTGCCGCTCATTGCGCTGGAAATCACTATTACGCCACTGGACGCCGACGCGTCAGTGCTGATTTCAACAGGTATCGACGCCACGCAAACCAACCACGGTCGCCAACATCTCGACGAAACCCAGGTGCGGGTGTTTGGTCAGCATCTGATGCAGGGGATCTACACCACCCAGGATGGACGCAGTGATGTGGCCATCAGCTGTTGCTGTAAGGTGAGCGGTGATGTGCAGCAATGCTATACCGCCAAAGAGCGCCGTTTGCTGCAACATACCAGTGCGCAGCTTCATGCAGGCGAGACAGTGACGTTGCAAAAACTGGTGTGGATCGACTGGCGGGATGACAGGCAAGCCGTTTTAGACGAGTGGGGCAGCGCGTCGCTTTGCCTGCTTGAAATGTGCGCGCAGCAGAGTTACGACCAACTTCTTGCAGCATCAACAGAAAACTGGCGTCAATGGTGGCAGAAACGTCGTATCACGGTAAACGGCGGCGATGCGCACGATCAGCAAGCGTTAGATTATGCGCTTTATCATCTGCGCATCATGACGCCTGCTCACGACGAGCGCAGCAGTATTGCGGCAAAAGGCTTAACCGGAGAAGGCTACAAAGGCCACGTTTTCTGGGATACAGAAGTATTTTTGCTACCGTTTCATCTGTTTAGCGATCCGACGGTTGCCCGAAGTTTACTGCGTTATCGCTGGCACAACTTGCCAGGCGCGCAGGAGAAAGCGCGACGCAACGGCTGGCAGGGCGCGCTATTTCCGTGGGAAAGCGCGCGCAGCGGCGAAGAAGAGACGCCGGAATTTGCCGCCATTAACATTCGCACCGGGCTGCGGCAAAAAGTGGCTTCGGCGCAGGCGGAACATCATCTGGTCGCCGATATCGCCTGGGCGGTTATTCAATACTGGCAGACCACAGGGGATGAAAGTTTCATTGCTCATGAAGGCATGGCGCTACTTCTGGAGACGGCAAAGTTCTGGATTAGCCGCGCGGTGAGAGTTAACGATCGTCTGGAAATTCATGATGTTATTGGGCCAGACGAATATACCGAACATGTCAATAATAACGCCTTCACCAGCTATATGGCGTATTACAACGTCCAGCAGGCGCTGAACATCGCTCGTCAATTTGGCTGTAGCGACGATGCGTTTATCCATCGCGCCGAAATGTTCCTTAAAGAACTGCGGCTGCCAGAAATTCAGCCCGACGGCGTTTTGCCGCAGGATGATTCGTTTATGGCTAAGCCGGCGATTAACCTGGCGAAATACAAAGCGGCGGCGGGAAAGCAAACCATTCTGCTGGATTATTCACGCGCAGAAGTGAACGAGATGCAGATCCTCAAACAAGCTGATGTGGTGATGCTCAATTACATGCTGCCGGAGCAGTTCTCAGCGGCATCGTGTCTTGCCAATCTGCAATTTTATGAACCGCGCACTATTCACGACTCGTCATTAAGTAAAGCAATCCACGGCATTGTTGCCGCACGCTGTGGCCTGCTGACCCAAAGTTATCAGTTCTGGCGCGAGGGGACTGAAATCGATCTTGGTGCTGATCCGCATAGTTGTGATGATGGTATCCACGCTGCCGCAACTGGCGCTATCTGGCTGGGGGCGATTCAGGGTTTTGCCGGGGTGAGCGTGCGTGACGGTGAATTGCATCTCAATCCGGCGTTACCTGAGCAGTGGCAACAGTTGTCTTTCCCTCTGTTCTGGCAGGGCTGCGAATTACAGGTCACGCTCGACGCGCAGCGTATTGCGATTCGAACTTCTGCGCCCGTTTCACTGCGTTTGAACGGCCAGCTTATATCCGTGGCTGAAGAATCTGTTTTCTGTTTGGGCGATTTTATTTTGCCCTTCAATGGGACCGCTACCACACATCGGGAGGATGAATGAAACTGCAAGGAGTAGTTTTCGACCTGGATGGTGTAATCACCGATACCGCGCATCTGCATTTCAAGGCGTGGCAGCAGATTGCTGCTGAAATTGGCATCAGCATTGATGCGCAGTTTAACGAATCCCTAAAAGGGATCAGCCGCGATGAGTCTCTGCGGCGCATTCTGCAACACGGGGACAAAGAGGGCGACTTTAACCCGCAGGAGCGGGCGCAACTGGCGTATCGCAAAAATCTGCTCTACGTCCACTCACTGCGCGAACTGACGGTTAATGCTGTGTTGCCCGGCATTCGCTCTTTGCTGGCAGATCTCTGCGCACAGCAGATCCCTATAGGGCTGGCTTCTGTCTCCCTGAATGCGCCGACGATTTTAGCGGCGTTGGAGCTACGTGAGTTTTTCACCTTCTGCGCGGACGCTTCCCAACTTAAAAACTCGAAACCGGACCCGGAAATCTTTCTCGCTGCCTGTGCCGGGCTGGGCGTGCCGCCGCAGGCATGTATCGGCATTGAAGATGCGCAGGCGGGCATTGACGCCATTAACGCCAGTGGTATGCGCTCGGTGGGGATCGGCGCGGGCTTAACCGGGGCGCAATTACTGTTGCCCTCAACGGACTTCCTGACCTGGTCGCGGTTATCGGCCTTCTGGCAAAACGTATAGCAAAGGAATCAACATGGCTCAGCTTTCGTTACAACATATTCAAAAAATCTACGATAACCAGGTGCATGTGGTGAAGGACTTCAACCTGGAAATTGCCGATAAAGAGTTCATCGTATTTGTCGGTCCGTCAGGCTGCGGTAAATCGACTACGCTGCGCATGATTGCCGGGCTTGAGGAGATCAGCGGCGGCGATCTGTTGATCGACGGCAAACGAATGAATGACGTTCCGGCTAAAGAGCGCAATATCGCGATGGTGTTCCAGAACTATGCGCTGTATCCGCATATGACGGTCTACGACAACATGGCGTTTGGCCTGAAGATGCAAAAAATCGCCAAAGAGGTGATTGATGAGCGCGTTAACTGGGCTGCGCAAATTCTCGGCCTGCGTGAGTACCTGAAACGCAAGCCGGGCGCGCTTTCCGGCGGGCAACGCCAGCGTGTGGCGCTCGGGCGGGCGATTGTACGCGAAGCGGGCGTGTTTTTAATGGATGAACCGCTCTCTAACCTTGATGCCAAGCTGCGCGTGCAAATGCGCGCAGAGATCAGCAAGCTGCACCAGAAGCTGAATACCACCATGATCTACGTGACCCACGATCAGACCGAAGCGATGACCATGGCGACGCGGATTGTGATTATGAAGGATGGGATTGTTCAGCAAGTTGGTGCGCCGAAAACGGTTTATAACCAACCAGCGAATATGTTTGTTGCCGGATTTATTGGATCACCGGCGATGAATTTTATTCGTGGCACGATCGATGGCGATAAATTCGTTACGGAAACGCTTAAATTAACCATTCCCGAAGAGAAATTAGCGGTTCTGAAAACACAGGGAAGTTTGCATAAGCCCATCGTGATGGGAATACGTCCGGAAGATATTCATCCGGACGCGCAAGAGGAAAATAACATTTCCGCCAAAATTAGCGTGGCAGAATTAACCGGTGCGGAATTTATGCTCTACACCACGGTTGGGGGGCACGAGTTAGTGGTCCGTGCTGGTGCGTTAAATGATTATCATGCAGGAGAAAATATCACTATTCATTTTGATATGACGAAATGTCATTTCTTTGATGCAGAAACGGAAATAGCAATTCGCTAAATACAGGGGGAAGGCATTCCCCCAGAATAATACAAGGAACAATAATGAAAAAGTTATTACCCTGTACCGCACTGGTGATGTGTGCGGGAATGGCCTGCGCACAGGCCGAGGAAAAGAACGACTGGCACTTTAATATCGGCGCGATGTACGAAATAGAAAACGTCGAGGGTTATGGCGAAGATATGGATGGGCTGGCGGAGCCTTCAGTCTATTTTAATGCCGCCAACGGGCCGTGGAGAATTGCTCTGGCCTATTATCAGGAAGGGCCGGTAGATTATAGCGCGGGTAAACGTGGAACGTGGTTTGATCGCCCGGAGCTGGAGGTGCATTATCAGTTCCTCGAAAGCGATGATTTCAGTTTCGGCCTGACCGGCGGTTTCCGTAATTATGGTTATCACTACGTTGATGAACCGGGTAAAGATACGGCGAATATGCAGCGCTGGAAAATCGCGCCAGACTGGGATGTGAAACTGACTGACGATTTACGTTTCAACGGTTGGTTGTCGATGTATAAATTTGCCAACGATCTGAACACGACCGGTTACGCTGATACCCGTGTCGAAACGGAAACAGGTCTGCAATATACCTTCAACGAAACGGTTGCCTTGCGAGTGAACTATTATCTCGAGCGCGGCTTCAATATGGACGACAGCCGCAATAACGGTGAGTTTTCCACGCAAGAAATTCGCGCCTATTTGCCGCTGACGCTCGGCAACCACTCGGTGACGCCGTATACGCGCATTGGGCTGGATCGCTGGAGTAACTGGGACTGGCAGGATGATATTGAACGTGAAGGCCATGATTTTAACCGTGTTGGTTTATTTTACGGTTATGATTTCCAGAATGGTCTTTCCATTTCGCTGGAATACGCGTTTGAGTGGCAGGATCACGACGAAGGCGACAGCGATAAATTCCATTATGCAGGTGTCGGCGTAAATTACTCGTTCTGATAATGGGCTAAATTGCCGGATGCGGCGCGAGTACTTTATCCGATCTATAAATGTAGGCCGGATAAGATGCGCCAGCATCGCATCCGGCATTCAGGCAAGGTCGCTGGTATTTATTTCAGCGTCATATGCGTGGCAACGGTAATATTTTGTGGTGACGGTTTTCCGGCAATTAAGCGGAATAATAACTCGCAGCTTTGTTGACCTAACTCCTGCGTCGGAACATCGATGCCGCCCGGTGCAGGCGTTAATATAAACGACAGCGTTTCATTACTATAACCCACCACCGCTAACTGATGCGGAATAGCAATGTTTTTCTCTGCCGCTGCACGATAAATGCTCATTAATTTCAGGCTGTCAGTGGCAAACACTGCCTCAGGCAACGGTGACTGACTTAATAATTGCCGTGCTGCTTGCAGTGCTGTTTCATGGGTATAACCGCCATCAACAATCCATTCATCACGCACTGCAATATTATGATCTTCCAGACTCTGCTTATAACCATTTACCCGATCCACTGAAACATGGACATCAAGCGGTGCATGCAGACAGGCAATATTTTGATGTCCACTTTCAATTAACGCATCGGTCAACGCAATGCTGTCGCCAAAATTATCGGTATCGACAGAATAAACATGGGCATATTGACCTTCAACTTTGCCAATCACCACCACCGGAATATCGTATTTATCGAGTTGCGCAAAAAACGATTCATCAGCAGGTGAGCTTAGCATAATAATGCCTTTAATCATTTTCTGCTTAATTTTACTTTCACATTTTTGCAGATCTTCTGCCGGGTTGTGCGACGTCTGCAATATCACGTCGAAACCTTCTTCTTCAGCTTTGGCGGTGATGGCATGCAAAACTTCAGAGAAAAACGGATTACCCGCCGTAGTTTTGGTCGAACGGGTAGAAATCACCATAATGGCATCAAAACCCGAAGAGGTCAGCGCGCGGGCCAGCTTGTTTGGTTGATACTGTAATTCTTCAATGGCCCGTAACACTTTTTCGCGCGCTTCCGGGGAGATATTGGTTTGCTTATTCAGCACGCGTGATACGGTGGATTTTGATACGCCTGCAACCCTGGCAATATCATAAATAGTAGGGGACATAGGTCAGGAACTCCGTCCGAACGTGAATGCTGCACATCTTATGGAGTTCGCCCGTCGATGACAACACGGGTAGTTGATAATCAATGGCCTGGCCCCCACATTCATATCCTTATGAATGATTTTTTTCTGGTCTTCAGAGCAGCACAGGACAGCAATGAAGCGACTTAAAAATGAACTTAATGCGCTGGTGAATCGGGGTGTCGACAGACATCTGCGCCTCGCTGTAACCGGACTTAGCCGCAGCGGCAAAACAGCGTTTATCACCGCGATGGTTAATCAGTTGCTCAATATTCATGCCGGAGCACGTTTGCCGCTGTTAAGTGCGGTGCGTGAAGAGCGCCTGCTGGGCGTAAAACGCATTCCTCAGCGTGACTTTGGCATTCCGCGTTTTACCTACGACGAAGGGTTGGCGCAGCTGTATGGCGATCCTCCCGCCTGGCCGACGCCAACGCGCGGCGTCAGCGAAATTCGCCTGGCGCTACGCTATAAATCGAACGATTCGCTGCTGCGCCACTTTAAGGATACCTCCACGCTGTATCTGGAGATTGTGGATTACCCCGGCGAATGGTTGCTCGACCTGCCGATGCTGGCGCAGGACTATTTAAGCTGGTCGCGCCAGATGACGGGCTTACTCAATGGTCAGCGCGGCGAATGGTCGGCGAAATGGCGAATGATGTGCGAAGGGCTGGACCCGCTAGCGCCTGCCGACGAAAACCGGCTGGCAGACATTGCCGCCGCGTGGACCGATTATCTCCACCACTGTAAACAGCAGGGGCTGCACTTTATTCAGCCAGGGCGCTTTGTCTTGCCGGGAGATATGGCAGGTGCGCCCGCGCTGCAATTCTTCCCGTGGCCGGATGTCGATGCCTGGGGCGAGTCCAAACTGGCGCAGGCCGATAAGCACACCAATGCCGGAATGCTGCGCGAGCGGTTTAATTATTACTGCGAGAAGGTGGTGAAGGGGTTCTATAAGAATCATTTTCTGCGCTTTGACCGCCAGATTGTGCTGGTGGACTGCCTGCAACCTCTCAACAGTGGGCCACAGGCATTTAATGATATGCGTCTGGCGCTGACGCAACTGATGCAAAGTTTTCACTACGGGCAGCGTACCCTGTTCCGGCGTTTGTTTTCGCCGGTTATCGATAAGCTATTGTTTGCTGCCACTAAAGCGGACCATGTGACCATCGATCAGCACGCTAATATGGTTTCATTACTGCAACAACTGATTCAGGATGCCTGGCAAAATGCGGCGTTCGAAGGGATCAGCATGGACTGCCTGGGGCTGGCGTCTGTTCAGGCGACCACCAGCGGCATTATTGATGTTAACGGTGAGAAAATCCCGGCGCTGCGCGGTAATCGACTTAGTGATGGCGCACCGCTCACTGTTTATCCTGGCGAAGTCCCCGCACGTTTGCCTGGTCAGGCGTTCTGGGATAAGCAAGGCTTCCAGTTTGAGGCGTTTCGTCCGCAGGTGATGGATGTCGACAAACCGCTGCCGCATATTCGTCTTGATGCCGCGCTGGAATTTTTAATAGGAGATAAATTGCGATGACCGAACCGTTAAAACCACGTATTGATTTCGACGGTCCTCTGGAGGTCGATCAGAATCCTAAATTCAGGGCGCAGCAGACCTTTGACGAAAATCAGGCGCAAAATTTTGCCCCGGCCACGCTCGACGAAGCGCAGGAAGAAGAGGGGCAAGTCGAAGCGGTAATGGACGCAGCGTTACGTCCGAAACGCAGCCTGTGGCGCAAAATGGTGATGGGCGGGCTGGCTCTGTTTGGCGCAAGCGTTGTCGGGCAGGGTATACAGTGGACAATGAATGCCTGGCAAACTCAGGACTGGGTGGCGCTGGGTGGATGTGCCGCTGGGGCATTGATTATCGGCGCTGGCGTAGGTTCTGTGGTAACAGAGTGGCGGCGCTTATGGCGCTTGCGACAGCGCGCCCATGAACGCGACGAAGCGCGTGATTTATTGCATAGCCACGGAACCGGCAAAGGCCGCGCATTTTGCGAAAAACTGGCGCAGCAGGCGGGTATTGATCAGTCGCATCCGGCGCTGCAACGCTGGTATGCCTCAATCCATGAAACGCAAAACGACCGTGAAGTGGTCAGCCTGTATGCGCATTTGGTCCAGCCAGTTTTAGATGCCCAGGCGCGGCGCGAAATCAGCCGTTCGGCAGCGGAATCAACGTTGATGATTGCGGTCAGCCCGCTGGCGCTGGTGGATATGGCATTTATCGCCTGGCGCAATCTGCGTTTGATTAATCGCATCGCCACGCTGTATGGCATTGAACTGGGATATTACAGCCGTTTGCGCCTGTTCAAGCTGGTATTGCTGAATATCGCTTTCGCCGGAGCCAGCGAATTGGTGCGCGAAGTGGGGATGGACTGGATGTCGCAAGATCTCGCTGCTCGTTTGTCTACCCGCGCAGCTCAGGGGATTGGTGCTGGGCTTCTGACGGCACGACTCGGGATTAAAGCTATGGAGCTTTGCCGCCCGCTGCCGTGGATTGACGATGACAAACCTCGCCTCGGGGATTTCCGTCGTCAGCTTATCGGTCAGGTGAAAGAAACGCTGCAAAAAGGCAAAACGCCCAGCGAAAAATAATGCAATATCGGGTGCTGACCGGATATCTTTACGCCGAAGTGCCCGTTTTTCCGTCTTTGTGTCAATGATTGTTGACAGAAACCTTCCTGCTATCCAAATAGTGTCATATCATCATATTAATTGTTCTTTTTTCAGGTGAAGGTTCCCATGCGTCTGGAAGTCTTTTGTGAAGACCGACTCGGTCTGACCCGCGAATTACTCGATCTACTCGTGCTAAGAGGCATTGATTTACGCGGTATTGAGATTGATCCCATTGGGCGAATCTACCTCAATTTTGCTGAACTGGAGTTTGAGAGTTTCAGCAGTCTGATGGCCGAAATACGCCGTATTGCAGGTGTTACCGATGTGCGTACTGTCCCGTGGATGCCTTCCGAACGTGAGCATCTGGCGTTGAGCGCGTTACTGGAGGCGTTGCCTGAACCTGTGCTCTCTGTCGATATGAAAAGCAAAGTGGATATGGCGAACCCGGCGAGCTGTCAGCTTTTTGGGCAAAAATTGGATCGCCTGCGCAACCATACCGCCGCACAATTGATTAACGGCTTTAATTTTTTACGTTGGCTGGAAAGCGAACCGCAAGATTCCCATAACGAGCATGTTGTTATTAATGGACAGAACTTCCTGATGGAGATTACGCCTGTTTATCTTCAGGATGAAAATGATCAACACGTCCTGACAGGTGCGGTGGTGATGTTGCGATCAACGATTCGTATGGGCCGTCAGTTGCAAAATGTCGCCGCCCAGGACGTCAGCGCCTTCAGTCAAATTGTCGCTGTCAGCCCGAAAATGAAGCATGTTGTCGAACAGGCGCAGAAACTGGCGATGCTAAGCGCGCCGCTGCTGATTACGGGTGACACAGGTACAGGTAAAGATCTTTTTGCCTACGCCTGCCATCAGGCAAGCCCAAGAGCGAGCAAACCTTACCTGGCGCTGAACTGTGCGTCTATACCGGAAGATGCGGTCGAGAGTGAACTGTTTGGTCATGCTCCGGAAGGGAAGAAAGGATTCTTTGAGCAGGCGAACGGTGGTTCGGTGCTGTTGGATGAAATAGGTGAGATGTCACCACGGATGCAGGCGAAATTACTGCGTTTCCTTAATGATGGCACTTTCCGTCGGGTTGGCGAAGACCATGAGGTGCATGTCGATGTGCGGGTGATTTGCGCTACGCAGAAGAATCTGGTCGAACTGGTGCAAAAAGGCGTGTTCCGTGAAGATCTCTATTATCGTCTGAACGTGTTGACGCTCAATCTGCCGCCGCTACGCGACTGCCCGCAGGACATCATGCCGTTAACCGAGCTGTTCGTCGCCCGCTTTGCCGACGAGCAGGGCGTGCCGCGTCCGAAACTGGCCGCTGACCTGAATACTGTACTTACGCGTTATGCGTGGCCGGGAAATGTGCGGCAGTTAAAGAACGCTATCTATCGCGCACTGACACAACTGGACGGTTATGAACTGCGTCCACAGGATATTTTGTTGCCGGATTATGACGCCGCAACGGTAGCCGTGGGCGAAGATGCGATGGAAGGTTCGCTGGATGAAATCACCAGCCGTTTTGAACGCTCGGTATTAACCCAGCTTTATCGCAATTATCCCAGCACGCGCAAACTGGCAAAACGTCTCGGCGTTTCACATACCGCGATTGCCAATAAGTTGCGGGAATATGGTCTGAGTCAGAAGAAGAACGAAGAGTAAGCGCGAATATGCCTGATGGTGCAACACCATCAGGCATATTAACTTATGCTTTCAGTACAGCCAGAGCTGCTTCGTAATCCGGCTCGGTGGTGATTTCATCCACCAGCTGACTGAAAATCACATTGTCATTTTCATCAATAACCACAACGGCACGCGCTGCCAGACCTTTCAGTGGGCCATCAGCAATTGCCACACCGTAGGCTTGCAGAAATTCAGCGTTACGGAAAGTGGAGAGGGTGATAACGTTGTTCAGACCTTCTGCGCCGCAGAAACGAGACTGGGCGAACGGCAGATCAGCAGAAATACACAGCACAACGGTGTTGTCGATCTCGGTTGCCAGTTGGTTAAACTTACGTACTGATGCGGCGCAAACACCGGTATCAATACTCGGGAAAATGTTCAGCACTTTGCGTTTACCCGCAAACTGACCGAGGGTGACGTCAGACAGATCTTTTGCCACGAGAGTAAAAGTCTGCGCTTTGCTACCCGCCTGCGGGATGGAGTTGGCGACTGTAACCGGGTTGCCCTGGAAATGAACGGTTTGTGACATGATTATCTTTCCTGTTTACATATAGTTAACGTCACACCTAGTTTATGCTAACTGTCAATAACACAGCAAACGCTATTTGCGCTTAATCCGCAGACCACCGCGACAACAAGGAGTAAAGATGAGAACCGTTAAGGTATTCGAGGAAGCCTGGCCCTTACATACCCCGTTTGTGATTGCCCGGGGAAGTCGCAGTGAAGCGCGCGTGGTGGTGGTTGAACTGGAAGAAGAGGGTATTAAAGGCACCGGCGAATGCACGCCGTATCCGCGTTATGGAGAAAGTGATGCCTCGGTAATGGCGCAAATTATGAGCGTCGTGCCGCAATTAGAGAAAGGGCTGACACGGGAGGAGTTGCAACAAATTCTCCCTGCCGGCGCAGCACGTAATGCGCTGGATTGTGCATTGTGGGATCTGGCCGCGCGAAAACAGCAGCAATCGCTGGCTGATTTGATCGGCATAACGCTTCCCGAGACAGTTATCACTGCACAGACGGTAGTCATCGGTACGCCTGATCAGATGGCCAATAGTGCATCAACACTCTGGCAGGCCGGCGCGAAATTACTGAAAGTGAAGCTGGATAACCATCTTATCAGTGAGCGGATGGTGGCAATTCGCACAGCTGTGCCCGATGCCACGCTGATCGTTGATGCAAATGAATCCTGGCGTGCAGAAGGGTTGGCGGCACGTTGCCAGCTATTGGCGGATTTAGGCGTTGCGATGCTTGAACAACCGCTTCCTGCGCAGGACGATGCGGCACTGGAGAATTTTATTCATCCGTTGCCGATTTGTGCTGATGAAAGTTGTCATACTCGTAGCAATCTGAAGGCGCTGAAAGGGCGCTATGAGATGGTTAACATTAAGCTCGATAAAACCGGGGGGCTGACGGAAGCGCTGGCGCTGGCGACTGAAGCGCGTGCACAAGGTTTCAATCTGATGCTGGGCTGCATGTTGTGTACCTCTCGTGCCATTAGCGCCGCTTTACCGCTGGTGCCGCAGGTCAGTTTCGCCGATCTTGACGGACCGACCTGGCTGGCGGTAGATGTGGAACAGGCGCTTCAGTTCACGACGGGCGAATTGCATCTTTAGGATGCCAGCGCAGCAAGTTTGCCATCGCAAAGAGATATTTTTCGCTGGCTTCGTCGGAGGAGATGGGCGGAAACTCTGCGGTGATGCAATGCAAGTTGAGATCTGCACACCAACTGCCGAAAGAGCCAGGCGTTTCATAACCGACGCTGGTTACCAGAGGCAATTCAAACGCCTGGGCCAGCCATTCGCCTAATTCGCTGTGTCTGGGATCTTCAATACAAGCCAGTGGATCGTGGAATGAGACCACCCAGGCAGGTTGAATGCGGTGTATAAGCTGGCACAGCGCCTGGGTTTCAGGTTCGGAGCCAGGTTTGTCACCTGTCAGTAATACGACATCACGTTCTTCAGCGGCGCTGTTCCAGCGATAAACCGTTTCACCTTCCTTCCAGTTCGCCGCCGGAAAGTTTCTGTTTAAATCCACACCATTAGCATTGGCCCGTAACCCCAGCTGGCAGCCGTCAGGATTCACACACAGCACCACATGATGGCGGCGCAAAGAAGGTGTCAAAGTCCGCAGAGCACAGGAGAGCGTGACGACCGAAGAGTTTTCATCACCGTGAGTGCCAGCCAGAATCAAACCACTTTCGCGACTGGCTGCAGGGGCCGGAAACCAGATTAACGGCGCGCCCAATAATGAACGTCCGTAATGTTCTGTTCCGGGCGGAAATGCGCCGCGTTCGGCGCGTGGGCGGGTTACGGTCATGATCGTCTCTGGTTCAGGAAGTATTACAGGCAGTGTTGTGCAAATTTTGCGGATTATCAAATCCTTTTCTTCAACGCTATGTCATCGATCTTGTATCACTTTTTTGCCGGAAGTTGTCTGTATTTTCATTGATGTGCAGATATTAGAATTGTCGTAATGTTATATACATGGCGTATTTTATTCTTACTGGTTCTACACATGTTAATCGCATCTGATTGATCAGTTCACCTTAATAAGTTTAATAAATCGTACTGCACATAGTACAGTACGATGGTGGCTATATAATTGATTTACATGAAGAATGGCTTGTCGCCATCAGTCCCGGGTTGATTGATGCCTATATTCTCACCAATGTGTTTCTCAGGTTTATCGATGATATCTGTAATTAATGCTGCGACACTCTTACGTGATACGATCGTACCTTTGAATGGTTCATTGCGTGAGGTAAGCTCATAATCAATAATATCTTCATCCGTCAGCCAGGCAGGGCGAAGAATTGTATATTCCAGTCCAGAAGCCTCAATTGCATCCGCAGCCCTGCGGAATGGTTTTAGGGGCTCACCAATAACTGCATTATTCCATTCGCCAAATTTTCCTGGAACTTCATCATAAATGCCGAGGGAAAGAACAAAGATCAGACGTTTAACATCACAGGCTTTCATCGCAGCGATCACTGAATTTGCCTGAATATCTAAATCTTCCCCCGTAAGGTTGGCATACACAATATCCTGTCCCTGCATGGCCTGCTTCAGTGCTGCATGATTCAGTACATCCCCCATAATAATCTGGCTATTAGTTGGATAGGGTTTGTGTATTTTTGCTGGCTGACGAGCAAATAAAGTTTGTTTAATGGTTTGTTTATCTGCCAGTTGATTAATCACATGGCGGGCTATCTGACCGCCAGCACCAAGAATGAGTACATTTTTCATAATATTTCTCATGAAACTTATCACAGATGGGTGTTGAAAAAAGGAATAACTTTTTCCAGCGCCTCCTGAACTGCTTCCGGTTTGTCATACAGTTCATAATGTGAGAAATCGGGTAATGAAACTAACTGACGATCCTGCGAAACCATCGCCCGGCCATAGACTTCCAGTCCATCACGATAAGCACCGAAGGCACCGACTTTTTCACCAACTACTACCATCACCGGCTGAGTCAGTAACACTTCAGTAAATGCGAAGGCATCCCAGGCCAGCGTTTTCTGTGCATGTGAGAACAACATTTTTGTCGCACCTCCCGGTTGTTGCCCGCGTGGTGTTTTATAGTAGTCAGTTGCTTCATAAACATCGCGTTCGGTCAGTCCATGGGCTTTTGCTGCATCCAGGCTGGCGGGAAGTAATTCGTTGATCTGTAATTCTCCACCACGAGCCTCTTTGGTTCGTTGCGACGCCATTGCATTCAATGCGCCAATCGGATCGTAATTGCTGAAACCTTCCCGAAAAAGACGCCCGATATTAACACCCGTAATACTCACTACAGCTTTAATTCGTTTTTCTGTCAGCGCGGCATTAATGGCATAGCCACCCCCCCCACACACACCCAGCACGCCAATGCGTTCAGCATCAACATATGGCAGAGTTACTGCATAATCGATAACACGGCTAATATCCTCTACGCGCTGTGTCGGATCTTCTATCCAACGAGGCTCCCCACCAGATTCTCCCTGGAAACTGGCGTCATAAGCGAGAACGACATAGCCTTTTTCAGCCAATGCCTTGCCATAGATATTGCCAGACGTCTGCTCCTTACAACTGCCAAAAGGATGGACGCTGATAACCGCCGGATACTGTTTTGACTCATCAAAATTTGGTGGAAACTGAATATTGGCAGCAATATGCCAGGCCATATCACTATTGCGGATTTGAATATGTTTCATTACAGAGTTTCCTCAAAGAACGGAGCTAATACTGAAATTGCTTCAGCCACATAGGCTTTGCCGTCATAAAGATCCATATGGTTTGCGCCTTCAACAATGTGATAGCGTTTATCCTGGCTTGATGCCCGATCGTACAGGTCGTCACTCATCCATTTGCTCCCTGCCTGGCTGCCCGCCACAATCTGCGTCGGCTGAGTCAGGTACACTTCCGCCATATGGTAAGCATCATAGGTAATAATCTGGTTAAGGCTGCGCAAAGTAGCGTAACCCGGTGCTGTTGGATACTGCGCGCGAGGGGTGTGGTAATACTCCCAGGCCTGACGCAGTTCTTCGTTCGGCGCATCGGACTCCTTCATTGGTGCCAGTGGCATAATGGCGTATTCTCCGCTGCTAATATCGCTGGTTCTGGCGTTTGAACCCGCTTCAACGTATGGCAGGGCATCAATAGATTTCACATTGTTTTCCCAACCATTACGGAACATCGAACCAATATTGACCGCACTAACGGTACCGATGGCCTTGATGCGGCGATCCTGAATTGCAGCATTGGCTGTATATCCTGCACCGGCACAAATTCCCATCGCACCAATTCGGGTATTGTCGACATAAGAAAGCGTTGTCAGGTAATCAATCACGGCACTGACGTCTTCAGTACGAATGTATGGGTTTTCTAACTGACGCGGCTCGCCGCCACTTTCACCCTGATAAGATGCGTCATAAGCAATAGTGACAAATCCCTTTTCCGCCAGTTTTTCGGCATAGGTCCCGGCCGTTTGTTCTTTAACGCCCCCACCTGGGTGAGATACCACAATTGCCGGATATTGACGGGTTTCATCAAATTTTGGAGGAAAATAGATCACTGCAGACAAAGAGATGGTTGGATTATTGCTGTTAGTGAAGCTGACTTTATTATTCATCATTCCGTTCCTCATGGAGTTGTTGGTTCGTTTTAACGGTTGGTGATATCACTATAGATATTGAACATTAAGTTGATTAGACCCAAAATCATGATTAGACCTATCATTTAAATGATTAATAGATTGTATGGAGATACTGAATGAAGCGTGAAGAGATCGCTGATCTGATGGCGTTTGTCGTCGTTGCAGAGGAGCGTAGCTTCACTCGCGCAGCAGCCCGCCTGAGCATGGCGCAGTCAGCTTTAAGCCAGATAGTGCGCCGTATAGAAGAACGATTGGGATTGCGGCTTCTGACGCGAACTACGCGCAGCGTTGTACCAACTGAAGCGGGCGAGCATCTTTTGTCTGTTCTTGGCCCTATGTTGCATGACATAGATTCTGCCCTGACATCCCTGAGCGATCTGCAGAACCGCCCATCCGGGACAATACGTATTACTACTGTAGAACATGCAGCAAAAACGATATTGTTACCAGCAATGCGCACATTCCTGAAATCGCATCCTGAAATTGATATTCAGCTCACCATTGATTATGGTTTGACCGATGTCGTTTCTGAACGTTTTGATGCAGGCGTCCGTCTGGGTGGGGAGATGGATAAAGATATGATCGCCATTCGAATCGGGCCAGATATACCAATGGCTATTGTTGGCTCACCGGATTATTTTTCTCGCCGAAGTGTTCCAACGTCAGTGTCACAATTAATAGATCATCAGGCAATTAATTTGTATCTTCCCACATCGGGTACAGCAAATCGCTGGAGATTAATACGCGGTGGACGTGAAGTTCGTGTTCGCATGGAAGGTCAGCTTTTACTGAATACGATAGACCTGATCATTGATGCTGCAATTGATGGGCATGGATTGGCGTATCTACCTTATGATCAGGTTGAGCGGGCTATTAAAGAAAAAAAACTGATACGTGTTTTGGATAAATTCACACCAGATTTACCCGGTTATCACCTGTACTATCCACACCGTCGACATGCTGGCTCGGCATTCTCATTATTTATAGATAGGCTGAAGTATAAAGGTGCTGTTTAGCACTACTTGCTGATACATTAATTTAATTCTTCTCTTAACGTATTCTCAGTTCCTTTCAACGTTTTGGTTATTTTTTATTCTTCGTACAATGGCGACAGATGCTGATTATGATACCGAAAACTGGTTTGAACGTGCGAAGCCCGAACGTAGTGTTCGGTGTTCTATGTGCTTTGCCGCATTTTGGCGTCGATTATTTACACTAAATCTGATTTAATATATTGATACATAAAACATTTTATGCTTCCTGTGTCACTTTTTTGATGGAAGTTGTTTGCATTTCTTTAAGGCGAAACAAATAATTACGCATCAATTTTAATGTCGGTTAGAGGGAAACTTATGAAGCACTCTGTTTCAGTCACGTGTTGTGCGCTGTTGGTCAGCAGCATTTCTCTTTCGTATGCTGCAGAAGTTCCGAGCGGCACAGTACTGGCAGAGAAGCAGGAGCTGGTGCGCCACATTAAAGATGAGCCTGCGTCGCTGGATCCCGCTAAAGCCGTGGGCCTGCCAGAGATTCAGGTCATTCGCGATCTGTTTGAAGGACTGGTGAATCAGAACGAGAAAGGGGAGATTGTCCCCGGCGTTGCGACTCAGTGGAAAAGTAATGACAACCGTATCTGGACTTTTACCCTGCGCGATAACGCAAAATGGGCGGATGGCACACCGGTAACGGCGCAAGATTTTGTCTACAGCTGGCAGCGTCTGGTGGACCCGAAAACGCTATCGCCATTTGCATGGTTTGCCGCGCTGGCGGGAATCAACAACGCACAGGCGATTATTGATGGTAAAGCTACGCCTGACCAGCTTGGCGTCACCGCAGTTGATGCCCATACTTTGAAAATTCAGCTTGATAAACCGTTGCCGTGGTTTGTGAATTTAACCGCTAACTTTGCCTTCTTCCCGGTGCAAAAAGCCAACGTAGAAAGCGGTAAAGAGTGGACGAAACCCGGAAATCTGATCGGCAATGGCGCTTATGTTCTTAAAGAGCGCGTAGTCAATGAAAAACTGGTCGTGGTACCGAATACCCATTATTGGGATAACGCCAAAACGGTACTGCAAAAAGTGACCTTCCTGCCAATTAATCAGGAATCCGCAGCCACTAAGCGTTACCTCGCGGGGGATATTGATATCACCGAATCCTTCCCGAAAAATATGTATCAGAAGCTGTTGAAGGATATTCCGGGGCAGGTTTATACGCCGCCGCAGCTCGGGACCTATTATTATGCGTTTAACACGCAAAAAGGGCCGACGGCAGATCAGCGCGTTCGTCTGGCATTAAGTATGACGATAGATCGCCGCCTGATGACCGAAAAAGTATTAGGGACGGGCGAAAAGCCAGCGTGGCATTTTACACCAGATGTTACCGCCGGATTTACGCCGGAACCTTCGCCGTTTGAACAAATGAGTCAGGAAGAACTGAATGCGCAGGCAAAAACTTTGTTGAGCGCAGCTGGTTATGGTCCGCAAAAACCGCTGAAGCTGACGCTTTTGTATAACACTTCAGAAAACCATCAAAAAATTGCGATTGCTGTAGCATCGATGTGGAAAAAGAACCTTGGCGTAGATGTTAAATTGCAAAATCAGGAATGGAAAACCTATATCGATAGCCGTAACACCGGCAATTTTGATGTTATCCGCGCCTCATGGGTGGGGGATTATAATGAACCCTCCACTTTCCTGACATTATTAACGTCAACGCATTCAGGAAATATTTCACGCTTTAACAATCCGGCATACGACAAAGTTCTGGCCCAGGCATCGACGGAAAATACCGTTAAAGCGCGTAATGCCGATTACAACGCGGCAGAAAAAATCCTCATGGAGCAAGCACCGATTGCACCAATTTATCAATATACCAATGGACGATTAATCAAACCGTGGCTGAAAGGTTATCCCATTAATAACCCTGAAGATGTGGCGTACAGTCGGACTATGTATATTGTGAAGCATTGATGTGATGGGAACTGGCGTTACCCTTGCGGATAACGCCAGTGATGTCTGATTTAGCGACCCTGTTCCGGCGGTGTAATGTTATCCATATACAGCGTCTGGCTGGGGAAGGCAAAGTCCGCGCCGTGTGACTGTACAATATCGATAATCTTCAAATAAACGTCTTGCTGTGCAGCAAGCCACTCAGCCCATACCGTGGTTTTGGTAAAGCAATAAACCATAATATTCAATGACGAGTCAGCAAACTGGTTGAAATAAACCAGTAAGGTTTGTCGCTGGTCGATGGCCGGGTGATTTTTCAGCATCTCACGTACGGCTTCGACAATAACGCCCACTTTTGCCGCATCCTCATAACGTAAACCAATGGTCGTGGTAATGCGGCGGTTGGTCATTCGTCCTGGGTTTTCTACGCTGATCGACGAAAACAGCGAGTTCGGTACGTACAATGGACGATTATCAAAGGTCGTAATTTTGGTAATTCGCCAGCCAATTTCCGCTACTGTACCTTCGATATTTCTGTCCGGTGAACGGATCCAGTCGCCAATACTGAAAGGACGGTCGAAATAGAGCATGATCCCGGAAAAGAAATTACTCAGAATATCTTTACCGGCCATACCGACAGCCAGACCACCAATACCACCAAAGGTCAGCAAGCCAGAAAGGCTCATGCCGAAATGTTCGCCATAAAGCAGAACAAGCACCACAATAATGGTGATTTTGATAATGCGCGACATAATCCGCGCACTGGTGATATCGCGACCTTTTTTAATCTGCTGTTTTTCAAACTGATTAATCAGCAGAAATAGCTTAATCGTCAGAATAACCGCAATCAGGGACGTACAGATAAAATCGATAACGCCTGGGGTGATAAATTTGAGTTTATAGTTTTCTATAACATAATTAATAATGCTACCAACAGCACTGATAATTATGGTGTAGATTAAAAATTGCACCGCATGGAATAAAAAACCTTTTCTTTTACGATTTCCGCGGCGAAACCAAAAGCTCATCAGAATCAATGCTGCGCAGCTACCGAAAATAATGACCAGATTAAGCGCATTATTTGTAAACAGTTCAGCGATCATTGTTTTATCAGGCTCCTCCAGATAATTGTCGTCATGCCGGAAACCCCTGGCGGGGCTATTTTACCGCGACAATTCATTCAGATCATCAATAGTCAGGGAAGGAAGTAGCAACATTAGCTAACTAATCAATGCGTTGATTGTAAATCCAGCTAAGAGGTGAGGTTTTCAGAGCAGACAACGGTGAAATGTCATGGTATTGTTACGTTTAGGTAACAAGAAATTTGTCTGCACAAGGATTACATCATGATTATGGCGAAACTGAAGTCAGCGAAAGGGAAGAAATTTCTCTTTGGTTTGTTGGCGGTTTTCATTATTGCGGCGTCGGTTGTGACTCGCGCGACTATCGGCGGCGTTATAGAACAGTACAATATTCCGCTGTCTGAGTGGACGACATCAATGTATGTGATTCAGTCATCGATGATTTTTGTTTATAGCCTGGTCTTTACTGTGTTGCTGGCAATCCCGTTGGGAATTTATTTCCTTGGCGGCGAAGAGCAGTAAGTAAAAAATAGGCCCGATAACTCGGGCCTTGTCAGTTATTGAAGAGTCGTTAATCGTCTTCTTCGTCATCCAGTTCAACGGGTGTCTGATACTGGTCAGGTTTAATGACCAACAGATCGCAGCGAAGATGATCAATCACCTGTTCCGCCGTGTTGCCGAGGAATGCTGCTGAAATACCGGTGCGTCCTACCGTGCCCAGAACCACAATCCCCGCCTGTAAGTGCTCCGCCAAATCAGGAATCACCTCTTCTGGCAGACCTTTTTCTACGTGCGTCATGTTTTCATTAATGCCGAATTTCTGCCGCAGGGCTTTCATTGCCAGCAAATGTTGCCCACGAATGGCATCGTTATAAACGCTCGGATCAAATTCCGGCAGTTCAATCGCGATATTAATTGGCGTTACTGGGTAAGCGCCAACCAGATGAACTTCGGTATGGTTGACTTGTTCTGCCAGTTCGATCGTCTCTTTGACCAGTTTTTCATTGAGCGCATTATGATACGGCTCTTCACTGGCGAGATTCACCGCCACCAGCGCCTTACCTCCTTCCGGCCACGGCTGGTCTTTCACCATCCACACCGGGCTTGGGCATTTGCGTAACAGATGCCAGTCCGTTGGCGTAAAAATCACCGCTTCCAGACGGTCATGTTGGTGCGCCATTTTTAGCACCAAATCGTGCCCGCCGCTGATCACTTCCTGAATGATGGCTTCGAAAGGACGGTTATGCCAGACCACTTTAATTTCAATGGGAACGCCAGCATTGAGATAATATTTTGCCTGCTCGTGGATCCAGGCTGTACGCTGGCTGATGACGCCCTGACGCATAGCGGTACGTTCGTCCGGGGAGAGCAGGGTGGTCATTTCGTATGAGAAGTCATAGATCGGCAAAAAGGCTTTAATTTTGCCACCAATCCGTTGATGTAAATAAACAGCTCGCCGCAATGCTGGTTGGTCGTCCTGGTTAGGATCGATAACAACGAGCATGTTCTGATACATAGCCATACAGGGTCTCCTTACAACAACTGTCAACGCAGTTTGTAATTAAAAGATTAACCCATATCTGGTGAATGAAACAGTGATGAACCTTCTGCCAGATCAATAAATCAGAAAAATTTAATGATATGACAGAAGGATAGTGAGTTATGCGGAAAAATCAGGCAACGTTACGCGTATGACCAGCAAGCTGGGCCAGCGCATCGTTATTTTCGATGGTGATGTATTTACCTTTGACTGCCAGCATGCCGCTTTTCTGGAAGCGACCCAGCAGACGGCTGATGGTTTCTACCGTCAGGCCCAGATAGTTACCGATATCGCCACGAGTCATCGTCAGGCGGAATTCACGAGGGGAGAAGCCGCGTTGGGCAAAACGACGGGACAGGTTGTAGATGAATGCAGCCAGACGTTCCTCGGCATTTTTCTTCGACAACAGCAGGATCATGTCCTGATCGCCTTTGATTTCACCGCTCATCAGACGCATCATCTGCTGACGCAGATTCGGCATTTTACCGGACAAATCGTCCAGCGTTTCGAACGGGATTTCACATACCATCGAGGTTTCCAGCGCCTGCGCGAAGCTCGGGTGATGGCCGCTGCCGATGGCGTCAAATCCCACCAGGTCGCCTGCTAAATGGAAACCAGTGATTTGCTCGTCGCCTTGCTCAGTGATGGTATAACTTTTAATCGTACCGGAGCGGATGGCATAAAGCGATTTAAGTTCATCACCAGCCTTAAACAGCGTCTGGCCTTTCTGAATAGGCTTCTTCCGCTCAATGATATTATCAAGCTGATCAAGCTCATGTTCGTTGAGTGTGAACGGGATGCAAAGCTGGCTGATGCTGCAATCCTGGCAATGGATAGCACAACCGCCAGACTGAATGCGCCGTATAATTCGCTTTTCCGGGATCATAGGTCTGCTCAAGCCGTAATTGATATTTGTCAATTTTAACATCTTTTTAGGGAGCAAGTAAGTCTAAGCAAACCTTAACAGCAGAGAATTCCGATATTAGATGTAAATATATGTCTATCTATTTGAAAACCCTTAAGTTGTTAAGGGTAACTTTACATAAAAGTGTGAACAAGCTGGCACAAATTGTTTAATGTTTACAGCAAAAGATAACCTTCATGGCGCAATAACCACTCTTTTCGCTGAACTCCGCCTGCATATCCGGTCATGGTGCCGTTTCGGCCAATAACCCGATGGCAAGGTACGACGATGCTGATGGGATTCGATCCGTTTGCCGCACCAACGGCACGCGCCGCGCCAGGACGGCCCAATTGCTCAGCCAGTTGGCCGTAATGCATTACCTGCCCGCAGGGGATAGTGCGTAGTGTTTTCCAGACTTCGCGCTGAAATGGCGTCCCCCCTGTGGCAGTGGGAAGCGTATCAATAATGCTAAGATTACCGGCAAAATATTCACGAAGCTTGTCGCTTAAACCGCCTGGGTTGGTGGCAGAAATGCGCTCATAGCCTTCTTTGCGATAATGGATGTCCAGCAGCTGCACCATGCGTTCGCTGTACTCTTCCCATTCAACCGCCCGCAGGCGAAATTGCTCATCGCAAATCACCCACAGTGGACCCAGTGGTGTGGCAATTTTTTCTTCAAGTAATCTCAGCATCCGTTCTCTCTTAAGACAAACGTGGGTAAATACCCGGACCTATCGGCAGACCGACAAGATACCACGCCAGCAACATCAGCAGCCATACCACCAAAAAGATAAGCGGATAGGGCAAGACTAACGAATAGTAAGTACCCAGTTTCGCGTCTGGTTTGTAGCGTTGCAGGAATCCAAGAAACAGTGGAACAAAAGGAGAAACTGGCGCTAAAGGCAATACGGATGAGTCGGCAATACGAAAGAGGATTTGCGCAAATGCCGGGTGAAAGCCAAGTAGCATAAACATTGGTACGAAAATGGGGGCCAGAATCGACCAGATTGCGGAACCGCTGGCGATAAACATGCATAAGAAAGAGGAAAGCAACGCCAGACCGACAAACGCCGGGATGCCGCTAAGCCCTGAACTTTCCAGTATATCGGTCAGCCCCACGGCGATGAATTTCCCCATGTTGCTCCAGTTAAACATGGCGACAAATTGGGCGAGGGGAAAAACCATCACGATAAATCCCGCCATCTCTTTCATCGGTTCGATCATTAAATGCGGTAAATCCGCCTGACGTCGAATTGTGCGGGTAGCGATGCCATAAGCCAGCGAGACAACAAAGAAAAAAAGAATGATCAGTGGCACGATACCTTTAATAAAGGGTGATGGCATCACGGTGTGATTAATCGGATCGCGCAATATCCCGTTTTCCGGGATCACCATCAGCGCAATCGCAGCAATAAAAAGTAGCGATACGACACCTGCTATGCGTAAACCAAAACGCTGACTTTCGGTCAATGTCTGCAGTTTCTCATCGCTGTTTCCCTGCCATTGACCTAACCGTGGCTCGATGATTTTGTCGGTTATCAGGCCGCCAACAATCGTCAGTACGACTACGGAGCTGGCCATAAAATACCAGTTATCAATTACACTGACGTGCATTTGCGGATTGAACGCAGCCGCCGCTTCCGTGCTGATCCCCGACAGCAACACGTCGGTTGTGACAATCAGTAAATTAGCCGTAAAGCCGCAACCTACGCCTGCAATGGCAGCCAGTAAACCTGCAACTGGATGCCTGCCCACCGCCAGAAAAATCAGCGCACCCATCGGTGGCATGATCACTAACGCCGCATCGGAAGAAATGTGGCTGAAAAAAGCAATAAACAGCACCATATAACTGGCGTAGCGGGCATTAACATGCGATGCCATTTTAACCATTAGTGCTGGCAGTAAGCCGACGCGCTCCGCCAGACCGGCACCTAAAACCAGCGCCAGGATCGCACCAAGTGGAGCAAAACCGCTAAAGTTTTTAATAACATTGGGTAAAAACCAGTGTAATCCTTCCACACTGAGCAGGTTTTTCACCACCACCGGCGTACCATCGGTCGGGTTTTTCGCACTGACGCCAAAGGCCGACAAAATTGCCGTCGTCACCATGAGTACGATAATCAAATAGATAAAGAGCAAAAAAGGATGGGGAACCTTGTTACCAATTCTTTCGACCCAGCCATAGAGCTTCCCGGATTGGGAGGACGACGGTATGGATGACATACTCATGGGCATTCCTCGGTTGTTGTGTTTGCGTTGTTGTTGTTATTTTAAAGGTGACGGTGTCACGTTTTTCGGGATAGGGCAGTGGTACGGTTGCGTGTCCGTTACTTGCTGATGCTCTTGTTGGCATTCTTGCAATAGCCCTGAATCAAGGAAGAGATTGACTGTGATTGCTGCCATAGTTTTCGCCGCCAGCAGCATTCCTTTATGAGCAATAGATGTTCGCCCCTGGCTAACCAGTTGCCACGTATGTAGCGGTGTACCGACGGCAAAACAGGGGCTGAAACACTGGGCAACAGGCAGTTTCCAACTGACGTCGCCGACATCAGTCGATGCCGCAAGCACGTTATCGGTGGCGGCATATGGAGCGACTTCATTCGCCAGTACCGTTTCACGATGACGTAGTGCAAAAACCTTGCCGTTTTCGCCACCGGTTGCGGCGATATTATTCAGACTGTTTTGCCGATCGTTGGAGGTGAGCGTAGCCTGAATTTGTTTCGCAAAAGCCAGTTCTTCGGAGTTCCATTCCGGGGTACCAAAATGGGATAGGGCCTGGTACATGGCATTTTCTAAGGTGCGATTCGGGAGATAACTGGAACAGGCTTTGTCGAAGCGGCATTCAACCTTGGTTTCGGTCATCAATGCCGCACCTTCGGCGATTTTGGCGACCCGATCATAAATATGCTGCACGTCGGTCATTTCGGGGGCGCGGATAAGATAAAGCACTTCTGCCTGCGCCTGGACCACGTTGGGCGAGATCCCGCCGCTATTTGTGATGGCATAGTGTACGCGCGCTTTTTCAATAATATGTTCGTTGAGGAAGTTGGTGCCAGTGGTCATCAACGTTACGGCATCAAGGGCGCTGCGTCCCAAATGAGGGGAATTCGCGGCATGTGCTGCGATCCCTTTAAAGCGCCATGATGCCTGAATGTTTGCCAGCGTACGGGTATTGAACATACCGGCAAAGGCTTCCGGGTGCCAGGTGAGTGCCGCATCCACATCATCAAATACCCCCTCGCGGACCATGAACGTTTTACCCGAGCCGCCTTCTTCGCCAGGACAACCATAAAAGCGCACCGTGCCGCCTTGCCCATATTGTTCCAGCCATTTCTTGACGGCTATTGCAGCGGCAAAGGCGGCGGTTCCCAGCAAATTGTGTCCGCAACCGTGACCATTCTCACCGGGCGTCACGGATGTAGGTTGCGCGCAACCTGCTTGCTGACTTAAACCTGCCAGGGCGTCATATTCTCCCAGCAGGGCGATAACCGGTTTGCCTTGACCAAACGAAGCAATAAAGGCATTTGGGATATTGCCTACGTTGCGGGTAACGGTGAAGCCTGCAGATTCCAGCGCCGAAGCCAGATGCTCCGCTGACCAGAACTCTTCAAAACGTGTTTCTGGATGATCCCAGATTTGATCGGCAATATCGGTATAACGTTGGCGATCGGCTTCAATCGCATCGTCGATAAAACGATAGATTTCCTGCATCAGATACCTCGCGTCCAGGGAAAATTGAGCGCGGTGCGCGCCAGCGTTTCGACGGCAATAGCGAGAACCTGCTCGTCAAAATCGAATTTTTCGTTGTGATGACCTGCCGCCAGCTGTGTGCCAAACACCATGTAGGAGGCTTGCCCTTGATGTTGCTGCACGCGGGCCATCATTAATGTGGCATCTTCGGAACCCGCAGGCGCTTCGACACGTTCAATGGCCTGATTGACCCCCGCGACCTGAGCCGCCTGACTTTGCAACCATGCGACCCATTGCGGCGAAGGAGAACTGGCGGTAGCTGCACCCATCAGACGAATTTCAACGCCGACACCATACATGGTTGCTGCGCCCTGAATCGCTTGTTGTGCACGGTCAAAAACATATTGATTAATGACGTCGCTGGCCCCGCGTGTTTCCACTTTCAGCAACGCCGAGGCAGGAACAACATTACGACCGCTTCCTGCCTGCATAACGCCCACGTTTACTCTGGAAGCGCCTTCGCTGTGCGGGGCGATTGCATGCAGTGCAAGAGTTGCTTGTGCTGCCGCCAACAAGGCATTGTGACCGTCTTCTGGTTTTGCGCCTGCGTGAGCGGCGGTCCCGGTGAAGTGCGCGTCAAATTTGGTGGTTGCCATAAAATTATCACTGCCGCACACCACGGTGCCCGCAGGTACGCCAGTGCCAATGTGCACGGCAGTAAAATAATCAACATCATCCACTACACCTGCATCGACCATCGCCCGCGCGCCACGCGTACCTTCTTCTGCAGGTTGAAAAATCAGTTTGATGATGCCATGTAGTCCGGACTCGAACTGTTTAAGGGTATGCGCCAGCCCAAGCCCAATGGCGGTATGCCCATCATGACCACAGGCATGCATCATTCCGGCGTTACATGACGCAAAACCGTCGCGGTAGGGGCGATGGCTGACATCCTGCTCTTCACTGAGATCCAGCGCGTCCATATCGACACGGAAAGCCATCACCGGACCGGGGCGACCGGTATCCAGGGTGGCGACGATACCCGTGAAACCACCTTCAAAAGCCGCAATCCATTGTGCTAGCGCACCCTGTTGCCGAGCGCGCTCGAATTCGCGTTGTAGAGTGAGTTCATCAGGAAGTCCCATCCGGCTACTTTCATTAACTACTTCGCGGCCCAGCGCCAGTGAATAGCCGAGCTGCTGCAATTCTTCCGCAACAAGGGTGGCAGTGCGGAATTCCACCCAGCCAGACTCTGCATAGTGATGAAAATCACGTCGCCAGTGCGATAATTTTGGGGCAAGCGAATTAACAAATTGATTCAAAGACTCCATAACCTTTCCCGTCATCAGTAAAAAGTGTGACCCGGTTCACGTAGCGATAGTTTTTACTTATCACTAACTGATTTTTCACAGTTTTAACCGTTCATAAATTACCCTGACACAATCATCTGCATTAAAGTAGATGCCAGTTTCTTTGGTCTGATAAATAACGGTTATCGGTGGCGTCATGGCTTTTCAGGTAAAAATTCATCAAATTCGGGCTTTTGTTGAAGTGGCTCGTCAGGGCAGCATTCGCGGAGCGAGCCGAATGTTGAATATGTCGCAACCGGCACTGAGTAAATCTATTCAGGAGCTGGAAGAAGGGTTAGCGGCGCAACTCTTTTTTCGCCGTAGTAAAGGTGTGACGTTAACTGATGCCGGTGAAAGTTTTTATCAGCACGCCAGTCTTATTCTTGAAGAGCTGCGCGCAGCCCAAGAGGATATTCGCCAACGACAAGGGCAACTGGCAGGGCAGATTAATATCGGCATGGGGGCCAGTATTTCCCGCAGTCTGATGCCAGCTGTCATATCTCGTTTTCATCAGCAGCATCCGCAGGTAAAAGTACGCATTATGGAAGGGCAACTGGTGTCGATGATTAATGAATTGCGTCAGGGAGAATTGGATTTCACCATCAATACCTATTATCAGGGACCGTACGACCACGAATTTACTTTTGAGAAATTACTGGAAAAGCAATTCGCGATCTTTTGCCGCCCGGGACACCCCGCCATTGGTGCCCGTTCGATCAAACAGTTACTGGATTACAGCTGGACAATGCCGACGCCACACGGCAGCTACTACAAACAGTTGAGTGAATTGCTTGACGATCAGGCGCAAACGCCACAGGTCGGTGTAGTCTGCGAGACGTTCTCAGCCTGTATCAGTCTGGTGGCAAAAAGCGATTTTCTCAGCATACTGCCTGAAGAAATGGGCTGCGATCCCTTGCACGGACAGGGGCTGGTGATGTTGCCGGTTAGCGAAATTTTACCGAAAGCGGCCTATTATTTGATTCAGCGGCGTGATAGTCGCCAGACACCACTGACCGCGTCATTAATCACGCAATTCCGGCGAGAATGCGGCTATCTGCAAAGTTAAAACTGCATAAAAAAATAGAGTCTGTCGACATCCGCCAGACTCTACAGTACACACAGCAGTGCATCCGCGTCTTAAATCCGGCATTGTCTCCTCTGCGCCGGTGACTGTGTTATAACGGTTTTAACCTTTAGTTGCCAATTTTCTTCAGTGACAGATTTCACGAAAATATAAGTTACATTATTAATATCGTGAATGAATAATCATGCATAAGCATTTTGCTTAAAATATCGGCAATATTTGGAACTTATTACTGGAATTTTGGGTAATACGTTGTTGGACCGACCCGGTCTGGTTATCATATCGCGCTCTTAATTGCGGGAGGATGTAACATGAACCTTGACGACAAATCGCTGTTTCTTGACGCCATGGAAGATGTCCAGCCGCTGAAACGTGCTACCGATGTCCACTGGCATCCAACGCGTAACCAACGTGCGCCGCAGCGTATCGACACGCTGCAGCTTGATAATTTCCTCACTACCGGATTTCTCGACATTATCCCGCTAAGTCAGCCGCTGGAGTTTCGGCGGGAAGGGTTGCAACATGGGGTGCTGGATAAGCTGCGTAGTGGTAAATATCCGCAACAGGCGAGCCTGAATCTTTTGCGCCAGCCGGTGGAAGAGTGCCGCAAAATGGTGTTCAGTTTCATTCAACAAGCCCTGGCGGATGGTTTGCGTAACGTGCTGATTATTCATGGTAAAGGGCGGGATGATAAATCGCATGCCAATATTGTCCGCAGCTATGTGGCGCGCTGGCTGACCGAATTTGATGATGTTCAGGCATATTGCACCGCGCTACCGCATCATGGCGGCAGCGGGGCGTGTTACGTCGCACTACGTAAAACGGCGCAGGCGAAGCAAGAAAACTGGGAGCGCCACGCTAAGCGCAGTCGTTGATCTCGAGACGCATCCGCGGCTTATGCCGCCAGCACGCGGTTGCGTCCATCATTTTTCGCCCGATACAAAGCATCATCAACGCGTTTAAACAGTTCATCGATGCTTTCATTTCCTTCGTGATGCGCCACACCAATGCTGACGGTAAAGCGTGGTAAGCCCGAAATACTCACTTTTGCCACGCTTACGCGGATAGTTTCAGCCAGCGAAAGTGCAGTATCCAGTGGGGTTCTTGGTAGCAATAAGACAAACTCTTCGCCTCCCCAACGAAACACCAAATCGCCTTTGCGAGCGCAACTTTCGAGGGTGCGGGCGAGGGCGCATAACACCTCATCACCTTTAGAATGCCCATAGAGATCGTTAATGTGTTTAAAACGATCGGTGTCGATGAGCAACAAGCTGTAATCCTGAGCGATGGCGAGATGCTGCATTTGGCCTGGTTCCGTAATGTGATAAAACTGTCGCCGATTCAGTAATCCGGTCATCGCGTCATGGTGAGCAGCATGTTCCAGCTGCTCCTCCAGCCGTTTTTGCTCAGTAATATCATGCACAATACATAACATGAGCTTGTCGCCATAAATTTCAATCGGTCCGGCATAGGTCTGCACATGACGAGTAGAACCATCCGCCAGCCTATGAATAAAATTCAAAGGCTTATGACCACCGGGTAAATGCGAGATTTCATGCATGATAGGCATGACGCGACGCCCGAGCATATTAATTTCCCATGTATGTTTCTGGCACATCGTTTCATGGTTATAACCATAGAAATTGAGCGCGGCGAGGTTAGCATCGACGATTTGGCCATCTCGTGAGGGGTCAATCAACAACATTGGTGCAGAGTTAGTCAGAAAAAAGCGCGCATAAAAACCTTGTTTTTTGCGCTGATAATTTGCCGAGCGACTGGCTTTTAAACCCAGCGTTGTCGGCGCTTCGATACCTTCGAAAATAATCACCGGTTCTGCTTCTGTCAGCTTTCGCAAAACAAGCCGACAGCTTAATGCTGTTTCCTCTTCTTTACGCTGAACAGTGAGGATTTCGATAATATCGTGTTGGTTTTGCAGATCGGAGAGGTATTTCGGCAGTTCTTTTTGTGAGGAGACGGAATAGGGACCGGTTCGTAGCTGACTAAACGTGAGGTCTTGCATCAACAGTCGCGCCGCGCTATTGGCATAAATTAACTGTTCCTCAAAGGGCGAAACGATCCAGACAGGACTGGTGAGTAAGTCCAGGGTATTGAAGTTGTGCGTAATCATTGAGATCCCATTATTTTTATCAATTTTTGTTGCTATCCGATCGCAAAAAAGCCACATCATATGATCAGATAATTCTGATAATGATAGACGCTATTTAACACTTCACACGGTTTGTATACGGAAAAGCATTTTGCTTTTTGTATTCAATTTAGACAGAATTTTATTAATCATTTCAGGGTAATGGGGTGATGAGATGTTGCGTAACAGGGCCAGAAGGCTAGACTACAAAATAATGCGTTGATGATGGAGGCACTGTGGAAGCGATTAAGGGATCGGACGTTAATGTCCCGGATGCAGTATTTGCCTGGATGCTGGATGGTAGAGGCGGCGTTAAACCGCTGGAAAATACAGATGTGATTGATGAAGCGCATCCCTGCTGGCTCCACCTTAATTATGTACACCATGATAGCGCCCAATGGCTGGCGACAACACCGCTGCTTCCCAATAACGTACGTGATGCGCTGGCAGGTGAGAGCACACGGCCCCGAGTCAGCCGTCTCGGTGAAGGCACGCTTATTACATTGCGCTGTATAAACGGCAGCACCGATGAACGACCCGATCAACTGGTCGCCATGCGTGTATATATGGACGGGCGGTTAATTGTTTCGACCCGACAACGCAAAGTGCTGGCGCTGGACGATGTGGTGAGTGATCTGGAAGAGGGCACGGGTCCGACCGATTGCGGGGGATGGCTGGTGGATGTGTGCGATGCGTTGACCGATCATTCCAGCGAATTTATCGAGCAGCTGCACGATAAAATTATCGACCTTGAAGATAATCTCCTTGATCAGCAAATTCCGCCGCGTGGATTCCTGGCTCTGCTGCGCAAACAATTAATTGTGATGCGTCGCTATATGGCACCGCAACGTGATGTTTATGCTCGTCTTGCCAGTGAACGTTTGCCGTGGATGAGCGATGACCAACGCCGTCGGATGCAGGATATTGCCGATCGCCTTGGGCGCGGCCTTGACGAAATCGACGCCTGTATAGCACGGACTGGTGTGATGGCGGATGAAATCGCTCAGGTGATGCAGGAAAATTTAGCTCGTCGTACCTATACAATGTCATTGATGGCAATGGTCTTTTTACCCAGTACCTTTCTGACAGGGTTATTTGGCGTCAACCTTGGTGGGATCCCTGGCGGCGGGTGGCAATTCGGATTTTCAATTTTTTGTATTCTGTTAGTTGTTCTTATTGGTGGTGTTGCTTTATGGTTGCATCGTAGTAAATGGTTGTAACAAAAGCAATTTTTCCGGCTGTCTGTATACAAAAACGCCGCAAAGTTTGAGCGAAGTCAATAAACTCTCTACCCATTCAGGGCAATATCTCTCTTGCAGGTGAATGCAACGTCAAGCGATGGGCGTTGCGCTCCATATTGTCTTACTTCCTTTTTTGAATTACTGCATAGCACAATTGATTCGTACGACGCCGACTTTGATGAGTCGGCTTTTTTTTGCCTGTTATTTATCAGCGTCTACCCTTTAAGAGTCCACCCAATGACCGGAGGGAAATATGACGACACTTATTTATTTGCAAATTCCTGTCCCTGAACCGATTCCTGGCGATCCTGTTCCAGTGCCCGATCCGATCCCTCGCCCGCAACCCATGCCTGACCCACCACCCGATGAAGAACCGATTAAATTGTCGCATCGTGAGCGTAGATCTGCGAGGATACGCGCCTGATGACTTTGCGTCGATGACCACGAGAATAGATTGTGACCGCTTTTTCTACCCTGAATGTTTTGCCTCCCGCCCAACTCACGAACCTTAATGAGTTGGGTTATTTAACCATGACGCCGGTGCAGGCCGCCGCGCTTCCGGCGATCCTTGCCGGAAAAGATGTTCGCGTGCAGGCGAAAACCGGCAGCGGCAAAACGGCGGCTTTTGGCCTCGGCTTGTTACAGCAAATTGATGCGTCGCTATTTCAAACCCAGGCTTTAGTGCTGTGTCCTACGCGTGAACTGGCGGATCAGGTGGCAGGTGAATTGCGTCGGCTGGCGCGTTTTCTGCCAAATACCAAAATTTTGACGTTGTGCGGTGGTCAACCGTTCGGTATGCAGCGTGATTCGTTGCAACATGCGCCGCATATTATCGTGGCAACGCCGGGCCGTTTGCTGGATCACCTGCAAAAAGGCACGGTATCACTGGATGCGCTGAATACTTTGGTGATGGATGAGGCCGACCGCATGCTGGATATGGGATTTAGCGATGCCATTGATGATGTCATCCGTTTTGCGCCTGCATCTCGACAGACGCTTCTGTTTTCGGCAACCTGGCCGGAAGCCATCGCCGCAATCAGCGGACGAGTGCAACGCGATCCTTTGGCGATTGAAATTGACTCAACAGATGCTTTGCCACCCATTGAACAACAATTTTATGAGACATCCAGTAAAGGCAAAATTCCTCTGTTGCAACGGTTATTAAGCTTGCATCAGCCATCCTCTTGCGTGGTGTTTTGCAATACCAAAAAAGATTGCCAGGCTGTCTGCGACGCGCTGAATGAAGTAGGGCAAAGTGCATTGTCATTACACGGCGATTTGGAGCAACGCGATCGCGATCAGACCCTGGTACGTTTTGCTAACGGTAGCGCCCGTGTACTGGTCGCGACTGATGTTGCTGCGCGTGGTCTGGATATTAAATCGCTTGAGCTGGTGGTGAACTTTGAGCTGGCGTGGGACCCTGAAGTTCATGTACATCGCATCGGTCGTACAGCTCGTGCAGGAAATAGCGGTCTGGCGATCAGTTTCTGTGCTCCGGAAGAAGCACAGCGGGCCAATATCATTTCTGACATGTTGCAGATAAAACTTAACTGGCAAACGCCGCCAGCTAATAGTTCCATTGTGACGCTGGAAGCAGAAATGGCAACGTTGTGTATCGATGGCGGGAAAAAAGCCAAAATGCGCCCGGGTGATGTATTAGGTGCACTGACAGGAGATATCGGGCTTGATGGCGCAGATATTGGCAAAATCGCCGTGCATCCGGCGCATGTCTATGTCGCGGTCCGTCAGGCTGTTGCTCATAAAGCATGGAAACAGTTACAGGGCGGGAAGATTAAAGGAAAAACGTGCCGGGTGCGGTTATTAAAATAATGAAATGTTGAATTGCCGGGTGCAAGAGTAAACATCTTATTCGGGATTGCCGGATGCGACGCTGGCCGCGTCTTATCCGGCCTCCATAAGAGTAGCCCGATACGCTTGCGCATCGGGCGCTATCCTGGTTATTTCACTTCAACCACATTCAGCCGTAACTCATCCAACTGATTTTCATCTTCTTCTGGCTGCCAGCCCGCCGGTTGTAGTGGGATCTCTTCGCGATCAAACGCCAGATCACCCCCGTTAACCACTTCAGAACCGTGGGTGATGCCTTTGAAATCGAACAGGTTGGTATCGCACAGATGCGACGGCACCACATTCTGCATCGCGCTGAACATCGTCTCGATACGCCCTGGATAACGTTTATCCCAATCACGCAACATGTCAGCAATCACCTGACGTTGCAGGTTAGGCTGTGAACCGCACAGGTTGCACGGAATAATCGGGAACGCTTTTGCATCGGCAAATCGCTGAATATCTTTCTCGCGGCAGTAGGCCAGCGGACGAATAACGATATGTTTGCCATCATCGCTCATCAGTTTCGGAGGCATACCTTTCATCTTGCCGCCGTAGAACATATTTAAGAACAACGTTTGCAGGATATCGTCACGATGGTGGCCCAACGCGATCTTCGTCGCCCCCAGTTCCGTTGCGGTGCGATAAAGGATACCGCGACGTAGCCGAGAACACAGTGAGCAAGTGGTTTTGCCCTCTGGAATCTTCTCTTTCACGATACCGTAAGTGTTCTCTTCAACAATCTTGTACTCAACGCCCAGCTTTTCAAGATACTCGGGCAGAACGTGTTCCGGGAAGCCCGGTTGCTTTTGATCGAGGTTAACAGCCACCAGCGAAAAATTGATTGGCGCGCTTTGCTGCAAATTGCGCAGAATCTCCAGCATGGTATAGCTGTCTTTACCCCCGGAGAGGCAAACCATGATGCGATCGCCTTCTTCAATCATATTGAAGTCAGCAATGGCTTCGCCCACGTTACGACGCAGGCGTTTTTGTAATTTGTTCAGATTGTATTGTTCTTTCTTGCTAATTTCTTGATTTTGCGACATTTAAAAGCGACTCAATTCGTTATATGGCATCAGAAGAGTATGCGTCATGCCGGAACGCCCAGCATAAGAAATCTGATATAAAAACTGTGGCGTGTATGGTACGGATTAGAGGGGAAAATGTCAGCACATTTGCGAAATGAATCAAAAAGCCCGCAGCAATGTGCGGGCGTTAGTGTCAGCGCACAACCAGCACGGAGCACTCTGCGTGACGCACGACAGCTGCGGCGTTGGAACCGAGCAGATAAGTGGTGATATCCGGTCGATGGGAAGCAATGATGATCATATGAGCGGGGATCTTCTTCGCCAATTCCAGAATGCGGTCTTTGGGCGAGCCTTCCTCAACATGGACATGCACTCTGTCGGTTGGCAGTTTAAATTTTTTAATGATCTCTTCCAGTTGCGATTTGGCTTCCGCTTTCAGGTCATCCATTGCCGGTAATTCTGCGGAATACGCTAAACCCAGAGAGGCATAGTAGGGCAGTGAAGGTATTACCGTCAGGAAATGAACCTCTGCATCATCAATCTTTGCCTCTGCCTCAACGTGGCTAATCACGCGTTGAGTTAATTCTGAATCGGAAATATCGATAGGGACAAGAATCGTTCTGTTCATAAAACCTCCTGTTTTAGTATCCGCATAAAGTGTAACGCCAGATGACACTTTTTGTGTAATGACGGAGTTCACATTTTTAATTTAGATCAAAGGAGGAAGAATAAGCAGAAAAAGCCCGCCATAACAGCGGGCAGGAGGATTTAGAACTGATAAACCAGACCTAAAGCGACAATATCATCGGTAGAGATGCCGTTGGCAGCGTAGAAACTGTCATCTTCATCCAACAGGTTGATTTTATAGTCAACATAAGTGGACATGTTTTTATTGAAATAGTAAGTCGCGCCAACATCGGCGTATTTAACCAGATCTTTATCATCAACACCTGCCGGGTTGTCTGCACCACCGGCAGCGTGCAGGTCACGGCCTTTAGACATCAGGAAAGAGACTGCCGGACGCAGACCAAAATCAAACTGGTACTGTGCAGTGACTTCAAAGTTCTGGGTTTTGTTTGCAACAGCATAATCGCTGTCGCCAAACGGGGTCATATTACGCGTTTCTGAATACATGGTTGCCAGGTAAATATTGTTAGCATCGTATTTTAGCCCAGCAGTCCACGCGTCTGCTTTATCACCACCCGCCGCAGTATGGTTAACCTGGTCATTGGTGCGGTCAGAAGAGGTGTATGCCGCACCAGCGCTAAAGCCCATGCCTAAATCATATGTTGTGGAAAGACCCCAGCCGTCACCGTTTTCATGGCGAACATCACGTCCGTTGTTGGTGCCTTCCTGACCATTACTGGCTCCTTCGTTGTTACCTTGATACTGCACCGCGAAGTTCAGACCATTTACCAGACCGAAGAAATCAGTATTACGATAAGTCGCGACGCCATTGGCTCGACCAGTCATAAAGTTGTCTGCATTGGTATAAGAGTCACCGCCAAATTCAGGCAGCATATCGGTCCAGCCTTCGATGTCGTACATTACGCCATAATTACGTCCGTAATCGAAAGAACCGTAATCTGCAAATTTCAGTCCGGCAAATGCCAGACGGGTCCATGACTGGTTTTTTGAAGATTCAGTGTTGTTTGCCTGAATATTGTATTCCCATTGACCGTAGCCAGTGAGTTGATCGTTAATTTGGGTTTCGCCTTTAAAACCCAGACGCGCATAGCTCTGGTCGCCATCTTTCGCTGAATTATCAGAAAAATAATGCAGGCCATCAACTTTGCCATACAGATCTAATTTGTTGCCGTCTTTATTATAAACTTCGGCTGCATGTGCAGCACCTGCGGCGAGCAGGGCAGGAATTAAAAGTGCCAGTACTTTGCTTTTCATTGAATAAATCCTTTAGTTATTTTATTTGCCTTTTATCCCCATTTCGGGGAGTGAAAACATCCTAAAGGAGAAGTTCAGTTAGCCGATAAATATCATTTGTTACGCCTTAAGTAAAACCTTAATCAAATAATTCCTCTGAAATGATAATAAGTCTGGTGAATGTATCGAAGATAATACATACAAAATAAAAATTATACTTTTAATTTTCTATACGTTATTCTGCGCGGGTTATATGCCTTTATTGTCACAGATTTTATTTTCTGTTGGGCCATTGCATTGCCACTGATTTTCCAACATATAAAAAGACAAGCCCGAACAGTCGTCCGGGCTTTTTTTTAGAATTGGATAATCCTTATCCAGAGCATTTAATCGGTGTTGCTTTTTTCCGCTTTTCCGGCCATTTGTGCCAGGAAGTCATAGCGTTTTTGCAAATCAGCTGCAGCATCTTTCCATAACTGTTCTGCCACTTCTGGCTGCTGCGAATTCAGACGACGGAAACGTTGCTCGTGAAGTAACGTTTCTTCCAGTGCTTCTGACGGCGGGCGTGAATCCAGCGCCAGCGGCAGTTTGCCTTCATCGGCACGACGCGGATCGAAGCGATATAGCGGCCAGAAGCCGGTAGCTGTGAGTTGGCGCATCTGGTCATGGCTGAGTGCCAGATCGTAACCATGCTCTTCACACGGGCTATAAGCAATGATCAGCGATGGTCCCGGATACGCTTCCGCTTCCTGAATCGCTTTCACCGTCTGGTTCAGTTGCGCGCCGAGAGAAATCTGCGCCACATAAACATGACCGTACATCATCATACTGACGCCAAGATCTTTACGCGCTTTACGTTTGCCGTGCTCGCCAAATTTAGTTACTGCACCCAGCGGTGTCGCTTTCGACGCCTGACCACCGGTGTTGGAATAGCATTGCGTATCCAGCACCAGAATGTTGACGTTTTCCGTCAAACTCAATACATGATCCAGACCGCCAAAGCCGATATCGTAAGCCCAGCCGTCGCCACCAATCAGCCAGATTGATTTTTCTACCAGTGCATCTGCGTCACGCAGCAGTTCATGTGCTTCGGCAACATCGTTGAGTTGCTGGCGTAAAGCTGCAACCTGTTCACGACGAACCTCTGGCGTGGCGTCTGATTTCAACGCTGTCAGTAATTCCGCCGGGATTTTATCGGCAAATGGATCCAGCAGACGCAGCACGCGGACACGGTGTTGATCGACCGTCAGGCGGAAACCAAGGCCAAATTCGGCATTATCTTCAAATAGAGAGTTCGCCCATGCCGGCCCGCGACCGTTGGTATCGGTGGTATACGGTGTAGAGGGCAGGTTACCGCCATAAATTGAAGAACAGCCGGTGGCGTTAGCGATCAACATCCGGTCGCCATAGAGCTGAGTCAGCAATTTAATATACGGCGTCTCGCCACAACCGGAGCAAGCACCTGAATATTCAAACAGCGGTGTAATCAGCTGCGATGTACGAATATCAATACGTTCCAGTTTGCTACGGTCGATTTCTGGCAGGTTGAGGAAGAAATCGTAATTGATTTTCTCTTCTTCGACATGTTCCAGGCGCGACATCATATTGATGGCTTTAATCTCTGGATTCTGACGGTCTTTCGCCGGGCAAACTTCGACGCACAGGTTACAACCGGTGCAATCTTCCGGTGCCACCTGCAAGACATATTTCTGCCCGCGCATATCACGCGATTTCACATCCAGCGAATGCAGGCTGGCAGGGGCGTTTTCCATCGCTTCAGGCGGCACCACTTTTGCGCGAATAGCTGAGTGTGGGCAGGCGGCAACGCAGTGGTTACATTGGGTACAGAGTTCCTCTTTCCAGATGGGGATCTCTTCGGCGATATTGCGTTTTTCCCAGCGTGTAGTGCCCATCGGCCAGGTGCCGTCTGGCGGCAGCGCCGAAACGGGGAGGGCATCACCAAGCCCGGCGAGCATCGCAGCGGTTACGGTTTTCACGAAATCAGGGGCGGCATCGGAAACCACAGGCGGTCGATTGGCGCTGTGCGGATTAACCGGCTGCAACGGAACTTCTTCCACGGATTCACGCGCCAGCGCCAGAGCCTGCCAGTTGCGCTCCACCAGATCCTGACCTTTGCTACTGTAACTTTTGGCAATCGCACCCTGCAATTCTGCGAGGGCGCTATCGCCAGGCAGAATTTGCGTCAGATGGAAAAAAGCCATCTGCATGACGGTATTAATACGTGCCGCCAGGCCACATTCGCGGGCGATTTTCGCCGCATTAATCACATAGAAGCGCGCTTTTTTCTGGTTTAGCACGGCCTGAACTTCCTGCGGCAGGCGCGACCACACTTCATCTGCGCTGTACGGCGTGTTGAGCAGGAAAATGCCGCCAGGTTTTAAACGCTCAGCCATCTGATATTTATCGATAAACTGCAACTGGTGGCAGCCAACAAAATCAGCCTGAGAAATGAGATAAGCGGAGCGAATCGGCTGCTCGCTCACGCGAAGGTGAGAAACCGTCAGGCCGCCCGCCTTTTTGGAGTCGTAAACAAAATAGCCCTGTGCGTACCACGGCGTGGAATTACCGATAATCTTGATATTGTTTTTGGTCGCGGAAACGCTGCCATCACTACCAAGGCCATAAAACAAGGCTTCCAGTTTCGCCGAGTTTGGCAGGGTGTTTTCCGGCAACGGCAGTGACAGATTGGTCACATCATCGTAAATACCAACCGTAAAGCGCGCTTTCGGTTTAGCCGCGTTGAGCTCGGCAAATACCGCCAGTACACAGTCCGGGCCAAATTCTTTGGATGAAAGACCATAGCGCCCACCAATGACACGGGGCAGAGTTTCGCGCTCGCCATTATTAAAGGCTTCTGCCAGTGCGGTCATTACATCCAGATAGAGCGGTTCTGCCTGGGCACCGGGTTCTTTGGTTCTGTCCAGTACCGCCACGCTGCGTACGGATCCCGGCAGAGCTTGCAGCAAGTGTTTGGCGGAGAAGGGACGGTACAGGCGAACTTTCAGCACGCCAACTTTTTCGCCACGGGTTAGCAATTCATCAACCACTTCTTCACAGGTGCCAATGGCAGAGCCCATCAGGATAATCACCCGTTCCGCTTGCGGATGCCCGTAATACTCAAACGGCTGATACTGACGACCTGTCGCGGCAGAGAAATCATTCATCGCCTGTTCAACATGGTCATAGACCGCGTTGTACCATGGGTTGGTGGCTTCGCGAGACTGGAAATAAGTGTCAGGATTGGCGGACGTACCGCGGATCACCGGATGTTCCGGGTTGAGCGCCCGGGCGCGATGAGCATCAATTTCGGCCTGCGGCATGAGATCAAGAATAGTGTCATCGGCCAGCGGGACAATTTTATTGATTTCGTGGGACGTACGGAAACCATCAAAGAAATGAATAAATGGCACGCGGCTTTTCAGCGTCGCGATGTGCGAAATGAGAGCAAAGTCTTGCGCTTCCTGGACGTTTGCCGCACACAACATCGCGCAACCCGTCTGGCGCACCGCCATGACGTCGGAATGATCGCCAAAAATAGAGAGTGCATGTGTGGCAACGGTACGTGCCGCTACATGCAGGACAAACGGTGTGAGTTCGCCTGCCAGTTTGTACAGCGTCGGGATCATCAGCAGCAAACCCTGCGATGACGTAAACGATGTTGAAAGGGCACCCGTCTGCAAAGCGCCATGCACGGTAGCGATAGCACCCGCTTCCGACTGCATTTCAACCACGCGTGGTGTGTCTCCCCAAACGTTCTTCAAGCCGTTTCCGGCCCAGGCATCAGCCTGTTCTGCCATCGTGGAACTGGGGGTAATAGGGTAGATGGCGATAACTTCACTGGTGCGAAACGCCACCGAAGCAACCGCGCCATTACCGTCAATAGTAATCATATGACACCCTTACATTGCGCAAATGAGGGGCGCACGAAATTGCTGCGCGCCCAGTAGTAATCTTTCAATTTTAGCAAATGGCTTTCTTCTGCATTTTCGCTTTTGTGTCCCCCACATCAGCGTAATGAATGTTTTGATCAAACAGAGGGCAAAAAAATAGCCATAAAAAAGTAAAAATGCGGGGCAACGCGCAGGACAGCTCTCGACGTCGCCCTCTGTGCTGCCTATTATTTATGGCGGTGTCGTTTGGCTTGAAGATCAGAGGAAGAAGAGATGCGAGCAGCGTTTTGGGTAGGGTGTGCCGCTTTATTGTTGTCGGCGTGTAGTAGTGAGCCTGTTCAGCAGGCGACTGCGGCGCACGTAGCGCCAGGTTTAAAAGCGTCGATGTCCAGTAGTGGAGAAGCAAATTGTGCAATGATCGGCGGTTCGCTTTCTGTTGCCCGTCAACTGGATGGTACGGCGATTGGGATGTGTGCATTACCCAACGGCAAACGCTGTAGCGAACAGTCACTTGCCGCCGGGAGCTGTGGCAGCTATTAATTCATTAAATCCGCCAGCTTATAAGTTAATGTCTGTTTCGCGGTCGCCAGCGTTAACTGGTTCGCGGTCAGATCCACTTGTGCACCTTCTTTCAGCATTTCGCTAATGGTGTTATCGAGTTCATTAAGCTGCGGGTTAGCGCACATCATACGGGTCATTGCCAGCCCTTTGGCTGTCAGTTCACCATTAGACAGTTTGCCTTCACCGCTAAAGCGGTTACACATGCTGCCGGAAATCATCATTTTTTCACCAAAGCTGATTTCTGGCGGATTTTTATCGCTGGTCACGGGCTTACCGTTTACGCTTTCCAGCACAAAGCGATGATGCTGTAGCTGTTCTGGCGTAACAGCAATTTTGTCATTACTTACACATCCCGCCATCAGCAGGCTTAGCGCAACAAACGCGGCTACTTTCTTCATTGTGGTTCTCAATTACAGTTTCTGACTCAGGACTATTTTAAGAATAGAGAATGAAAGGTCATTGGGGATTATCTGAATCAGCTCCCCTGGATTGCAGGGGAGCGGCAAGATTAAACCAGTTCGTTCGGGCAGGTTTCGCCTTTTTCCAGATTGCTTAAGTTTTGCAGCGTAGTCTGAGAAATACTGGTCAGAGCTTCTGCTGTCAGGAATGCCTGGTGCCCGGTAAACAGCACGTTGTGGCAGGCAGACAGGCGACGGAATACGTCATCCTGGATCACGTCGTTGGATTTATCTTCAAAGAACAGATCGCGTTCGTTCTCATACACGTCCATACCCAACGAACCAATTTTCTGATTTTTCAGCGCTTCAATTGCTGCCTGAGAATCAATCAATGCACCGCGACTGGTATTGACGATCATCACGCCATTTTTCATCTGATCGAAGGCGGCTTCGTTCAACAGATGGTAGTTTTCCGGTGTCAGCGGGCAGTGCAGAGAGATAACGTCTGATTCAGAGAACAGGGTTGGCAGATCGACATACTCCACACCGAGTTCCAGCGCCGCTGCACTTGGATACGGATCGAACGCCAGCAGACGCATACCAAAACCTTTCAGAATGCGCAGCATCGCCACACCGATTTTACCGGTACCGATAACGCCTGCCGTTTTGCCATACATAGTAAAGCCGGTCAGACCTTCCAGAGAGAAGTTAGCGTCACGGGTACGCTGATACGCGCGGTGAATACGGCGGTTCAGCGTCATCATCATACCGATGGCGTGTTCAGCAACGGCCTCTGGATCATAGGCTGGAACACGGACTACTTTCAGCCCCAGTTCTTTTGCCGCGTCAAGGTCGACGTTATTGAAACCGGCACAGCGCAGGGCGATATATTTAACGCCGTGCTTTTTCAGCTCTTCCAACACCGGGCGGCTGCCGTCATCGTTTACGAAAATACATACCGCTTCGCAGCCATTGGCAGTTTTAGCGGTTTTTTCCGTCAGCAGAAAGTCAAAAAATTCCAGCTCAAAGCCAAAGGACTCGTTCACCTGTTGCAGGTACTTCTTGTCGTACTGTTTTGTGCTATAAACGGCGAGTTTCATAAGACTTTCTCCAGTGATGTTGAATCACATTTAAGCTACTAAAAATATTTTACAAAATTTCAAATTTAATTGAAAGCTATGGCGATATTGAAAAATTCATCAACAACTATGCTTAGTGTAGGCGCAACCTTCAACTGAACGGTTAAACATGCCACAATACCCGTATTGAATGCTTAATTTTTCGCTAAATCAGGATATTAACTACCCATGCTGGGTAAATATAAAGCCGTTCTCGCGCTGTTATTACTGATTATTCTTGTGCCGTTGACGCTGCTGATGACGCTCGGGCTGTGGGTTCCCACGCTGGCGGGCATCTGGCTACCGCTCGGGACACGTATTGCATTAGATGAAAGCCCACGCATTACGCGTAAAGGTTTAATCATTCCCGATCTCCGTTATCTGGTGGGAGATTGTCAGCTTGCGCATATCACCAACGCCAGCCTTTCACATCCGAGCCGCTGGTTATTGAACGTCGGCACGGTAGAACTTGATTCTGCTTGTCTGGCGAAATTGCCGCAGACGGAGCAATCGCCAGCTGCTCCAAAAACCCTCGCGCAGTGGCAGGCCATGTTGCCTAAAACCTGGATCAATATCGATAAACTGATTTTTTCTCCCTGGCAGGAATGGCAGGGAAAACTCTCTCTCGCATTAACCTCCGATATCCAGCAACTGCGTTATCAGGGCGAAAAAGTTAAATTTCAAGGCCAGCTGAAAGGGCAACAACTCACAGTCAGCGAACTGGATGTCGTCGCGTTTGAAAATCAGCCGCCGGTTAAACTGGTGGGGGAATTTACTATGCCGCTCGTGCCGGATGGACTTCCTGTAAGTGGTCATGCTACTGCGACGTTAAACTTGCCGCAGGAACCGTCACTGGTAGATGCCGAGCTGGACTGGCAGGAAAATAGCGGGCAATTGATCGTGCTGGCACGGGATAACGGCGATCCGTTGCTCGATTTGCCGTGGCAAATTACTCGTCAACAATTGACCGTAAGCGATGGTCGCTGGAGCTGGCCGTATGCAGGTTTTCCTTTGAGTGGCCGACTGGGTGTCAAAGTCGACAACTGGCAGGCAGGGCTTGAGAACGCTCTGGTCAGCGGACGACTGAGTGTGCTGACCCAGGGGCAAGCGGGTAAGGGCAACGCGGTGCTTAATTTTGGCCCAGGAAAATTAAGCATGGATAACAGCCAGCTGCCTCTGCAGCTGACCGGTGAAGCGAAACAGGCGGACCTCATTTTATATGCCCGTTTACCTGCGCAGGTAAGTGGAAGTCTGTCTGACCCAACGCTGACCTTTGAGCCAGGCGCGTTACTTCGTTCAAAGGGAAGAGTCATCGATTCGCTGGACATCGATGAAATCCGCTGGCCTTTAGCGGGTGTAAAAGTCACCCAACGTGGTGTTGACGGACGTTTGCAGGCCATTTTGCAGGCGCATGAAAATGAACTGGGCGATTTCGTGCTGCATATGGATGGGCTGGCGAATGATTTTCTCCCTGACGCTGGCCGCTGGCAGTGGCGCTACTGGGGAAAAGGGAGTTTTACACCGATGAATGCCACCTGGGATGTCGCAGGAAAAGGTGAGTGGCATGACAGCACGATTACGCTGACCGATCTCTCCACCGGTTTCGACCAGTTACAATACGGTACGATGACGGTAGAAAAGCCGCGATTAATTCTCGACAAGCCCGTCGTCTGGGTACGTGACGCACAGCATCCCTCCTTCAGCGGCGCGCTGTCACTGGACGCCGGGCAAACGCTGTTCACTGGCGGCAGTGTGTTACCGCCATCAACCTTAAAATTTAGCGTCGATGGGCGCGATCCGACGTATTTCCTCTTTAAAGGCGATTTACATGCTGGTGAGATTGGCCCGGTTCGGGTAAATGGTCGCTGGGACGGTATTCGTCTGCGCGGTAACGCCTGGTGGCCTAAACAATCACTGACTGTATTCCAGCCGCTGGTGCCATCCGACTGGAAGATGAACTTACGCGATGGTGAACTGTATGCTCAGGTTGCATTTTCTGCTGCGCCTGAACAAGGATTCCGCGCGGGAGGGCACGGCGTGTTGAAAGGCGGTAGTGCCTGGATGCCAGATAATCAGGTTAACGGTGTCGATTTTGTCCTGCCTTTCCGTTTTGCCGATGGAGCCTGGCATCTTGGGACTCGCGGCCCCGTTACGTTGCGAATTGCCGAAGTGATTAATCTGGTGACAGCGAAAAATATTACGGCTGATTTGCAAGGGCGTTATCCGTGGACTGAAGAAGAACCATTGCTGTTGACTGATGTTAGCGTCGATGTGTTAGGCGGTAACGTGCTGATGAAACAATTACGTATGCCGCAACATGACCCGGCGCTGTTGCGGCTGAATAATCTCTCATCCAGCGAACTGGTTAGCGCGGTTAATCCGAAACAGTTTGCTATGTCTGGGGCATTTAGTGGGGCGTTGCCACTATGGCTGAACAATGAAAAATGGATTGTCAAAGATGGCTGGTTGGCAAACGCGGGGCCGATGACGCTGCGTCTGGATAAAGACACTGCAGATGCGGTGGCCAAAGACAATATGACCGCTGGAACTGCCATCAACTGGTTGCGTTATATGGAAATCAGTCGCTCATCAACAAGGATTAATTTAGATAATCTCGGTGTGTTAACCATGCAGGCCAACATTTCGGGCACCAGTCGCGTCGATGGTAAAAGCGGTACGGTAAACCTTAATTATCACCATGAAGAGAATATTTTTACGTTATGGCGCAGTTTACGCTTTGGCGATAATCTCCAGGTATGGCTGGAGCAGAATGCCCAGCTACCGGAAACTGGCTGCCCATCAGGAAAAGAGTGTGAGGAAAAACAATGAAAATAGTGATAGCCGCGTTTGCGTCCTCTTTTATGTTGGTTGGTTGCACGCCTCGCATTGAAGTGGCTGCGCCGAAAGAGCCAATCACCATTAATATGAACGTTAAAATTGAGCATGAAATCATCATTAAAGCGGATAAGGACGTTGAAGACCTGCTCAAAACCCGTAGCGATCTATTTTGAGGTGATGATGAAAAGAACATTACTCATAGCTGTATGGGCCATTGGCCTGATGAGCGACAGTGCAATGGCTTTAACCCTGAACGAAGCCAGAAGTCAGGGGCGGGTAGGTGAAACGCTTAACGGTTACCTGGTGGCGCTACAAACGGATGCCGAAACACAGGCATTAGTAAAAGATATTAATGAAGCTCGTAACCATAGTTACCAACAACTGGCAAAGCAAAATAATGTATCCACTAAAGAGATAGCCAAACTGGCTGGACAAAAGCTTGTTGCTCGTGCGAAGTCGGGGCAATATGTTCAGGGAATTAATGGTAAATGGTTGCGCAAATAAATTATAGTTGGCTACAAAATGTATCTATTAATGATCTTTTACAGTATTTAAACTGACGTTAGCATGCTTAATTACCGTGGATAATTCTACAAAAACCTTATATATCCTTCCCTTAAATAACAAATCATTACCAATATATATGTAATCACAAAATATATATGCAGCGTCAATGAATTATTAGTGTGTTTTTGTTTTTTGTCGTTAATTTTTAGACTGAAGTGAGTTTTTTGTGGAATATAATCCCATCAACTGTTTTTTTGTATGCTTTTACTTGCCTGATTTTAATATTGATTTTGTGAATTATATAAGCATTTCTTTATTGCTTATTTCACTATGAATATTTACTACGATTTATCTTCAAATTCTGCATGGCTTGTTACGCACGGTCTAGATCTAAGGAATTTTATATGCAAAGGAAAAAATTATTGTCTGTTTGTGTTGCCATGGCGTTAAGTAGCCAGACATGGGCTGCGGATACTTCAATACCCGACTCAACCGAAAAAACACGTAAGTCCAGTAAGATAACATGTCCGGCAAATATTCATTCCCTGAGCAAAGAGCAGCTAGAAAATTTATCCGCGGAGTGCAGAGAAAATAAAGATAGTGCAGTTTTACCATGGGCAGCTGCAGGTCTTGCTGCAGTAGCTACGGGAATTGCTATATATACCTTAAGTGACGATGACAATCACCACCATAATAACTCCCCAGTTCCGGATGATGGCGGTGATACGCCTGTTCCGCCAGACGACGGCGGTGATACGCCAGTTCCGCCTGATGACGGCGGTGATACGCCGGTTCCGCCAGATGACGGCGGTGATACGCCAGTTCCGCCAGATGACGGCGGTGATACGCCGGTTCCACCAGATGATGGCGGTGATACGCCGGTTCCACCAGATGATGGCGGTGATACGCCAGTTCCAGACGACGGCGGTGATACGCCAGTGCCGCCAGACGATGGTGGCGATACCCCGGTTAAACACGATCCTGTCGTCTATAAAAATGACGTAACCTGGGATCAGGATGCAAAAACTGTCAAAATTCGCGAAACTACCTTTACCTACAGCCAAAATGCCGATGGGAGTTACACCTTAACGGCGCCTGATGGCAAGGAGACGATAGTTAAGTCCTGGGCAGTCCATGACGACAGCAACACCGTTGTCTTTGATGGCGTAAATACCGCAGGTGGTATCACCTGGAGTTACGACGATGATGGACTCATCCACATCACTAAAGAGGCCGGTGTCGTTGTTGATGGCACAACCGGAACTGCGATTGATTTTGGTAATGCGATCATCACCGATCAGGGCGGCAATACGGCGCTGAATGGCGGTACTGTCATGACGGTTGATGGTGACAACATCACCCTCAACAACGACGGTAAAACGACCGCCATCGGCGAGGGTTCGGTCGTTGGTATCCTTACTGGTGACGATATCACTATCAATAACAACGGCGAGACGGAAGTTGACGGCGGTACCGCAGTAATCATCAATGGCGATAATGCGACGCTGAACACCGTGGGCGATTCAACAATCAGCAATGGCGGTACGGGTAGCCTTATCAATGGCGATAATGCGCGGGTCGATAATAAAGGTACCATGAGCGTTGACGGTGAGAATTCCACTGGCTCGAAAATTGTCGGTGACGGTGCCACCATCAAACAGGAAGGCGACTTATACGTAAGCGGTGGTGCGCACGGTATTGACGTTGACGGCAATGATACGTTCGTTAGCAACAAAGGTAATATTACGGTCATCGAAGATAACTCTATTGGCATGCTGCTTGATGGTGATGGCGTCAGCGTGATCAACATGGGCGACCTCAATGTTGGTCAGGCCGCTGCGGGTGTAAATGCAATCGGCATTCAGATCGACGGTGATAATGCGACATTTGTTAACGTTGGTGATATTTCCGCGACCAATGCCGGAACCGGTGTCAGCGTTGCTGGGGATAAAGCTAATATTTCACTCGCGGGTGGGTTAGACGTTGGGGATTTCTCCACCGGTCTTGATGTCTCTGGCAATAATAACAACATGACGCTGGCGACTTATGAGCTGAATGTGACAGGGCAAAAAGCGACGGGGGTTAATGTTTCGGGTGATGGCAATACGATTGAAATCGCAGGCAGCATTCTGGTTGATAAAGATCAGAAAGCCGATAATGCGCAACCTTACTTCTTTAATCCCTCAACCGGCGTAAATATCAGCGGTAATAACAATGACGTCACGCTGGATGGTCAGTTAACCGTTGTTGCTGATAGCGAAACCACGGTGCGTTCCTATGCAAGTTACGACGGCGCTCAGGAGCACATTGCAGGTATTGTTATTGCTGGCGATGATAATACCTTTACGCTTAATGGCGGTGTCCATTTTGTCGGCGAAAAAAATGTCATGGATGATGGCTCAAAACCATCTGCTTCTCGTCGTGGTATCGGAGACACACCGCTTATTAGCGTTGATGGGCATTCATCGGTCTACCTCAATGGTGAGTCAACCATTAGCGGCGAGTTCCCGTTGGGTTTCGAAAATCTCATTCAGTTGAGTCATGGCGCGGAGCTGGAGATTGGCGCTGACGCGACGTTTGATATGAGTGATGTGGATTCCTTCACCTATTATTATCGCGTGGCGTTATCCACCATTAGTATTGATTCTGGTGCGAAGGCGACCAATAACGGTGAAGTTGAACTGAAAAATATCGGTTTTGCGGCTGCCTGGAATAAAGATTCAACGGTAATCAATAACGGATCCATTGGCCTGGCGATGTACGATTTTGGTACCGACCCGGCACCAAAAGTCTTTGACGTTGAATACGGTGGGATTGGCGTTAACAATGGTACCATGACCACCAAAATGATGAATCAGCACAGTGTGCTGAATTATCCGGCAGAGTGGAACTTGTCTGATGGTACCTCTTTCAATAACAAGGCATTAGGGCTGACAGGTATGCTTGCCAGCTACTCGTCATCCATTCTGAACGGCGAAACGGGCATTATTGATATGTATGGCCGTGGCAGTGTAGGGATGCTAGCCATCGATAAATCAACCGCGGATAACGAAGGGCAAATCACCCTGGATACGCTGTGGGTTGATGAAAATGATGAAACATCGCTGCGTAATAATGTTGCAAATAGCACGGCGAAAGATTTCGGTGTGGGAATGGCTTCAGGTACCGATGCCTATAATGGGGCATTAACTAAAGCCACGGCAACCAACCACGAGAATGGTGTGATTACTGTCTACAACGCCGGTGCGGGGATGGCGGCGTATGGGAATACTAATACGGTCATTAACCAGGGAACCATCAACCTGGAGAAAAATGAAAATTACAACGATTCTCTCGGTGTGAATAAACTCGTCGGCATGGCGGTTTACGAGAAAGGAACGGCTATCAATGATCAAACCGGTGTTATTAATATTAATGCTGAAAATGGTCAGGCATTCTATAACGATGGCACTGGGCTTATTATCAACTATGGCACCATTTGTACCTTTGGCGTTTGTCAGGGGGCCGATGAGTATAATCCGACGGATAACTATATCGCCGATTTGTATGATGATGGCGATGTATTAAGCTCTGCGGGTGAGACTGTATCATTATCATCTGGTGCGATTATTAATGGGGATGTTACCAGCGCGGGTACCGTTAAGAATGGAAAAATCCAGATTCTTGAAAATGGCGCGCTGGTTAATGAGTCGAGCGGAACCATCAATTCGGCTATCGTCGTTAATGCAGGCGGTACGTTAACCAATGAAGGTGTATTGAATACGGTGACGCTGGAAGGAGGCACTTTCAATAACAACGGAACGCTTAATGACGTCGTAAAAATTGAGAAAAACAGCAACGCGGTAATTAATAATACCGGTTCACTGTCAACCTTACAGCTTAACGATGGCACGGTGAATAACAGCGGTATCGCGTCGGCGCGCGTTAACGCCCAGGGCGATGCTGTATTCAATAACCTTGCAGGCGGCGAGGCGCGTAAAGGTGCCATTCTCTATAACTCTGCGGTGGTGAATAACGCGGGGACCTGGAAAATGGGTTATCAGGATGAAAATAACAATGCCGGGACGCTGGATATTGACGACCAATCAACGTTCAACAACAGCGGCAAGCTCATCCTTGATAACAGTAAAAACGCCATTCGCTTCCAGGGAAGCAATGCTAACGCCACGTTATATAACACCGGTGAAATGACGCTGGATGCCGCACTTGGCGCGGGCGCTATTCACTATGACGACGGCGCCAGCCAGTTTATTAACAAGGGCGTGGTGGATGCGAAAGTCACTGTGGCGGTAAGTACCGCTGGTGCGACAGAAAGCGATGCCTTCCTGTGGAACCAGGATGGCGGGGTGATTAACTTCGATAAAGACAACGCCAGCGCAGTTAAATTCACCCACAACAACTATGTTGCCCTCAACGATGGCGTGATGAACATCAGCGGCAACAATGCCGTGGCGATGGAAGGTGATAAAAACGCACAACTGGTTAACAACGGCGTTATCAATATCGGCACCGAAGGTACCACCGATACCGGGTTAATTGGTATGCAACTGGATGCCAACGCTACCGCAGACGCGGTGATCGAGAACAACGGCACGATTAATATCTATGCTAACGATTCCTTTGCATTCAGTGTGTTGGGAACACAAGGCCATATCGTTAACAACGGTACCGTGGTGATTGCCGATGGCGTGACCGGTTCCGGGTTGATTAAGCAGGGCGACAGCGTGAACGTGGAAGGGGTGAACGGCAACAACGGTAATAATACCGAAGTGCATTACACCGACTACACGTTGCCGGAAGTGCCGAACACCAGTTCTGGTGGCGTAACAACAGGGGGAGATGCGACTGGCAGCGGTAGCAACAACCTCAACGGTTATGTGGTCGGTACCAACGTTGACGGCAGCGCCGGTAAGCTCAAGGTCAACAACGCCAGCATGAACGGTGTCGGGATCAACACCGGTTTCGCCGCCGGTACGGCAGACACCACGGTCAGTTTCGACAACGTGGTGGAAGGCAGCAACCTGACCGACGCCGATGCCATCACCTCAACGTCCGTGGTGTGGACCGCCAAAGGCAGCACCGATGCCAGCGGCAACGTTGACGTCACCATGAGCAAAAACGCCTACACCGATGTGGCGACCGATGCTTCGGTGAACGATGTGGCGAAGGCACTGGATGCGGGTTACACCAACAACGAGCTGTATACCAGCCTGAACGTCGGCACTACTGCCGAACTGAACAGCGCCCTGAAGCAGGTGAGCGGCAGCCAGGCAACCACGGTATTCCGCGAGGCGCGCGTGCTGAGCAACCGCTTCAGCATGCTGGCGGACGCCGCGCCGAAGATGGGCAACGGTCTGGCGTTTAACGTGGTGGCGAAAGGCGACCCGCGTGCTGAACTCGGAAATAACACCGAGTACGACATGCTGGCGTTGCGTAAAACCGTTGACCTGAGCGAAAGCCAGAGCCTGAGTCTGGAGTACGGTATCGCCCGTCTGGATGGCGACGGTGCGCAGAAAGCGGGCGACAACGGCGTAACCGGTGGTTACAGCCAGTTCTTCGGCCTGAAGCACCAGATGTTCTTCGACAACGGGATGAACTGGAACAACGCCCTGCGCTATGACGTGCATAACCTCGACAGCAGCCGCTCGGTGGCTTACGGCGACGTCAGCAAAACGGCAGACACGGATGTGAAACAGCAGTACCTGGAGTTCCGCAGCGAAGGGGCAAAAACCTTTGAACCGCGCGAAGGGCTGAAAATCACCCCGTACGCCGGAGTGAAACTGCGTCACACGCTGGAAGGCGGCTATCAGGAGCGCAATGCCGGAGACTTTAACCTGAGCATGAACAGCGGCAGCGAAACGGCGGTGGACAGCATCGTCGGGCTGAAACTGGACTACGCAGGGAAAGGCGGCTGGAGCGCGAATGCGACGCTGGAAGGCGGGCCGAACCTGAGCTACAGCAAGAGCCAGCGCACGGCAAGCCTTGCAGGGGCAGGCTGCCAGCACTTTAACGTCGATGACGGTCAGAAGGGCGGCGGTATCAACAGCCTGGCGAGCGTCGGCGTGAAGTACAGTAGCAAAGAAAGTTCGCTGAATCTGGATGCGTATCACTGGAAAGAGGACGGCATCAGCGACAAAGGCGTGATGCTGAACTTTAAGAAAACGTTCTAATTTTTAGCATGTGATACACAAACCGCAACGCTGATACAGGTTGCGGTTTTTTATTGCCGGATGCGACGCTTGACTTATCTTTTGCTGTCTAATGTTTTGGTGTCTTTCAGGACAATAGTGCTACTCATCCAGAAATCTTGTTTACGCCTTCGCATTATTTATCTCTTTTCGTTTCTATACTGATTTTTCTTAATCCGTTTTATTACAGGGCAGGGTGCGATGAGCAGCAATACATTTACTCTCGGTACAAAATCCGTTAACCGTCTTGGTTATGGCGCGATGCAACTGGCAGGTCCTGGGGTTTTTGGCCCCCCAAGAGATCGCCACGTCGCTATAACCGTGCTGCGTGAGGCGCTGGCATTGGGCGTCAATCACATTGATACCAGCGACTTTTATGGTCCGCACGTCACCAATCAGATTATCCGCGAAGCGCTTTATCCTTACTCTGACGATCTGACAATTGTCACTAAAATTGGTGCGCGGCGTGGAGAGGACGCATCCTGGTTGCCCGCATTTTCTCCGGCAGAGCTGCAAAAAGCGGTACACGATAATCTACGTAATCTCGGCCTGGACATACTGGATGTGGTTAACCTGCGCGTGATGATGGGGGATGGTCATGGCCCGGCGGAAGGATCGATTGAAGCCAGCCTGACCGTGCTGGCAGAGATGCAACAACAAGGCCTGGTAAAACATATTGGCCTGAGCAACGTCACACCGACGCAGGTTGCAGAGGCGCGCAAGATTGCCGAAATCGTCTGTGTGCAGAACGAATACAACATTGCTCATCGTGCTGATGACGCAATGATTGAAGCTTTGGCTCGTGACGGCATTGCCTACGTGCCGTTCTTTCCGCTCGGGGGCTTTACGCCGCTGCAATCTTCCACGCTTTCCGATGTTGCTGCGAGCCTGGGTGCAACACCAATGCAGGTGGCGCTGGCGTGGCTGTTACAACGTTCACCGAATATTTTGCTGATCCCAGGGACGTCTTCTGTTGCGCATTTACGGGAGAATATGGCTGCTGAAAAATTGCATCTTTCTGAGGAAGTGTTGTCTACGTTGGATGGTATTTCGCGAGAATAACGAATATACAAAAGGGAAAGATGCATTTCCCTTTTGTTTCTTTTTTAATGGCATGGAGTGCATATGTTTAAGCCCAGGATTTGCAGCTGGATAGGTTTACTCCCCCTGTTTATGCTGAGTCTTCCAGTACAGGCGGAACTTCGATGTGTTGCAAATGCAGTTGATATTGAACCATTTTTTTCTGCGGCTACCGCTGAAGATAAACAACAAGTTGAACAAGCTATCAACAGTAGCGTGAATCTTGTCCCCTTCGGTTTATCTGCATCGGACTGGAAAGTGCATCGTGGCGATTTAGTGGTAGAAGGTAATATAGAGAGTAATCAAAAATTGATTGTTCTTGGCAATTTGACAGTCAAAGGTAATATTTCCACTTTCTCTCTTTCTAATCCATGGGTTATTCTCGGTAACGTGACGGCAACGAATATAGTTACGGATTCACCACTGTTAATTACCGGTTCGATAAATGCAAGTGGACTGGTATTTATCGACTCATATTACGATAATCCGTCTACGATTAAGGGGAGTATTAATGCGCGTGGGATATTTATCAATGACATAATTGCACCTGTTGTTGCGTCTTCGACAAATAGTGAATTCATGGTCCGTGCGAGTGATAAAAATGACACTGAAAATGTCAAAAAAGCGTTGAAGATAATAAATCCTGATGCATATTATTGGGGTCTAATAAATGATGAAGATGCTCTGAAAGAAATTTTTAAGCGAAGCAATATTCGCATGGCAGGGAATGTCTGTAATCAGATGAAAAAAGAAGCGCTGTTTCGCCCTAAGCCTTCTCCTGAGTTAGTGCAGGAATTGCAAATGCTGGATGAAGGCAACGTTGCTGCATTTGAAGGACGAGATATTGCGACATTTGATCTTGCCATAATGCGAACTCTCCCAAGGCTTAAAGGAATTTCAGCTAACCTACGCAAACAACTTATTAATAGCAATGATGGACAAACGATTGCAAGTATGGCGAGATATATGCCTGACAATGAGATTCTGGAGTTGACCGATCAGCAATTGGGTTACCAGCCTGTTGTTCTGGGGTTGCTCGACCGTGAACCGCTCTCTGTCGAAATAATGACGCGAATGAGTCATCTACCTGATGGTGTCGGTCCGTTGAATCTTGCGCTACGTGAAAATCTCCCTCTGGATATCGTCATGACTCTGGCGAAAAGAGATTGGGATATGATCATTCAGGAGCTTTATAAAGATGCGTGGTTATTGCCCGAATCCATTATTGATGGCTATATCCGCAGTGATGATTCCTCTATTCGTCAGGTCGGTGCTGGAGGACAACTCACCTACAATCAGGCAATGCAGTTGGCGAACGATTCATCAAACGATGTTGTCACAAGCTTAGCGTTAAAGCTGGCAGAGATGAAACACCATGGTCAATTGTTGCGGATGACGCCACAAGAGAGTGACAAAATAGCAGTATATTTATACCAAAAATTCGAGAATGACGATGATCTAATAGGTGCGTTATTTTTAGCGTTGCCAGATAACTTACAGTTTAATTTTGTTAAAAGGATGGAGAAAAAATCCCCTGCCTACTTTTGCTGTCGGGATATGCAGATAATTCACTCTGACGCTGCTTTACAACGGTTATTGACACGTTTCAACGATCCTGAGGGGTGGAGTAATCTGGCGAAAAATCAGTATCTGAGCACGTCGATGAAACAAAAAATTTGGCAACGTGCTTTATCGCATCGGAAAAATAATCCCAAAGCAGATTCAGACGCATATGAAACCAGCGCTGATATGATTTTGTCTGAGCTTATCAGCTACGGTGAAGTTGATGACCAGATGCTATTAAATGCCACCTCTCTGATACGTTCGGACGACTGGGACTTTTTAGAGAGTGCATTAATTAGTTGGGATAATTTACCCGCTGTTGTTCTCAAGGAATTACAGCAAAACACGCCACGCAATGATATTTGGGCGAAGTTTTTTCTGAGGCAGGAAAACAGTTCCCGTGCGCAGGTTAACGAAGCGTTACGTGTTTATTATGCACTAGACCCCGATGCGTTAGCACAACTGGATGTACTGGCAAAACAACCGGATCGTATATGGTGGAGTACACTGGCGAAAAGCAATCTCACATTTTTCAAGTTCGGCGCACTTAACAACCGCCACACACCGCCTGCAGTACTGGCGGCAGAAATTGATCCCGAGTGGTGGATTGTGGCGATGAATAATCCCCGTTTTCCAGTTGATGTATTAAAGGCGAGGCTGAAACGTGATCCTTTGCTGGCGTTAGAGCTTGTTAACCCTGAACTGGATTTAGTTCGCCAGCTGGCGCTTAACGGTAAGACGCGCGCAATACGGGAACAAGCGATGAGAAAACTTGATGAGTTGTATTGAATAACAGCGTAATAATTTTTAACCACTTGATTTATTGGGATAATCATTCCTGACAGTGAGTCCCCAATACCTTGATATATTCTGAATTTTTAATGAAGCGTCGTGTTGCGATATCTCCGTCAGGGGAATTGATGCACCATAGCGCAAACCGAATTATCAAGGATTGATAATGACGCTCTACCAGATAAAACCGCTCTTTCAGTCGCTGTTAAGGCCGACGATGTTTTGGCTTTATAAGCACCATGTTACAGCGAATCACATCACTCTTGCTGCACTGGCGCTTTCTCTTATTACCGGATTGCTGTTGATGTTGGTCGCACAACCCATCCTCTTTTTGCTATTGCCCATCGTGCTTTTTATCCGTATGGCGCTCAATGCGCTGGATGGCATGTTGGCGCGTGAGTGCAATCAGCAAACACGTCTGGGGGCGATTTTGAATGAAACTGGCGATGTTATTTCCGATATTGCGCTCTATTTACCGTTTTTATTTTTACCAGAAAGTAACGCATCACTCGTAATACTCATGTTATTTTGCACCATATTGACTGAGTTTTGCGGTTTACTCGCGCAGACGATTAACGGTATTCGCAGTTATGCCGGTCCATTCGGCAAAAGCGATCGTGCGTTAATATTTGGGTTGTGGGGGCTGGCCGTTGCCATTTATCCACAGTGGATGCAATGGAATAATCTTTTATGGGGCATTGCTTCAATTCTGCTTATCTGGACTGCGATTAATCGTTGTCGGAGTGTGCTCCTGATGAGTGCTGAAAAATAATGCTGGAAAAATCTCTGGCAACACTTTTCGCGTTGTTAATTTTAGCAACGCTGATAAACCGTTTTCGGGTATGGCGGTTACCGGAGAGAAAAGAGGATGAAGTTACATTACGTATTCGTACCTGGTGGGGTATCGTCATTTGTTTTTCACTGGTGATTTCAGGTCCACGCTGGATGACGTTGACGTTTTTTGCGCTGATAAGTTTTCTGGCATTGAAAGAATATTGTACGCTTATATCCGTACATTTTCCGCGTTGGTTATATTGGGTTATTCCTCTTAACTATTTGCTTATCGGTTTTAATTGCTTTGAGCTGTTTCTGTTATTTATACCTTTGGCTGGGTTTCTGATATTAACCACCTGGCGAGTTTTAGTAGGTGATACCTCCGGTTTTCTGCATACCGTGAGCGCCATTTTTTGGGGCTGGATAATGACCGTTTTCGCCTTGAGTCATGCCGCCTGGTTATTAATGTTGCCAACCACAAATACCCAGGGCGGGGCGTTACTGGTGTTATTTCTTTTGGCGTTAACAGAGTCAAACGATATTGCACAGTATTTATGGGGGAAATCCTGCGGCAGAAGAAAAGTGGTCCCCAAAGTCAGCCCGGGAAAAACGCTGGAAGGTCTGGTGGGGGGCGTAATCACCACCATGATTGCGTCACTGATTATTGGACCGTTGCTGACACCGCTAAATACATTACAGGCATTATTAGCGGGTTTGTTAATTGGTATTAGTGGTTTTTGCGGCGATGTAGTGATGTCAGCCGTCAAACGAGATGTGGGTGTTAAAGATAGCGGAAAACTATTACCAGGACATGGCGGACTCCTTGACAGGATTGACTCATTAATTTTCACCGCTCCGGTATTTTTTTATTTTATTCGCTACTGCTGTTACTGAAGGAAAATAGAGAAAATGGAAAATTCACGCATCCCTGGGGAACATTTTTTTACCACCAGTGATAATACAGCGTTGTTTTATCGGCACTGGCCCGCTTTACAGCCCGGGGCGAAAAAGGTCATCGTCTTATTTCATCGCGGTCATGAACATTCTGGTCGTCTACAACATATCGTTGATGAACTGGCGATGCCAGATACTGCTTTTTATGCATGGGATGCCCGAGGGCATGGACAAACTTCGGGGCCCCGTGGTTATAGCCCATCTCTTGCGCGTTCAGTGCGGGATGTCGATGAGTTTGTCCGTTTTGCTGCCAGCGACAGCCAGGTCGGGCTGGAAGAGGTGGTAGTGATCGCGCAGAGCGTCGGCGCAGTACTGGTTGCCACATGGGTTCATGATTATGCGCCTGCAATTCGCGGGCTGCTGCTGGCTTCTCCGGCCTTTAAGGTTAAATTGTATGTGCCGCTGGCACGTCCTGCGCTGGCGTTATGGCATCGTCTGCGTGGTCTGTTTTTTATTAATTCCTATGTGAAAGGACGCTATTTGACCCACGATCGGCAACGGGTGGCGAGTTTCAATAATGATCCGCTGATCACACGGGCGATTGCCGTCAATATCTTGCTCGATCTTTATAAAACGTCTGAACGTATTGTTAGCGATGCGGCGGCGATTACGCTCCCCACGCAACTTCTGATATCAGGCGATGACTATGTGGTGCATCGCCAACCGCAGATTGATTTTTATCAGAGATTACGTAGCCCTCTGAATGAGCTGCATCTGCTGCCTGGCTTTTATCACGACACGTTGGGTGAAGAGAACAGGGCGCAGGCATTTGAAAAAATGCAAAGCTTTATTAGTCGTTTATATGCTAACAAGTCACAAAAATTTGATTATCAGCATGAAGACCGCACTGGACCATCAGCGGATCGCTGGCGGCTCCTTTCAGGTGGACCCGTGCCATTATCGCCGGTTGATTTGGCGTATCGCTTTATGCGTAAAGCGATGAAATTGTTCGGGACGCACTCTGCGGGCCTGCATCTCGGAATGAGCACCGGCTTTGATTCAGGCAGTTCGCTGGATTATGTCTATCAAAATCAACCGCAAGGTAGTAACGCATTCGGGCGCTTAATCGACAAAATCTACCTGAACAGTGTTGGCTGGCGCGGTATTCGCCAGCGCAAAACCCATTTACAAATACTGATTAAACAAGCCGTTGCCGATCTCCACGCCAAAGGTTTAGCCGTCCGCGTGGTTGACATTGCCGCAGGGCATGGGCGCTATGTACTGGATGCGCTGGCAAACGAGCCTGCCGTAAGCGATATTTTGTTACGTGATTACAGCGAGTTAAATGTTGCACAGGGGCAAGAGATGATTGCGCAACGGGGAATGTCTGGGCGGGTGCGTTTTGAACAGGGCGATGCGTTTAACCCAGAGGAACTCAGCGCGTTAACTCCGCGGCCTACGCTGGCGATTGTCTCTGGCCTGTATGAGCTTTTTCCCGAAAATGAGCAGGTAAAAAACTCACTCGCAGGTCTTGCCAATGCCATCGAACCGGGCGGCATTCTCCTCTACACCGGGCAGCCGTGGCACCCACAACTGGAGCTGATTGCCGGGGTGTTAACCAGTCATAAAGATGGTAAACCGTGGGTAATGCGCGTGCGTTCGCAAGGGGAGATGGATTCGCTCGTGCGTAATGCCGGATTTGATAAATGCACTCAACGGATTGATGAGTGGGGCATTTTTACGGTTTCGATGGCGGTGCGTCGTGATAACTGAACGCCGGAACGTATTGCTACAAGGCGCTGGCTGGTTATTGTTGCTGGCCCCGTTTTTCTTCTTCACCTATGGATCTCTAAATCAGTTCACCGCGGTTCAGGACTTTAACAGCCATGATATCCCCAGTCAGGTATTCGGCTGGGAAACGGCGATCCCTTTTCTTCCCTGGACTATTGTTCCTTACTGGAGTCTGGATCTTTTATATGGATTTTCGCTGTTCGTTTGTAGCTCGACATTCGAACAGCGCCGACTTGTCCACCGGCTTATTCTGGCAACGGTAATGGCCTGCTGCGGTTTTTTTCGCTACCCGCTGAAGTTTAGTTTTATCCGTCCTGAAGTGAGTGGGGTGACAGGATGGCTATTTTCGCAACTTGAACTGTTTGATCTGCCTTATAACCAGTCTCCTTCGCTGCATATTATTCTCTGCTGGCTACTTTGGCGTCACTTTCGTCAGCATCTGGCTGTGAGTTGGCGTAAAGTCTGCGGCGGATGGTTTTTACTCATCGCCATTTCGACGCTGACAACCTGGCAGCATCATTTTATTGATGTCATCACAGGGCTGGCGGTAGGTATGTTGATTGACTGGATGGTACCCGTCGACCGTCGTTGGAATTATCAGAAACCTGATCAACGTCGAATCAAAATAGCACAGCCATATGTCGTAGGCGCGTGCGCGTGCATTGTGTTGATGGAGCTAATGATGATGGTTCAGTTATGGTGGTCAGTCTGGTTATGTTGGCCAGTATTATCGCTACTCATTATTGGCCGTGGGTACGGTGGGCTTGGCGCGATAACAACAGGGAAAGATAGTCAGGGGAAACTCCCGCCCGCCGTTTACTGGCTGACATTGCCCTGGCGCATCGGGATGTGGCTATCTATGCGTTGGTTTTGTCGTCGCCTGGAGCCGGTGAGCAAAATGACTGCTGGTGTTTATTTAGGGGCGTTTCCACGACATATTCCGGCACAGAATGCGGTTCTGGATGTCACCTTTGAATTCCCTCGCGGACGAGCGACAAAAGATCGACTCTATTTCTGTGTACCGATGCTGGATCTGGTGGTTCCGGAAGAGGGGGAGCTCCGACAGGCCGTGGCGATGCTGGAAACATTACGCGAAGAGCAAGGCAGCGTTCTGGTCCATTGCGCATTGGGATTATCGCGCAGTGCGCTGGTAGTGGCGGCATGGCTGTTATGTTACGGACACTGTAAAACAGTTGATGAAGCGATTAGCTTTATTCGAGCCAGACGCTCGCATATTGTGCTTAAGGAAGAGCACAAAGCGATGTTGAAATTATGGGAAAACAGGTAAGTGGATTGAGATGTGGACTGAACTACAGTCCACATCAAGATCGTGTCCGGTTATGCAGCAACAATACTGTCGATGGCTGCTTTCGCGTCAGACTGCGCTTTCGCTGCCATTTCCGGACCGTATGCGATCCCTTCGGCGAAGACAAATTTCACATCGGTAATGCCGATAAAGCCCAGGAACGTGGACAGATACGGCGTCACCAGGTCCGTTGGTCCATCTTTGTGGATCCCACCGCGGCTGGTAATAACGATGGCTTTTTTACCCGTTACCAGACCTTCCGGACCATTCTCGGTATAGCGGAAAGTAACGCCTGCACGTGCAACCAGGTCAAAATAGTTTTTCAGCTGAGTCGAGATGTTGAAGTTATACATCGGTGCCGCAATAACGATAACGTCGTGGGCTTTCAGCTCGGCAATCAGCTCATCGGAAAGTGCCAGAGCTTCCTGCTGACGCGGAGTCAGCGGCGCATCGCTCGGACGCAGAGCGCCAACCAGTTCGCCATCCAGTACCGGAATTGGATTTGCAGCCAGGTCGCGAACGGTGATTTCATCAGCGGAGTGCTTTTCGCGCCATTGTTCAACAAAATAATCGGACAACTGATTAGACTGAGAGTACCCTGCCAGGATGCTGGATTTAAGAACTAATACCTTGCTCATGGTGTTTCCTTATAGATGTTTGAATGGGCGATGCCCCGTTGCTTGCTGACACTTTATTCACAATCCTGCCACAGAGATAGCGCAATAAATCGAAGCCTATGTTCGAATTTATTGAACAACGCATAGAAAGCCGCGATGTGGTACTCTATATCTATCATTTAAAAGAAAATTAATCAGGCAGACTACTGCCCACTAACGTTATGACAGAACAACAAAAATTGACCTTTACGGCCTTGCAGCAGCGGCTGGATTCGCTGATGCTGTGTGACAGGCTGCGTTTTTCTCGCCGTCTGCACGGCGTGAAGAAGGTTAAAAATCCTGATGCACAACAGGCCATTTTCCAGGAGATGGCGAAAGAGATTGACCAGGCGGCAGGGAAAGTCCTGCTGCGTGAAGCGGCACGACCGGAAATTACTTATCCTGACAATTTACCGGTTAGTCAGAAAAAGCAGGACATTCTCGAAGCGATTCGTGATCACCAGGTGGTGATCGTCGCCGGGGAAACCGGTTCCGGTAAAACGACTCAGCTACCGAAAATCTGTATGGAGCTGGGGCGCGGGATTAAAGGGCTGATCGGCCATACCCAGCCGCGTCGCCTGGCGGCAAGAACGGTGGCGAACCGTATTGCGGAAGAGCTGAAAACGGAGCCGGGCGGTTGCATCGGTTACAAAGTGCGTTTCAGCGATCACGTAAGTGATAACACGATGGTCAAGCTGATGACCGACGGTATCCTGCTGGCGGAGATCCAGCAAGACCGCCTGCTGATGCAGTACGACACCATCATTATTGACGAAGCGCACGAACGCAGCCTGAATATCGATTTTCTGCTCGGCTATTTGAAAGAGTTGCTGCCGCGGCGTCCTGACCTAAAAATCATTATCACTTCCGCGACTATCGACCCGGAACGCTTTTCGCGCCACTTTAATAATGCGCCGATTATTGAAGTCTCCGGTCGGACCTATCCGGTGGAAGTGCGCTATCGCCCGATTGTTGAAGAAGCCGATGACACCGAGCGCGATCAGTTGCAGGCGATTTTTGACGCCGTAGACGAACTAAGCCAGGAAAGCCCCGGCGACATTCTGATCTTTATGAGCGGCGAGCGGGAAATTCGCGATACCGCCGATGCGCTGAACAAGCTGAACTTACGCCATACCGAAATCTTGCCGCTTTATGCGCGGCTTTCGAATAGCGAACAGAACCGCGTGTTCCAGTCGCACAGCGGGCGACGCATTGTGCTGGCGACCAACGTCGCGGAAACCTCGCTGACTGTACCGGGGATTAAATACGTTATCGACCCCGGTACGGCGCGTATCAGCCGCTACAGCTATCGCACCAAAGTGCAGCGTTTGCCGATTGAGCCCATTTCGCAGGCGTCTGCCAATCAGCGTAAAGGCCGCTGTGGTCGTGTGTCCGAAGGGATCTGTATTCGTCTCTATTCCGAAGACGATTTCCTCTCGCGCCCGGAGTTTACCGACCCGGAAATTCTGCGTACCAACCTGGCCTCGGTTATTTTGCAGATGACCGCGCTGGGGCTGGGCGATATCGCTGCGTTCCCGTTTGTCGAAGCACCGGATAAACGCAATATCCAGGATGGCGTGCGTCTGCTCGAAGAGCTGGGCGCGATCACCACTGATGAACAGGCCAGCGCCTATAAATTGACGCCGCTCGGTCGCCAGCTCTCGCAGTTGCCTGTCGACCCACGTCTGGCGCGTATGGTGCTGGAAGCGCAAAAACATGGCTGCGTGCGTGAGGCGATGATTATCACGTCCGCGCTCTCCATTCAGGATCCGCGCGAACGTCCGATGGACAAACAGCAGGCATCGGACGAAAAACATCGTCGCTTCCACGACAAAGAGTCTGACTTCCTCGCGTTTGTGAATCTGTGGAATTATCTTGGCGAGCAGCAAAAGGCGCTTTCTTCCAACGCCTTCCGTCGCCTGTGTCGTACCGATTATCTCAACTATCTGCGTGTGCGCGAATGGCAGGATATCTACACCCAGTTGCGCCAGGTGGTGAAAGAACTCGGCATTCCGGTGAACAGCGAACCGGCGGAGTATCGTGAAATTCACATTGCGTTGCTGACGGGTTTGCTTTCCCATATCGGCATGAAAGATGCCGATAAACAAGAATATACCGGCGCACGTAACGCGCGTTTCTCCATCTTCCCCGGTTCTGGTTTATTCAAAAAACCGCCGAAATGGGTAATGGTGGCGGAACTGGTAGAAACCAGCCGCCTGTGGGGACGTATTGCGGCGCGTATCGACCCGGAATGGGTGGAGCCTGTCGCTCAGCATTTGATTAAACGTACCTACAGCGAACCGCACTGGGAACGGGCGCAGGGCGCGGTGATGGCAACGGAAAAAGTCACTGTTTATGGTTTGCCGATTGTTGCCGCGCGCAAGGTCAACTACAGCCAGATCGATCCGGCGTTATGTCGTGAACTCTTTATTCGCCACGCGCTGGTGGAAGGTGACTGGCAGACGCGTCACGCATTCTTCCGTGAAAACCTGAAACTGCGGGCCGAAGTGGAAGAGCTGGAACACAAATCACGTCGCCGCGATATTCTGGTTGATGACGAAACGTTGTTTGAGTTCTACGACCAGCGCATCAGCCACGATGTAATCTCCGCTCGTCACTTCGACAGTTGGTGGAAAAAAGTCAGCCGCGAAACGCCTGATTTGCTCAACTTTGAAAAGAGCATGTTGATCAAAGAAGGGGCGGAAAAGATCAGCAAGCTGGATTACCCGAACTTCTGGCATCAGGGCAATCTCAAGCTGCGTTTGAGCTATCAGTTTGAGCCAGGCGCGGACGCGGACGGTGTGACCGTACATATTCCGCTGCCGTTACTTAACCAGGTTGAGGAAAGCGGGTTTGAATGGCAGATCCCTGGTCTGCGCCGCGAACTGGTGATTGCTCTGATTAAATCGTTGCCGAAACCGGTACGCCGTAATTTTGTGCCCGCGCCAAACTACGCCGAAGCGTTTTTAGGCCGCGTAACACCATTGGAGTTACCGTTGCTCGACAGCCTTGAGCGCGAGTTACGGCGGATGACCGGCGTTACAGTTGACCGCGAAGACTGGCACTGGGATCAGGTGCCCGATCACCTGAAAATCACCTTCCGCGTGGTGGATGACAAAAACAAGAAGCTAAAAGAAGGGCGCTCGCTACAAGATCTGAAAGATGCGCTGAAAGGCAAAGTGCAGGAAACGCTGTCTGCGGTGGCGGATGACGGTATCGAGCAGAGCGGCTTACATATCTGGAGTTTTGGGCAACTGCCGGAAAGCTACGAGCAGAAGCGCGGCAACTACAAAGTGAAGGCGTGGCCGGCGCTGGTGGATGAGCGCGACAGTGTGGCGATCAAACTGTTTGATAACCCGCTGGAGCAAAAACAGGCAATGTGGAACGGTCTTCGCCGTCTACTGCTGCTGAATATTCCATCGCCGATCAAGTATTTACATGAGAAGTTACCAAACAAAGCCAAGCTTGGACTGTACTTTAACCCGTATGGCAAAGTGCTGGAGCTGATCGACGACTGTATCTCCTGCGGTGTGGATAAATTGATCGACGCCAATGGTGGCCCGGTCTGGACGGAAGAAGGCTTTGCTGCGCTGCATGAAAAAGTGCGTGCCGAACTGAACGACACGGTGGTGGATATTGCGAAGCAGGTCGAGCAAATCCTTACGGCAGTGTTCAATATCAACAAGCGTCTGAAAGGGCGGGTGGATATGACCATGGCGCTGGGGCTTTCTGACATTAAAGCGCAGATGGGCGGGTTGGTATATCGCGGTTTTGTCACTGGTAACGGCTTCAAACGGCTGGGCGACACGCTGCGTTATTTGCAGGCGATTGAAAAACGGCTGGAAAAACTGGCGGTTGATCCACATCGCGATCGTGCACAGATGCTGAAAGTCGAAAACGTCCAGCAGGCGTGGCAGCAATGGATCAACAAACTGCCGCCTGCACGTCGTGAGGATGAAGACGTGAAAGAGATCCGTTGGATGATAGAAGAGCTGCGCGTCAGCTATTTTGCCCAACAACTCGGTACACCTTATCCGATTTCAGATAAGCGTATTTTGCAGGCGATGGAGCAGATTAGCGGTTAACGCGGCTATTTGCCTGATAAATATAAAACCCGGTAAGCATTTAGCGCCGGGTTTTTTCTTTATGAATTCTGAAATATAGCAAGGGCGGTACTATTTTACATAAGTTTCATTCATACTTCGCCCTGGGCGAACAGGACGTATTGCAATGAGTAGACATAATATTTTACTGAGGTCGCAATTTGAACGGATAATAGAAGGTGATCGCGTTGGTCAGGCTTTAATATCTTTCTATGAAAAACTTCCAGAGGAAAATTACCGACGCGCGCTGTATATTTTATCAATAATTTATCCGATTAAACTTAACGTCGGTGACGACGAATTTAAGTTTATTTTTTACATCATGTCACAGAAAAAATTTCTACGCCAACAGACCATTAGCGATTTTGTACGCTCAATAAATGTTATTGAATTTACTGAAACTCAAAAAAGTGTTTTGCGTGAACTTATTAAAAAGAATAATAATATCATAATTACGCAATGCACATTTGAGCTAGATTGTTTGTTAACGAGAGTATCTGCGTCATCGAACCAGTTTAGAAACTCTAATGGTTACTTACCTGAGAATAGTTAATAGCATGAAAAATGTAGAAAATATTATCTGGCATGATGGTGTTTTAGTAGAAACCAGAATGGAATGTCACCACACCGAGTATAATTTTATATTGACGGCGGAGCTTTATGTTGATGAATTTACAGCCGGAAGGGAACGAAAAAGGTTCGAGTTTACAGGAGTGGAACATTTATCGCAGGTTATGGATATTGCTGAACTTATAGATAACCAAAATGCAGGTAATATCAAAGATGCGACAATTGTTTATAAGGCAAAGAAGTATAAAATTTCACTTCATTTGTTTGGCGGTTTTTTAAGTTTTACATTTAAAACCATGCGAGTTATTGACAATGAATGTGCGTAATGTCAAATTCGACAACTTGTCTTTTTATGAAGAAAAAATCCGCTGGCGAATGCGTCGGCAAATCTCGAATGCAGAGGCAATATTTTACGAGAATCAGGAAGAACACATTCAGCGCTTTTTAGGCAGATATACCTGTCGCAAACCGGTTCTTGTTTATTGGGAAAGTGAACAAAGATGGACATCTGTAAACGGTCTGGAAGTGATGAGTGTGTTTGATGAACATTGTCATCACATCTACCTTGATGATATCAAGAAAAAAATACAAACTGAATTACCTGAAAATAAAACTTTAGATTTCAAACGTCAATTGCAATTTATCATATTAGGGGATGATAAGATTAGAATATGGGTGCCTGAGGGGAAATTGTATTTCGCATTAATGAATGTATTGCAGATGTTTCCCATGAAAAATGGTTAATGAGTGGACAAGATGATTTTAAAATTCAGCAACGGTCATCGATTATACATGGTACTTAAACAGTACTCGCACCATTTTTGTAGAAGGTTAAATTGAGTACAGTCTCATATATTAAGGATGTTAACATGGATGAACGTTTTATAAATAACACGCCGACTTCGTTGTCTTTTAAACACGCCGATCTGTCAGGTTTAAGCTATAAGAATGCCAGGCTTGAACTTACCCTGATATGCCCGGCGATCAAGTCAGAAGTTAAGATATCATTTGACTGGATACACTCATTTCGTGTTACTGACGAAGGTGATTTGTTAGGTATGTCAGGAAAGCAGGGAATTAACCAATCGGGGATCTATATAGTAGCCAATTCCACTTATCTTACATGGTTTACTATGCAAAGTTGTGAAATTCATAAAAATAAAATGATTGAACATTATGTTATTGCCACGTCAAATGATGTTATTGATGTTTTATCAACAGTTTCTCCGCAAATAGTGTACGACTAAAACCAGTGTCTGGTTCGCGATGGCGAGATAGAAAAAGCATTATCTTCCTTTCAGAGTGCTCCGCTTCTCACTATTATCTCACGCAGTATTCTTAAGGGAACGATAAGGAGGAACCATGAACATTACCCCGTTTCCGACGCTTTCGACGGCAACTATAGATGCCATAAATGTTATCGGACAGTGGCTGGCGCAGGATGATTTCTCCGGTGAGGTGCCGTATCAGGCTGATTGCGTCATACTTGCAGGAAATGCGGTTATGCCGACTATCGATGCGGCATGTAAGATTGCTCGCGATCAGCAAATTCCTTTACTGATTAGTGGTGGTATCGGTCACTCGACCACTTTTTTGTATAGCGCCATCGCACAGCATCCGCACTACAACACTATCCGCACCACTGGCAGAGCAGAAGCGACCATCCTGGCGGATATCGCTCATCAGTTCTGGCATATTCCGCATGAAAAAATCTGGATTGAAGACCAGTCAACAAACTGCGGTGAAAACGCACGCTTTAGCATCGCGCTATTGAATCAGGCCGTAGAACGAGTTCATACGGCTATCGTTGTACAGGACCCCACCATGCAGCGGCGCACGATGGCAACGTTCCGCCGTATGACCGGGGACAATCCCGATGCACCCCGCTGGTTGAGTTATCCCGGATTCGTTCCTCAGTTAGGAAATAACGCAGACAGTGTAATCTTTATTAATCAGTTACAAGGATTATGGCCGGTTGAGCGTTATCTCTCACTACTCACTGGCGAGCTGCCGCGTTTACGCGATGATAGCGATGGCTACGGTCCCCGCGGGCGAGATTTTATCGTTCACGTTGATTTTCCGGCAGAAGTCATCCATGCATGGCAAACGCTGAAACACGATGCGGTGCTCATCGAGGCGATGGAAAGTCGCTCGTTACGTTAAAAATTGCCCGTTTGTGAACCACTTGTTTGCAAACGGGCATGACTCCTGACTTTTATTTCTGCCTTTTATTCCTTTTACACTTGTTTTTATGAAGCCCTTCACAGAATTGTCCTTTCGCGATGCCGTCTCTCTGATGATTGATGTTAATTAACAATGTATTCACCGAAAACAAACATATAAATCACAGGAGTCGCCCATGTCAGTACCCGTTCAACATCCTATGTATATTGATGGACAGTTTGTTACCTGGCGTGGAGACGCATGGATTGATGTGGTAAACCCTGCTACAGAGGCTGTCATTTCCCGCATTCCCGATGGTCAGGCCGAGGATGCTCGTAAGGCAATCGATGCAGCAGAACGTGCACAACCAGAATGGGAAGCGTTGCCTGCCATTGAACGCGCCGGTTGGTTGCGCAAAATCTCCGCCGGGATCCGCGAATGCGCCAGTGAAATCAGTGCGCTGATTGTTGAAGAAGGGGGCAAGATCCAGCAGCTGGCTGAAGTCGAAGTGGCTTTTACTGCCGACTATATCGATTACATGGCGGAGTGGGCACGGCGTTACGAGGGCGAGATTATTCAAAGCGATCGTCCAGGAGAAAATATTCTTCTGTTTAAACGTGCGCTTGGTGTGACTACCGGCATTCTGCCGTGGAACTTCCCGTTCTTCCTCATTGCCCGCAAAATGGCTCCCGCTCTTTTGACCGGTAATACCATCGTCATTAAACCCAGTGAATTTACGCCAAACAATGCGATTGCATTCGCCAAAATCGTCGATGAAATAGGCCTTCCGCGCGGCGTGTTTAACCTTGTTCTGGGGCGTGGTGAAACCGTTGGGCAAGAACTGGCGGGTAACCCAAAGGTCGCAATGGTCAGTATGACAGGCAGCGTCTCTGCAGGTGAGAAGATCATGGCGACTGCGGCGAAAAACATCACCAAAGTGTGCCTGGAACTGGGGGGTAAAGCACCAGCTATCGTAATGGACGATGCCGATCTTGAACTGGCAGTCAAAGCCATCGTTGATTCACGCGTCATTAATAGTGGGCAAGTGTGTAACTGTGCAGAACGTGTTTATGTACAGAAAGGCATTTATGATCAGTTCGTCAATCGGCTGGGTGAAGCGATGCAGGCGGTTCAATTTGGTAACCCCGCTGAACGCAACGACATTGCGATGGGGCCGTTGATTAACGCCGCGGCGCTGGAAAGGGTCGAGCAAAAAGTGGCGCGCGCAGTAGAAGAAGGGGCGAGAGTGGCGTTGGGTGGCAAAGCGGTAGAGGGGAAAGGATATTATTATCCGCCGACATTGCTGCTGGATGTTCGCCAGGAAATGTCGATTATGCATGAGGAAACCTTTGGCCCGGTTCTGCCGGTAGTCGCATTTGACACGCTGGAAGATGCTATCTCAATGGCTAATGACAGTGATTACGGCCTGACCTCATCAATCTATACCCAAAATCTGAACGTCGCGATGAAAGCCATTAAAGGGCTGAAGTTTGGTGAAACTTACATCAACCGTGAAAACTTCGAAGCTATGCAAGGCTTCCACGCCGGATGGCGTAAATCCGGTATTGGCGGCGCAGATGGTAAACATGGCCTGCATGAATATCTGCAGACCCAGGTGGTTTATTTACAGTCTTAATGAGTGAAAGAGGCGGAGGTTTTTTCCTCCGCCTGTGCGCGTCAGAGTTTAGCGAATTTTTCGAGGGTGCGAATAAGCTGCGTGACGAAGCCATATTCGTTATCGTACCAGGCGACCGTTTTCACCAGTTGTAAATCGCCCACGGCGGTAATTTCCGTTTGCGTGGCATCAAACACCGAACCGAAATGGCTGCCAATGATATCGGAAGAGACTATTTCTTCATCGGTATAACCAAATGACTCGTTATTGGTGGTTGCTTGTTTAAGTGCGTTATTCACCTCTTCGGCAGTCACTTTTTTTCCGAGAATCGATACCAGTTCAGTGACCGAACCTGTTTTCACCGGCACGCGTTGCGCATGACCTTTCAGTTTGCCGCTCAGTTCCGGGATCACCAGACCAATGGCTTTTGCCGCGCCCGTAGTGTGGGGAATGATATTTTCTGCCGCGGCGCGTGAAGCACGTAAATCTTTACCACGCGGGCCATCCACCAGTGACTGGGTGCCAGTATAGGCATGAATGGTCGTCATCGTGCCGACTTCTATCCCGAAACTGTCATGCAAGGCTTTGGCCATCGGCGCAAGGCAGTTAGTGGTGCATGACGCCACGGAAACAATGGTATCGTTGCCATCCAGAGTGTCGTCATTGACGTTATAAACGATAGTTTTCATTTCACCGGCAGGGGCGGAAATCAACACCTTCTTCGCGCCAGCATCGAGATGCGCCTGCGATTTCTCGGCGGAGGTATAAAAGCCAGTACATTCGACAATGATTTCTGCACCTTTCGCTTTCCACGGAATATTTTTAGCCTCTTTTTCGGCGTAAACCGCGATACTTTTCCCATTAACGATAAGTGAATCTTCCGTAAAATCAACGCTCCAGGGGAACGGTCCGTAGTTTGAATCATGTTTCAGCAGGTAGGCGAGAATTTTTGGAGAAGTGAGATCATTAATAGCGACAACGTCTATGTTGCTTTTGACTTCAAGTAATCGACGCAACACCAGTCGACCGATACGACCAAAACCGTTAATACCAACTTTACTCATGGTTTTCTCCTGTCAGGAACGTTCGGATGAAAATTGATCCTTTCCAGGCTTAGACCAGGATGGCGGGATGGGCAATCTCCATTCTTACAGTGAAACGTAACGTACTGAAAACGGGTGAACAATATTTAATGAAATTTTGAGAAAAGCCCGTTATGTTAACGGAAAATTATGTTAAAGCAGGAAATGTTATGGAAAATAAATACTCAAGGTTACAAATCAGCATTCACTGGCTGGTCTTTTTGCTGGTTATCGCAGCGTATTGCGCAATGGAGTTTCGGGGTTTCTTCCCACGTAGCGATCGGCCACTCATCAACATGATTCATGTTTCCTGCGGCATATCAATTCTCGTGCTGATGGTCGTTCGTCTTTTGTTAAGGCTGAAATACCCAACCCCGCCGATTATACCTAAGCCAAAACCGATGATGACGGGACTGGCGCATTTGGGACATTTGGTGATTTATCTCCTGTTTATTGCGCTGCCAGTGATTGGTTTGGTGATGATGTATAACCGAGGCAACCCGTGGTTTGCGTTTGGTTTGACGATGCCTTACGCTTCAGAGGCCAATTTCGAACGGGTAGATAGCTTAAAGTCGTGGCATGAAACGCTGGCGAATCTGGGATATTTTGTCATCGGTTTGCACGCTGCGGCTGCACTGGCACACCACTATTTCTGGAAGGACAACACACTTCTACGCATGATGCCGCGTAAACGTTCCTGAAGGATATTTAAAGAAAACGCCTGTACTAAAACCGACCCGTGGTACAGGCGAAGAATACGGGTCTACATCGGAAGCGCCTATTATATTTATTTGTATGACAAATAAAACCATAATCCTTGCCCATACGTCCATCTGGCTTATTTTTAATCAATTCACCCGATCTTTGATCTCATCAACGGTATCAAAATAAACCAGCGTATAACGTTCAAATCGAACATAAGATTCGATAAACCATGGAGGTTATATGAAAAAACTGGCACTTATTTTGTTTATGGGAGCGCTTGTTTCCTTTTATGCCGATGCCGGGCGCAAACCCTGTTCTGGTTCGAAAGGGGGGATCTCACACTGTACGGCAGGCGGCAAATTTGTCTGTAATGATGGTTCTATTAGTGCATCGAAAAAAACATGCACTAACTGAAGTGTAAAAGGGGTGCCATGAGAAAATGAATCTGCTAGTCAGATGCGCGGGGAAAATCCCCGCGCTTGCCCTTACCTGGACGTGCAGGCCATGAGCGCAGCAACCTCCTTATCACCGTCCCGGAACCGCAGTTCGTAGAGCGTTTGTCGGGTCAGGAGTGTGAATGTCAGAATCGTAATGCAGATAATGAGCAGACACACCACCAGAGGGTTGTGCTTCATAGCCTTTCTCCTTGCCGGATGGCGGGTAAGAGGCTAAGATCTGAATTGCTAGGTTCATTCGTTGGCCTCGGTTGATAGAAATATCGGTCGGGGCCTTCGTCTTTCTGATTCCCGGTTAGCCTGAAAACAGAAAGTCTCAGGCACCCGCAGGCATCCTATGAGGTTTCCTTAGGGACGAAATAATCACTTCACGAAATTGCGTGCTGTTTTCCAGAATTTTTCGTCATTCGGTTTAGCCATTCGTTACTCTCTTCATTCCAATAGCATTAATCTTCTCTGCAATAATTGTTGTAAAAATGTGACGCAAAGAGGCTTTTAGTCGTAAGTAATTACCGTCAAATGCCGATGACTTTCTATCAGGAGTAAACCTGGACGAGAGACAACGGTAATGAATACAACTCCCTCACAGCGATTAGGTTTTTTGCATCACATCAGGTTGGTTCCGTTATTTGCCTGCATTCTAGGCGGTATCTTAGTTCTATTCGCATTAAGTTCAGCCCTGGCTGGCTATTTCCTCTGGCAGGCCGATCGCGATCAGCGTGATGTTACTGCGGAGATTGAGATTCGGACCGGGTTAGCGAACAGTTCAGATTTTTTGCGTTCAGCCCGGATCAATATGATTCAGGCCGGGGCTGCGAGTCGTATTGCGGAAATGGAAGCAATGAAGCGAAATATTGCGCAAGCCGAATCGGAGATTAAACAGTCGCAGCAAGGTTATCGTGCTTATCAGAATAGGCCGGTGAAAACACCTGCTGATGAAGCCCTCGACACTGAATTAAATCAACGCTTCCAGGCTTATATCACGGGTATGCAACCTATGATGAAATATGCCAAAAATGGCATGTTTGAAGCGATTATCAATCATGAAAGTGAGCAGATCCGAACGCTGGATAATGCTTATACCGATATTTTGAACAAAGCCGTTAAGATACGTAGCACCAGAGCCAACCAACTGGCGGAACTGGCCCATCAGCGCACCAGCCTGGGTGGGATGTTTATGATTGGCGCGTTTGTGCTTGCCCTGGTCATGACGCTGATAACATTTATGGTGCTACGTCGGATCGTCATTCGTCCACTGCAACATGCCGCACAACGGATTGAAAAAATCGCCAGTGGCGATCTGACGATGAATGATGAACCGGCGGGTCGTAATGAAATCGGTCGCTTAAGTCGTCATTTACAGCAAATGCAGCATTCACTGGGGATGACAGTAGGGACTGTTCGACAGGGCGCGGAAGAGATTTATCGTGGCACCAGCGAAATTTCCGCTGGCAATGCGGACCTTTCATCTCGCACCGAAGAACAAGCGGCGGCAATTGAACAAACTGCCGCCAGCATGGAGCAACTCACTGCGACGGTGAAACAGAATGCGGATAACGCGCATTATGCCAGTAAACTGGCGCAAGAGGCTTCTATTAAAGCCAGCGATGGCGGGCAGACGGTTTCCGGTGTAGTAAAAACGATGGGCGCTATCTCCACGAGTTCGAAGAAAATTTCTGAGATCACCGCCGTCATCAACAGTATTGCTTTCCAGACGAATATTCTGGCACTGAATGCTGCCGTTGAAGCTGCGCGAGCGGGTGAGCAAGGGCGTGGATTTGCCGTTGTCGCCAGCGAAGTACGGACACTCGCAAGCCGCAGCGCCCAGGCGGCGAAAGAGATTGAAGGCTTGATCAGTGAATCAGTCAGGTTAATTGACCTGGGATCGGATGAGGTGGCAACGGCCGGGAAAACCATGAGCACTATTGTTGATGCCGTCGCGAGTGTCACACATATCATGCAGGAAATCGCCGCCGCCTCGGATGAGCAAAGTAGAGGCATAACTCAGGTTAGCCAGGCGATTTCTGAAATGGATAAGGTGACGCAACAGAATGCTTCTCTGGTAGAAGAGGCCTCAGCAGCGGCGGTGTCCCTTGAAGAACAGGCGGCACGATTAACTGAGGCGGTGGACGTATTCCGTCTGAACAAACAATCTGTGTTGGCAGAACCTCGCGGAGTTGGTAAACCAGTTAGTTTCGCTACGGTGTGAAAATGTTCAAGGAGGGATCGACAGATCCCTTCACCTTTCAGAACGGCATTGATTTTCGAATAGCGTTAATCATCAACTGGCAACCAGAAGAGAACGTCGCATCTACGCGGGTCAGTATTCCAATCGGTTCGCCTGCACCATGTCCCGGAACAGGCAGGGCCACCAGCGTGGCATGACGCAGGTCGTCTTTTACAGCGCCAGAAGGGACAAACCACACGTAATCGTATTCAACCGTAAGTTGACGGGATAGCGAAGCAGACAGCGTTTCGATACAACCCGAAGGAATTTTACATCCCTGGCTCTGCACTAATGCATCTGAATGCTGGCGTGGCGCAGTGCCTTCTGGTGATACAACGACCGGCCATTCCAGCACCCGGCTTAGCGTTACGTTCTCCTGAAGTAGCGGGTGATTAGGGCGGACAACCAGCTTCAGCGATTCAAGAAACAGCAGTTCGTAATTAAGCCCGGTCATCAGTTCAGGATCTGACATCCGACCAATGCCGATATCGATTTCCCCGGTTTTCAAACCCGCCAGAATCATAGGGTTACTCATTGTCGCAACTTGCAAGGTCGTCTCTTTTTGTTGCTGATGAAACTGACCTATAACCGAAGGTAATATCCCCAGTGCCGCAGTAGGTAGTGCACCAACCCTGACGACATCATTATTAGGACCTTCTTTACGATGAAGCGACTGTCCGGCAGTGTTGATGGCGTCAAGAACTCTGACTGCATGCGTTAAAAATTGTTCGCCGGGTAAGGTAAGTTGCGCCCCCTGACGACCACGCTCAAACAAGCGAGCGCCCGTCAGTTGCTCCAGTTCATTCAATGTCTTAGAGAGCGCAGGTTGACTCAAATTAAGGGTTTCAGCCGCGCGCCCCAAAGTTCCTTGTTGTGCGACAGCTACGAATGTATGAAGGTGGCGCAAACGGATGCGCTGACTAAACAGACTATTTTTTTCCATAAGCGATGTTAAAAACGAAGCGGTGTCGCTGACAAGTGAAGTTGTTTGATTATGATAACTTGATTGCAAAATATTATTAACAATTAAAGCAATTATGTTACAGCAAAATGGATAATATTGATGTTTTCGCGGCGAGATCACAGTTTGTAAATTCTTCCCGCCAGAGTGAATGCGGTTACCTACACTCCAGATTACTGACCACTGGAGGCAGACACTATGGCGAACAGCATCACGGCGGATGAGATTCGGGAACAGTTTTCGCAGGCAATGTCAGCCATGTACCAGCAAGAAGTTCCGCAATATGGCACGCTGCTGGAACTGGTAGCTGATGTGAATCTGGCTGTGCTGGAAAACAATCCTCAACTGCACGAAAAAATGGTAAATGCAGACGAGCTGGCGCGGCTGAATGTTGAACGTCATGGGGCGATTCGCGTTGGGACTGCACAAGAGCTTGCTACTCTTCGGCGGATGTTTGCCATTATGGGGATGTACCCGGTGAGCTATTACGATCTCTCGCAGGCAGGGGTGCCGGTACATTCGACAGCATTTCGGCCCATTGATGATGCTTCTCTGGCGCGTAATCCCTTCCGCGTTTTTACCTCCTTACTCCGCCTTGAGCTTATCGAGAACGAAATTTTGCGCCAGAAAGCGGCGGAGATTCTGCGTCAGCGCGATATCTTCACCCCACGTTGTCGACAACTGTTAGAGGAATATGAGCAGCAGGGCGGTTTTAACGAAACACAGGCACAGGAGTTTGTGCAGGAGGCCCTGGAAACGTTTCGCTGGCACCAGTCAGCAACGGTAGATGACGAAACCTATCGCGCCTTGCACAACGAACATCGGTTGATTGCTGATGTGGTCTGTTTTCCTGGATGCCATATCAACCATCTGACGCCACGTACGCTGGATATTGACCGGGTGCAGTCGATGATGCCTGAATGCGGAATTGAACCAAAAATTCTGATCGAAGGGCCGCCGCGCCGCGAGGTACCGATTTTACTACGCCAGACCAGCTTTAAAGCACTGGAAGAGACGGTGTTGTTTGCGGGGCAGAAACAGGGCACGCATACTGCGCGCTTTGGTGAAATTGAGCAGCGTGGCGTGGCATTAACGCCGAAAGGGCGACAACTGTATGATGATCTTCTGCGTAACGCTGGAACCGGGCAGGATAATCTCACTCACCAAATGCATTTACAGGAAACCTTCCGCACTTTTCCTGACAGTGAGTTTTTAATGCGTCAGCAAGGGCTGGCATGGTTCCGGTACCGTCTGACGCCTTCGGGTGAGGCGCATCGTCAGGCGATTCATCCCGGAGACGATCCACAACCCTTAATTGAACGTGGTTGGGTCGCGGCGCAACCCATTACCTATGAAGATTTCTTGCCCGTTAGCGCGGCGGGGATCTTCCAGTCAAATCTGGGTAATGAAACGCAGGCACGCAGCCACGGTAATGCCAGTCGCGAAGCATTTGAGCAGGCGTTGGGTTGTCCGGTTTTGGATGAGTTCCAGCTTTATCAGGAAGCGGAAGAACGCAGTAAACGTCGCTGTGGTTTGCTTTAAATTCTGACCATCCGCCTTTGCAAAAATTTGCCTGATTTTACAAACGAATCAGGCTCATCCCATCGACATAAAAAAAATGCCGATTTATGCATATTCTCTCAGTTCAACAATTGGATTATTAATAAATATTGTCTAGAGTGAGCGGTCATAAATAAGCACTTTCTTGCCGCTGAAAACGACCAGCGCGGGACCATTCACAACACCAGAAGGACTCACTTTCAGGTATGGATCGTAGACGATTTATTAAAGGTTCAATGGCTATGGCCGCCGTGTGCGGTACCAGCGGCATTGCTTCTCTTTTTTCTCAGGCGGCATTCGCGGCAGATTCTGATATTGCCGACGGACAAACCCAGCGTTTTGACTTCTCCATTCTACAGTCAATGGCGCATGACTTAGCGCAAACAGCGTGGCGTGGTGCGCCTCGTCCGTTACCTGACACTCTGGCGACAATGACGCCGCAGGCTTATAACAGTATTCAATACGACGCCGAAAAATCGCTCTGGCATAACGTTGAGAACCGTCAACTGGACGCTCAGTTCTTCCATATGGGAATGGGATTCCGTCGCCGCGTTCGTATGTTTTCTGTAGATCCAGCAACACATCTGGCGCGTGAAATTCACTTTCGCCCGGAGTTGTTCAAATACAACGATGCAGGTGTTGATACCAAACAATTAGAAGGGCAAAGCGATCTCGGCTTTGCCGGTTTTCGCGTGTTTAAAGCCCCCGAACTGGCGCGCCGTGATGTAGTATCATTTCTCGGCGCGAGTTATTTCCGCGCCGTTGATGATACATATCAATACGGTTTGTCGGCCCGCGGCCTGGCGATCGACACTTACACCGACAGTAAAGAAGAGTTCCCCGACTTTACCGCCTTCTGGTTTGATACGGTAAAACCGGGGGCAACTACCTTTACCGTTTATGCGTTGCTCGATAGTGCCAGCATTACTGGTGCCTATAAGTTCACTATCCATTGTGAGAAAAGTCAGGTGATTATGGATGTGGAAAATCACCTGTATGCGCGCAAAGACATTAAACAGCTGGGCATTGCGCCGATGACCAGTATGTTCAGCTGCGGTACTAATGAACGTCGGATGTGCGACACCATTCATCCGCAAATTCATGACTCTGATCGTCTGTCCATGTGGCGGGGCAACGGCGAGTGGATTTGCCGTCCGCTGAATAATCCGCAAAAATTGCAGTTCAATGCTTACACCGACAACAACCCGAAAGGGTTTGGTTTATTGCAACTGGATCGTGACTTCTCCCATTATCAGGACATCATGGGCTGGTATAACAAACGCCCAAGTCTGTGGGTGGAACCGCGTAACAAGTGGGGTAAGGGCACCATCGGCCTGATGGAAATCCCAACAACGGGCGAAACGCTGGATAACATTGTCTGCTTCTGGCAGCCAGAAAAAGCTGTAAAAGCGGGTGATGAGTTTGCATTTCAGTATCGTCTGTACTGGAGTGCGCAACCGCCTGTTCATTGCCCATTAGCGCGCGTTATGGCGACGCGTACCGGCATGGGCGGTTTCCCGGAAGGTTGGGCTCCAGGTGAACACTATCCCGAAAAATGGGCGCGTCGTTTTGCCGTCGATTTCGTTGGTGGTGATCTGAAAGCTGCCGCGCCAAAAGGCATTGAGCCGGTGATTACGCTTTCCAGTGGGGAAGCGAAGCAAATCGAAATTCTCTATATTGAACCCATTGATGGTTATCGTATTCAGTTTGACTGGTATCCGACTTCGGACTCCACTGATCCGGTCGATATGCGGATGTATCTGCGTTGTCAGGGCGACGCTATCAGTGAAACATGGCTGTATCAGTATTTCCCGCCAGCGCCGGATAAACGTCAGTATGTTGACGACCGCGTGATGAGTTAATCGTTTTTTCTTCGGCACCTTCTTCGGGAGGTGCCGTCTGGTTAAACACGATCCCGCTCGCATTTTTCCCTAAGTTAAATGAGTAATCTGATGGTGTGTATTTCAGATACACCTTGTCAGCCACTAACAGGGAGTGCGTATGTTTCCAGAATATCGAGATTTAATATCCCGTCTGAAAAACGAAAATCCTCGCTTTATGTCCTTGTTCGATAAACACAATAAACTTGATCATGAAATTGCCAGAAAGGAAGGTTCCGACGGTCGAGGGTACAATGCGGAAGTGGTCCGCATGAAAAAACAAAAGCTACAGTTAAAAGATGAGATGCTCAAAATCCTGCAGCAGGAGAGCGTCAAAGAGGTGTAAACTTTCCTAAGCCGCCAGCCAGGCGGCTTTTTTAACAACTGCATGGATTGACTGGAGATAAGATGACTGAAACGATAAAAGTAAGCGAATCACTTGAATTACATGCTGTTGCAGAAAATCACGTCACTCCTCTTTATCAGTTAATCTGTAAAAATAAAACCTGGTTACAGCAGTCGCTAAACTGGCCGCAGTTCGTTCAGAGTGAAGAGGACACGCGAAAAACGGTGCAGGGTAATGTGATGTTGCATCAACGCGGCTATGCCAAAATGTTCATGATTTTCAAAGAAGATGAACTTATCGGCGTTATCTCGTTTAATCGTATTGAACCACTGAATAAAACCGCTGAAATAGGCTACTGGCTGGACGAATCTCATCAGGGGCAGGGGATCATTTCTCAGGCGCTGCAGGCATTGATTCATCATTACGCCCAGTCTGGTGAACTTAGACGCTTCGTGATCAAATGTCGGGTGGACAATCCGCAAAGCAACCAGGTCGCTTTGCACAATGGTTTTATCCTTGAAGGTTGCCTGAAACAGGCTGAGTTCCTGAATGATGCCTATGATGATGTGAACTTATACGCGCGTATTATCGATTCACAATAACCCTGCCAGCGGCGTTCGCGTAATGCGCTCCTCGCCGTTAATGACTTTTGGACCACGGACATGAACCGTGTCGCCATCAAAGGCTTCAACGACGGCGTGGTCGGTTAACTCCACATGGTTTTCAATTATCACCGCACCTGTAATACGGCTCTTACCTTGTATTACAACGTGTTCGTCGAGCAGAATCGGTCCGCCACGTACCACGGCATTTCCGCCAATCAAGACATGATGTTTTAACACACAATTACCTTCCACAATGGCATATTCCGCCACCTGTGAACTGTAATGAATCGTCGGAATGGCATCTTCTTCTATGCCAGCTTTCACCTGCGCGTGACCGTAGACTTTAGCGCAATCGCATAGCCAGACGTTGTTCTCTTCATTACCTTCAACACTGGCAAAATCAAAAACTTCGGCGCGATGTTCAATAAAAGCATACCGGACGACGGCATCGCCATAAATTTGTGCCTGGTGAACAATACGCGAGGCGCTAACCCTTGCGCGATCATAAATTTGTAGCAGGAGTTGATGGTCGGGCGTTAAGCCTTGTGCGGCGACGATCATAGAATGTTGATTAATTAAGGCGTGACCAAATATTCTACATTGCCCGCAAACCAGTGAGTCATGAATGGTGACGCTGTCACTTATATATGCACCCTGGCTGATTTCACTATTATCGATCCAGACATTATCCGTTGCGTAAACCTCTCCCCACAGCACGCTGGTGCCGGTGATGCGCGTATTACCGGAAATCACCGTTCCGCCGAACGCAATAGCATTCTGGTCGTAAATCCAGCAATTTCCTTCCTGTGCTAACACCGTTTCGCGATCGATCCAGCCGCCAGCGGTTCCTGCTATCACATCGTTAAAATCGCTAATGGCGATAATCTGCCGTAATAACACATTTTTTTTAGTGCCATCTTCCTGATAACTAAAGGCTCGCTGTTCTTCACTTAGACGATATTTGCGCATAGCGTTTTCCCACAGGTGACTTACTATAACCGTAGCAAATTCTGCGGCTCTGGCTATGCTCGAGAAAATTCCATAAAATGCATTTCAAATATACTTTATAAATTAAACAAAATGAGTAAGAAGATGCAGAGCGATAAAGTGCTCAATTTGCCGGCAGGCTACTTTGGTATTGTGTTGGGGACGATAGGGATGGGATTTGCCTGGCGCTATGCCAGTCAGGTTTGGCAGGTCAGCCACTGGTTAGGGGATGGGCTGGTGATTCTGGCGATGATCATCTGGGGATTATTGACTAGCGCATTTATTACCCGACTCATACGCTTTCCGCATAGCGTGCTGGCGGAAGTTCGCCATCCAGTGCTGAGCAGTTTTGTGAGTTTGTTTCCGGCAACGACGATGCTGGTGGCGATTGGTTTTGTTCCGTGGTTTCGCCCACTGGCGGTGTGCCTGTTCAGTTTTGGTGTCGTGGTTCAGTTGGCTTATGCCGCCTGGCAAACTGCGGGATTATGGCGCGGATCTCACCCTGAAGAAGCTACCACGCCTGGACTGTATCTGCCGACAGTTGCCAACAACTTTATCAGCGCAATGGCCTGTGGTGCGTTGGGCTACACCGACGCCGGTCTGGTGTTTTTAGGCGCAGGCGTTTTCTCATGGCTAAGCCTTGAACCGGTGATCTTGCAGCGTCTGCGCAGTTCGGGAGAATTACCCACGGCACTGCGGACATCACTCGGCATTCAGCTCGCTCCTGCGCTGGTGGCCTGTAGTGCCTGGCTGAGCGTCAACGGCGGCGAGGGTGACACGCTGGCGAAAATGCTTTTCGGTTATGGACTACTGCAACTGCTGTTTATGCTACGTCTGATGCCATGGTATCTCTCCCAGCCATTTAATGCTTCATTCTGGAGTTTCTCGTTCGGCGTATCTGCACTGGCAACCACCGGTTTGCATCTGGGGAGTGGCAGCGATAATGGATTTTTCCATACGCTGGCGGTGCCGCTGTTTATCTTTACCAATTTTATTATTGCAATACTGCTCATCCGTACTTTTGCGCTTCTGATGCAGGGAAAATTGTTAGTCAGAACCGAGCGCGCCGTTTTAATGAAAGCAGAGGACAAAGAATGATTATTCGTGACGAAAACTATTTTACTGATAAATATGAATTAACCCGCACACACTCTGAAGTACTGGAAGCGGTGAAAGTGGTTAAACCGGGTAAAACGCTGGATCTGGGCTGTGGCAATGGTCGTAACAGTCTTTACCTGGCAGCCAATGGTTATGATGTTGACGCATGGGATAAAAATGCCATGAGTATCGCCAACGTCGAGCGCATTAAATCCATTGAAAATCTGGATAATTTACACACCCGGGTCGTTGATCTGAATAACCTCACATTTGATGGACAGTACGATTTTATTCTTTCGACTGTGGTGCTGATGTTCCTTGAGGCTAAAACCATCCCAGGGCTGATTGCCAATATGCAACGTTGCACGAAACCTGGCGGTTACAACCTGATTGTGGCGGCGATGGATACCGCTGATTATCCATGTACCGTCGGCTTCCCGTTTGCCTTCAAAGAGGGAGAATTACGTCGATATTACGAAGACTGGGAGATGGTGAAATACAATGAGGACGTCGGCGAGCTGCACCGCACCGACGCCAACGGTAATCGTATTAAACTGCGTTTCGCCACGATGCTGGCACGTAAAAAATGACCCGGTAAGAACAAAGCGCGTGAAAATTCCCCACGCTGAGATGGTTTACTGTCCTTCTTTTCGGTAAGCATATTTTTTATCGAAGGGATGTGAAATTAATCACAGTAGTCGAAGTTTTTTAGCAGCTTAACTTACTGAAATTTAACTACTGATGATTGACTTAGCCCCTTTTGCGGCATTGACTATGTCGTCTGAAAAGGGGCTAAAAAAATTTATTTTCACCAACACTTTTTTTGCCACAACACGAAGCGGCGCTTTTTGCTATAACTTAAAAAGTAATATAATCATCTCAGGAAACTATTCATGCGTACCACATCATTTGCGAAAGTTGCAGCTTTATGCGGCTTGTTGGCTCTGTCTGGTTGTGCCTCTAAAATCACCCAGCCAGATAAATATTCTGGTTTTTTAAACAATTACTCTGATTTAAAAGAAACAACCTCGGCTACAGGTAAACCGGTTTTACGTTGGGTAGACCCGAGTTTTGATCAAAGCAAATATGACAGCATCGTCTGGAACCCAATCACTTATTATCCGGTACCAAAACCTTCTACCCAGGTAGGGCAGAAAGTTCTGGATAAAATTTTGAACTATACCAACACCGAAATGAAAGAAGCGATAGCGCAGCGTAAACCAGTGGTTACCACCGCTGGGCCGCGTAGTCTGATTTTCCGTGGGGCCATTACCGGTGTAGATACCAGCAAAGAAGGGCTGCAATTCTATGAAGTGGTTCCTGTTGCATTAGTGGTTGCGGGGACGCAAATGGCTACAGGCCACCGTACCATGGATACTCGCCTCTATTTTGAAGGTGAGCTGATTGATGCAGCGACTAATAAACCGGTTATCAAAGTCGTTCGTCAGGGCGAAGGTAAAGACCTGAATAACGAAAGTACGCCAATGGCTTTCGAAAATATTAAACAAGTTATTGATGACATGGCGACCGATGCCACCATGTTTGACGTTAACAAAAAGTAGTTCCAGACGCGCCATCGTTAGATGGCGCTTTTTATCCGGTGCGCCGTAAAACCCCATCCTTCAGGGCGGGGATATAAGGCGCGGTTTTCCACCTGACCAGGTGTTTGCTGTTGTTCAATGTATTGGCGGATGACGGATATTGGCGCACCTCCGCAGCTACTGGCAAAATAGCCAGGACTCCACAAAAC